>FWPV01000209.1_pt1 | contig 206046 bp, 159 predicted proteins | sample 2228371 | NCBI WGS metagenome assembly FWPV01 (sample SAMEA103939776, study PRJEB20133) | metagenome | reverse complement strand
ATTGTTTTCGCCAACGTAATCATCCAAAACCTCCGGAAACATCGTAGCTTGTTCTTACCCCTCGATGTAACGCATAAAATCTCCTAATTTGCACAGAGAAATTTGGCAATTTTATGCATCCATAACAAATGGTTTTTGGCAAAAGTTTTTAAAATCTTTAGGTTGATTGATATCATTTATGATCCACATCAAGACACCAAGGCAAATTCTTTTTGGCCTTTGTGTGAGATTTAATTGCGTTTTCACACACTCACTTTAGCTTGATTTTGCCGGAGAGCGGGCTTTCCTGCCCGCTGGGGGGGGGCAACGGCGGGTATGAAAAGCCGCCCTCGGGCTTAATAAATTTTCGAGCAAAACCCAATTTCCCCATCAACATCTCAATCCAGCATCTCCACCTGCCAATCATAATCCCATTGATCAAAGTACAAATTCCCGCCGCGCCATTCTACTTCGCCGCGTTGAAAATCGACCGTCTCGCTGCGCGGGAATATTTTCGCCGGAAACAGCGGCTGCGAAAAATCATCGTTCACAATCCAGCGATACGCATCCGTGTTGCCCAGACAGAACCATTTCACCCGCTCGTCCTTAGATGACTTGAGGCCATAGGATTGATCCACCAATACCCAACCGTATGGTTCCAAGTACATCTCACACCAATCGTGCATGCTTTCCTCGCCAGGCATCATTTCGTACCCAGACTGCCAGTGAACCGGTATGCCATTCATGCGCGCCAATGTCATGAATAGCATCGTCTGCATGCCACAATCGCCATGCTTGTTTTCATAGGCGTACATGCTGAGGTTGGGCACGGTCGAATACTCGCGCGCACCAGCCCACGGCACCCAACGATCGACCCATTCGAAAATGCGTTTGGCTTTTAAAAAGGGATTGCTCTCGTTACCGATGATTTCCTGCGATACCTTGCGCAATTCGGGTGTAAACACAATGTGCGGCGGCTGCTCGCGCGTATAGGTCTTGTATAGAATCGAGGTGGTATCATAAGGTTGAATCTTTTGCGGATCGATGGCCAAATATTCCGCATAGGATTTGTAGCTGAAACTGTACACGAATACCGTAGGCTCGCCGGCTTTTGCGATCTGCTCCATGTAAATGGTGCGCTGCAAATAGCGATCATTGTCGGCGATGAGATAATGATTCGGCTGGCAATAAAGCAGTTTGATATCCACCTGTCGGCGGTTACCCTCGCGTGGATACGGCAGCCAAGCCCGGATCACCTCACCTGGAGGCACGGCATCTGCTGCCACCGTCAACTTGTAAGTGATGCGCATCCGTCGCGGCTTGACCAATGAGGTGCGCAAGGCCTCACTGGCTACAATGATTTGTCGAGCATCTTCTTCATAAACGTAAACCGGGGTACTCTTTTTGCCATGTTTTTGCTCATATTCGGCTTTACGCTTTTTCGCCTCTTGATCGATGCGAAACAAATTACTGGCCGCGCGCGCAAAATACCACCTTTGCCCGTCGATGACCAGGCTTTCGAGCGATTTCTCCCGCTCCCAGCGCCGCAAATCTTCTGTCGTGACCTCAGGAATATATCTGCGAATATAGGATAGAACCTCCTCTTCGCTCTTGTTGAAATCCTTGCGGATACGATCGAGCCGCTCAATCTCGAATTCCAGCGCCAAACGATCATAAACCGGCATCGTCGGATTTTCAGCCAATTCCTGCCGCATCGCCTGCTGAGCCTGAGTAAATTGGCCCTGTTCGACCAACGGCGCAAATTTTTTTAATACCTCCTGACCAATAGCAGCGAATGATAAGAAAAAAATAAATCCGGTAATCCATTTTTTCATAATTGCCTCACAATTCCATATTCTTGAGTAATGAAAAAACCTCTTTACATTTATCCGCCGTAAACTCGTTCAACAGTCTTATGGCCTGCTCGGGATTCTCTTGGTAAATGGCTAACATCCTCTTTTCAAAATGAGATTGGTTCTTAAACAGCTCCTCCTCAAAGGCCTGCCACGTGCGATGTATTAGTTGAATCTTTTCCGAGTAATCTTTATCCATTTCTTCGGAAAAACGATTGAAACGGTGATAAGCCAATGATAAATCGATTTCATGAATTTCGGGTGGGGGATTGAGATGCTCCATCATGGCCTGATCATAATTGCCGCGGGCAAAACCCTGCGGTATTTCACTGACGCCGCCATACCAGGGGATGGCCGGCATGGTGCAAGGACGCCGCGGTGCCAGCCATAAGACCGCACCGATCTCTGTTGGCATACCCTCGCGTAATTGCGCGACAAAACCATATTGGGTGTGATCAGCACAAATAGTACTCTCCTCGGTGTGATGAGGGCTTCCATGAAGATAACCGGCGGTCTGATCATAACGTGTGCCCTCATAATGATCGCGCAAAACCGCAAACAAATCAGCCACTGTCAGTTTCTTTCTGGGTTTGAAGGAAAAAGGAAATGGTTCTTCCAGATCATATTCTCGGTCGGCCAACAAATTGACGCCGCGCCACATTCGGCGGATATTGCCCATGTGATGATTGCTTCTCTCCGAACCATAAGCTTCACGAAAATTGAATGAGCTTCCGTCAGCGGGATCGTACCATCCCTTGCGAACAGCATATTCGATGATATCAGGCGAACCCAAAAAATTGACCGTGTCAGCCAAGTTGACTTCGCCAATGGTGTAATAATTGGGGATCACCATCACCTCATCGTCTGGCACGCGTTGCGCCACCCAGTGTTTGCCACGCACCACAGCCATCACCCAGGCCTCTCTGGCATCGGCGATGATGTAACTTCGGCCAGAAGCGAGATAGCCGTGTTCAGAAATCAGCTGACCACCGAGCATCACCGCTTCTTTGGCGCTGCGAGCACGCGCCGCCATGAGGCAACGCAACTCGTAGCCGACTGCACCTTCGCCTTCACTCTCCTTTTCGCGCGATCCACAGGCATCCGAGGCAATAACAACACCCCATTCGTTGAAAAAACTGTCGGAAAACTCCATGCCCGGCATCTCCAGCCACAGATAGCTCCACGTCTGGCTCACCTGAGGGATTCGCCCACCATTGCCCAGACGGATGAATTCCTTTGGCTGATGTTGTATTCTCGGCACCCGATAGATATTGACGATTTGCGGTGTATAATCATCCTCATTGTGCGCGAACAGAACCGAGCCATCGGCCGAAGCTAACTTGCCGACGACGACGGAAAAACAGTTGAACCCTTCCTGCGAAAAGACTGTGAACGAACTGATCAAACAGACGATAACAGTCGCAAGGAATGTTTTTCTAAGCACAAAAAGTTTACCGACCATCGCTCAAATCCCTACAAAAAATTAAACAGTTCGATTCAAATTATTCTTGCATTCCAAACGATCAACCATAAGAAGGCAACTTTTCCTATTTAATTAGGCTTGTCCTTCCGAACCTACAAACATAAAATGTTTGATTGTACCTGCAACTCTGAATTATCGAATCATCAACACGATAAAAAAAACTTGCTTCAATTTACTTTTCCGCATTTTCACCCTCAGAATCCTCGCCAGTTTTTTAGACAACCATTAAAAAACTGGCTTCAATTTACTTTTCTGCTCTTATAAAATCAAGCAAAATAAAAAAGGAGAGGTTTCATCTTAGAGCCTCTCCTTTCATAAATGACTTGCACCGATCGTGCTTACCGCAGGAAATGCATCTTTTTCGAGGTTACAAAATCATTCACTTTTAGTGTGTATACATAGATGCCGCTGGGCATTAAAACCCCATGACCATCACGGCCATTCCATTTTACCGTATGCCGGCCTGCTGGCAATTTTCCGGAAACCAAGTCGCACACCTTTTGTCCCTGCAAATTATAGACCGAGAGCGTGACCTCTCCAGCTTGCCTCAAGTTGAAGGGAATAACCGTTTCCGGATTGAATGGATTTGGATAATTCTGTTCTAATACATAATCTTCCACCGGTGTAATGGTGACCGAAATAGGCCCGTGCCAACGCACTACTCCTGTAAAACTGATGTCCGCGAGTTTGTAATAATAAGTCTTGCCCTTTTCCACGTCTACATCTGTGTAATGATAATGGTGGACCGTTTGGCTGCTTCCGGCACCAGGAATCAGGGCACGGGTAATTTGTCGATAGGAGCCATTCTCGGATTCGTTGCGGTAGAGATGAAATCCCAAATTCTCAGTTTCCGATTGTGTGGTCCAAGTCAGTTCGACGGCGCCATTCATACTGGCCGCATTGAAAGAGGATAATTCCACTGGAATGAGGATATCGAGGAAATAATCTTCCACCTCGCCGTCGGGGGCAAAACCCGTGTAGGACAAACCGCCCTGGAGGCTTAGCCGCACCCGAGCAAAGGTACTGCCCACTGTGGCCGTTGGCGGCACGGAAAAGTTGAGATTATTGACGCCGTTGACCACCGGTTGAGAGGCGAAGATCTGCTCCCCTGCATCGGCCCAGCTGCCATTGGCATTGAAATCGATCCAGGCATCGATAAAGGCACCACCACCTGGTGTCGAGACCGTGACCTGCATGATGGCATTGGGATTGCCAGCGGTCAGATTCTGGAACGTCACGCCGTCCTCATCATCGTTGCCGTCGATGACGTCGTCTCCGGTGGCGGTGGCATCCGGTTGGCCGTTCACATCGCCGTCGACGCCGGCGCCGAGGAAAAATCCCGGCATAATGGCATGCGAGGCGCCATTGTTAGCGGCCAGGGTCGGATAGCTGGGATCCGGGGCATCGCCGTAGTCCAACTCATCCAACCGTAACAAATAATCTTCGGTTTCGCCGTCTTCGAAAACTCCAGCTCCGTCCCATCCTTGACCCACAGTCCTTTCGGTAATGCTGAATCGCGCCCATACATATCCACCATGAGGTCCACTCTGGAATGGAGGAGGACCTAAGCCGGATAAAGGCCCAAAATAGCCAGGAGGAATCGGCCAATCGACTAATACATGTTCCGGAGAGGGGCCGCTTGGACACGACGCCGCGCCGTGCCATACGCCATTCTGGTCCCAATCCATTAATACATTCACATAATAGGCAATATTCGGACGCGTGTTGGTGATCCAGATATCGAGATTGATCCCCCAGATCATCGTCTGGCAGGTGCCGCCCATGGACGAGCCCGTACCGCCTGGGCAGGGGATCACCACCTCCGAACCTGGAGGGCCTTGAATGGTATAGGGAGCAGGGAACATCAACCCGGCATCCAGATCCATAAAGCACTCGTCCATGTCATAATTATTCGGATTGAAAATCGGACAAAAGCCGCCATTGCCATCCGCATCGGGATCCCAGCCCACCCCAGGTGGATGCGGAAGCGGCATCATAGGCGCGGGGCCGAAATAGGCCCACCCCAATCCGTGCTGGATCCAGAGGGACGGACCTACCGTCATGCAGGTCGGAAAGTTGCCGACGAGGCCGCTGGACGGATAAGCAACTACCCCTTCAGGTGCATCGCCATAATCCAGCCCTTGGGCCAGCCCGCGTGGTACCCATAGGCACCATAGGCCGACTATAAGAATGATTATGAATTTTCTCATCTTTTTTTCTCCCACCGATTGCTCGATAAATTTTTAAATCTTCCATATGGTTTGAGATCCTATCCATTTTATTTTTGAATTCCAGACCAACACTAAAATGAGATTTTCCTTTCTGACTTTTTTTACCAAAAATCTTTTGTAACAATTTTTAAACGCTGTGCCACTTTTTTGTGACATCAAATCTACGCTACTGAGCTTCATTTGCCCCTTTCATGCCCTATCGATAAGAAATCGAATGGCCTAACTATTTGTTTTTACGTAATAAAAATCGGAGGCTTTTTCTACCCTTCATAATGGTCAAAAGATATGCCAAAATTGTAAAATATTGGACAAGATAGCGTCAATTTTTGATGGCTACTTTTATAAGTCTCAAAGCTACCATAGAACTAAACGTCGGACAGGAAAAGTCGAATTGCAAAATGGGGAGAGTTTAAAATTGCAAAGGCGTTTGGTTACATCAAGCCATTGGCCGTCAACCAAGTAATACCAATGGCGATGGTGACGAGGCTACCGAGAGTAGTAACGAGGATGATGTGGCCGGCTAAGCGGCTGTTGCTGCCCATGGCGTCGGCCATGACGTAGCTGGCAATGGCCGTTGGCGAAGCGAAAAGAAAAAACAGCACGCCCAAATCCACTCCGCGAAAGCCTAAATAAAGGGCGCAGAAAGTGGCCAAGAAGGGAAAAATAACGATTTTCAAAACAGCGGCAGCAGTGGCTAATTTGATATCTTTTCTCAGGCCGCTGAAACTGAGCGAACCGCCGATGCCGAGCAACGCCAGTGGCAGGGTCAGAGAAGCTAAATCTTCCGCTGTCTTTTCGATGAAAAAAGGCAATGGAAGCGAAAGAATAGATATCGGTACAGACACAAGAGTAGCCAGCACTAATGGGTTTTTTATGATTTGCTGTAGCATGTGCCATAGGCTTATTTTTCTCTCTCGATTCATCGGTATGGTTAGCGCCACCACCGCCAGCACATTATAGAGGATCATGACGAACGTCAATAGCACCGCGGCCTTACCCAGAGCTTCACGTCCATAAGCGTTGCTGAGTAGCGCAAAGCCAAAGATGGCAAAGTTGGAACGAAACGCCCCCTGAATGAAGGCGCCGCGGTCGCGACCATTGTCCGAAAGAAAAATAGCAGCTATCCAGCTAATAAAAAATGAAACCAAAATAAAGCTACAGGCAAAACCAATTTGCCGCCAATGGATCACCTCATGAATCGGCATGGTGGAAATTTTCACGAACACCAACATCGGCATGGCCACTGAAAAAATGAGTTTGGAAGTGATCTCTGTGTATGTTTCATTGATCCATCCCTTTCTCCGTAAACCATAGCCAATAAAAACAATAAGAAATACCGGAGCAACGATGTTGAGTGCATGGAAAAAAATCTTCATGACTGCCTTTTTTCACGCGAGTGTAATTATGTGAAAACAAAATTTTCTTTGGGAAAATACCATCTACTACAGTATTTTCTATGGATTAAGCATTTAATATAGATAGAATTACAAATAAATGCGAAGATAACCATTCAAGATGTCGCCTCACTCCTGGCGTTCCTTGACATGACATGTCTTGAGAGCGCATGATTACCGGAACCGCAAACGGCGCCAACACTCCTGGGGCCCCTCGACATAACATGTCTTTAGAGGGGTTCCCACGCTCCCTATTGGATGGATGTTTTTAAGAACCATTTCGCATTTTCCCACGCGCCAGAGAAGCAAAGATGCCGCCAAAACTGAGCAGTGCAAAGATAATAAAACTGATATGCATGGCGGCGATGAAATCCTGTTGATGAGCAGCATCGATGGCTTTTTTACCGACCATTATGGTGATGATGAAGGTGGCCACCGCCATGCTGAACATCTGGCCGAGCAGGCGCATGGTACCGACGATGGCCGAGGCAACGCCGTACTGCCGCCTTTCCACCGAGCTCATGATGGCATTGGTATTCGGCGAAGAGAATAATCCAAACCCTAATCCCAGAAACACCAAGCTGGTAGTAAAAAATCCCAAGCTACTATTGGCGTTGATAAAAACCAGCAATAAAAGGCCGATGGAGCAGCAGACCATCCCACTTGAGGCCAAAAGTTGCGGCTCGAATCGATCCGATAGGCGGCCAGCAATGGGTGCGATCGACGCTTGCACCAATGGCTGCGGCAATAACAACAGCCCTGCTTGCTGTGGAGCATAACCCCTGACTACCTGCAGATAGAGGCTGAGTAAAAAGCCCACCGCAAAGGTGCCGCTGTAATTGATAAAAGCCGCCAGACTTGAAAAGGCAAAAACGCGGTTGTTGATCAGTAAGCGAAGCTCCAACAAAGGCAAAGTAGCACGCTTTTCCCAGACGTAGAAAAAAAAGAGCACCACCAGCCCACCGCTGAGCATCAAGTAGCCATGTGGGGCTGGCAACATCGTGAAACCCAGCATAAGCCCGGTGATGCCAATGCCATATAAAAGAGCGCCCCAAAAATCGAATGGCTCATGGACCTTCTCGTGATGATCGTTCTGCAAGTAACGGAGGAGCAAGAATAGAATCAACAGACAGGAAAGGAGGTTCGTCCAAAAGATGCTACGCCATCCCAACCACTGCACCATGGTGCCGCCAACTGGTGGTCCAAAGGACAGGCCGAGATAGACCGCACCGATGTTCCAGCCCAAGGCCCGACCGCGCTCAGTCACGGGATAAACAGCCATCAACATGGCATTACCGGTGCCGAACACCATACCGCCGCCTAATCCCTGCATTATTCGTGCGGCAATGAGAAAGGTGGCATCCTGTGCGATGGCGATCAACAGCGATGCCAACCCAAAGAAAACAATGCCCCACGTGAATATTTTTTTGCGACCATAGATATCTGCCAACCGACCGAACGGCAGCAGAAACACCGCTGCCGACAGAATATATGCCGTGGCCGTCCAACTCAATTGCACGGCGTGCATCCGCAATTCGGCCCCAATGCGCGGCAGAGCGATGTTGGCGCCGGCCGCCATGAACGGCGTCAAAAAGCTACTCAACGCTACGATCCACAGCGTAAGCCTTTTTTCTCGTTCCTGATCGATGATGGATAAAGACATAATCAGTCGTCGGTTCAAAATCGTCCCATTTTATATACCTCTGTCAGCGTTTTGCGTTGAGTTGGTTTTTCCCGTTCCTGCAAATCAGGGGGTAATTTCAAAGGATCGCCCCAATAGCCCACAGCAATAGCGGCGATGATCTCGAATTCTTCTTTCGGCACATTGAGGGCAACATAAGCTTTTTCGCGGTCGAATCCGGCCATGGCATGCGCGTAGAGGCCAAGTTTGCGTGCCTGCAAAGCCAGGGACATCCAAGCGGCACCAGCATCGAATTTAGCCCAGTCGTTGGGACGTCCGGATTTTTGCCAATTGCGCCGGCACAAAAGATAGATCAACACCGGCGCCCGCAGCGCCCAGCGGCGATTGCCCTCATCCAAAAGACTGCCGAAAAGGGCCAAGTCATCGGGTTCGGTAGCACACAAAAAAAACCACGGCTGGCCGTTGGCCGACGAGGGCGCCCAACGCGCGGCTTCGAATAACGACCGCAACGCCTCTGCTGGTACTGGCTCTTCGGAAAACGCCCGCGGCGACCAACGATCGAGAAATTGAGCATCCACCTCAGCTTCCGCTAATCGTCTTTTTTCATCCATAAGGCTATCCTTTTTTTCAAAGATTTTTGCCAACGATACTTCTGAACTTTCTTCAATCCATTCAGTGGACAAAGAGTCGTTTTAAAAAAGACCCCTCCCATAGCATCCCAGTGCAAACCGTATTTTGCGTTCACTCGTCAACCAAAGTTATACATCCCACCAATTAGGTGAAATAATTCTCGGTTAAGCTGCTACGTCACTCAGGCTCCGATGGCAATCATCCATTTCGATAATAAATTAATAAAAAATATCCTATTTACAAAAATTTTTTTCTCCCTACCCACCGATCATGAGGCATGATCAAAGCTCTCTGTCGTTAATACCGAAAATATGCCATATTGACAATTATTTCCCACCAATCTGTCATTTTGACATTTTTTGCTGCATCTATCGTACCCCTTCGGCGTAAATAATATTTATTTTTAAGTTATTTATTATCAATTATTTAAATAATCATTGTGATTTTGGCATAAAATTTGTAAAGGGAAAAGTAGAAACGGATAGTAAAAAGTAATGAAAATTTAATATAAAAAGGAGGTAATGGTTATGTGGTTAGTCAAACGAGATCGTGATCAGTGGGGATTACAGCCATCGCTCAACGAACTGTGGCACTGGGATTGGCCATGGTTCAGCCGGCTTTGGGAGGAAGATTCCGTGGTATGGTCTCCACGCGTGGATGTGTCGGAAAATGACAATGAAATCGTCGTCAAGGCCGATCTACCTGGAGTAGATAAAAAGGACCTCAAAGTACAGTTGGAGAACAACACCTTGACGATCGCCGGTGAGCGCAAGTATGAAAAAGAAGACAAGTCGGACCGATATTATCATTCTGAACGCGCTTACGGCCGTTTCCAGCGGTCTTTTACCCTCTCCGACCACATCAAAGCCGATGAGATCAAAGCCGAATACAAAAACGGTGTACTCACGGTGACGCTCCCCAAGTCGGAAGAAGTAAAGCCGAAACAGATCGAGATCAAATAATCGATTATAGAATATCTCAAGCGGATATCCAAAGCGACGCGTCCTTATCGGGCGCGTCACTTTTTTTGGTTTTCTCCTGGAATAAAATTTTTAGCAGCGCACGCTCGCGGGTTTATCCCAAAACAGAGGATGGTTTTTCTACGCGTCGGAGCAAGCTGTTAGCATGAGGGCGGACTTGACCATCCAAGACCAAAGCAGCGGATGGTTCTTCTACGCGTCGGAGCAAGCCCACTTTTTTAACGCACTAAAACCATTTGTGTTGTCTTCACCGTCGTCGGCGTCTCCAGTCGGCAGAAATATTGGCCGCTTGCGCATTTTTCCGCATCCCATATTTCCTGATGCCTACCCACCGTCTTTATGCCCAGATTTCTCTGTTCAACAATTTGGCCCTGAGCATTATAGATAGTCAAGAGCACTGTAGCAGTTTCGCTCAGCCAAAAAGTAATGGTGGTAGAAGTGTTGAAAGGATTCGGATAATTTTGCAGAATCCCAATGACGCTTGGCTGTTGTGACGGTCCCTCCACAGCGCCGGGTTGCAACGCAACCAGTTCGATGTCGTCGATGAACATTTCGCTGCTGAGGCTGACATCCCACACCGTCCATTTGATTTCGTGCACGCGAGTATTGAGCAGGCAATCATAGTTGCGGCGGTATGCATCCGGCCGCAAGTCGTTTGACGGTTGGCGCGCAAAGTCCATGCTCGGCCATAAGTGGCCGTTGATGTACATTCGCCCCTGGGATCCCCAATTCCCAACAAGCTCCATGGCTTTGAAACGCAGCGATGATACATCCACTCCTTTCGGGAAGAATAGTGTCAGACTCGACTGATCGGCTTCGTAGCAACCGGCATCACAATCGGATCTTCCGAAGCCAAAGGCCCCAAAGCCGCTCAAGCTACTAATCGGTTTGACCCCCGGCGGATCGATATAATTGCCGATCGTTTGTGTTGATATCTGCGGTTCCAGGACGTCGTCTTCGAAATCCTCCCAAAAGATGGTCTCGCCGCTGAGCGGACGCACACCGATGTGAATATCGTCGATGATGATCATCCCGCAATCGGTGATGTCCCATACCTTCAATACTACTTTCCGGCCGATGAGACGCACCGGAATATGGTGCAACCGTAGAGCAAAATCGGTCTCATAATCATTGCTTGGCAGCCTGCCGAAGACTGAGTGAGGAATTTCATGATCATCCACCATTACGAAACCTTGGTTGCCCCAGTTGGTTCCCAGTTCGGCCTCGCTAAATCTTACGAATTCGACGATCTGAGTGGAACCCAAATCGATCTCCAGTGTCGTTGTGTAATTCCACCAAGCACCTGAATTACAATCCGAACTGCCGAAACCGAATCCCATGCGGCCGTTTAATAGCGGTGGTTTGCAAATCTGCGGCGAGATTGTAAAAGTGCCCCTGGTATTATAGGAGAAATTGGGCGGAAATTGTGCGTCCTCAAAATTGCTGCCGATTACGTTCGTGGGGTGTTGCGGGTAGACGATAATTTCGATGTTGTCGATGAACATTTCGCTGGTCGAGGTGATGTCGATCACCTTGAAATCGATCGTCCTGCCGACGAGATTCACTGTCAGTTCATGATGACGGAACTCGCTATCTGCAATGCCGTCGTTCCAGGGCAAGCGCTCGAAGGTACCGTCGTTGACAACTTGACCGTCAACCATGACATAACCGGTTGATCCATAATTGCCATCAAGCTCCGCTTCGTCGAAGCTGATGAGGGCGATAGGAACGCTTTCGGGAAGCTGAATGCGCAGAGTCGAGGTATTGTCATCCCAGCAATCGGCGGTGCAATCGGTTTTGCCGAAGCCAAAGGCCTTTGTCGAACCGAAATGGGTACTCGGTTTGATGGCGGGCGCCGAGGTGAAATTGCCGACAGTATGGATGGTAACGTTAGCCGGCAAACCGCCATCTTCAAAACCGGTTTGAAAAACGATCGGTGCGATCTGTTGTGTTTGCGCTTGTTCGATCATGCCACCGGTGAGAAGAGAGCTGATGATGGAAATGGTGACAGTCGACATAACGTTGATATGAAACCTCTTTTTGCACAGCATACTGCTCTCCTTTCATTTTTTAATGGGGTGAAAAGGAATCGATCACTACACGTTTATTAAATAGAACCATGGAGATTCAAGATGGAGGCTCATATCGGGTGAGTTGTAGGGAGAGAGCCTAATGGTGTGCAAAAAATATATGATGCGTATTAAATTAAAGAATAAATTATTTATTTGCAATAAAAATATTGTCCACTTTAGCCAAATGAATGTTGGGTTTAGGTGCAGCAAACAATCTGCCAGCGTTTAATGAAAAGGCAGCCGAGCCACGAATGCCATCCTTGGTCGCGTTGCGATGGCGTTTGCGATGTAATAATACGTGCGAATGCAAGAAAATCAACCATCAGTTTATTCCTTGGGGCATTGCTCAACGGTCTTTTAAAATTATCCATCTATTGCTTAATTGGTCGGGCTGTGTGGGCTCGATTCTTAGAATAACCCAAGAAACTTATGGGATTTTCTTGAATCCGATGTTCAGCGTAGAGTCATATAGCCTCGATTTTAAAAGTAAATAAGAAAGCGGGATTATTCCTTTGTTGATAAAATCGCTTTTTATCTTTATATTTACCCGGTGAGTCATCATCTGCAATTCTGAGGATAAGCCCCCTATCTGAAAACATTTTCTTTCATTCCTATTCGAGGTCGAAAAGTAGTATTTGTTCATCGGATTATTCAAAGAGAGGTCACTTATGCGCTATGGTTTTTTGTTCCTCCTTTGCATCGTCATGCCAGCGGTTGCAGGCGATCCCCTCGTCCGCTGGATTTGCTCGGACGGCTCGGCGCCATGGCAGGAATCCTTTCTCAAGCGGGAGTCTTTTGACCAATCCATACCAAAGGTGCTGGTTGTGGATACCAAAGTTTCCTATCAGACCATCGATGGCTTTGGCGGCTGTTTCAACGAACGCGGGTGGGGCGCCCTCTCCTATTTACCTGAAAGCGATTGCGAACAGGTTCTCCACGCACTGTTCGATCCTACCGAGGGCTGTCGTTTTACCCTCTGTCGGGTGCCGATCGGCGCCAATGATTACTCGTACGACTATTATTCCCACGCCGAAATCCCCGAAGATTATGACATGCGGCACTTTTCCATCGAGCGCGATCATCGCTATCTCATCCCCTACCTCAAGGCGGCCATGAAGATCCAGCCGCACCTCACGTTGTTCGCATCGCCGTGGTCGCCACCGCAGTGGATGAAGATCAACCGTTTCTACGCCTGTATCGGTGAAAATGAAACTTCGCGATTGCGCTGGGAGCCGCAGGTATTACAGGCGTACGCCCTCTATTTCGTCAAATTCCTCCAGGCTTATCGCGCCGAAGGCATCCCCATCGCGCAATTGCATGTGCAAAATGAAGTGGATGCCTGTCAGATATTCCCCTCCTGCCTTTGGAGCGGCGAGGAGCTGACCGAGTTTTACCGCGATTATCTCATCCCCTGCCTGGACGACCATAAAGTGGACGTGGAGTTATGGCTCGGCACCATCAATTATGCCGATGTTCGTCGGTACGCCGAGGTGATGTTCGCCGACCCGGTGTGTCGAGAACGGGTGATCGGCGTCAGTTATCAGTGGGCCGGCAAGCACGCGGTCGCCGAGACGCATCAACGTTATCCCGACAAAAAAATCATGCAAAGCGAGAACGAATGCGGTGATGGCGCGAATGATGTCCGCGCCGGACTCTATACGTTTGGTTTGATGAAAAAATATTTTGCCGGCGGCACCAATTCCTATATCTACTGGAATATGGTGTTGGATGAGTCGGGCCTGAGCACCTGGGGGTGGAAACAGAACGCCATGATCACCGTCGATCGTAACACCCGTAAGCCGGTATATAACTTTGAGTTTTACGTGATGAAGCATTTCAGCCGCTTTATCGATGTCGGTGCGGTGCGCATCAAAACGGAAGAGTATGCCGAAAATGCCCTGGCCTTTAAAAATCCCGACGGCTCAGTGGTGGTGACCATCATGAACGACCAGCCGCAGTCCGAGTGGATAGCCATAAAGCTGGATAAAAAGATGGTAAAGGTTCAACTTCCTGAACAGTCGGTAAGCACTCTGATTTTTGCACAAGAATAGCTGGTGTGCACCATCTTCTGTTTTAGGCAAAGTTGCATGATGCTTGGCGTACGATGTAGCAAAATTTGTTCTCTGGGCGTGCAGCGTGGCGATTGAATCTTTGGGTTCCGGCAGAATAAGGATCATCCCATCAGAGCTGCCTTGATCTTTTCCGCCAAGACCAACAGTTCTTCCTTCGACGCCCGGCGTCCGTAATGCGGAGGAAAGCGCAGTCCAAAGCCATCGCCGCAGTAACGCGGTACCACATGCAAATGGGCGTGAAAGACCGTCTGGCCGGCGCAGCGGCCGTTGGCCATCCACAGATTCAGGCCTTCGCAGCGGATGCCGCTCTGCTTGAGGGCATGGGCAATTTTCTGCGCCGCGGGTAGGAGCTCTGCCAGAGTAAGGGGGTCGATTTCCCAAAAATCCACCGCATGAGCCTTTGGAATCACCAACACATGCCCCTGATTCACCGGCATGATGTCCATGAACGCCAAAACTAACTTTCCATCGTAAACGATGTGCGCCGGTTGTTTCCCCTCGACAATATCGCAAAAGATGCATGACATAGCAATTACCGTTCTCCTTATTCGAGTAATTCGGAAAAAGTGATGCAACCTGAATGGCTCATGAAAAAGGAACGATCACAAATATAGAATTTTATGCCCTTTCTGTTCTCAAATCCATTTTATTCAGATTTTCTATCGAACGATCTAGGGTATCGCCCGACAATTTTTACTATCTTTGCGTCGTATTTATCCCAAACACCTTTCGCAGTGGTAAGTTGGTCAACTTCGCCTGGAAACGTTTTGTGCTGTCGGAGATTCATAACTTTACCGCAAGGGCAAAGTTGCTCAGTGTGTCCAACTCCTTGGTCTGATCGGGCGGTCGACTATCGTAGCGCAGGTTGACCTTGATGGCGAGCTCCAGATGCCTGCCGAGGTCGACGATGAGGGCGTTTTCGGAGATGATTTTGACATCACGCCAGCGCCCGATTTCCGGTTGAATATAGGTGACCGACAGGAGTTTGAGATGTTTTTTTAGATCGATCTCCAAAGTCTCATAGTTATTGAGCCGATGCGCTTCGGTGTGCTTGTCATGGCTCGATCGCTCAGGCAAATCATAGTCTTCGATTTCGTAAAAATAACCCACCCCTGTTCGGAACTTTAAAGCTCCTCGTTTCAGAATCCGAAACCTCAGTCCCGCGCCCACCAATTTTCGTGATAATAATTTTCGCTTCTTATTGAAATCGTACTGGACGAACATCTCCTGTTGGATTAGCCGGGTTACGGTCACCACATTGCGCAGGTGAAACAATTCATGATCGAATATTTTCTTGTCTTTATCGCGGATATAACCGATATCCGCCACCAGAAAGGTGTAATCTCTGCCCCAGTTATAATTCAAGCGACTGCCCAGCAAGAATTGGCGGTAGCTGGTATTACCGGTGCTGATGGTGGCAGCCAGGTCGAGATGGCCGGCAAAGCCGACAGAATCGGCGTCCTGGCGAAAACGCTCGGTGTTAATCTGGGCAGAGAGAGAAAAGGCGCAAAAGAACACGAGCAAGTATATGGGGCCTATCCATCTCACGTCAAGTTCCGAATTCGTATTCACTTCGATGCCTTATGAGAGATACATTTTCTGTCAAAGATGTTTTTATTCCTCATGTCCATTCCAAGTGGCATTTTATGAATTATTTTTGTGCAAAAATGTCGGATCGCTTTATAAATAGCCGACATTTTGTCTGACTCGTCCTCGGTAGGATACTATGTCCACCCACTATCATATGGTCTTCGCAGGTATCAATACAACTGGCGATCTTGCTTTTGTAGCCATTGATCGAAGACCTTCTGACAAACCTCGTGTTCGATCTGATTGCAGGTGAGTTTTGCTTTTTGCGTCTGACCGCGGATGAATTGGTAGATGTAGGCGTCGTCGAAACCGAGGGCAGCGGCATCGTCGTGGGAGCAGCCGTAATAGAGCTGGGGAATTTTCGCCCAGATGATGGCGGCCAGGCACATGGGACAGGGTTCGCACGAGGAATAGATGATACAATCCGACAAGTCAAAGCGGCCTAACTTTTTGCACGCCTTGCGGATGGCGAGAATTTCCGCGTGCGCGGTGGGGTCTTGGGTTTTGAGCACCTGATTATGTGCCTTAGCGATGACACGACCGTCCTGAACAATCACGGCGCCAAAAGGTCCGCCGTGGTTGGCACGCATGCCCCGCCATGCTTCCCGGGCGGCAAGTTGCATGTAATGATTGGGTTGCATCATATCAAATAATACAAAGCCATCTGGTTGATTACCTTTAAAACATTATTTTATATCTTTGTAAACTTGTCGAATCGAGAAATCCCACCCAAATTCGAATTAGGATCGTGTTTAAGATGGTACATAAGACAGAATCCGAGGGTACTTTTCTATCGACGAATAATTGCATTTGTTTTTGATTCTGTAAGAGAAATATCTCCTGAATGGTTTAGTACGAAAATAAGCAATCGTTGCAATTGATAAAGCTTTTGCTATCTTCTTATGAATTTAAGAGCTTGAAATGGCATTCCATCAAAACCGTTTTTGCAAACTCAAGACAATCTGCGGATGTTGGTAACCGTCGCCGAATTGGAGGTGCCAGTCGACCGAGCTCATCTGGCCGCGGTTGTGTTTGTGCACCGTCCATACCGCATCGATGGCGCTGATCAGGTGATTGGCAAAGACGGCGCCCAGCATCAGAGTGGCGCGGTTGTCGGCGCGGGCCGCAGATTTGCGCAACTGCTCAAAGCGCCGGCGATGGGCGGGGTTGTCCCATTGCCAGTAATAGGTGGCGGTATCGCGATAATATTGCGGCAAATTTCGCTCTCGCAATTTGGCGGCGTTGTATTCATCGATGTTGTCGTAAATGCCAATGTTGACGAAGAAATTGTACGGTTTGCCGTGCGGATCGACCCCGGCGTGGGCAGCGGCATAATTTTGGTAATCCTCGGTGCGCCAATCGCCGTAAGTGAGAAAGCCGAAATAGCCCAGCCACAGGGTCAATTCGGCGCCCATGAAAATTTCCGCTTTGCCCTTGGCGCCGGCGTAGCGTTCGCCCAATCCCGGCAGCAGCAGGGAATAAAAGAATGCCCGTCCCTTGGATTTTTCGGCTGGTTGGGATGGTGCCATCTGAGGTGAACCCAAGGCATCCGAAGTGAGGGCGTACGCCGGCGCTGTGGTGAAAAGCGAATGCGAATCATAAAATGGTTGCGCAAAAGCAATACTCGCCGTAAAAAAGCTTAAAAAGTATAGAAGAAAAATAGATCTCATATCCATTACCAGGTTACCTGCAATGTCAGCGCTGCATAGCTACGGCGATCGAGCTGCTTGGGTTGTAAAAATAGACTGGCCTGCGCCATTTGGTTATTGTGCCGTTTCACCGTCCAGGTGGCGTCGAGGGTGCTGAGGATGTGGTTGACGATGACGATGGTCACTCCAGTAGTCGCGTTCTTGAATGCATCGTTGCTATCTTTGCGCATGTCTTCATAAAGGAGCCTGTTTGCGGAGCGATTATTACGCCAATAAGGAATGTCTTCTCCAATCAAAGAGGCATCCACATCATCCCACCCGTAATTGAACTGATCGTATTTTCCGATCATCTCGTAATATTGTTGATCTTTCTGTTCATGCAACCCGTGGCTGAAATGGTCGTGCTCCCAAGCTCGTAACCCCGCCAAATCATTTCGCGGTAAACCGGATTTATGCGCAATCCAATCCCAGTATTTTTCTTCACTCCAATGGGTGTCGGCATACCGCTCGAATTTATCTTCCAAATCCTTGCCCTGTTTATTGTAATGCAGATACATATACCAGCTGGCGGCCTCGATGGCCATGAAACCGACGGTTTTCAGATACGAACCAGCGTACAATTGGCCGGCGCCGGGAATGACCGCCGAGAATAGCACCGCCTTGGCAACGGATTTGGTGCCGTCATACTCAATTCCGATCTCTTCATCTTCCTGCAGTTCTCGTAGTGCAAAAATCTGTCGCGGTGATTCGGTGTAGAATTTCTCCCAATCGGCTGCGGCGGCTATGTTGGACAATAAAAATCCGGCCAGCAAAAAATACTTGAGAGTATTCATGGCAAAGCTCCTCTTTTTGAACATAGAACTTTAATTTACCAAAGGCATTTTGCCTCACAAGCGAAAACGTATTTAGGAATGCTTGTGCGTTAACATAGACCAGACCAGTGCGACTTGCCTATATTTCGTTCCTTTGAAGATCAATACCTGTGATGGGCATGTATGCTCGCCTTCCTATTCACTGCGGCTGGCGAGTGAATCATACCCACCGCACGCTAAAGCGTGAACAACGTACAGGAGCGCGGGTTTTCGCACTCGCCGCACGCTAAAGCGTGAACGACGTACCTTTTCCCAACTCCAACCTGCACTCTTATTCGATAAAATCAAACAACAACGTCAAATAATATCGCCATTCCTTGCCGTAGGTGATGTTTTGGTTCAAAACCGAGTCCAACCCATAGGCAGCAGTGATTTCCAGGGCGGTTGGGTAGCCATAAAAGGAAAAGGCCGAAAATCGCAGCGAAGCGCCCACATCGCGTTTAAATTTTTTGAAATCGATTCGATCCTCATTGAAGGCATTGCCGCCATCAAAAAATGCCGTCAGATAGCTGCTGCGGGTGGTGAGATGCAACAGACGTTTTTGCCAACCCGTAAACAGCGGCAATCGATAGGTTAACCTTCCGATCAGCATCTTGCGCCCTTCGATGCTGTAAAACGGATACCCACGCAGTCCCGGCAGCCCACCGGCAAAAAAGTTAAAAAAATCATCCACTGGCCGATCGATCCAACCGGCTTTGATTTGCGAGGTCATGGCGTGCCGTCGGTGCCAGGGCATGGGCAGATATTCTCGCCAATCCAGTTCGATGCGATGATAATTATAATCGGTATAGACCTCTTGGGGCGTGTTGTATTTGTTATCGGTGGCGAAATCTTTGAAAAACTGGTTCAATTCGTAGGAATATTTCAATTCCAACCGCCTGCCGGCTTTGGGGTTGATATCGACATCTACATAGCGAGCGGCCTGATCCAGCGTCCAGGTGAGCGAAAATTGATTGCCGATGAAATAGGTATTTTGCGGTGATACCCATTTGGCGCCGCGGAAAAAGAACTCGCCGATCTTGCTGATGTAACGGCTATGGGTATAAGCGGCCCGCAACATCAGACCATCGGCAAGCTGATAACGTGCGCCGACATTCGCCTCCAGCAACGTAAAGCCGATGTCGACATTGGCTTTTTCGGGTAAATCCTCAATGACTTCGATATCGCGGTTGATGTGGCGCGTAAAGGCATAGAGTTCGACAAAATACGTGGGATCGAACCGCCGCATCTCGAAAATGGCAAAAGCATCCAAGTCCAGCTTGTGATTGAGGCCTACCCCTCCGAGCATGGAATAGCGGTCGAGAACATCGCTGGCATAAAAATATGTGCCCACTTTCAATTTCTTGTAATCCATCATCAGCCGCGGCAAAAGGGTGATCTGACCATAGGTCATCTCATAGGGTTTGGATTCAAAAGATGGTGGGTGGCGATCTTCATAATGACGCAGGGAGTCCAGTTCCGACGGCAACACAGCATCTGTCAATCCCAATTGAGCGATCTCGGTTTCCTTTATATATCTGCTGTTTTCCGGCGAAATCGGCTGGGGATTGTTTATCAAGGCGATTTTATAGCCATCATGCTTAAAATTACTATAAACCAGTCCACCTACAGCGTTGACTGCCGGCATAAACGCCCCGCCCAGCATGTTGGTCCATTGGTGCCATTGGCCGCTCTCGATGTCCAGACTATAGATGTTGAAAATACCCGTTCGATCCCAGGCGAAATATACCGATCGGCCATCGGGGTGGAAGGCAGGATCGCGGGCATCGCCCTGGTCTTTGATCAATGGCCGCAGGCTATCGGTCTGGATATCCAGCAGCATCAGGTCGCGACCGTGACGACGCGCTTGCGAAAAGACGATATAGCGGCCATCCGGCGACCAGCGCGGCCCACTGATGGCTTCTCCATTCCCGTTACGGGTAAGCGGCCGGATGACGGTGCCATCCGCCTGCAGCAATAGCAGGTTATCGGTGCCATCCTTCTGGGTGATACAGACCAAAAATTTCCCGTCGCGACTGAGGTCAGGATCACTTGCGCGGAGGTCGCGGGTCAGTTGCTTCTCTTTATGTTTGTGCAAATCATAACAATAGATATCGGAAAAATGCGAGCCGTGTTCCCCCCTTTCGATGCGCGAATAATACAACAGATGACCATCAGCGCTCCAGCTGAGGGCACTATTAACGCCGCGTCGTAATATTTTACTCTTTCCATCGCGGAGGGAATAAAGTTGCAAATGGGTCTGTGTCAGATAATCACTAGCCTTACTGCCGCAATAGGCGATGTGCTCGGCATTCGGCGACCAGCGAGGATAAGTATTACCAATGCCTTTATCAACGATGAGCTCTCCCTCAACGGCATGCTGTTGAATGATCCGGGTGCTCTGTTGGTAATAAGCGAGCATTTCCTTCTGCCATTTTTGATACAGCTCATCTGCCGAAAGTCCGGTGGCGGCACGGATGGCGGCATCCACGGTGAAGGTGAATGGCCGGCGGAGTTGCTCGACCATGCGTCTTAACGCTTCTTCTCCCCAATGATGAACAATATAGCGTGTGAGGGCATAGCCGGCATTATAGGTGCGTTCGTTGCCGAGGGAGGTTTTGCCGAAAACGCCCATCTCCGAAAAAGAAAGCGGTTCGCCGGCCAACACCGCGGTGCGGATCAGCATGTCGCGATGACTATCCCAGCAATCGTATTGCAATCCCGGCTTTTGAATCTGTGCCATCCCTTCGGCCAACCACATGGGTATGATGGTCATGGGCACCGCATAGGAACCAATCACATTGGGATAACCGTAGAGGACGTCGGGGCGTTTTTCCCTTTCGTAATTGATCCATTGAAGATAAAATGCGGGCCACTTGCGCGCTAATTTGCGCGCCGCACCCAAGGAAATCATATGACTGAACTCATGGGTGACGACGTTCCGAAGCCAATGATGGGTGCCACGCAAAATGAAGGTCATCTGCGGCGCCCAGATTTCGACCTTATTGTCATAATAGAAAGCAGCGCCATTGGAATTGTCTTCATGATCGCGGATGATAAAATGGATGGGGCCATCGGGTTGCCAACCGTACAACTGGGTGATGGGCGTATAGATTTCTTCAGCAATCTGAGCTACATTGCGGGCGGTGCGCTCGGCGCCCTCGTGATAGTGAATCTGAAAATGATCGGTGGTAATGGTATACCAGCGCAATTCCGGATGGTTGAGGTATTCCTCCTGAGCGGAGGCATAACACCAGAGTCCGAAAGAGATCAACAGGAAAAGTATGAGTATGGGTACTGTCTTCATATGTATTTGTTTTCGTTGCGCGGTCTATTAAGCCATTGTTTTGAGGAAACCCTTAAGTTATTCTGTTTAAAGTCAAGAGGTTTTTTTCAGAGGGCATTTGTGACGCCCTCTGAAAAAAGTTCTTTGAAATAACGATCAAATTTGCGAGATTTAATCACACGCCACAAGGAGCGGGAAATCGGATCTCGCATATGGTGACAAGTTCACTTTGGGACCGTTCTCGCCCCTTTCTTTTTTTAATGCTTGTGTGAAAATATTCAAAAACCTGTCATGTCGCGGAGCGCCAGCTAGCAAACATCTTAAATTAAAAATTTCGTAATCAATTGATGATATAAATTTTATTAAAAGAAAAAGCCGTCAAAATAACAGTGGTTATCTGTCATTTTTTAGGAAAATATTTCGATTTAACACAGCCTCTTTAGTCTGACGATAAGAAATCGGTGCGATGGCATCCTCTTTATGATATCTTTTGATCATATCCACTCTGGGTAAACTCTGCGAAACCTCCAGCAATCTTGGGAATTCAGGCTTTCGCCTTTCATTCATGAAATCCTAAAGTCTTGCATTAGAACTTATCATTTCAACTAAAATTAAGGTTGAACGCCTGCCGCTTCTTACATAATTTCAGGCTTAAAGTGGGTGATATATTTAAAAACATGTCAGGTCGAAGATCGCAAGCGACAACACCTTTTATGTTGACATCGTCGTAATTACTTGATAATATTGAGTGCTTTGGCCGTCAAAATAATAGCAGGGATTGTTTTTCATCTATCTCGACATATTTTTTTCACACACTCAGCTTTGCCTTTCATAATTTTTTTATGCGAGCATAAAACTTTTATAGCTGAATGACGCTTCTCCTGCCAAACTATAATTCATTTCACCACTGCGATCTTGATGAACCGTACTTGGCGCTCGCTGCCGGATACGGCTTCAAGGCGGGCCATGTAGACGCCGCTGTGAACGCGACCCACATCCCATGCTAATTCATGATCACCTGGAGGTAAGTCGGTTGCCTGTAACGATCCAGCAGACCTCCCCGCCAATGTATAAAACTGTACCGTCACCTGGTCGGTTGTCTTTCCCAGTGTGAAGCGGATGTTGGCGCGGCCATCTTCAACGGGATTAGGATAACAAAACACTTTTTTTGCTGGCAGCCAATCGGCAGAGATTGGCGCTGCCTGAGCCACTCCAACACGGCAAAAATCACGGCGAGTCCCACCACCGTGCTGTGACCATGTCAGCTGTCGATTCCACGGCCAGGGGGTCTTCCACACATAAACTTGCCCAGCGCTATTGATGATCGCCAGCTCGACGCGGTTGTCGCCATCGAGATCGGCCATGGCTGGCGTGACGGTAATAGGTCGACCGGCGCTGAGGGGAAAGTCAGCATCCATTCTGCCGAGGCCATTTACGGCATAGAGGCGGTCCTCGCTACTGGCCAAGCACAACGCATCGTTTTGTTCTATGGTTTGGCGCCAAATGGGCGCCCCTGCCAAAGTGGATGTACCGACAACCTTTGTCGCTGGAAAATTCAGCGTGGTAGCGCCAGTGAATTCCAAGGCCAACAGGCCCTTGTCGCTGCTGAGGAGAATTTCCGGCAAGCCATCGCCATCGATATCGCCCAAAGCGGGAGCAGATACGAAGGATGGTGCAAACGGCGGCCGATAAATGCCAAGGTCATTGCCATCACCGGCAAAACAGGCCAGTGAGCCCTCGCGACCAACTACGGCGACCTCCAATCCTGCGGTACCGTCGAAATCGGCAACCAGCGGCTGCGAAAATCCAGTAAAAGGCAAAGAATTTTCCCATACGATCCCAGGCGGGTGCAAACGACAGGCGAAGATTTTGCCGTTTTCACAAGTGGCGATGAAATCAGCCCCTGCCCCTGGAAAGGCAGCGAGACCGCAAATAGCAGCAGTCGAAAGTTGTAATGACTGAAAATATCCTGGCTGTTGCAGATCTTGTAAATAACAGCCACCGTTCCCATGACCCGCAATGATGACACCACTGGTTGCGGATGATAAAATCATGGGGCCGGCGCAAATGGCAGATGCAAACTGTTGACGAAAAGCCAGATCGAGTTGGTGATCGCCGTTATGATCCCGTAGATGCCAGAGCGACATTTCTCCTTTCACATCCACAACGATCAATTCCTCGATACCGTCGCCATCGAGGTCGTCGAGTGCTGGCGGCAGCAGGACTGAATCCTGCGCGGTGGCCACCAAATGGTCACCGCCCGGAAACAGCGGACTGCCATTGGCCTGCCATGCCCAGATGCTGCCGTCTTTGGCTGCTGCTAGTAACCATCCCGATCGTCCATCTACGGCTGAAGTTGCCAATAGCGCACCCGCTGCAAACTCACGGTTGGCGGTATGCGGAAAACCAGGCTGTGCAAATTGAGAACGAATGTCCACTGTCATAATAGTATCGCGCTCACTAAAGTTTTCGATGCGGATATGAGATCTGGCACCGCTGTGGGCATTGCTGTTGGGAATGGACGTCGGCGAAAAGGCAACGTCGTTGCCGTTGTTGACGTATTTGTGGGAGATATTTCCACTCCAATAGGTATCCCAATAATCGCCAACTTCGGTACCGTAAGCGGCATCGAAGATGGTGTAGACGTAACCGATGTCCTGAGCGCCATCGCATTCCACCAGATCCACGCCGCGATGCGTGCGGTTGATGTTGATGGAGTTGGAGGCTAATCCAGCCGCGATCACCCTTTCATCGATGTGCCAGATGAGAATGCCGGAATTGGGCAGCCCAAAATCATATTCGTCGATGCGCGTTAGCACACCGATATCCGCAGGAGCCACGACTCGCCCAGTGGAATCGAACTCTGCTTTGCGACCGTTTTCGTCGCGACCCACAGCGATTCCATCTCTATTGACGTCACGTTGACGATTCTCGATGAGGAAATATTCGTCTTCGCTAATAGGGATCTTAACAATATGCGGGGCGGATTTGGTCGTGGAACTGCCGATGCGGATATTTTCGCCATTGCGAACGGTGACTGGTGTCTCCCAGCCCATGTAGACTTTTTCCCAGGCGCAGGGTTCGGCGGGGATAAATCCTTGAAAATTATAAGAACCTTGATCCATCAGTCCCCAGCGGCCGATGCCCGTGCGCCCCGTTTTCGTATCAAAGAGGCTCGGCATGCCCAAATAACTGCCAACCATCAGTGTCATGGTTCCCAACAGACCGAGATCGTAGCCCTCCTGATTCTGTGTTTCCGGCAAAATGATCCCTTCGGTAACCAGAACGCCCCCGGGCAGCTCAATGCCTTTGAAATGGGCATCGCCTGGTGCCAGGCCCTGTTGTAATGTGGTGAAATCGATATAGGCGGACTGAATGTCGTAGGGAGTGGTATCAAAGTCGAAAGCGAAATCCTGCCCCACACCGGCGTGAAAGACAATGACACACTGATAAGCGGAAAAATCGATCCCGCCCTGAGCAGCGGCAGCCTGTAAGGCATCGTGCAACAGTTCGGCCCAGCCTTTCTGTTTTAGCGCCTCCTCCTCCTGGCCGCTGTAATAAACCATATCATGAGGCAATGTGTAGGCGAGATGATTTTGGATCGGAAAAACATCCGCGGATATTTTCACCTTGCCCCGAGAGACGGTGTGAAAATAATGACTCAGTGCGAGTAGTTGATGTTCGAAATAGCGACGGTCATGGGGTGGGTGATCAAGATGATAAGAGGAATTGGTGGACAGGTCGAAACGGCCGTCGCCGGTGGTGGTGGCTAAGGCATCTGGTTGAAATTCAGCGCGCAGGGCCAGGATGCGAATAGTGGCGTCTGAACGACGAACCTCCCAACGACCTGGTTCTTTTGCCCACAAAGAATCGGTTGAGGCCCATAGCGTCAGATTGATCAGCATAAAGAGGATCATCCACTGGCAAAAAGCCTGACGCCGTGAAGGGATAAATTGTGTCATCATGTTTATTTATTTCATTCCATTAAATGGCGAATATTCCAGCTCTTCCCAAGGCACAAATAACCCACTCATGAAGATCGGTCATCGCTTGTATTTTTGGCGTGGTAGGCGTGACCGGCCATAAATTACATCGCAAAGCGATGAATATGCAAAGTCCGGACTTTTGGTCCGGACTTTATTCGAATCATGTGGAACGAACTAAAAACCGATGGTCAGCGAGAATCTCATGGTATTGGCCAGCGGATGGCCTTCGTCGGCCGAAACATAGCTAAAGTCGAATCGGTATAGATGGTACTGAATGCCGGCGCCGAGGCTGATGAAGCTGACTTTGCCGGGTTCATCCCAATAATAACCGGCGCGCAGGGCGAACATGTCGCTGTACCAATATTCGGCACCGCCGCTGAGGATGCCATTGAACATTTTTTCATAAGTAGTATCTTGACCCGTCTTGACGGTCTTGGGTAGTTCGACGACCCAAGGGGAAGTGAAAAGAGCCTGGTAGAATGGATCAGAAGTACCATCTTTATGGCGATTGACCATCATTTTGTTCATATCGCCCACCAGCGTGAGTTTGTTGTATTTTTCATCGATGAGCTTGTAGGCAAAACCGACTTTAAGATTGGTTGGTAATGGATCTGCCTGAGCCGCATCGATATAGGTGATTTTGGGGCCCATATTCGAGAGATTCAAACCCAAGCTCAGCCTGGGTGCAAAGGGGACTTTATAAAGGGTAGCGAGGTCAAACGCAAAGGCATGAGCCCGGCCATCGCCCTTTTCCGATCCAGCACCGTAGGGCGCCAGATTGGAAAAGATGTATCGCAGACCGAGTCCGATGGCCCAGTTATCGCTCAGTTGCATGCCATAGGTTGTCGCCACTGCAAAATCATAACTTCGAAACGTTCCCACCGGCTCGGGGCTATCTTCGAGGGTATGAAATTGTTCCCCCAGATTCAAATAAGTCACATTCACCCCGATGGTGCCGATACCCTCAAAATGCTGCCGATATGCGAGAAAGTCGATAAAGATGTCGTTGCCGAATTGGGGCAGCCAATTAGAATGCATCAGGGTAATCTCTCGACCGCGCTGAAAAGCCAAGCCGGCTGGGTTATAATAAACAGCGGTCGCATCATCGGCGAGGCCGACAAACGCCTCACCCATTCCCGCCGGTCGGGCGCCCGGAGAAATCATCAAAAACAACACCGCCGATTCGCTGACGGCATATGAAGGCGCTACGATGGCAAACGATACAATCGCTATAAACGCCAGAGTTAAAACATTTCGCATATTACCTCCTGAAAAAGTTGAATGATAAAGATGATACCAATCGTCACCAAAAAAAAATCCGAATGATTTACGCTTACTTGTAAAGCGACTCTTGTTTCATTCGGATGGAAAAACATAGAGTGGCCTTTACAAGTTCGTTAAAGAGTAGATAATATAAATTGGACAATGTAACTAAAGAAATAAAATTGGAAATCTTTAACGAAGGTGTATAGGCCAACTCCTCTATTTATCAATTTTTAATTTGTGAAAAGATAATAAATAGCTTAGCAAATGTCAAGGATTTTTTTGCTTGAATTTCTTATTACAAGAATCATACCAAACAATTTTCAGAAACAGCGAGATTGTAATTCTATCTCTAACTTCATTATAATTAATTAATAAAGTAACCAATAACAAAAATTTGATATATTTACTGGTATTGGTACACTGTCGCAAAATGGCGATATTTGTATATCTATCTACCCAGAAAAAACGACGGCTGCGGCCAAAAAGTTCCGCCCAAAAAGTAAAAATATGTGTTTACTTTCATGCCAAAGACGGGGCTGCCTGTGGATGAAGTTCTATAGGACAATAAAGTCGACATCTTCTGCCAACATCATCCACCCATTAACTTATTTTATCTTTATAGGCATCGGCGCTCAGTAAATTTTCCAACTCTGCCGCATCGGATAACTTTACCTTGATGATCCAACCATCACCATAAGGATCTTTATTGATCGTTTCCGGTTTATTACTGAGCATTTCATTGATTTCTACGACCTCACCGGATACCGGTGCAAAGAGATCGGAAACCGCCTTGACCGCTTCGATGGTCCCAAAGGGCTCCATCTGTTTGACGGTGGTGCCAACACTGGGCATTTCCACGAATACCACATCCCCCAATTCGCTCTGCGCATAATCGGTGATGCCTATCGTGGCGATGCCTTCATCAACTAAAACCCATTCATGTTCTTCTGTGTAAAGCAAATCTTTTGGCACTTTCATGATGTTCCTCCATGATTTCTCAGGATGTGTTTTTCGATGTATTTTGTATTAAATGTTCCCTTGAGAAAATTTTCCTCTGTCATGATCTGTTTGTGGAGCGGGATGGTGGTGGCCACCCCCTCGATGATGAATTCATCCAGGGCGCGTTGCATGCGCAGAATGGCTTCCTTGCGGTCTTGGCCATGACAGATGATCTTGGCGATCAATGAGTCATACGTCGGTGGGATGACATATTGCGCATAAGCATGGGTATCGACGCGCACCCCCAGGCCTCCTGGCACATGAAAGCTGGTGATCTGACCGGGGGAGGGACGGAATTCTTTTTGCGGATCTTCGGCGTTGATGCGGCATTCGATGGCGTGGCCGCGCATCTTATAATATTTAAAGGCGACCGGAATTCTGCCGCCAGCAGCCACACGAATTTGTTCTTCGATCAGATCCAAGCCAAATACCATCTCGGTCACTGGATGTTCCACCTGAATGCGGGTATTCATCTCCATAAAGTAAAATTTACCGGTCTCATCTAGCAAGAATTCGATGGTGCCGGCGCTATTGTAGCGGACGCGCTTGGCGCCCTTGACGGCTGCGGAGCACATTTCCTTACGTAATTTAGGCGACACCACTGGCGAGGGAGATTCCTCAATCAGCTTTTGATGCTTCCGCTGAATGGAGCATTCGCGTTCACCCAAAGCCACTACATTACCGTAATTGTCCCCCAATAGCTGCACTTCGATGTGGCGAGGATTTTCGAAATATTTTTCCAGATATAAATCCGGATTTCCGAATGCAGCCTGTGCCTCAGCGGTGGCGGCGCTAAACGCATTGGCCATATCTTCCGCAACCCGCACCACTCGCATGCCGCGTCCCCCGCCACCAGCCACTGCTTTGATGATCACCGGATAACCCACCCGTGCTGCTATTTCCAACGCCTGCTTGCTATTGGCCACCACGCCGTCAGAGCCAGGGATGACGGGCACTCCAGCGGCGCGCATGGTCTCCTTGGCTATGGCTTTATCACCCATCAAAGTGATCACCTCCGGCGAAGGACCGATGAATTGGATGCCGCAGGAACGGCAAATCTCGGCGAAGTGGGCATTCTCCGCCATAAAGCCATACCCTGGATGAATGGCATCGGCATTGGTGATTTCCGCAGCACTGATGATATGCGGGATATTCAGATAACTCTTATGGCTCGGCGCCGGACCAATGCATACGGCTTCATCTGCAAAACGCACGTGCAGGCTGTGAACATCTGCCTCGCTGTATACCGCCACCGTTGCAATGCCCAGCTCCTTGCAAGCGCGTATGATGCGCAGGGCAATCTCGCCCCGATTGGCTATGAGTATCTTCTTGAACAAGGATTACCTTCCGCTTACGTCCACTAAAAAGAGAGGCTGATTATATTCCACTGGCTTGGCGTTTTCTACTAAAATTTTGACAATTTTGCCGCTGATCTCGGCTTCGATCTCATTCATCAACTTCATCGCTTCGATGATGCATAGCACCTTGCCCGGAGAGATCATATCGCCCTCACGAACATAGGGCTCGGCATCTGGTGCGGGAGCACGGTAAAAAGTGCCGACCATCGGCGATTTGATCTCCACCAGATGATCGCTCTTGGCCTCCTCAGGTTTAACCTCAGTAGTAGTCGCCTTGAGCGTCTCTCCGCTGGTTGGCACGGCGACCGGTGGGGCAACAGCCGATACCATCGGCATGACCGCAGTCGTAGATTTGTTTCCGACCATCGCCGAAGCCGTCTTGCTGATGCGAATTTTTCGCCCCCACCAATAGCTGATCTCCAGCTCCCCGATCATGCTCTCTTCGACGATCTTCACCAGCTCTCTGATTGCTTTCGCCCGCATGGGTTCTCCTTAGATTGATGGTTACGACGATTTCACTCGTTCGATATAGGCGCCTGTGCGCGTATCGATTTTGAGTACATCCCCTACCTCGATGAACAAGGGCACCAAAACCGTGCCTCCAGACTCGAGCACAGCTCTTTTAGTGGCACCACTAACGGTGTCCCCACGCACCCCTGGATCAGTGGAGGCAACCTGCAGGTTTACAAACGTGGGCAATTCGACCGCTATCGGCGAGTCATCGTTAAAATCCATCACCACACTTTCGCCTTCTTTGAGGTACTGAACGCCATCGGCCACCAACTCGGCTGGGACATGCACCTGTTCATACGTTGCATTATCCATGAAAACCAACTGATCCCCTTCAGAGTAGAGAAATTGCATGGGCCTTCGTTCGATATCCGCCTCCTCCACCTTTTCTCCCGCTCGGAAGGTCCGTTCGAGCATGCGGCCTGTTTTGAGGTTGCGCAATTTAGTACGGACGTAGGCGCCACCGCGTCCCATTTTGAAATGCTGAAACTCGACGATGGCAAATAACTCACCATCCAATTTGAATACGAATCCGTTTTTGAAATCTGCTGTAGTCGCCATTTTTTATTTTATGAACTTTTAAGATGAGAATCAAGAATCTTTTTTTATGCTATGGTTAGGATAATTTTTTTTGCAACAGGCGGCTCACGGTTTTGCCATCGACGCGGCCCCCGGCGGCGCGCATCACCTGGCCGAGTAAAAATCCGAACAATTTTTCTTTACCGGCGCGGTATTCGGCCACTTCAGCGGCATGTTCATCCAAGACTTTGTCCATCAACTCCAAAAGCGCATTTTCGTCGGTCAATTGCGTCAAACCGCGCTGAGTCACCACCGTGACGGGATCGATACCGCTGGTCAACGTCTCGGCAAAGACTTGCTTGGCAGTGGTGGCACTGATGGTGCCATTCTCGACCATTTTTAAAAGTCCAGCCAAATAGTGCGGCGTCATTTTCAGTTGATCGATATCGGTACCGGTCTCCTTCACCGCGCGTAATACTTCTCCCATCACCCAATTGGCGGCCAATTTGGCATTTTGCAGTTGAGCGTATACCGCTTCAAAGTATTGGGCGGTTTTCAAATCCTCCGTCAATACCGCGGCAACGTAAGGAGAGAGCCCCAATTTTTCAATATAGCGTGCCTTTTTCGCGTGAGGGAACTCTGGTAGTTTTCTTCGTATTTCATCGATCTCCTGCAGGGTCACCCGCGCCGGCGGCAAATCCGGCTCTGGGAAATAGCGATAATCGTGGGAATACTCTTTGCTCCGCATGGGTTGGGCAACTTGGCGTGCAGCATCCCACAACAGGGTTTCCTGATAAACCGACTCACCTCGATTCAATAACTCACGCTGTCGTTCGATCTCAAAAGCTATGGCTCTTTCCACATGACGAAAAGAATTCATGTTCTTCAATTCGGTTTTGGTGCCAAGTTCGTTACTGCCTCGCGGCCGCAACGACACATTGGCGTCGCACCGGAGGCTACCCTCTTCCATGTTGCCGTCGCTGATGCCCAAATACCGCACCAGTTGTCGCAGGTGCATCAAAAAAGCCGATGCATGTTCTGGCCGTGTCAATTCCGGTTCGGTTACCAACTCCAACAGCGGTACTCCGCAGCGATTCAAGTCCACCAGCGTTTCATCCTCGGCCACGTATGCTTCGGCATGCACCGATTTTCCGGCATCTTCTTCCAGATGGATGCGGCGGATGTGCACGGTGCACAACCCCTCGGGAGTCTCGAATTGCACCTGCCCGTGTTCGCAAAATGGCAGATCGAATTGCGAGATCTGATAGCCCTTGGGAAGATCGGGGTAAAAGTAGTTTTTACGTGCAAAGAGAAAATAAGGGTTGATACGACTATCGGTCGCCAGTGCTAAAGAAATGGCATATTGCACGGCTTTTTTATTAAGCACTGGCAGAGCTCCGGGCAATCCCATGCACACCGGACAAACCTGGGTGTTGGGCGCGGCGCCGAATTTTGTCGAACAACCACAAAAAATTTTTGATTCTGTGGCCAGTTGGATATGAACCTCCAGGCCGATGACTGCTTCCCATTCCATCAGCTGGCCTCTTGCGTTAGGGTGTTTGCATAGAACGGAACATGCGTCGTAGGATCACAGGGCGAAAAATGACGCTGTAAAAAATCAGCCACCCGCAACAGCATCCCCTCTTGAAAATAGCCGCCGATCATCTGCAGACCGATGGGCAAGTTGTGCTCATCTTTGCCACAAGGCAAAGAGATCGCCGGCAACCCCGCCAGATTGACCGAAACGGTAAATATGTCCGTCAGATACATCGTCAGCGGGTCATCCACTTTTTCACCGATAGCGAATGCCGTGGTGGGGCACGTTGGGCCAATCAGAAGGTCATTTTCTGCCAAGGCCTGCATAAAATCCTGTTTTATCAGCGTACGCACTTTTTGCGCCTGACCGTAATAAGCTTCGTAATAACCACTCGAGAGTACGAACGTCCCCAGCATGATGCGACGCTTTACTTCTGCGCCAAAGCCGTGGGAGCGGCTTTTTATGTACATGTCCTGTAAATCGGTGGTATGGACTTCACGGAAGCCATAGCGGGCGCCATCGAACCGAGCCAGATTGGCCGACGCCTCGGCGGTGGCAATGATATAATAGGCGGCGATCGCATAGGGCGTGTGCGGCAGCGAAACGTTATTTATCCTCGCCCCCGATTTTTCCAGAAAACGGACGACCTCTTCAACCGCCCGGCGTACCGGAGGGGCCACTCCTTCGGAGAGGTATTCCTCAGGCACACCAACACGCATCCCTTTCACATCGTCATCCAGATAGGATCGATAATCATCCACGGGGGTCGCCATGGAGGTGGCGTCGTGCTCATCGTGGCCGGCAATGACCTGCAATATCTCTGCGCAATCAGCTGCGGTACGGGCGATAGGGCCGATTTGATCCAGAGAAGAGGCATAGGCGACCAATCCATATCGTGAAACCCGACCATAGGTTGGTTTGAGGCCGGTCACCCCGCAGAAAGCTGCTGGCTGGCGGATGGAACCGCCGGTATCGCTGCCGAGGGCTGCGGTGCATAATCCCGCTGCCACAGCAGCGGCTGATCCGCCAGAGGAACCGCCGCTGACGCGCTGCAGATCGTGAGGGTTGCGCACCGGACCAAAAGCAGAATTTTCATTGGAAGAGCCCATGCCGAATTCATCCATATTGGTCTTGCCAATGAAAACGGCGTCCCCATCGGCCAGCCGGCGGACGACCGTAGCATCGTATGGTGCCATAAACGATTGCAGCATCTTCGAGGCACAGGTGGTTCGGCTCTGCGCCATCATGATGATGTCTTTGATAGCCACCACCATTCCTGCCAGGGGGCCAGCGTGGCGATCACGAATCTTTCGGTCGATCTCCTTGGCTCGTTGCCGTGCCTGCTCTGGGAAAACCGATAGGAAAGCATTGATCTGCTCCGCCTTGTGGATGCGCTCAAGGTACGCGGTCGTAAGTTCGTCACAAAAGAGTTCGCCGGAGGACAGAAATTTCTTAATAATCGAAAAATCGCTCAACGTGAAATTCATCTTAGGCCATGGAATACTATCAGATCCTGTCTTTATTCGGCAAGGAGCAACCGTTTAGCGAAAGGGTGATCGTTGTCGGCAGAGGACCGCCATCTATCTAAACCGCCCGTCGCAAAAAGCAACCTTTTCTCGATGAGTTGATCGTTGCCGAACATTCTATTCTATCATCGGATACAGGGGGATAAAGCAAATTGATCGGTTAGTTTTTATTTTCCGGAGACGTAAGTTGTTCTTTTTTATTCTCGCTTTTCTCCGGCTCTTCCACTTCCCGCGCGGCTTTTTTGAATTCGCGGATGCCTTCGCCGACGCCGCGCGCCAACTCAGGGATTTTCCGCGCCCCAAAAATGAGCACCACGATAAATAGGATGATCAATAATTCGCTCGGACCAATACCCATTTCAACCTCCAATTAAAAATGAGATCAATTGAATTCGTCGGTAATGTCTAATTCGCGCTTTACTTCATCAGCGGCCTTACGCAATTCCCGTATGCCCTTGCCGACGCTGCGCGCAAGCTCCGGCATCTTTTTTGAACCGAAAAGGATCAATACAAGCACCAGAATGACGATCATCTCGTCCATTCCAATACCAGGAAACATAAAGATACCTCATTTCATCTTCATATAATTGCTCGCAAAACAATACCTTGATCAGCAGCTAAAAATGCTCATCCCTTCCAACCGCCGATCGTTTTCAGCTACCATCGCGGTTTCATTCCTAAAACAATATATGGCTCTTTACATTGAATTGCAAGCGAATTGTTCAAACATACCAGCGGAAAATGTATGCAGCCAAAATGATGCCGATGATTCCGATGATGTTTAATTTAAATGTGAATCCCAGCGTCAGGGTGATGATTACCAAATTGATCGTAGTGGGATTAATACCAAAAGTTGCGGCTCGCAGAAAAAATTGCTTGACCACTCCCTCCGGCAAAACCAGACCAATGACTTCCCCCAAGGCCGAACCCATTACAGCGCCTAATATGACCGCCAATAGCACCCAGCCAATGGAAAGTCGACGTCTCATACTTTTGTTGTCCTCTCTGTTAAAAATTCTTGTTTTTTTATGAATTAGAATTCACATTTCCTTACCCCCTCTATAAAAGTTACTTTACGCCCCCATTAAAAGGGCGGGCACATTCAAAAAATGATCGAAACAGCAAACGTGAATCTATTAATCATTGAGATTATGTTTTCCCAGTGTCGGCATTGCCGATATCACTCTCCGGAATGATGGCAATATCTTCGGTCTCTCCTCGAAACATACGTAGAATCGTACCGACAATGCCGACGGTGATGAACAACAAGCAAAATGGAAACAAAATATAACTCGGCCAGATGATGAAAGCCACCAGCGAAACGAGAAAAATAGTCAAACGAATGCGGTTACTGCCTTTTTCTTTGAAATTGAACCGCGGAAAACCCTCATAACGGATGGTGCTGGCCATCAACAAACCGACGATGGGCACCAACCCGACTAATAGACGCCGTAGGATTGGCCATTGGGTGTCGAAATAGAGTACGATTAATCCAGCGATGGTAATAGCTGCCGTCGGCGCTGGTAAGCCCACATAGTCTTTACCTCTCCCTTTTTCCATCGTCAACACATTGTAGCGTGCCAGACGAAAAGCGGCAAACAGCAGCGGGAAAAAGGAGAGAAACAATCCTACAGGCGGTAAAACCGTGTGAAGGTGAACTTGATACACCAAAACGGCAGGTGCCAGGCCGAAGGAAATCACATCGCTCAAAGAATCCATTTGCAGACCAAAGGAGCTGCTCCGACCCACCGCCCTGGCGACACGTCCATCCAGGGCATCGAAGATAGCTGCTAACCAGATGAGCCAAGCGGCATGAACATATTGCGCTGAAAATACCTGGATCACCGAAAGGAAACCACAGAGGAGATTGAGCACGGTGAATATATTGGGCATCGTCATATAGACACGTGGTCGTGCTGCTCGTTTGGGTCTTTTTAGTTTTATTCTGGTATTCATCCTGTTAACCGATTGAAAATCGCTGACGAATTTCAGGCAGCATGTTCTGAAAATGTTTGCTATCGCTGTCGAACACGCCAAATTGCATATGTTGTAAATCCAGAAAGCGGCAGGTGTTCAGGCTCAATTCATCCCCTAATACGATTTTCCCATTTAATCGACCGAATTCCAGGCGAATATCGACCAGCTTGAGATATCGTCGTTGGAAAAAGGCTTTCAAAATGACGTTGATCTTGGAAGCCAATCGATGTATTTCCTTAATTTCGCTGCTGGTAGCATGGCCAAAAGAGATGATATGGTCTTCATTGATCATGGGATCATCGCGTTCTTCATCTTTCAGATAGTACTCGATAATGGGGCATTCTAATTCTTTCCCTTCGGCCATGCCGTAACGCTGTACCAATGTGCCGGTGGCGATGTTTCGCACCATGACAATGATCGGGATCATTTCCAGCTTTTTTACCAACACCTCTTTTTCGGACAATTCGCGAATGAAATGAGTCGGGATATGAAAACTGTTCAGGTAACGAAACACCTGGGCGGAGATCTGATTATTCAAAGCCCCTTTGCCTTTTACAAGAACGGGTTTGTTTTTATGTGAGGTTACGGCGTCGTCTTTGAATTCCTGAATCAACTCCGCCTCGTTCTCACATTCGTATAACTTTTTGCTCTTGCCTTCGTACAGTTTCTTCTTCCTCACTGTATATCTCCTCTATACAGGATAAGTTCTTTGTTCTTCAAGAATTAGGCATTACTGAGATGGATAAGGTTTCTTGCCTGCGAGTTGAAAACTTACAACTCTTTGTCATGATAAACACCCGCTCTACGATAGATATAATCCACTTGTTTGAGCCCCACCTCCTCATTGAAACAGGTTTCGAGTTCTTCTATTGTTAAGTGTTTGCCAATGATGGGATCCTTTTGTAGAACTGTTTTAAAGTCTAATCCTTCCTGCCAACATCGCATGGCATGTCCTTGCACGATTTTATAGGCCTCTTCCCTGCTCATTCCTTTTTGCGTCAACGCCAACATCACAGGTTGAGAAAAGATCAATCCTTTGGTAAGGCGCAAATTCTGCCGCATCCGCTCTGGGTAGATATGGAGTTTTTCGATGATGTGGGTCATCCGCGCCAGCATATAATCGAGAAGAATACATCCATCCGTCAGGATCACTCTTTCCACCGATGAATGGCTGATATCTCGTTCGTGCCACAGGGCGATATTTTCCATGGCTGCCAGTGCATTGGTGCGCAGCAACCGTGCCAGACCGGAAATATTCTCGCAGCCGATGGGGTTGCGTTTGTGCGGCATAGCCGAAGAGCCTTTCTGACCAGTTGCAAAAGGTTCTTCCGCCTCCAAAACCTCTGTTCGCTGCAAGTGTCGGATTTCAATGGCCATCTTTTCTAACGTGGCACCACACAAGGCTAAGGCCAATATAAAATCGGCATGTACATCCCGCTGAATGACCTGGGTGGAGATCGCAGCCGCACGCAATCCCAGTTTGGCACAGGTGAGTTCTTCCACCCGCGGATCGATGTACGCGTAATTGCCCACCGCTCCAGAGATCATACCCACCGATACACCTTCTATTGCTCTCTGCAGCCGCTCGATATTGCGCCCCATTTCATCGAACCACAAGGCGAATTTCAAGCCAAAGCTCGTCGGCTCGGCATGCACCCCGTGGCTGCGGCCAATACAAACGGTATGTTTGTGTGTCAGGGCTTGCTTGCGCAGCGCCTCACGTAAACCCTCCATCCCTTCGACCAGCATGGCGCCGGCTTGCTTCAGCAGCAAGGCTAACGCTGTATCGAGGAGATCGGAGGAGGTCATGCCGAGATGAATGTAGCGAGCTTCTTCGCCAACATATTCGGCCACATTGGTCAAAAAGGCGATGACATCGTGTTTCACCTCCTCTTCGATGGTTTCGATGCGTGTGACCGAAAAATTTGCCCGTTGCTTAATCGTCTCCACAGCATCTGTGGGAATATATCCGAGTTCGGCTTGTGCTTGGCAGACGGCCAATTCCACTTGCAACCAAGTGCGGTATTTGTTTTCGTCGCTCCAAATGGCGCCCATTGCTGGCCGTGTGTATCGTTTGATCATCGCCTTGACCTCTTGTAAGCGTCGGGATGTGCTTCCAATCGAACCGAAATATTGAGAAACCGTCCTTCACGAAAAACACGAAAATACAAGATATCGCCTCTTTTCAAATCGAGGTTATCGGTAATGGTGCGTACATCTTCGAAGGTATTGACGTCTTTGCCATTGATGCTGATGATGACGTCTCCAACTCGCAGCCCGGCTTTTTCGGCTGGACTGTTTGGTTTTATTTCGGAGATGATGGCTCCGTCTCTGCTACGCAGGCCGAGATAGCGTGCCACCATCGGTGTCAGCGCTTCGTATTGAATGCCCGTCCAATAGGTACGGTCTACCTGTCCGTAATTGATGAGATCATTGAGGATGCGCTTGGCGCGGTTGATGGGTATCGCAAATCCCAAGCCGATGTTGGCCGACATGGTCTCGCTGCCTGAGATGATCCACGTATTGATGCCAATCACCTCGCCATTGCAGTTGACCAGCGGCCCGCCGCTGTTACCGCCATTGATGGCAGCATCCGTTTGCAACATATCTTCGAACACCCGGGAGTTATTCAGTCGACCAAAATCCTGATCCTTACCACTGATGACCCCAACGGTGACGATGGGTTTGGAAGCGATGTCGAACAGCCCAAATGGATTGCCCAGGGCGATGGCCCACTCGCCGATGATGACGTCGTCAGAGTCGCCCAAGTACGCATAAGGGAAATCATGGCCATCGATTTTCAGAATAGCCAGGTCAGAAGTGTAATCTTCGCCAATTTTCTTTGCCACGTATTGTTTACCACCGACGCGGGTGACGATGATCTCCGTAGCCTGGTCGATTACATGCTGATTGGTTAGGATATACCCTTCCTTGGAGATGATGAATCCCGACCCCAACCCTTTTACCCGGCGTTCATAAGGGATATCGCGGAAGAAATTGCGAAAAAACGGGTCATCGGCAAAAGGATTGCGAGCCACGTAACGCTGCACTTGGATGACGTTGATGCCCACCACTGCCGGACTCACGCGTGCTACTGCTCGCGTGATGGCGTTCTGACGCGAATTAGAGATGGCATCCTGTATCATCGCACTCTGACTCTGATGATCCACATCAGAATCCCATCTTCCTTCCGGCGGTGCGTTTTCGATAGATGTGCCGTTTGCCGTATCATCCGTTGTGGCAGAAAAAATGAATAGCAACGGTAGCACCACGATCGGCAATAAATAGAAAAAATGGTACCTTTTAGAAATACGTTGCAAAACTTTCATAGCCTTTCATACATCTTAAAGGTTCATCGATGCTTAACTATTCATAAAACCTCGGGATGATTTTTCCCGAGACAACATCGTCATCATCCCCCATCAAGAGAGGATTGGGCATAACCTACCCGTATCAGGAATAACCCATGTGCTGGTGCAGTGGGACCGGCACGCCTGCGGTCGCCGCTGGCGAGAATTTCCTGTATCGCATGCACTGGCCACCGTCCACGGCCGATCTCGATGCAGCTGCCCACAATGATCCGCACCATGTTGTGTAAAAAGCGATTGGCCATGATATCAAAGATGATCTTATCTTCCACTGCCTGCCATGCCGCATGATAAATGAAACAACGATGATGCGGCACTTCCGCGCCTGCCTGACAAAAAGCCCGAAAATCGATTTCACCCGACCACCCGGAGACTGCCTCATGCATCTTTTCGACATCCAGCTCATAGGGCACCAACCAACTGTACTGCCGGCCGATCGCTTGATGGTGGCGACGAATATAATAGCGATAATGTCGTTCTACCGCATCAAACCGGGCATTGAAAGATAATCCCACCTCCTCAATGCCTACGATGCGTACATCTGGGGGCAGCAGCGCATTGCCACCCCGTTGCAACACCTCGAGCGATAGTTGACCCCCATAAAGGAAATTCACCACCTGACCCAGCGCATGCACCCCCGCATCGGTGCGCCCAGCCACGGTCGTCTGGATCGTCTCCTGGGTCAGACGGCTCAATGCGCTTTCCAGTTCGCCTTGGACCGTCCGCCGCTGCGGTTGATACTGCCAACCACAAAAATCGCTACCATCGTATTCGAGAGTCAGCTTGATATTGCGCACGTCATTTTCAGTAGATCAAACAAAAAAATAAAAGAACCACGGCCATGCCAAGAACGATATAGTCGGCAAGCCTGAATTGCAATCTTATATAACTCGAACGTCCATCACCGCCTGTATAACATCGGGCGTCCATGGCTAACGCCAATTCATCGGCCCGACGAAAGGCTGACACGAACAATGGTATCATCATCGGCACCAAGCCGCGGATTTTGTTCACAAGCGTGCCAGAAAAAGCAGCACCACGCGATAACTGGGCATTCCTGATCCGCTGCGCCTCCTCCATGAGCGTGGGGATGAATCGCAACGATAAGGCTAACATCAAGGCCATTTCGTGCACCGGCAGACGCAGGCGTTTCAATGGCGCCCCCAACTTTTCCAATCCATCGGTCAGCTCGATCGGAGAAGTGGATAACGTCAACAACGCTGCAATAACAATCAGCAATCCCAACCGCAGGGTATAGACGATCCCCATCTTCATCCCTTCATAGGTTATGGTGGCATGGATTACCGGCACCTGCCACAATACTCGTCCCGAGGTCCAAAATAAATGGATGATGATGGTAAACGCGAACAGCCAAAGCAACGGCCGCATATTTTTCAAGATCAAGCTGATGGGAATGCCAGAAGCCAAAACCGCAACCAGTAAGATCAATGCCACGAGGATCATCAGCAGCGGCCGAAACGTCAGCAACAAGCTCGACATCAAGACCATGGTGACGATCATCTTGCTGCGCGGATCCAGGCGATGGATAAATGAATCGCCAGGGTAGTATTGCCCCAGCGTGATATCATTGAAAAAAGCCATAGGATCTTGTTTTCGTCGATGGATGTTCCCTTTGCGGTAAAACAGCAATTGCGAATCGTATCTCTATGAGTGGGTGACTATTCATAACCGTGGAACATTCATTGCCTCATCTCCACCTCGATGGAATAGAAAGTCTCTTTGAATGATAAGATCATCGCCATAGCAGCAGAAGATATCTATCCGCTATCTTACTTTCGATGACATGTTCCTATTTTTGATATGACCCATAAGATTTGCGTCGAATGAGGGCTTGTTTGCATAAACCTCATGACGTTGGAATATACATAAAATCATCATAAAAAACAATAGAAACTATAACCTATAAAGGCAATTGACTCCGGTATATGACTCCGGTGCTCTGTTCATTGTACTTTTTTCTCCTACATTTTGCCTTTCTCGTTGACATATCATTCGAGCTCTTAAAAGATCACCATTTTTCCCTTGATCTTTATACAATTTATTATTATGTTGACGCCACATGCCTTTTCATGACAATTTATAGATGATAGATCGTTGATCAAACAATATAGCGGGAGAGAAATCATTTCGCGTCAGATTCTGTGTTCGGTTATAAAAAGCTTTTTACCCCTCATACAGCGAGAGGATACGATAATTAAGAGGCTGGGGGAAAATCTATAAAAAACGTGTCATGGCGAGGATCGCCAGCGACGAGACATCTTAATTGATATCTTTGTAAATAATTGATCATATTGAATATATTAAAAGATCAAGCTGTAAACTAACAGCGTTTATTTGTTCTTCTTTAGGAAAATATTTCGTTTTCACACAGCCTTTCAAGACTGAATCCGAGTTTTATTTCTTTCGGCCAAGATACGATCATCGACATAGGAGGATCAAGGGGAACCATTCGTGTCCAGTTCCAGTCTTCGCGACTAAATATCAGATATTTTGAGGAGGAGGTTATGCAGGAAAAAGAGAAAAAAGAACTCTTCAAGCCGTATGTACCTATCGATACCGACATGAAAGAATTGACGTTCAAAGCGATTCTTCTGGGTATTATTCTGGCGGTGATTCTTGGGGCGGCCAATGCCTACTTGGGGTTAAAAGCAGGCATGACGGTCGCCGCCACTTTTCCGGCAGCAGTCATTGCCATGGCGGTCCTGCGCATCTTTCGGGGGACTATACTGGAGGAGAACATCGCCCGAACCACAGGTGCGGTGGGCGAAGCCTTGGCAGCAGGTGCGATTTTCACCATACCCGCTTTTGTCTTGGCCGGTGTGTGGGAAAATTTTGCTTATTTCAAAAGCACCTTATTGATGTTGGTAGGTGGTATTCTGGGTGTGCTCTTTGTCATCATTTTACGGCGAACCTTGATCGAAGACGAGACGCTCCCCTATCCGGAGAGCAAAGCCTGTGCTGAGATCGTCAAAGCCGGTCAAGGTGGGCAGTCGGGAGCCAAGTACGTATTCAGCGCCATGGGATTAGCCGCTTTGATCGAGCTATTGAAAAACGATGCTGGCATCAAGATCATCCGCGACGGTTTGAGTGGTTTTTTTCAATTTGGGGATTCCAAAATCCGTTTACTCAATAGCAAAGCCCAATTGATTCAAGCCAGCGACGGTCTAAAGGCGGAATTTTCTTACAAAGGCAGCATGCTATTGCAGAGTCCTGCAGCCTCACCAGCCTTTTTAGGGGTAGGCTACATCATCGGTTTCCGATTGGCGGCTATTACTTTCTCTGGTGGTGTGTTTGGTTGGCTGTTTCTCATGCCCATCATGCTCTTTCTCATGGGTGGGCAATTACAATGGTTTTCCGATACATCTTCGTGGGTTGCCTTGGCGCAATCGGCCTATAACGCCACCATCAAACCCATTGCGGTTGGCGGCATGCTGGTGGGCGCTTTTTATACTCTATTCCGCATGCGCAAGAATCTCATCAGCGGTATTGGTCGCGGCATAGCCGACATTCGCAAGGCGGGCAGCAGTGAAGCGAGCAAAACTTCACGCATCGACAAAGATGCTCCCTTTGGCATGGTCATGGTGGCCATCGCTGTGCTGGTCATTTGCATGATCATCCTTTATCAAACTTTTAGCCACCATTGGGGTTCAGCTGTGCTGGCGGCCCTGGTCATGGCTGTGGCAGGTTTCATCTTTGCCGCGGTGGCTGGCTATCTGGTGGGAATCATCGGCAGTTCCTCCAATCCCATCTCTGGATTGACGCTATCCACATTGCTCATTGCTGCCTTGTTGATGGTTTTGGTAGGAATGAAAGGCCCTTCGGGGGTGGCAGCTGTTTTGGCGGTGGCGTCGGTGGTTTGCTGCGTAGCGGGTGTGGCTGGCGATATGATGCAGGACTGGAAAGTGGGGTATATGCTCGGTGGTACCCCTTGGCGAATGCAGATCGGGGGTATGATCGGTGTGGTGGCTGCAGCCTTGGTGTTGGTCATTCCGATTATGCTATTGCATAAAGCGTACGGAATCGGCAGCGTCACCATCCCAGCGCCGCAGGCAGGCTTGATGTCGATGATGAGTCAGGGCATCGTCGGCGGCGAAATGGCCTGGCCTTTGGTCATTGCCGGTATGCTCTTCGCCATTGCCCTCATTCTTTTGGGAGCACCATCCCCTATGCTCATCTCCGTTGGCATGTATCTGCCGTTCACTACCACCTCCGCTATTTTCATAGGTGGCATAATCAAGTGGATTCTGGACAAGATGGCCGAAAAACGCATCAAAGGGGAATCGCAGAAAGAGATGGTCGAAAATACCGGCCTGTTGCTTGCCTCCGGTTTGGTGGCTGGCGAAGCGTTAACGGGCATTCTCTTTGCCGCTCTCTATGCCAGCGATATCAGCCTACGCACTCTATTGGGTTTCAGTGAAGATTTTCAGGGATTTTGGATCTTAGGGGTGCTGACACTGATAGGTCTGGCCTATTACCTGATTCATACACCTTTGAAACGCTTGTCAGAAGCGAAATAAATAAACAATGAAGGAATCTATGCAAAACGAACAAACGCCGGCTGCGGATAATCTGTTGGATTACGCACCGCAGCCGGTGGTTCCATGGGAGACGGATGACGACGGCCTCATCGCTCTAAAATGTCCTCGTGTTGTTCATCGGTATTTACAAAAAATTCTTTTGCCTCGACTTAAACGACCTTACATGTTGATCCATCTGGATGCCTTTGGCAGCAGCGTCTGGAGACAGATGGATGGCATAAAAACCGTTGCGGAGATTGGTTGTCAGCTTCGAGCAGAGTTTGGAGAAGCCGTAGAACCAGTTTATGAACGATTGGGCTTGTTTATCCACTTATTATTGCGACGAAAGTATATCACTCTACATAAAAAGGGGGTACCACAGCCATGAAAGGCGTTGTTGTGTTGAAGGTGATGCATGAAGGGGGCGATGATGAATAAAATACAAAGAGCGGCACAGGTCATCATGCAGCAGTGTTTCGAACTGAAAAAACATGAATCGGTGCTGATCATCGCTGATGAACCCTATCTGGATTTGGCGAAGCATCTATTCCAGGCTGCATTGAAGCGAACGCGGCATGTACATCTGTTGCAGATAGACTCTGGTTACCTGCGGAGTGGCCAGCTATGTGATGCGGTTGCCGAAATGATGCGCAAGATGAACGTCATCATCGCCCCTACAAGCGTCAGTCTATCGCACACGGCGGCGCGACGGGAGGCATCCAAAGCCGGGGCGCGTATCGTAACCATGCCCGCTATTACCAATGAGACATTTGCGCGCATCGCCGACCTCGATATAACCCGCATCAGCCGGCTCAGCCGTAAATTGGCCGATATCTTGACCATCGCCAAAGAAATTCGCATCACTGCGCCCAACGGCACTAATATGTACCTCTCCGCTGCTCAGAGTGTTGGCTATGCCGATACTGGACTGGTCAATACTCCTGGAGCCTTCTGCAATCTGCCATGTGGTGAGGCATGCATTGCCCCACAGGCTGGCACCGCCGAAGGTGAATGGGTAGTGGATAGTGGCATGGGGGTTTCTGCGGAAGACCCGGATCGTTTGATCATCAGTGTACATAAAGGCCGGGCGGCACGCATACTGGGTGGTAATAATGCCCAACGCCTCCGTCGATTACTCTCCCATTATGGACCCGCTGCCAGACACATCGCTGAATTCGGCATCGGCAGCAATGATGCCGCCAGCATCAGTGGCTATCCCTTGGAAGACGAAAAAGTCCTCGGTACTGTCCATCTCGCCCTCGGCAACGATGTTTCTTTTGGCGGCAGCAACGACGTCCCCATTCACCTCGACGCGGTGGTATACAAAGCGACCGTTGTGATCGACGGCAGAGAAATTTTGGACAAAGGCAAATTGGTTTTATAATAAGAAAAGGATCCAAGCATGCGAATTTATATTTCTGCTGACATGGAAGGTGTCAACGGAGTGGTTTTACGTGAGCATATCGATCCAGCGTGTAAAGAATATGAAATAGCGCGGCAGTGGATGATAGCCGAAGTGAACGCTGCCGTCGAAGGCGCTGTTGCCGCCGGTGCTGATGAGGTGGTCGTCAATGATTCACATAACACCATGGCAAATCTATTGATCGATAAGCTTCATCCTGCAGCGCGATTGGTTTGCGGGCCTGGCAAACCTTTTTCTATGGTGCAGGAGCTTGACGATTCCTTCGCCGCTGCGTTCTTCATCGGTTATCACGCCATGTTTGCCACCCAGGGCGCGGTGCAGGATCATATTTTCGCCTATTCCCAATACGATGCTATCTGGATCAACGACATACCCGTCGGGGAATTAGGCCTGAACGCTGGTATGGCTGGCTATTACGGTGTGCCCACGGTCCTTGTCACAGGCGACCAATGTGTATGCGCGGAAGCAAAAGCACTAAATTCAAAGGTGGTTACAGTGGTGGTGAAAGAAGGTCGAGGCCGTCATAATGCATTATGCTATCCTTTCCAGCAAACGTTGGCTGCCATCCGTGCAGAGAGCGAAAAGGCTATACGAAATCGTAAAAAAATTCCTCCGATATATTTTTCTCCTCCCCTGCGACTCAGAGTTCAGTTCCAAAAGGCCGAGCTAGCCGATTTTGCCTCGCTGTTGCCAGGGAGTGAAAGACTGGATGCCTTGACCCTCGCTTGTGCGGCGCAAGACTATGCGGACATGTATCGAAAATTTCTCGCCTTGACCAAATTGGGAAGGCTTTAAGGGGTGGCTTTTTCGGCTTTGTCAGCAAGAGAGCAGGCATCGAAGCTCTTTTTTCCATACCGAAGATGATCGCCATCTATGCACCCGCGCCGTGGATTGAGAGGACGTCCCTTTAATCTTTCGCCAACGGTCTCCGAGTATAAAAGGGGCGGGCATTTGTTCCCGCTACGGCCATGATAACCTTGAAACGTGATGCCGCAATCCCTACCTGGTTGCTGATTCGATAACAAATCGCCAAACCCGTAATAAACTTTTACTTAAAAATCTCTGTTGAAAAAGAGGGGACTGGCGCTATAATAAGGGAAAATACCAAAAACTCCATTTCCCCATGGCGTCCCCATTTGATTGTAGGGGACTTTTGCCCTCTTCGCAAATGGGGGCACTGGTGAGGGTGAATAACCGTAATTATTCTATCAAGATATCCCCTCACCTACGCTCATTGAAATAATACGCTTTCAAGATCTTGCGCCCTGTGATATTCTATTCACGTGGACATGGAGACGGGTGGTAGATGTTATCAATTCCCTCCATTTCTTTTATGACAATGTCTCTGAGAATGGGTGGTTGACCGCAGGCAAAGCCTCATGCAATATTTTTACCCATGAAAACGGTTTTCAACACGCTCCATGCAGCGCGTCCAGTCATTATACCTCAGATTACTGCCAATCTTTATCCTCTGGATAGATATTGTGATAGATTGTACGGCTCCGCGGTTCAGCCAACATATCCTGCACGGTTTGCGCCCATTTTTGATAATGAGCCGTCTCCTTGTGTTTGGCCGGATCTTCTGGGCTACGATAAACCTCAACCAACGTAAAACGGGTGGGGTCGTCACTCTGCTGTAAAAAATCAAAACGAACGATCCCGGCCTCCTGAAGGCTATGACTTGCATTTTCGATGGTAGCCGACTTGAATGCCTGTAAATATTCCGGTTTGACTTTGATGAAAACTTGAACGATATACATAATTTGTCCTCCTCTCAGACTTTGAGCACATTATCTATCTCATCATCAAGTTACTATGCGGCTATAAGGCCACAGCGGCTGCAGCCTGCCGGTCGAGATACCAAATCAATTGTCCGTCCACGGGATGCACCAATCCAGCTGGAAACAGGGCGCGAGTCTTTTCGTTGGCGAAGAGTTTGGCCATAATCTCCGCCTTGCTACTCCCACTGACCAACACATTGATTTTTTTGCTATGATTGATGACCGGCAACGTCAGAGTAATACGGCGCTGGCCGGTCTGCGGCTGGCGTGTGGTCACACAAAAGCGATCGATCGGCTGCAATGCCTCCGCAACCGTGAATAGCGATGCCGTATGACCGTCGTTGCCGACGCCGAGTAACATCCAATCGAATACCGGCCACCCTTCATCCATCTTGACATGATGCGCTATTGTCTCATGATACCGCCAAGCCTCCTTCTCGGGATCTTCCTCCCCTCGGATGCGATGCACATTAGTTTCGGGAATGGTGATCATTCTGAGCAACCCATGCCGCACCATGCCGTAATTGCTCTCCACATGATCGGGGGGCACACAGCGTTCATCGACCCAGAAAATATGCACCCTGTGCCAGGCGATTTTATCGGCATAATTTTCCACCAATTTTTGCAGAAAAAGTTGCGGTGTATGGCCCCCAGAAAAAGCGACGCTCATCCTCTTGGATGGATCGACGGCCCTTGCCGAATCGAAAAAGTCTTCCGCCAAAGCCAAGGCCTCAGCCTCGGCATCGGGAAATATTTTCAACGCTTCCTTGGCATTTAGCGTGCTAACACAAAGATGTCCCATCGCAGGACCTTTCCATCAACCTCCTGGGATTCTTGATAGTTAGTTGCATTTAGAAATTCCACCACATTAATATCTTATGGATTATTTTTTGCGCAATATGGTTGATAAATGTTGGACCATACAAATGTCAGCCATTTGGTGCTGGTTTATCCTCGTTAGGCGAATAAAATGGAGCTTGAGTTAACACATAATCCTGATCCTCGATAAAAAACGTCCTTACTATTTATTAATACTGACGTTACAATTCACAATAAGATTGGTCATCCGAAAAATTCCTGCAAGGGAAACGCCACGTTTCATTGCTGTCGGCGAACAGCTCATCGGCCTCTCTGGGGCCCCAAGTGCCGGCCGGATAACCGTACAAAGGGATGCTCTCCTCCTGTTCCCAGGCCTGGAGGATCGGGTCGATAAAATTCCAAGAAGCCTCCACCGCATCAGCGCGAGCAAAAAGGGTATTATCTCCGTTCAAAGCATCCAGCAGTAATCTTTCGTAGGCTTCGGGGATATCGCCATCGCCGAGATCCCTGTAATGAAAATCCATGCTCACATTCTTGATGGTATAGCCAGCGCCGGGCACTTTTAAACCAAATTGTAATAGGATGCCTTCATCGGGTTGCAATCGCAGCACCAACAAATTTTCGCAGCTGTGCCCAGCCGAAATTTCTTTGAACAGATGATGGGGTGTGGGGCGGAAATGCATCACCACTTCGGTCACTCGGGTGGGCAGTCGTTTGCCGGTGCGCAAATAGATGGGCACGCCGGCCCATCGCCAATTATCGATGAAAAATTTCAACGCTACAAAGGTCTCGGTCCTTGAATTCGGATCGGCCAGCGGCTCCTGCCGGTAACCAGCTACTTTTTCACCGCGAATTTCCGCAGCAAGATATTGTCCGCGAACGACTTGTTTGGCCACACGATCGGCGGTAATTGGCGCCAGCGCTTGAAGTACTTTAACTTTTTCATTGCGAATAGCATCAGCAACAAACGTCACCGGTGGCTCCATGGCGACAATCGATACCACTTCCAATAAATGGCTCTGTACCATATCTCGCAACGCTCCCGCGCGATCATAGTATCCGCCGCGATTCTCGATACCGATCTGTTCTGCCGCCAGAACTTCTATGTGATGGATATAATTGCGATTCCATAATGGCTCAAAGATGCCATTGGCAAAACGAAAAGCCAGGATATTCTGCACCGTCTCTTTGCCAAGATAATGATCGATGCGATAGATTTGGCTCTCATCAAAATAGCGCCCTAATTGTGCGTTCAGTACCGCTGCCGTCTGACCGTTGAAGCCAAACGGTTTTTCGACGATGATTCTTCGCCATGCAGTCTCCCCTATTGTTTGATGCAATCCTTGCTTGGCCAAAAGCGCCGCGATGGTCGTAAATAATTCCGGGGGCGTGGCCAAATAGAATAGATATCGCCCCTGACTGCCATATTGCTCATCGAGAGTCACCAGGCGTTGTTTTAGCAACTGATAATCATCTGCATGGGAATAGTCCAATGATTGATAATGGATATGGCTCAGAAATTGCTCCAGGGAAGAAGCTGCGGTTTTCAGACGCGAAAATTTGTCCAGGGCATCGTGCAATTTTTCGCGAAAAGCATAGTCGTTAAGAGGTTTCCGGCCAATGCCCAAAAGAGAAAAATCCGACGGTAGTAGTCTTTGCTGATGCAGAGCAAAAAGGGCAGGCGCCAGTTTTCTGGCTGTCAAATCGCCCGTGGCACCAAAGATGACAAACACAAATGGCTCAGGTTTTTCCATAAATGAAAAACATTCCTCAAATCATGAACTTTTATCAGATAATACTTTTTAAAGATAACAAAAATATTCCAATTTTCATTCAAAAAAAATTTTTGTTTTTCGCGAGCAAAGGCCGTTTTCTACCTTCCACATCGATGGGTGTATCCTAAAGCGCCAGCTGAATAATCAACGATTTCCAGCAGGGCGAATGGTTATTTGAGATCACGAGCAGCAAAGCATAGCTTCAAAATGAACAAAATTCCACTATGAACATCATGCAGCTTTATTATTGGAGAGCAGGAGTAGAGGCCTTACCTCATTTCCGTTTTATTTAAAGCCAATTACGAGGTCATATCCCATTGGTGTTAGGATAGATCCTTTTTGTCTTTCTGACTCGATGATGTGTAATTTTTTGATGTTCAGCATCCACCCATTTGTGAAAGGATAGATCTTTTTGTCTTTCTGACTGCTTTTCACGCGCGGGAGCAGTTCAATTAGGCATGGCTCTGCAAAAGCTACTGTGCCGCAGCGACCACATTCGTGGCAATTCTCAGCAGAACGATTGCTTAAAGGCTCTTCGATGGTGGGTGAAGTATTAGCTGCAGAAAAGAGTAAAAGGCCAAAGTTGCAGAGTAGAAGATAATAAAGAGAAATACACCCTTTTTACACCCTATGGTCATTTTCAGCACCGGCCATAGGCCGATGGCAGATACAGTTAAAAGCAGAACCGTGGCACGCCCAATGCGATTCGAACGCATGACCTACGGATTAGAAGTCCGTTGCTCTATCCAGCTGAGCTATGGGCGCGAATAAATATTATCTAACATTTTTGCTATATAAAATAGTAAAAGAATTCAATATTTTCAAGCCATTTTTATAAAGGACTTGGAACGAATAATTAAAATCAATCGTCAGTGGTGTATGCATAAAAAAAAGACACTAAAAGAAGCAGGGAAAGCAAATCTCCAGAGATGGAATAATTTTTAATTGTACACCATTTGGACCTCATTTACATCGAGTCAAAAAACGCTTTAAAATTACCCATCACTCGCTTCTGGTGCAACAGAAGCGTGCTTGACCCATTGACTGAGTTACAACGGTCGGTATGGTTGGTGAATACTTGGATTCTGTGTTAACTCTCTTGTCGAGTTTAGAAATTCCACCCTTTCGGTAATTAAATTGAGCTAAAGACGATACTTAACACAGAATCTGGGAATAAAAGGCTTTGACTTAACTGATAAAATTACTATATTTTACAGATCTAATTCTGACCTCAATTTTTATCCAGATTTTGTCAATCTTATACTCGTTTCCAATAAAGCCTATCCAATGGCACAGGGATCATTCATTTAAAATTTTATATCATCGTAGCAATCAAAAATGGATTCATACAACTGTACAAAGGATCAATCGATGCAGGAAAACCAGGAATACATCGGCGAAGCAAAACCATTTATTCTCGGGGTCAATTATTGGCCGCGGCGCAAAGCCATGTATTGGTGGTCTGATTTCGATGCTTGGGAGGTGAGAGATGATTTTTCCCTCATCCGCGAGCTCGGCTTGCAACAGGTTCGCATATTTCTCTTGTGGGAAGATTGGCAGCCCTCGCCTACCAGCATCAATCATCGAGCCATGGACCATTTAAGAAAAGTGTGCGATATTGCTGCTGACCTGGGATTGCATCTTAACGTCACTTTTTTTACTGGCCATATGAGCGGGCCATCTTGGGTGCCGGCGTGGATGCTACAACCCGATCAGCCCAAACCAACGCGGGTATTTCAGGTGGTAACCAATGGCAAGGCAGTGGATTGTGGTTATCTCAATCCCTTTACCGATGGAAAAGCTATTGCCGCTGCAGAATTGTTTTTAACGACGGTGGTTGATCGATTCAAGGATCATCCCGCCATCGGCATCTGGAATCTGGGAAACGAACCAGATCTGTTCGCCAGGCCAGTGAATGCCGATGGTGGTCGTTCCTGGGTTCGCCGGATGACCCATCTTATTCGCCAGATCGATGCCCATCATGCGGTTACTTGCGGTCTGCATATTGCCAGTCTATTGGAAGACAATGATTTTCGCATCAACGATGTCTTTGCGGAAGTGGACATTCCCGTGATGCACGCCTATCCGATGTATATCGATTGGGCCATTGCCCCCTTGGACAGTAATTTTGCCGCTTTTACGTGTGCCCTTACCTCGGCACTGTGTGGCAAACCGGTCTTGATGGAAGAATTTGGCGGTTGCACCGAAATGCCCGGCGTCTCTTCTCAATACCGAGAGTGGTACAGATATGGCAAACCTTTCCGTCAATTTATGGCTTCTGAAGAGGATTTAGCCCAATATCTCGAAAAGGCGCTGCCCAAGATAGTGCAAGTAGGTGCCTTGGGTGCGTTGGTATGGTGTTTTGCCGATTATGCGGCAGAATTATACGATCGCCCTCCATGCGATCAGGCTTATCATGAACGGTTCTTCGGTCTGGTACGGCCGGATGGAACCCTCAAGCCTCACGCCGAACTATTGAAACGGTTCGCAGCAACAGAGCCGAAGGTTCAGCCGCTTCGTCCCTGGATAAAGCTTGGAATGACAGCCCAAGAGTTCTATCAGGCACCTGAGCAAAACACGAAGCGGCTCTATCGGCAATTTCTCCAGACGATCGAACAGAGGCCTGTTGAATAGTCTGATACAAAGTTCATTCAAAAGCAAGTCATGAGTGGAAAAGGGAACACCCCTTGTAAAAGCCCACAGAATCTTTAGGCCAGCGGTAGTGATAAATGGCTCCATCATTCAAGAGGTATATCCAAGGTGGTTATTTTTCTGGGCATCGTTTAAGATACTCCAAGAGATCGCTTTGCTGGGCGGTGGCCAGAGCGATGCAGGTATCGGCGCCACCATAATAAAGCCGTATTTCATCGCCGTGCTGAATCCAACCGCAGGGAAAGACGACATTGTCCACATCTCCTTGGCGTTCATAGATTTCTTGGGGACCAAACACCCATTCATCGCCACGGTGGATCACACGCGAGGGGTCTTCTAGATCAAGCAATGCCAGTCCCAACCGATAGATGACGCCACCACCGGTCACCCGCACCCCATGATAGCAGATCAACCATCCTTCGGGGGTTTCCAAAGGCTGTGGAGACAATCCGATTTTATTTGCATCCCACCATCCCCCTGAACGGGCACGCATGACGATCTTATGGTCTCCCCAATGTTTGAAATCGGGCGAATAGGCAATCCACATATGCGCTCCGCTGTGGAGAACATGGCGATGCAGCATGGCCCAACGGCCACCAATAGACTTTGGAAATAGGGCTGCATCTTTATTTTCGGGCAACAATACGCCCCCCAGTCGGCTAAAATGGACAAAATCTCTGGTTTTAGCCAGTGCCACCAGGGGACCATCCTGAGAATAGGCGGTATAGGTAAAATAATATTCCTCCAATTGTTCGATGTATGTGATTCGCGGATCTTCAACACCCCAAAGTTCTTCCGGAAAATGTTCGGGATCTGCTGGAAACGTGGGTTGAGGATCGAAACGCCAATGGGTGATGCCGTCTTTGCTGCGAGCCACTGTTAGATGTGATATCCCTCGACGGTCTTCGATGCGAATCAGCAAGAGCGTTTCACCCTCCACCAGGGCGGCTGCGGCATTAAACACCGTATTACAGCGATAGGGAACATCGCGCGTTACAATAATCGGATTGTTTGGATGACGTTGAAACAATTCCTTAAAACCATTACCTGTCATACGAGCTCCTTCTCTTATCGTTTGTACAAGCCCATGATCCTATGTGAATACTTTTTCATTCAGTCGAAATAGGTAAAGGGTGGTACCACCAAACCGTTATATTGCCCTACCCTAAGGGCCAACAAAGGGATGGGCGATGGTTCCACTTTTTTAAGAACCATGGAATCGACTGTGACCGGATGCATTTTGCGTAAAAGCATCAATTGCGGTTTGATGCTTTTGTCGGCCTGCGAGGCCATTTCTTTTTGATGATGGAACCAGAGAGTGCAGAGATAATAATCCTTCCACATGCGTATCTCGTTTTGTACCCTCGGGCTATTGCCTAACCCCATTCGTCTGGCTTCGCGTGCCAACAATTCATCGCGCACCATGAGGCCGATGCTGCGGACGATCGAACTAGCACACGCCTGTCTGCTTCGCAAGTCGACCGGAAAATTGTAGGCGCGCCACCGACGCAGTATCTCTTCCAAGCTTAGTGAGCCACCTGTGAAGGTAACCATGGGTACCTGCAGATGGTTGTATAAATAATCGTTTGCATCTCGATAAATCGCATCGGCAAGAGGCCTGAATTTCAACTGGGGAAATTCTTTTTCCCCTGTATCCATGATGGTTTTCTCCGCCAGATAATCAGCCAATAGTTTAATGAGTGGTTTGTTAAATTGCAATCGTTTGTCTTTGGCCAACTGCCTGATATAGTCATCGCTCCATTGCGCTTCCTGACGTGCTCGGAGAACTCGATGAGCATATGATTTACGACGGGCTAATTCGCTGTGGGTGACGATGGGATCTATCTTTATGTCCTCCAACACCATAACCATATAGGCGCCTGCTACGGAGACGATTTCCGAAACCTCGCCTCTTTGCAGCGCAAAAACGGCCTCTTCGATGGCCTGATCATTATATCCCCAACGGATCTCTCTGCGATTGCCTGAGGTATCGACCGCTAAGCCATATATCTCCCTCATGGCGTCGGCAAAGCTGAGGCCTTCTGCCAACCGCTGGCGATACTGCTTTGCCATGGCCTCATCACGGAAAGCCAAATAAGCAATGACGCGCGTCTGTGCCTGTTGTTGCACAGCCAGGTCGATTTGCTTTTTTGGGATTCGCACCCGCGATTGTATCTTTTTACGATAGAGTTCTCTTGCCAAAGCCATTTCTTCGATAAAAGTCGTCAGATTACGGATCGTTGCCGTGGTATCCAATTTTAACGATTCTGCTGCCAATGCCGCTAATTTTTCATTGATGATCAGCTCCAAAAGATAAGCCGCCCGGCCCGATTCTGGCCCTCTGTAACGATATTCGGGAGTGAAATCCGCCCTGTTCTGCAATTCTTCCGAAAAGATGATTTTACTCCCTACCCGCGCAACCATCTCTTCCTTTTCGCCACAAGTCAGTAACACCAACAGCGTAACAACAATTATCACATATACTTTCATCGTTTGGGAGAAAATGATCATAGCCTCTTCACAATGTTTACCAAGATATCCACCTGGATGCTGTGTTAGCTGGCCAGTCCACCTTAGAAATCCCGCCCACCCGGTGTTTAGTCGCAATTAACAACGAATCCAGGACTCATCATTACCTCATTAAAACCATTTTTCTAAGCAATTTTTTCTCATCCACACTCAGTTGTAGAAACAAAACACCGCTGGCAACAAGCTCCCCCTCCTCGTTTCGTCCATCCCAAAAGATTTCTTGTTCACCGCTCTGAGAAAAGCCTTCCCTTAAAAGTTTAACCCTGCGGCCGAGCACATCAAAGATCTCCAGTCGCACGCTGGCAGGGGTGGGGACATGAAAAAGTATGCGTGTACCCTGGTTGAAAGGGTTGGGTCGATTCTGCAGCAGGGTAAAATGGGAAGGGGCAAATGCATTGTCCTGCCGTTCATCCATCACCGTGGTGGCGAGCGTTGCGGCAAAAATCAGCGGGCCTCCGGCACCGTAGATTTGTTGCCCCAGGGAGCCCGATTGTTGCCATCCGTCGCGCAGGTCCTCCAATGGAATATAAAAAGAAGCTACATTGTAGGAACCATAGATCGTCGGAGCTGAGGTAATGGCTGCAGATGGTAAAAAAGGCGGTAAACTATATTTCAGGACAACGGGCGTATAGCTCAAAAACCCATCCAAAAGTGTTTGGATGGCTATAGGAAGTTGATCGCCGCATAAGAGGCGATATTCGCGCAGATAATACCAGCTGTGGTGTTGTTCCATCATGGTAATAACCGCAGCTTCTCTCATGGGAACCAGACCGAAGAAAGTGGGATATTCGCTAGCAAAACCGTAATCACACTCCCACAGCCAGCACAATGTCATGATATTAGCAAACGGCAGATAACTTTTTTCGATGAAAGAGCGATCGCCTGTCAGTCGATAGAGTCGGGCCAGGGCCGCGCAGGTGGTGGCGGTCATATGGACTTCATAGGTGAATTGGAAACCATAGCCGCTCAGGCGTTGCGCAGCCTTTTTGGCTTCTTCGAGATAAAAGGAATCACCAGTGAGCTCATAGGCATCGAGCATCAGATAGATATAGCCGCCCGTTACATCGGGTTCGCGGCCTGCTATAGCCGCATCATCAGCATAACGAAAGAAGACTGGAAATTGATAATCCACCTTTTGTGCAAAAGCGATGAGTTTGGGAAGCGATAAATGGAGCAGGGTAGCTGCGGTAAAGTCGCCTATTTTTGCTAATCGGCTCAATCCCAAGTGGATATGGATGGCATACCAACTATCCCCCTCCTGTACCCCTTCGCTGGGGGCGTCGTTGACCATGGTGCGATGGACAAGATTATAAAATTGATAGAGATTACCCGTCAGCTGGTCATCGAGATCGGTTACATTGCCAAAAACTTTTTCGAATGAGCGAATTCCCAGCAATACATCCAGCTGGGTGATGGCCTCGGCTGTGTTCAAGCGCGGCACCGCCACATAGGAGCGCAACATCCGTTCCCCCCTTACATATGCAACGCAACGCCCATCCTCCAGATCACGCAGCAAATTGAGAGCAATCGATCGCCAATCGACCGCTTCGACTGCTGGTTTTTCCAGACGCTCATAAACATCTGCCAGAGCGGTAAGAAAACGGTCGGCGATTGCGATCTCGGAAGAAGGCTGGCCTGGCGTCAACCGCAGATAAGCATCGGTGATGATGGTTTCCTCCGTTGGCAACGGACGATTATTGGAAGGCCTCAGGAAGCCACCTCCCCGTTGATCGATGCGCACGCACTGTTCCGGACTTGACCGCTGAATGGAAAAATATCGATTGAGAGCAGTGAGATTCTGCAAATAAAAGATCGTCCCCTGAATCGCTTGGGGTTCATAGCCGTAGGCCACGCCAACACAAAAGGGCGCCTGTTGAACATATGATTTAACCTGAGCACTGGTCTCAAGCCGGCGTTGGCGGTCATAAAAGGTCAATTCAGCCAGTCCATAACCGACTTTTTCCTCAGCACGATTTAGGAGCGAACAACGCCAATGGAAAAACCCTGGTTGCTTTTTATAGAAATCCAGCCACACTCGATAACTCATTTTCTGCCATCTACCGTAAAAGAGGGCATAAATTCCATCATCGTCTTCTGTAATGGAAATACTATCGAGGTTAGCTGCGTGCAGTACAGAAAACGGCAAACCCGTGGCGACTGCATTGCGCAGCACTGTGTTCGATGGTTGATTGGCTGAGATCCATAAATAGGAATCCGTTTGCGCACTGTCATAGGAAACGGTATACATACCGGATTGGATCTGGAATTGTTTGCGGCCGCGGCTGAGGATGCGCACGGCTGCGGTTGTCGTTGGGATGGTGATGCGACTGATGAATACCGTAGTACCCTCCACACCGTCGGGATCAGAAAGGGTGACCATTACCTCATACTCGCCACCAGCGATCAGATCGCCGATGACCGCCTCGAAGGCATTTCCTTTTCTGGCCATCAAGCCATCATCCTTCCAAACATCGCTATCGGATGCTTTATGAGCCAATTGGGCGCTGTTGTTGCCATTGCCATCATTCTGGAACGTCAAAACCACCCGCAGGCGGTTATCGTCTAGAAGGATGAGCAACAACTCGCCACTCTTGGTGATGCTGGGTAACAATTCGATATTGACCAGGGTTTGTGGTGTGGTACCTTGTACGCCATCGGGGTCGCTGGCCCATCCGCGAACGTGATAAACGCCGAACCCAAGACCTCGAAAAGTATGGACGAACGCATGGGGTTGTCGTTCCATCGTTATTTTGGGCCCCCATTGGCTATCGCCGGCGCGAGCCAAGGCCACTTCGGCGTAACCATTGGCATTGCCATCCCCGCGAAACGGCCAGATCAGAGTGATGGCATCATCATGGGCGGTAGCCCGCATAGTTTCAACGATCAACTGTGGCAATGCCTCAGCCAAGCGGATGCAAAGTTTTGGTCGAAGCGAATCGGCCTCTGCCTCACTGGAAGCAAAATTAAGGATCCCTGTATGCGGCGAGACGAGCGGTTCTCGCAGCACAAAGCCCAAATTGCTATCCGGATGAGCCAGCCAATATTGCACCAATCGTGTGAGATTCCAGGAATACCAAGTCCCAACGGGATCACCTGCGGAAATGGTGCGTTGGTCTTCGGCGCTGGAATGACGATCGCCCGGCACATGATTGGCGCCGGCAATGGCCCACGGCCTATCCGGTACAGAAGCATGTTGCCAAGTCGCCTCGCCGGCAAGCGCAGGACGACCATCATAGCCGCCAGGATCATTTCCACGCCCTTCTCCCCATGGCTGATGCAAAGCATAGACAGCCAAAGTCTTCGGGCCCGATTGCGGGGTACGTCGTTTCATGAGGTATAACATCACCCAGGCCGAGTCGATTACAACCGAAGTGGGAAGATTTGCAAGATCGAAGCGCAGCAACGCATGTTTAGCATCGGCCTCGCCGCCATTGCCGGTGGCTTCCAGTCCGTCTTCCCCTCCCGTGTTCCAATCCGGTTTATTGATGAGGATATGGGCGTCGGTACAGCCGCCGTATCCGTTTCGACCTTGCTGCAAAATAAATATATCCTGGGTGATCCCGATAGGTGCAACAATCAGGAGAAAAGACACTATCTTTTTAAGCACGATCATTGCTCTCCCTCCCGTGCCATTCGTATCTCGAAATTTCGACTGGCGCTATGCCAGGTCAGCAACAATCGCTTATCATCGATGATAAACGTTCGTCTGGCATCGGCCGTTACATGGTGCCAATCGGGATGCCAGCTCTGGGGGGAGCGAGCCATTAACCATGCTTGGGCTGGTGGTGTGCTCTCGATCTCTGCTACGGTCATGAGGGCTTCGATGGTCGACTCGGCACCGGCGTTCAGATTGACACCTTTTTCGTCGATACCATCGTACCCGCGTCCCGAACGAGGGTCGTACATGGGCTGTCTGGCGATGTTATTGCCAGAGAGCCATGATGCTGCCAGACCTGCCAAGAGCGCATAAGCCGTGTCGTTGGTGGCACGATACAATTCCAGCCATCCCAGGGCTGTGGTGCGCACATCATAAGCAATTTGTGGAAAAGTTCGAAATTGGCCGGTAGTAAAATCGTAAGCGCTGATCCAGCCAGCGGTGAGGAGTCTGGCCGAAAAACGAGCGCATTTTTCTGCCGCCAGCAGCCATTTTTTTTCCGAACTAAGAGTGGCCAAGCGACTCAAAGCCTGCATCTGGGCATTCCCCCAGCCATGCCAGATGCCCGGCCAAGAATAAAAGCCACCATTCAGAGGGGACGCGTCGTTGATTTGCATGGCCACGATTCCTTCGGCAAGCTGTTCTGCCGCCCGCTGAAGTGCGGGATGGGGCTCTGCGGAGAGGAATTCTACGACTCCCAGTAAAAACTCCGAAGTCGCATCAGCCGCATATCGATTCATCAGCCAAGTGGGATAGACCACTCCATCTATGGTTTCGTAGCGACCATAGTTTTGCAACAAAAGGTCCACCTGCGGCAAGCAACGAAGAAAGGCCTTACGGAGCCTTTCGGCATATGGTGGGTCTTTTTCTCTGAAGAAGGCAAATCCAGTACCCAAAGCCCAATACCCCCGCGCTGCCCAGAAATCAAAAGATTTGATGCTGGTGCGGCTGCTATCGTTGATGGTGAGGTTTGGTTTTATAAAATTGTAAAAAGTGCCATCCTCAGCCTGCATGAGGAGGACGAATTCCAGCAAACGCTTGATACGAGAAAGATGATGACGATCAAGTCCTAATGTATGGGCACGCATGTAAAGGACAGCCGTCCGAGCCACATCATCCACACAGGAAATGCCCTCCCCTGCCGCATCGGTCCAATGATACTCCGGCGCATTGCTATAGATATGAACGATGGTACAAGGCAAGCCATCGATGGTGACCTCTTGACAAAGATGATCTAGATGGGACAAATTGAAAAGCCTTTCATGACGATGAAGCCCACAGCAGATCATCAGCAAAAGCACCATGGCCAATGGTATGAATCTCCCCTGTTTCATTTCATCCCCGTGCTGGCTATGCTGGCGATGAAATAGCGCTGGAAGAAGGCGTATGCGATGATGACTGGCAAAGCCATGAGTGTGGCTGCTGCCAGTTTGACACCCAATTGGGCCTCAGCCATGCCGCTGACCGCAAAGATGGTGACGGTTTGTGGCATGGTCATCAACCTGGGGTCACGAATGACGATGAGCGGCCAGAGCACCTCATTCCAGGTATTCATGAACGTGACGATCCCCACCGTGATCAACACCGGCCGCGATAACGGCCAGATAATCTTGAAAAGAATCTGCAAATCATTCAGTCCATCGATACGAGCCGCATCGATCAAAGATTGCGGAATGGTCTGAAAAAACTGTTTGAAGAGTAAAATGGCAAACCCGCTGATAACACCGGGAACGATCAGCGCAGCAAACGTGTCGGTCCAATGGAATTTTACCATCAGAATATACATGGGAATCATGGTCAGTTGAAACGGGATCATCATTGTGAAAAGGATGACCAGCGTGGTCAGTTTGGCGCCAGCAAATTGCAGACGTGATAGCGCATAACCGACCATCGAACCCAATAGTAATACCATCACCGTGATGGAAAAGGAAACAAACACACTGTTGATAAAAGAGCGTGCGATCGGTATCTTCTGAAAAACCTGAACATAGCTATTGAAACTCATACGGGAGCCCCATAACCCGAGACCGGCGATTTCCATTTCCGGTTTGAAAGTGGCTGCCACCATCCATAGAAAGGGATAACAAAAGATCATCAACCCGATGAGGAGCAACAAATATTGTATGACCTTCATCATTCGGCCGTCTCCCTCTCGATCACTTTGCGTTGCAAGAGTACTACTCCCAGAACAATAAAAGCGAAAAAGAAACCCAAAGTAGCTGCATATCCCATGCGATTGAAGTAGAAGGCTTGCTTATAGATATAGAGCATGGCCGAAAGGGTCCGATTCATGGGTCCGCCACCGGTCAATACATAAGGCTCGATGAACAGGCTAAACCCGCCGATGGTGGAAAGGATGACCACCAGCAGCATCGCCGGATTGAGCATCGGCAGGGTGATATGGCGAAATCTTTGCCATCTGGAGGCGCCGTCGATGCTGGCGGCCTCGTAGAGATGATCGGGAATGTTCTGCAGGCCTGCCAGAAACATCACAATATACAGCCCCACATTCTTCCATGTCGCCATGATGGCCACCGAGGGCATGGCCCATTCTGGACTGGTCAACCACGGGACTTTGGCAAAACCCAACCGCGTAAGCAGGTAATTAAGGATGCCATTTTCATACGCATAGAGCTGCTGCCAAAGAATAGCCACCACAATACCGGATACGATCACAGGCGTAAAAAACGCGGCGCGAAAAAATCCCCGACCACGCAATTTCTCGTTCAACAAGAGGGCAAACAGCAATGCCAGCACAATTTGTAATGGAATATGAATCACCAAAAACCATAGTGTATTAAAAATGGCCTGCCAAAAAAGATCGTCGTGAAACAGGCGCAGAAAATTTTTCACTCCCACCCACTGCATGGGGGTATAAATATCCCATTCGTGAAATACCAGATAAAAGGAAAACGCCAATGGATAAGCCATGAACAAAGCAAAATGCAGCCAATAGGGAGCGATAAATAAATATCCCAAACGTTTATTATGTTTTTTGGTCATTTCCATTACCGTAATATTTCTCTTGAACGCTTGGCGGCTCTAGCCACTGCCTCTTCAGGACTTTTACGGCCCAGTACACAACATGCTTCGAATTCCTGTGAGATGGCATCAAAAATCTCTTGCAGTTCCGGTATGGCATCTACCCCAGCGGTGTACGGTGCTTGCCGAGCAAAGTGAATCATCTTAGGGTTGTCCTTGAAAAAACTGGCGTACAAGGTGTCTTCCAAAAGATCTCTACGTACCGGCAACTGACTGGCGATTCGCAATAGAGCAAGGTCTTGTTCCCGCGAAATCAAAAATTTCACGAATTCCCATGCCTTTTGGGGTTGCCGACAGGTGGAAAAGATGGCGATGTTCTTGGGATCACCATAGGTGACAATGGGGCCGGTATGATCATCAGGAACGGGAATGGGTGCATAATCGTACTCAAATCCTTCTGGTTTAAATTTTTCGATGTGCGCGATGTTCCACGGACCAGTAATATGAACCGCCATCTGGCCGGCGAGGAAAGTGTCATGCTGGAAGGTGCCCATCGGGAAAATGCCACTGGCAAACCCTTCGCGAAAGAAGCGAAATACTTCTACTGCCGCTGGATTGTCAAAAATCACCTCACGGTTTTTCACCAAAGTCTGACCATCCGAAGCCGCCAAATAGAAAGCGTAGAAATCGAAATACCGCAGCCACCATTTGACGTTGATATCCACATACATCATCCATCGATCTTTGTGGCCATCGCCATCTAAGTCGGCCGTTAGCGCCTTTCCCATTTCGAGGAATTCGGATAACGTGCGTGGGGGCTGCTGGTACCCAGCCTGACGCAACATGTTGACGTTATATTCCATCATGATGGGATTGGTCTTCCAAGGCATTTGATAAACATGGCCATCGTCAAAAACATATGATTTCAATAATGTCTGCGGCAAACGGGCGCTTGCGGTCGAGTCGAAATCGCTGAATTGATCCAACGGTATCAAGGCCTTTGCCCTAACAAACTTGCCGACAATCCCTGGCCAGATGTTGGAACAAATATCGGGGGTGGTCTTGCCCACCACGGCCGCCAATAGCACTTCTTCGGTGGACTGGCTTTCCGGAATGGGCTGCACAGTCACCGCTACCTCAGGGTGGCGGGCATTCCAGATCGCAGCCGCCTGCTTGGCTAACGTGATCTCTTGGGTATTGGCAGCCGGCCAGTAAACCAATCCCTGTGGCTTCAGCCCCGTCTGACCATGCTCGCCAGAGCATGAAGCCAATAAAAATATAAAGGCCAAAAAATAAATCATGCTATAATTTAAAAAGAATTTTCCCATGTTCCAATATCAATCCTGGACATCCTCGCTTTACCAAATAAAAATTATGAACGAATGGCCACTTTCACCAAAGTAATGCCCAGAAGGAAAAGCAAACCTACCTCAAAACAGCTTCTGTGCATGAACTAACTGTGAATGTGCGAGAACGAAATATTTTTTAAAAATTGATAGATGACTGCTGTTAAATTAATAACTATTATTTTGATATGTTTAATATTATCAATTAATTATTCCGAATATACTTTAAGCCTGGATTCTGTGTTAACTCCGCTTACAAACAAGTTCCGCTAAATTATGCTTTCAGCCGTTCAATCATCTGATCCAACCCCGGGTTGAATCGCTAACTCGATAACTCTATTGTTGTCTTTAACCCGAGGGTCGGTTTTCTCTATCGAAACGCCAGGACAATGGTTTCTTCCTCCGATTGTAAAGTATGTAACATACTGATCTGATAAATGCCATCCTCCTCCACCCAATCGATCGCCGAGCTTTGGAAATTCGTCGGCTCAGGGGCAAAAGGAGAAATGATTTGTAATTTCAACCTTTGTCCTTCCAGTCCACGACAGGCAATCAATAGCCGCTTCGTAGGTTGGTCATACCGCACGTCGGTGACGATAGCATCTACTGCCTGTAGATAGGGCGTTTGCGGAAGACCTCTCTCGAAAAGCAAAGAATGGAGGGGCCGGAACAGTACAGCCGAATGGAGGGGTCGATGATCCCCTTTTATTTTTCTAAAGTATTTTCCCTCGCCATTGTACCTGACCTTCATGCGCTTACCCATAGCCCAAATTTTGAATTCGATGTCACGCCAATCTTTTGGCAGGATTGCTGAAAAGGATAAATTCCATTCGTTTTCCCGCAAACCGGCTATTTGATAGAGCGCGTGCAAGAACCATCCTCCAGCCCAGAGGAACGTTGGCTTGTCGATTTCCCCATATCTGGGCGAGGCCGGATCGGCACGGCGATATTCAAAAAACGCTGGTTGTCCATTGGGGCTATGACGAATGCCATCCAAAGTCATAAAAACATTCAATATCTTCTCCGCACTATCCACTTGCGAGATGGCTAACCACCCCAGTGCATACCAGATAATGCCCTGCGGCCAGATGCCGCCATTGAGATAGACATACGGTTCGCCCATCTCCATACCATGGAAATGATAGCGATCGATCAGATGATGAAAATCCGCCGGCATGGCGATGCGAATCCCCAGATTTGCATCCAATAATTGCTCCTTTGCTGTTTGCAACAAGCGGTACGATTTTTCCCGATCCAGAATCCCCCAAGCAGCGGATAATAGCGAACCAGCATAATAATGGTTATCCCACTCGGTCGAATCGATCGTATTCATCAGATAGCCCGTAGACTCGTGCCATAACCTTCGGCCCATTTGTTCCTGCATTCTTTCTGCTTGAGAAAGATACCATGGCAACCGCTGGGAAGGCAGTTGCAGATGAAGGCCAAGAAAGACATACTCACGCAGAGCCCTAACCATCATGGTAGTGAGATAAGCACGCGCTCCATATACATGCCCGATATCCCACCAATCAGGTTGATGAGCATACATCAGGTCGTATTCCCCCTTGTTTTGTAGCAACATCTGGAGGCTCTTTTCCAGTAGAGGCAACAGCGTCTCGATGGTGGCGGTATCCCCTGTTCGGCGCAGGTAGGAAGCGCAAAGCAGGATGAACCAAAGATGATTCCAGTTATCCGAGGAACAGAATTCTGTTTGGTAATTTCCATCGCGCCAGTAATGGGCATGGGGCAGAACCGAGTCGGCTCTGGTTAATGTTTTGAGATAGAGCAAATCGGTTCGCACCCGTGCTGCATCGAAATTTACTGCGCCGAGATGGGTTAAGAGCATATCGTGGGTGAAAAATAAATTATATTCAGCCGGGCATGGCATGGGGACGATCTGACCCTCTAAATAATGGCGATTCGAGAGCAGGACCGCCCTCGCCCAGCGTGCGGTCCGTAACAGTGCATCATCGGGCAAGCGAAAGAATAACGAATCCATGGCATAAGCGACGATCGTCTGCTGTTGTTGCCGAACTTCTTGTTGATAATGATGTAATGCCTGCTGAAAGACAAAGGCTCTCTCCTGCTCTTTACAACTTCCGACCAATTGGCGAATGCGCCATCGTTGCTTGGGTTTTAATTGTTTGGCATATAGAAACTTCACACTGGAATCCGACTTGCCAGCAATGAGCGAATCCTCTAAGCAGATGACGAATACCACTGCAGAATCGGTATCTATGGTTCGATAGTAGACCGTAGCTGTCTTTGTTGAACTTTGTACTTCGACATCGATTTGTTGTGGATGGCACCACCCATAGGTCTGGCAAGGACGCAAAACGGGCACTAATTCGGTGGAAATGTTAAAATATTGCTCATGCCTGGTTCGATTTACTATTTCCAATTGCCAAACCATGACTGGCAAATTTTTACAAAACCAATAGTCGACGCTGACACGATAATCAGGTTTGTCTTCTGCAAATTGCAGCGAAAAAGGTGTGTAACGATAGGGATAGGATTCCCTGGCAAGGCTATCGGTTACACCGTTATGGCTTATAGTCACGCGAAAAGGCAGGGATTCATCCCTCTTCCAATAATCATGGCTAAGGTCGATGCTATTGGCCACAGGATAATAGAAGCTAATGCGGCTGGGTATAGGACGGCTATGATGAAATGCCATACCCACATACGTGCCTCCCACTTCTATTTGACCCCTGCGCTCCGCAAAGGATACCCAGAGATCTGTTTGTCCACATCCCAAAAGAGAAATGATCCCATAGCATAGCAACAGAAATGCTAATTGGATGGTCATTATATTTTTCGTCTCATTCATCTGATGGATGCTCGAGCGAATAGTGACTCAACTCTGACAATTTTACAATAGCCCAATAAAAAACAAACAAACATAAAGATGTGAAAAGAGCTGCCCTCCCCGCCACCCTTTTTATTAGCCTCTTTGCTAATCCAATTTGTTATAAGCAATAATATTCCAGTGGCAAGCATATAAAATAGGTGTCATTGAAGATAGGAGCGACTTTTACCATCAGCATCGATTTCGTTTCGTCAAAATGCCAATGACAAGGAAAATCGTTGTTCATTTTCCAACCTGCCAAAATCGGCATAGGCGTAATCCACCTGAAGCAGGAAACTGCCGACCTGTCGAGTTGCGAAACCAACGCCGAGAGTGAGCCCCTGTTCACCATCCCTGAGGAATAAATCGCGGTAGCCAGCACGGATGAATACGGTTTCTCGGAAGCCATATTCACAACCGAGGTTGAGCGATTCGGTATTATCGAAGGGGTGGCTGGCATCGATGGCCATTGTGAGTCGATGGAGCGGTGTCTTTATAGCTTCCATGGCGACGCCGAACTGGAACAGCAGCGGCAATGGCCAAGCATCGGTCTGCAAATGGGAGGGCACACGATCGTTATTGCCCAGAATTTGCGGGGCGATGTCATGGAACACCAGCAGATCTTTGCCCTGCATGCGCATATCGGTGCCGAAATTGCTGAGTGTGGCGCCGATGCGCAAGCCATGCAATCCTGTGATAAAAAGACTACCGAAATCGATGGCAAAGCCATAGGCCTGCTCGTGCCAGATGCGTTGCTGGATGTATTTGACATTGAAGCCAATAGAAAAACGATCGGTCAGGCTACGCGCATAGCTCATGGCAATGGCCAGATCATTACAGCTGAATATTTCGCCGGTGCCTTCGGGACGGTCGACAGTGCGCACCGGCATGTCGCCATAATTAAGACTGATGATCGAAAGCCCCATGGAGCCAAAGCTGGCCAACGGCATAGCAAAACCGACAAAGTTATACTGGAGATCAGCCAACCAACGGCTATGCATGAACATGGCCTGCATCTGGCTACAGCGGGCGATGCCAGAAGGATTCCAATAGAGGGCGCTCGCATCGTTAGCGGTGGCGACGAAAGCGGCCCCCATACCCAGGGCGCGAGCGCCAACACCTATAGTCAAAAATGGTGCTGCGGTGATGCCCACTTTGGATACATTCTCGGCCTGTAGGGGAAAAATAAGCATCAATATTAAAATAGCACAAATCATCCTTTTCATAGAACTACCCAAAATTAATAATCATTTGATGATGGCAAATTTGTCGATATAAGTGCCAATACCCGGTGCCTCCACATGAAAGATGTACACCCCATAGGCGATATCCATGCCATCCTTGGAGACCAAATCCCAGCTTTCCGAGCCATCGTCGATGCCGCTATGGTGCTCAATCTCTTTCACCAGATAACCGCGAACGGTGTAAATGCGAATTTTGCAATAGGCTGGCAGATGGTTGAAAAAGATGCGGCGCTCTCCACGTCCGAAGCGGAAAGGACTGGTTGGTTCCCAGCTGGCTGCAGCCACATAAGGATTCGGCACCACCGTTATATTTTTCAAGGCGTTTTTGGCTTGAGAGGCATCGATGCGTGGGCCTTGGACGGTGAAACGGAATTTCTCACCATCACGGAAAGGTTTTGTCACCACCAGACGGAAAACATCTCCTGCTGCGGGTGGCTCAGCAGAACTCAGGTGCTTATCGTAAAAGAAGGTCCACGCCGTCTTGAATCGCGATTTTGGAGTGGGCAATGGTGCGCCCAACCCAAGGCCGCAAACAATGGTGATCGAATCGCCAGGCGTGAAGCGGCCATCGCGGTCTTTATCGCCAAAAATAAAATCCATTTGGCGACCTTCGGTCACATTATAAATCATAAAGGTTACCGGGATGGCTTGTTGGCCGAACAATAGGGCTTGAGAAGTATCGACGATGGTATCATAGAACGTTAGCTCGAAATCTGCTGGATAGGGCACGAATCGGCCAGACAGACTGGGATTCTTTCCAACACGGAATTGCCAGTTGTGTTTCCCCTGAATCCATCCCGTCTGAGTTTCGACCACTTGTGCGGCGGTATCGCCCAAAACATGCAAAACGATTCCATCATGAACAGACGAGACCGCTTTACCATCTTCCAGTTGGGCTTTATCTATCAAGGCCTTATTGTCGGTGACATCGTAAAAGCTGAACCAACCCTTTTTATTCAATCCAAAGGCCGAAGTGTCGCTAAAGGTCACCTCATATTCATGATCATCCTTGATGGCCGAAGGATCCAGTAGCATTGCCTCCAATCGTCCCGTGCCGGGGCCCTGATGAACCATGTCGCCCTTTAGGTGCGGTGGCACATAGCCGGCTGCCGGTGCCGACGGCGTGACCACGGCACAGTTGATATCCACAAATTCTATCACGCCGGAAGGACTGACGCGTATGACACTGGAAGCTTCTGAAGGCGGTAAGCCGGAAATTTCACCAGTAGCGGTGGTAGTCACCAAACCATGGTCATAGGGAACCAAAGCGTAATAATAAGTTTGACCGTTCTTCACAGCTGTGTCGATATAGTAATGGCGTAAACCGGTATCCTCGCCGAGATTGAATTTGATGCCCTCGACATCGATCGGATGCAGGCCCTTGATGCCGTTCGCCAGGTCGAACTGAGCGATGAAGGTGCGGAAGCGTTTTTTCCCGTAAGCATCGGTGATGATTTGGGCCTCTCTGAATTCAGCATCGGTGGTGCGATAGATGCGATAGCCTTCGAAATCGAATTCCTGGAGGAAAGGATCCCAGGAATGTTCTGCAGCGTCGTCCCAGTACAAGATGACTTTACCGTCGCCTGGGATGGCTGTGAGCCTGGATTTTTCCGGTGGCTTGGCGAATTGGTAGGTGGCATTGTAAATTTGTTGCACGGTTTTTTTCGTTCGCGCCAGTTGCGCCTGATTTTCACCAAAGAGCAGAGCCATGGAATAGAATTGCGTATCCCCTGCTTTGAGAGCAAATGGTCCGGAGCTGAAGAACATACCCAGATTGGTATTTTGCACCAATTTTTCTCTGGGTGGGGGCGCCGATTTGAGGCCGTTCCAATAGGCTTCGTCGTTTTCCATTTTGTATTCATGCAATACAAAAACCTGAAAGCCGGTTAATCCGAGTTGGTCGGATTCGTCTTTGTCGAGAAAATCGAAATCCGGTTCACCTGCGCTTGGCATGCCGTCTCCTTCTCCCTCGTCGGGGCCGGGGTAATTGGCATCATTGGGGCCGAGTCCGTCGGCGCCGAGGTCATCCCGCAGCGGTTCGCCTGAATCCCAGCGGCCATTTTCATTGAGATCGAAATAGCTATCCCAATTGATGTTTTCGTCGCCCGACCAATGGGGACGGAGTGGCCGATTCGGATAAAATGCGGTAAAAGCGCGTACATCGACCACGCCATAGGGATAGGTATCCAGCCACACGCCGGCACCACTGTCACGTCTTTCATCGATGAGGCCATCGCCGTCGTTGTCGCGACCATCGCGGAATATACCTGGGCTTTCCAGGAAGGCAAAACCGGCCACGCCCACGGGCGACCAATTGTTAGGGCTGCCATAGCCATTGCCGTCGAAGGCCCAGGCAATATCCAGGTCGAGGTCATAGCTACCAGCGTCATCGGCAGAGTCATCGTGACCGCCGATGCCCCAGTCGATGTGGAAGGCGAAGAAGGTGCTGTCGTAATCCATCTTGCCTTCGTTGGTGATGAAGTAGATGGCAAAGATGCAGTCTTGTGCCAGCACTTGGTTCCACTGGAACAACCGCGCGGCTACTTCGATACCCAGTCCGCGGCGGGTGGAGTCGGTCGGATCCGGATAAAAGAGGTATTTCTCATTGGGATCATCATCAAAGACGAAATAGGTTTCCAGATCGGCATTGGTTCTTCCCCGCCCAAAAAAGCCGTTCCACTGGCCGGCCCAGTCTAAATCTTTATCCGGCCACACCTCAGGCCAAGTACGCGGATCATTGCTCATGGCTGGGGCCTTGTTGATGTTTATTTTGGGATCGGGGTTGAAATAACCCGGTAGAGGGGCAAATCCCCAAGGAATTCCCTCGGGCGAAACCGACATGTCCTCCCGATAACGGGTCTCGACGACATGACGCCGCTTGTTATGAACATCGACGATGGGCGCCGCCACCACCAAAGCCACGCCATCTATGTAGGTATGACCGCTCCCTTTGGGCCATTCTCCTGATGGCCAAGCAGGCTCGTGCCAGTTAGCGATTTCGCCATGATTGGCAAAAACCGTACGAACCATATTGCCATCCATGGTGCCCCAACGGGTATGGGATATGTGGCCGACATTCGGATCGGGCGTCCGCTGCGCCAACAGACTACCAACCAACGCTATCCATAATATACCAAACAACAATTGCAACCATTTCATAATCATGCTCTCAAAATTAAAAATCTATTCCAAAGCCAATTAATACTTGCCTCGGCTCCGAATAAAAATCGGGTCTCGTCAGATATTCTTGCAGTGTATTGACGCCAAAAATCGTGCCTGCATGTAAAGCCGAAAGCGTATAATTAGCTCTTCCAGTGTCACTATAAACTTCTAATTCATTTTTGCGATCGAACAAGTTATAAACGCGCATGAATAGATTCAAACGCCACTTGCCAATGTAGATATTGCGATAGCTGTGCAGATCCACCGTCAAAAAAGAAGGTTTTCGTTCGCTGTTTTCAACAGCAGTGCGCACATTTTGTTCTGTAGGGGTATAGGGCAGACCACTGCCAAAGCGGCCGATCAAACTGGTCGACCAATGGGTGGCATCTCCAAGGGTGACGGTTACATTGAGGCTGTGGGTACGATCCCAATTGAGAGGCACCAACTGTTTTTGTGGTTCGCGGCCAGCCTGCACATCCAAGAAGGCCGAGGCCGGATCAGAGGCATCGCCTTTGGCGATCTGATAGGTATAGTCCACTGTGGCCCCAAAACCCGCACTCAGTCGCTTTTCCAAGGCAAAGGTCAATCCCTTCACACTACCATAATCACGATTGATATAGCGAGCATAACGAATACCCGTGGTAGTATGCAAAATCTCTGTTCCCAACAGGTTGCGGATATCCTTGAAATAAGCGGTCACTGCCAGCGACACCTCCTCGCCGACCTGCTGTTGCAACCCAATTTCGTAAGTAGTGGTTTTCTGTGGTTTTAATTCGGCATTACCAATGGTATTAGGTACTCGCTCTGGCGGCGGTGTGCTGCCATAGTTTGAGGTCGGGTATAATTCAAAATCGGGATTACAGAAAAGGAATTCGAAACTTGGAATCTGAAAAAAATGACCATAGGAAACATGGATGGCACCTCGATCGGTAATCGGATAAGACAAGCCAAAGCGTGGACTGAGCTGATGGCTGCTCTTCGGCTTTACCAAGGGTGAGCTGCTGGGATTGGACAAATCCACCGGTACGCCACCATCGGATTTGAAATAATCATATCGCAGGCCGACATTTACAACCATATAACTCAGCTCTATTTTGTCCTGCACATAAAAAGCGGCTTCCTGTGGATGGAGCAGGTATTCGTCGTTGTTCTGGACGTTTTTGGTTACCGGCGGCACATAAGGCTGCCAGCCCGTATCACGATTCAGACGTATTTCGAAAGAACGCAACCATAGACGATGATGACGGTACTCCATGCCCATTTTGATCTGATGTTCTTTGGTCACCTGAGAAGTGTAATCCATCTTGCCCACGGTTGTAGTGGTATTACGCATAAAGTGCCACATCTGCTCTCCACCGGTATAAAAGGCATTGCCGCTGGCAGCCTGGAGCAGCATCGGATTGACATAGCGCCGATCCGTGGGGTTTCGATGGACATACTGTTGATAATCGGAATAAAATCGCGCGCCTTTGAGGGTGAAAAAATTGTACTCATTGAGCATCATCGTCCAGCTGAGACTATTATTCCACCCCAATTGATGCCGCCAAAAATCGCCCAATGGATTGAAACGAAAGTTGTGATTATATTCCTTATATCGTTGCCTCTGGATCAACCCCTCATATTCAATTTTAGCGGCATTGGTAGGCCGATAAACCATCTTGATCTGGCCACTGAGACGTTGATTAGGCCGCATCGCGACGTACTTGGCGGCTTGTTTGACGCTATCGGCGAATCGCTGAAAGGCCTCTTCCGAAGCAAAACGAAATCCTCTGCCGTGCGACTCGATGTACCAATCGCGGACGTTGGTGCTGGGAAAATTCGCAGAATCGGAAGGTATAAAGACTTGTCGGCCGTATATCGCTCCTTCGCTATCGTAATATCTACCGGAGGTAAAGAAAGTAACCTTTTTACCCATCCATGGCATTGGTCCACTCAACGTCGCTTCCAGATTGTAGATCGGATTGAAGGCCTGGATGTTCCAGAAAATATCGTCGTGTTTGCTGAGATAATCCCCCACATACGAGCTGATACTACCGTGGTAGGTATCGGTGCCTTCTTTGGTGACAACATTCACGATACCCGACATCGCCTGGCCGTATTCGGCATTGAAGGTCCCACTGATGACCTGCAGTTCTTGAACGGCAGAGTTCTCCACTTGGACGGAGGATGCGCCTGAATAGACATCATTGATCGCAATGCCATCGATGAGATAACCTACTTCGCCGCTGCGGCCTCCGCGAAAATGACCATTGACCACCCCTGCTTGCAAATTGATCACATCCTGGAGATTATCTACAGGCAAACGGTCGATCAATGCAGCGCCCACAGTCGCAACGGTGGATGTAAGATCCCTCTCAACCAGGGGTTTGGTGGCAATGATGGTGACCGATTGACCTGTCTCCAATACCGTTTGCGACAGGGTAAAATCCACTGTGGTGGTCTTGTCGATAGAAACTTGGACTTTATCATAACGCACTTCATCGTAGCCGATCAATTTGGCGCGTAAAGAATAACTGCCTGGTGGGATGCGGAGGATGACATATCGCCCTTCGAGATCGGTCACCGTGCCCAGAGTGGTCCCCTCTAAGATGATGTTGACCCCTGGTAATCCCTCTCTACTCTGCCGATCGATCACTCGGCCAGCAATTTTGCCCGTGGTTCCTGCCCAGATCAGGCCATACAATAGCAGCAGGCCAATGAAAACCTGAAAGATATACTTTCGCATGGAAAACTCCAAAGCCTGTAAAATCAAATGAGCCACGCGCTCGAAATACAAGCGCGTGGCTGCCGAAAGATTTATTTCAACAACGTCATTTTGCGCATCAGGCGAGCATCCTTGGTCTGGAGAACATAAAAATAGACACCCGAAGCAGACAGACGGCCGCTCTGGTCACGTCCATCCCATACCACTTCGTGGTTCCCCGCTTTTTTATGCCCGGAAACCAGCGTACGCACGTGATTGCCGAGCAAATCGTAAATCACTAATTCCACCTTTTCATCTTTGGCGATGGAAAAGGTGATTCTGGTTTCGGGGTTGAACGGATTGGGATAGTTCTGATCCAGGGTGTAAAGCAAAGGCACGGTGACAGGATCCATGCCTGGCACGCGGGTGACATTGCCTTCGACGACGGCAAAATCATCCCAATAGACCTTGCCTGTGGCCTGATGTTGCAGACGCGCGCGGATAGACATACGCGTGGCGTTTTCCGGCGTTTTTAGGGTAAAAACGTACAGCGTCCAATCCTTATCCGCCACGGTTTGATCGATGACGAAAAAGTCCTCGCCACGAACCTCCGCCCAGCCTGGTGCCTCGCTATGATAAGTGACAGTGAAAAAGACCGATTTTTCCACATCTTTTTCCGGGTTGAGGATGACATCCTGAGTTTTCACCCACGCCTGCACCGTATAGAGTCGATTCGGCAGGATGGGGTTACGTTCGCTGATGGCCACCACTTCGGCTGGGTTGGTCGCATCGTCAGAAACCAGCAGCGAGTAATCGCCGGTATGGGCGGCGTCGCGCGTGATGCTCACCACACCGTAGTCGGCTTCTCCTTCGCTCATTTTGTCTTTCCAGAAGAACCATCCTTCTGGCACACCAAAATTGGCGTTGTAGAGGTCGCCGATCCAACCACTGGCCCCTGGAGCGGGTTTCATGAAAATGTCATCCAACCAAGCGGCTCCCACCGCTTTGGACCCGAATTTGAATTCGATGCGCAGCGAATCGGCATCCACTGGCAGGACGATGGGCGCATCATTTTTGATCTCCGTCCAATCCATGGTCGCCTGGGTCTGCGGCACTTTTAGCGCCACGGGTTGACCGAAAATCATCGTGCGGTTTTTATCGAAAAAGCTAAAGATCAAGTAAATCTGCCCATCTTCATCCGCGGGATTGACGTTGACGTTTTCCGTTTTGACCCAGCCGCCGACCAGGATTTCGATATTGGCGGGTATGCCCGTAGTGGGATTCCATTGCAGCTTGGCCATATTGACGTCGGTGACCCACGAGGGTGTGCTGTTGCTGCTGCCTTTTTGGATCATCAAGCTGCGCTGAGGCGAACGATATACCTCTCCGGTCCATGCCACGGTGGCGCCAGCCTCATTGGCCTTGGTCCAATAGGCCGGTTTTTCAGCATTTTCGAAACCGGTGCCTTCAGCCACCTGGGCGATGGGCATGATCTGAAAATCATCCCAGTAGGTGTTTCCTGTGGCCTGGTGCTGCATGCGCGCCCGGATCGAAATGCGTTTGTCGTTCTCCCGCGTCTGGAGTCGAAACGTGTACAACGACCAATCGCGATCAGCCGCAGTCTGATTGATGACAAAGAAATCCTGCCCGTGGGTCTCGGCCCAGCCGAGGTCATCGCTATGATAGGTTACCGTGAAAAAGATGGCTTTTTCCACATCACGGGTAGGATTGGGGTTGACCCCCTCCAATCTCACCCATGCCGAGATCAAATACTCGGTGTTGGGCTCCACCGGGTTGCGGTTGGAGATTGCCACCACTTCATCCGCATTATTGGGATTATCGGCAACCAGCAGCGAATATTTGCCGCTGTGGGCATATTTATCGGTGATGGTGACGATGCCCTTATCATCCCCTACTCCTTCGGACATGTTGCCTTTCCAGAAGAACCAACCTTCGGGTACACCAAAATTGGCGTTGTAGAGGTCGCCGATCCATGCCCCTACGCCTGGTGCCGGTTTCATGAAAATATCATCCAACCAGGCGGTGCCAGTCGCTTTGGCGCCAAAACCAAATCCAATCACCAGCGAATCCGCATCCACTGGCAGAACGATGGGTACATCGTTTTTGATCTCCGTCCAATTGCTGGAAGGCACATTTTGCGGGAACTTGAGAACCACGGGATTGCCAAAAATCAGGTTCTTGTTCTTGTCGTAGAAAGAAAAGGTCAATCGGATTTCTTCATCCGCGGTGGTAGGATTGACATTGACGTTTTCGGTCTTGACCCAACCACCTACAACGATCTCCACATTGGCCGGCACGCCGGTGGGGGGATTCCATTGCAATTTAGCCATGTTATCCGAAATCCACAACGGATCGGCTGTACCGCTGGTCTTGGCGATCTTTAAGGAACGTTCTGCAGAGCGATATTGATCGGAGGCCCACTCCACTTTGGCATCGCCATGGGGATAACCCGACCAGTAGGCAGGCCGGGTCGATTCATCGAACGTCAAATTTGCCTTGGCCACTTCCACAGGGTAGATGCGAATATCATCCCAGTAGGTATTGCCTGCGGCTTGGTGCTGCAAACGCGGCCTCACCGAGACGCGGGTGGCGTTCATCGGCACGGTGAAAGTAAAGCTGTAAAGACGCCAATCATGATCGCTCTGCGATTGATCGATCACAAAAAAGTCCTCACCCTTCACTTCAGCCCAACCAGCGTCATCACTGTGATAGGTAAGGGTGAAAAAGATGCCCTTTTCCACATCACCGGTGGGATTGACGGAGGCATTTTCCAGTTTGACCCAGGCAGCAAAGCCATATGATCGACCGGGTTCCACCCTATTGCGATCGGAAATGGCAACCACTTCGGCGGGATTATCGGGGGTATCAGAGACCACCAGCGAATACTTGCCACGATGTGCATATTTGTCTGTTATAGAGACCACCCCGTAATCTTTTTCCCCTTCGCTCATTTTATCTTTCCAGAAGAACCATCCCGCCGGCACGCCGAAATTGGCATTATAGAGATCACCAATCCAACCGCTGGCGCCGGGGGCTGGTTTCATAAAAATGTCATCCAACCAGACGGTTCCCGTAGCGTTGGGCCCAAAGGCAAAACGGATGATCAATCGCGCAGCATCCGTTGGCAGCACGATGGGAGCATCGTTCTTGATTTCCGTCCAATCGGAAGTCGCCATCGTCTGCGGCACCTTGAGGACGACCGGCTGCCCGAAAATCAATCCGTTGGCCGCATCATAGAAACTAAAGCTGAGGGTGATGGCCCCATCTTCACTGGCAGGGTTGGTATTGACTTTTTCCGTTTTTACCCAACCGCCGACGAGGATCTCGATATTGGCAGGGATACCTTTGACAGGATTCCATTGCAGAGTAGCCATGTTGCTGGAAATCCAGGCGGGTGAATTTGTGCCACTATTCTTGGAGATTTTCAGGGAGCGGAAAGGGGAGCGATAAACCTGATCATCCCAGACCACCTGGCTGGCGCCAACATCTTCTTTTTGCCAGTATGCCGGTAGTTCCGCATCCTCAAAATCACCGTTGGCAATGGTATTGATCTGGGTGGTCGCCGGCAGACCTATGGCCAAAGACAAAATCAGCGTCCAGTAAAAAAAGATTTGTAACTGTTTCATAACCTCTCCTTTAAAATTAGTGAACGACCAATAGGTTACAAGGAGAAACCATCGAACAGCCATGCTGTGAAGGCAAGAGAGCGGTGCTTTTTTGTCTCTCACTACCTATAATTGCTGATTGATCCACCTCCTTTCCTGATTTTGGTTCCATGGGTTATATAGAGCTTTGGTCTATTTTAATAAGGTCTATTTGCAGATATGAAGATGAGAAAGAACAGCAAGAATCATGTCCGCGGCCGCGGCAAAACCGTCGAGTCGCGGCAGATCAATTGCACCGGCACCACGATTTTGGTACCCTCACTGACGCTGCCGTGGATGTGGTCAGTCAACAATCGCACGGCCAGTGCCCCCATTTCTTCTTTGGGTACATGCAGAGTGGTCAGGGAGGGTTGAAGGGTGCTGGCAAAATCCACATCATCGAAACCGGTGACGGCGATATCGTGGGGGACGCGAATATTCCGTTCTTGCAGGCCGCGCATCACACCGCTGGCAATGGCGTCGTTAGCGGCGACAATGGCGGTGATGGGGTTTTTTGCTTGCAGCAGCAGCGGAACCGCCTGTTGACCTGCTTGAGCACCAGCCCATCCCTCCATGCAATAAATCACCTCATCCTCGACGGGCAGGTTTCTTTCCAACAGCGCTTCTCGGAAAGCCTGACAACGCTCGCGCATGCTCGGGTGCTGCATATCAGCCCCCACAAAGGCCAGACGGGAATGCCCCAATTCGGTGAGGTGTTGAACCACTTGTTTGATGCCGCCGCAATTGTCGATCAAGATGGCCGAATGGTTGCCCGACGGAGGGTAGTAATCGACCAGCACATAGGGCAATCCCATCTGCTGAATATACTCGATGATTTTTGTGGATACGGTTCCAGCCAAAAGGACGCCATCGACATTCTTTTCCAGCAAGAACCGTGGAATTTGGCGTTTAGAAAACTGCTGCTCGATGGTCGTCAGTAAGACGTAATAGTCATGGAACCTGGCTTCGAATTCGGTGCCGAGGAAGATCTTGGTGTAAAAGGGTTCTGCTCGGGAAAAGTGGTCGGAAGTAAGGATGAAGCCAAAGTTGCCACTGCGTTTGGTGACCAGTCCGCGAGCCGAGCGTTGGGGGTGATAGTTGAGTTTTTCGATGGCTTCGCGCACTTTGAGTTCGGTTTGTGGGCTGACGCGTTTTTTGTGATTGATCACCAGCGATACCGTAGAGACCGCCACCCCCGCATGTTTGGCAACATCTCTGATCGTTGCAGCCATCGTAACGATTTTATATTATTTTATTTAATTTTATTAAATTTATAATTATTTTTTTATCATTTTCATCGAAACGTTTCGACAACAACATAAAAATAATATTTTTTTTCTTCTTTGTCAAGAAAAAAAACATCTTTTGCTGCGTTTTTCAAATCCGTTAAAAAATTAAAACAACCATCGACAAGAAGGATGGATCAGTAAACATGGTCTTCTATCACCATAAGGCGGACAATTTAGCCCTTTGCAAAAAGTTTCCCCTCTTGAAAATCGTCGGTCGACCAGCAACCCTCTCTGATCAGCACTAACAGCCGCTTAATAAAAGCATGAAACCCTTTGTTCTATCCATATCAAGATGACCAGGATTGGCTTAGGACCCCTTTTATCTGCCTGTTTCACCAATAATTTTATTTCCCTCTCTATCAAGTTTTCCTCTACCGATTCTCTGTTAATTACCCTCATGGCTCTCAGATGGTTCATAATAAATAAATGGTTGCATCCTTTCCTCACCATTCATCCACCTATAATCTTTAGAGACCCCATCTTTAGGTCCGCCATTAAAAGATAGATGATCATAATAGCAAGGAAATTATATTTTCCTTGGACTCAACACGTAACGTTTTATGGATGATATTTCCGTACGATCATCGTCGCATTGCTGCCGCCAAAGGCAAAATTATTGGTCAAGAAGGTATCAAAACTCACTTCTTTGTAGGAGGTGACATAATTCTCATACGCACAGTCTTCATCCACATGTTCAAGATTGATAGACGGTGCAATGAAGGAATAATTGAGCATGAGGAGAGAGGCAATTAGTTCCAATGCTCCAGCAGCACCGATGGTATGGCCGATCTGGCTCTTGGTGGATGTCACCATGGGCCGATGCTCGCCAAAGACGTTTTTGATCGCCTCGATCTCCGAAGGATCGCCCACCTCCGTTGAGGTGCCATGGGTATTGATATAATCGATCTCCGAGGGTTCAAGACCGGCATCTTTCAAGGCGGCGCGCATGCAATTAGCCGCGCCCGCGGAAAGAGGCGCCACCATCGAGTAACCGCCATCGCAATTGGTGGCATAGCCGAGGATTTCACCGTAAATTTTCGCCCCGCGTTTGATGGCATGTCCCAATTCTTCCACCACGACGATGCCGCCACCTTCGGCCATCACGAACCCGTCGCGATCGCGGTCGAACGGCCGCGAGGCTTTTTCCGGGGCGTCGTTGTACTTGGTCGGCAGTACCCCCATGGCATCGAAAAAGGCGGCGCCGGCCCAGTCGCACGATTCTCCGCCACCAGCAAAAACGATATCCTGAATGCCCCACTTGACCACTTGATAGGCATAGCCAATGTTCACCAGACCAGTGGCGCAAGCATCGGATATGCCCAGACTCATGCCCTTGTTCTTCAACAGCAAGGTAAGATTGGCGCTGCGCGATGAGGCCATGGTGGCAGGCACGCGGATACCGATACGGCGCGGCTTGTTGTGCTCCTTCATCGCAAAAGCCGCTTCGAACATGTCCAAGGCACTGCCCTCGCCGCAGCCGACAATGACACCGCAGCGATCGCTTTGCACATCCGCTTCACTCAGACCGCTGTCCTCCCAAGCCTTTAGCCCAGCATAACTGGTGAACTCGGAACCGCGGCCCATGAATTTCAAGGACTTTCGCGGCAGATGTAACGATGCATCCCAATCTGCAAGCCATCCTGCCACATGACTGTTGAATCCATGCTCAGCATAGATCGGACAATAACTGATACCGCTCTTGGCCTCACGCAGGGCTGTTTCGATGGATGGCAAATCAAGCCCTAAAGTGGAAGCCGCTCCTAATCCGGTGATGACTACTCGTCGCATACTAACTCCTCCCCAGCTTGAGTCTACCATTCTGCTGTTAATCTGATTTTATTTTAAATATCAAAATCGCATTCATCGTAATAAACTTGCTAACTTAAAAGTAGCAATACTTATCTTAAAAGTCAAGCTGAATAGAAAATAAATATTTCTTTGCAAAAAACTATGATTTTTCTATATTGAAAATAGGAAACGCTCATCATCGTGGATATTACTTTATACCCTCAGCTGATCAAGTTGCGAATTGAACAAGTTGTATGATTCAACTTCTCATTAAAAGAAATATTCAACAAGAGCAGTAAACCATCTTGCCCCCAAGAGGAGACGACCATGAAAAAAATCCTGCTCTTCATCATCATTTTAAGTGTCAACCAATATGCACAAATCCTTTCCGAAGCCGAACAAGCGGAATTGGAGACGTTGCGGCGATCGCCGACGTTGAACAGCCCATCTACGCTGCGATATGCATGGTTGTTATACCGCAGCACCGATACTACTTTTCATATAAAAGCCGACTCGGTGTTGGATGCGTTCATTGTGCGTCAGGATCAAGAATGGGACTCGCCCACCTATGGTCATTGGGATTGGGTCTGGCGCGATAGCGCCAAATCGGTGGATCAGAACAGCGCCCTGTTCCGCGCCGAGATGATGCTCAAGCACCTCTGGGAACAGCAGGCAAGGATGTCGCCGGAAACGCGCAGCCGCTTTATCGCTTCATGCAAAGCGCTCTTAGAAGCTGCCAAACGACGCTGGGATACGGAGATTTTTGACATCTACCGCGATTATGTCGCCTACAGCAACATTTTCGTCCTCTATGTTCAGGCTTTGACTTTGGCAGGCGAGCGCTTCGAAGACGCGCGGCTGAAAAGGATGGCCAAAGGCCAATGGACCCGGTGGTACAATCACGTCTCTTTTTTCGGCATCGACGAATTCGCTTCGCCAAACTATAACCATATCATCTTTCAGGCGTTGATGAACATTCATAACTTTACTAAGGATGAACGCATTCGGCGAGAGACCTTGGAAATAATGGACCACATCTATCTTTTGCAATCGGCGTTGACCCATCCCCTTTTGAAACTGCCGGTTTCGGGTATCAGCCGCGATTATCGAAATTTCCTGTTGACTGCGGATGCGCGTTCGGGCGTATTGACCGAACCGCTGCCAGAAGGATATACCCCGCCGCAAGAAGCTTTGGCCATCAATGAACAACGTTCCTATCCCTTTGAAGTGATCGGCAAGGCCTCCATCAATCCCTTTGTTTTCAAGTCGTATCAGTTGCCCGATGCAGCCATGGGCAGCATGACCGGCGGCGCCTGCTTTCAGCAACAGATTCATTGCATGGCCGCTGTTGGTAAGAATGAAAATGAACGCGCCGTGGCTTTTCTTCAAGGCTCCTTCACACCGGTCAACGGCTTCAGCGATCAGAAGGCATTGAGTACGCTATGCGTTTATAATCGCCTTCCAGCCTATTGGCACTTTACCCAATGGCGTAAGGACATGGCGGTCTACAAAGATACCTTCGGCGAATTTGGTTTGGGGCTATCCGCCCACTGGCAAGAAAAGTTGCATACGCCGCAACATATCATTCTCGAGGCATTTGGGTATGAATTACATCTTTTTCCCTTTGCCCTCGATCACGAAAGGGTCGTGCCTTGCGAACTGGCGCTGAAGCATCGCACAACGACCAGTCCACGCTATCATCCGCGTCCGCGGGTTTTCGATGAATACGTGTTTCCACCCGAGCCCGAGTGGTTCGGAGCTTATTTGGTTTTGGTCAAATCCGGCACCAAAGTAGAAAAGCCCAACATCCAATACACAAAAAAGGATGGCATTCATACTTTTACCACCAAGCGCGGTCACCGCATTAGATTGTTCATCACCGAAAAAGGCGACACCCGTCAGCTTTACAACATCGATCCGGCGATGATACAGCGGTTGTGGTTTAAAGGTCACCAATAGAGACAGATAAACGAAATATTCCGGCAACTATGTTCCCAGAATAACCTGGTGATTTTTGTGAATTAGAACCTTTCAATTATCTCGAGTGGCATTATTCAATTGGTAAGGAATGACGATGAAAGACTTTGCCAATTTCCATGTGCAGAGGCATTTTTGCCGCCCAATGGGATTAGTCGCAATGTGGGTTGGGATGATCTGCTTCTCAAGTTTTGCCACAACCCTTATCCGCTATGTTTCCAGCGCCAGCGATGATGCGGGGAATGATTATCATAGTTACTATAGCTTTTCGGCGAACGAAATCTACATGGGTCAATGCCAAAATGGAAATGAAATAACCAGTGGGTTCCGTTTCATCGACCTCAGCATTTTGTCACCATCGGAGATTGCCAACGTGTTTTTGGAATTTACTACTGATGGCCCTTATCAAGATCCGATAATCCTCCGCATTTATGGCGAGGCAAGCGACCATTCTCTTACTTTTGGGGTTTTCGATAAACCCTCTGATCGTTCCCTCACTTCAACCTATGTCGATTGGGTGCTCACAACGGCTGACGTGTGGTCCTTTCAGGGAAGGGTGCGGACGCCGGATCTTGCGCCCATTTTGAGGGAAATTGTCAATAGGCGCGGATGGCGTGCGGGTAATGCCATCAGTTTTATCATCAAAACAGTGGGCAGCACGCAAGCAAAGCACCGCCGCGTCTATGCCTTTGAACGCGAAGGCATGAGCAAGGCGGCGAAATTGATCGTTAATGAGGTACTCCCATCCGCTGATCTTTACACCATCCGACCACGAGTGATGGTGATTGACTTTGATCCCAAAATACCCTCGGCAGGAAACGCGCTGGTCAGCGAAATATTCCACTGGAATAACCCAACATGGTTGGGTGCAGTTTTTAAGGATGATGTGGAACAAGACTCCCATGGCATAGTACAGTACCAGATCTCTAAGTACATTCGTGGCGATTATTTTCCGATAAAATCAGACGGATTTCGATACACTACCGGCTCGGCATCTGAACCAGGCTCGTACTTGTATGCAATGCAGCATCATACTTGGCATCAACCGGATGCGGTCGATTATTATGCGTTCGTACGGGATTATGATTTAGGCCGCCGCGTTGATTTCGGTGAGGTCGATGAGTATTGGATTTTTGGAGGCCCCTATTTCGGCTACTGGGAGTCGCATATGGCAGGCAAAGGGGCTTATTTTGTCAATTCGCCGCCCATGACGCAGGTGGCCGCAGCTCGGTTGTTCGTCATGTTTGGTTTCAATTATGAGCGCGGTGTTGGCGAGATGCTGGAAAATCTCGGTCACCGTACCGAATCGATCATGACACATGTTTACGGCAGCTGGTCGGCTGATCCCACCCATGCATGGAATCGCTTTACCTTACACGAGCAGATTCGGCCTGGCGGCGCCGCCTGCGGCAATGTCCATTGGGCACCCAATAGCCAATACGATTACGATTGGGGGAATACCCGCTACGTCTGGAGTACCCATAATGACTGGCTGTACAATTATCCACTCTTGACTGGCCAAAGAGAATGGGTCAATTGCGCCGCTTGGGGAAACGGTGATATTCGTCTGCATCACAAATGGTGGTTCCAGCGCCTCCCGCACGTGGAGGGTACAACAATGGAATACGGCATGGTTCGGCTCAATAATTGGTGGGACTACATCTACGACTTTAACCGCTATCCCGAAAGTGGCAGCACGTTGGCACCCGGCAGTTTTCAGGGAGATTTGAGCAAGTTGGATGTGCATCCATTTAGTAGAAACGGCGACGATTGGCGACCACAAATCAATCAGGCAAACTTTGTGGTGTGGCACGGCTTCTGCGGCGATCATAGTGAAATATTCAGCGCACGAGTCGATGGCAGCCAGCTCGTACAATTGACCAATGGAAATTATTCCTGCGAGTATCCTGTGATGAATCGCCACGGCCGCGTCGTCTGGCAGAGCTACGACGGCAATGACTATGAAATCTTTTCGGCCAACGCCGATGGCAGCGATATCATTCAGCTGACAGATAACTCTTATAACGACTGGCATCCGAGCATCAATGATTCGGGCATTGTGGTGTGGGATGGCTGGGATGGTAATGATTATGAAATCTTTTCGGCAAAATATGATGGCAGCCAGTTTATTCAGATCACCAACCATGCGGCCAGCGGTGGCCAGCCTCGCGATGACATCTGGCCACAGATCAACAATCAAGGTCGAGTGGTGTGGATGGGATATGACGGCTCACAATGGCATATCTTCAGCGCCAGCCGCGTTGGCACAGATTTACGGAAAATTAGTTCTGGTAATTATAGGCATGAATATCCGCGCATCAACAATAACAACCAGGTGGTCTGGCATGCCTGGCACAGCCTCCATGACGCCGAGATTCATGGCGCCGGTGCCATCCCGTCCGCAGGAAGTGATCATGTCATTTCAGCTAATCCGTACGAAGATTGGTATCCACAAATCAACGATTCCGGCATCGTGGTTTGGATGGGGCACAATGGCGTCAATTGGAACATTTATCGTGCCCAATATGACGGCAGCAACCGAGCCAACATCAGTAACAGCGTAACCGACCAACAGCATCCGCAAATCGACCACAGCGGCTGGGTCGCCTGGCAAGGATACGATGGAAACGATTGGGAAATATTCGCTTATAAGGATGGTCATGTCTATCAGATGACCAACAATGATATCAACGATCGCGCACCCGATGTAGCCAATGGCCATATCGTTTGGCATGGCGACAGCGGTGTGCCGGGCTCCAGCGATATCTTTTCGCATATCGAATATGGCAATAGCCTGAAATTAGGCGTGAAAATTTGGCTGCAAGGCTTTTACAGAGCCGACGATTTCATGTCCACCAGCTTGAACGATGCCACTCTCATTCCTCTTACCTCGCCCTATGCCGATAAGCGAACAGTTGATCATATTCCTGCGCAAACGGTTGATTGGGTTTACGTGCAATTGAGCACCCCTGCCACAGGCGAGATCGAAGCGGAAAAGTCGTTTTTCATTCGTAGAGATGGTGTCATCACCGAAATCGATGGCAATACCACTGAATTGACAATGCCGAGCTTTCATGAAGGTAACTACAATGTCATGGTCAAGCATCGCAATCATTTATCGGCCACAAGTGCCACACCGATATTTTTAGAATCAGCATCAACCTGTTACTACGATTTTACGATCGGCCAAACCCAATATCGCTATCCGGAAAGCGCCATCAATATAGCTTTGAATAAATGGGGTGTGAAAAGCGGCGACATCGATCAAGACACCTATATCACCACCACAGATTATCTTCTCTGGCACAATGAACGGGTGCTTGCACCAACCGGCTATTTGACCACCGATTTGGATGGCAATGGTCTTCTCGATCAACAAGATTTTGAAATTTGGTGGCAGAATGCTTGCCAGGGAAGCAAAAGTTTGCCGTAATTTTTTGAAACCAGCACAAATAAAAGCTTTCCTAAAGGGGAAACACAGCGGCGGTAAATAGCTCTTACCCTGCTCTACAATTGATAGAATCGTTCGGCCATCTCGGCTTCGGAATCACCAATTTTTGAAAGGTTTCCAAGAAGCGGATTTCGAAAAAATAATCATCGTGTTTCATCGATCTGCGGTGGTGCGTGAACGATAAGGCTCTGCTCCCCCATAAAATAATCATGGGGATTCACAAGGGCGACGCAGGAAAATAATGTTTTTTACCATCTCTCACCGTTAATGATCATCGAACCATCATTCACTCTTTGGTCACCAATAGTTGGTGATATCGTTTCTTCCCCAACCGTAACACAATGCGTCCGTCCTGGGTCATTTCCGGTGATAATTGGAAATAGATATCTTCGATGCGCTGATTATTGACGTACATGCCGCCGCCTTGGATCAAACGTCGCGCCTCCCCCTTGGAATCAACCAAAGCCAAATCAGCTAACAAATCTACTAAACGTGGTTTGGCCTGTAATTGCATTGAGGAGATGTTGGTACTGGGCATGGCGGAGGTATCGGCATCGCCAGTGCCCCGTGGGATGGTGCTCGACGGCAACAGGTCGGCCGGAATGGTACGACCACCGAATGCTGCTATGGAGCCGCGTAATGCTTCTCTGGCTGCCGCTTCCCCATGGGTCAATTTGGTCGCTTCGTAGGCGAGGATGGTTTTGGCAGCATTGAGTTCTGCACCTTCTAAGGCGGTCACTTTTTCGACCTCCTCCATCGGCAACAACGTAAAAAAACCTAAAAATCTGACCACATCTCGGTCATCACAATTGACCCAATACTGATAATAATCGTAGGGTGGCGTTTTTTCGGCATCCAACCAGATGGCACCGGCCTCGGTCTTGCCCATCTTCTGCCCAGTGGCGGTCATGAGAAGCGGAAAAGTAAGTCCATACACATCCACACCTTCGATGCGGCGAATCAAATCGACACCTGCCAGGATGTTAGCCCATTGGTCGTCGCCGCCCATCTGTAAACGACAGCCGTAGCGCTGATAGAGCATGAGATAATCATAAGCCTGCAGCAGTTGATAATTGAATTCCAAGAACGACAGACCTTTTTCCATGCGGATTTTATAGGCTTCATAAGTCAACATACGGTTGACGGAAAAATGTTTGCCGATGTCGCGCAAGAATTCGATGTATTTGAGTTCACCCAGCCAATCGTAGTTATCGACCATGATGGCATGGCCGTCAGAAAAATCAATATAGCGGCTGAGCTGTTTCTTGATTTTTTCGCCGTTGGCAACGATTTGTTCGCGTGTGAGCATCTTGCGCATCTCGGTTTTGCCGCTGGGATCACCCACCATCGTAGTGCCGCCACCGATGATGGCGATGGGCTTGTGACCATAGCGCTGCATGTGCACCATGCCCATGATCGGCACCAAACTACCAACGTGCAGGCTATCGGCCGTTGGGTCGAATCCCACATAAAACGTCACTGGTCCCTTTTGCAACAATTCCGCCAAGGGTTCTGGTTCGGTTATTTGCTGAATGAAACCGCGTTGTCGCAACTCGTTGAGTACATCGGGCGTTTGCAAAGATCTCTCCTATTGTTTAAACTTCAAAGCAATGTTTTTTACTGGTCTCAACCAAACATCCCAGTCAGTCATAAAAGTCTTCGTGGTCGATGAAAAAAGATGTTTCTATTAGAGCGCTGAATTTTCTCCGATAATAATTTTTCTTGGTGATGACAATTTCTTTAGGATTTCATGAAATAGTTTTTGTGCATAACAGTTATAAAATGTCACTCAGGTGCAAACGTACCTGATAGTTGGTTTCGGGTTCGCTGATATAGATTGATAGGTGAACTTGCGTTCTGACCGATCGGATTTTGGTTTGATCATCGATGGCGCTGGATCGATTTACATTCTCAGCTTATTTTTCAACTCCCGTTGGATATCGCGATTGACATCGCGTTTGGCAATCTCGTGGCGTTTATCAAAGAGCTTCCGGCCACGCGCTAATCCTAACTCGACTTTGGCATAGCCATTTTTGAAATAGATGCTCAATGGCACCAACGTCAGACCTTGCTCCTCGATTTTGCCGATGAGACGCTTGATCTCTCTTTTGTGCAGGAGTAGTTTGCGGGGGCGAGCCGGATCGTGATTCCAGGCGCTGCCGTGCGCATACTCGCTGATGTGCAGATTCACCACCCACAGCGCACCATCCTTGGCCTTCACATAGCTATCTTTGAAGCTCACCTTGCCCAAGCGCAGTGATTTCACTTCAGTGCCATGCAGCACTAATCCCGCCTCAAATTTTTCGAGAATTTCGTAATCATGAAATGCTTTACGATTGAGCATGGCGGGTATTTTGGATTTTTTTTGCATAGATATAAAATTAATATTTTTTTATCGTAAAATCAATTGAATTCTCTTGTAAATAACCCTCTTATTTTTTACATTAATCGTCATCTTAAAATACAATCCATAAACCTAGATAAAAACCACGCCAAAATCAACAATTTACATTCATACATGAAAGATGGATTCAGATTTGCTAAAACGAATAGAGTCGTTTGTCGACAAAATTTTGCCCACTCTGGTGCAAGATTATCGCCGCTTGCATGCGGCACCAGAATTATCGCATTACGAGCAACGCACCGCTCTCTATTTGTCCGCACGATTGCGCGACCTGGGTTACGAGGTGACCTATCCTTATGGAGCGTATCCATCGGATGCATGGTTGTGTCATGGCGTTGTGGCCTTGTGGAGAAATGGCTCCGGTCCCTGTGTACTCTATCGAGCCGACCTGGATGCCCTGCCCATTGAAGAAAAAACAGGATTACCTTATGCCAGTGTTGTGCGCATGCGCGATGACAACGGACGTGAAGTGCCGGTGATGCACGCCTGCGGCCACGATTTACATTGTACGTTGCTTCTCGGTCTGGCTGAGTTGATGGTACGGTTCAAAGACCACTGGCGAGGCACATTGTTACTGGTTGGCCAGCCTGGCGAGGAAAGCAGCGACGGTGCCGAAGCGCTATTACGAGCAGGACTCTACGACATGTTTGCCCAGCCAGATTATGCCCTGGCCATCCACGTCCACGATAGCACCCCAGCCGGCCAGATGAAATACTTGGCCGGACATGCCTTTGCCGGCGTCGACAGCCTGGACATGGTCATCAGAGGCATCGGCGGACACGGCGCTTATCCAGAAAAATGCATCGACCCGGTGGTGTTGGCAGCGCAAATCATCCTTTCGCTACAAACAGTGATCAGTCGCGGTAAATCGGCGCTCGACCCAGCGGTGCTTACGATAGGCTCGATTCATGGGGGCAACCGTCGCAATATCATCCCCGAAGAGGTAGTACTGGAGATGACCCTGCGCACCTTCGAAAAAAAAGTGAGGGAGCGGATATTGGCCGCCATCGAGCGCATTGCCCAAGGGAGTGCTCAATCCGCCGGTTTGCCCGAAGAATGGTACCCTCTCATCACGAGGGGCATTAGCATCCCGCCGGTAATCAATTACCCAACATTGGTGGAACGCTGTCGGGTGGTTCTGCAGGAGGTATTAGGCGCTGAAAATGTCTCTGTAGGGGAGCCCACTCTGGGCGCAGAAGATTTCGCCTGTTATGCGTTGGATGGTCGCATTCCCATCGCCCTGCTGTGGCTGGGTGTGGCCCATGAAGATGACCTCAAAGTAGCAGAAGCTGCGGGTAAGGTAATTCCGCCCATTCATTCACCCTACTTTAAAGTCTTGGCAGAACCCGCTCTACATACTGGTCTCAGAGCCATGGGATCGGTTATGATCGATCTACTGAAGTGAAAATCATTCCTTGACTTTGAGGGGAAAATTTATTAATTTTAAATTTATATGATCAGGCATCCTACTCTGAAACAGTTTTTGTCATTAAGCGAATGTTGCGACAACCGTGGGGGCGTGGCCAGAATATTTATTATGCGGAGTCTCGTATGAAAGTCAGCACCAAAGAATTATTCGCAAAAGCCTACGCAGAAGGGTATGCTATTGGCGCGTTCAACGTCAACAATATGGAGATTATCCAGGCGATTGTCGAAGCCGCAGCGGAGGAAAGAGCGCCGCTGATCTTGCAAATTAGCAAGGGCGCGCGCAGTTATGCCAAGCATACGTATTTGATGAAGCTCATCGAGGCAGCCTTGGAGCTGCATGATTTACCCATTGCGGTGCATCTGGATCATGGTGATAGTTTTGAGTTGTGCAAGGCTTGCATCGACGGTGGATTTACTTCAGTGATGATCGACGGTTCGCATTTGCCTTTCGAGGAGAACATCAAGCTGGTCAGGCAGGTCGTCGAGTATGCGCATCCGCGCGGCGTGCCTGTGGAAGCGGAACTCGGTCGCTTGGCAGGCATCGAAGAGCACGTCAGCGTGTCCGACCGCGACGCCATTTACACCAATCCCAAAGAGGCGAAAGAATTCGTCGAACGCAGCGGCTGTGATTCTCTAGCTATCGCCATCGGCACCAGTCATGGCGCCTACAAGTTCAAGGGTACCCCACAGTTGGATTTCGAGAGATTGGCGGAGATAGAAAAAGAACTACCAGGTTTTCCGTTGGTGCTCCATGGGGCTTCCAGTGTGTTACAGGAATTTGTCGATTTATGCAACAAGTACGGTGGGCAGCTACCAGGCGCCAAAGGTGTTCCGGAAGAGATGATCGCACGGGCTGCCAAGACTGGCGTCTGTAAGGTCAATATCGACACCGATCTGCGTCTGGCCATGACCGCAGCCATTCGCAAGGTTTTTGCCGAGCAACCGGCCGAATTCGACCCGCGCAAATATCTCGGCCCTGCCCGCGATGCCATCAAGGCGATGGTCAAACATAAATTGCACGTTTTGGGATGCGCAGGTAAAATCTAAATCGTGGCACAAGAGAAAGATCTCGCGGAAATGGTTGAGGACAAAAAACCACCCTTTTGTGGTACAACAAAATTGTTCCCTATGCCGGGAATCAATGGGTCCGCTCTAGCCATGCTTTATAAATTTTTGCAGCCAGATGAGACATAGATGAAATAACTCAATTATTGAAATAAAAGTTAATAAAATGAACTTTGAAAAGGAGATGGGTTATGGCAATAAAAATAGGAATCAATGGATTCGGTCGTATAGGCCGCTTAGTCTATCGCATCGCCTATGAGCGCAAGAACATGGAAGTGGTATTGGTGAACGATATTACTGATGCCCCTACACTGGCACACTTGTTGAAATATGATTCGGTACACCGAGTGTGGGATAAAAATATCAAAGCCGAAGGCGATTACATGGTGGTGGATGGCAAAAAGGTCAGGGTCACTGCCGAAAAAGACCCTGCCAATATCCCATGGAAAGAGGCTGGTGTCGATATCGTGGTGGAGTCGACCGGAGTCTTTCGCAAAAGAGCAGAAGTTGCCAAGCACTTGGAGACCGGTGCGAAAAAAGCCATTCTGACGGTACCTTCCAAGGACGATGTGGATGCCACCATTGTGTTGGGCGTAAACGATGATACTTTGAAACCCGAACACAAAATCGTTTCCAATGCTTCTTGCACCACTAACTGCCTGGCGCCAGTCGCTAAAGTATTGCACGATACCTTTGGGATCAAGCGTGGCTTTATGACCACGGTGCATGCTTACACCAATGATCAGAGAATCCTCGACTTGCCGCACAAGGACTTGCGTCGCGCCCGTGCGGCTGCTCTGGCGATCATTCCGACGACCACCGGTGCCGCCAAGGCAGTAGGCAAAGTCATTCCGGAATTGAAAGGCAAGCTGGATGGCGTGGCTTTGCGTGTACCCGTTTCGGATGGTTCAGTGGTAGATTTAGTGGCCGAATTGAATACAGAAGTGACCATAGAAGAAGTCAATGCCGCCATTAAAAAAGCCGCTGAAGGCAAAATGAAAGGCATCATCCAATACACCGAAGATCCGATCGTCTCCTGCGACGTCATCGGCAACAGCTATTCGGCCATTTTCGATGCCCAATCCACCATGGTGCTAGAGGGCAAGAGCAATTTCGTCAAAGTGGTGGCTTGGTACGACAACGAATGGGGCTATTCGGTGCGGGTGGTCGATTTGCTGGAAAAGATGGCCTCACTGTAATAACGGCAGGATATGGGGTTGGGGCTGTCCAGAAATGATATATTCTATTGCAAAGATACGTCTTGTTAGCTCATATAGAGAACATCACCTCAACATCATAGATTTTTGAATGCTATCGCACAATGACTAACGTGTGAACAAGGGATGTGGACGTTATCTTTACTTTTAGGGCAGCACCAACCCCAAAGCGATGAATATTAACGATTTGATCGCGCGAGAATTGGAGAAAAGAATCCATACTCTCCGGAAATCCCGTCGACGTTAAGAGAAATTTTTGTAGATTATTTTATTAAAATTTTGTATATTACATGATGAGAAAAAGAATTATTGCCGGCAATTGGAAAATGAACAAGACCGTGGACGAGGCCTTGCAGTTGGCTGAGGCGATTCGCGATGGTTTGAAAGCCGGCGATCACACAGATGTAGTGTTGTGTCCCCCTTTCCCTGATCTAACCGCTGTGGCGCTGGTGTTGCAGAATTCGCCTATTGCTCTGGGTGCGCAAAACCTTCACTGGGAGGAAAAAGGCGCCTATACAGGTGAGGTTTCGGGACCCATGTTGCGCTCGGTGGGATGTGAATACGTCATCGTCGGTCATTCGGAGCGGCGGCAGTATTTTCATGAAACCGATGAGATGGTCAATCGCAAAATCAAGGCTGCCCTGAAAGCGGGGCTGCATCCCATCGTCTGCATCGGCGAGACGTTGGCCGAACGGCAAGCGGGAGAGACGGAAAAGGTACTGGAAACCCAGATCAGAGGATGCTTTACAGGCCTCACGGCTTCCCAGATGGCGGAAATAGTCATTGCCTATGAGCCAGTTTGGGCCATCGGCACCGGTGTCGTGGCAACCGTAGAACAGGCACAATCGGCGCATAAATTTATTCGTAATTTGTTGTCGCAGCTGTTCGATGGGAACCTGGCTGAACGTGTGCGCATTCAATATGGTGGTAGCATGAAGCCAGAAAATGCCGCACAATTGTTAGCCCAACCCGACATCGACGGCGGCTTGATCGGCGGTGCCAGCCTGGAGGCGAAATCGTTTTTGGATATCATTCATTCGTAATGTTGGAGTCGGCATGTATACATTGCTCATTATCCTTTTTGTAATAGTTTGCTTTTTATTAACCTTCGTTATTTTGATCCAGTCGAGTAAAGGTGGTGGCTTGGCCGGAACATTTGGTGGCATGGATGCAATGGGATCGCTGTTCGGCGGCCGTGGTAGCGCTCCGTTTTTACAGAAGATAACAGCGGTATTGGCGACGATTTTTCTCCTCATCGCGCTGCTGATGGGCATGATGACGCGCGGCAGTGTTAGCCAAGAGAGTTTAGTCCAAAAAGAACGAGAGCGCATGGAATCCTCGCCGGCACGAACACTACCGCAAGTGCCGGAGCAACCGGTGCAAACACCACCGATCGTGCCCAGCGGACAATAATTGAAACGAGCAATAGGCGGTATTAAATTAAAAATATCATCGATGGTTTTTCTCAATTATGAGATAATCATCAACTATATCTGTTGCCGAAGTGGTGGAATTGGCAGACACGCTATCTTGAGGGGGTAGTGCCTAACAGGCGTGCGGGTTCAAATCCCGCCTTCGGCACCAAGAGTCATCGATACATTTTTCTCGACAGCTCACCAGTGGTGGGCTGTTATTGTTTTCAGCCTCCAGAAGACACGCTCCGGAGTCGGGCAGCCATTTTTCCTGCACTTAATCTGGTAAAAAGAGTCAGGTTACTTTTCTCCTTGATTTTAGATACAAATATCGTTAAACTTTATTGCAGCAAAAGGGAGATAGTGTGATTACTCGCATCGAATTGACACAAAAGAGAGCATTCAAAGACATCGCCGGCGTTGGATTAGCCCAAGCCGTAAGAAATTTGGGCATCGAGTCGCTAACAGCCGTGTACGCCTTTCAAGTGTATTATCTTTATGGGGATTTATCTCCCCAAGAAAAAAAGACCATTGCCGAAGCCTTACTGGCGGACACGGTGACGCAGGATTACGCCATCGATAGCCAGCTGCAGCGGGCCGAAGGAGAACATACCTGGTCGGTGGAGATCACCTATAACCGTGGCGTGACCGATATGGTAGCGGAGACGGCTCTGCGGGGCATTCGCGATCTGGGCATCGACAAGGTGACGGAAGCCAAAACCGCCCGTCGTTACGAATTCAGCGGCAAACTTTCCTCCAAACAAAAAGACTTGATTGTGCAAAAATTGCTCATGAACAAGGTGGTGGAACACGTCCTGCAACCGCAGGAAAAATTGTTCTTCCCCGTGATCGAGTCGCCGTTTCAGCTGATTCATGTCCCAATTACCAAAGCCAGCGACAACGAACTATTGCGGATCAGTGGTGAGCGGGATCTATTCCTCAACTTGCAGGAGATGCGCGCCATCCAACAACATTTTCGTAGCCTGCGGCGGGAACCCACAGATGTAGAACTGGAGATGCTGGCACAAACATGGTCGGAACATTGCAGCCACAAAACCCTAACCGGTTTGGTAGAAATGGACGGACAGATCATCGATAACCCCCTGAAACAGACTATTTTCCGTGTGACGCAAGAACTGAACAAACCGTGGTGTGTATCCGTCTTTAAAGACAATGCCGGCATCATCGCATTCGATGATGAATATAACGTCTGTTTCAAAGTGGAGACGCACAACCATCCATCGGCGATGGAGCCATATGGCGGCGCCAATACTGGCATCGGCGGCGTCATCCGCGACCCCCTGGGTACCGGTCTGGGTGCCAAACCCATTATCAACACCGATGTATTTTGTTTTGGCCCGATAGATCTGCCCATCGAAAAGCTACCCAAAGGAGTTCTCCACCCCAAGCGGGTGATGCAGGGAGTAGTGGCGGGGGTGCGCGATTATGGCAATCGCATGGGTATCCCTACTTCTAATGGTGCGATCTTTTTCGATGAGCGTTATCTGGGCAATCCATTGGTATTTTGCGGCAATGTGGGCCTTATTCCCAAAGATAAATGCGAAAAACAAGTGGTACCTGGCGATTATATTTTGGTGGTTGGTGGCCGCACCGGACGCGACGGCATCCATGGTGCCACTGCTTCTTCTGGCGAACTGCACAGTGAAAGCGAAGGCACCTGGAGCGGGGCAGTGCAGATCGGCAACCCTATTGTTGAAAAAAAACTCGTCGATACGTTGCTGCAGGCGCGCGATCTCGGCCTCTATCGCGCCATCACCGATTGCGGTGCCGGCGGGTTGTCCTCGGCCATCGGTGAATTGGCCAAGACTGTCGGCGCCGAGGTCGATCTCGAAAAAGTGCCGCTCAAATATCACGGCCTCACCTATATGGAAATCTGGATCTCCGAAGCCCAAGAGCGCATGGTGATATTCGTGCCGCCGGATAAATTACAGCAAGCGTTAGCGGTATTCGCCGCCGAAGATGTGGAAGCCACAGTCATCGGCAAGACGACCAATGATAAAAAGATTCGTTTGCGCTATAACGGCCAGATCGTGGGCGAATTGGATATGGAATTCCTCCATAACGGTTTGCCACGTGTGGTGCGCAAAGCCCAATATCAAAAAATCGCCATCCAGGAAAATTTTTCCGAACCGCCCAAAGACCTCGGCAAAATATTGCATCAAATCCTTGCAGCTCCCAACGTCTGCAGCAAGGAGTGGGTCATTCGCCAATATGATCATGAAGTGCAAGGAGGCAGCGTTCTCAAACCCTTGGTCGGTGTGGTCAACGATGGACCGAGCGATGCGTGTATCACACGCCCGCGTCTGGATTCGCGCCGCGCCATCATCCTCGCCAATGGGCTGAATCCCAAATATGGCCTCATCGATACCTATGCGATGGCCGCCTCCGCCATCGATGAAGCGATTCGCAACGTCATCGCCGTCGGCGGACGGTTGCAACGCACGGCCCTGCTGGATAATTTCTGCTGGGGCAACACCGACAAACCCGACCGCCTCGGCAGCCTCATGCGCGCCGCCCAGGCCTGTTACGATGTCGCTCGCATCTATGGCACGCCGTTCATCTCCGGTAAAGACAGCCTCAACAATGAATACAAGACCGAAGAAGGTGAAAGTATTGCCATTCCTCCCACTCTACTCATCTCGGCGATATCCATCATGGAGGATTGTTACCGAGCGATTTCTATGGATTTGAAGGAACCTGGTAACATCTTGTGTGTCGTGGGCTTTACGAAAAATGAACTGGGCGGATCTCATTATTTCGAAGCAATGGGCTGGAGCAGTGCCAACGTTCCACAAGTGGAGGCAGAAGCAGCGAGAGAATGGTTCATCGCCCTGACAGAGGCCATCCATCAAGGACTGGTGCGCGCCTGTCACGACTGCTCCGAAGGTGGTTTGGGTGTGACGCTGGCCGAGATGGCTTTTGCCGGTGGCTATGGTGCCGAAATCAGCCTTCAAAGCTTGCCGAGAACGGCGGAGGTAACTCGCAGTGATTTCGCCCTGTTCTCCGAATCCAACAGCCGTTTCGTCGTCGAAGTGCAACCGCATAATCTGCAGCGTTTTTTACGTGTCTTGGCTGGCCAACCAGTGGCGCCCATCGGCGAGGTCACGTCTTCCCCTCTATTAACTATTAATGGCTTGAATGGCGAACGATTGTTGCAAGAAGAAATTTACCAATTAAAAGAATCATGGCAAAAAACATTGAGGTGGTGAAGCGATGGCGGTGAGGGTATTGGTATTACGAGCTGCAGGCTCGAACTGTGATTATGAAACCCAGTACGCCTTTGCGGCATTGGGAGCTCAGGCCGAGTTGGTACACATCAACCGCTTGTTGCAAGGAGAGGTGAAACTGCAAGATTATCAGATATTAGCTATTCCCGGTGGTTTTACCTATGGGGATGACATTTCAGCGGGGAAGATTTTGGCTAACGAGCTAAAGTATAAATTAGCGCAACAATTGTTGGATTTTCATGCCGCCGGCAAATTGATTTTGGGAATTTGCAACGGCTTTCAGGTGTTGGTAAAAGCAGGACTATTGCCGCAAATCGACTTTCACGCCGCGCAGTCGGTTACTTTGACCAACAATGATTCTGGCAAGTTCGAAGACCGATGGGTTTACTTACGAGTTTGTGATAGTGCGTGTATTTTCACCCGAGATATGAAAGAGATCGTTTACTTTCCGGTGGCTCATGCTGAGGGAAAATTCGTCGCCCGCAGTAACGACGTTTTGCAACGACTCCTGCTTAATCGACAAATTGTTTTTCAATATGTGCAGGCCGATGGAGCGCTACCGGCTTATCCCGACAATCCCAATGGTTCGCAGCTGGATATCGCTGGGATTTGTGATCCCAGCGGTCGCATTCTTGGTTTGATGCCGCATCCAGAGAGGCATTTCCATCCCAGCCATCACCCTCGCTGGATGCGTGAGACGTTGGCTAAAGAAGGGGACGGTGTGGTGATCTTTCGGAATGCGATAGATTATTTTAGTTGATTTTTCGAAACAATTATGCCATATTAAGATATTGGGATGCAAATAGCTTGAAAATAACCAAGTTCGTAATAAGTCATTCCGGTTAATCCGAATTAGGAGGTTGATGGTGGAAGATTTAACCCCCATCTTGAAAAAGTGGAAGTATCATCCCACCGATTTGAATGTCCGCCTGATTACAGGACTGGATGGCAAGCCTAAAATTCAGATGCGCCTTGATCTGGGCATCTTGCAAATGGAATTGGATGGCCGGCCAGATGGGCGACGGCCGTACCGCCATGAAACCTATCTCAACTATTACATGCAAAAGGCACGCCTGTATCAAAAAAGCAACCCGTTAGAACCCTACCGTCTCAAACCCATGGACTGTTGGCTATTACAGCAAGAAGCCATTCAATTCTACCATCGCTACTTGGCACTGATGCGCTTGAATGATTATCGCCGGGTGGTTCGCGACACTATGCGCAATCTGCAGATATTCGATTTTGTCAGCAAATTTTCGGACGATGAAGAGATCATCTGGTCTTTCGAACAATATCGTCCCTATGTTTTGATGATGAACACCCGCGCCAATGCCTTTCTCAGTTTGGAAGAAAAGAATGTCGAACAAGCGCTCGATCAGATTCGGGCGGGGATTGCCAACTTGCAACGGTTCTATGAACAATATGCCGATCAGGTGGGCGACGATAAAGTCGAATTAGAAATCCTGGAAGAATGGGCAGAAGAGCTGGAAAAGCGCAAACCTTTAACGGAGCGCGAAATCATCCATCGAGAACTACAGCGCGCCATCAAGATGGAAGAATACGAGCGAGCCGCGATTCTACGGGATCGGCTCGAGTACCTGCAGAGGAAGAAAAAATAGAGCACTAAAAGATGAGGTTTAGCCATGTCCAATACTAAACGTATAGCCATTCTCATCGGTCCGCAATTTCATGATGACGAAACCACCAATCCGCGGGAATTCCTGCAAGCGAGGAATATCCAGGTCGATCTGGTCGGACTGGATCATTCGCAAATTACGGGAAAATATGGTCGGGTGACGCTGACGCCGGATCGCAGCATCGATGAACTCAAGGTTGAAGAATATGATGGCATCATCATTCCAGGAGGTGCGGCGCCGGAGCGCATCCGCTTGAACGAAAAGGCGCTGGAATTCGTCAAGGCCTTCTGGCGGACAGGCCGACCCATCGGTGCCATCTGCCATGGGCCGCAGGTGCTCATTTCAGCCGGAGTGCTGCAGGGAGTGACGCTCACCTGCTATGAGGGCATTCGCGATGATGTCAAATTGGCCGGCGCTCGGTACGTCGATCAGGAGGTCTGCGTCGATGGTCAACTGGTAACTTCGCGCAAGCCGAGTGATTTGCCCGCCTTTAATCAGGCCTTTTACGATCTATTGGTCAAAACGCCCGAGACGGAAGCGGATGTATTACAGGCGCTGGAGCTGGCCATCGGTCGCGAAAAAGGAGCGCAAGAGTTTTATTTGGGTGCCGCCCAGATCCTCTCCGGCGAAGCTTTGCGCAACAAGTTCAAATACCTGGCATTGGTGGAACAAGGGCATTTTGATCAGCTCTCCGAGTTGTTCGAAAAATTGGCGCACAAAAAACCGAATCCTGCACTCAGCAGCGCCGAGATCAGTGGCAAAACGGTCTCTCCGAACCTCACTGCCCAAGAGGCCATCGACTTGGCCATGGCAGCAGAACAAAAAGCCTATGAATTCTATCGCGGAGCCAGCCTCAAGGCTCGCAGCCCTCGAGCCAAAGAGATGTTCGAATATCTGGCGGCCGAAGAGTTAGAGCATAAACGCCTGCTTTCGGTCGACAAGGCTACCATGCCTGGCGGCGGAGCGCATTTTCAATGGGCGACCCATTGGGATATTCCGCCTGGAATGGAAGATTTGTGGTGATCCCCATTTTTTTGATCAGGATCACATACCAAAACGATTTTCGCCCGTTTATTGATTAAGGCAACATGAGCAAGCGCAGGGCCTAAACATGACGCCATCGAGGATGTACGAATATGATCTGAAAACCAAAGCGGTTCACGTTGAACGGATTGTCGCATCCCTCTTAGGGGTTCGACGTGAGTGACCATTTTGTGCAAGAATACAACTTTTCATCGATCAATGAAAGGAGTGGCTCTATGAGAAGGGAACATTTGCTTACGCTGCTGTTCATTTTTTGTCTTGTTGCCATGGGCTTCTCGCAATATGCCGATGGTAGACTTGGTTATATGGGCGATCAACGTGGCCGGGTGATGGGTGGCATCGGCTTTGCCCGCATCGACGAAGGTGATCAGAGCAATACCTACATTTCCATCGGTTTGCGGCCGGAATTGGCCTTTGGCAAGTTCGGCATCGGCCTCAACATCAATTTGTTGTTTAATACCGAAAACGGCCGTATTCGCCAGAAAGATTGGAACAGCAGCTATGATTATTTGCGCCTGATCCGCTACTTGCGCTACGGCCGTAAACTTGATCCAATATATGCCCGTGTAGGCACCCTGGACGCCGCCCGTTTGGGTCATGGCTTCATTGTCAATTACTATACCAATGAGGCCTCTTACGACAACCGCAAAATCGGTCTGGAATTCGATCTCGATTTCGGCAAATTCGGCTTTGAGACGATTACCAGCAATACCGCCAGGGGTGAGCTTTTGGCGCTGCGCGGTTACTATCGCCCCTTGCGCAGCACCGAACTACCCATTATCAAAAATTTTGCCCTGGGCGCATCCTTTGCCCGTGATTTTGATCCAGATGCCCGCAGCAAAACAAGTGATGGCGTATCGGTCTACGGTTTCGACGTCGAACTCCCCTTGGTACGATCCCAGATTTTCAACACCTACCTATACTACGATTGGGCGAAAATCCGTGCTTACAGCAGCCTCGAAGAAAAAACCCGCGATTTCGGCTCTGGCCAGGCGGTGGGTATTTATTCCGGCCTTGGCAATCTCTTGGGCATTCTCGAACTGGCTGCTCGATTGGAACGGCGATGGCTAGGCAAAGAGTTTATGGCTTCCTATTTCGATCCTTTTTATGAAGTGGAACGTTTTCAAATTCGCGGTGGGGACACGCTGCACAAGGCCGATTATCTAACCACCATCACCAGCGAAACCAATGGCGTATTCGGTGAGCTCTATGGCAACCTCCTCGGTAATCGTGTGCGGTTATTGGGCATGCTCAGCCGCCTGGATAAGGAACCCAAAAGCGGCCGCATGCATTTGTCCGCCGATGCGCCCGAATTGATCCCCGTCATCGCTTTCCATGCTACCTATGACAAAATGAATCTGGAAAAGGTCAAGGATGTTTTCACCCTCGACAACAATAGCGTGGCCCGGGTGGGACTGGGTTACAAAATAAAACCCTATCTGATCATGTACGTCGACTACATCTGGACCTATGTCGAAACCGAACCCGGCAGTCGGGAATACAAGCCGCAGGAACGCATTGAACCCAAACTACAGTTTGTCTATAATTTAAAGTGATCCATCAAAAGCTGATACAACGAACGGGCCGACGGCTGGCAACGGCGGCCCGTTTTTGTTATCGCATGCTGGTGGATTTCGTCTATCCACCGCTATGTCTGTTGTGCGATCAATATCTGACGGATGAAGACTCTCTGGTGCACGCCAAGTGCTTGGCCAGACTACCGCTCTTGGATGATGAAGCGCTCACCGGCATGGATTTAGAGCAGGCTCTGCGTTTTACCCCTTCCTTCGAGTCCTCCATAGCACTTTATGCCTATAGCGACGATATGCAAAAGTTGATCCACCTTTTCAAATATGGGGGCTTGTGGTCTTTGTCACAACCCTTGGGGAAGAACTTGGGGCAGATGTTAATTGATTTGGGTTACGCCGCGCAGATAGATGCTCTGCTACCGGTGCCGTTGCATAATAGCCGACAACGCCAGCGTGGCTATAATCAGGCCGAAAAGTTGGCATCCGAAGTGGGAAGAATTTGTCAGATTCCTGTATGGACGGATGTGTTATTTCGTAAGCGACCGACCCAGCCTCAGGCGCAGATGAATCGCAGCCAGCGAATGCGTAATCTCTTGGGGGCGTTCATCGTCGAGGACCCCATTCGCATCATTCAGAAAAAACTTGCGCTAGTCGATGATGTGCTCACAACAGGCGCGACGATGTCCGAGTGCGCCCGTACCCTCTTGGATGGCGGAGCCGCACGAGTGGTGGCCATATCGCTGGTGAGGGTGGTCTAAAAATCATCCCCAATGCCCCGCGAGTATTAAAAATAAAAAACAAGAGGTCCTCCAGGAAATAGTCTGGCAATTTCGCCACCTGGCTTGATGGCTGCTGGCACCTGGATTCTGCGTTACCTCGCTGGTCGAGTTAAAAAATCCCACCCCATGGGTGAAATCAAATTGAGCTTTCAATGAAACTTACACAGAATCGGAGTGGTATAGCCTCGGAGTTTTTGATGAATGTCACCATGCAAATGATGGAGAGGGAGGTGAAAACGAATTATTTTCCTAAAGAATAACAGATAAACGCTCTTATTTTGACGGTTTTATCTTTTAATATGTTTAAAATTATCAATCAATTACAAAGATATCAATTTAAGATCTCTCGTCGCAGGCGCTCCTCGACATGACACGTTTTTAGAGGTTTTCACACGATCACTATAGAGAGGGTAAAAACGCCATTAAATTCTCACATAATGATCCGATTTTCAGAGCAAGTAGTCGGTCTGACCTATCTATCTCGGCGGCCATTCAAGCCGTTGAGAACGGCGACCCGCTCATATCTGCCCGCCCCCATCCTATTTACCCTGCCCCCCCTCTGCTGTGCAGCGAGATTAAAACTGCAGAATCGCTCATCATCGGGATTAAAAGTAAAAAGCCTCACCGAAAACTCTCGACGAGGCTCAGTTTTAAAAGTAAAAATTAGCGATGGACAAGTTGCTGCCGCAAGCGATACTCCAATCGCATGATCGCATCCCCTCTCTGCAGCTCTTTTACCTGCAACGCCCCTATCCCTGCGGTCGCGTGTTCGAAACCGCTCGGCAAAGTCTTGCTGATGGTTGCAGCGCTTTCCTCAGGGGTTGCCATTGCGGGTTTATACATTTCCGGGCCGTCAGCATCCCTTAAAACAAGGTATAGTATTTGTCCTTGCCATCTTTGCCGTCGGTAATTAGTCCACCAGGTTTACCTTTGTTAATCGTGATCTTGTACGTCCCTTCCCATTCATAATAGATACCATACAAATCTGTGATCCCATAGGCAAAGTTATACGTTCCAGGCATGACTTTGTAATCCTGCAACCGATAGATGGTGCCAGGAATGGCATCATTATCATCCCAATACCAATCCGGCGCCTTGTTCCAATCAAATGCGAGATAGGCATCGCCATCTTCACCATCCTGTCCACATTGGACGACGATGAAGAACACCGCCAATAGCACAAACAATAATTTTTTCATGACGCCTCCTGTAAAATAAATAAGATTACTTTCGCTCTGGATGATTCAAAGCGGTTATGAAACATTCCAACGGTACAATTTACTCTCTGTTTAACTGTCTGGCTGGGTTGCGATTTTTCGAATATTGCCAAAGGCGAATATGAACCCCGATACCCTCCCTTTTATGTTCGCTTAATAATTAAGTTTATGGCCTCTTGCTCGGCAAGCGCTGGTCCGTTTAATAGAATATATCCCATCTTATTCAAGATCTTCCGTTTCAAATCTTCGAGCCAAGGAAATGATTCATTGCAGAATTTATTCTTTTCCTATTGCATCTTGATAGATGAAAAATGCCGCAAGCAAGAACATCATATCTTCAATAATTTTTACTAACCCCACTCGACTCGCTTCCTTCGACAAGGCAAAGCAACCGCAAGGAATGTCCAACCCCTGCACCAAAGCCGAGGCGATGGCGATGACGAAAACCAAATTCATCAGCATAATTAGCAAGGTTGCACCTGGCAGCCAACGGCCAATGATGAGTAACAACCCACAACTCAATTCCAGCCATGGTAATATCGCTGCCATTAACGCCACGAGAAAATACGGCAACATGCGATAGTTATCGATATCCGCGGCAAAAGCAGAGGGATCGAGAATTTTCCCCACCGCTGCATAGATGAAAATCGCCCCTAACGCGATGCGAAGCACCCTGATTACTCTCTCGCGAACGTTATTTCGCATGCGCTCCTCCCTCGGACTTGACCATCAATCTTGCTCTTCTCCAGCCATTTAGCCCTTCATCATAAATGGCCACCCATTTGAATCCGGCATTGATCAATTCCTGAGCCAGCAAATGCGACAAATCACATGGGGGGCCATCACAATACGTGACCAACCAGCGATCTCGCGGCAGAGATTCCACCACCTCCATGTAAGCGAAAAAATTCTCAAATGGCAAATGGATGGCTTGTGGGATATGCGCGGTTTTGAATTCTGCCTCGTTGCGTGCATCCAAGACTACGGCCATTTTCTTCTGCAGCAGACTCGTCAGTTGGCGGGTATGGATGAATTGAATTCCCGATTGATCATTACCGCCCTTGCCGCCCTGATCATCCTCATGTAAAATCCTGCTAAAAACCGAATCATCCGCAGCCATCATGACAGGCCGATGAAACGAAATCGTCACCCGCCGCGGATGCACCCCATTTACAATCAACCCCAACACTATGGAAAGTATAATTAATATTCCTGACTGAGATAATGCCAAACGCGGGAAATATTTCTTCATGCTTTCATGATCCTTCCGTATGATTTCAGTCACGAGCCCACTCTATAAACCATGGAATGACCATCAATCTTACATCATCCCAGCATAAAATCAAACTTTTATCCTTATTTGTAATAATCTTTAAAAGTTTACATTGCGAAATACGCATAACGGTTGATTTCATCAGTGCCATAGATCACATTTTTATGTTATTCGCCAAGTTCATGGCTTGCCAGCAACAAACTCGCCAAAACGTTGCTGAATCTGATCGCGTACCTTTCGGTAAACGGTCAATATCTCTTCTTCGCTGCCTATCGCTTCTGCTGGATCTTCGAAACCGATATGAATCTGTTGGCCCACACGCCCCAAAAAAACGGGGCAGCTCTGTCGGGCATGATCGCAGACGGTAATGACATAATCGAAAGGTTCATCCAGAAACTGCGCCACATCCTTGGGCTCCGCTTTGCTAATGTCTATACCCACTTCCTGCATTACCTGTATCGTAAAGGGATTGACGCGATCAGCGGGCTGGGTACCAGCCGATACCACCTGCCAATGAGGCCGCAGCTTTTTTAAAAACGCCTCCGCCATCTGCGATCGACAGGAATTACCCGTGCAAAGAATCAACACACGCATCCTTCTTCTCCTCTGCATTTTTACTAATTTAGAAATAATTTCATTAATCGTCAAGTTAATTATTCCAAAAGGTGGTCTTAAAGAACCTTGCTTTTATAGCTCTGGATGATGATTTGTTGATGATTTTTTCGAATATTTTTGTTATATTAATGACATTGAATTGATAGAGCTATGAAAGATATTTTTACCATAAATTATTTTTTGCTCTTTCTCACCATCAGTATTGGTCTGATGATGGGACGGGTGCGCATTCATGGCATATCGTTTGATATTTCCGGGGTCATTTTCGTGGCATTGATCCTCGGCCATTTTGGCATCACCTTTAACCCGGAAATTCAGACCATTGGCTTGTTGCTGTTCATGGTGGCCATTGGGTTACAGGCTGGGCCGGGCTTTTTCGATGTCTTTCGAAAATCCGAACGCCGATTGATGTTGATACCTGTATTGATCATCCTCATCGGCACCGCCTTAACTATGTTACTGGCTTTGATCATGAAAATTGAAATACCCATGGCCATTGGTGTGTTCACCGGTGGTTTTACCAGTACCCCTGGCTTGGCCGCCGCCATTGAGGCCACCCATTCCCCACAGGCATCCCTGGGCTATGGTATCGCCTATCCGTTTGGTGTCATCGGCGTGATCCTCTTTGTGCGTCTTTTGCCGCGGCTCCTCAGATTGGATTCCGAACAAGCCTTTGCTGATTATATGAAAGAGAAAAGCTCCCGCCATCCGGAAATTCGGAACATGAACTTTGTCGTTCAAAACCCCAACGTGAACGGCAAGACCATCGGTGAACTGGGCATTCGTACCATGACAGGGGCCACGATCTCGCGCGTCCTTCATGAGGGTCTGGCAACAACCCCTACTCCGCAAACCAGGCTTTACGTGAATGATCTCATCAAAGTAGTAGGAACTGCCGAGGCCCTGGAACGCATCAAAGTGCTTATCGGCCCTACCACCGAGCAAGATATCCCCCTCAGTAAAGGCTACGATGTACAATGGATGGTGGTTACCAATAAAAATGTGGTGAACAAAACCTTAGCAGAGTTGAATTTACTGAGTAATTATAATGCCACCGTCACTCGCATTCGCCGCAACGTAGTGGATATCACGCCGCATCCGCATAGCACTCTACGCTTTGGCGACAAGCTCATGGTGGCCGCGGATGTCGAGAACATGGCCAATGTCATCAAAATGCTGGGCAACAACGCCAAACGACTATCGGAAACCGATTTTCTGCCAATCGCGCTGGGCATCGTTCTCGGTATTATTTTGGGGCGATGGAGTATCCCACTATTTGGCCATCTCTCTTTTCATTTAGGACTCACTGGCGGGGTGCTTACCATGGCCATCCTCCTCAGCAGATTGGGAAAAACCGGCCCCATCATCTGGACTCTTCCAGGCAGTGGCAGCCAAACGCTGCGCCAACTGGGCATGCTGTTGTTTTTGGCCTGTGTGGGAGCGGACGCTGGGGCACACTTTCATGAATCGCTCAGCCGCTATGGCCTAAGCCTCATGCTGATCTCGCTTGTGATAACCCTGTTGCCACCGATCATTACCACGGTCATCGCCCAGCGATTTATGCGCATTAACATGCTCACCCTGCTGGGCGCCATCGCCGGCGCCATGACCAGCACCCCTGGCTTGGCAGCCATCGAATGCCGCTCCGATTGCGACGCACCACAAGTAGCCTATGCCGCGGTCTATCCCCTGGCTTTGGTGCTCACCATCCTCTGCACCCAGTTCATGGCAAGACTATAATGGCTCCGCTGTGGCATCTCATGTCGGGATGGCTCGATAGCCAATGCCTACACTTCCAGTCGATGCAATACAGGAAACACCAGTAGCCATCAACCATGGCCTGAACAATAACTGCCACATAATCTCCTACTCTTATTATCCTGGTTATGTGAAATCAAAATATCTTCTTAAAAGTAATAACCAAAAACTGCTATTTCTTTGAAGGTCTATAGATTCGTTATCTATAGTATTATCAAGTAATTACTGTGATAGTAATTTAAGATCTCTCGTCGCTGGTGTTCCTCGACATAACACGTTCTTAGAGGTTTTTTTACACAATAGCATGGAGCAACAGTTTATTCGTGGTCAACATCATCGCCGCAGAAAAAGCCAATTGCAGAAAATATCTTCAATCGATCGACGCTAAATATCAGAGCAGTTGAATGGCTTCCATTTAACTATCCATGAAAAAAGGGCTTGCAGAGATTAGGAGATCGATTTTCAAAGGAATATTATTGCTGACGCGATTGTTTAATATTATAAAGCTCGATAACTTGTTGTTATTCGATAAATTAGTGGTTCGCGCACTTTCGAACCAAGTTATCGATGATTTGAACTCCGAAACTGGGACTCTTGACTGATGATACCCGAGTGCCAGCGGCTAATTACAACAACCAACCCTATGAAACCATTTGCCATCCATCGCATCTAATGATAGTTGGGGGATCAAGTAAATGAAATTTAATAAATAAGTACATTGGAGGTGTGCCATGATTTCAAAACAGATGGAAGAGAAACTGAACGAGCAGATCAACAAGGAGATGTATTCCTCGTATCTTTATCTGGCCATGTCGGCCTATTTGAGCGAAAAATATCTGGATGGCTTTGCCCATTTTTTCCGCGTACAGTCGCACGAAGAGTGGATGCACGCCATGAAGATTTATGATTATATCAATGAACAGGGCGGCCGTGTAGAGTTGGAAAAGATCGAGAAACCGCCAAAAGAGTTCAAGGATGTAGAAGATATTTTCACAAAGACGCTGGAGCACGAAAAATTCATCACCAAGAGCATTCAGGAGCTCTTTGAGGCGGCCATGAAGGAGAAAGATTATGCTACTGCGGGCATGCTCGATTGGTTCGTGAAGGAGCAGATTGAAGAAGAAGCCAACATGGACAACGCCCTCAACAAGGTGAAAATGGCGGGTAATGCCCCCCATGCGCTGATGTTCTTGAACGAAAAATTCGGCCAGCGTAAGTCAGACTAAAAAAGATTAAGTTAATATTGGATCAGCCCCCGAGATTAAAATATCCGGGGGTTTTTTATTAGATGCGATTGATCATCTTCGTTATGGTTAAATTTGAGTATCTTATTCACAAAGAAATTCTTTATCTACAACACCGTTGAGGAAATTCGCCAAACAGCAACCCATAGGCAGGAAAATTATCCAAATTCTTTGCGAAATGGCACCTTAAAATCAATCTAATTCGTCAGGGATGGAATTTTGTGACGAGGAAAGTTAACAGAGGCTCCGGTAATTAAATCTAAACTGTTGTTCTCTCCTGCCTCAACCTAAATTATCATTTTAATAATTTTTTATTATCAACGTGATAATTTTATTGACCCCTCGTTATCTAAACAAAATCATCTATCCATAATTTTATCAATTGATTACCACAGAATATTTCTACTGGCGCGATTGTTGTATAAATATAATGATCGACATCGATTCATACTAATCATGAGTACCCAGAACAATTTCTAAAATTGAAACTACAAAACAGTTGGCTGAAATGATGCGATATTTAAAAGCTGGGCGGGTTCAAACCCCGACTCGGACAAACAGTCAGAATACTTGGCTAAAATGCCGCAAAATGTAAAAAGGAAATTCTATGAGTGGTCGTCGTTTATCGCACATCACCATTCTTTTCCTAATTATTCACATGAGTACCGTCGAAGCTTTCATCCAACGGCAAGGGAAACACATCGTTGACGCCCAAGGTCATCGGTTTTTTCTGCGCGGTATCGGCCTGGGGGGCTGGCTGGTGCCAGAGGGATACATGCTCAAAATCCCTGGTTATGGGTCGCCATCCCATATCCGCCAGCGTATCGTCGACTTGATCGGCGAAGAAGAAACGGAAAAATTTTTTCATCTCTATCGGCAAAATTATGTGACGCGAACGGACGTCGAACGCATGGCCGCATGGGGTTGTAACAGCATCCGCTTGCCCATGCATCACGGCCTGCTCATGGATGCAGAGGGCCATCTTTTGCCGCAGGGAATGGGGTATATCGATAGCCTTTTGACCTGGTGTGAGGCCAATCGTCTCTATTTGATTTTAGATTTGCATTGTGCCAGTGGGGGCCAAAACGCCGATAACATCTCCGATGCCGAGGTGGGCGTGGCCGGACTGTGGCTGGAGCCACACCATCAACGGCGCACCATCGATCTATGGCGCGCCTTGGCACAGCGCTACGCCCACTCGCCTTGGATTGCCGGCTATGATCTGCTCAATGAGCCGGTGATGCCGGCACATATGGACAACAGGCCATTGCGCGATCTATACATGCGCATCACCTCAGCCATACGCGAGGTGGATGCAAACCATCTCATCTTCATCGAGGGCAACTGGTACGCCACCGATTTCACCCATCTGTCGCCACCGTGGGACGAACAAATGGTCTATTCCTTTCATAAATATTGGAACCCAACCACTGTGAGCTCCTTGCAACCCTATCTCAATCTGCGCGAAATCTACGACATCCCTTTGTGGCTGGGCGAATCCGGTGAAAACAGCAACATCTGGTTCAACGAATGCGTTCGCTTGTGCGAGTCGCTGAACATCGGCTGGTGCTGGTGGACACATAAAAAACTGGAGACGCTCACCAGTCCCTATTCGGCGGTGATGCCCGCTTCTTATGCCCGGGTGCTGGCCTATTGGCGTGGGGAAGCGCCGCGACCCTCGCAACAGGAGGCCATGATCGCCTTTTCCGATTTGGCCGAGGCTTTGAAAACCGAAAACTGCCGCTATCACCCTGACGTCGTCGATGCCTTGTTTCGTCAAGACCATCATAGCCGCGCCGTGGCTTTTCGTCCGCACCTTTTGCCTGGAAGCATTCATTGTGCCGAGTACGATCTGGGCGGCAAAGGCGTGGCCTATTTCGATGGCGACAGCGATCATCCCAACCAGGCCGGTGGCAACGCTGGTAAAGCCTTGCGCAACGACGGGGTGGATATCTCGCGTACCGAAGACGGCGACTATGCCATCACCCATATCGAGGATGGCGAGTGGCTGAATTATCATGTAAAGGTCGTCCATGGCGGCAGGATGGCCATTCGCGCGCTGGTGCGAGGGGGAGGCAAAAAAGCCTCTCTGCGCCTGCTAATCGATCATCGCCCCATCACCGAATGGATAAAAATTCCCGCGACAAAATCGCCTTCTTGGCGATGGCTTGAATTGGGAACCATCGACTGTGAAGCAGGGCCGCAGGAAATACGGCTGCTTTTCGGTGGGGGCGGTTTCGAAATAAGAACTTTAACTTTAAAACCGTCTCACTAATAAGGGAATTGAAACTATGCGCTATCGTGATTGGCTCTTTTGTTTCTACTGCGCAGTCATTTTTTCTTGTTCTATAACATCTTTCATGCTTCGGGCGCAGAATTTTTCCAATGGCTTTGCTTTTTCTCTGCCACCGCGCGACAGCACCTCACAACCATTTATCCCCACTTTTCCCATTGAGCCTATCGGCGCCAACGACTTTGTTCAGATCGATTCCGAAGGGCATTTTGCGGTGCAAGGCAAACGCATTCGCTTCTGGGGAACCAACGCCGTCGCCGATGGCGCTTTTCCCGGATTGGATAAGGCTGCCTTTATCGCGGGACGACTGCGCAAGATGGGGTTCAATCTCATTCGCTTTCACCATATGGATAACCCCTGGAGCAATTATAGCCTGTTCGAGCGCAATCGCGATACCCGTCACCTCAATCCAGTGATGCTCAACCGTTTCGAAAAATTCATCTCTGAATTGAAAAAGAACGGCATCTATGTCAACATCAATCTGCATGTCAGTCGCACCTTCAATCGCTGGGATGGCATCGCCGATGCCGATTCCATCGCAGAGTTTGGCAAGGCCGTCAGTTATTTTGATCCGCAACTGTTGCCGCTTTACAAAGAATATGCCCAGCAGTTATTGACGCACGTCAATCCTTATACGGGTCTGAGCCTGGTGCAGGATCCGGTGATGGCGATGGTGGAGATCACCAACGAAAACTCCCTCTATCGCTGGTGGCGCGATGGCTGGCTCAAACCGTTCTCTCAAGGTGGCCATATCATGACCAGGCACAGCTTATTGCTGGATACCTTGTGGCGCGATTTTTTAGCGGCCAAATACGGTTCTACCGAAGCTTTGCGAGAGGCCTGGAATCGGGGCATACGCGATGCCAGCACCCTGGAAATGGTGCGTGATGGCACTTTTGAAAAAGCACAGCTTTTCGTTCACTGGCAGTTGGAACAGCATCAGGGCGCCTCTGCCTCCATGGCCATCGAGACGAATCAACCATATGAAGGTAACTTTTGCAGCCGGGTGCAGGTGACGAATGCTACCGGCACCGACTGGCACGTCCAATGGAAGCAAATCAGTATTTCCATTCGACGAGACTCGTCGTATATCGTTCGTTTTGCGGCTCGGGCTGATCAGCCTCGCACCATCGGCCTGGCCGTCATGCGCGATACCTCCCCGTGGACGGTTTACGCCTCTCAATCTTTTCCTCTTACCAGCAACTGGCAGGTTTTCACCCTTTCGTTTCGTGCCAGCGAGGATTGTCAGGTCACCCGCTTATCCTTTCACTTGGGCAGAACCACGGGCACCTTTTGGTTCGATGACATTCATTTCACCCTGGGGAACATCATGGGTCTGGAAGCAGAGGAGACGCTTGCCAATGTGCGCCGCATCGAATACAATGAAGCTGTGGGCTATAGCGATGCCCGGGTGGCGGATATGAGCGCTTTTTATATCAAATTGCAGGACGACTTTTTCGCCGAGATGGTCTTCTTTCTAAAGAATAATTTGGGCGTTCGCGTGCCCATCACCGGCACCAACTGGAACGTCGGCCCAGCCGATCTGGTTGTGCAGGACAAATTAGATTACATCGATACCCATGCCTACTGGGATCATCCGCAATTCCCCAACCAGCCGTGGTCGCAAACCGATTGGTACATCAACAACACCCCCATGGTTTTGGATAAAGGGGGCGGAACGCTCATGGGGGCCGTCGTAGCCGTTCCCACGGTGAAAAAACCTTTCACCATCAGCGAATACAATCATCCCTTTCCCAACCGCTATCAGAGCGAAGGACCGTTGTTTTTGTGTGGTTATGGGGCTTTTCACGACGCCGATGCCGTGATGTTCTTTGACTATGGTGGCTCTAACGATCAATGGGAGAACGATTTTATCGATGGCTATTTTGCTATCCATCGCAATACCGCCATGATGTGCCTGATGCCCTCATGCGCCTATGCCTTTCGCCACGGTTGGATTGCGCCAGCGCGACAGACCATTGCCGTGTCCTATTCCAGCAAGGATATTTTGCTCCTGCCGAAAAACGACAGCGGTTCATGGTGGGGGCCCAACCTGGTGGATTGGCGCCTGGGCATGCAACATGCGGTACGCAATGCTTCATTCGACGCTATAAAAGATTTCGACAAAACCCAACTCCCGAGTGCACCCGCCAACCCCATCACCATCCACACCGGCGAGCTGATATGGGACAACAGCGGCGTGTTCAAAGTAGTGACGCCCTATTTCGTTGGATTGACTGGGATTGCCGAGAGAGTGAAAAGTCAAGAGGCCGGACCGCTGCGCATCGTCAACATCAGCGATTTTGCCGCCTGCACCTGGATATCCGTCGATGGTCAACCGCTGGCACAAAGCAACAAGAGCCTCTTCACCCTTTCCAGCCGCTGTCAGAACACGGGCATGGTGTGGGATGGCACCACTACCATTCGCAATCGCTGGGGGACGTCGCCGACGCAGATGCAGGCGCTGCGACTGACGGTGAATCTGGCTATCCCTGCCGATTCGATTCGCATCTATCCGCTCAACCCCAGCGGCATGGTGGAAAAAGCGGGCACCACCTATTTGCCGAATGCACAACACACGTTTGAGGTTATTTTCGACCAAGCTGTACAAAAAACCGTATGGTACGGCATCGAGCGCTATGGAGTCGGTACTGGCCTGAATACCCGAACCCAGACGGTCGAAGGCTTTCAGCTCTCTGCCTATCCCAATCCTCTATCCATCTCAGCCTCGGCAAACATTATTTTCTCACTAACCACGGCAGGAAGGACTTGTCTGGACGTCTACAACATCGCTGGCCAGAGGGTGCTGCGATTATTGGATGAACCCCGCACGGCAGGCCAGCATCTATTGCATTGGGATGGCCGTGCGGCCGATGGCAGACCGTTGGCGTCAGGGGTTTATTTTTATCGACTAGAACATGAAGTTAATGGCTTTCAACACGTTTTGACCTGCAAATTCGTGCTCATGGATTAACCAGAGGAGAAAGATCATGCGAATCAAATTCTTAATTTTGCTTTTATCGGCGACGATGCTCACGGCGGCGAGCAAGAATGATAAACTCATCGATCGCAAAGTGGCAGATCTGCTGAAGAAAATGAGTTTAGAGGAAAAGGTCGGTCAGATGACCCAAATCAGCCTGGAGGTGATCGCCAAGGGAGGTGACGTCTGGCATCCGGATGACCCGTTAGAGATCGATATGGCCAAGGCCAGGCGAGCCATTGTGGACTATAAAGTCGGTTCGATTTTAAATGTCGGTACCCATGCGCATCCTATTGAAAAATGGCACCAGATCATCACCACCATTCAAGATCTTGCTGTTAAAGAGACGCCGCACCAAATCCCCATCCTGTACGGGATCGATGCCATCCACGGGGCTACATATGTCAAGGGTGCCACGCTGTTTCCGCAGTCGATCGCCATGGCTGCCACTTGGAATGTGGAACTGATGAAGAAAAACGGCGAGATCACCGCCTATGAAGTGCGCGCGGCGGGGATTCCGTGGAATTTCAATCCGGTATTGGACATCGGCCGTCAGCCGTTATGGCCACGGCTATGGGAGACCTTTGGCGAAGATCCCTATCTGGCCTCATGCCTGGGTGCGGCTTATGTCAAAGGACTGGAGGGGGATGACAACGACATCGCGCAACCAGGAAGAGTAGCGGCGTGCATGAAACATTATCTGGGATACAGTCTGCCACTCACCGGCAAGGATCGCACGCCGGCGTGGATTCCCGAGCGCCTGCTGCGAGACTATGTGTTGCCGCCATTCCAGGCAGCCATCTCTGCGGGCGCCCATACCGTCATGGCCAATTCTTCCAGCATCAACGGCATGCCGGTACACGCCAGTCGTTATTATCTGACAGAGCTCTTGCGCGGAGAATTGGGCTTTAAGGGGTTGGTCGTCTCCGACTGGGCCGACATCATCAATTTGCACACGCGCGAAAGAGTGGCTCCCACTCTTAAAGAAGCCGTGCGCATGGCCGTCATGGCTGGTATTGACATGAGCATGGTGCCCCACGATTTTAGTTTTTATGAATTGTTGTTGGAACTGACACGCGAAAAACAGGTGCCGATGAAGCGAATCGACGAAGCGGTGGCTCGGATTTTGAAATTGAAATTTCAATTGGGGTTGTTCGCTAACCCCTATCCGCCCCATTCGCAAGAGACCACTCGTTTCGCATGCCGCGAATTCACCGAAATCAACCTGCAAGCCGCCCATGAAGCGTTGACGCTTTTGAAAAATGATCCGCCGGTACTGCCGCTGCGTCGCGGAATAAAGATTCTCCTTACCGGGCCTAACGCCGATCGCTTATCGGTGCTCAACGGCGGCTGGACCATCACCTGGCAGGGGAACCGCGAGGACCTCTATCCTCAGGAAAAATATACTGTACGCGAAGCCTTGCAGGAGAAGAACGGCGCGGAAAATGTCCGATATGTCCCAGGCACCACGCACGATAAAGAGATCGACATTGCAGCGGCCATCTCTGAAGCCGTTTGGGCGGATGTCATCGTCGCCTGCCTTGGCGAAGAGGCTTATTGCGAATCGGAGGGAAACATCGTCGATTTGACCCTTCCTGCGGCACAGATCAAGCTGGTGCAGGCCTTGCAGTCGACGGGCAAACCGGTGGTGTTGGTGCTCATCGAAGGGAGACCGCGCGTCATCAACAGCATCGTCGACCACAGTCAGGCGATCCTCATGGCTTATTTACCAGGCATGGAAGGTGGGCGTGCCATCGCCGATGTGTTATTGGGTGATGCCAATCCCTCCGGCAAATTACCGATCACCTATCCGCGGCACGTCAATGATTTCACGCTCTATGACCATACCTACGCCGAAAATCGCGACGCGCAGGCTCAATATCGACCACAATGGCCTTTTGGCTACGGCCTCTCCTACACGACGTTTTCCTATTCCAATCTGCAGGTCGATAAAACCAAATTCCACCGCGGAGAAGAGATCATCGTTTCGGTCAACGTTACCAACACCGGCGACAGGGCTGGCCAGGAAGTGGTGCAGCTTTATGTGAGCGATTTATATGCCTCCTTGGCGCCGGCGGAGAAGAAACTCAAAGCCTTTGCGAAAATAGCCCTACAACCAAAGGAAACAAAAAAGGTGACCTTCACCCTCAAACCATCGGATTTCGCATTCACCGATCTCCAAGGCAAACAGGTGGTGGAAGCAGGCGAATTCCGCATTACGGTGGGCTCTTTATCGAAAAATGTAACCATGCTGTAAGGGTCAATGGAGCGAATCAAAAACGTACGCCTGGTATAAACGACAACTGGATAGTTACGGGTAAGGCAGTCATTGACGTCCACATTATCACAATGATAACCGTACGTTATTAAAATGATAATTTTTTCAATGTGGGGTTTCTATGTAAGGTTTGTAATATATTGATAATAAAAATATTATGAATGATGGATAAGATGGCATATTTCTTGTATAATATTTTGATCAAGCCATTGGAGGTCGAATGAAAAAAGGGGTGCTGATCGTTTTCATACTATTTGCGTTAGCAGTGGGACATGGCAAAGAGTACAAAGGCGCCGAACTACGCACGAGGGAGGGTTATATCTATGGACGTTTCGAGGTTAGTTATAAGCCTCCGCGGGGTAGTGGCATGCTCGCTTCTTTTTTCACCTACCATGATTTTACCACTTCTTCGAAAGAATGGAACGAGATCGATTTCGAGGTTCTCGGCCGCTACGATCACGATGTGCAGGTGACTAGCATCGGACCTGGGCAGAAATTCCGTAATAGCCATCAATATGTGCCGTTCAATACCCATGAAGATTTTCATGTGTATGCTTTCGAGTGGACGCCCGCCTATATCGCCTGGTTCATCGATGGAGTGGAAGTGTATCGCCAGGATCAGGAGCACATTCAACAATTCGTGTTTCCGCAAAAAATCATGATGAACATCTGGAATCCAGAATGGAAACCGTGGGCAGGTGAATTCGATCCGCGTATTCTGCCGCTGTTTGCCTATTACGACTGGGTGGCTTATTATCAATATACACCGGGCTCTGGTCATGCGGGTACAGACCATAATTTCACCCTTTTGTGGCGAGATGATTTCGATTTCTGGGATCAGCAGCGATGGGAGAAGGCTACCCACACCTGGGGCGGTAATGGTTGCGATTTTGTCGAAGAAAACGCCGTGTTCAAAGACGGGAAATTGATTCTATGTCTGACTACCGCCTCCCAGTTAGGTTATTTGGATCGCACACCGCCCTCGGTGTTGTGGGCACGCGCCAATCCCTACACGCAAAAAATAGAGGTCTATTTTTCTGAGGATGTGGAAAAAGCTTCGGCGGAGACGGTCAGCCATTACAATATCGCAGGGGTGGTAGTCGATTCAGCTGTCCTTCAAGAAGATCGACGCACCGTGCTATTATCCGTCAATGGACTTGAGGCGCAGCGATCCTATAATCTTATCGTGATGAGCATCAAAGATCGCTGGTTCATTCCCAATCGCTTGACCGGACAGGTGGTTCTGGTGCATCAGGTTCAACCATTGACCTTACCGGTGAAGATCAATGTGGGTGGTGGGCGTTTTGCGGACTATTTACCCGATCAGGATTGGGGGCCGCTGGTAGAATATGGCCACATGGATGGGTACGCAGAAAAATATGCGGATGCGCTGGAAATCGCCAATACCGAAGAGGATTCGCTCTATCGTACCGAGTTACATGAAGTTGTTTTCTATAATGTGCGCGTGCCAGCGGGAAAATATCGCGTGACTTTGAAAATCGCCGAAAACAATTTCCGCGAAGAGGGGAAACGACTGTTCGACATACGCGTGCAAGGCATGCCCATTGCCAAAAAATTGGATCTCATCAAAACCGTCGGACCTAATACCGCGTATGAGTTAACCGCCTCACCGGTGGAGGTAACCGATGGTCTCTTGTCGATTCATTTCTGCAATTTATGGAGTTTTAGTTTGCTCAATGGATTGGTCATCGAACCATTGACCAGTGGCGTGGAAGAAACAAAACCATCACTGCCACAAGAAGCTACTTTGCAGCAAAATTTTCCCAATCCTTTCAACCATAGCACTCAGGTACTCTATTTCTTACCGGCGGCAGGCATGGTCGATTTGGCCGTGTATGATATACATGGTCGGCGTCTGGCAACGGTGCAACGCGATTTTGTCTCGGCCGGGGAACATCGACTGACCTGGCAGAGCCAACTACCCAGCGGTGTTTATTTTATTCGCTTGGATGTAGACTCTAAATCTGGGCATTATCATAAAGCGTTAAAAATGATTGTTCTAAAATGAATGCGGTTCTGTGGGATCTAGTGTGGTATTTTAAGAAAGGAGGTGCAACGCCAAGTTAACTGGAAGATCAATGGGTGATGGCTTAAAGTCATCATAAATCAATATCACTAAAAAACATTGGAGGATTGCCTTATGAAACAAGCTTTACTGTTCTTCGCCCTTTTACTAATGCCATTATTGATTGGTGCGCAGACCATCAATAATTTTGATGAGGCTTCGCCGGACACCAATTATTGGGCGTTTTTCGACAATCATGGTGGCAAGCATTATCAAACCAACGGTGGGGCTGCGTCTGATAAGGGCTGGCTGATTCTGACGCACGTCAACGATCCGGTTTTCGAGGGCACGGGCGCCTTGAAGATCGAATACAGCGTGCACAATACCGAAAGCTGGGGAGGTTACACCAAATTGGAGCATTGGCATCCAGATCCAACCAAAGTTTACGACTGGAGCAAATATGATTCGGTCGCCTTTTGGTATTACAATGCGGTGCCACAAAATTTGCCTGGACGTATCACCTTTCGCTTCAACTTGCATGATGTCAGCAATTCGCCCGATGGTGCTAATACGTATGATGTGGGCCAGTGCGAATACTATTATTCTTTTGAAAAGATCTTAGATGACGCGCCGGGGTGGAATCGCTTTGCCCTACCTTTGACTGCCAACCCCGATGCCTGGAACGGCGAAGCCTTCAATCGCACCGGTTGGGCGGGCATCGAGGGTAATAACCAGCTCGATCCGGACAAGATCAAAGGATTTTCGCTCGAATTTTCCATCAGTGGCTCCGGTGAAGGCGATGTTGGCTTTGGTACGATCATTATTGATCATCTCACCCTCTTCTCCCCTGCCAGGAAGGCTTTTATTTTCTTCAACGGCAAGGACTTTCCGGCTGGTTTCTCCGGCTGGGCATGGGGTCAGAGCGCCCATGAAGTCGTCGTTGGTGCGGGAACCATTCCCGGCACCAACGCCATCAAATGGACGCAGGGCAATGAGTGGGGCAATGGCTGGACCGGTATCGGCTGGAGCATCAGTCCTGCGTATGACCTCAGCAACGTCTGGGAGAGCGATTCGCTAAAATTGAAAGTAAAGGCCGAAGAAGGAGTCGGTCCCATTCGCGTGCAGTTGGAGGATGGTGCTGCCAAGGTCGGTGTCGTCTTTCAACCGGCTACCGATGGTGCTTTCCATCAGTATGCCTTTAAGCTGAGTGAGATGGAATATAAGGATGGCACGTCCAATTTCAATCCCGCCAATGTGGTGGTGCTGGGCATCATGGCCGAGGGTAGCGGGATTGCCGGCAAAGTTCTCTACATCACAGATATCTGGACCGGCACGCCGATCATCGATGTGGTGGCGCCTGAGGCACCGAAAAATCTGCAAGCTTTCAAAGGTACCTATTTTAATTTGGTGACCTGGGAGGATGTGCCAGGCGAGACCAAAGAGACCTACACTGTCTATGCCAGCGAATCGCCCATCACCGATGTGGATGCACCGGGCGTGTTGATGTTAGGCGACAAAATCCCCCGCGGCACCCAGAGCGTAACGCATCATCTGGTTTATCCGCTAAAAGATGCCGAAGTCACCTTTTACTATGCCATTGTCTGCAAGGATGATTTCTCCAACGTCAGTCCGTTGGCTACTTTTGGGCCGTTCACCAATGTGGCCAAGGGAATCGCCACCATCGCGTTAAAGTCGCCCAATTTTGTCGCCGATGGAGATGTGAAGGAATTCGTCGAAGCTGGCATCAAGCCATTCACGCTCAAGGCCTCGGAATCCCATTGGAGCCTCGGTAGTTTCGATAATGATCAAGATCTGACCGCAGATGTTTACTTGGCAGTGGATGATAGTTTTCTGTATGTCGGTTGCGATGTGATCGATAATATCTACAGCTTCGATCCGGTTGGTAATTTTTGGGAAGATGATATGATCGAGTTGTATCTCGGTTTGTACAATCTGACCAAAGTGCACAATGGATTCAAACGCGGCGAAGAACCGGATTATAAATTCTTGCTCCTCTCCGGCGGATTGGATCTAGATGTCAGCGGTGTCACCAGGCTATTCAGCAGTCCATCGGAAAATTATATCTTCCAGGATTTTGGCGCCTCGGACTATGTCATCGAAGCCAAAATCCCTCTGGATAGACTGTTAACCGGTGTGGGCGCTGGCGATAAGCGCTTCCATCCGCAAAACGGCATGAAAATCATCATGGATATTTGCATCCATGATTCGGACAGCAAGAACGTCCGCGATGGCGTGCTGAGTTTTTCGGAGATTGCTAAGGACAACAGCTGGCAGGGTCCACAGAACTGGGGTTTCAGCTGGATCGGCGATACCACCGCTGTGGTCGGCGTCAAAGAGAAACCATTGGTAAATCCCGAAACCTATTCCTTGTCGCAAAACTATCCCAATCCTTTCAATCCAACTACTACCATTACCTACACCATTCCGGTGTCCGGCAAAGTCACCATCGAAATTTTCAATGTACTGGGTCAGAAGATGGCGACGGTGGTAGATGCTGTGAAGGCAGCCGGAACCCATACGGTAGATATCTCTGCCAATGATCTCCCCTCGGGCATTTATATGTATCGTATGAAGGCTGGTTCCTTTATGCAGACTCGCAAGATGGTTCTCATGCGTTAATGGTGGATGGCGATGCATCGTCTGTTGTGCCAACAGCGATGCATCGCCACATTAGCCATCAAAAAGATAAAAAGCCTCCAGTAGACGTTAGAGTTATCAAAATTGTATGGATGAGAGTAAGATTTCTCGTCGTCTCATTGCTAGAAGTGATACTGTTTCGGCTCTTTTCCTTTAATTACTTTGAGTGGCTTACGTTTAAAGTTTTTGCCTGATATTAGAAAACGCAAGAGCTTGAAACGTAATTCATTCGTTAAGGATAAATGGTAAAAAATCTCGAGGGAAAACATGACGCGATTCAAAAGAGAGCAGTGCCTGGTTTTTTTAAGTTTATTGATTTTGCCGGCAATGCTTTTAGGCCAGACCACCGGTAAAATAGCCGGCCGGGTGGTCGATAGTCAGACCGGCGAGGCGTTATTGGGCGCTAATCTGATTTTAGAGGGGACGACCATTGGCGCCGTGGCGGATGTGAATGGCGATTTTTTTATCATCAACATTCCACCAGGTACCTATACCGTACGCGCGCAGATGGTAGGCTATGAGACCCAGCGCATGGAAAACGTTAAGGTATCGGTCAATCGGACCACGGAGGTGCGTTTTCGTCTGAAGCAGACGGTGATCCAGGGAGAAGTGGTAGTGGTCCAGGCGGAAAAGGTGGCCATCAAAAAGGATCAGACCAGCAGTGTGCGCAATGTCTCCGCTGAACAGATCGATATTTTGCCGGTGGAGAATATGGGAGCGGTGATCGGCATGCAAGCAGGTGTGGTGAACGGCCATTTCCGCGGTGGCCGCCTCAATGAGGTCTCTTATTTGGTAGATGGCATGCAGGTGACCGAAGGGTTCGGCGCTGGCAGAGCGGTGGATCTGGAGACCGAAGCCATTCAAGATCTGGAGGTCATCACCGGCACCTTCAATGCCGAATACGGCCGTGCCATGAGCGGTGTGGTCAACGCCATCACCAAAAGCGGCGGCAAACGCTTCAGCGGCGCCATGTCATTCGATGCCGGCAATTATTACACCACCCACACCGATATTTTCATTGGGCTCAAGGCTTCCGAAGTACTGCGCAATCAAGATTATAAATTTCAACTCAGCGGTCCCATTTGGACACCGTGGAAACATCATGCCATGACCTTCTTCATCAACGGCAGATATCAAGACAACCTTAATCATCTAAACGGTATTCGTCGCTTTAGTGTCTATGATTACTCCAACTTCCAGGACCCTGAGCCAGCCAATTGGATTTCCAATCACACCGGCGATGGCAAATATGTGCCCATGGCTCGCAGCCTCAACAAGTCCCTCATGGGCAAGCTCACATTCGATGTGATTAAAAACGTCAAGTCGTCCTTCCTGTATACCCTCAACGATGATGAGTGGCATAATTATGATCATGCCTTCAAATATAACCCCGACGGCATGGCCATTTCATATCGCAAAACGTATCTCTATTCTTTCGAATGGAATCATATGCTCAGCCAGCGGCTGTTCTATGAAACCAAGCTGTCTTATATGGATACCTATAATGGCTGGTATCGATACAAGAATCCATTGGATCCGCGCTATGTGCACGACAACTTGTTAGCCAACAACAATAACACCGGTTTCTATACCGGCGGTCAACAAAAAGGGCATTCCCAGCGCTGGTTGCGCGATTGGAACGCTAAATTGGATCTCACCTATCAGGTCAATAAACATCATAGCCTCAAAGGAGGTGTCCTCTATACTCAGCATAACCTCCATAATCGCTGGCGAGAAATCCGTAATGTTTACTATGGAACCGAGTTCGAAAACGTGCTCTATGAGCCGATTGTCTATCCGGATAGCTCGGAGTATTCGGACATTTACCGCGTCAAGCCGGTTGAATTTTCCGGCTATTTGCAGGACAAGATCGAATATGACGAAATGGTGATCAATATCGGCGTGCGCTATGATTACTTTAACCCCAAGTCGGTTTATCCCACGCAACGGCGCAATCCTGATAATAGCATTCCTTCCGAGGGAATAGAAGAGCGCATGTCCCGTTATCCGTTTGCGCCACCGCAAACGCAGGTGAGCCCACGGCTGGGTTTATCCTATCAACTGAGCAACAGCGCCCTCTTGCATTTTAGTTATGGTCACTTTTTCCAAATGCCACCGATGTATGCGCTTTATCAGGGCCACGATTTTCGCGTCTCCCCTACGGATTATGCCACTACCATGGGCAATGCAACGCTCAAGGCCGAACGCACGGTTCAGTATGAAATCGGGCTGTGGCAGGAATTGATCAAAGGCATGGGCATCGAAGTCGCGCTATTCTATCGCGATATCTATGACCTGCTCAGCGCGGTGGTGGTGAGCACCTATAACCAAATCGAGTATGGCCTCTATAGCAACAAAGACTATGGCAACGCCAAAGGGTTGGAGGTGAAATACGATTTCGTCTCTGGGGCGTTTTCAACATTTATCAATTATACCCTTCAATATACCCGTGGCAACGCCGACAATCCCACACAAACCTTCACTCGTGCCGGTAATAGCATGGATCCCATCACCCGACTGATACCCATGAGTTGGGATCAACGGCATACCTTAAACGTGACCGTTGGTTATAATAAGCCGCGCTATGGCGCCACCATGATTGCCTATTACAATTCCGGCACCCCTTTTACTTGGACGCCGCTGCAGGAGAACCGCCTGGCTGCCATCAATCTCTATCCGAATAATTCCTGGATGCCAGCTCGCTACAGTGTGGACTTGAGTGCTTTTTATTTGTGGCGCTTGTTCAAGAATTTCAATCTACGACTGACGCTCAATGTCTATAATCTATTGGATCGCCTCAACGAGAACTGGGTAAACAGTCAGACCGGCCGCGCCTATACAGCGATCGTCCGTCCCACGGATTTGGCCTCGCATCACAGCGATTTCAATGATTACTACGATCGCGTCAAGAATCCGTCGATGTACGCCGCACCACGGCTGGTGAAAATTGGTTTAGGAGTAACATTTTAACTTTTTGGAGCACAATGATCATGAGGTGTTTATTTATGTCGCATTGGATAAAGTTGATACTGGCGGGCTTATTCCTGTTGACAGGGATACTATTCGCCCAACAAGGTTTTGTATATGACGGACCGGAGGATGAAGCGGGTGATCCCAAATGGATCCGCGAAGGCTATATGACCGGCAATCGTGTTTTTCTCTATTTTAAAAACACCACCGAATTGTCCGATTGGCCCAAGGCAGAAGTTTCGCGTTGGCCGAACAATTATGAAGGGACCAAAATGGTGGACGGCATCGGATTGCTGGTCGGAGCAAAAGTATTTGTAGATGATAACAGTGTTCCTGAAACGGATACCTCCCGCATCCGCATGCGCAAGGATTTACATCCGCTGTATTATCTTCAGACCAGCTATCGCGAGGAGATGGACCGACCGCCGGTGGGAAATTTCTTCTGGGGTTTTTACCCTTGCTGGGGTTACTTTAACGAATTATCGGAATATCCGGCCATGAGCAACAAACCTTCTTCTTGGCCTGTGAACGGGTGGCCGGCCAAGGGGCTGGCGCGCAAATGGCCTGGCGAATGGGATGGCCGCTTCGGTCGTGGCGTGATCTATGCCCAACTGGAAACCTATTTCGTGGTCAACGATGCCCAGGATCAGGAATACCTCGGCATCGAAGATCGCTGGAAATACTATCCGCGCGATTCGATCAAAATCGGCTACCTCTATCCAGATAAAGTCACCATCCAGAAAGGATTGCCATGGGGAGGTCTGGGCATTCGCGTGGAGCAACGAGGCTTTCAATGGAATAACCCCCAAGCCCGAGACGCCATCTTCTGGGAATATTCCATCGCCAATATCTCCAACTATGATTTGCCCTACGTGGCATTCGGCTATTGGGTGGATAATGCCATCGGCGGCGACGGCGCCGACGACGAATTGGGCTATTTCGACCGTAAACTGGACTTGGCATATTCTTGGGACATTAACGGCGTCGGCCGCGGCGGCTTGCCAACAGGCACCATGGGCTTTGCCTACTTGGAGAGCCCTGGTATCGCCACCGATGGCATCGATAACGACGAAGACGGTATCATCGATGAAAGAAGGGATAACGGCTATCCAGGTGACCCGACCAATGTCTGGGTTGGCCCTACTGATGGCATCGCCAATTTACAGCTTTTCCTGGAAACCTATCAGTACGAACTCTCAGACTTAAAGCCCCATTGGAGCGCTGATGAGGATCAAGATTGGGAGGACGGAGAAGACCGTAACGGCGACGGCATCTATCAATTGGGCGAATATGCCGGCGACGACGTCGGCCTCGATGGAGTCGGCCCAAATGAATTGAACTACACCGGCCCGGATGAAGGCGAATGCAACCACAAACCCGATTACGATGGCGCCAACGGCTGCGAACCCAATTTCGCCAAAACCGACGTCAGCGAATCGGACATGCTCGGCCTGACCTCCTTCATGCTCTTTCCCATTCCTTCACATTCTTCCGAAGAACGCTGGTTCCGCGGTGATAAATCGATGTGGGAAGTCATGACCTCCGATACTTTGATCGAGTATTTAGGCAAAATTACCAACCTGGTGGAATGTTTCTCCTCCGGGCCTTTCCCGTTACATAAAGGCCGCACTGAGCGCATCTCCATGAGTGAATTGCACTCTTATGATCCTTTAGCCGGTCTCAATTCACCAACACACGATGCTCCGGCGCTCTATGAAGCCAAGCGCATCGTCCAGTTGATTTATGAAAAAGACTATCGCTTTGCCATGGCACCGAAGATGCCGACCCTTACGGCAACACCCGGCGATGGCTATGTCATCCTCACATGGGATAACATCGCCGATACCCGTACGCGCGATCCGTTCGTCGGCAACGTCAACGATTTTGAAGGATATAAACTGTATCGTTCCACCGATAAAAAAATGGCTGATGCCGAGGTGATCACCGACGGCTTTGGCACACCATCCTTCAAGAAACCGATTTTTCAATGCGACCTTAAAGACGGCATCAAAGGCTTTACCAATTTCGGATTGGTCAACGGCATGGGATATAATCTCGGCTATGATACCGGCCTGGTTCACCATTTCATCGATCGCACGGTGCAAAATGGTCGGACGTATTATTATGCATTGGTCGCTTATGATTATGGCGCGCCTCATATCGGACCGGGTATTGCCCCGGCTGAAAATGAAATCATCATCGAGGTGGATGAAGCCGAAGAAGTGACCGGTTACGGCAAAAATGTGCAGGTGGTGGTGCCGCGTACGCAAGCCGCCGGCTATGTGCCGCCAAACATCGTCGCCGATAGCAGCGATCTTAAAATCGGCAGCGGTTCGGTCAAACCCAGCATTTTGGCACAAAGCAGCCTGAAATTGGATCATACCTACCGTGTTCAATTTCTGCTGGATAGTATTTACACCGTGCCCGACTATCCCTACGGCCTGCTCTATGTGAATAATGGCCTGCAGATTTACGATCAAACCGATGAAGACAAGCTGGTCTATAGTGAAACTCCGGGACATTTTGCTTTCGATAATCTCAGTTATGATGATTCCTTGAACTATTACTTTTTCAAGCAAAACGAACCGCTGACCACGGATATTTTCGATGGGCTGACGGTAACAATTGCCAATACACCCAAATTCGCCATGTACGATTATACCAAATCGGGTTGGCTACAGGGCACCTCGCCGATGCGAGTGACGTTGACGAAAACCGAATCGCAATATTTTCCATGGGATTACGATATCATCTTCACCAGCCAACCGGATGCATATAAGGGCAGGGTCACCAGCAAGACCATGAAGAACGAAAACGGCGAACGTATCGATCGCAGCAAATTGCTCACCAATCAATCCTTCAGTTTTTATGTGGTGAATAAAACTTTTAAGAATGCAGAAGGGGAATATGAACTGATGGATTTAGTGGTGCAGGACATGAACAACAATGCCCAGTTCGACCTTCTCCAGGATCGGATTCTGGTAGGTCCTGTTACCACCCGTGGGTTTTGGGCAGGAACGATTTTTATCATCGATTTCACTAATTGCAGCGATGAATCGCAGCTCCCCAAGCCCGGCGACGTCTATCACATCCAATTCCGGCGACCGTTTTGGACCACCGATGCCTACACTTTTACGGTGAAACCGGCCGAGAGTTTGGATCGAGCGGAAATCAGCCGCAATATGAATAAAATTAAAGTGGTGCCCAATCCATATATCGCCACGAATGCCATGGAACCGGCGGTGGCCAATTATTATCTCAATCAGCGCCGTCGCTTGATGTTCACCCATTTGCCGGCACAGTGCAGCATTCGCATCTTTACCATGAGCGGCGTCTTGGTGGATGAAATTCAGGTCAACAATGCCGAGGACAATGGTATCGCCCATTGGGATATGACCTCCCGCGAGGGGCTGGAAATCGCTGCCGGCGTCTATCTCTATCACGTCAGAGCGACCACCACCGGCGATGAAGTGATGGGCAAATTTGCCGTAATTAAATGAGCAAATATAGGTAATCATTCCACAAATAAAATTTGTTTTGCGAGGGTATATGAAAACATTATCTTTTTCGCTGACCATATTGATGTTGATCGTCGTGCCGCTCTGGTCGCAGCAACCTTATCGGGTGGGAACCACCACAGCAAACTTTTTGGAAATCGGTTACGGCAGTGCCGGTGCCGCGCTGGGCGATGCCTATGCCAGTTTGGCTACCGATGTGTCGGCTGCTTATTGGAATCCCGCTGGTTTGGCCTTTATGCGCAAACACGAGGCACAATTCACCTATCAACCCTGGCTGGTGGACATCAACAGTGCGTTCGTGGGGGTGGGATTGGTATTGCCTCGTATCGGCACCCTGGCGCTCAGCCTCACCCAAGTCGGCTATGGTGAGATGCAAGTAACTACCATGGAAATGCAAGACGGCACCGGCGAAAGCTTCAGCCCGGTCGATTTTGCCTTCGGATTATCCTATGGCCGCCAGTTGGCACAGTGGTTCTCCTTTGGCGCAACCGCCAAATACATCTCGTCGAAAATCTGGCACATGAACGCCAGCGCCATGGCGGTGGACCTGGGGGTGATGGTCAATACCCAGTTTTTCGCCTTTTCCGGCCGACGTGAAGACGGTCTGACCATCGGCATGAGCATCTCCAACTATGGCACCAAAATGAAATACGACGGCATGGATCTACTCAACCCCATTGATATTCTCCCCAATGAAAACGGTAATTATCGGGATGTTCCCGGTCAGTTCAAATTGGAGGGGTGGGAGTTGCCGCTCATCTTTCGTGTGGGCGCTTCACTCAGTCCCATTGTGAGCGATCATCATCGTCTGACCTTAGCGCTCGATGCGTTGCATCCCAACAACAACAGCGAATCCGTCAACCTGGGCGCCGAATATGCCCTGATTTTTCCTACGACCGGTACCTTCTTTCTGCGAGCGGGCTACAAGGGACTGGCGATGTCGGAATCAGAATATGGCTTGACCTTTGGTGGAGGGGTGCACCTGCGCATGATGAACAATCTCGGCATAAAAGTGGATTATGCTTTTCGCAATATGGGCATCCTCGGTAACACCCACTGCTATACCGTGGGGGTACTTTTCTAAACTTTTGCCAGTGTGACAAGTGGGATGACCCAGGGAACGAACGCAACCATTGAAGGTATGGAGAGCAATAACTTCGAATTACGGTAATATATGAAGCTATCCAAAAGTGATGATAACAAGCACGTTGTTCAAGCTTTAGAGGCTGTGTGAAAACGAAATATTTTCCTAAAGAATGACAGATAAACGCTGTTATTTTGACAGTTTGAACTTTAAATATATTTAATTTTATCAATTAATTACTAATTTTCTAATTTAAGATGTCTCGTCGCTAACGCTCCTCGAGATGACACGTTTTTAGAAGTTTTCACACACTCACTTTAGCTTGTAGGATGAATAGGATCATCTTTAATTGCTTTACCTGATCAGTCCATTTTAAGTTATGGTAACTTATAAGGCTGTTCAAAAAGTAATGATGAAACAAGTACGTTGTTCAAGCTTCAGCTTGGAGGATGAATAGGATCCTTGTCAATGCCTTAAGGTGGTTAGATTATTTCAAGATATGGTAACCTGTTAGTCTGTCGAAGAAGTAATAATGAACCCCAAGCATGTTGTTCAAGCTTGAGTGGGTAAAAACCTTTAATCATGTGTCATGTCGAGGAGCGCCAGCGACGAGACAACTTCGCGATAGAACTCTCGATCTCACGCGTCTTTTTAGATGAATATTTTCGGTGAATATTTTCGATGTTGATACCTCGTTTGTACAAATGGTTTTTGCATAGAATGCATTTGCAGCGCCGATCTTTCAGCAAGAATTGGCTGTTGCAGCAGCGACGCGAAGCAGCCATCCGTGAGCACATCGGTAATGCCGAGACGATTCTCCAGCGCTTGCGTTGCCTCGACGGTTGCCAGAACGAGGATGAAGTGGTCGACCTTTTAGCCAAAGCCAGCGTATTGGCCAAGTTGGATGCCCAATTCTGTGCTCAACTCATTGAATTGCAAAAGTCAGCGAATCTCAGCGTAACGACCAAAGCTCTATTACAGAGTCTGGATACTCAATTAAAGGAGTAATTATTTGCGAGATTCTGTTGTCCTCTACGGCTTAGTATTGGTGGTTATTTTAGTCAATAGCTGTACACGACGCCAACCGCAACAGCCAGAAGAAAAAATATTGGCTCGCGTGGGTGATCGTACCATCAGCGTCGAGGAATTCAAGAGCCGTGCCGAATACACCATCCGTCCAGCCTATTGTCGCGGCGACAATTACATTCACCGTAAAATCGTTTTAAATTCTCTCATTGCCGAAAAACTGCTGGCGCTGGAAGCCGGTGCAGACAACCCCCTCCTCCGCAATGAACAATTTCAGCTCTACATCCGCGGCCGAAAGGAACAGGCCATGCGGCAGTGGTTGTATTATCACGATTTTTATAAGCAAGTTCGACCAGATAGCCAGGCCATCCAAACCCAATATCAATTGGCAGGACGAACGTATCATATTGCCTATTTTACCGTGCACGACCCCCAGCGTGCTAAACTGGTGCAAGATCTCATCAACAGCGGCGAGGTGGATTTCAAAGGGATCTATCGCCGCCTGGGCGGATTGCAGGAGCTGCCACAACGGCAGATTCATTGGGCCGATCCAGAAGACGAGAACATCATCGCCGCCCTCTTCTCTCAACCATTGACAAAGGGCCAGATCATCGGCCCTGTTCAAGTCGATAATGACCTTTTTACGACAATGCAAATACTTGGATGGACGGACCGCTTGACCATCGGTGGAACCTCTCAAGAGCAAAGGTACCACGATGCCCGATTGCGCGCCATCAACATGCAGGCAGGTGCCAAATTTCGCCAATTCAATCAGGAGTTGATGAAGGGCAAAACCATGTATTTCAACCCCAACACCTTTCCTCGCATCGTGCAAATCATGGGGGATGATTATCTGCTATCACAAAAGGAGAAAGAAGAGCTCTTGAATCTGCAACTATGGGATGAAGAGATGGAAAGTCGCCGCGCCATCCGAAATGCTGCCACCTTGGACGACATCGCCGACGAACCTTTCCTGCGGGTGGATGGCATGGAATGGAGCGTACGCGATTTCCAGCGCGCCCTTTTATCCCATCCATTGGTCTTTCGCAAGAACACCATGAAAAAAAGCGAATTTGCCGCCGAACTACAAAAAGCCATTGCTGATTTGATCCAGGATTATTATCTTACCCAAGAGGCCTATCGCCGCGGCTATGATCGCATCAACCTGGTGCAACGCACCGAACAGATGTGGCGCGATCACTTGCTGGCCTATTATCAACGCAACCAGATTTTAGAGCAGCATCAACAATTCGCCAAAAAGTTAAAAGATTTTATGCCGGTGCTTAAAAACACATTGGATCCTTACATCCAAACTTTGCGGCAAAAATATTCCGCGCAGATCTATATCGACACCGACGCGTTCGAACAGATCAAACTTACCAGCATCGATATGTTTGTCACACAAAAGGGCGTGCCCTTTCCGGTGATGGTGCCTTCTTTTCCGATCCTAACCACCCATGCTTGGTTGGATTATGGCCAGAAACTTTTGTCCGAAAAGAAACCCTAAATTGTGAACAGGATTTCGTTTTTTCAATCGCTTTCGCCAATTGTATCCTAGCTAGGGCGAATAGTTAAAGAACCCCTAATCGCAATCCATTCCGGCGAGTCAAACGATCAGAAATTTTATCCTGATTCGCCATAGGAACAGCATATCATATTTGAGGATACATGAAGAAATTATTTCTGATCGGTGTTGTTATCTTTTCGGTCTCGGCAGAAATCCTTGCCAAGACCTATCGCGGCGGAGAACTGCGCACCATCGCTTCCTATACCTATGGTCGTTTCGAGGTGCGGATGAAAGCGGCTGCCGGAGCCGGCTTGCTGTCATCGTTCTTCACGTATCACGACAATGATCCTGCTGGCAACTGGAACGAGATCGACATCGAAATTATGGGACGTTACGACCGCGATGTACAATACAATACCATCACCCCCGACCGTAGCCATCACGTCTATCCGCAGTTGTTATCGTTCGACCCGCGCATGGACTTTCACACCTATGCCATCGAGTGGACACCGAACTATGTGGCTTGGTTCGTCGATGGTGTGGAGAGTCACCGACAAACAGGCAGCCATATCAGCACACTCAAGCATAGCCAGAAAATCATGATGAACATCTGGCCGCCGCTTTACCCCGACTGGGCCGGCGTGTTGAATCCCAAGATTTTGCCGGTCTACGCCTATTATGATTACGTCAGCTATGCCAGCTATACCCCGGGCCGAGGTTCCATCGGCAGCGGCAACAATTTTACCCCACTATGGATCGATCATTTCGATCAGTTCAATCCATCACGATGGCAAAAAGCGACGCATACTTTTGACAACAATGATTGCGATTTCATACCCGATAACGTGGTTTTTAAAGATGGCTACATGATCCTCTGTCTGACGACAGCCATGCACACTGGAATGAACGACCGGACGCCGCCATCCGTGCTTTGGGCGCGCGCAGGGGCATCTTCGCTAAAGGTTTATTACTCCGAAGAGGTCAATCGCACCGATGCCACCAATCCCGATAATTATGCCGTGCCGGGTGCTACCTTACAGCAGGTGACCCTGCAGCCTGATAATCGAACCGCAATATTGACCATAGACAACTTTACTCCGTCGCAAAACAATCAGTTGATGGTGATGAATATCCGCGATCTTTCTCCCAATGAGAACATCATTGTCACAGCGGCGACACCGATCATCCCTTATCAACCGCTTCCGCTTCCCGTGAGAATCAATGTCGGCGGCGGCCGCGCCTTGGGATTCTTGGCCGATCGTCTCTGGAACGAAAGCAGTGAATATGGCTATGAAGATGGCCAGGCTTACAATCAATCGGGCTATTATTTTACCGGCACCTTCTATCAGCAAATTTATCAGAGTGTTCGAAATAACCTAAAACACTATCGCGTTCGCCTACCGAATGGTTCCTATAAATTGACCCTGATGATGGCTGAAGCCTATTTCAATCAGCCAGGCAAGCGCGTGTTCGATGTCAATGTGCAAGGCCAACGGATGTTATCGAATCTGGATTTGTACCAGTTAAAAGGACTTTATGGCGCTTATGAATACATTGTCGATCCCGTTGTTGTCGAGGATGAGATACTCGATATCCATTTCGCCGCTACTGCTGATTTCCCCCTGCTGAATGGACTGGTCATCGAACCCAGCGCTACCCATGTGGGAGGCCGTCAGGCTTTACCACAAGAAATGGCCCTGTACCAAAATTATCCCAATCCTTTTAATGATGAAACGGTCATAAGATATGACTTGCCTGTGGATTCTGAAGTGGATGTGTCGATTCATGACGCCTTGGGCCGACAGATCGCAACACTCTATCGAGGAAGACAATCAGGGGGTGAACACGAACTGATCTGGCGATCTTTTGCCCCCAGCGGAGTTTACTTTGTTACTTTAACTGCCCATCTACCGCACGGAACGCAACTGCAAAGGAGAAAAATGATGCTGCTGCGGTAGGCAAAATGTTTTTTAAAGGCGGAGAGATGGACTTGGTTTGCAAAATGCCCTCAAACCGCGAGCACTTTTGACGGTCATGAATTCAAGAGATTTTTTTTATAGTTTGCAAAATGACCTTCAACCCCCAACTGGCATGTTTTGTGAATCAAGCGATTGGCCTTCTTCCTCTGGAGGAACGACTGTGCTACTTGTAAGTGATCTTTTCCTTTTTAGCAATGACGCGCAATGAATGATTTCCCACCATTTCGACGAGGTTTAAAAAGTTATGGTGGCGAAGTACGTTGTTCAATCCTTAGTACCATATTTCATAATTACGATAACGTATATTTTTTTAAAATAGCCGTGTTGTTAAACCTTATTTTAATTTTTTCACCTTCGTAGAAAATGTTAGACCCATACCTTAACCTTATCACCTTATTTACAATCCAGAGGATGATAATAAGGTAATAAGGTTAGGGTGTTTCTGGGCTTTTTCTACTACTAAGGTTCTAAAAACAAAAATATGGTTTTTCAAGAAGACAAATTGGTTATACCTTATGGCATTTGTTTTTATGTCACTGAATTTATGAATCAAACCACTTCGTGAGGATGTGACAACCTTTAAAAACATGTCATGTCGAGAAACGCCAGCGACGAGTTATCTCTTTTGCTCTACAGTAACAATCATTGTAACCGTTCACCCTTGATCTATAAAGGGGCTATATAAAAAGTAAAAATAACATAAGTACGTTGTTCAAGCTTTAGCTTGATTGATTGCGAATAACCTTCTTAATCACATAAATTCAATATGTTATAATTAGGCACTATTTTCGCCTTTGGGTCGAGGAAAATATCGTTGTTATGGATTATTTCACTTTTTTAACAATATTTTTAAACATAAAAGCCACTATGATAAATTCTATGACCAACTTGCCCTGAATCCATTATGAAACCTATTTTTAAAAAATTTTCGCAATGGCCTTTTCGAATATCGCTTTTTTTTCTGATTCAAATTCAGTGTTACGTATTCATATGGCCAATAGGGAATCTGGTACGCGGCCAGACTGCAACTTTGCAAACCACCCTGCAGTTGCGCTCGCTGAATGGTCTCTGGGTTCCCTTTCAGAACAACCTGCCGTTAATCGGTTTCGAAAAGCAACGTCGACCCATGATCGATCTGGCCGGCATCTGGCGCAAGCAGCGGTTTAACGCCAATCATACCCTCACCCTGATGCGTCGCGACGCCGCAGTGATCGCTGCCATGCAAGCAGAAGGCAAGGGGTGCACCTCATCCGATTACGACGATAGCGGCTGGGCAGAGATGACATTGCCAAATGTGGAAAACGAATTATACGGTTATGAACAAGTTCCGGAATACTATGAAAATGGCGTTTGGTATCGCAAGAGCTTTCTCGTACCCGATAGCCTGCGCCAGCGAAATATCCGGCTGGTGTGTTATGCGGTCAATTATGTGGCAGACGTCTGGATCAATGGCACTCATATGGGCTATCACGAGGGTGGGTACACCCCCTTTTATTTCGACGTCACCGAATCCCTGCGCTGGGGCGAAAACAATGTGATGGTGGTGCGCGTCGATAATCCGCCCTGGGGCACGCGCAATGATATCATCCCCTTCACCAACGCCGATTGGTTCAATTATACTGGCATCATCCACGATATATTTTTAGAGGCAGTGACGCCGGTGCACGTGGTTCGTGCCGATGTGGTGCCTTTGGATCTCGAGGGAGATGTACAAATAACGACTATTTTTCAGAATAGGGAAAACACTTCACACCAATGCCGGGCCATGGTAGAAATCTTTCGCGCCAACATCACCTCCGCCAATTTGGGGTCCGAAGTTGCCGAAGATCTCATTGGTGCTCCGGTAGCGTGCGAGGGTTCTACGGAGGATAGTTTTCAAATAGAAGGTGGGGAAGTAACTGCTTGGCGCACGACGATTCGCTTGAAATCGGTTGAATTATGGTGGCCCAAGTCGCCAGCGCTATATGTATTAAAAGTGTCACTATTCTGTGAAGACCGATATGTCGATGCCTATGCCACTCAATTTGGCGTTCGCACCGTGCGTACTGTTGCAAATAAAGTACTACTGAACGAAAAACCTATTTTTCTGGTTGGTGCAGCACGGCATGAAGATCATCCTTTATATGGCCGCAGTCTGCCGAGGGATGTAATCCTGTCCGATCTGCAAAAGTTATTGCAGATGAACGTCCATTTTTTACGCAGCGGTCATTATCCCAACCATCCAGCCACCTACCTCTATGCCGATCGACTCGGACTTCTCGTCATGGAAGAAATTCCCCTGTGGTGGTTCGACAGCAAACAGGTCTGGGATATCCAAAACAATCAGCGCCATCTTCATGAGCAGATGTGGCGGGAGATGGTCTTTCGCGATTATAATCGTCCATCTATCCTGTTGTGGGGCACCTGCAACGAATGTTTGGATGTTCCCAATCGGCAGATCTTCATTCAGCGAGTGCACGATGAGCTGGATCGTTATTACGCCGATGGCCGTTTGGTGACGCAGTCGGCAGCGGCTAACCGTCCCGGCGCCCACGATGCCTCGCAGGCGGCCTGCGATGTCGCCGGATGGACCAGCTACTTTGGCGTATTCTACGGCTCCGATTATTTTAATGACACCAAGAATTTTCTCAATCAGGTGCAGATGCACTATCCCGATAAACCGGTGCTCATCACCGAGTATGGCTATTGGTCGAGCGAAAACGGCAGCACCGACGCACGCCAACGGGATGTTTTTGTCAATACCTTTTTGGCGCTACAGCAACGAGCGGTAGTTGACCGAATGGGCATGCTGAACGCCAACGGGTTCTTGATTGCCGCCACTTGGTGGTGTGCCTTCGACTGGTACACGCATACCCAACCGAATGGCTATCAGAGCATGGGCATCTACCGCATGGACCGCGTGAACAGCAAAATGGTGACATCGCGCTTGATCGAAACCTATGCGCCTTATTTCCAGAATGGCGGAACGACAGGCGTCGAACCACGAATGCGACAACAGATTCCGTCCGAAATAAAGCTGCAAAATTACCCCAATCCCTTCAATTCCAGAACCGATATCATCTTTTACTTGCCATGCAAAATGCAGGTACGGCTGGATATTTTTACCATTTGCGGACAGAAATTGATGACGCTCGTCGATGAGGAGAAAAGAGAGGGTGCACATAAGGTCGGGTTCAGCGCCGGCAACCTTCCCAGTGGTGTGTATTTAGCCTCCATGGGTTCGGATGGATGGAAGAAGACGATCAAGCTCATTCTCGTCCGTTAAAAGTTTTTATCATGGCGATGAAGAACTCTCTTTGGGTCTTTTTCATCTTTGGTCAATTTCTTTGTGCGCGGGACGGAAAATCTGCCATCCAATTAAAAATGCAGATAGAGGTCGATTTTACATCCAATCCAACTTTACATTTCAAAAAGGCTGCAGCGAATTATTCATCTAAAAAAATACATTAATGAGATAATGATGACCCAGCTTGTCTTTCCAGCCTTATCTTCACTCGAATTCACCTACAAGGTGCAATTTTTAAACTCGACCTGTGAATGCATACCGAAGACGGTAAAGTCACCAAAAGAGAACAATCAAAAATTAAAAGTTTTTGTGTCTTTTGGTTTTTGTATGCCGCCCCATCAGTTTTTACCATCCTAATAGGCCATCGCCTAAGAACGGTGTTTTTTTAAACAATTGTGGATCATCCATTCCTGAATATATCTGCTTGCATTCTTGCCGAATAAGCATTAATTTATTAAAATTGTTTTAAAAAACTTAAAGAGGTATTGATAGCACCTATGGCAAAATCCCTTGTAATCGTCGAGTCGCCGGCCAAGGCCAAGACCATCAACAAATATCTTGGCCGAGAGTACGTGGTCAAATCCAGCATTGGTCATATTCGCGACCTTCCGCCCAGTGCGCAACAGGCGGAAAAACCGAATACAGCAGCAAACCCATCGCTTTCGGTCGAAGAACGCAAATATCGCAATTTAGTGCGCGTGATGGGGGTTGATCCGGAGAACGGATGGAAGGCGCATTATGTGATTCTGCCGGGCAAGTCCAAAGTCTTGAAAGAACTGAAACAAGCTGCCGAGCAAGCCGAGCGAATCTATTTAGCTACGGACTTGGATCGCGAGGGTGAGGCCATTGCCTGGCATTTGCGCGAGGCTATCGGCGGGGATCCGAGCCGTTACCTGCGCGTCACCTTTAGCGAAATCACCCGTGCTGCCATACAACGCGCCTTTGCCGAGACGGGCGATCTAAACATGGATCGGGTGCAGGCGCAGCAGGCACGGCGATTTCTCGATCGGGTGGTGGGCTATATGATTTCGCCGCTGTTGTGGCAAAAGATCACCCGCGGCCTTTCCGCAGGACGCGTCCAGTCGGTGGCGGTTCGGTTGGTGGTGGAACGCGAGCGCGAAATTCGCGCCTTTGTGCCAGAAGAATACTGGGAGATCTGGGCCGACCTCAAAGGCCGCAACGATGTCCGCGCCCAGGTGGTCAAGCATCAGGGCAAGCCATTCCGGCCTTCCAATAAAGAGCAGACCGATGTTGCATTAGCGGAATTGCAAAAATCCGTTTATACCATCATCGATCGCAAAGACACGCCCACCACAGTGCGACCGTATCCGCCGTTCATCACCACCACATTGCAGCAGGCTGCCAGTGTGCGATTGGGATTTGGCGTCAAAAAGACCATGCTATTGGCGCAGCAGCTCTACGAAGCCGGACACATCACCTACATGCGTACCGATTCCTTCAACCTAGCCCCGGAGGCGATCGCTGCGGCGCGTAAGTTCATCGAGGGACAATTCGGTGCCAAATACCTCCCGGACAAGCCCAATTATTACGCCAGCAAAGCCGGCGCTCAAGAGGCGCACGAAGCCATTCGTCCGACCGATGTGACAGCTGTGCCCGGAAGCATCGCTGGTTTAGATCGCGATGCCGAACGGCTCTATGACCTGATCTGGCGGCAGTTTGTGGCTTGTCAGATGCCACCGGCGCTGTTCGACACCACCGCCATCGTCATCCAAGCAGGGGAATATGAATTGCGCGCCCGCGGCCGCGTCATGCGCTTCGATGGCTGGATGCGGGTGCTGCCTCCGGCGAGCAAGAAAGAAGAGACCGACATGCCTGATCTGCGCGTGGGTGATGTCCTCGAATTGATCAAATTGGATCCGACCCAGCATTTCACCAAACCGCCGGCGCGTTACACCGAAGCCAGCCTGGTGCGCGAATTAGAAAAACGCGGCATCGGCCGACCTTCGACCTATGCGCCGATCATCTCTACGATTCAGGAGCGCGGCTATGTCAAACTCATCCAGCGGCGGTTTTATGCGATGAAGATCGGCGAAATCGTCACCGATCGACTCATCGAGAGTTTTACCGAACTGATGGATTACGGCTTTACTGCCGCCATGGAAGAGAAGTTAGATGCCATCGCCCAAGGCCAGGTGGAATGGCGCCAGGTGTTGGATGCGTTTTATGCGGAATTCAAGGCGCAGTTGGCAGAAGCAGCGGAAAAGATGCGCCGCAACGAACCGGTGCCGGTGGATATCGCCTGTCCCCGCTGCGGCCGGAAAATGATGATCCGCACCGCCAGCACCGGTGTATTCCTCAGTTGCAGCGGTTATGATTTGCCAGAAAAAGAACGCTGCAAGAACACCATCAATTTGATTCCGGGGGAGGAGGGTATTGCTCCGAGCAAGAGGGCGGAGGAGAGAGAGCAAAAGTCAGAGGACGGAGATCCGAGATTAGAGAACGGGAATCAGGGGTCAGCATTCGATGTCGAAGAAGAGGGGAATGAGATGGAATTGCTGCACAAACGCCGCTGCCAAAAATGTGGAGCGGCCATGGATAGTTATCTGGTGGACAATCGCCGGAAGCTCCATGTCTGTGGCAACAGTCCCGATTGTGATGGCTGGGAGATTGAGGAAGGCCAATTTAAATTGAAAGGTTACGATGGGCCGACGCTCATCTGTGATAAATGCGGCGCCGAAATGCAGTTGCGCAGCGGACGTTTTGGTAAGTACTTTGCTTGTACAAAATATCCGGAATGTAAGAACACACGTAAACTATTGCGCAGCGGCGAAGCAGCGCCGCCGAAATCGGCGCCGGTGCCGATGCCGGAATTGAAATGTAAAAAATCGGATGCTTATTTTCTGCTGCGCGATGGCGCCGCTGGTTTGTTCCTGGCGGCACACACTTTTCCCAAATCGCGGGAGACCACCGCCCCCAAAGTGGCCGACTTGGCGCGGCACCGGGCTGAACTCGACCCCAAATTCCATTATCTGGCTGATGCGCCGCAAACCGACCCGGATGGTCATCCCTTTGAAATTCGTTTCAAGAAAAAAGAAAAAATTCAATACCTTGTGGGTGTCACCGAGACTGGAGAACCCAGTGGCTGGGTGGCGTATTATCAGGATGGCGTGTGGCAGGTGAGAGAGGAAAAAGTCAGCAAGAAGCGATAGTAGTGGGCAATTGGCCATAAGCAGTTGGTAGGGTGCAGTTAATAGGAGATAGTTGGCAAGGATAAAAGATTGATGAAATAAATTGAACACGATTGGAGACGTTGCGACCTCCCAAAAGCATTAATCGACATGGCAGGGGAAAAATCACCCCAATGATTTGTTCCCCCGGTCTCCTGTTTTTAGTTCATCTATCATCGCCCATAGAAAAAATCGTCCCCGATGAGTTTCTTGTTCCCAAGATCTCCGTGGAAGCAAGCCTCTATTTTCGTGACAGAGAGAGGTACTTGCTTTTTTTAGGGCGCAAGAATGGATTGAACAATGGTCGTCACGGCAGCAATGCCCTTAAATCCATCTTTAAGAAAACTTTCCCCGCGCACTTGGAATATAGCTCGGAACATCCAAAGGCGACCATCATCAAATATCCCCTGTACCCCTTTGGCTCGACACAATCATCTATAAAAGCTAAACGACCAAAATTGCATCCGCCATCCTAGAAAATAAGCATTTCGATCAAAAGTTAAGTCGTTGATTATATCATAAAATTTGCATACATTTTTAGAAAAGTGTATGCTTCTGTTGTCGGGGCATAATCTAGAATTCCATTCAAAACAAGTAAGTTGCGTGGAATAACCATCTGAATGCCAATGCGAATACTCTTCCCGATCATATCGGTCGAAGACATCGGCAAAACGCACAAACAGGCTAAATGGCAGTTCGAATAATCATTGGGAGCAGTTTTGGCCAACGAGGACTCTTTTACAGACGTACCGCCAGTTAAAACATCTTCCAGCCGCGGCGGAGCTATTTTGGTGGCTTCTGGCATTTTTCTCAGTCGCATTGCCGGACTCATCCGCGATCGGGTGTTTGCCCATTTCTTCGGCAATTCTGATGCTGCCGATGCCTTCAAGGCTGCCTTCCGTATTCCCAACTTTTTGCAGAACCTTTTCGGTGAAGGCACCCTCTCTGCGTCTTTTATCCCCGTTTATGCCAAGCTGTTGGCAGAAGGTAAAGAGGAAGAAGCCGGTCGCGTGGCCGGTGCGGTGGCTGCGATTTTGGCGTTAGTGGTCTCCACCTTGGTATTGGTTGGCATCCTCCTCACCCCCTATCTCATCGCCATCATTGCGCCGGGTTTTACCGGCGAAAAACGCGAGCTCACCATCCGCCTGGTGCGGATTCTCTTCCCCGGGATGGGACTGCTGGTCATGTCCGCTTGGTGTCTGGGTATCCTCAACAGCCACCGCCGCTTTTTCCTCTCTTATGCTGCACCGGTGATGTGGAATGTGGTGATGATCGCAGCACTGTTGTTCCATGGACCGAAAATGGATCAGTTCCCGCTGGCTGAGGTTATCGCTTGGGCCTCGGTGATTGGCAGCGGCATGCAGTTCTTGGTGCAATGGCCGAATGTGCTGCGTCTGGCCAAAGGCTTACGCTTCGTGCCTGCTTTTCAAAACCTGCAGGTACGCACAGTGATACGTAATTTTTTACCGGTTTTTTTCGGCCGCGGCGCCATTCAGATCAGCGGATATATCGACGAGCTCCTTGCCAGCCTGCTGCCCACCGGTGCCTTTGCGGCACTGAGTTATGCACAAACGTTGTATTTATTGCCGCTGAGCTTGTTCGGCATGTCGATCTCAGCCTCGGAACTGCCGGCCATGTCCAGTGTATTGGGAGAAGAGAAGGAAATTGCCGCACAGTTACGGAGGCGCTTGAATAGCGGCTTGCGGCGCATCGCGTTTTTCATCATCCCCTCGGCCGTGGCGTTCGTGGCCTTGGGTGATGTGGTCATCAGCGCCATCTACCAAACCGGCCGTTTCACGCGCAGCGATGTGTTGTACGTCTGGCCGGTGTTGGCTGGGGCTGGATTAGGCTTGTTGGCGGCTACGCTGGGACGACTTTATTCTTCAGCGTATTATGCCCTGCGCGATACGCGTACGCCTTTGCGCTTTGCATTGATTCGCGTGACGCTGGGGGCTGCCTTGGGCGTTGTGCTTGCATTAAACTTGCCAAATTGGATCGGAATCCCTATGCGCATGGGTGTAGCTGGGCTTACTCTGGCCTCGGCGATTGCTTCGTGGACGGAATTTACATTGCTGCGCCAATCGATCAATCGTCGCATTGGGTTCACAGGATTACCCTTGAGCATTGCCGGCAAATTATTTCTGGCGGCTGGATGGGCAGCAATGGCAGCCTGGGGAATAAAATGTGCCGTGTCCGGCATGTATCCCATGGTTGCCGCAGCATTTATTCTCGGCATCTATGGGTTGGTGTATTTTTTTGCCTGCTTTGTTTTAAAGATAGAGGAAATGGTTGATTTGTGGGCAAGAATTAGGAGAGCGATTAATTGAAATAGGTTTGTATCCATCGTCGGCAGGGACGACTGATTTCTATTATCTTTCTTTTTCGACACATCGTCGTGAGGGACGGCTGCTTTCCCATTTTCCCCTTGGCTAGAGGCCATCCTCGTCAGGGACGACTGATTTATCCTTCGGCAAAAAAGCGATCTATTTTTTTGATACCCGCAGCCCGGCATTCTTTCAAGCTGCCAGTGAACAACACCTCACCTTTATCCAGAAAGACCACTTCATCGGCGATGCGCAAGATGCTGGGGACGACATGGGTAACGATGACCATGGTCATGCCCAGCTCATCACGCAGTTTCAACAAAAGATGGTCGAGAGCCGCGGCCATGATGGGATCTAATCCAGCAGAAGGTTCATCGCAGAAAAGCAAGGGAGGATCAAGGGCAATGGCTCGCGCTAAAGCGGCCCGCTTGCGCATGCCACCCGAGAGCTCAGAAGGCAGTTTGTCAGCGGCGTGATCCATTTCTACCAGGCGCAGTTTCACATGTACCAATCGATTGATGATCGATTCCGGCAGAGTTGTGTGTTGCTGCAAGGGAATGGCGACATTTTCCGCCACGGAAATGGAATTGAGTAGGGCGCCATTCTGAAACAAGACGCCCATCTTGCGTAACAGGGCGTTGAATTCCGGTTCATCCATCGTGGTTATTTCTTCGTCAAAGATGCGAATGGAACCGCTGCGGGGAAAATAAAGACGGATCAAATGCTTCAGCAGTGTGGTTTTCCCACAGCCGCTGGCACCGAGGATCACGGTGACCTCGCCCTTCCGCGCGGCGAACGATACCCGTTTCAGCACCTCCTCCTCTTCCGTATATCCTGTAGTGAGGTTGGTTACCTTGACTATTTCATCGGCCATACGGTCCTATTGGTTTTAATACCCGCTAAAGAATATTGCTCGCTCACGAAAGTTCGTGGAGGCGTTAGCTCAAAATGCCTGAGCTTTCGAGTGTTATTTTCAACGTAAATTTTGCACCATTTCTTCCATCTTGTTTTTCATCGCATTTTCACAACCCACACCCATGGCGCCACCCAAGAAACGACCATAGCAAAAGGCAAATTGGTTTTGCTCGGAGCTGTATTGCAGGATGCGCTGATAATTTTCATCTTTGTCGATACGATGGGGTTTGTTTTGCTCGATGAGAAATTTTTTATAAAGAGCAAAAGCCTCCTGTGCCCGCATCTCATCTTTAAAGGGTACCAAGAATAATTGATAACTGCCGCAGCTTTCATCATGATAGTCACAACGATACCCGTTGACGAGATAACTCTGCCCTAAAAAATGGCTGGGGATAAACCGTTCGCTGTGCGGCACGCGATCATCTCTGGGAAAATATTGAAATACTTCGGGTGGTTTGAATTCACCTTTGATGTTGGCTGCAATAAACGCGCCCATTTCCTGCAATCGCTCTCGCAGGTCTTGTCCGATGGCAAAGGAAGTGATTTTAACATAATAGAGGCCCTTGTAGAAATTCAACACGTTCGCGCCGATATAGCCTTCCACCCCAATGGTCGTGGTTTCTTCGTTGGGCGAACGCTCGGCGGCATAGATGCCAAACGCATGCAGAGGACTTTGCATGGCATAAATTTCCACCGTCACCGAAGTCGATTCGGCCTCGAGGCGATAATCGGTGGTGAGCACCAGCCGAAACCCATAAAGGATATAGAGATCGGCGGCGCCATTGATATATTCGAAAAGATTTTCAGCATCAAAAAAACGCGGTTTTTCGCTCATCTGCCAACCAGGCAATTGCCGCCCCTGAGGAATGAGGCGTAAAAGTTCTTTCTCCCCCTTGCCCTTGGAAAGCGCAGGGAAAACCGTAATCAAAAAGGCTAACAAAATACATGCCCCTATCAGGCCACGATGACAGCGATTTTTCATCTCCTCATCACCCTTTATGAGATAAAAACGAACTGACGTTTTAGGGAGGTTACCGTTTCGCCGACTGCAAGGCCGAAGGCACACTGGGCGCTGCAATGGCTGCAGCTACGGCAGGCAGGTAACCCATTTTCAGCACGCAAGGTATTCAGTGTCCACTCCGCCTGGGATAGGTTGCCGTAAGCATCGGCATACATCCAAGCGCGCATCATCTCGGGGATTTCCACACGCTGCGGGCAAGTAGCCACACATGCACGGCAACTCCGACATAAACCAGATGGAGCCACCGCGCTCAATTTCAAATCCTTCTTTTCTTGGGCATTCAACTGCAAATCTTCCATCACCGAAAAATTGCATTCCAATTGTTCAAAGGTCGTCATCCCAGGGATGGTGGTGGTGACGCCCTCATGACTCAACACCCATTTGAGCGCTGCTGTATGATTGACCGGTGTATTAGGATCGCGGCGGCGGCCGCCTTGAGTTTTCATGGCGATGATGCCGACGCTCTTTTTATGGGCATAGGCAATGGCCTTGGCGACTTCCTCCTTATCTTCGCGCCAGAAATTAAAAGCAACCTCAACCACGTCATATATTTCAGCATCGACCGCTGCGCGGATCACTTCCGCCACATTGGTATGGGTACTAACGCCAATAAAACGAATTTTACCAGCTTTTTTTGCCGCCAATGCCGCATTCATCAACGGTTCATACAACGCCATCTCCTTGCTGTCGCAGGCATGGATGTAGTGAATATCGAGATAGTCGCTCTGTAACCGCTGTAAACTCAAATCCAATTGAGCGGTATAATTTTCCGGTGTGGCGCCAGGACTATGACCGGAACCCTCGGTGATGAAAATCTTTTTTTCACGATCGCGGGCTAAATAAGCTTTGCTGGCGATGTAGACTTTATCGCGTACCGCCATCTCTTTTATTACCTTGCCAATCGTCGTTTCGCTGTTGCCGTTGAGGTAACCAAAGGCGGTATCCAGATGGCGAACGCCCATCGTCAACGCTTTCTTGATCAGATCGGGGCTGTCGCTATTCATCACCCCAAAACTGACGACGGGTATAGAGAGGCCGGTCCTTCCGAGGGTACGATACACTATCTTGGGCAGTTTTTTTTCTTCTTGCGCCTCCGAATGCGCCAGCGGTACAGCCAATCCCGCCGTCGCCAAGCCCAGTGCGCTTTTCCACAAAAATTCCCTTCGTTGCATCCCTTGGTGTTTCATATCATCTTCCCTTCTAAAAACTTTTCCGCCAGTTCAACGATCGAAAATAGGAGCATCATCAATCCTCTCGACCTCGATATTTTATCAAGAGAGCACGGCGATGGTTATGAGTGAAAGCTCATGGTTTACATGAAGATACATCTCGTAACCCTTTCTATCTCGCCAACGATGCTCAATTCCACACACGAAAATATGGGAATATTTTTCACTTCGATCAATTGGTATTCATCTATCCTGGCTTTAGGTACGGCATTTTGCGGCTAAAAAGGTGATCGATTCAAAGCGACCGACAAACTCGAACGATCAATATTCTATCCCTTGTCCGAAATAGAAAATCAATCCCAGGATGCTGTCGGCAAAGATGACCCAAAAAATCGAAGCCACCACCGAAGCGGTCGTCACTCGGCCGACGCCTTCGGAGCCGCCCTTGACCTTAAAACCATAATAGGCGCCCACCAAGACGATGATCCAGGCAAAAACGAAACTTTTCACCAGTCCTGTGAGCACATCACGTAGATAGAGCACGGAGCGCAATTCTTCGTAGAATGGTTTTGGCCCGATGCCCAAATAGGTGATGCCGATGACCATAGCGCCGAGGATGCCGATGATGACGGACAGCGTCGTCAGTAGCGGCATGGTCACGGTGATGGCATAAATTTTTGGCACCAACACATAGCGCACCGGATGCAGGGCCATGGATTTGAGGGCATCGGTTTCTTCGGTCACCACCATGGTGGCGATTTCGGAGGCGATGGCCGAGCCGCTGCGACCGGCCACAACGATGGCAGTCATGATCGGCCCCATCTCGCGGGTCATCGCGATGCCGATGAGGTCAGCCACATAGATGGCAGCGCCGAACTGGCGCAACTGCGCAGCCGATTGTAGTGCCAGGATGAAACCGATAAGAAATGAGATCAATGCCACGATGGGCAGGGCATTCATGCCGATGAGGATAGATTGATTGACAAATTCCCCTCGTCTCATGCCGCGCTTGTAGACCAACCCAACGATGGAGAAATAGGCAGCATCGGCGATGAGATAGAGACAATTTACTACCGCTCGGCCGATTTGGATCATGCCCTCACCCAGACGCACAAAAAGGTTATCCCGCACAGAAGGCCCATGCAAGGGTAAGTCTGTTGAGGAGAAAATCTTCAACGCTTCGCGGGCTTGTTTGGGCACATGGGTAATGCGAAGGGCTATGTTACGTTCCGCCGCCCGCGATTTCACCTCGTCCAGCAACGCCACACCGGCACTGTCGATGCGCTCCAGCCCGCTTAAATCAACCTCCAGTTTTTCACCTTCAAAGTGCTGCAGCCTCTTCTCTATTTCCCGCAGCGCACGAGGCACCTCTGCTATCACCAATTCACCGGCAATGGATAGCGTTTGATGTAGTAACTGAATATGAATCATTCAAAATGCTCTGCTTAACCCTGAGGATAAAGGTAAAAATCAGCCACGCGGAAGAGAAATTCTTCGGTTGCATCGAACAAAATCTTGCTGGCGGCCACGGCAAAATCATTCATGCTTTTCCGTTTCTTTAACTCGAGACGGCGATCGAATTCATAATTCACCAGCCGTCGGCCAGTCTTCTTGTCGCTCATGAAGAACTGACCACTGACATGGGCATATTCATTGGTCTTGATGCGAACCCGTTCCAGGAAATGGATCTCGCCGCTGATGATGACATCCGCATGATCACTGGCAAGGCGCGAACATCGTTGGAATAGATTGCACTGCACCACCAGATCATAGACAAATTGGGTGACTGCCTCCCCTGGTCGCATGGCCCAATAATGGTAATAATAATAAACCAACTCGTGTCCGTCAGAACGCAGCGGAATGCGCATATCCTGAAAAGGTATGGCAACGCGAAAATCTCTTATCTCTGCATCGACGGCAAAGGGATGCCTGACGCCCATGAGCTGTGTATCTGGGGACCAGATGTTTTGCAGCAGATAGTACTTTCGCACCATGATGGTACGACTGCCGCAGTTCAAAAGCATAAAAAAGCACGACAAGAGAATAACGATTTTGAATCTTTTCATATCATCTCTCCAATCGATGATCGGGAGCACCTTTAGGTATACCACCTCGGACGAGGATGGAAGGGTCTTCGCTGACCAGGCGCGAAAACTGGTTTAAATTATCGACGGTCTCCCGCAGCGAGGCAATAGTAGCCATGATGTCTGCATTACTTTTGGAAAATGATGTTTCCAACTGGGCCATCATATTATTGGTACGATCCAGCGTCTGATTCAATTCTGAAAACAATCGCACCAAATCCGCCTCTCTCAAGTTAGCCGAAAACTTGGCCATATTACCGATGATCAGCCTGATAGAGTCGGAACGCGCAAGCTCGCGCACGACGTTCAGCGTTCGTCTGGCCACCGTCACCGTTTCGTGTAACTCTGCGGAGACCAATTCCGCATTGGCCAAGGTCGTGTGGAAAGTGGCATTGTTTTGGTGCAGAATCTCATATAGTTCGTTGAGCGCTTTGGTGGCATTGTCGGTGAGTGCATATATTTTCTCGCGATTTTGCGCTTCGGTGAGCAAGGCGAGGTTATTCAATACCATTTCGGCCTTGTCGGCGATCACTTCGGCGCGGCCGGTGATCTGCTCGGTAATGGATTGGCCTGGTTGAATAAAAGACCCTGGCTTCAGCGACTCGGCGGTTTGCGTGCCGCTGCGTAATTCGATCAACTTTAGCCCGGTGATGCCGAGAAAAGCGATCTCCGCCCGCGTATCCTCCTTGATGGGCGTGCCGTGATCCAGACTCACCTCCACGATGATCCGCCTGATATCCTCTGGATCGATGAAAATACGACTGACAAAGCCAACAGTCAATCCGTGATATTTGACGGTGCTGCCTTCAATCAACCCGGTGATGGAGACGTCGCGAAATCCGATAAAGTACGTATCGCGTTTCTCCAGGTATTTAGGTACCAAAATGACTCCCAACACCGCCAATAAGGCGATGGTGGACACAGTGAGAAAAATCCCTAAACGCAGCTTTTGGGATCGAGTTACCATAATGATTTTTATCCTTATGTAAACCCTAAACGTATAATGATGGATGAGCAGAGATGGTGGTCCATGCTCATGATAATAGCCGCGGATATGGCGCTCCCCCTACCAACAAATTATTTCAACTCATCAAGATATAACCGCCAAGGCTGCGCCACCTACTTGTTTGCTTTTTTCATTAAAGAATACGACATATTTTTCATTAAATCAACACCATTTTTTTGCGTTGAAGGAATGGCGAGAGTAAAAAATCGCCGGATTTCACGTTGCCGCCATTGTTTCCTTGATTCCGTGTTAGCTCGCTCGTCAAGCTCATTAATTCCAATATATTAGATTGAGCTTAAGACAATACTTAACGCAGAATCTGGGTGTTTTTAAAAGAGCGTTGTGCAGCTAATTTGCGTTCCCACCATGGGACAAAGTTTACCCTCTATTTTCGCATCATTTACAATACGGTCATCATCATGAACGGTCTACAGGTTCGATCTGCAATTGTGGGGTTGGCGATAAAACCATCGTCAATTTTAGTTATCATCATGAACGGTTAGAGGTTCGATCTGCCATCCTTACAATCGTAACGCCATCTCCAGATTGGTTGGCACCGCGCGATAGATGGCCTTTGCGTCTTCGCGAGTAATGTAGAGTTCGATCCGTAAGGGCTGACGCGGCAGTCGTCGATTTTTGAGATCCGCGATGGTCTCGCGAGCATGAGTGGTTAATCGTTGCCAATCATATCGTAATTTTCGTTTCCGTCCTTCCCAGCTGGGCGTTTGTATTTGCTTTACGATGACGGTGAGGCCGCGATCGAATTCGAGGGTGAAATGGACGTCGTTCTTTTCTATTGGGATTTCCTCTCCGGCCATGGCGCTGGCCTCGATGGTGTCTTTGGGCGCATCCATGATGCGAATGGGAGATTTCGGAATGGTAGCCCATTCCCTCTGTAATTTAAACGGTGGATATAGCCAGGCGTGCATGGTGTCGCGCCGGGCAAAATGACGGATGGCATGGCTCATGCTGAATTCGCGCAGGGTGCATTGCCGCGCTGGGATGCCTTTGATCAGAATGGAAATCAGACTGTCCTGGAGATCGATGGACAGCATGATGGAATCCTTTTTGCTCAACTGCCAGAGCGATTTCAGATAGGCTTCTTCCACCTGCATGTCGGCCATGCGACTAGCCCATTGGGCCGATGGCGCAGCGAGGAGATGCTTATCCGTCCTGCTTTCCTGTTTTTGCGTTTTCAATTGCACGTAGACGGGTAAGAATACCACCGGCACCGTCACCAGCAGAACAGGCAGGAGAAAACTAATGATAAAAGCCATCTGCGCTGGACGTCGGTTTTTAAAAAAGGGCAATAGATTGATTTTCTTTTTCTGATGGGTCATGGATGTTATAAGAATCCTTTAATAAATAAGCACCAGCGTGCCATTGTGCGAATTTTTCCACACCGCTCGCAAATCTTCATCACCCAGGCGGATACATCCATGGGTGACCGGCATGCCGAGCATGCGTTTATACAGGGTGCCATGGATGAGGTATCCCCGACCGATAGCCAGGGCGTATTCACCCAGTACACCGGGCTCAAAACGTTCAGGGGAATCACGCGGGGGAATGGGTCGGCCTTCCTCCACAAAGGCCCAATCGGGCATATACCATACCGGTGCATATAATCTGCTGAGCACTCGGAATTGTCCTCGCGGGGTACGAAAAATCCATTGGCGATTATTGGCCGCCCGTAATAGGACATAACTGCCAGTAGAACAAATGCCTTTATGAACGACCTCGCGATACTTTTTGATATAGAAGAAATTGCCAGAAGTATCGATTACCAAATAGGGTTCGCGGGGAATGAGGGCGTCGATACGCTTTTTAAGGGCGATGATCCGGCGCTCGATATTTTTGATTTCTTTATCGAAAGCAGTGGTATCGGCCTGTTCATCGATGATAACCGTCGCATGGGCGGGTAACACCCAAAATACATAATCGCGAAGCGTGGGGGCAAAGAGAAAACATCCTGCTGCTACCACGAAACCAGCAAACAAACCAGTGATCAGAGCCAAACCGATTCGTTTGGACTTTTTCTGCGATTCGCTTGGTGTCGATTCTTCTAAGGTTGCCAATAGTAAGTCTGTAGACGATCCTTTACGATTTTTACGGAAAAAACGTTTCATATCTTTTTACGACGTGCTTCAAATAACCTGCTTCTTTAGGCAATTTTAAAATGATCATCGATGTTTTTTATTGCGCGCTAATAGAGCCGGTGGGTGCAGTGGTTGGTTGCATAGGTATGTCGCGCAATGAGGCGACGATGGTCACCGGGGTGCCAACTTTGACCCACTCGAAGAGGCGATCCATGTCTTGATTGCGCAGCGCTACACAACCGGCCGTCCAATCAGCGCCCTTGCCTCCATCCCCGTGGATTTCGATCCCCCCGCCAATGGCTGCATCCCTGGAGATCAAGCCGCGATGTTGCGCCAAAGAGAACATGGCTTCATCTTCTGCATTGGGATAATCGATTTCCAGTGCTTTGTAATAGACGGTCTCTTTGCCGCTTTTCATCTTGCGAATGAAATATTTGCCTTCCGGCGTGGCGCCATCACCCTGTTGTCGTTTATGTCCCAGCCAATTCGGCCCCAACTCGACTGGGAATTCGGCTATTTTGGTGCCACTCTCGAAAACGTAGCAACGGTGCGCCAGTTTATCTACAATCAAAACGACTTCATTATTGACCAGTGACCAATTCAACGTCTCTTCGACCCACAGCCGCCATTTGCGATTATTGGCCAGATAGTTATGGATGGCTGATTCGATTTCATCGCCGGCATTGCCTATTTTGCTCATGGCGACACGGCAACAGGCTGCCGCGCGACGATAGTCCTGGCGACGAAAAGCTTCCTCACTTTCCAGCATCAACAATTCGCCGATGGCAAGCCTTTGTCGTAAATCGCTCTGCATCGGCAATTGCGCTAATTGCCGCCTGACCTCATTGATTTGCTTTTTCAATAATTGGATACCCGTAAAGCTCAACCAGCGAAGGGAATCGCGTACACAGACCGCCCGCTGGGCGGCACGATCGGCAGATGAAAGCGCTTCTTTACAATATCGTTTGGCAAAAAAAAACTCGCGGTTGATCATCCAGCGACGATTTTCCCGCGCCCAGGCGCGATAGGCCAGTTCGAGATTCATCTCGGCGTCGCTCAATAAATCGGCCGCATAAACATCCGCCTGCACGCTGCGGGCTCTGGCCACCGCTTTTCGAGCCTGCTCGAAATCCGGAAATGGTGGTTCGGAAGAGAATAATAAGACTAAAGACAAACCAACAACTACGAGTGATAAAAAAAGGTTCAAACACAGAAACCATTCAATCTTGAGATGGGGGATAAAAATTGTTTTAAAACAATCGCTTCGCATAGCCTTCCCTGTGATCTTCGCGCTTTGATGTTGTTCATACGACTTCAACAGTTCCTTCTCGACTCCTTCTGTCCTATCCGATGAATCGTCTGGGATAGCGCGTCTTCTCGCCCTCCCTACCTCCTCCCCGCTTGCGAATGGATGGAAACAGAAAACCTCAGTTCAGCCAATGACAGCTGAACTGAGGTTTATAGAATTCAAAACGTTAAAAACGTGGGATTAACGGCTCAAAGCCTTTTTCTTGGCAATGGCTTCTTTCAGCTCTTCTGCCAGGGAGTTCAATTTTTGAAGAGCTGCCTGAGCCTTGGCACGGGCAGTGAGATAATCTCCGCCAGCCAGCGCGGTATTGGCTTCAGCCAACTGCCCTTCGACAGCAGCTAATTCGCTATTCATCGCTTCCAGCGCAGCACGACCTTCTTTGCCACGCGGAGCTTTCTTCATGAGTTTCTTTACCTCATCAACCAACGGGGTGGCCTGGGCCAGTAAATCTTCGGCTTCCTTGCGGACCTCTTCCTTCTTGGCTGCTACAGCATCTTTTGCCGCATTGAAGGCGTTGGTGGCATTGGCCAACATTTCTTTTGCACGGCCATAGGAACGGAAAAGGGCGAATTTGGAGTTCTGTTTTTCGATCTCCGCCTTGGCAGCATTCAGACTATCTTTGGCTGCATTGAATTCAGGAACCATGTAGCGGTTAACCTCTGCATCCTGAGCTGCTTTCATCGCCGCTTCGGCCGCATCTAACTCTGCCTGCGGAACTTTGGCGCAGCCAAGCATCAGTGCCATCGTGAAAATCACGACAACCACTGTCACTAATGTTTTTACCTTCATTTACTTAACCTCCTTAAGATGTTATGAAGATTTAGAAAAAGAACAGCCTTACCTTTTTTTATTTCCTTTAATCTAATCAATATTTTTGGAAAAATCAAGAAAAAATTACAATTTTTTTTGGTTAATATCTCTTTGTACTTATAAGGAGCAATAATTTTCTTGATAGCATCAGTTTATTATTTTTTTAACGGTATTCTCTCCACTTCTTGGGGGAAAATGATTCCTTATAAAAAGATACTTAAACCAAGATCTGAGATTTGTTAGAAAAAGGTTAGAAAGCTACCGATAAATGAAAATTTACTTTGTCATTTAGGAAAAGAATAATTAAATTATATATAATATATTTTCGATAAATGCAAACAAGATCGATATGGTGGCAAACATACGCAAAATGACGAAAGAAAATGAGCCAGCGGTGAAACACATCCTCCAGCAAAACCATTTTGGGGAAATAGAATATATAAAAGTTGCCGAGGAGAGGATCGCCGCTTTTCTGGCCGATCCACAGCAAAGCGAATATATCTGCGTAACCCTCGCCGTAGCCGATGAGGTGTGTGCCTACGCTTGCTATGGACATGTGGCTGGTACCGAAGGAGCCTTTCGGCTGTATGACCTGGAAATCGCAGCCAAAGGTGACCCGCACGATTTGTCAACCATGTTGCTTCAATATATCGAAAAAGACGTTCGGCCGCTGAAAGCGCGTCTGATCATCGCAGAAATCCACCAGGAGGCATCGCTGGCCACGCTGCTGCCACAAAATCATTTTTCTTTAATTGGACGCATACCGTCGTTTTTTCCGGATGGCAAAGACCTCGTCTTTTATGTAAAATACTTGGATGCAAAAGCGCAGGAATTATGAGCGAAGAAGTATTGTTGATCATATTCACCATCTGTGTCCTCATCTTGTTGTCGTTGGACCTGTTCGTCTTTCATCGTAAAGATCAGGTGATCAAAATTCGTGAGGCATTGTTATGGGCAGCATTCTGGATCGCGCTGGCATTAGCTTTCAACGTTCTCATTTACTATCTATATGGAGCAGAAAAGGGTCTTAGTTTTCTCACCGGTTTTCTCATTGAAAAAGCGCTCAGTGTCGATAATCTTTTCGTCTTCCTGATGATCTTTCAATATTTCGGCATCAACCTCAAATACCAGCATAAAACCCTCTTTTGGGGCATTGTCGGCGCCCTGATCATGCGCGCTATTTTCATCGCCACCGGCATCACCCTTATCCATAAATTTCATTGGATCATCTATATCTTCGGCGCCTTTCTGGTGGTCACCGGTTTTAAAATGCTAAGCAGCAAGGAGGAAAATGTCCATCCGGAACGTAACATCATTTTGCGCCTCTTCACTCGCCTGTTCCCGGTGAGTAAAAGTTTTGAAGATGGCAAATTCTTTATAAGAGAAAAAGGTCGATTGCTGGCCACACCATTGTTCGTGGTGCTGTTGGTGGTCGAAACCACCGATGTGATCTTTGCCATGGATTCCATTCCAGCCATCCTTGCCATCACCACCGACCCATTCATCGTCTACAGTTCCAACGTCTGTGCCATTTTGGGATTGCGCTCCCTCTATTTTGCTTTAGCAGGCATCATGGGAATATTCCGCTACCTCCATTACGGCCTCTCCATCATTCTGATGTTCGTCGGTGTCAAGATGATCATTGCCGATTATATCAAGATTCCCATCGTCATCGCCTTGTCAGTGGTAGCTGGCGTGCTGGTAATATCGATTCTGGCCTCGGTGCTCATCCCCAAAGCCCCCAGTTCGACCTTAAAATAGTTGCTTCATCAATGCACCCTTTTATAGTAGATGACGGGATGAATAGGAGTTAATCTCGGCTCAACGGGCATTCTTTTAGGAGATCCATTCCTGCGGCAGAATGGTTAAAAAAACGTTAGGACGAATTGACATTCCGGTTTCACCAAACAAAAAAAAGAGGAGTAGCTCCGAAAACAAGAGGACGCTCTTTTGGGAAAAATCTGCTGATGGTAAATAAAAAGGGAGGCGGTAAACCTCCCTTTTGCACCTAAAGTTCTTTGTTACAAAGATGAGATTCGAGATGGCCTTTGCTTTCACCAAGCAGAGGTCATTGGTCTTATTTGATTTCGATTTCACGCGGCTTGGCTTGCTCGGATTTCGGCAAGGTGATGCGTAAGATGCCATCTTTAAAGATCGCTTGAATCTTGTTGGCATCGACGACAGCCGGCAGAGTAAAGGTACGACAGAAGGTACCATAGACACGCTCAATCCGATGATAGGTCTCATCCTTTTGCTGTTCCTCCTGCCGTTTTTCGCCGCTGATCTGCAGCATGTTATCTTGGATCGTCACCTTCACATCCGATTTGGTCAGTCCGGGCAGCTCAGCGGTGATGATCACCTCATTGGAGGTTTCCTTGATATCCACTTCCGGCCGCCAGCTGCTGCGATAATCCTCCTCAGCCTCGCCACGGAAAAATGATTCGAATAACCGGTTCATCTCCCTCTGCATAGTGGTTAGTTCAGGAAAAGGACGCCAACGCATAATAGCCATAAAAGTCACCTCCTTAGATTATATTTTCTTTTTCATTTCACCCTATTATTTTACAAAAAATGTGCCAAAAGATACCCGTAATCGTTAATATATTATTTTTCAATAGTTTATATCTTTTCTCCTAAAATTATTAATTTCTCGCCATCTGTCATTTTGGCAGTGTGTGTCAATTCTATCTGTCTTTTTGTCAGTGCTTCGCAGCCTATCACCCGTCCGAAAACTTTTTCTTTTGCAACTTGACTTTTATCCATAAAAACAGTATGTTGAATATCAGAAAAGTCTTCTAATTAAGGATACGCATAGGTATGGCATGTGAGGGTATATTACATCTTAGATTCTGAGTCACCTCTGCTTGCGGATTGAACCAACTTACTGTATAAGGAAAAGTTGGGTCAAAATGATAAACATAATTCTGATTAACTCTCTGTAAGAGTTCAGAAATCCCACTCTAAGTTAAGTAAACTTGGTTTAAGTTGATGCTTACCCCTGAATCTTGGGACAAATAACACAAAATCCGAGTACCTATTTAAGATGTATTTTCTTAAAACTAATGTTTTGATAATGGTAACTTTTAGCAAAGTCTCGAGGTGAAAGTGGCGACTCTATTCAACAACGTTTATAGCAAAAGCGAGCTTTTACGGCGTGTCGGCGACATGTCGCAATTGGCCTATGTGCGGCCAGTGGAATTGGTCAATGGCCATGAACGTGGCGTGCGCGCACTGGTCTTTCATACCGGCAGTGGCTTGCAATTCACGGTGTTGCTGGATCGCGCCATGGATATTTACGATGCCTCATTTCAAGGCTGTTCCCTCTGCTGGCATTCGCCGGCGGGGGTGGTAGCGCCTGCTTTCCATGACCCGCATGATATCGGCTGGCTCTACTCCATGCCGGGGGGATTGCTGATCAGCTGTGGGCTCACTCATGTGGGAAACGCCGAGATCGATGAAGAGGTAGATGAAGAGCTGGGGATGCATGGCCGTATTGCCAACATCCCTGCTAAAAACGTCGCCTTTGGTGCCGAATGGGAAGAAGATGAGTATATCCTCTGGGCCTCTGGCGAAATCCGCGAGACCAGCCTCTTTGGCGCCAATTTGTTGTTGCGTCGTAGCATCCATGCCAAGCTCGGGCAATCTCGAATTTGGATCAAAGACGAGGTCATGAACCAAGGGTTCACCGCTGCGCCGCTGATGTTATTGTACCACTGCAACGCCGGCTTTCCGCTATTCGATGACGAAGCCGAACTATTGGCCGTGATCAACAACCTTGAACCGCACGACAAAGAGTCGGAAAAAGGCATCGAACGCTTTGAGTATTTCGATGCGCCGACCCCTGAATTTCGCGAACACTGCTTCTTTATCGACCATGATACCGATAACAAGAATATTGTCAATGTTGCTTTGGTCAATCGCCGTTGTCGTCAAAATCGTGGGCTTGGGCTGTATTTAGCCTATCCGAAATCGGAACTGCCCTATTTCACCGTCTGGAAAATGATCGGCGAGGGCACCTATTTTGGGGTATTAGCGCCGGGAAACTGCCTGCCCGAAGGTCGCGCAGCTGCTCGCAAACGTGGGCGCCTCACGCTGTTGCCGCCGCAACAAAGTTGTGCCTTTCATCTCGAACTCGGTGTATTGGCCGATAACGATGAAATCCGATCTTTCGAACAACGGCTGCGAGGCCAAGGCTGGCAAGAGACCGAAGCTAAGAGCCCAACAAGCTATGAGGGATGAGAAAGATCAGCAGCGTGATAACCGCTGCTGCCAACACCCACGGCCGTAATGGACGTTGGCGCACTAAAGCCCAAATGGCCGACAGCCAAGCGATCAATGCGATCAAGGTCTTATTATCCGTCAGGTCGATGCCGAAGGGAACGCCTGACCAATAGACGCCAAAAGCATATTTCTGCACCAAGGCACCGAACAAGAAGCCACCGATGAAAATCAACGCGGTTGACCACAGAGTATAGGCCTTGAGATGTTTCGATCGTGCCAAGGCGGCCAGGCCAGCCCGCGCCGACACGAGCATGGCCAAGAACATGAAGAGAATATGGAGGAGGAGAATCGGCCGCGGCACCTGGCCGGTGAAGCGGATGCGCACATCCTCCGCCTCAGGCACTCGGATCGTCTCCCCTGCCCGACGGAGTTCGACGTGATAATGCAACTTGCCCGCAGGCGGTTGGTGCGGTAAATAGGCCTTCAAGCCGCCAGACTCGTACGACATCGGCACCGTACGATAGGGCTCATCACTCTTATAAGGCCGATAAAACAAGTTACCGATTATAGAAGTATCTTTTGTTGCGACATAAACCAAACAGTCGCCGACATCGTGGCTGCGGTAAAATTTGTAGGCAATTTCTTCTCCTTGCAAAACCACTCTGCCACGTACGGGATAGGTGGGTCCGGTTAGGCGCTGGAATACCGCCGATGCTATCGTGACGAACAATGCGATGAGCCAAAATAAAATACTTCGTACCATGGTCTTGGCCTCCTATCATATAACTTGCAAATGGAACTATGATCTGAAAAGGTACGTAAAACAAAACAACGATCTAATTTAATACTTTTTATATCTCGATACAAAAAAATATGAATAAAATACGGAAATATCCTGTATTTTTCGGTGTTTAATAATAATGGTTGATTCTGGTCCGTTGATAACTATAACCGAGCGTCGGCGCTTATTAGGATTTGTCACCCCAGAGGACTTTTTTAGTGTATACAGAACCCAAATTCTTGAAAAACCGGGCGGCTTTTTGAATGAAATTTGTTTTTTTCGCATCATAACCTTAAGTGTTTTGATAGATTTGAACGTAATGAACATATTTAGATAAACTTGGGAGTTTTTTATGAAGCGGGAAATTTTTGTGGTGTGTTTTCTTATTTTCGTAATTTTGGGATTGAGTCTCCACGCTCAAGATTTCGGCAAAAACAAGGTGCAATACACCCAATTCAATTGGCATTATCTGCAGACCGAGCATTTTGATATCTATTTCACCGATGGTGGCAAAGATTTAGCAGTGTTTACAGCCAAGGTGGCTGAGACCAGTTACCGCTCTTTGCAAAAATCATTTCGCTATTCACTCACCGACCGACTCAAGGTCATTGTACACAACAGTCATAATGATTTCCAACAGACGAATGTAGATCTCTCCGAGCCGGAAGAATCGGTGGGCGGGTTTACAGAATTTTTCAAGAATCGAGTAGTGGTTCCGTATGAAGGGGAGTGGGAAAAATTTCGCCATGTGATTCACCATGAGGTGACTCATGCGGTGATGCTCCAGATGGTTTACGGTTCGGGGGTGCAATCCATCATCACCGGCATGACGCAGATGCAACTGCCGCTATGGCTGATTGAAGGGCTGGCGGAATATCAGAGTCGGGGTTGGGATATCGATTCGGATATGTACATGCGCGATGCCACGGTGAACGGTTATGTCCCGCCTATTCCCTATTTATCGGCTTTCCTGGCCTACAAAGGCGGTCAATCGGTTTTGCGTTATTTATCGGAGCGATACGGCGAAGAAAAAGTGGGTGAGTTGTTAGGAAAGGTGAAAATCCATAAGAATTTTGATCAAGGCCTCAAGCAATCCATTGGCATCGATACCGAGGAATTGACCAAGCGCTGGCATCGTTACTTGAAGCGGCAATACTGGCCGGATGTGCAGGATCGCCAGGAGCCTGAGGAATTTTCCAAGCGGCTCACCGATCACCGTAAAGATGGCAGCTTTATCAACAACAGTCCGGCGGTGAGCCATCGTGGCGACAAGTTGGCGTTTAAATCGGACAAATCCAATTATTTCGACATTTACCTCATGAGCACCATCGATGGTCGGGTGATGAAGCGGCTGGTAAAGGGTCAGCGAGCCGGAAATCTGGAAGAGCTGCAGTGGTTGCGTGGACCGGGCATCAGTTGGAGCCCAGATGATCGCCACATTGCCTTCACCGCCAAAGCGGGCGCCCAAGATGCGCTTTATATTGTCGATGTAAAAAAAGGCAAAATCAATCAAAGTCATCAATTTGATCTGGACGGTGTCTATAATCCCAGCTGGAGCCCCAAGGGCGACGAAATAGCCTTCTGTGGGCTGAAGCACGGCAGAAGCGACATCTATGTTTTTCATCTCAAAACCAAACAGTTGCGCAAAATCACCGATGACGTGTACAGCGATGTTGAACCCAACTGGTCGCCAGATGGCAGCAAATTGGTCTTTGTCAGCGACCGCTGCAATTTTGCCGAAGGCATGAATCCGGTCGACCTGACGCCTACCCTTTATAACATGAAAAACATGGATCTTTATGAGATCAACAGCGATGGCAGTGATTTGCGACCAGTGGTACAAAGCGAGTTCATCGAACGTTCGCCTTCCTATTCAAAAGATGGCCGATACCTGGTGTTTTCCAGTGAACGAGCCGGCATCAGCAATATCTATCTGAAAGACCTGCAGGAAGGAATCGAATGGCCCATCACCAACGTCCTCACCGGCGCCTTTCAGCCGTCATGGGGCGGTAATAACGATCGCCTGGTGTATACCTCCTTCTTCTATGCCGGTTACGATCTCTATCAACTGAAAAATCCGTTGGACATCAAACCAGGAGCTGTGGAGATCAAAGAGACGGTATTTGTTCGCGAGCTACGTGAGGGCAAGAAAAATTGGGCCGAGGAGGAGACGCTGGCCGAAAAAATCGAAAACAAAAAATCTGATACGGATTTAAAATTACAACAATATCGTGATTTTGTTTTCGATGAAAATTTTGCCGCGGGAAGAATTCAAGAGGATGCAAGACGAAAAAAAATCGCATTGGATTCCTCCGAATTCATCACGCCAACGGGCGAGTATAAAATTTTTACATACAAAGCAAAATTGACCGCCGATCTCATCTATGGCTCGGTTGGCTATAGTCAGTTTTTCGGCACCCAGGGCATGACCAATATTCTGCTCTCGGACGTATTGGGCAATCATCGCCTCAGCATAGGGTTAAACGTGTTCGGCGATTTTCGCAATGCCGATTATGCCCTCACCTATTTCTATCTCCCGAAGCGCTTGGATATCGGCACGGGCTTTTTTCACAATGCTTACTATTTTTATTCCAATTTCGGCTGGGTTCGCGACCGCAACTATGGCGTCAGCCTATATCTGAGCAATCCCTTCAATAAATTCGAACGCGTCAGTTATGGCATGACTGCCATGGGCATTAACCGCTCCTATCTGGAATGGCCCGACGACATTGTGGACATTTATATCGACCGTGGTTACTTACCCCCGCGAGATCGATTCTTCATGCTCAACACCCTTGCTTATACTCTGGATACCAGCATCTGGGGATGGACGGGCCCCATTAACGGCAACCGCATGGAGGCTGGCATCACCTATAGCCCCGGTTTGGGCAAAAACGGCATTGATTTTATCACCTTGCGCGGCGATTGGCGTAAATATTATCGACTCTTCAGAGACTATACTTTTGGGGTCCGTTTTGCCGGCGGTATGAGCGAAGGAAAAAACAAGCAAAAATTTTTCCTCGGCGGCGTGCCTAACTGGCTCAATCAGGATTTCTATGAAAGATTGGACATCGAGAACATCGAAGACATCTATTTTGCCTCTTTCGAGATGCCATTGCGCGGCGCCAGCTATTGGCAGTTGGGTGGCAATCGTTTCTTGATGTCGAATCTCGAATTTCGCTTTCCATTAGTCCGGCGAATGTCTGTGGGTTTTCCGTTGCCATTAGAATTCGGAAACATCGGCGGTGCCCTATTCACCGATATGGGAATGGCGTGGGACAAAGGCGAAGCTGTGAAACCTTTTGTAAAAAGTCCTAACGGCCTCATCCGCACGCGGGATATTTTTGCCAGTATCGGTATGGGCGCACGGATGAATTTAGGCTTTTTACTCCTGCGGGTGGATTGGGCCTGGCCAACCGATCTATACAAAACGGCCAAATCACCGCAGATCATCTGGTCACTGGGTGCGGATTTCTGATGACTTTTGCTGCTCTATAAAAGCAAAATGGCAAGGGCTCTTCTGGCGCTCATTTTTTAGTCGCTTTTTGCAGAGATTGGGAATAATCGTAGATAGTTATCGAATATAGCTGTTAGGATCGGCTGCAAAATGGACCGATGGTTTCTCCCTCGCCGCAGCATCATCAGCCGTATATAGGCGTGTTCGTTAGCGCCGAGGACAGCGAACGCCCGCCATCAGCAGATCCGATTAATTAGCCGAGAGGGTGCGCTTCTTGGCAAACACTTATTTCATAGCAGAGAATAAGGCTTTAAGGGCGCGCCATACGTTGAGACGTATGGGATTATTGTCAAGCAAGAAATTGTAACGTAGATACCTATCTTTGAGGGATAGTTGATCAACAAGGAGTTTTCGTGCCGAGGCAAAGTTTTCTCGATCGTCTGAAACATGCTATCCTTGTATGTGATGGCGCCATGGGCACCATGCTTTATGCCCGCGGCATCTATTTTAACCGTTGTTTCGATGAACTCAACCTCACCCAGCCGCAATTGGTGACGGCCATCCATCGGGAGTATCTGGCCGCACATGCGGATATCCTGGAAACCAATACCTTTGGTGCCAATGATTTCAAACTAAAGCCCCATGGTTTGGAAGATCAGGTACATGCCATCAACCGTCGTGGCGCCGAATTAGCGCGTCAGGCTGCTGGAGATGAAATTTATGTAGCCGGCGCCATTGGCCCCCTCAACATACAAGTGGAACCCTTGGGTACCATCAAAAGACAAGAGGCGCTGCTGGCTTTCCAACAACAGGTGAAGGGTCTATTGGAAGGGGGCGTAGATTTGTTCATACTCGAGACGTTTAGCGATCCGACAGAAATCTGCTTAGCCATAGAAGCGGTGCGTTCGCTTTCAGATCTGCCCATCGTGGCGCAGATGACGTTTGATGCAGAGGGGAAAACGCCAATGGGCGTTGAACCGGAAACGGTCGTGCGAATCCTGCAAGATCAAGGGGCTGATGTGATTGGCGCAAATTGTTCGGTGGGGCCGCAGCCGATGCTGGAAGTGATCGAGCGCATGGCAAAAGCGGGTGCCCAGTGGCTATCGGCCCAACCCAATGCCGGTAATCCACGATTAGTGGATGGACGGTTGTTGTATCTTTCGACTCCTGAATACCATGCGGAGTTTGCCCGCCGCTTTATTGTTGCTGGAGCCCATATCGTCGGCGGTTGTTGTGGCACCACCCCCCAGCATATTCGTGCCATCGCCAATGCGGTACGTGCCATGCAGCCGCGCAAGAGTAGCGTAACGGTGCTGGCGGCAACCGCAACGCCTGCGGAAGTAAAAGTTGTGCCGCGCGAGCGCAAGTCAGCACTGGCTGCAAGGTTGGGGAGAAAATTTGTCGTCTCGGTGGAGGTTTTGCCGCCCCGCGGTCTCGACGTCTCGCCAGTGCTGGAAGGCGTACGCCAATTGGTGGGATTCGGTATTGATGCCGTCAATATCCCTGATGGGCCGCGGGCATCTTCCCGCATGGCGCCGATGGCGCTGGCGCAGATCATCGAGCGCTCGCTGCCGGTGGAAACGATTCTGCATTATTGCTGCCGCGATCGCAATCTGTTAGGCATGCAGTCGGATTTGCTCGGTCAACACGCGCTGGGACTGCGCAATATCTTGGTCATCACCGGCGATCCACCCAAATTGGGAGATTATCCGGATGCCACCGGCGTTTTCGACGTCGACTCCATTGGCCTGACGCGCATCATCCATGGCCTCAATCACGGTTACGACGTGGCTGGCAATGCCATCGGCCAGCCCACCGCCTGGCACATCGGGGTCGGCGCCAATCCAGCCGCTATCGACCTACAGCTGGAAGTGGATCGATTGCAACAAAAAATAGAAGCCGGAGCCGAGTATGTGCTCACCCAACCGGTATTCGACCACAAACAATTAGAGCTGTTTTTCGATAAAATCCATCATCTGGATATACCGATCATGGTCGGTATTATGCCGCTGGTAAATTATCGCACCGTCGAATTTCTCAACAACGAAGTGCCAGGTGTACATGTGCCGTCAAAGGTGGCCAAGCAGTTGGCACAAGCAGAAAATTCCGAGCATGCCAAACAAATCGGTATTCACATCGCCCAGCAAACCATCTTAGCGGTCCGCAAAATGGAGCCAGTCAAAGGCATCTATTTAATGCCGCCGTTCACCAAAGACAAATATGAAATGGCCATTCAAGTACTGCAGGTGGTTTAATGTAACAGCGGAGTGATTCCATATCTGGGGAGAATGATGCACTCGAGAGAACACCACGGACTGCCAAAAAGACCGTTGAATCTCCGCAAAACTTGTTTCGGTTCCAGCCAAAAGAAATTGCTGAACAGGGTGAAGACGCGAGGCTGCTCCGGATGGGTTTTGGTTTGACGATCAGTTAAAAATGAGAAATAATTGCAAGAATCAATCGTATTCTTAAGATGAGATGAGAGCACTATGAAAAAGTATTTTTTATTTACTCTGTTTTTATGCTTCATGCAAATAACGGCTATGGCACAGCTGCAAAATACCCAGCCCACCCTTATGACCCCACGGGAGCATTTCGGCAAGGAATTATTTTCTTTTAGGGTGTATAATTTTGCCGATATGGGCGATCGTAGTAAAAGCATGGCCGAATTTCATTTCACACTGGTAAACGACGTGCTCAATTTTATCAAGATCAATGACAATGAATATCGGAGCATCTATACCCTCGAAGTGGTCATCTATAATAACAGACGGGAAACGATTGCCTATCAGAGCCTGGTCGATACCGTACGGGTGGGTTGGTATCATCAAACCAATGATCGCACTCAAGTCAAACATCGTTTGTTTCGCTTCAGTCTACCAGCTGGCGAGTACGATTATCGCATCCAGTTATATGATGGAGAAGGCCAAATCATCGTGGAACGTTCTGATAGAATGAAGCTGGCGGACTTTTCGGCCGAGAAGCTACAAATGAGCGATGTCGTCTTTGCCGATGAACTGGATTGCGATTCGTTGCGGTTCCGGCCCAATTTGCGCAATCGCTTTCGCGATGAAAAATCGCAATTTGCGGTATATTTTGAAATCTATCCGCCACAGGCAAATGATTCTCTGGTTATCGATTACAGTGTAAAAAACACGGTTGGGGCCGAGTTGATAAAAGGACAGTTGCAACGGGAGACGTTGCCAAAGGTTAGCATTTGCATGGCGCTACGTGACCGCCTCAAGCAGCCTGGCGAATATCTATTAGATGTTTCTGTGCGGCACGGCAAAAGAATCGTCAAATCGCAGCAAAAATTTGCCATTCTCTGGGGTGACCTGGCCATTCAGGGGGAGAACATCTCTTTGGCCATCGAGCAACTGGCGTTGATAGCCAAAAGTGACCAGATCAGACAGATGCGCGAAGCGCCACTCGAGGAAAAACAACGCCTCTATGATGCTTTTTGGCAACAACGCGATCCCACGCCCGACACTCCTGAGAACGAATTGAAACAGGTATTTTTCGAGCGCATCGATCATGCCAATCGTCATTTTACTGAACCTCGTTCTGGGCAGGAAGGATGGCGCACGGATCGTGGCCGTGTCTACATCCGCAATGGCCCACCCGATGAGATCGAAAAAATGCCGTCCGAACCCAATATGCCGACCGCGGAAATCTGGTATTATCGCAAATTGCAGCGTCGTTACATCTTTTCCGATCCGCAAGGGATCGGCGAATACCGCCTAGTCAAAGTTGAATAGGACATAATCACTTCACCAGAGATAAGAAAGATCATTTGCTGTGAAAGGCATGTGTTTATGATCGTTTTTCTGTCGCTGTAGGCATCGAAGGCACGTACTTAGTAAAATAACTTGAAATTTACTTGATACAAATAGAATATATTTTGTATATTTAAGTAAGCACCTCCGCTAGGTTCTTTATTTTAACCGCGCCTGAAAAAAGACAGGGAGTTACTGAGTCCATGAAAGTATGGCATAAAGACAAACAGAAAGACTTTGGCCGCATGTTGCTGGGCTGGCGGCATAGGGCAGTGGGTCGGTTTATCATGAAAATTGGCAGCTGGATATTGGGAGCGTTCGTCATGGGGATTTTATCGGCAATTGCCTTGTACGTCATCCTGCAAAATGCCATAGCTGCGCAGCAAGGAGGGCGGATTACATTTTTTGTCGTGCTCATTATCGGTATTATCAGCGCTTTCTTTCGGCATATCTACTATGGGTTATATTATCGAATTTGTGAAAAAGCTCTGGTGGCGGTGAGGCCTTTTTGTGGCTTTGAACAGCTCATTTGTCCCAACGGCGAAATCGAAAAAGCCTTTGGCACCAAATTAGAATATATCCCCTGGGAATCGATTAAAGAAGTCAGGGAAAAAGACGGCAAATTGTTGCTGGTCCTAAAAGAATACAAAGAACCTTTAAAGATTAGCGTGGCGCCGGTGCGGGCGCTGTTGCTGCCGCAAAGGGATGGCCAGGTAGAAAAACGCTCTAATCAGGGAGGCCTATTTGGTAAAGACATCAGTCTAGATAAGGAGACCATGCGTCTGGTACTGCAAAAAATTCGCGAGACCAAAAGGTCAAGCCCTTCTAAATAGAGCAACTGGCTGCCCATGAAAAATCATGAGAGATGATGGCAACCTTGACTATTCCGCTAACCGCCCAGAATGGAGCTGGCGATAATTGAAGGGGAAAGTTTGGTTCCAGCGATCCTGTGAAGCAGAAAACTCGGCCAACATATGCAGAGGAGGACAAAGCACCGAACTATAAGCAGGTAAAGGCAAGCATGGTTTCGAAGCATCGGGCATGTGGAGAGGTTGCGAGAAATCTTCAGCGGCGGCGGGATTGCTTCGGATGCTGTTACTCAGCAGCAAAAAAACTACCATGATGGGGGTTCATAACAGGAAGGGTAAAAAACATGCCATCGCGAATTACCCCAATGGATGTCAGCGCTTACGCCAGCGAAGAAGTCTACCGGCGGGGAGCCCAGATATTCGAGAACGGTTGGGTTCGCCATCGTTTTCAGACGCTCTATGGTTTACAGGCGACAGTGCGAGCCAAAGGCAATTACCGCGTCGAAATGATCGTCGATGGCGAGCAATTATTCGGTCGTTGCAGCTGCCCGGCCGGTAGCACCCATTGTGAGCACCAGGTAGCATTGCTGCTCTCTTGGCTGAACGAACCCAAAAGTTTTATCAATTATCAAGATTTGCGCAAAGCCATCCGACAAAAGGATAAAAACGAATTGGTCGATATCCTGGTAAACTTGATCGAAGTATTCCCTGAATTGAGCCAGTTTTTCTTTACCCGAGAAGGTCAAGATGAATTGTCCGCCATTCGTGAGCAGGTTGCCGAAATTTTTGATTTCCCCCATGCCCAAAAAATCGATCCCCAATCCATCGTCGAAGCCTGCCAGATTCTTTTCGTCCGCGCCAAAACGCTGCGCAACGAAGGCAAATGGCACATCGCACGCACCGTCATATTTGAAATCCTCAACCGTTGCCTATCGCTCATCGATCGCATCCAAATCAGCAAACCCTTTCCTTCCAATTTTATCGTCGACTTGGCCGATGACTATGAAGACTTGGCTTTGAACGACCCTGACATGCAGAGCCAGCTCAATCAGATCGCCAGCGAGGTCAAACAACTGCTGGAACACGAATCCGCAGAAGCCGAAGGAATATTTCTGGACATGATCCAACAAAAACTGCCGACAAAACAAAATACGGTCCGTTAGAAATTGACCATGAAATAACTACTCATCCCCATCTGGTGGATTTCTCGTGGCGCTCATACACAAAAAATAACTGCCATTGAAACGCATACCATCAGCTATTTAAAACAGATTTTTCGTTTTCGATTTTAACCAAAATTAGTTTTATCAAGTTTATTACCTTTAAATCATTTGCAAACTATTAAATAACTCAAGGAGACTCCAATGGGAAGAAAATTCTCTTTCTCGATTCTATTGCTTTGCGGCTTGCTGTTGATGGTGTTTTCTGCGTGGGCGGATGTATTCATCAAAGAAAAGCATCATTCCGATGGTTTCACCATCATGGGGCAAACGCAGCCGCCAAAAGACACGTTTCAGAGCATCTGGTTCTCCACCGACAAGGTCCGTAGTGATCAAGAAGATAAATCCACTATCTTGCGGTTGGACTTGAATCTGTTATATATCATCGACCATAAGAAAAAGTCGTATGTGACCATACCGTTGAACTTTGGCGCCACACAGAAAGAAAACATGCCCGAAGGGCTGGGCATTAAAATCAGCGTCACCCCCACCGGCGAAAGCAAAAAAATCAATAATTGGAATTGCAAAAAATATCTGCAAAAGACGGAGATGATGGGGATGTCCATCGATTCGGAAGTGTGGGCCACGGAAGACATTAAACTCGATTTCGAGCTCTACAGTAAATTCGTCTCCGCTGCCATGCAGATGATGCCGGGGATGCAAGCGGATATGGAAAAGATGATGAATGAAGTAAAAAAGATCAAAGGCATCCAGGTTCTGACGATCACCACCAATAAGATGATGGGACAGACGATGAAATCGACGCAGGAGTTGGTGGAGTTCAAGGAAGCCAAAGCACCCGCCGGCATCTTTGATCCTCCGGCCGGTTACAAAAAGGAAAAAATGGAAAAGATGTTCGAATAACGACTGGAGCGATCTGGTTTTACTCCAAAACGCTAATCGCTTGTAATAGGTGCCTTTTATGGCTAAATAATTTTTCGAAAAATTCACCTTAAATAAAATTGGTCGCCCTACGATATTTGAGCACGAATTGGTAATTGCTCCGAAAGAAGAATACGATGAAGGTAAAAATGATTGTAGTTCTGGCATTGGTATTCATGATCGTCTTTGCCGCGCAGGCAGTGGACTTGACCGGCGTTTGGCAGTGTTCGGATGGTGGCACCTATTATATTCGCCAGCTCGGACTGACGGTGTGGTGGTACGGGGAAGCATCCGCGAAAGCGCCGGATTGGTCGAATGTGGCACATGGTAAAATCAAGGGCAACATTATTGAATTAGAGTGGTCGGATGTAGCGAAAGGGGCGGCCGATTCGAAAGGGGCGCTCACGCACAAAATAGCGTCGGAAAACCGTCTGGCGTTGGTCAAAGAGACGGGTGGTTTTCTGGGGAGTGAATGGTCACGCGGTGAGGGCATAGAAAAATAGGAGCACTGCCTGGGATATGCCTCTATCCTTTGTGAAAATTTCCGCCACCGGCAACGATTTCATCCTCATCGATAATCGCGATGGCCAGTTGCAGGCAGCACGCGATGGTGATTTTTTTCGCGCCATTTGTCGGCGCCGGCTCAGCGTCGGCGCCGACGGCGTCATCCTATTGGAGAACAGCGAGCGCGCCGATTTCCGCTATGTGCACATCAATTCCGATGGTTCTATCGCCGAGATGTGCGGCAATGGCTCGCGCGCGATCGTCTATTTCGCCGCCCAATTGGGCATCATCAAAGATCGAGCCACGTTTGAAATCAACCACGAAATCTATCACGCAAAGTTGGTTGGCAACAGGGTAACCACCGAATTCATCCCCCCGAGCCCTGCCGATTTATCGCTTGATATTTTTCCAGAGATGGGATATCGCGTGGGCGGTTTCATCACCGTTGGCGTGCCGCATCTGGTCATCTTTACCGCGGATGTTGCCCGCGCAGAGGTAGAACGGTTGGGGCGAAAATACCGTCATCATCCGCTATTTCCGGCAGGAACCAATGTGGATTTTGTGCAGATGGTTGAACAGGCACCTATTGATGAAGTAAAATCTCATCTTTTGGTGCGCACCTATGAGCGCGGCGTCGAGGCCGAGACCCTTGCCTGTGGCACCGGTGCGGTGGCCTCAGCAATCATCTCCCATCTACGCCATGGCACGAATTCACCTTTGCGCGTCACTTTTCCCGGTGGCGATTTGCTGGTGACCTTCGATGCCAATCTTTCCCACATCACCCTCAGCGGCGAAGTGACGATGGTCTACCGCGCCGAACTGTTGAGTGCGCCCCCGGAAATGAGCAAAGCATGATACAACAGTCTATCGGCGGCCTTTTGGGGCTGACCTCCTCCGCCATCCCTCTATTTGAAAAGTATTGAAGTGAGTTAATCAATAAAAACACAGCATTGCAACGACCGTAGGTTAAACGCGGATTCTGTACAAGTCGCGAGTCAAGTTCTTAGAGCCCACCTAATAGGTGAATTCGTTTGAGCTTAATATAAGGCGTAACACATCATCGGGGTTAGAATATCCGCTCGCTGGCGATCCTGGAAATGACAGGTTTTTGTGGTTTACCCCTTGAACATTTTACATGGGCATCTTTTATCAGTTTTTCAACACTTTTAATAGTCAAGCTGTGCTTTCTGTTTGTCGCACCCGAATATGACCATGAGGGAGGATGAACGTCATCGTGCATCCTCCCATCATCGGATTTTATTCTTTGACCTGGGTCGTCAGAAAGACCTGTAGGCCCATCTGCTCGATTTGACTCTGTAATTCCTCGATGCCATCGATATGACCATCTTCATCATTGAGAATATCCTGCAACAGATCGCGCGTAGCATAATCCTTCACATCGCCCGCCAGGATGATGGCCTCATTGTAAGCCTTGATGGCCTCCTCTTCCGCCTGATGATCGTATTTTAATTGTTTGACAACATCCTCTCCGATATTAATCTTGTTCAATTTGGTGACCGTGGGGATGCCTTCAAGAAATAGAATGCGACCGATCAATTTTTCGGCGTGTTTCATTTCATCTATCGCCCTTTTCTCGAAATGTTTGTGGAGCTTTTCGTATCCCCAGTCGTCGCACATTTCGGAATGAACCATGTACTGATTAATAGCCGTCAACTCGTCGGCAAGCAGGGCATTCAATGTGTTGATCAGTTTTTCATTGCCTTTCATGTTTTCCTCCTATGATGATTAATATTAGAGCCGGATTACTGAAAACATATCCATGGATTTCTGTGACCTCCGCTCACAAGGAAAAGATCCATATGCGATACACGACGTTGAGTGTGTGAAAACTATATTTTTTCCCAAAGAATGATAAAAAGGGTTCATTCCCGTTGTGGGTTTCATGAAACGGAAAATGAAACAGCTCCCTTATCCATTTACTTTACCAATGTCATCCGTTTCATCACCCTTTGGCCACGGCTTTCCAGGATGTAGAAATAAACGCCTGCCGGTGCCATTTGTCCAGAATCATCTCTCCCATCCCATTCAAGCTGATGAAAACCTGAGGAACAATGCGTTGCTAATAGGGTACGAACGTTTCGGCCCCATACATCATGAATTTTCAGCGTCGCAAAATCAGCCTCAGTTAAAGTGAAAGAAATAGTTGTCGTCGGATTGAATGGATTGGGATAATTTTGATACAAAACCAGTTCCATCGGGATGGTAACGATGATGGATATGTCGTGGGAGTAGGTATAATCACCGTTCAAATCCAGCATTTTCAGACGATAATCATAAAAGCCAGAAAAATCGACCGCATCTTTATATTCATATTGGTGCGCCGCACCTACTGCGGGAACCCAATCGATGTTGCGCCATGCTGCTTCTGACTCGCGCCTGCGTTCGATAATAAATCCATATACCCCTTCTTCGCGCAAAGTTTTCCAAGTCAATACCACATTTCGATTCTCCATGTGCGCCTCGAAAGATGCCAGATCCACAGAGAGGGCATATCCGGTGCCGCGGATGGGTACAGGATTGCCGAGGTCGTCGTTGGCATAAGCGTTTTGCGTGGCCAGATGGATGTCGTTATATCCGCTCAATTGGGTCTTGTTGCGAAAGGTGACTTGAATCAATACGCCATAGCCGGAAAAGGGCGTTTGGCCTGATTTCATCGACACGGCCAGCGCTAACTGTCCGGCGGCGTTATCTGGACGAGCGAAGAACACCAAGTCGGTTCCCAACAAATCGGTCGCGGACTCGGCAACGGCTTCGATCTTGTCGGCGCATAGAGAATAATCGAGGACAAACGCACATCCAAAGAGGTTTTGCACAGGATCGATGGCATCGCCGGCATCGATTAAGAGCGTCCATTCAGCACCCGCGTCTAAGGGAATGCCTCCTGGGTTTTCTGGATGGGGGAACAGAACCGGTATGGCTCGTTGATCTTTTCTTAATGGCAAAAACTGCTGATTGAAAAGGCCATGGTTCTTTCCCCAATTCAACCCGATGGGCAACACGTCCTTTTCATTGATAAAACCATTACCATCGGCATCGGCAAAACATGCGGCTGCCGTTGACCATAGGGCTGCGGTCTGGCCAATCCATTGTACGGTCGCATCAACTCGTGCTGGCCCGGTTTCTCCCCAATAGGCAGATATTTTCTCGAGATCAGCCTCCGTGACCATACCGTTGTAATCGGCATCACCTGGCCAGACTTGCGCATATTGATACATCGGCACATCGGTAACATAATCAGCCAGTGTCGCAATAGCCAATTTGCTCATGGTATGAAAATAGTCCAGATGCATGACGCTGAAACGATCCTGGGCGGTGTGGTAATAGGGATTAAAATCCGCGCGGAGGTAATAATCCTCAATGAGCAGCATCGCCGGATAACCCTGCTGCCAAAAGGAATAATGATCGCTGCAGGCGCGGGCATCGGTAACCAAAAGTTGATTCACATTCAATTGGTAATCGGTGGCCACCTGATTCAAACGCATACATATGGCGGTTGACGCTGCTTCTCCATTGGTAAAGGCGTTATATCGCCGATCGCCGTTGCCATCCCAGCCAATCATGTCGATGTTGATGACTGCTAATATCTGGTCGCCGCGACTTTTAGCCATAGCCGCATAAGCCTGACTGCCGAACAGCCCCCCCTCTTCATAGTTCCAAAAGCCGAAAACGACAGTATAAGGCAACGAATAGCCGGTCAAGATACGCGCTGCCTCGAGCGTCGCTGCTACCCCACTGGCATTGTCGTCAGCCCCTGGTGCCGGGTCAGCATAAGGTCGATCATCAAAATGAGCACAAATGATATATCGCTGTTGTGGATATTGGGTACCGAGGATTTCGGCAAAGATATTTTTGGTACCGGTGGAGCCAATCGCTTGCTCCTGCGCTGTGAGGCCAAACTCGGCCAATTTCATCTTGAGATATTCCTGTGTCAAGGCATTACCTGGAAATCCAGTGCAGCGAGTACTGATGGTATATACGGTACCATTGATGGAAACCGGTACGACCCCACTCAGCTCTTTGACATAATTATCCAATCGCGTATTATCAATTTGAGCGATGATTTGCTGCACGATTTGCCGCGGCACCGCGGATAGCGGCAGCGTCGCAATCAAACAGGTTATTAAAAGCACGTAGATCATCATAAAAATGGGATGACGATCATGGCAACGATGATGGCTCATCGCAACTCCGAAATGTTTCAATTGATCCTTGTGGGTACATTTGACACAATCAGGATTGGGTATTTCTCCTTTTCAACAACCTTTGGATACTCGGCGCCATAGTTGAACGGATTATACAATCTATGATTGCACAAAAACTGCCGATACATATTTCTAAGAGTAAATCTACAATTTTTTAGTGATATAATGCAACTAATATTATTTATTAACCAACGAGAAATTTGAATTTTGAGGATGAAATATTTTTCTAAATCATCTCTGTCATTTTTAACCCTCTTTTTTTTAAGGATTAGTCATGCAATTGTATTCCTGGTAAACAGCGCGACGGCGAGGATGGCATGGGAGAATAGTATTTCGATGGTAGCGTTGCGAATTTGCTTGACTTTGTCGGATAAAAAATCTAAAATACAAGGCTGAATAATCATGGCTATTACATCAAGCCAGGGTAGATCACTTTGCTGGCGCTGTCGAAACCATAATACTACACGAAGCAATGTGGATCCGACAGGGTTGGCGAGTAAAATCAAAAGGAGGATTTTTATGTTCATGCCATTTCGCAATGAGCCGTATGCAGATTTTTCCAAACCAGAGGTTCGCAGAGCGCAGGAAGAAGCTTTAAAAAAAGTGGCCGGCCAATTCAATCGAGAGTATCCATTATTTATTGACGGCAAGGACGTCAAGACCGGCAAATGGTTGAAATCGATCAATCCTTCGCATAAAGAGCAGGTGGTGGGCACGTTCCACAAGGCGGGTCAAAAAGAGGTGGACATGGCCATGGAGGCGGCCTTGCGAGCCTTTGAAAAGTGGCGCTGGGTTTCGCCGAAAGAGCGCGCCATGGTTTTACTACGAGCTGCCAACATCATGCGCAAGCGAAAATACGAGATGAACGCCTGGATGATCACCGAAGTGGGCAAGAATTGGCTCGAAGCCGAGGCCGACACCTCCGAGGCCATCGATTTCATGGAGTTCTATGCCCGCGAGATGGTGCGCTGGAGCGAAATCAAGGGCGCCACGCCCTTTCCTGGCGAATATCCCGAGTTATCCTATATCCCCTTGGGTGTGGGCGCGGTGATCCCGCCGTGGAATTTCCCTAATGCCATCCTCACAGGGATGACCACAGCTGCCATCGTCACCGGTAATTGCGTGCTGCTCAAGCCGTCTTCCGATTCGCCGGTCATCGGTTATAAAGTGGTGGAGATCCTGCAAGAGGCTGGTCTACCAGCGGGCGTTCTCAATTTCATCCCCGGCAGTGGCGGCGAGATAGGCGATTATCTGATAAGTCATCCCAAGATTCGCTTCATCGCCTTCACTGGTTCGAAAGAAGTGGGTTTGCACATCAATGAATTGGCGGCCAAGCCGGCACCGGGACAGATTTGGATCAAGCGGGTCATCGCCGAAATGGGCGGCAAAGACACCATGATCATCGATAGTGAAATCGATTTGGAAGCAGCAGCTAATGCCGTCATCACCTCTGCCTTTGGGTATCAGGGGCAGAAATGTTCGGCCTGCTCGCGGCTGATCGTCTTGGCTAAAGTTTATGACAGGATGTTAAAACTGCTCAAGGAAAAAGCAGAGAAATTAGTCATCGGTCCAACAGAAGATCCCAATACTTATCTCGGGCCGGTCATCAACGCCAGCTCCGAGAACACGATCCTCAAATATATCGAGATTGGCAAAAAAGACGGGCGTCTCATTACCGGTGGAGCCAAGGCGGCTGGTGACGGATTCTTCATCCAACCGACCATCTTTGCCGATATCAAACCCGGCAGCCGATTGGATCAGGAAGAAATCTTTGGACCCGTATTGGCTGTGCTGAAAGCCAAATCGTTTGATGAAGCCCTCGAATTAGCCAATGCCACCGAATTCGGTCTCACCGGCGCGGTGTGGACGCGCAACCGCTTCAAGATAGAAGAAGCAAAGAAGAAATTCCACGTCGGCAATCTCTACATCAACCGTAAATGCACCGGCGCCATGGTAGGTGCGCACCCCTTCGGCGGCTTTAACATGAGCGGCACCGACTCCAAAGCCGGCGGCATGGATTATCTGGGCTTGTTCATGCAGGCCAAGTCGGTATCCGAAAAAGTAGATTGGTAATACACACTTTTTAGGGGCTGATTGCTTCCTCCGAATAAGGGATATGTTTCCAGCTGGCTCAGGGGAACAGATCAGCCCCTATCGACCGTTCATTTTGAAATTATTCCGACAAGCGGCGATTCATCCATCGTTGTTTTATTACCAAACCCACCTTGTTGCATAAAGGAATAATAGATGAAAAATAGCATCCCTCTTTTCATTTTTTCCCTGCTGTTGATCTTGGTCGTTTGCAAAAAAAGCACCGATAGCGAAAACAATGGTTCCGATTTGGTCATCAAAAATCTCGGCGTCACCTTTGCCCCATGGGATCCTGCTACCAACCGTGCGGGTGATTTTATTTTCATGGCCAACGAACACAAATTGTTTCTGGAATTCGGCGCCATCGTTGGCACGGGGGACGGCGGCAGCAAAGCACTACCCACCTTTGAATATCGCATCGATAAAAATGCCTCTGTCTTTGCCATCGCCGATGGCAAGGTGACGCGATTGGTCTATCAACAAGATACGCAAGATTATGAGATCGGAACAATATATCGATACAATTCGGACTGGTATATTGGTTATGACCACGTAAAAAATCCGCGCGTCAAATTAAATGCGATGATCTTTGCCGGCGACACCCTCGGCCTTCCCGGCACATGGAGCGGCACCTTGGGGAGATTCGAGATCATGATCAACAACAACCGCAGCAAACTTTCGTATTGCCCTTTTTGTTGCTTTGACCCTACGACCGTCGATCTCTATGAGAAACTGGTACTTCAACACATGCTCGAATGGGAGTCTTTTAAGAATGATACCTCCTTGTACGATGAGAAACATCATGTGTATCCCGGTTGCTGCATAGAGTCGATGGTGACCTATTGAGTAAATCCGTATCTCCTTAATCTTTTTACTCCAAGGGCAAGAATGTTAAGAGTGATAACTGAATAGTTGAAATAAATTGAGCTTAGTACGATGCTGAAAAAGATTCTGGAATTCCTTGCATACATGTTGACCCGCAAATCTGGTTCAGAAATCTAACCGAACGGGATTATTAGATTAGGGTGCTGATGAATCTTGAACCCAGGGGAGTCAATAATATCGTTTTTAATTCTATTTTAATCGTTCAAGGCAGACGTTTAAATAGAAAAATGGTAGTGGAAAACAGGAGAAAACACATGGCAGGCACGATTCTAATTGCCTATGCGACACGCTATGGATCCACAAAAGAAGTGGCTGAAACCATTACGGCTATTATGACTGAAAAGGGGCTTGCAGTAGATTTGCAACCAGTGAATAAAGTGCGAAAGCTCGAAGGCTACGGCGCCGTGCTTTTAGGAACACCCATTTATATCGGTCGCCTGCACAAAGAAGCACGGCGTTTTTTATTGCAGAATCACAAAGTTCTTTCAGAACGACCGTTGGTGATCTTTGCGCTGGGCCCGATTCGCGATGAGCCAGAAGATTTGCAACAGGCTCGTATCCAGCTCGAAAATGACATCGCCAAGTTTTCATTGCTCACACCAACCACTCTTGAAGTGTTTGCTGGTAAATACGATCCTCAGACGCTGCGATTTCCGGATAGTCTGTTAGCCAAGCTCCCGGTTAGTCCCCTTTATAAGCATCCAGCCTGTGATGCACGGAACTGGACAGCGATCCGTTCTTGGGCAGAGCATCTAGCCACCTCGCTTGCATCCAAGCTGGCGCAGGAGGAGAAATCATGAATCTTACCCATAAACGTACCCGCATTGTAGCCACCTTGGGGCCGGCGAGTCGAGAGATAGAGGTTATCAAGCAACTCCTTCAGGCTGGAGCTGATGTGTTTAGAATCAATTTCTCCCATGGGACATTGACGGAACATCAACAAACCCTGCGACACATCCAAGCCGCCAGAGATGAGTTGGGCTGTTTTCCTGGGACAATAGCCGATCTTCAGGGCCCCAAAATCCGTACGGGGCGCACCCGCGACGACAGACCGGTGCTGCTCCAAGCCGGCAATTGTGTTACGCTCACCTGCAATCGGCAACTCTGTGATGAAAAGACCATTTTTATCGACCACAAGCCATTGATCTCCTCCTTGCGCAAGGGGCAGCGGGTGCTACTTAATGATGGGGCAGTGGCTTTAAAAGTGATCAAAACGGATGATCGTTCCTGTACCATTCAAGCGGAGGTGCTCAATACCGGCTATTATGGCAGTCACAAGGGTGTGAATGTGCCCGATCTGCAATTGCCGATTCCCTCGTTGACGCGGAAAGATTTGCATGATTTGCAGTTTATATTGCAAACCGACATCCCATTCATCGCTTTGTCGTTTGTACGCACCGCGGCAGATGTTTTGGCGCTGAAGCGGCGCATTCATCGCTCTGGTAGATCGCTCAATGTATTGGCGAAAATCGAAAAACCTGAAGCGGTGGATCATATCCAAGAGATTCTTGAGGTGGCAGATGGCATCATGGTGGCGCGGGGTGATTTGGGGATTGAGTTATCATTGCAGCAGCTGCCGGTGGTGCAAAAGGACCTCATCAACGCTGCCAATGAGAGGGAAAAACTGGTCATCGTGGCCACACAGATGTTAGAATCGATGATCGCCAATCCTCTGCCCACACGTGCAGAATGTGCCGATGTGGCGAACGCCATCCTCGACGGCGCTGACGCGGTGATGCTCTCTGGAGAGACAGCCGTGGGCCGATATCCGATCGAGTCGGTGCAGATGATGCGACAAATCGCTCTCAGCACCGAGCAAAGCGATTATTATCCGACCTTGCCATTGGATCGTAGCAGTTCCGATCGGCCAGTGGTACACGCCTTGTGCGAGGCCGCTGCCTGGGCATCCTGTGATTTGCATCATGTGCCGGCACTGGTTTTTACCCTTTCTGGCGACACAGCCCTGATTCTGGCAAAGATTCGCTATTATGCGCCGATTTACGCTTTTACTCCCTCTCCAAAGACCGCGACCATGCTCTCTTTGAACTGGAACACAAGGGTTTTCCTTCTGCCCTTTAACGAAGATTATCCTGCGCTCGAACAAGCGGCTTTTGATATCTTGCGGAGACAAGGATTGACGTCCGAAAATGATTATTTTTTGACCCTCAGTGGCACTACTACCATACGTGGAGGCACGAACATTTTGCGGATTGTGTGCGTGAATAAAGAATGATGGAATGAGTGGAAATGTTAAGAGAAATTTGAGCAAAACAAAAAAGTGATGGCCAACCCGGAACGGGTGACAGGATAAAATTTTGGGAACGCAAATTTTGGCGTTCGCCGCGTTGGCGGCGCTTTTTTTCACCACAGAGGACACAGAGAGAGCACTCTTCGATATGACAATTTTTATTCGACGCAGAGCGTCTTTTTCCACGTTCCACCGAAGAGCGATGGAACGAGACAGGGCAAGAAGTCGTCCCTGACGACGTTTTAAGCTCGTTTTCACGGTTTTCTTGGGAGTACAAACTGGAGGGCGGGCATTCTTGCCCGCCGTTTTAATCACGTTCCCACGGTCTCCGTGGGAACGCAAGGCTTGCCGTTGTGCGGTGAAACAAAATAGGAAAAGGCCGAAGGTGTGAAATAATGATAGCAAAATCAAAAATAAATATTGGGAAAACAAACCCGCCGCTCTGCAGGGAAACAATACCAAACGCCGAAGGCGTGAAATAGTTATAGCAAAAGAAATAATAGGCATTCAACCCCGAAGGGGTGACATGATGAAATTTGGGAACGAAAATATTGCCATTAGCCGCCTTGGCGGCGTTTTTTTATCACCACAGAGTACACAGAGGCCACAAAGAGCACAGAGCCTACAACAAGGCGAAAGAAAAAAACACAAAGCTTCCTCATCTCCGCGGACGTCGTCAGGGACGACTTCTTGCCATATATATTGCTTTTCGTCTGTAAAAAAACTAAAGATGTCTCGTCGCTGGCGCTCCTCGACATGACAATTTTTATTCGACACGGAGCGTCCTCTTCCACGTTCTACCGCAGAGCGATGGAACGAGATTAAAAAAAAACGCAGAGATTGCCCATCTCCGCGGACGTCGTCAGGGACGAATTTTTTTCACAATCACTAAAATTTGACCAACATGTGTAGGTGTGATTTTATCTTTTTGATAAATACCACAGAAAAATTCTTGCATTTATAGGATTTTTTTTATTATATTTTATTAATAAAAATGCAGGTTAATCAGGATTTACGCTGAGAGATGGATTGAAACCGTGATCTGAGACAGTGAAACAGGCTTTAGGCGCCTAAAGGTTATCCTCCATCCAATAAAACGTCTCAGGGCTCTCTGACCTGATCTTCCATAGTGAGGTTCAAAAGATGCGGGAGTAGTTCAGCGGTAGAACGCAAGCTTCCCAAGCTTGATGTCGCGGGTTCGATCCCCGTCTCCCGCTCAAGTTTACGATTACTCCCTTTTAAACCCTCACAACGCCTCATCTGTCATGACGTTTGAACTTGCAAATGAATGATTATACTATGCCAATTTTTCTTTCCCATTCCTACTCAACACAATGAATCACCAGCAGCTTTTGCCGTTTCTCCTTTCAATATAGCCAAGGCTTCCTGGGCGACCGTGCGAATGCGGGCAGATTCTTTTTCGTTATTTACGATTCTTTCCAGGAGTGAGATCGCTGCTTCTTCACCGATGCGTGCCAGGGCACTGATAATGCGACATCGTCGCTCTAAATCATCGGTATTAAGATATTGCAACAAACGTTTACTCAGTCGCCGTCCATAATTGCACAGGGCATTTTCTGCGTTTATTCTCACATTCCATGAAGCATCAGAAAGATTATGTAATAATGGTTCAACAGCGCGTTCTTCACCAAAATCACCGAGAATGCGTGTCGCTTCTAATCTCACGGAAGCGGCAGAATCATGAATCAAATTGAGCGCCGTCTCGAATAGAATGGGAGCACCGGCTGAAATTTCCCGCATAATCTGTAAGGCTGATGAGCGGATTTCGGGGAAAGGATCCTCTTTGGCTATTTTTTCAAGGTCATGAATGACTTCTTTTGCCTTCAAGGCATATAGCGCATGGATGGCCTCATAGCGTACATGGGGTGATTCGTCTTTTAACAGCGGTACGATATGGGGGATTACCGATTGATCGCCAACTTTGCCTAATATTGTGAGGGCTCCGCAACGACCCCATGCAGCACAACCCACACGCACCAGTGCTTCTTGGGCGGCGGCGGCAACGTCGACGTCAGTATCGTTTACTAATTTTTTCAATAGGGTCAACGAAGCCGCATCCTCGAGGTCACCCAACGCTTTGATGGCACGGACGCGCGTAGTGGTGTTGTTTTTTTCCGCTGCGATTTTCTGTAAATGAGAGATATCCATGCGTTTCATTTCTATTTTACGAAGTAATTCGGGAACCGCTTGGCGGCCTAATTTAATCAGCGATCTCACCGCGGTCTGGCGGACATAAAAGTAACTATCGCTTAACCGATCGATCAGTACTTTCATGCTGGAAGGATGTCCGAGCGCCCCCATTGCATCGAGAATGGCGGTTATGACCAGATTGTTCCGCGTATAACTCAATTCCATCTGTAATGGCGCAACGACCTCTGGCCCGAACATGACCAGTGCTTGTACAATCGCTTTGCGCACTTGATCGTTGAAATCATATAAAGCCGCAAGAAGGTCAGGGATAGTCTTCTTGTCTCCGATTTTGCCCAAGGCCAGTGCTACTTGTGAACGAACTTTGGGACTTTCATCTTTTAAGGCTTGCACCAAAGGCCCGATCGCTTCTCTGTCACGTGCCTCGCCGAGGATGAATGCTGTCTGGCAACGAACCCCTTCCTTGACACTCTTTAAAGCATCGAATAGCAGATGGCGAATAGACCGATGGATTTCAATCAGGCCTTTTGTTGCCATCTTGACGATGCTATTTTCTTCGATGCCAAGCATTCGAATCAAAATGCGCGCTGTGGAAGGATCGCTCATCTCCACGATTTTTTGGATTTTTTCTTGGAGAACGGAAATAACCTCATTGCGCACCAGCCATTCTTCGTCATCGATCAAGGGGATAATGTGGTCGATGATGCGCATATCCCCTAATCGACCCAAGGCCTTGACCGTGGCTAAGCGGATGTTCATATCTGGAGACTGCAGAAATTTCGGCTTGGCCAGCAGGGCCACGGCACGTTTGTCGCCAAGGCGCTCAAGGGCGATGATAGCTGCATGTCTTACCTCAGACACTGGATCTGTCAGGGCTTTGACAAATGTTTTATAGAGTGTCGCATCCTGTTCGTGGCTGAGATCGATGATGGCCCGCCGGCGGGTGAGCCAATCCTCTGAGGTCACCAGGGAACGCATACTCGCTTCCGACATCTCCTTCGTTCCTTTCCTATCGATTATAATCGTTCAATATAACCTTTACATCCACTTTCATGGATTTGTGTCACTTCGTAATTGCAGTCGATGCCGGCAAGAAAATGAACCGCCGCGGCAAAACAGCCAATTCTTGCGCAGGTTAATTCCTGTAAAGTAGTACCTTCTTGCATCAACCGTTCACAGGTCTTGCGATACGGGCATTGATGCACCAAAATTTCAATACGGTTCGGGTTGATCTCACGCAATTCGAATTGGCTGGCATCTTGAAAAAGTCCCCCCAAAACGCCGATGCGGATGTATTCGTTGAGCGCCTCTTTTATCGAATGCATCCTTTTCGCAGTAATACCATAGTCATTTTCCAGAATTCGCAGATAATTTTCCGTTGCATGGCGATAGGCACGGGTACAAAATGTCCGCGGCCGGGCTCCGTGAAAATCCCGTGCCGTTTCTTCCAGTGCGCTCAGCCATGTCTCGGCCAATATCCAACCGCTATCGTATTGATTGAGTTTTTTCATTTTTTCCCTCAAAAATGGCAAAAATTTTTTCATCAATAAAAAGCTATTCTTAGGACTCCGAAGGTCCTGGATTTACATAATAGATTTTACTATTCATTTAAAAATTTTGGCTAATTGCTTTTTTTTCTCTTCCGACACCTCATTCAACCCTAATAATTCCATTTCTTTTTTTAGGACGGGAAGCGAAAATTTTTTTTGCGTTTTGTTTTGCAAAATTTCGGCCAGCTCGTATAATTTAATATGAGGGTTCTGTAACCAGATCGCCAACAACTCGGCTCGATCATCACCCGAAAATTTAGAAAGCTCCTTGGAAATGATTTCCTCGGGAATCGATTTATCCAGTTCTTGTTGTAGCGAAAGCAAAATATTCTGGGTATCCCGAGCGATGGCTAATTCTTCATTGGTAGGCACCACAAGTATCTTCACAGGGCCGGACGAAATCTCCAATTCATTGCGGGCATTTTTTTCTGCATCGAGGGAGATGCCGAAGCATTCCAGCCCTTGCAGGGTCAGCTGGCGTACAGTGGACGAGTTCTCACCGATCCCGGCAGTGAAAACCAAAATATCCAACCCACCCAAAACAGCCATATAAGCACCAATGTATTTTCGTAAACGATGGCAAAAAATCTCCAAGGCTAACTTGTGCTGTTCACTGCCCTTGGCTGCCTCCATCTCTATTTCGCGAAAGTCATTAGTGGTCTCGGTCAATCCTAACATGCCGCTGTTCTTATTCAGTAAAGAATCCACTTGCGCCAGGTTCAAGTTTTCCAGTTTGGCTATATAAGGCACCAACGCTGGATCGATGTCGCCGCAACGGGTGCCCATCACCAAACCCTCCAACGGCGTAAAACCCATACTGGTTTCGACGGATTGACCGTTTTTGATAGCGGTAATACTTGAGCCGTTACCCAGATGACAGGTGATGATCTTCAAACTCTCGAAGGGCTTGCCAACATACTCAGCTGCTTTACGCGCCACGTACCCATGGGAGGTGCCGTGGAAACCATAGCGCCGAATTTTATGCTTGCGATACATGGCCATCGGCAGCGCATACATATAAGCATGCGGCGGAAGAGTGTGATGAAACGCCGTGTCGAAAACCCCTACTTGCGGCACACCCGGTAGCAACTGCTCGCATACTTCGATGCCTTTGAGATTATGAGGGTTGTGTAAAGGTGCAAATTGAATACAACGGCGCACCCCTTCCTTGACTTTTTCGGTGATCAATTCCGATTGCACAAACTCTTCGCCGCCGTGCACCAACCGGTGCCCAATGCCGTCGATCTCACTTTTATCCTTTAGAACGCCGTGTTTCGGATGCATCAATGTGTTTAGCACCAATCCAATCGCGACATCGTGATTCAACACCTCCCGTGTTTGCACAATTTTGTTCTTATCTTTGGGGGTATAGGTCAATATCGCTTCGCTCGAACCAATTTTCTCCACGATCCCTTTAGCGAGAACCTCTTCCCCCTCCATCTGGATTAATTGAAACTTGACTGATGAACTACCACAATTTAATACCAGGATTTTCATAAAGACCCTTTTCTTTTAAAACATGTTTTTGAAACACATTACATTGACATGAATTAATTAGAATTCAAAGCGAAGAAAATGAATGTTCAATCAGTGTGGCTGTTCTTTCGATGATTAAATTACTTAATTAAATTGTAAAATCAAACGAAAAATATTGAACCAACTTTAATAGAATGAAAAAAATAATTGGAAAATCGTAAAAATATTTTTTATTTTCTTTAAAAATGCTTAATTTTAATTACATATAGAACTGAATAACTCTACCATCCTATCACTAATCATCATTGCGGAGGAAAAGTCAATGGCAGAAGAAATGTACACCGTAACCAAGTTGGCCAAAGCACTGAATGTTTCAGACACGGTTGTGAAAAAGACGTTGAAAGAATTACGTATTGAACCGGACGCCAAAAGGGGGGCGTGTTCCTACTATAGCTCGGAAACGTTGGAAAAAATAAAACGCGCCTTGAAAAAATAAGAGTTTGGCGGCTCATCACCTCGTAACTGCCCTGATAGAAAATGGTTAGGAAATAGTTGACCAATGGTCAGTAGTTCTATTAATGAGCGAGGCCTCATTATATCTTTTCTTTCATGAAGGGGACAAAGTTCCTAAATCTAAAGACAAATCCCCTAATTCTTCCGAATAACTTGTTAATAGAATATGGAGGCTTGAGGGACGAGGGGTGAAGACATCGTCTGCTACTGTGCCAGTGTGCAGCGTAAGATGATCACAGATGCGATTCGTGCTGGTGCTGCCACGCTCATAAAAATATACCAAACTACTAACGGGGGAGTCGAGTCACAGAGCTTCGAGCTCAGCCCTGAAGTGGCCTGGTGTAACCCCGACATTCTAATCATTCCCGAAGCCAAGCGGTGTTCTGTTATGAACCCAGCTGCAAGGTTCTTATGTCCCGACCATAGTGGCTGTGCCTATTAACAAGCGCCTCCACCGCGACGAACCTCGGCCCTCAGCACTATGCTTTCGCCGAGGCCAAGCGCGGAGCTATGTTTACGGCTTGGGCGCCATGATGTTAACTGAAGCTATAGGATGGTTCGATTTATGCAAGCCCCTTAAAATGTTCTTCACTCATTCTATGGAGTAAACATGGAGCAAGAACTGTTTCTTGGAATCGATAGTTCTACCCAAGGCACCAAGATCGTGGTTCTGGATTTGGCGTCGACTCGGGTCGTCTATACCGAAGCGGTGCAATATGATAAAGACTTGCCGGAATATGGCACGGTCAATGGCGTCGTCCAGGGATTGCCGGAGGGTTGCTCGGAATCGGCTCCCCAGATGTGGATTCAGGCATTGGAAATTTTGTTCCAGCGCATGCACCAGGCCGGCGTTTCAATGGAAGCGATACGCTGCATCTCCGTCTCTGGCCAGCAGCATGGGTTGGTGACATTGGACGCCAGCGGCCAATTAACACGTCCGCGCAGCAAATTATGGAACGATTTCAGCACCACCGAAGAATGCCGCCTGCTGACCGAAGCCGTAGGCGGACTGGAGGCCATGATCGCCGAAGTGGGCAATTCCCAACGCACAGGTTATACCGCCGGCAAGATCTTTCACATGGTCCGCCATGAACCCGAAGCTTTTGCGCGCACGCACATTTGTTTTTTGGTGCACAATTATATCAACTACTGGCTCACGGGAGGCGTGGCAGTCATGGAGCCTGGCGATGTTTCCGGCATGGCTCTGTGGCACCCTGGCAAAAGAGCCTGGTCGCACAAAGTCATTAATGCCATCTCGCCACAATTATTCGAAAAATTGCCCCCCGTGCGGCCTTCTGATCAGAGCATCGGTTTCATTAGTCGACAGTTGGTGGAGAAATACGGTTTCCAGCCGGATTGCAAGATCGATGCGGGCAGCGGCGACAACATGTACGGTGCCGTCGGCACCGGCAACATTGCACCGGGTATCCTCACCATCAGCCTCGGCACCAGCGGCACCGCTTATACGGTCTTGGAGGAGCCATACATCGATCCGGAAGGCGAGATCGCGGCTTTTTGTGACAGCACCGGCAAACACCTGCCGCTATTATGCGTCTCCAATCTGGCCAATGGATATAATACAATTCTAAAACAGTTTAACCTCAGTCATGAGGATTTTAATCGCATCGCCACGCAGACGCCCGTTGGCAATCAAGGTCGGGTGTTATTGCCGTGGTATATGGGTGAGCGTACGCCCGATCTGCCGCAGGCCACACCGGTGTACTTTGGCTTTGGTTTGCAGGATTTTACCCGCGAAATTTTATGCCGCGCCGTGCTGGAGGGACACATCCTCAATCTATACGATGGTTTTCGCAAAATGCCAGTCAAGACGCAAGAAATCCGCTTGACCGGTGGACTGGCACAATCGCCGCTGTGGCGCCAGACCATCGCCGATGTGTTCAATTGCGAGGTGGTGCCGGTGGAAGGCGAGGGCGCTGCTCTCGGTGCCGCCCTCCACGCCGCATGGGTCTATTGCAAAGAAAGCGGTCGAGATGACCGCCTCGGAGAATTGATACAACCTTTCGTTAAACTGCGGCACGATTTGCGTTGCAAACCCATTGCAGCCCATGTCGCAGTGTATGAGCGTATGAAAGCGGTATTTCACGCCCTCAGCGGGCGGCTGCGGGGTGTAAAAGATGCGAAAGATCCATTTGCACTGCGAATGGAGGGGCTGGATTTTTGAAAAAGACCATCACCGCGAACCGCCATCTGGATCAAAATATTGCTCCGCCCAGGAACGTTGGATTTTTAAAAAAATCTTCACCGCGAACATGCCAAAAAAATAAATAAAGATATTTGCAGAATGCATAAAAAAGACTATCCCCTCGGCGAGGAAATCGCCAGCAGCATCACCCACGGACTCGGAGCGTTGGCCGCCATCGCAGCGTTGGTCATTCTCATCATCCAATCCGTGCGCTACGGCGATGCGTGGCATATTGTCAGCTTTATCATTTACGGCGTCACGATGATTTTGCTGTATGTATTTTCCACTTTTTATCACGCCCTGGCGCATCGTGGCGCCAAGAACGTGTTTGCGCGCATGGACCACGCCGCCATCTTTTTGCTCATCGCCGGCACTTACACGCCGTTCATGCTCACTAGCCTGCGTGTCGTATGGGGCTGGAGTATGCTAGTCGTCATCTGGATCCTGGCCATAACGGGTGTGGTGATCCGTTCTATTTATTTATCGCGATTTCGTGTTATCTCTACTATTGTCTATGTTTTGCTGGGATGGTCTTTCCTCATCGCCTATCGGCAGATTATCTTGAACATTCCTGCGGAAAGCCTGAGACTCTTATTATACGGCGGAATATCCTACACCGTCGGTGTGATTTTCTACGCTTGGCGAAAATTGCCTTTCCATCATTCCATCTGGCATCTTTTTGTATTGGCAGGAAGTGTTTTGCATTTTTTTGCGGTGTTGAAGCTATTGTGACCTGAATGATTCAAACTGAAATTACCTAGTTCATCATATTTTGATCGTATCAAAGAGACATTTTTCGTACGAGGGATGTGATCAGCCAAGAGGATGATACTACGATTTTGAATCACCCATCAGGTGTATTCAATATACCATCTTATGATGAAAGTCAATCCATCTCAAATAGGAGTAAGTAGTGTCAGGAAAAGATGGTGCATTAATTAAAAAATATGTATATTAAAAAGAACCCATTTCCTTGATAATTAAGTCTATTTTTCTTAGGGTGGTAGCATGTCTCGTTTCCTCATAACTGTTATTTTTATTCTTATTTGTGCGGGTCTCATCCTCGGCGGACTGTACTTTTACTACAAGCGCCAGGTGAGCTATGTGCCGGAATGGTACTCGCTGACAACCAAGGACGTTGATACAAGCGCTGGTACGCCAGCTGTCGATTCACGACTTGGGGAGAAAGGTTCTACCATCAGTCGCGATGCCAGAAGAACCACAGATAGGCTGGAGGATGGCTCTCGAAGCGGTAGCGCCCAGCGCTCAAGCAAACCAGTTGCCGAGCCGAGCGGTGTCATAAAAGATTCGCCTAATCAGCCGCTGGCGCAGTTTCAGACCACTGCCGATCCCAGCCGTACTATTGCGCTGCAATTGGGACGGGAAGGAAGCATGGCCATCCGCCAAGAAGAACTGATGCCGCTGTTGTTGCAGAGTATGAGCGCAGAGGGTAGCAACAAAATGGCCGAGGCCGTCAAAGCCGCCAAAGCCACAGTGCAGCCAGGCAAACTCACCATGGAGATGATCGTGGATGTGGATAAAATTCCTCGAGAGGAATTGGATCTGGTCGGCAAGAAATCACTAGCCTGGCTTCAGGAATTGATGCAAAAGAGTGGGCTGAACCAGGTTTATTTGAAAGCAGAGCTCTATCCGGTGGTACAGGGCGATGAAATGATCATCCTGCCACAATCTTCGGTATCGGTGGGTAAGATACAGTTTTCTCTCGGCGATCTGCACCAACGACTCGGGATTCCCATGCATGTTTCCATGGATCGATTCATTTTTTCCGACCTGCAATTGGAGGCGGGAAGGGTGGTCATCTCAAAATAATTTTTTATGCCATCATTCGATCAAGACTTTTTGGTTGCCACACGCGCTGTCATCTTCGACCGGTTATATATATGCGGGCGGAGGCGCTGTCCTTCATGGAGCGCTTACTATGAAAAAGGTAAGGTCGCCATCGTCGACGACGTGTAATCTAATGACCGGCGGGGATGCCCTGCCTCCTAAAGGGATACAGATGTGAATGGGAAGGTCGCCATCTTCATTGATCTATGATTTGTTGGCCGGCGAGGGCGTCGTCCTTTCCGGGAGTTCACAATGCAAATGGCAGGGTCACCGTCCTCGGCGACCTATGATTGATCGGCCGTGGCGAAAGTCCTTCCGGGGGGTCATAATATAGATGGGAGGATTGCCGTCCTCAGCAACTCGCAATATAATGACCGGCGGGGAATGTGCCGATCCACACTGGGTTTATAATACAACTGGTAAGGTCAGCGTCCTCGACGAACGAATACAAGTTGTCATGTCCATGAGTGCAACTGCGAGACTTTCATACTGTTCCGAACGAATCCAAAAATTCACCCTTTAGCATCATCTGTCATGTCGAGGAGCGAATGCGACGAGGCATCTTTTCTGTTGGTTACTTTGGCGTACTTGGCGGGTTCTGCGATCTTATCACATGATTACAAAATTCACCCTTTAGCATCATCTGTCATGTCGAGGAGCGAATGCGACGAGACATCTTCGAATCCTCTTCAGATTAATGGGCAAAAAGCGAAAACGTCACAGAGAATAGTTCTTTCCTTTTCACAATGACGCATAGCGTTTAATTGCATATCTTGCACCCCATCGGGGATAGGCCTGCGGCGGGTAGGAATGCCCGCCCTCCGTTCAATCGCTTGCCATCGATCCAGAAGAGGAACACAATACCCCATCTCGATTTCTCGCCCTTGAGTGAGGAACATTTAATTCTTTCTTTCCCACCAGGAAATTATGCTACCAGCTTTAAACGATGTTTTCTCAAAACAACAGAGGGTACACAGAGCACACAGAGGGTTTTTTCTATAAAATTCAAAGATCACAAATAAAAAATATTTTAACGTTTGCATTTACCAAAGCCACAGTTTTAATGTGTAACGATTAACGGCAAAGGTGGGAGAAAATTATAGTAAAAGAGAGCTTGAATCGGTTTTTATCAAGCCTTTTCCGCCACAACGATGATCTCCGCCGCGCCTGTCGCAAAAGGATGATGATCATAATCTCCATAAACAGCTTTAACCGCAAATCCTCCACGACTGATCAGGTGCTCCAGTTCATAACGAAAAAAATAGCGCATGGCGATTCGATCAGTGAGTTTTTCCTCGCGTCCATCCGGATGGTAGATATAGTGAATCATATCAATATCCAGCAATTGTCGTGATAGATCACGCTGCAGGGTACGGAAACGGCGCTGCACCCGGCGACCATCGGGCATGGTGAATTCCGGTTCATCGCCCCATTCTTGAAGGTATTTTTCCTCCAATAAGTAAGATAAATTGGGATTAAAAGCATCGATCACCAATGTACCGTTTTTTTGGAGGCAGCCCTGGATGCTATTTAGGCAGGCCAACTGATCTTCCACAGTGAGCAGGTGTTGAAATCCATGAAAGGGCACGATGATCAATGCGAAGGATTCTTCATAGTTAAAATTACGCATATCCCCTTGCAGCAAACACACGCGTCGGCATACCTCCGCGGACAGGCGTAATAATTTTTGCGAAGCCACTTCAAGCATGGCCGGTGAATAATCCAGACCGACGATATCGATACCGGCTGCGGCAATCGGCAGGGTGATGCGACCGGTGCCGCAGCCCAATTCCAGTGCCGGCCCGCCACATGATTTTGCTAAATCGACATAAAAACCGACGTCGTTGCGTTGGCAATAGGGAGGCACAAAATCGTAAAATTCGGCCATGACGCGGTAGAGGATATTCTCATTCATTGTCGCACAATCCTAAAAAATGTTATCTTCGCCAGAAAATGGTTGATTATATGGTGGGAATTTATCAATTTTGGGTCAAAGAATCAAATTAAAATTCGTAGGAAATTCGCAAAGTGATCAGAAACGGCCCCGCCCACCGGTTACTGAACAAAGTATTTTTTTAAATTCATTGACATGAGTCAAATATCATAAGATATGCCCAATTTTTATATTTGAAAAATATTACGCCGGCAGTCGTACATAGTATGTTTGTTTTACAAGACCTTCGTAGTAGAAAAAGCCCAGACAAACTAACCTTATTACCTTATTATCATCACCTTGATTATAAATAAGGTTATAAGGTAAGAATATGGGGATAGCATTTTCTATTAAGGTAAAAAGATCAAAATAAGGTTCAACAACATTGATATTTCGTATGTGCTGAGGGTGGCATTTCCAAGCCAGCAATAGGTAACGGCAATATCGGTGAAATCAACCGCGAAGCGGTGTTATGTTTATAGAAATGAAATGAACCAAAATCATAAAACCCCGTTAGGGGTGGCATATTTCTCTAAACCAGCAAACGATACCGGCAATATCGGCGAATCCAACCGCGAAGCGGTGGTATGTTTATAGAAATGAGATAAGCAAAATAATCTAACCCCGTCAGGGGTGACATGATGATACAAGCCAGCAACAGCAGAAGGCAACACCCACAAACCCAACCGCGAAGCGGTGGTATGTTTATAGCAATAAACATAAAAGATGTTATTTAACCCCGTGAGGGATGACATGTTTATATTAACCAATAATGAGCAACGGAAACATTGGCGAACCCAACTGCGAAGCGGTGGTATGTTGATAGCTAAAGAATGAGCTAAAATCATCAAAAACCCCGTTAGGGGTGGCATATTTATACAAGCCAGCAACAGTCAACGACAACATCAGCAAATCCAACCGCGAAGCGGTGGTATGTTTATAGAAATGAGATAAGCAAAATAATCTAACCCCGTCAGGGGTGACATGATGATACAAGCCAGCAACAGCAGAAGGCAACACCCACAAACCCAACCACGAAGCGGTGGTATGTTTATAGCAATAAACATAAAAGATGTTATTTAACCCCGTGAGGGGTGACATGTTTATATTAACCAATAATGAGCAACGGAAACATTGGCGAACCCAACCGCGAAGCGGTGTTATGTTTATAGAAATGAAATGAACCAAAATCATAAAACCCCGTGAGGGGTGGCATATTTCTACAAGCCAGCAACAGTCAACGACAACATCAGCAAACCCAACCGCGAAGCGGTGGAATGTTTATAGCAAAAGAATGAGCCAAAATCATTAAACCCCGTAAGGGGTGGCATGATTATAGCTATAAGCATAAAAAAACATTATTTAACCCCGTCAGGCGTGACATGAGATATCAAACGCACAGCTGTCAAAGATGGGTCGGTAATTTCTTCGCGCCATTGCGTTAGGTCTTTACAGGTTTCTATTTTTGGGTGAAAAGCCGAATATTGGGGGTGAGTTATTTCTTTGCGCCATTTCGTTACGTTTGTTGTAAATTGCAATAATTGGCTGAATCTTCGCGCTAATGGTCTGCCTTGCTTGTCGTTTTACGGTTTTACCCCCTCTTCGTGCATAGCGTTTTTTGGGGCAGATTTCGTAATTTGGGTGAAATTCAGAGCCATAGGTAAGAGAGAACCGTTATTTCAAAAATGTCATCCCGAAATCTGCTTCCATTTCGGCTTGAGGGATATTAAACTATAATATTGAAATATCGTAATCATAGGAGTGATAGCTGTTCGCCTATATGAAATATTCCGTCAGACCGGAAAAGGATGTGCTGCTCTGTGTGCGCTATTATGCGGCTCATCCCGATCCGTCGCGGCCATCCAAGCTGCCGGTGGTGCTGGTGCCTGGTTTGATGAATTCTGCCGACCTGTTCGATGTCCCCGGCGCTGTTAGCTATAGTCTGGCGCGGCGACTGCAAAGAGCAGGCCACGATGTCTATACCTATGACCAACGCGGCACCGGCGACAGTCAAATAAAGGACTGGCATTTTGGTCTGAGGGAGAACGCCTTTATCGATTTGCCGTCGGTGATTGCCTTTGCGCTGGAACGTTCCCAAAGCGACTCGGTTATTATCGGCGGCTATGGTCTCGGCGGTTTGTTCGCTTTCTTGTTAATCACTCATTTGCTAAAATATGAAGGCACCCTGCGCAATATAGAACAAAGCCATATTGAAAAAATATTCGCCATCGCAGCACCGGGTATTCTTCTGCCGCGTAAGGGGCGTTGGCAACACCTTTATAGCAGAGGACTGCAATACGCTGCGAAACGATCTGCCGTCATCGACCGCGTGGATTTTCTCCACATGCAAGTTCATGCTTATGATCCTGCTTTATGTAAATTGTTGCCGAAAATGGTTCTCCGATGGATGCTGCATCTCGCGCAAAAGAATCATGGCGCCGCCTATTTGGTGAAGAAATGGCCGTTCCCGACGCTATATCATCCCATCGATTTCGATACCGGTACCTTTCTGAGTTTGCTGCGTTCACAATCCTTACATCGAACCTCAAAACAGCTGTTGACGGAGATATTTAAATTTGCCCAGACCGATGGCTCCATAAAGATTACCGTACCCGAGGGATGTGTCGACTTGCCGAATGATTTTCGTTTATGGCAAGATATGCCACTATTTTTATTTTCCTCTTACAAGGATGCGCTGGTGCCGTTCATGGATGTCAAGATCGTCGCCGATGCCGTCAGAAGGGCTCGACTCTGCCTCATCGATGATATTTTGCACCCTGGATGCGGACATTGGGGCTATATTTTTCATCGCCCGATAGCCGACTACGTTGCGGCAGCGATCTTGCAATTTATAAAACAATAGATGATGTCCTGCTGTTATGCCCTAATTGTTTATAGACGATTGATTGGTATCATAAAATCTGACTTTAACACGGCTTCTTACGCTGTTTTTGGTCTCCTCCGATAAACACTCAAATTCATCTCGTGTGAGTAACCCTTCACGGACCCAGCCGCATAGGACCCATAATACGGTGCTTCTACGCCAGTCATCGAACAGTTCCGCGACGATTTTATCGCTATCGCGCACAAGGGCGTAAATTTGGCCGTAGGCTTTATGCGGAGAGCCGCTCGCTCTCTCCAGCCGACATCTGATCTCGATATTGGTGAGTATGCGCGCGCATAAGCGGTTGAGTGCTTTATCGCGCATATCGCGCAACTTTTTCCAATCGGATTCCGGAAAGTCCGGCATTTTCTTATCCTCCCAAATGTAATTTTATGATGATTGAAATCCATGCGAATCACAATAACCATTCCATAAGATTAACCAGTAATACCTTTTTGGCGTGAACTTGGCCGATAGACTTCTAACTCTTATCCGCTGGGAACGCCCCATAAGAAAAAGATTGAACTAAAAAATCAACGACGATAGTGATTAAAAAAATGATTTTTTGCTCATTTCTTTGCTTTTTGATTTTCACATTTCTAATGTTATAATATACTAAAAGTATGAGAATACTCGAAACGATTTATTTAGTAGATCAAATCGACTGCTATGGCAGCATTAAAATGATAACCTTTTTCAAATGGCGCCATAAATTCAATTCCGATTTTTATCATTTTAGAGTAATTCATTCTGGCAACAGGAATCTATGACTCGCTGGGTTTATCACTCCAGACATTCTGGCTTCATAAAACATGCTATAATCATGCTGTGGAGAATATGAACAAAGCGGAAATTCCGACTAGACGGAATAATCAATGGATATTTATTGTTTTAGATTATATAAAAGGAGATAATAATGAAAAAGAGCATAATAGTTCTTTTTTCCGCATTTTTAGCCGTTCAATGCAGTAAAAACATCGTCTAGGAATGTGAGACCTGTGCGAAAAGCGAGAACGGATAAAAGATTACTTTTACTGAAATCCAGCAAACTGTGTTCACGCCGCGGTGTGTATCATGCCACAACAGCTCCTCACCAAGCGCGGGATTGAACTTGGATGCCGGTGCAGCTTATGCCAATTTGGTCGATGTACCCGCAACCACAGCTGCACGCAAGCGAGTCGTGCCGTTCAACAGTTCTGAAAGTTATTTGGTATGGGCCTTGGAGGGGCAAAAAGCGCCGCTCATGCCCCCGTCTGGAAAGCTGAGTCAGGCCAGAATCGACTCAATTATTAGCTGGATTGACTGTGGAGCGAAGATCAATTAGGAGCCCTGATGTTAAAAAAATTATAACCGGCGCCGATCGTAACTTTTGGAACGCAGCCTACGTTTTATGTTTCTAATCACACATTTAATAAAAATCTAAGGAGGTCATCATGAAATGCAATGTTGGTGGAATCGATAAAACCATTCGCATCGTCCTCGGTTTGGCAATCATCGCAATCGGTATTTTACTGAAAAGCTGGTGGGGATTGGTCGGTGTGGTTTTGCTGATGACAGGTCTGTTCAATTTTTGTCTGCTCTATGTGCCATTAAAAATCAACACAGCAAAGAAGAACAAATAACTTTCGGGAGCAATCGATGCTTTTACGTATCTTTTATTGGCTGTCGATCTCAGGCCTAATCGTTTCTTCGGCAGAAGCGAGAAGTTTTCGAGTCAACCAGATCCCCAATGGTTCCAAGTACGGCTGCCAGAATTGTCATTCAAGTTCTTTTGGTGGTACGCGCAACGCTTTTGGTTTAGCGATCGAAAATAGTTTTCTCGACGCCAGTGGCAACGTACTCTGGGGATCTGCGCTGGCTGCACTCGATTCGGATGGTGATGGTGACACGAACGGCAAGGAACTACAGGATCCATCAGGTGTTTGGAAAATTGGTGATCCAAACCCCGGTGATTTGGCTATGGTGTCGAACCCAGGAGACCCGAGTAGCTGGACGAATGTTCAAACCATCAAGGCGCCTGGTTCTTTTATACTGTATCAGAATTACCCTAATCCATTCAATCCTGAAACAAAGCTGTCTTTTAGTCTTCCCTACAGCGCACTAGTCAATTTGACGGTTTACAACCTCTCAGGTCATCCGGTAAGGGAGCTTATAAATGAAGTTTTGCCGGAGGGAGAGCATCAGATGATTTGGGACGGGAAAGATCAAACGGGTTCATCGGTCGGTTCCGGATTTTATTTCGTTCGACTCAAAACTGCAGATCAGGTCAGAACAATTCGGATGTTGCTGGTGAAATAAATCACCTGGGTGGAGTTTGCGGTGATAATTACAGCAAGTAGGGAACCATTCTCCCCGAATTGCAAGAAAAAGCAAGGTTAGCTGTACAAACTCAAACCCGATAGAAGGAGGACAAAGATGAGCGAAGAAAGCAAATGCCCGGTGACAGGGCGAACGACCAAGCCGGTAGCCGGCGGTGGAACATCGATCCGTGACTGGTGGCCCGAGCAGTTGAACCTCAGAATCCTGCACCAGCATTCCATGAAAAGCAACCCGATGGGCGAGGATTTCAAATATAGAGAGGAGTTCAGGAAGTTAGACCTCAAGGCTGTGAAAGAAGACCTGTATGCGTTGATGACCGACTCTCAGGATTGGTGGCCAGCAGACTGGGGTCACTATGGAGGACTGTTCATCCGCATGGCATGGCACAGCGCCGGAACTTACCGCATAGGGGATGGGCGCGGCGGTGCAGGTAGGGGTCAGCAGCGTTTCGCGCCGATCAACAGTTGGCCAGACAACGTCAACCTGGACAAGGCCAGGCGGCTGCTCTGGCCCATCAAGAAAAAGTACGGCCGGAGAATCTCATGGGCTGACCTCATGATCCTTGCCGGAAACTGCGCCCTGGAATCCATGGGTTTCAAGACTATCGGTTTTGGCGGGGGGCGCGAAGATGTTTGGGAGCCTGACGAGGATGTCTATTGGGGCAGTGAGGATACGTGGCTTGGGGACAAACGTTACTCGGGCGACCGGGAGCTTGAAAATCCCCTGGCTGCGGTGCAGATGGGCCTGATCTATGTAAACCCTGAGGGACCAAATGGCAATCCTGATCCGGTTGCATCGGGCCGAGATGTGCGGGAAACCTTTGCTCGCATGGGCATGAACGACGAAGAGACCGTCGCCCTCGTTGCCGGCGGGCATACCTTCGGCAAATGCCACGGCGCCGGCCCTGCCTCCCATCTGGGACCAGAGCCCGAAGCCGCCCCTATCGAGCAACAAGGTCTTGGCTGGAAGAGCAGCTTCCGCAGCGGCAAGGGCACCAACACCATCACCAGTGGCATCGAAGGCGCCTGGAAACCGAACCCCACCAGATGGGACATGGGCTACCTGAGGGTGCTGTTCAAATACGAATGGGAACTGGTCAAGAGCCCGGCTGGTGCTTGGCAATGGGTAGCCAAGGATGTAGAGGAAGAGGACTTGGTAGTAGACGCGCACGATCCTACCAAGAAACGAAGGCCAATCATGACAACCGCGGATCTGTCGCTACGCTACGACCCAATCTATGAGCCAATTGCCAGACGCTACCTGGAGAACCCCGAACTGTTCGCAGACGCATTCGCCAGAGCTTGGTTCAAGTTGACTCATCGGGATATGGGCCCCCGGGCGCGCTATCTTGGTCCGGAAGTGCCGGCAGAAGAATTCATATGGCAAGACCCCGTGCCGACGGTAGATCATGATCTTATTGACGAAGCCGATATTGCTGATCTCAAGTCCAAGATACTGTCTTCTGGCCTCACGATCTCGGAGTTGGTGTATACTGCCTGGTCATCTGCCTCAACCTTCCGCGGCTCCGATAAGCGCGGCGGTGCAAACGGCGCGCGTATTCGGCTTGCCCCACAGAAGGACTGGGAAGTCAATCAACCTGAGCAATTAGCCAGGGTGCTGGCGACCTTGGAGGGCATCCAGCAGGAATTCAACCGGGCACAGTCCAAAGGCAAGAGAGTCTCGCTGGCGGACCTGATCGTTCTTGGCGGATGTGCAGCCGTGGAACAGGCGGCAAGGAACGCGGGCTACGATGTGGCTGTACCATTCACACCAGGCCGCACCGATGCTTCGCAGGAGCAAACCGATGTGCATTCATTCGCCGTACTTGAGCCCAAAGCCGATGGCTTCCGCAACTATCAGAAGTCAAGATTTGCGGTGAGGGCTGAACACCTGCTGGTGGATCGCGCCCAACTGCTGACGCTAACCGCGCCCGAAATGACAGTTCTCATCGGCGGCCTGCGCGTTTTGAATGCCAACTATGGGGGTTCCCAGCACGGTGTCTTTACCCAGAGACCTGGAGTGCTTACGAACGACTTCTTCGTGAACCTGCTTGACATGAGCACAGAGTGGCATCCGGTAGGTGACGATGCTGAGCTGTTCGAAGGACGTGATCGCAAGACCGGCGCGCTCAAGTGGACCGCCACCCGCGTCGATCTGATTTTCGGTGCGAACTCACAACTTCGTGCAATCGCAGAGGTCTATGGGAGTGATGACGCCGGGGAAAAGTTCGTCCACGACTTTGTCTCGGCATGGACTAAGGTCATGAACCTGGATCGTTTCGACCTTGCCTGATCTTGGTAGCAACGTCGTTCATGCTTCCCAGCGGATAAGAAAAGGTTCAGCGGTTGTTAAGAACGTGCCCGCTGCGCGTTCATCCGGTAGGAAGGCCGGCCCCGCCGGCCAAGTGGAGTTCCAGCGGACGGCGCTGCGCGCCGCCGCTGAACCGGAGCGTTATATACCTTCGAATAGAGCAGCCGTGCAACCGAATGGGTTACGACTACATGCCCGATAGAAGATGAGTACGACATGGTAACAGGGGTAATATAGTTGAAATACCATCGAACTCGAATATTTTAGTCTTCCCCGAGCGCCGTGGTGTAATCCACCTGCGGTGAAGTTGTGGCACCATTAAAAAAATCTTGCTTTGCTGCGGATTAAGTAGTATCTTTTAACGCCGATAAAAAAGTTTGGCATTGTAGTTTTTGATTATATGCTTCCCAACCAATTATAATATCGGCCAAACAACTTCTAATTTAAAAGTCAATACTTCCTCTGCAAATGTAATATATTTAATGACATATCAACAAAGCGGCAGCTTTCGTTCGCCGTTTCGTCTGATGATAATAAATTGCCCTAATTTCAAGGTATCTCTGTGCTCCCAAAGGTTGTGATCCGGTTTTGTATCGTTGCTTTAACGACTACCTTCGTCCATGCCCAGCCGTTTCCAGATCAGCATTATGTTCTGCGCGGACAAGAACTATTTTCCGCCATCGAAACCAATAATGGTATGGAACTCAGCGAAGATGGCACGAGCTTGAGGCTGAAAGATGGCGCCACCCTCGGCTATGTCGTACTTGCGCCGCAGACCTGTCCATATCCTTTCGATCAGGGTCTGCCGTCGTGGAATGGCAGAGCTGAGAGCCAAGTCAATGGCTTCGCCGTGCAGATGCGCTTCCCCTACGCCGGCAGTTGGTCGCCTTGGCTGACGGTGGGCTATTGGAAGGATTTCATCTGGGGCTCCTACGGCTCTACCAGCTATGGCGGCGGCAGGATCGATTATGATTATGTCCTCCTCAACACGCCGCAGGATAAATTTCAATTCAAACTCATCATGTCGCGCGCCAATGCGGCCATGCCGTCGCCGACGCTGCACAAGCTCAGTTTTTTTGCCTCCGATTCGCGCACCACGGCTGCAATCGACATCCCCGCCATCGTCGCCGATAACCCTGCGCCCATTTTCATCCCCACGCAGTTTTACTATCAGTATGCTCTCGATCCCGACATCGGCGGCAGCATCTGCTCGCCCACCTCGGTGGCGATGATTCTGCGTAGTTACGACATCCCGGTCGATCCGCTGCAGTTTGCCCGCGACACCCGCGATCCCTATTGGGGCATCTTTGGCATCTGGCCGCGGGTGGTGCAGAATGCCGCCGAATATGGCCTCGATGGCGCCGTCACCCGCTATCGCACCTGGAGCGAAGCGCGGGAGGTGTTGGCCAAAGGCGGCCGCATCGCCATGTCCGTGGGGCCGCCGCTGTATACGGGGCATCTAATGATGCTGGCCGGCTTCACCAACGACGGCCGCCCCATCGTCCACGATCCGGCCAAGTCCAATGGGTATAGCTACGTGTTCAATAAAACCAGTCTCTCGCGCTCTTGGTTCGAAAAAGGCGGCATCGCCTACACGTTTTTCCTGGCCGATACCACCACTTTGGTGGCTGAGCGACACCCCCGGCGCTCCATACCGCCGAGGGAGTCGCAACTCTTGCAGAATTATCCCAATCCATTCAATCCGACCACCAACATTGTATTCAGCTTTGCGCAGCCGCAGTCGGTGCGTCTTGCGGTGTATGATATTCGCGGCCGCTTGGTGGCGACCCTCTGCGAAGCAGAGCTGCCGGCGGGCCATTACGCTTTCGTCTGGAACGCGGCGAATTTACCGTCGGGTACGTATTTGATTCATTTGCGTACCGAATCGGGTCAAAAGACCATCAAGGCTGTATTGACAAGGTGAAGCATTCATTTTACTTTCGCCAATCGCAGAGAGCATCGAATTTCGGTGGGACAATTTTACACGAAAACACAAAGGATATTAAAGTCCACAGAATCGTGCAAGTCTCTTGAAGCGATTTCGTTAAAGCCAACTGACCTTTCCGCTTCGGAATTCAGGCTTTAGCCTTTCATAAGCCATAGGCCGACGAATCGGTGCCCCAGATATCCCGCGTTCTCTCACAATTACTTCATATGCTGGCAAAGACGCGCTCATTTTTGGTTTGCTGCGATCAAGACTATAGGTGTGATAGGATGATAGCAAAAAGAAAAATCTACCACAAAACCATGATCGTGAGATTTGAAATCGGTTAGGCGAACTTTTACGGCGATATGATCAACGCCGAAGGCGTGACACGTTTTTAGCCATCATTGGGAAAAATGTCAAACCCCGTAGGGGTGACATGGAAGATTTTGTGCAATCACCTGGCTCGGTGCCTGATGAATAAAGGTTATGCAAGGTGTGAGATTTGTGGTCATTGTATTAGTCGAAACGCCGTAAATTTCTTTTTCAATACGGGTCTCAAAACCGTCGATAGATCATTTTGAATCCGATTCCATGATTTTGCGCGGCTGAATTTTAGCCAGAGCCTCCCTGATCTGTTTCTGCGCCATAAAAGTCAGATGGCCTACTACCAATGGCTGTGCCCGATGCTGCAAATGGACAATTAACTTGGCGGGCTTGATTTCGATGCTGGAAATTTCATTCCAGGGAATCACCTCCTCTTTTTTGAAACGTTTGTGCTGTAAGGTGATTATTTTTTCGTCGATTTTGATATACTTGGTGCGGAAAAAAAACGAACGAAGTTTGGGGACGAAATAAAAGACAAAAATGAATAGATACATCACGGCAATGGCCATATATATCCATCCAAAGAAATTACTTGAATCACGTTGTAGCTTTTCGAGTGCATTGATCAAGAAGAAAATGCCGAGAAGCCACAAAAAAATTTTATGCCACTTTTGAAGAGTCTCCTCGCCTGTTACCGGCTCGATGCTGATGGTTTTGGATTGCATAAATCGTCCTGCAAATTATTTTATAGCAAGGGTTTGATGATTCAGACTCTGGAAGATCGTGATTTATAATGGCCGACAAATGAATGATTTCCAATGGCTCTTTTGTCGCCTCATGCCCAAAGTAAATCATAGGTGAAGAAATTCTCTTTTGATGAATATTATCAGCAAAAATAGAAATAGAATGGTGGCAATCGATGATAATATCAATGGAATCATTCCTTTAGGAATACTTTTTATCATCTTGATACTTGAAAATGCTGTTAGAAACAACAACAAAAAAAATTTTTGCCGTTTTCATAATTCATCCCTTGTTTAACAGTAGGGGAGATAGTGATTATTATTTCCTCTTCGGAATAGAAAATTTGATATCATTTCAATAAGATAAATTAATTTCTTTAGTTTTTTTTAGATCTGAATAAGGATATTAGATAAGCTCCGAATATAATTACAAATGTAATAATAGCGATCAATATATCTTTCAGTAATAATACACTCAAGATCACAGATGTAATGGCTAAAGCCAATCCCAATTTATGCCAAGATTTCATCATCATTACTCCCTTTTATCTCAATATTTTGAGATGCTGAATTGCCCTTTTTGCGATCCAGCAACTATATTTTTTGCCATTTCGACTCATCGTTCAAAATCGGCGCCGAATGTAAGAACTGCTGTCCGTCCTTATGCTCGTTCTTCTTGTGGCGTTACTTGTAAGATGCCAACAAATCCAGCGAACAATCCTTGTTCTGTTATGATAGATCAAATGTTGTTCACAAAATATTTTATGATATTATTCTGCTCTTCTATTGTAGGTGAAATATCCTGAATTAACTTACCATTTTCCAACAATACTATTCTGGTACATATTTGAAATACATGTTCTATGTTATGGCTGGATAGTAGTATCGTTGTTTGATATTTCGAATTTAAGTTCTGTAGATATGATTTTAGCAGAATTTGTGATCGTGGATCCAAGTGGGAAAAAGGTTCATCTAAAATTAAAACTTTTGGATGAGTTAAAAGAGCTCCAATAATACCTATTTTTTGTTTGTTGCCATTCGAAAAATATCTTATCATTTGATCAGGTTTTGACAAGATATCATCAAATAAAAAATCTTTGAAATCCGAAAGATAGTTATTCATATTTATCTTGTACACCGATGCAATAAAATCAAAATATTCCAGTGGTTTTAAAAAATCGATTAAAAATGTTTCATCAAGATATGCAGCTGTATATTTTTTCCAGTTTGTATCATTTGTGACTATTTCTCCACCAATCTTTATTGTCCCTCGATCAAGAGGGATAAGATCAAGAATTGCCCTGAAAAGGGTCGTTTTACCAGCGCCATTATTACCTACCAATCCAAGAATTGAACCTTCTCTTATATGTAAATAGGGTATACGCAGGACAAACGTCTTTCCATAGCTTTTAGACACATTTTCGATCTCTATCATGATCATCTCCATGCTCTTTCAATGATTTTATATTTTTTATTAATAAAATGATGCAATAAAAAAACAAATATTTGCTTATAAAAAAATAGGGCAAAAAAAGCAAGCCCAAAAACATACAAATATATGGATAGAACTGCGTCGCTAGCAAAAATTCGTTGGTTGGCGTCGGATAATGCAATAATAATAAAAGGAACCATCATGACAATAATCAAGCAGAATGATAGAAATGGGGACGAATCTAAGGAGTTATTATGGAACCATTTTGAATCTAATCGAATCATATTTCGATTATGCAAAGACTTAAAAATAAACATAGGAATGAAAATGGTCGAATTGTAAATTGTGAAAATCAGTAAAAGATGGCGAGTGACAGGACTAGCAAAAGTAAATGTTATCAAGTTGATCCCACAATGAAAGAGTATCATTATTAATAAAAGAATCCATTTTGAAGCAATTATTTTGGAATAAGGTATATCACGAGTCATAAGTAGGGGTAAGTATTTTCCATCCCATGCAAACAAAGCTGTACCATATGATGATATAAATAGAAAACCCAGAGCTATATATACTAATAACATATGAGCGATTATGTCAATTTGCTGTGAATTCATTGATATCAATGCTGCCATCGCCAATAAAACTAAAACACTACTTATAAGTAATGAAAATTTTGTAATATTGTTCCTAAAGATAAGCTTTAGTTCCAATAACAATAAATTATAATAACTATTTGATGAAAATGAATGAAATATTTTGTTCTTAAAAAATATGGGTTCCAGATTACATTCTCTGTTATAAATACACCTCAAATAGTTATAAAAAATCATTAAGTGAATGACAGCCGCAAATACCAATAAACAGAATACAAAAATATTTCCTTCTAAAATGCTAGAATAAACCTTCTCTGAAATATACCGTAAAATGAACATTTTATTATGAAATAAGATATAGGTAAGAATACTATATGATATAACGCTAGTTGTCATGTTTAGTAGCGCGCCTGATATCACAAACTTAATTTGTGCAGCGAGAAGATTGATAAATATCAGTGATACAATAATACTTAATAGCCACAAGATTGTGCCGATCGTAGTACTTTTTATAAGCCAGTTTGTACCCAGCGATATATAAAAAATAAGTAATAATAAGAAAATGGGATCGATAAGTAACCGAGCTAAATATATCTTAATAATAATACTCCTTCTGATCGGTAGAAGATTATAACATATACTAATCAATGGAGAAAATTTATAGAAAAATAATTTAAAGGTAAATTGAAAATACAATAATACAGGTAATAGATTATTTACAAATGAAATACAACTTTTTTGTTTTAAAATTTGAAGGCAGATATCCTCAAAATGATAACCGATGATTGCTATCAAGATGATGGAATATGTCAACATGAGAAAAGATAGTACACGATGCAATAGTCGCGTACCGAAAAAAGGATTTCTCCAAAATGCAAGAATGTTATGGATTATCAATATTCTTATGAATTTTAACGAATTCATATTATCTTAAATAGTAAGGTAAATTTTCTGAGATAGTTGGATGATTGTTGAGTAGAAGTGCTCATAATATTTAAAAAGTAATATATTTATCACTATAACAATGGTTAGAGATATTACTGGCTGCATATTTGAAAGAATAATAAGAATTCCTGCTGCAAATATAATCGCTAATAAAGTAAGTGATTCTCTTATTGCGCTATTAATATTCTTGCCATGCTTAATATAAATTATCACTGTATCTTTGATCGAGTTGTACATATATAAAAATGGCAACCAATAAATAAGAGAGATGCAGCAAATAAATAAAAAGAATATTTCAAAAAATGACCTTTCTATTAAACGGAAATAAAAGAGTATAAAAAAAGTGGGTAACATCGTAAATATCATTAAAATTCTGTTAGTGTTAATATGTATTTGGATGATTTTATTTAAGATATCAGGAAATATTCGAAATATGACCATTTTTTCGCAATATATAACAAATTGATTTTGAAAAAAATAACTTAAAAAAAATCCCATAGATGAAAACAATAATAAAAAGTGTAATAGGTCATTCAGTATCCTATCTTTTAATGGAAATCGTAATAAAAATGTCGTCATTAATAAAGGTGTAAACAATCCAATAGGACTCTGACGGATAAAATACCGTATTAGATATTTAATGACTATTTTTCTAATTTGCTTCAACCCCGAATTTCTCCACAAATTTGGCGGAAAGAAAAAAAATTCTTTCCGCCGTCATACAGATACTACTTGGTTAGCCCATAAACAGCACATGCTAAAGAAGCACCGATTAAGAACCAACCAGCTCCCGGAATTAAGCTTGCACCTAATTTTACAGCAACTGCTGCAGTTACATCAGCAAAACCCACTACACCGCATGCTACATCCAATGTTTTATTACCCCCTACGATACATTGCAAATATCCATATTCAAGTATTTGCATAGTTACCTCCTTATATCATTTACCACCAATCATCATACCAATTCCAGCTGCACAAGTAGGTCCGAACATCCAACCCGCCCAAAATAATTGACCGGTTAATGTGAGGCCTGTAAGTATTCCACAAGAAACAATTGTAGTGATTGTTCCGAATGACTTCTCTCCTCCAATTATTTCTTCCATGTGGTTTACCTTGATGTATTGCATAGTGCACCTCCTTATTTAAATTGCTAAAATTTGCTAATTTTATCTCACCTCCTCCCCAGCGTTCCGGACCGCCGGGGTGTTTAGGGTAAGCCGGCTAAAATTTTATCCAATTTCACTTCCCCCCTGATTTTTTGTCGCAGTATTCCGCTTTCATCAAAGATGAATATCGACGGCGATATCGCACGACCAAAATGACGCTTGAACTCTGACTCAGAGATATACGCCCAAACTACATGCTGCGCACAAGCGAATTTCGGCCATTGCAGGGGACCATAACAAAGCGAAAAATTTTCCTCTGTCGTCACCAAGAACAACCTCCGGCCACTAAATGCTTCTGCGTTCGACTCCAATACCTCCAACTGGTACATACAGTGCGGACAACGGGTGTGAAACAGCATTAATACCTGACTGCGATGGGGTATTATTCGCAATGTGTCGCGTCCCTCGCAGATCTCATATGCTGCTTTCGGCAATAGCGATCCCAACGGCAATACCTGCGGACGCAACGCTTCGCGAATCAACCATATCATAAAAATGATCAATAATCCGCTGAATATGCTCATGATGACTTGTTTTGTTCTCATCTCCAGTCTCTTTAATAAAGCCATAGCAGGTCACAAAAACAAAGGTTCACAAAAATTCTTTCAGGCTAAAGCCTGAACAATGTGCGATACGATACACCCTCAATTTTATCGTCCTCTCATTCCATTCAGGCTAAAGTTTGAACAATGTACAATAATATGATTGATCTATTTTTTCACTCTCATCCAACTCAGGCTTGCATATTTTCAAAATACATCAATACCCCCCATTGTATCACCAACACGATCGTCCACATGAACATGATCACCAGCGCGGCATCCAATGGTTTCACTTTGCCTGTTGAGGCCAAACCCTTAGCCAGCAATAAAAGCCAGATAATTTCGAATGCATTAATATGACTCAAAAATCCGAACGCGGCGTTCGAAAATTTCGCTCCGGGAAAAAACGTCAATATAGATAACGGTACATAGGCCAGTTGCTGTTGGGTGATTGTGTCAGCAGGCAGGTGTAATACCTAAAAAATACTAACCACTTTTTATAGTCTATACAACGGCGCACCTGTTTTTAAAACTCATTTTCATGTTTTAGCATTATTTTATAAAGACCAAATCATCCAGCCAGCACTGCCTCACTGTGTTTCTACCAGACTCACGGCAGCTTTTTTCCATTGAACACCTGTGTTGGTGGGGCGCCGAACTCTTTATAGCAGGCATTGCGAAAGGTGCGCTCGTTGCAATAGCCGACGCTATTGCCTACTGCTTTAATCGTCGCTTGATTGGGATAAAGCTCCATGGCCCGCTGGAGTCGCAGCTTGCGGATCAAGGCGAGCGGCGAAATGCCGTAATAATGCTGCACCAGCATGCGAAGATAAGATGATGAGATATGCAATAGATCGGAAAGTCGATCGACGCAGAAATCGCGGTCGAATAGGTGTTGTTGGATGGTTTGTTCGATGTCGGCGCGAGTGATCATGAGTTACCTCCTTGGCGCTTTTAAGCAGAATGAACATCCGGTTAAGGCTTTGGCCTACCGCAAAGACTGCCGTTCCCCGCGCTCCTCACAGAGATGGTTCATATCGAGGCTGTCATCTACCTCTGATGATTCTATCGGATGAGGCGTCCCTTATCCGAGATAGCTCTACAGGAGCTGAAATGTTGGAATGCTCACACATGGGCCCCCAGCAAATTGTTCCCCAAGTCGTATTTACCCCCAATGGTATCTCGTCTGTCTCCTAAACCGTCCTCCATGGTTGGTCGATAGGGCGGGGATCGTCGGCGGCCAAGGGCTGCAGCCAGAACGAAGACCACCATGGAGGCGTCTGCCGCGGCGAGTTGTTCATGGAGTGTCCAAAAAGTAGCAAAAGCCATAAGGAATCAAAAGTTCTCATGACTTGCTATATAACAATATAAAATATTGCCCACAAAACCTTGTGAAATCTTTCATAAGACTTTTTGGTCACCCTCATTGTGAACGAAAATTTAAAATCCGATCCGTCCTGATATAAAAATTGCACTGAAGACGATTGAAAGATGAACAGGGGAGAACCAAACACCACTTACCTCCCCTTTCGGTGGAAATTTAGTCTACCCAGGAGTAACAACGACAACAAGTCCGTTCTGCTGATGTCCACCATAAAATATAGACAATTTATTGAAACTGTCAAGTAAAATCGACAATATTGGCGAAAATTACCGCATTTATTAAATATCTTTTGATATTGATGGAATATAAAAAGGCGGCTTTGCTTAGCCGCCTTTGAGTTAATTATAGCCGTTGTTTTTCAGCTGCTCCTCGCAGCAATAGAATTTTTCTCCCGATCAAGGAAATTCCAATTTTTAAGCGAGCGAAATAAATGCCGCTGGGAGCCGAAAGACCTTGGTCATCCTCCCCATGCCATATCGTTGTATGTGAACCGGCTGATAGAGTCTTATCCAGCAGTCGCCGCACCAAGGCGCCGCGCGTATCGTAAATGCAAAGCTCCACACGTTGCTGCTGCTGCAATAGAAATGGGATGGGGATCGTGGGGTTGAAGATCGTTCATCGCCAAACCATACTGCTGAGGCACAGCGACGAATAAAAATCATGGTCTTTGATTGACCCATGGAAGAGGTGAGTTATATCCCATGAAAAAGTTTCCGGAAAAACATTCCCCAAATCTATTGCGTTGGTTTTGAATCTTAAAACGCTGAAATTGGTTTCACAGCAGATAGAAAACAATTTCAATTCCCAACTCAGATTTTATCGCCATGGATGATGGCCGAGGTGTTAACGTTACGTTGATTGGCTTTGGTATGAGAACCTATTTGCGTACTTTCCGTTGTCGGCCTTCACCTCGGCTCAAAAACTTACATAGTTTGTTGGGGAAAAAGATGACCCCCAGTCTACTATTCGCTAAAGAGGTATTAGAATTGCAAAAAAAACTTTTACACCCTCATACGAGTGAAGCCCGGCAATGAATCGACCAACGACTTTTCGCTGCACAAAGGATGACCTCTATCGCATCACATGAGCGGCGTTTTTTATCAACTCATTGCCAAAAGGACTCCACTGACGCAACAAATCTTGTGTTTCTGTTTTTCTTTCCGCGGCATTTCCAAAAGCGACATGACAATGGATATGGGTTGCTCCCAATTGCTTGAGGGTGATATCGTTGTTTATTCGCCGCAGATATCTTTTCAGATTATCCGTTTCTCCGATCAGGCAGGGAATCCAAAATCCATTTCGGCTTTCTTTCGAGATAATGAAATTCGCTGGCCATTCTTTGAAAGATTTTGAGATGGGATAGATATAATAGGTATATTGTTTTCCCGATGCACCGACCCATGATATGCTCGGAACCCTCATCATCGTAACCTCCTATTCAATACATGGTGATCAGTTCTCAGTCGCCAAACCGAAATCCCTGTGGCACCTGCGGTGGGGTGGTATCTACTACCGAGTCTTGCGCTTTTTTTACCAGCACCACATACATCGAAGATTTGTTATTGCCCTCATTGGCGCCAAGGATGACTTTGCCAGCTGGAAATTCTTTTTGATAGAGCTGGAGTGGGGCGTCGTCTGTGGTGACGATTTTTTGTTGTGTGTTTTTCCACGATTGCAGCCAGCCGGGTAAAGGTGTGGAAGAATCATATCCCACCATTACCACCGCCGGCAGATTGACTTTAAACGAGAGCCAATGGGCATCGGTTCGGGTTTTATCGTCATTTTGCGTCATAATCCATGTATATCCTTGGCAGATCTCGGGAATCTGACGTAATACATAGTCGCGATCCAAATAATATTTATTATTCACTGTTAGATCCGCCACACGATAGCTTGCAGGGTTTAATTCGCTTATTTGCAATTTATCCTCGACGATATAGGTAATCGTCTGTGGTGTCGGCATGATGTTGCTTTTTTTTGCGCGGTCTTTGATGTTGGCGATCTGCAGGGAATAACTTTGTCCTGGCGTATGGGCCGCGGTTTTGAGAGTCACGGCCGTCCCGTCCTCTGCCAAGGTTGCAGCGACAATCTGTACCGTGGGGGTGATTTGATAATTTGCTGTATTCTGCGCCGAAGTTGGTTCCACTTTTTCACTAAAGTTTACTCGTATTTCTGAAGCGGAAACAACCTGCACAGAGGTGACGCTGGGTGGTTGATCGTCGCCTTTAGTGGTGACGGTGATTTTAGCGGGCTGGAGGCTCTTTAAGCCAGCGTCGTCGATGGCATATACCTCATACGAATAGGTGGTCGCTTCCTCCAAGCCGTTGTCGATATAAGAGGTGGTGGTCACAGTACCCAGAGGGGTACCCTGCCGAATAATTAAATAGTACTTGGCAATGTCACCGTCTTCAGCAGCAGGTGGGGACTGCCAGGAGAGGGTAATGCTGTTCATGGTTTGGTTCGGACTGACTATGCTGATGGGCGCGTTGGGAGGGATGCTGTCCAGTTTTACGCCACTGCCGATGTGCAAGGCCCAATCGCCGGCAAAGGGTGGGGTAAAGGTTCGCTTTGCACCGCCGGAAACCATGCCAGTGGGTTGAATCGTACAGGCGCGCGGATTAATCCATTCCACAGGCAGAGCCTTTGTCAGATGCGTCAGATCGATGGTCACCTCACCGCCATTGCGATGATAGGCCAAATATTCCTCCCCGGGCTTGGCGATGAGCTGGCCTGTCAAAGTCCACTCATGGTGTGGTTCCATTTCGCTCAATGGAATTCTATCGATGAATTTATTTAAGAAACTAACCCATTGCTGTTCCTCGGCCAACGCATCTAAATCCCAGCCACCTTTGTCTGGTGCATAAGTGGTGTAAAAACCCGAGGTATAAAAACCACCGGCGGTAATGATCTCCCATAAAATCTT
>FWPV01000208.1_pt1 | contig 206087 bp, 194 predicted proteins | sample 2228371 | NCBI WGS metagenome assembly FWPV01 (sample SAMEA103939776, study PRJEB20133) | metagenome | reverse complement strand
ATAAACGGACCAAAACCGCTGGGCAGGGCTATCTGGACTGTCTGGTCATCACTCAGGGTTAGTCTTGTGCCGAGGTTTCTGATTTCTACCCAGTTGAACTGCGGACATTTGGTATAGAATGTATCAACATCATCATAAGCCCAGTAGGAAACTGTCATGCCGCCAGTATCAGGAATTGGGTCGCAGGGCCTGATCGCACCGACGAGAATTGAAATCGGCACCACCTTGCTGTATCCACCCTGGGCAGAAACATAGAGCGTGCAGGAAACCCGGGTTTCCGGTGGCATGGCAAGCGTCCTGACCCGATACGGGTCACCACTATTAATCCGCACACTATCCACCATTATCTGCCCGTAAAAACCAGCCGAATCCTGGACAACCAACCGGGCATCACCCGAACGCAGGATGGCGGTAACATTATTCGCATGACCAAAACCAACATTCCGTAACCCGATTAAAAGCTCAGCGGTCTCCAGCGGGTCAAGCCGGCCGTTACCGTTCCCGCCCTGCACCGTATCTATCACCGTCAATCCGAAATACTGCAGGTTTGGCGCACCCACCCGCAAATAGATACGGGAATTCCAGACCGAATCTCTCGCATCCTTGCACACAAGATTGAAAAGAATGATATGCCCGTTGGTACAGGTGGGAGCAACCTGAAACTTAAACCCGTTCGGACCGGTAAACGCCGAATCGTGCCCGAGGATATCGCCAAAACTCTTCAGGGAATCAACAATCGTAATGAACGGGTCCTGTGTCCTTATTCTGCCTGTTACTGAAAAGCCGGTAGAATCGCCATAATTCTTTACCCAGGTGGGCAGAATAATCTGCTCACCGGGATTGATGCAGCCGTCGCCATTACCACCGGGTGGCGAATCGTTTACAAAAGAACGCAGATAGGTGATATAAGGTGTTCCGGACGACTGGGCGATAATCGTTCCCTCGTGAGGTGAAAATCCCTGACCGGTAATGGTCAAAGAGAACTCACCTGGACTTGTCGCGTTCACCGGCAACACCACATTTCCGGTAGCATCGGTGTAGCCAAACACATAAAAATCACCTGGCTTCCAGGCACAAACCAGTGCATCCTTTACCGGATTTCCCTGTCTCGTAACCGAGACATTCAGGTCATAACTACCCAGGGGAATCACCGGCGGATACACACAATTTGCCTCAACCAGCGGACCGGTCCACACCGTAAGTGCCGGGTCACCCAGCCAGAGATACATCCGGGCATTATCGGTTCCTCCCTGAGAGGCGTAATACTTCTGAATATAGGCGTTGGCATTGCAAAGCATCCAGCCTAAATCCCAGGTCGGACAGGTGTAATTACGCACTCCCGGAATAACAATGGTGAAGGTATCACCCAGGGACCGAAACAAGGTGGAATCCCAGGCATGATTGGGAATGGTGTAAGATGCCTCGGTTGCACCGAGTGACGCCACCGCGCCACCCGGATATTTTCTCATCCATGCCTCACCCAGACAGGTGCCAACCGATAACACATGATTCAGGCAGCAACAGTTTATCACCACCGGTGTTAAATCACCGTTGGTTAACGCATTGATATGGCTGATCGTCCAAGACTGACCGCTGGCATCCCAGGAAGACCAGTCGGTCTCTGAGCCGTGTCCCCGATAGTTAATGACCACCCTGCCCTCGTTAATATCCGCACTCACCATCGCATTGGTGCCGCCCGCGCCTCCCATAATTGTGTCAAATGTGTATCGGTAGTAACCGTAGGGGAAGTGGTAAATACCACGGGTGCAGGCGGAGTATTTCTGCGGATATTGCTCACTGTGCGCTACCAGCCCCGCCTTGGCTGTCCAGTCTCCTGTCGCCGGATTTTTCTCAAATCTCAGGGTCTTCAAAATCTGATTCCCGAGGTCGGCTGAACTCTGCGGACTGAACCGACCGATGCCAAGTTCAAAATAGTCATCGCCACTGCTTGGTTCCAGGTCCGCATACCACATATCAGAAAAGCCAACCCCGGGGTAGGCATAACCCGGCACTTCATTGTATTCACCAACCAGCAGAACCCAGCGCAGCGTCGCCGGACTATTCCGGTTATATTCCGCCCGAATTGAATCCTTAATCTCGGTAGCGGTCCAGGAAGACTTGGCGATAACCCGTGTTTCAATCCCGCGCTTCTGATGCCAGTTCACCAGACTGTCGAGCCAGCCGCCAACATAGTTAGAGTGAGCGATCACCAGATAACGCACCCCGGGACTATCAAACCAGCCCACATCAAGACTAAACCTGCCGGGGTTATCAATTAGGGTCTTGAGTATCGGGAGCGTCCACGGCTCAATCCGATGTCTCCTGAAAGCTCCATAATGATTCACCCGAACCACCAGTCGCTTCGCAACCAGTAACTCCCGCTTCAGCGGGTTATAGCGCAGCGGACTTATTGCTACAGTAGCAAATGGTAACCCGCGCCAAGTGCTTTTTAACTTAATGTCGGCAATCCTCTCCGGATAAACCACATCCTGTTGATAAAACCCGTAATCAACTGTCCAGGTGGGCGTGTCAAGGTCAGTTAACGGCTTTTGCGCTGGATACACCAAAATTCCTTCAACCCTTTCAAAATCAGCTTCAATTACCTCCACATTCAGTGAAGCATTATCCGGACATGCCAGATTCCTGACCACGACTGGCAACTGCGGCAATCCGACCTCACCGGTGACAGCCGGTTCTCCGGGAAGACGAACAACTGTCCAGGTCTGGTCATCTATCTCCTCGGTTACGGTCTCTATCCCCGGGATGGTAATCGCAATTACAGTTGCGTTATTACCATCCGCTTTTATTTCCACCTCTGGCGCAGTGGGAGTGGAACTGGTTATTCCAAGCCATCCAGCTATACTCACCCCCACCACTACCAGGGCCAGGAGTACTGCGTTTCTCATTTATGCCTCCTTATGTTTAACTCCCGTTCACCAAACACCTGCCCGGTAAACACATAAAGCTGGGCAGTCGGGTCCTGCCACGCATCCGGTGGCAAACCCGCCTTTAGACAGGTATGAGCCAAAAATTGTTGCCGGTTCCAGCCCTGCTCAACAGGAACCTGGGGAAGCAACAGCCCCGAATAAAACCCTTTCCTTATCACCAGACCATGCTTTCCCACCTCCACCTTCTCCGGGTCGGTGATCCGCTCCAAAGGCGAAAGCACGGTAATCTCAATATCAATATCATCAAGTTCATCCGGTGTTACCGGCGAAAACCTCGGGTCTTCTGTTGCCGCACTTATCGCCATATCTCGTGTCGCCAGATAAAGAGGTTTTATCGGCTCAACATAACCGATACACCCTCGTAACTGACCGTGTTTATGCAAGGTAACAAACACCCCGCGTTTTTCCTTCAATCTGGCGGTAGGCGGTTCAAAATCCGGAATCCTGCCGTTTCGAACATACTCTTCTATCGTCTTCCGGGCAATCATCAAAAGATTTTCTTGTTCCGCCCGGGTCAGCTCCGTCTTCTCCTTCTCACCTGCTTCCTTTTCTTCTCCCTGTTTCGGGGCAACAAACGCCACCGCACTGTAGCCCACACAATATCCTCCTCGTTGATTTAACACATCATTAGAGTTCGTCCGGTGCAAAGTAATTGCCCTGGTCGCCCCCAGCTCTCTTGCCGCCACCATCATCGCAACAATGGGATAGCCACCGCAGGCAAACGGCTTGTCTTCAACATAAGATTTATGCATCGCCTGGTAAAATGCCCTGGGGTCAAACTTCTCCATCAAGGCAATGGTCAAAGAATCACTTGCCTTCGCCTCGGTGTAAGAATATCCGTGATACAAATCCGAAGATGCGAGTAGGAGTACCCTTTTCCCCTGCGCAACTCGTGCCACCGCCTTACCCACGCGCTCACATTCCTCGTAGGTGGGGAAAAGTAACATAATCGGCACAATCTTAAAGTCTTTTAATACCGTCTGAAGAAACGGTAATTGCACCTCCAGTGAATGTTCTAATGCATGGGCAGAGGGAAGTTCAGCAAAATAACGGTCCTCTTTCAGTAACGCCTTTGCCAGAAGTTCATCCACCTCAACATCTCCCAGCGGTGTCCGCCATGCCCCTGAAGTAAACACCGCCGCATTATTAATCTCTGCCCGATGGCTGGGACCGAACATCACCACTGTTACTGAATCCATCCCTGCTAACAATTTATAGGCAAAAGCCGCAGTCCAGCCAGAATATTCAATGCCTGCATGGGGAACCTGAATTCCTATTACACTTCCCTCAATTTCTGGCGGATGCGCCCTCGCCAGCATCCCGGTAATAACCTTCTCCAACGTCTTTCTATCCTCAGGGTAGAATTGCCCGGCTACCACTGGTTTTCTTATCATCCTCACCTCCTTTATCTCCTTTGGTGCCCCGCAAAAAGCGCTGTTGAGCACCAATGCTGAACATAAAAAGATAATTTTAACCACCCCCTTCTTATGGGGGCTATTATTTCTCGCCCGGTATCTCATCACCCCGACCATTTACCACAACGGTCACCGTAGCGGTCAATCACCTCATTTTCGCGTAATGTCTCCACCACTTCACACCGATTAGGACATCCATCACACTCAAAAACCCGACTTTCAAATGGCACATCCGCAATCTCAAAACCGGCAAAACGCGTCTTTTTCCCCTCGGTTTCCTCTCTTGCCAGCATCGCCGCGCCAATCGCGCCCATCACCGAGAAATACTCTGGTACTGTAATTTCCACCCCCAACGCACGCTCAAAGGCGGTTTTAACTCCAACATTCGCTGCCACCCCTCCCTGAAATAGCACCCGCGGCCTGATCTCTTTACCCTTGGCAACGGTATTCAAGTAGTTACGAACAATCGCATCACACAAACCGGCAAGGAGGTCGTCTGTCGGCACCCCCAGCTGCGCCTTGTGAATCATATCGCTCTCTGCAAAGACTGTGCAACGACCGGCAATAGATATCCGGTTTTTCGCCCGTAACGCCCGTTCTCCAAACTCCTCAATGGGGATGTGTAATCTTGTCGCCTGGTGGTCAAGAAAACTTCCTGTGCCAGCCGCGCACACCGTATTCATCGCAAAATCCACTGGAATCCCATCCCTGATGATAATTATCTTGGAATCCTGTCCCCCTATTTCCAGCACCGTCTGAACATCCGGGTAGAAATAACTGGCGGCTACCGCATGGGCGATTATTTCATTCTTAACTATGTCCGCCTGTACGATAACACCCGCCAGCCGCCGTGCCGAACCGGTAGTCCCCACACCCAGAATCCGCACCCGAGAATCCACCTCCTGCCCTAATTCCCTTACCAGACGCTGAATTGCATTAATGGGGTTACCCTGGGTCCGCAGGTACCGATACGCCCGGACCTGATAATTGGAGTCAATAACTACACCCTTGGTTGAAATCGAACCAACATCAATTCCCAGATAACCTTCCAACAGCGCGCCTCCGTCTTAAAAGTTCTACAAATGCCTCCAGCCGGGTAATTAACCCAGTGGATGATGTATGCTCGTCAAAGGATAAAGATAACAAAGGAACCTTCGTGCGCTCCGATAGCCGCTGTAAGGCTTCCAGCGCAATGTTCTCTGGCATACAGGTAAAAGGAAAAACATGAACCAGACCATCAACCTGATTGCGAACAAACCACATCGCCTCACCTGTGGTCCGAATCGCCTCACCGCCAGGACATTCCTTTAAATAATTTCTTGCTAGATATCGAGAACGCAAATACCCGAAATCTACCTTTAACAGATGACGCAAATGGTTATAAAGACATCTCTCAAAAACCACCTCCACCCCAAGACGTCCCAGTTCCCTTTCTATCTCCTGGTTGGCAAAATGATCCACGGTAAAGAAAATTTCCCCCACCAGACCCACCCTGAGTCCTGGCTTTTTACCGTTCAGGGCAAACATGTTTTTAAGTTGCCGGCGGACATAACTTATTTCTTGTAACGTCCGCGCACTCCTTATCATCGCAAGCGCCGAGTCCATCTTCTCCTCTGCGGCAGAGAAATCTACCGCCCGCTTTCTATTAAGTAAACGCCGAAAATCACGGGTAAGAGCACTTTTCGCCAGAAACAAGTAAACCGCCTTCATTACCCGGGCCGGTGAAACATTAAACAATCCCGGGATTAGCCGAAAGATAAAATCATATGCCGAATATTGACTTACTGGAACAAAGGTAAACTCTCTCCCCAGTGCCCGCAGTGCGGACTCTTGCAGATAGTGGTAATAACCAAAACGGCACTTACGCGCACCAGCTGCCATCAAAAGTGTATCCGCACCCTGCTCCAGTGCTTCAATAAAATTACCCAGCGTGATTTTGAACGGCATACATATCAACTCCGGTGCAAACTTTACCCCGAGTTCCATCGTCCTCCGGGAAGTCGGAGGCGGTAATATTACCTCAGCCCCGATCGCTTCCAGAAACCCCTGCAATGCCAGGGTATCATAACCAAACCAGGGAAACGCTACCCTCATAAAGCTACTTTAGGATTAAGATCACAAGATCGCCGTCTTCTTCTTAAAAGCTCCACAAATGCCTCCACTCTCGTTACCAACCCCGCCTCACCGGTATGCTCATCTATCACCAGGAGTAAAAATGGCACCGCCCTCTTCCGGGCCTGTTCTCGCATAAACTCCGCTACCAAAGAATCTGGTCCGCAGCCCATCGAAACTATCACACACAACCCTGCAACTCGGTTGAGAAAATAATCAAATGCGTTGTAAAGTTCACGTTCGTAAACCCAGCGGATATTTTTAGCAAATCCATCCTCTTTTAAAAGGATGCCTTGCGGTATATCCTCTTTGGTTATAATACGATAACCACTTCTGCGAAAAGTACTTATTATTGGTCGCGAAATAAATTCATCTCCCAGATTATAAAAATGTCCGATAACCCCTACGGTGTTATTTCTGGCGTCATGGAAATAATTATCCTTCACTGTTGCAGGTGAATTTTCTAATTCGGTTTGTGCCTTTCTCCATGCCCGGAGCACCCGTAATGGGTTACGCGTAATGGCAAAACCAACCTGGAGATGAGCAAACTGAAAATCCCCTTTAATACTGGGTGCAATCAACCTTATCTTATTCCCGAAAAGCATAGCGGCAACATCAACAATTCCAATCATTTTAGGACAGGCAAAAAGTCCCGGTCTTAGCCAGTTCATTCGTGGCAGAAAAATCGTATCTACTTTATCAGCCAGTTCGAGGAGATGTCCAACCGCGATCTTTATGGGCAAACATACCTCACTGGAAATCGATGCTAACCCTCTCTTCAAAATTTCATCGTCCGTTTTTCTACTCAATACCACATCTACTCCTAACTCAGCAAGAAAACGTTCCCAGAATCTGCCATAACGGTAGTAAAGCAAGGCACGGGGCAATCCGATCCTCATTAATTTCATTTTATTGCCTATGATATTTTAAGTCAATATCTTGCGTCGACCTGTGAATCGTGCTGGTTTTAACCCAAACTCTCCCAAAATTGCTATCGCCTTCGAAACCCCTCCTCCCACATCATCTGGGGAATGAGCATCGGAACCAACCGTAAAAGTATCAACCCCTGCTGCAACCGCCTGTGCTATAATTATATTGGCAGGATAAGGTTCGTTTTCCCCCCGGCGGAATGAGGAAGTATTAAGCTCTAACCCCACCCCACTTTGAACAACCGCCTCTATTATCAGAGGAATAAACTCCCCGATCATGTTATTAAACTCGTCCCCCATCTCGGGCACAATGTATTTCCTCCAGATATCTAGGTGAGCGATACAATCAAATAATCGTGAACCCGCAGCAGCACGGACATAATCAAAATAACGACGGGCAATAAATTCGGCTCCTTTAGGTTTAAGATGCGCTCTGAATTCTTTTAACTCATCTCGAGATGTAATCGCAACATGATCTAAACAATGGATTGCACCAAGCACAAAATCGAATTGATTGTCACTGATAAAATCGGCAATCTTCCCCTCAAGCCCCATTTCGTAACCAATTTCCACCCCCATTCTAATCTGCAACTGAGGAAATTGTGCCCGAACATCCTCTATTTCTTGGGAATAAATCTTTACCCAATCAGAATCCATTGGTTGCGCAACACCTTTAACAATGACCCTTTCGATACTTGCTCGCACTGGATCAGGTTCGTAATGGGTGGTAAAACAAATTTCCCTTATTCCTCTCTTGAGTGCCGAACGACAGTAATCAACCATACTGCCGGTGGCATCATACGAAAAATCGGGATGAATGTGATAGTCAATCAACTATTCCTCCTGCTTCTAATTGTGTAGCCCAGTCAAACAGTAGACTACCGTGATGTACCACACCTACCTTCATCCCCAAGCGCCCAAATTTGCTCCAACGATAACCACCAGCCAATGACAATCGCCACGCCGAAGTTCTGGAACTATAACTGGACTCTATCCGCATCGAACCCGATTCTGGCACAGTGATTGTCATATTGGTCCCAGAAATTAGGAATCGGGCGACGTTAAAGCTTAATTCACCTTTGTTTAACTTCTTTTTCACAGCAAGTGCAAGCAAAATGCCTCTTCCGGAAGAATAATCTAAATATTGGTCTCTTAAAAGAAGTTTAAAAAGCATATCCCGGTGGTTAATCAGTGCCTCAACATCTGTAAACCGTGAACGCTCCATCTCCATCCGATATAACCGCCCCAACCGAACTCTTATCTCGGGAACGCCAAAATTGTATTCAAAACTTCCTAACAGTCTTGCCGGAACTGAGTCGGTAAAATAATCCCGGTAAGTATTCCCGCTAATGCCAAGTTTTAAAGCCCCTTTCTTATACTCGATATTGCCATTAACTTCTAACCGAGAACGAACTTGATTGATATTATATTTTCGTCCAGCGGGAGAAAAAAATCGTGATTGAAATACCGTGCCGCTAATTCGAGTCTTAATTCCCCCCTCAGAAACATTTATATTCGCTGTGGCTGCCACCCCCCCAGGAATAGAACGTGCCACTTCCAAATCTAACTGTTTACTGCTATGGTTGATTGCGAAATAAATACTCCCCACACCCAGATTTCGCCCGAAAAAAGATACCGTGGAATCCTTGGGAGAAAAGGAACGAGTAAAGATGGTGCTATAGGCGCAAACTCCCCCTTGAAAAATGGAACTCTTTATATAACGGAGAGAAACCCCGCTGAGAAATTGCCCGACTTGATTTCGTACTGCTTCTGTTGCTGAATCCCGGTGAACACCAGAAAAACTTAACCGAGCGACACTCCCGTCTGGATTAAGAATAGCGTCTCTCAAAGAATAACTACCCAAGAATGTCACCCCCAAATTAGCAAGATGCAAATCAGCCCTTGCTCCCCGAAGATTTCTATTCTCCTGAGCCGATTTGGGTAATGTGCTTTTTGATTCCGAAATGAATTGAGAACTATTTAATCCGGAACGTTCGTAGGGAAGTGCCAGTATCAGTCCCCTGCCAAAACCGGCTAAAAAATCACCAAACGAAAACCGCCAAACTCCAGTTTTAATTGAAATACCACCGCCAATAAAGTCCATCAGACTGCGTTCTCCTTTGTCTTTTTCTAAAAGCAAAACCATCTCGCGCCCCACTTCGGAACCACACAAACGAAGAAACACGGGCATCGTTTTAAGCTCGGGCTTAATCGTGTCGTTTCTCATCCTTAAGAGCAAACGATACTCGCGAACGTGTGAAGAATCCCCTTGCTCTCTCTTCCTTAAACTATCTTCCATTACCTCATAAATCTCTTCATCATCAGGTGTAACCAAAGAGAAATCCGGTGTTAATTCTAGGGGCAAAACACCTAGTAAGATCAATATTATCAGTTCCATTCACAAAAAACACCCAAAATATGAGACCCTTCTAGTTGCGGATGAAATCGGTAAGAATAGTTTAGCCCAAGCCAATTTAGTTTGAAACCAATTCCTCCACAATAACTAAGCGGAAAAGTTTGCACCCCCGCACGGATTTTGACTTCTGGGAACATACTAATTTCTACGCCTGCGAGAAGCATATCTATCCCGTTCTCCCGGTAAATATCCCCGGCCAAAAGTAAACCAGAAACAGGATTCCAGCATCCGCCAATTCTGAAAGAAGACGGCAGCAATTCGCCGTTACTCAAACGGGGACCATTTAAACCTGCCCCGGCAATACCTAATTTAAATCGTTCTGCCTCCCAAAGAATACCTGCATCAACCGCAAATACTATATCCCCCTGCTCCTGTGCGACGTTCTGGGCTAACGCATGAATATTTATCCCAACATCAAGATGGGAAATAACCTCACCTGCCAGACCCAATTGAATATTATATTCATCGTAGCCATCTACCCCGAGGGTCGTAAAGCCAAACCCTGAGCTAAATCTCCCCCACTTAGCTTTAAATCCCGCGTTTCCGCACTGAACTCCTGGCAACCCATACGGATTAGCATAAGTTACTCCGACACCGATTCTCTCTCCTCGCACCAGCAGGGCTGGATTTATCCCAAAACCATGCTGCCAATCATCAACTGCACATCCCGCCCCTATTCCCCCGTTAGCACCAAGTGGTATACTATATTCAAAAGCACCGTAGACGAATACCCAGCAGATTATTACCAAAACCGGAATTTTTAAAGCGTTACTTTTTACTTTACCCAGTATAAAAACCGACCACAATTAGGACAGGTTACCAACTCGGTCCGGCACCGAACCACAAGTTCCGAAGGAAGTTTTACATAACACCCGCCACAGAATTCCTTTATTACCTGAACCACAACTCGCCCGCCATATCGCTTCATTATCCGCTCATATTGATTTAGAATATTCGGATCGATTTTTTTAGTAAGTTTTGCCCTTTCCCGCTCGGCTATCCTGATCAATTCTTCTGACACTTTTATACCCTTAAACCCCACCTGTTGATAACTCTCGCTGGCGATATCCCGTAAAATATGATCAAACTCTTCAAGTGAACGCAGTGTTTCTATCTTGGGGTTCATTTTACCTTCTCCTCAATACTCCGAATAAGTTTAATAAACTCCTCTGGAGTTTGCGGAATGAATAACTGCTTTTTCTTGGTCAACTCCTGCGCAACCATCGCAATACGACCTAAAGTAATCAGGTACTGATTACCCGGATCCTGTGGCGGTGCCATCACCAAGAAAAAAAGATGGACCGGTTTATGGTCAATTGCATCAAAATCCACACCGGCGATTGACCTGCCAATCGCTATTTCAAGTTTGTCGAGAAGAAGCGAACGCCCGTGAGGAATAGCAATTCCCTTTCCAATCCCGGTAGAACCAAGTTCCTCCCGCTTCATAAGGGTCTGTACCAGCATTTCCGCCGTTTCTCCATCTCTAATCATCAGAACCAGTTCCCGCAGTACATCCGACTTTTTCTTACTCTTAAGATCAAGATTGATTCGTTCAACCTTGAGTAGAGAAGTGAGGTTCAATCAACACCTCCTTAATACCTTTCCAATCCTACCGCTTATCGCCCCCCGCTATTGCCCACCTGGGCACATCACCCCATAACCGTTCTAAACCATAAAACTCTCTTACTTCCCGCAAAAAGATATGGACAATAACATCAATATAATCAATGAGAATCCATTGGGAACTTTCAATTCCTTCAATATGGTGTGGTTTATCAGCCTTGGTATTACCCTTGGAGTTGAGCAACGCCTCGGCAATCGCCCGGGCATGAACGGTAGAATTGGCGGTGGTGAGCACGAAGAAATCGGCAAACGGCGCTACCCCCCGTACATCTAATATCAAAACATCCTCGCCCATCTTCTTTAAAATTACCTTTGCCAGTTTATTAGCCAATCTTTCTGAATCCATCCTGCATCAGTAAATGGGTTTTACCCCCGGGAAAAAATCAGTGTAATCATCCCCCAAAATCAAAAGCACATCTACATAATCATTGTAATTGGAATCTATCCTCACCTCTATTTCTGGAACCAATATCCCGCGGGGCAGGACACTTAAAAATTTTTTCTCAACCCCTAGCGCCACCGCTACCCTCCGGGCGTTACTTCCGTCTTCATCCTTTAAATCTACCACCACTGTCTTTTTGTATCGTTGGTTGGCATCACCGGTTCCAAAAACACTGAAGCCCTTGTTCACCATATCGAGAGCAACGGCCCACGCTAACCGACGCACTCCGGTTCCATTCAGCACCTTTATCCTGACCTCACCAATCGGCTCGCGCCCTTCAGTTGACCTCCCCTTCTCTTCGCACCCGGCGGTCCAAATAATCCCGCTCAGTAAAATACTAATCAAAAAGCCACCAATCTTTCCATTCACTATATGCGAGTATCCGCACTAAAATTATTTTTTCTGCGAACCACCAGTAGAAACAATACGATTCCTCTCATCAACCTGAACCCTGATCATCTCATACCCAATCCCAGCAGCTCTGTCTATTTCAAGGTAGGCAAAGCTCATTACGATTACCGCATCACCCACCTCTCCCAACCGCGCCGCCGCTCCTTTAAGGATGCAACTCCCTGAACGAGGGGAACCGGGGATAACGTATGTTTCAAAGCGCTCACCATTATTTACGTTAACCACCTGAACCATTTCCCCGGGCAAAATATCCGCAGCGGTTAACAAATCGGCATCTAATTCCAAACTCCCTTCGTAATACAACTCTTTTCCGGTAATTCTCAGCCCCTGGATTTTAGATTTGATTAATTTTCTAAATGTCCCCACAGCCTTACTGGCTTCCCCCATCTTGGGACGGGGTCTTTTTCTCCGGCTTTTTCTTCTTGCCCTGTCCCTTCTTTTTTCCTACCTCGGTTCTCTCCTTTTTCTCGCCCCGCACCACAAACTCTAAATAAGCCATTTCCGCTGAATCACCCGGGCGATGACCGAGCCGGTAAATCCTAGTATATCCACCCTGACGGTCACCCAAGCGCGGGGCAATTTCATTAAATAACTTCTTCACTAACTCTTTGTCGCTTACAAACTTTGCCACCTCCCGCCGGGCCGCCAGCGTTCCAGTGCATGCCTGCCGGACGAGCCGCTCCGCATAACGTCTAACTTCCTTAGCCTTTGCCACCGTTGTGCGGATCCGTTCGTATTTAATTAGCGCCGAGACAAGATTTCTCATCAATGCAATCCTATGCTCCCTCTTTCTGCCTAACTTCTTAACTTTATCACCGTGCCGCACCTTTACTCCTCCTTGGCCTTCTCCTCATCTATCGCCTTGCCAATCTGAATACCGGTAATATCCATTCCCAGTGTTAACCCCATATCCTCCAGCACCTTCTTGAGTTCCTCCAGCGACTTCCGCCCAAAATTCTCGATATCCAGCATATCCTTCTCGGTATACTGCACCAAATCAGCGATTGTCTTTATTGAAATCCGCTCGCCGGTTCTCTTGGAACGACCACGCTTCAAGCAATTCAACGCCCGATTGGATAACTCCAGTTCGTCAATATCCATTGCCAGCACCTCTGCAAGCCGGTCACGATCCCGATATACCTTCTCTTCCTCAATAAACTCCGGCTCCTTTTCTTCTGGAACAAGTGCCGTCATATGATTCTTCACAATGGTGGCGGACTGAATCAGCGCCTCCTCGGGCTTTACCGTTCCATCGGTCCATACCTCCAGGATTACCCGCTCAAAATCTGTTCTATCCAGCACCCGCATATTCTCAACCCAATAATTAACCTTCTTTACCGGCGAGAAAAACGCATCCAGAAATATCGTCCCCTCAGGGACAACCCGGTCCTTCCTCAACCGTTCCGCCCGCACATACCCTCGTCCATTCTCCACAACCATCTCCAGATTAACTTCTTTTTTACTATCAGCAATCGTCAAGATTTTCTGGTCGGGATTGGCGATCACCACTTCCGGAGGAACCGTAAGGTCACGGGCAAAAAAGACCCGCTTCCCTTTGGCATGAAGGTAGCAAACGCGTGGTGTCTCGGCCCAGAGTCGGAAACGTATTTTCTTTATATTTAATACGATCTCCGGCACATCTTCCACCACATCCTCAATCGTAGTAAATTCATGGGTAACACCATCAATCCGCAATTCTACCACCGCTGCCCCCTGCACCGAAGATAGTAACGCTCGACGCAGGGTATTGCCAATCGTCGTTCCCCAGCCGCGTTCCAGCGGGGCAATTATGAACTTGGCATAACTATCGGTTGCCGTTTCGGCATCTATTTCAAGTTTCTCAGGTATAACAAAAGGTTTCAGCTTCATTTTGAATAGAACTCCACAATTAATTGCATATTACAAGGGACATCTTTAACATCCTCATATTCCGGCAGACGGAGTACCTGTCCGGTTAACTGTTGATAATTAACACTCAACCACGGAACAACCGTGGGCTCCTTGCTAGCAACAATGGCGTTAACCAATTTCTTTCCCCTTTCGGTTGCCACCGCAATCACCTGTCCCGCCTTTACCTGATAAGAAGGGATGTCAACCTTCCGTCCATCAACGGTAATGTGTCCGTGACGCACCAGCTGCCGCGCCTGCGCCCGTGAGTCAGCAAAACCCAGCCGATAGACAACATTGTCCAGTCTGCGCTCTAATAAAATCAATAGCGCCGCCGCAGTATTAGGACTCTTCGCCGCCCGGATAAAATAATTACGGAACTGCGTCTCCAGAATCCCGTAGAGCATTCTTAGTTTTTGCTTCTCCCTTAATTGAATTGCATAAGCCGAAACCCGACGTCTTACCGCGGTCCCGGCATCTTCTCCGCGTTTCATCAAAACGCAGTTATCCGAAAGACACTTATTCCCGCGCAGAAAGAGTTTCTCCCGCGCCCTGCGACATCTTTTACATTTTGGTCCAATATCTCTTGCCATAATAATCTATTCCGTGATTATAGGTTATTAAAACCACCTGTCAACAACCCCACCACTACACCCGGCGCTGTTTAGGCGGGCGACAGCCGTTATGAGGAATCGGGGTTACATCCCGAATCGAAACAATATCCAGCCCGGCGTTCTGTAAAGAACGAATTGCCGCCTCCCGTCCGGGACCGGGACCACTCACGCGCACCTCAACCTTTTTCACCCCCAGTGCCACCGCCTCCTTACCGGCGCTTTCTGCCGCCTGCCCGGCAGCATAGGGTGTACCCTTTTTTGCACCCTTAAAACCGACCCGACCAGCCGAAGACCAGCAAACCACCGCACCATTGGGCTCGGCAATCGTCACAATAGTATTATTAAATGTGGTGGTGATATGGGCAACACACAAGGGGGAAGCCCTTTTCCTTCCTGATTTCTTCGCCATATATTACTCCTTCTTCCCTGGTTGCGCCTTCACCTTGATTACCCCGGATGTCTTCCTGGGTCCCTTCCGTGTCCGGGCGTTGGTGCGAGTCCGCTGACCCCGCACCGGCAGACGTGCCTTGTGTCGTAAACCCCGATAACAGCCAATTTCAATGTAGCGTTTGATATTGGCGGAAATCTCGGCGCGGAGTTCACCCTCAACCTTGTAGCCACTCTCTATCTCCTTACGGAGACTTGCCAGTTCTTCGTCACTCAATTCGCCAACACGTTTATCCGGATGAATACCGGTTGCTGCAAGTATCTTCCGGGCTGAAGAGAGCCCGATGCCATAAATACTCGGCAGGGCGTAAAGCACCTTTTTCCGATCTGGCAGATCAACACCAACAATTCGAGCCACTTATCCTCCTGAGCTAATTTGCCTATTAAAAAACATTCGAGGCTTTTATTATACACCTGTTGATGGGTAGTTGTCAACAATATCCGCAAAGTAATTTGCAATTAATCGATCGTAATTACTTGTTAACTCAAAGGTCCTGCGGGCAAGTTCTAAACGTTTATCTTCCGCCACACCGCCACGGGAATTAAACTCTTGGATAACTAGTGAATAATATTGCGGATCAGGAACCGGGGTCACATAACGCCAGTTCTTTGCCGCTGCCCGGAGAAGGGTCACACCTCCGATATCAATCAATTCAATCATCTCCGGTAAAGTGCGTTGCTGTTTAATCCCCTCGGCAAATGGATACAGATTACACACAACCAGGTCAATTGGTTCTATCGTTTCATCCTGACGCAATGAAAGAATCCCGGCGGCAATCTTGGGATGAATTGTCTTCACCCTTCCACCCAAAATCTCCGGTGCCCCGGTCCACTGTGAAACCTCAGTCACCTCAACCCCGCCGGCAGATAAAACCTCTGCAGTTTTGGATGTGGCAAGGATTCGATAACCATAATTAGCCAAAACCCTTGCCAGATCCACCGCGCCGCGCTTGTCCCATAAAGAGAAAATCGCCCAGCGTACCTTCATCTAAGCCCCGAACTTCCCGTAACGCAGGGCATGGGCAAGGAGTAACGGCATTAACTCCAGCCCGTAAATAACACCCAGACTGCCATAAGTACACGCCTTTTCACTGAACTCTTCTTTTATAGGAAAACTACGGGCCGTAACCGCATTCAGTAAAACCGGCACCGGATGCCAAGAGTGACCGCCCAGCACCGCCGGAGTTGAATGGTCGCCGGTAATGCAGAGCACATCAAAACCCATTTCAATCACCTGAGGCACAACCATCTCGTCAAACCGCTCCAGAAGTTCTACTTTGTATTCAAAGTTTCCATCCTCACCCGCCTGATCAAACTCCTTGAAATGGAGGTAAAAGAAATCAAAACTATCCCGGTAACGAGTCAGCGTCGCCAGCTCGCTCTCCCAGCTATCGCCGCATTCCAGAACCTCCATCCCCAGTAGCCTGGCCAGCCCCTTATACATCGGGTAGGCGGCAATACAGGCGGCACGAATTTTATATCTCTCGGGAAACGGTGGCAAATCTGGGAGTAAACTGATGCCGCGTAAAAGCACGAAGTTTGCCCGGGTACGCCCCCTTAACACCCCGGCGCTTAACTCAATAAAACGATTAACAATTTCTGCTGACTTTTCCGCCTCCGGACCTAGCGGCTGCACCGGAAGCGGTTTCTTCCTCTCTTTTCCCGGGTCAGAATCGGTAAGCCCATCCTTTAAACCCGGTCCGGAAAAGATGACAACAAAACGATGTCCTTTCCCCGCCTTTATTGTCACCGAGACATCGTCTATTTTCGGAATCGACTTCTGTAATTCCGCACACAGTTGCTGGCATTCACTATCACTCATCCGCTCTCCTGCCTCTTTCGCCCGCCGGTCAAGAATTACCCCGGTCGGATCAACGGTAGCAAAGTTTGCCCGACAGCACAAATCACCGGCGCCCGGATTCAGCCCGCTCCCCAGCGCCTCAATTACACCCCTGCCTACCCGGTATTTTGCCGGGTCATAACCGAATATCGCCAGATGGGCAGCCCCGGAGCCAGGGGTCACGCCCGGTGCAATCGGGAGAAGTAAACCCAGACTAGAACTCATTGACAGTTTCTGCAAATTAGGCATCCAGGCAGTCTCCAATTCGGTTTTCCCATTCCGGGGTAAACCACCCAGACCATCAAGGATGATTAACAATATCTTTTTCTCATTGGGCTCAATCGGCACTGCGCAGTAATCAAACACAAAAAATCTTAACGAAAATTACCCCCCTGTCAATTGTCCTCCCGTTTTGCTACTTTTCCGACAGCTACCCCGGAAAGCCTGAAACCTCAATTTAAATCCCCTCCCTTCTTCAGGAAGCAACCAGACCGGTATCGTAATTCGCTTACCATCAACCAGAACTAATTCCCACACCTCCACCGCAATATCCTTTTGTAACGGCCATAGCGGCACCTGCCCTTTATTTCGCTTCACCACCTCCTTAATTTCATTGGGCATAACCACCCAGCGCACGTTCGCCTTCTCATCAATCTCCTGTAAACATCCTTCAGTAATCACCAGCCGTTTACCTGCGGAACGAAGCACATTTACCGGGTCGGAAAATATCCCCAGACAGCCGTAAACACAGCACCATACTCCGATAATCGCCAAGGGCACCGAAAACACACCAGCACCAAAAACCACCAGCCAGCCAATTACCATTACTCCGAAGAAAAAACTCCCGAGAAAATTTGTTTTATACCGGAAATCGTCCGGCAACTGGGCGTCATTAACTACCCCGTGCCTTAATAAATCAACCGCTCTCTCCTCCTGCTCTTCCATAGCAATCATTATACTTAAATTCTCCAGGAAATCCAGCCTTATCTGTTACCGGTTACCCCTGAACCGCTGCAACACCTCATCCAGCGCCATTTTCGTCCGCAACAGCCGCCGCTGCCTCGTCTCACATTTCCTTAAATATCCTCCGGCAACATTACCCTTAACCTCAAACTCTGCTTCATCACCTGCGCCCAGCGCCCGCACCGCCCGTTCATACGCATCCAGCCACGCGAGACGGTCCGTCATTTCTTCCTTAACCAGAGCAGAAAAATCACATGACGCGCGATACACCGAACTTATCTGCACCTTGTCCTTAACAGCACCGGTCATCACATCTCTTAACCGGTCTAATTCCTGTTGCATCCTCTCCAGCCCGCCACGGGCACTGTCACCAAGCATCCTCGCGATCTCTATTCGCCGCAACACCTCATCAACATTATCCGCCCGGACAACCGAATAAAGCACCAGACCCTCTGCCCGGCGCCACTGCGCAATAACGGTGTCTCCTGCCGCATAAACTATCATTGCCGATTTTAACACCCGCGTGAGCCCATCATCCGCAACCGGAAAACCACCCCTCTCTATTCCTGAAACCATGGTCTCGCTACCTGAAACAACCGCTCCTGAATTGTCCGGTCTTTCATTTAACTGATATGGAACAGTGTGACTTATATTCCATCGGGGCTGAATCATAATTACCATTACCAGTGCCCCGATACTGAGCCCCAGTGTTATCAACAATGCCAGACGCCGGAAACGAGCAAGCCGTGCCAGCTGCTTATAATCGGGCTTAAACTCCAGTTTTCCCGGCTCCTGCGACTGCTCATTACCAGACATTATCCACCTCTTTAATAAAATACCCAGCTCTCAGCCAGTGTCAAATAATGAAAGTAAACAAAGCGCGCTCCCCTGTCTGTTAAATTACTCCTGGCTATTTCATCTGCACAGAAGATAACGGCGTCCACACCTTTCCTTTTTTCACCTCACCATTTGACCCGAAAAACATCCTACCCGGGTGATAGCATAAGATTAATAAACAGATTTACTTGACAGAAGGCAAATCGTGGGTAAATTTTTCCCGTTGAGTAACACTTCAGGACAGCAAGGCAGAAGTGCGCTCTGGGCGCAAAAAGAAAAGGAGGTAGGTATGAAAAAAGCCCTGCTGCTGGGAATAATCCCGATAGTGTGCCTGACAATGATGACCGGTTGTATTCCCGGCTTCTATACGGTTGGGACACTCTACACCGCCGTCAAGACACCGGCTGAGGCGATTGCCTACTACGGACCCACTGCGAACCAGGCAGCCAAGGTAAGCAAGGTAACCGCAACCAACATCCTCGGTATCATCGCTACCGGTGACGCCAGTCTGGAAGCAGCGATGAAACAGGGTGGTATAACCAAGGTGCACCATGTCGACCAGGAAGTGACAAGCATTCTGGGACTCTGGTCCACCTACACCCTCTACGTCTACGGCGAATAACGAAGGAGAAAACTATCCGGGGGCAGGAAATCTGCCCCCGTTTTTTTTGCCTCGACGCCCGGTTTTCATTAACATTTCTCTGATGATTAATCCGACAATCTTTCGTGAATATGACATTCGCGGTGTGGCGAACCGCGACCTTACCGATGATGTGGTGCATCGTCTTGGTCAGGCATACGGCACCTACATCCAGGACCAGGGTGTTTTCAAATGCGTTGTCGGCAGGGATGTCCGGCTCTCCGGTCCCAGAATTGAGCGGGCACTTATTGATGGACTTCGTGCCACCGGTGTTGATGTTATCCAGATCGGTGTTGTCCCGACGCCGGTATTTTATTTCTCCTTTTTCCATCTTGATATTGATGCGGGAATGATGATTACCGCCAGTCACAACCCGCCGGATGAAAATGGCTTTAAAATCGGGCTCCGAAAAACCTCAATCTACGGGCAGGAGATTCAAAAGGTCCGGGAGATTGCTGAAACCGGCGAGTTTCGCATCGGCAAAGGTAATATCAGCCAGGTTGATGTAATCACCCCTTACATCGCAATGTGCCACGCCAAGGTAAAAATCTCACGGCCGCTCCGGGTAGTATTTGACCCCGGAAACGGCACCGCCGGTGTTCTGCTGGACCGCCTGATAGAAAAAACACCCATTCAGCCCGTCTTCATCAACCTTACTCCGGATGGGACATTTCCTGCCCATGTGCCTGACCCCACGGTGCCGGCGTATCTGGAACAGGCGATTAAACTGGTAAAAGAGACCGGTGCCGATTGCGGCTTTGGTTATGATGGTGACGCCGACCGGCTCGGCGCAATTGACGACACCGGTAACACCCTCTACGGCGACCGCATCCTTGGCATCTTTGCCCGGGAGATTCTTGCCCGCCAGCCCGGTGCAAAAATCGTATTTGAGGTAAAATGCTCCCAGGCTTTGGTGGAATACATCAAAAGCCTCGGCGGTGTCCCGCTGATGTGGAAAACCGGTCACTCGCTGATCAAGGCAAAAATGAAAGAGGAGGGTGCCGCAATCGCCGGCGAGATGTCCGGACACATGTTCTTCGCGGATGATTACTACGGTTACGATGATGCTATCTTCGCATCACTCCGGTTAATGCGCATCATCGCCGAGTCCGGCCGGCGCCTCTCCGAACTTGCCGCCGAAATCCCCTACTACTATGCGACACCGGAAATCCGGGTAAAGATAAACAGCTCGGATGCCGACACCCGCAAGTTCCAGATTGTCTCTGAAATAAAACAGCGTTTTCTCACCGAAAGCATCCCGGACTCAAAGAATCAGGTTGTTGAGGTAATTGATATTGACGGCGCCCGGGTGGTCTTCTCCGACGGCTGGGGGCTGATCCGTGCCTCCAATACCCAGCCCATCCTGGTCCTGCGCTTTGAGGCAAAAACCCCCCAGCGCCTTCAGGAAATCCAGACCATCTTCTATGAACAACTGCGCCACTTCCCGGAAGTTGTCCTGCCGGAATGCTAACCCCCGGCGTTGATTATGCAGCGTGCGGAGCGACTGCTACGTGCCGCCCTTACCCCGAACCAACTCCTGGAGAACAACGAAAAGGTGGCGGTCGGTGTGTCCGGCGGTGCCGACAGCCTGTGCCTCCTCTTAACCCTTGTTGATTACAATCGTCGCCACCATAAAAACTGGCAACTGTACCCAATTCACATCAACCCCGGTTTTGATGGCTGGCGGAGCGCACCGATCGAAAAAATCTGCCAGCGTCTCGGACTCACCTGCACGGTAAAAACCATTGCGGTGCCGCAAAAACTAAAGGAAACAAAACCCGAATCCTGCTTTTTCTGTGCCCGGGAAAGACGCAAGGCGCTCTTCAAAACCGCCTATGAACTTGGCTGTCACAAGGTCGCCCTCGGACATCACCTGGAGGATGTCAACGAAACATTTCTGCTTAATCTCTTTTTCACCGCCTCCGCCCGGACGATTCTGCCCGCCCAGCCACTTTTCTCCGGCAAAATTGTTGTCATTCGCCCGCTTTATTACTTCACCGAGACGATGATTAAAACCCGTCTGAACGCTGCCGGTCTGAAGCCGGTGCAGAACCCCTGCCCCTATACCAGAAAGAGCAAGCGCAACCTCATCCGCCGTTTTCTCGCCCGGCTCACCCGCATCGACCCCCGCATCGCCACCAACATCTTCTGGGGTATTCACAATCTGAAACTGGAATACCTCCCGGAAAAGCCTGCCGGAGATGAAAGGGTTTAAACTTCACTTCCTCGCTTTCTCCTTTTCCGCCTGCAGTCTCTTCAACTCCTCTTTTAAGCGCTCAAGCTGCACCTGCAGCGACTCCAGCGCCTCTTCATACCCCTTTTGCTGCCAGCGCAACTGCGGCTCAAATTTGCGAAAGAAATTATAGAACCTCCGCAGCGCCTCCCGCGAAATACTCTCAGGATATTCATCTTTATCACCCGCCCGCTGTGCCAGTTCCACCTGCCGCCGGAACTCCTTTAAGCGCCGCACAATTACTATTTCCACGACCTGTCCAGGACGCCGGGCAACAACCTGACGGAGACCGTTAGAACTGAATATCCTCTCGCCTGCCACCTGAACAATCACATCACCGGTTTTCAACCCTGCCTTTGCTGCCGGACTATCAGGAACAACCTCACTCACAACAACACCATTTTCAACCCCGAGCGCCACCAGGACCGCCGGGCTCAAATCTTCAATCACAACCCCCAGCCAACCTTTTACCATCTTTTCCCCACCACCGGCAATACCTGTTATTAATAACACCGCGACTGCGACACCGTTTAATCTTCTAAACATCATCTAACACCTCCCCGGATGGTATCTCTGCTAATAACCGGATTGGTAAAATCATACTGCACCGCCCCCTCCTTCAAAACATCGCCACCCAGCCGGGTAGCCTCGGGCCAGCGTGCTACCGGCAGATAAGGACTCACCCACACCGCCATTGCCCGCCACCGTGCCGCGGAAACAAATGTGTCTTCATAGAGATAAGCCCAAACCACCTGGACATTACGCCCCTGCTCCCGATTATAACTATCCAGCACCGAGTAAATTAACCAGTCCAGCACCAGGCGCAAACTTTCCCGGGGCATCCCTGACTTCACCAGCGCCATCGCGGTCAGACGCTCCTGACCGGCACCGGGTGTCTCGCGCACCTCGAGAAGATGGTAACCTGGAGCAGGCAAGTCCGGCATCGAAACGGTTACCCTCATAATCCGCCTTCTTGGACCCCACAACACCCCGATTAATATCGCCACAACACTCAGCACCAAAACGCTCCACCAGTAATCCCGCCTCCGCACCCGACCACTAGCCCTCCTTATCCGCTGACCGAGACCTTCCCGGTCAGATGATGGCGTTCCGCCACCAGACCTTAAATTCCACATCAATTAGGATTGTAGCCAATTTTTATCTGTCAAGCAATACAGAATACCCCTGCCTGTGGCCCCCCTTCTCCACAAAAGAAATGAAACCCGGCGGTGGCTACCCCTTATCCAGAAGAGAAATACCACCTGGTGCCAAGAAATGGCAGAATGATGCCCAGACCGGTTACTTGCTTAGTTTACATAAAGGACAAGAGGTTAGCTGGGGCATTATTTTCTTTAACTGCTTGACAATGCATTTGTTAGATAAAAATAACCATTTGTCAGGGGGCTAGCCCCGGGGCAGTTCCGGTGGCAAATCTGGTTTCAATGGCAGAGCAAGCACCAGCGGCTTTCTCTGGGGTTAGTTTGTTAGCAACAGCGGGTCCTGATGGTTCTGCGGAAGAGCTGGTGGTAATGTCTGTTGATACCGCTACCCATCGGGTTATCAACCGGTTTAGTACTACCTGTTGAAACCGCCCCGCATATTTAATACCTGCCCGGGCTTTCGGCAACTGCTGAAAGGCACCCACCCGCGCCAATACCGGTAACGATGTCCTGACGCACCCAGAACACTTTCTTGACAAAGAAAAAACATTTCATTATAATTTAATCAAAAGGAAGTTGGAAATCTGTTATGCCCGCAGTAAAAACCCGGATTAGGCAAGCGGTTAATACCTGATACTATTACCGGGATTAAAAATTTCAGTGCCCAAAGGAGCAAGTATGACGCAAGAAGAGCTTAAAAACAAGAAGATAAGCGAACTTTATGAGATCGCCGAGTCGCTGAACATCCCTGATTATCGGGATAAGAAAAAGCACGGTCTCATTATGGCAATCCTCGAGGCTGAAGCGCGCCAGCGCGCCACTGAGGGAACCGAGGAAGGCGTCCAGGTGGACGGCGTGCTGGAAATCCTTGAGGAGGGATTTGGCTTTCTCCGCTCACCCGAATACAGCTACCTCCCGTCCTCTGATGACATTTATGTCTCACCCTCGCAAATCAAAAGATTCGGACTACGCACCGGCGACACCATCACCGGCTTTGCCCGACCACCCAAAAACAACGAACGCTACTTCGCCTTATTGAAAATCGAAACCATCAACAGCGTCCCGCTTTCGGAAGAAAGACCACGCATCCCCTTTGACGCCCTCACCCCGCTTTACCCGCAGGAGCGTATCCGCCTTGAGGTCCCGCAGCAGAACGACCTCTCAATGCGGGTTGTTGACCTGTTTACCCCGATTGGTAAAGGACAGCGCGGACTGATTGTATCTCCACCCCGTGCCGGCAAAACTATCCTCTTACAGAAAATCGCCAATAGCATTACCATCAACCATCCGGAAATTAAACTCATCATCCTCTTAATTGACGAGCGTCCGGAAGAGGTAACCGATATGGAGCGCTCGGTCAAGGCGGAAGTCATCAGTTCTACCTTTGATGAGGTCCCGGAAAGACACGCCCAGGTCGCGGATATGGTGCTGGAAAAGGCAAAGAGGCTGGTAGAAAACAAATACGATGTTGTCATCCTGCTCGACTCGATAACCCGTCTCGCCCGTGCCCATAACCTCGTTGTCCCGCACTCCGGCCGCACCCTTTCCGGCGGACTTGACTCCAACGCCCTGCAGAAGCCAAAGAAATTCTTCGGTTCGGCGCGGAACATAGAAGAGGGCGGCAGTCTGACCATTATCGCCACCGCCCTGATCGAAACCGGCTCGCGTATGGACGAGGTCATCTTTGAAGAGTTCAAGGGCACCGGCAATATGGAACTTATCCTCGACCGCCGGCTTGCCGACCGGCGTATCTTCCCGGCGATTGACCTCCAGCGTTCCGGGACAAGAAAAGAGGAACTGCTCCTCTCCGAATTCGAACTCAACCGCATCTGGGTTCTGCGCAAACTGCTTGCCGAACTCAACCCGGTGGAAATGATGGAGTTCGTGCTTGACAAAATGCGTCTTACCCGTAACAATAAAGAGTTTTTAGAATCAATGAGTGAAGGCTAAAGGAGTATAATACTATGAAACCAAAGATCCATCCCAAGTACGGAGAGTGTGTTGTCACCTGTGCCTGTGGCAATACCTTCAAGACCCGTTCCACCAAGTCCAAAATCCATGTCGAAATCTGCTCGGCATGCCATCCGTTTTTTACCGGTAAGCAGAAGATTGTTGATACCGCCGGACGGGTGGAGAAATTCCGCCGTCGCTACGGACAAACGCAACCGAAAGCAAAATAGCAAGCGGTGGGTATTGTCGCAGAACAACTGGAAACTCTGAACGAACGTTTTCAAAAACTTTCGGAGTTTCTTTGAGATTGACAAACTCCGCGCCGAACTCAACCAGTTAAATAATGTGGTCGCCCAGCCCAACTTCTGGGGCGACTCCAAACAGGCACAGACAATAATGCGCCGGGTCGCGGCGCTTTCCGATTTAGTTAACCGCATCAACGCCATCCAGAAAGATTTAAAAGAAATTCAGGAACTGGAAGAACTCTTTGCCACCGAAGAAGACGAAAAAATCGCCCGGGAACTCCAGGAACATCTAAAACAGCTGGCAGAACATATCACCGCCCTGGAAGAACGGGCGCTGTTCAATCCCGATGAAGATGACCGCTCCGCCATACTCTCGATCCACCCTGGCGCCGGTGGAACCGAATCATGCGATTGGGCAGAAATGCTCCTCCGTCTCTACATTCGCTATATTGAAAACCAGGGACTCAAATACGAAATACTAGACCTGCAACCCAACGAAGAGGCAGGAATCAAAGACGCAACAATTGAGGTAAGTGGACCTTACGCCTACGGACTCCTCAAATCAGAAATGGGTGTCCACCGTCTCGTCCGGATATCACCGTTTGATGCTAACCGCCGCCGCCACACCAGTTTTGCCGCTGTTACTGTGTTGCCGGCGGTCGATGAGATTGAAGTGGCAATCAATCCTAACGACCTGAAAATTGAAACATTCCGTGCCGGCGGGCATGGCGGGCAGAATGTCAATAAAGTCAGTTCCGCGGTCAGGATTACCCATATCCCAACCGGTATCGTGGTTACCTGCCAGAATGAACGCTCGCAATTTCAAAATAAACAGAACGCATTAAAGGTCCTGCGCTCCCGGTTATACGATTATTACAAGAAGCAACAAGATGCTGAACTGCAAAAGTTTACCGCGGCGAAAACTGACATCGCCTGGGGCCACCAGATTCGCTCTTACATCCTGTTTCCTTATCAACTGGTGAAAGACCATCGGACCGGCTTTGAAACCCACGATGTAAGCGCCGTCCTTGATGGTCGTATTGAAGGGTTCGTCCATGCCTTCCTTACCCAGAAATCAGACAAAAAATAATTTCTTGACACCGAAAAAATTTTCGGTATTAAATTCAGAAGAAGAACTGCTAACAAAAAGGAGGCAAAGTGAAGGTAACTATCGATAAAGAACTGTGCACCGGCTGCGGACTTTGCGCTGACACCTGCCCGGATGTATTTGAACTGCAGAGTGACTTTGCGGTGGTAAAGGTAAATGCTGTCCCCGAGGGTGCAGAAGAGTGTGTCCAGCAGGCAGCAGAAGACTGCCCGGCAAGTGCAATTAAGGTAGAATAAAAAGGCAACATGCTATAGACCAGCAAAACAGAAGAGCAAAAATCATTTTATACCATCTCTAATTAATTTTCGCAAACGGGCTAGCGGTGCCGGTAATCCCATTACAGTTACCTGCCGTTTGCCGTTAACTTCACGATCTTTCAACACTACTCCACTACTCCGAACGCGCGCCACCAGATCCAGACGGTCACCTGGCACAGTAAAAGTCCTCTTTACCATTCTCTGCTCGATAAAACCCCGCAGCCGCAATAAAAGCTCATCTACCCCTTCCCCGGTAACTGCCGAAACAAATACCGCTCCCGGGTGACGCTCCTTTAATCGAGCCAGTATCGTATCATCAAAAACCCGGTCAATCTTGTTAAAAACTAAAATTATCGGTTTATCACGCACGCCAATTAGCTCAAGCGTTTCCCCGACTACATCAATCCGCTGCTCTACCAATGCATCACTGGCATCAGCCAGGTGAATTATGACATCGGCATCTCTAATTTCTGCTAATGTAGAACGAAAACTGGCAACCAGCGCCGGCGGCAGGTTGCGGATAAAACCAACCGTATCAGTAAGCACCGCATCAACACCTTTCACCAGATTCACCGCCCGGGTACTGGCATCAAGTGTTGCGAATAACTGTTCGGAAACCTTTACCTGAGCCTGAGTGAGCCGGTTAAATAAGGTCGACTTTCCTGCATTGGTATAACCAGCCAGTGCAAACCGAAAGATGTTGGCACGCCGCTTGCGTTGTGTCAATCGTTCTTTTTCTATCTCTTTCAGCCGTCGCCGTAATGATGCTATTCGACTTTCAATCCTGCGTCGGTCCACCTCCAGTTTTGTCTCACCCGGTCCCCTGGTTCCTATTCCTCCGCCCAACCTCGACATCTCTACCCCTAAACCAGTAAGTCTGGTTTTGATGTATTCCAGCTGGGCAAGCTCCACCTGTGCCTTTGCCTCGGCTGTTCGAGCATGGAGGGCAAAGATATCCAGGATTACCGCGGTTCGATCGACAATCCGCACTCCAATGATGTCTTCCAGATTACGCAGCTGGGTTGGTGTCAATTCATCATCAAACACCACCAGTTCGATTCCGTAACGGTGGCAAATCTCCTTGATCTCTAATGCCTTTCCCATCCCGATTAATGTCGCTGGCTCAAATCGTGAACGGATTTGAATAATACGCTCAACAACCTCTCCACCCGATGTTTTTGTCAGTGCCGCCAGCTCATCCAGGGCGTCCATCTTTGCCCACCGCTCCCGTCCTAATTTTACCACTCCCACCAGCAGAATCCGTGTCCCCATTTTAGCGATATTGCCTCAACACATAAATAATACGATGAATAAATGTAACAAAAGAACCAATTGCTATTATCAGGAGCGCAAGAAAGAAATAACTCTTACCTAAAATCAAAGCCCCCGCAACCATTATCCCGACTCGAACCGGCCGCTCAAATATCCCCACCTGGCACTCCCTGCCAACTCCTTCGGCCCGAGCCCGAACATAGCTAACCAGTAAAGAAAAAAATAATGCTCCGAACGCAACCAGAACCACCCAGCTTCCTGTGGACAAATAGTACCACGCAATTCCTGATAAAACCACCCCCTCTGTAACCCTATCAACCGTTGAATCAATAAAAGCACCGGCGGAAGAAACCCTGCCACTCTGGCGAGAAACCTCTCCATCGAGGGTGTCACATAACCCAATTAAAAACACCACCACGCCCGCCCATAAAAACAGCCCCCGAGCAAAAAGCACCGCCGCTATAATACTCAAAGGTAAAGCGGTAACTGTAACTGCCGTAGGTGTAACACCAATTTTTATCAAAATTCTAACCAGGGGGCGAAGTAATCTTCGTCCTTTATCCTTTGTCGCTTTCTTCATAACCTGCCACCACGACTACAATTTCACCTTTCAACTCTCTCTCGGCAATTCTTTCCAACACTTCCGCCACCGTTCCCCTGATTACCTCTTCATATTTCTTTGTCAACTCGCGACAGACCGCTATCCTTCTATCCCCTAGAATTTCTTTTATTTCATTGAGCAGCCGCCGGATCCGGTGGGCTGATTCACAAAAAATCATCGTCCTTGGTTCATACAGAAGTGCAATTAGCCTCTTTCGCCTTCTCCCCTCTCTTTTCGGGAGAAACCCCTCAAACGCAAACCTATTTGCCGGCAGTCCTGAAACAACCAAAGCCGCCAGCAGCGCTGAGGCACCGGGAACTGGAATTACCCGTATCCCCTTCTCAATCGCCGCTCTGATTAAATAAAACCCTGGGTCAGAAATCCCGGGAGTCCCGGCATCACTCACCAGTGCGACTATTTTCCCCTGTTTTAATATCTCCAGAATTTCTGGAGTGCGGCGCAACTTATTGTACTCATGATACGAAAGCAAACGATTCTCAATCCCAAAATGCTTTAAAAGTAACCCTGTTCTGCGGGTATCTTCACAGGCAATTAAATCAGCCTGAGCCAAGGTATTCAGTGCTCGCTGACTGATATCTTCCAGGTTTCCTATCGGTGTGGAAACCACATACAATCCGGGAGGTAATCCTCTATCGACTCTTTTCACAAATTGATAAACTCCGCTTCTCCATTATTAATATTTAAAATCGCTATCGTTGCCTTACCAGTAAGCCAACCACACGCCTCACCAGGATTAACTATTACCGAACTCCTCCGCTCATAACGAATCTTATGCGTGTGGCCGTGAATATAAAAATCGCATTCAGGAACAGACTCTACCGGCTTGTGGGTAACGATTATCTTTCTGTTCTCGACCCCTATTTCTACCGGACCATCTGCTATCTCAAATCCATATCCACGGGCGCGCTCTTTTAAAATCTCGCGGTCGCCATCACAATTACCAAAAACAATATGCAGTGGTGCATTTAAATGCTTCATTTCGTTTAAAACAAACGGCGCCACAATGTCGCCACAGTGAATTACCATTTTGAGATTAAATTGATTTATAATCGCCACCGCCGCACGAACTTTCTCCAAGTGGTCATGTGTATCCGAAATCAACCCGATGTAGCTCACCGGAGTAATTTAATTAGTTCTTCAAGTTTACCGGAGCGCAATGGATGCCGTAATTTTCGTAGTGCCTTTGCCTCTATCTGGCGAACCCGCTCCCGGGTAATATTAAATATCTGGCCAACATCTTCCAGTGTCCTTGGTTGACCATCTCCCAAACCAAAACGCAGCCGAAGAACTTTTTCCTCCCGTCGGGTCAAAGTCTTTAACGCCTCCTCTAATTTTTCGCCCAGCAACTTCACTGCCGCTGCATGAGACGGAGAAACAGTCTTATCATCATAAAGAAAATCACCGATAAAACTCGACTCTTCGTCATCGATTGGTTTATCTATCGAAACACCAAATTGCGCTATCTTCTCTAAAGCCTCTAATTTTTCTTTGGGGGTAGAAAGTTGTTGTGCAAGCTCAGCCATTGTTGCCTCACGTCCACGAGTCTGCAAGAATCGCCGTTGCACCTTGGCTACTTTATTAATTGCATCAATAATATGAGCGGGGACCCGTACCGTCCGTGACTGATCGGCAATTGCCCGGGTTATTGCCTGTTTTATCCACCAAGTCGCGTAGGTGGAGAACTTAAACCCCTTACGGTAATTGAACTTTTCTACCGCCTTGATTAATCCCACATTTCCTTCCTCCAACAAATCGGCAAATTCTAACCCACGATTAACATAACGCTTGGCGATAGATATCACAAGTCTAACATTCCCTTCTATCATTCGGTCACGCGCAGCAAGAATCCGCCGTTCACACTCTGCCATCTCGGTAAGAATTTGATTAATCTCTCTCGTCTTTTTTCCCCTCAAAAAAGTCCTCTCCAATTCCTTTTTTATACTTCGTATTTCTTCGCTCTTCTCCCGCCCTTCCTCGGCTGCCTTCTTAATTTGTTCCCGCAGCGTTATAACCTTGTTCGCCTCTGCTTTGAACTCATTAAGAAAGTTATTTATTATGTAATGCTGTAAGGACATCTCTTGAATCTCTTTAAAAGCGCTTTTCCGACAGGTATCAATCTGTTTCTTCTTCTTTGGTCCTATTTTACCCCTACTTAGCTCCTCAATTTGTTCTGCCAGACGCGCCACCTTGCGCAGCCGACGCACGAACGTCTTCTGTTCCTTTGCTAACGCCTTTTTATCAAACAGACATTCAAATTCAACGCGTGCTATCTGATCGAGTGACTTTGTTCCTTCCTCAATCGGCTTGCACTCCTCAACTAGCCTCTTCATCATCGCCACCGGCTCAAATAGATACTGAATAAGACTATTATACCCCTCCTCCATCTCTTTTGAATATTTAACCTCATCATCTCGAGTTAATAACGGTAACCTTGCTAGTTCACGAAAATATGCTTTGGTTGGATCATCGGTGCGTTGAATTACCGGCTTGGGACCAGAACGCGTAACTATCGCGTCCTCGGGCAAATGAGCCTCGGTCATCTGAATGCCGTTGCGGTCAAGATCAGCAATAACTTCTTCTAATCTCTCCGGGGTCATCAACACCTCATCCGGTAACAACTCCTCCAGTTCATCATAGGTAATCTGACGGTCTGCACCGGCTTTCTTGTAAACCTGTTCCAACCATTCCGGTGGTTGCAGTTCCTCTACTTTCTCGTCGGGGAATTTTTTATTGCTCTTCTTTTTCCTTCTCTCTTTATTTTTTCCAACATTCATAGATTTTCTCATTTTCACTTCAACTCCTTCTTAAATATCTTTTAATAACCTATTTCTTTCCTTGAGTAAAGCATCTATTCGCACTTCATCCCCCTCCTCCGTGGCTAATTTTATCTGGCGGTGTAACCACTGGGATCGAAAGCGCTTAACTCTGTTTCGAAACTCCTCAATCGATGGTAAAGACACTCCCATAAACTCAGAAAAAGTCCAGCGGGCAATTCGGCTTCGCACCGCCTCATCATCGGTTAAATCCATCAAAAATGATGGTCCGTAAGTATCACTTTCCCAGTTCTCTTCTGCCAGACGAGCAATCTTTTTCAGGGTTTCATTCTCTACCGTATCAGAAAGTGAAAATTCCTGGGCAATTCTGGCAAAATCCCTTTCCAGAACAGCAGCAGCAACTAACTTCTCCTCCAGCTGTTGAGAGCTTCTTTCTTTAGATAAATTAGCCTCGTGCCGATCTGGAGAACTATTATTAACCAGATTAAAAAGCCGATTGCGGTCTATCCTAAACATATCTGAAATACGGTTAACATAAAGTTCCCGCGCCGTCTCGTCAGCCATCACCTTTAAAAGAGATACCAGTTCATTAAGCACCGCCCGTTTTTTCGCTACAGTATCTAAGTTACGTTCCATTACTATAAAATCGACAAAATCTTTCTGCTCTGCCAGACGGTTAAAGAAACTATCTTTTCCCTCCTGACGAATGTAACTATCCGGATCAAACCCCGTGGGGAGAATAACTATCTGTGGATCTATTCCGGCGCGAAGTAAAATCTCCAATGACCGGCGACACGCGTTTCTTCCCGCCTCATCCCCATCATAACACAGAATCACCTCTTGATTATAACGCCTTAGGAGGGCTGCCTGAGCCGGAGTTAAGGCAGTCCCCAAGCCTGCCACAACGTTATTTATACCTTGTTCAACCAAGGCAAGTAAATCAAAATTTCCTTCTACAAGTATGGGCACATTTTCTCGGATATACGCTTTGGCTTGAAAAATTCCGTAAAGATTCTCTCTTTTACGGAATATCGGCGTATCAGGTGAATTAAGATACTTTGGTTCGCCATCCCCTAAAACTCTACCTCCGAAACCAATTACTTTCCCGGATAGAGAGAAGATGGGGAATATAATTCGTTCCCGAAAGTAATCAATCAATCCATTCTCTCTCTTCACCACTAATCCTGCACGAAGCAATCCAGTCTCTGAAATTCCAATGCGTGATGCTGCCCCCCTCAATATATTGCCACCCGGGGCGAATCCTAAACGAAATCGCCTTACGGTATTAGCTGACAACCCTCGTTCTGCCAAATACTTTTGTGCCACACTGAATTTAACCAAACATTCTTCAAAAAATCTAGTCGCTTTCTCACAGACTTCGTAAATAAAAGCACTATCCCCGCCCCGCCGTTCCTCCTCAACGGTAATCCCTAAACGCTTACCGAGAAATCTAACCGCCTCCGGAAATTCCAGTTTCTCATAAGCCATCACAAACGTAATCGCTGTCCCACCAGCACCGCAACCAAAACAGTGATAAGACTGCCGCTCAGGACTCACATAAAATGAAGGGGAACGTTCAGCGTGAAACGGGCATAATCCTCGGTAATACCTGCCTACTTTCTTCAGAGGAACGTAACTATTGATCAACTCAACGATATCCGTCTCCTGCCGAATTCGCTCAATAACTTCTTGTTTAATCATAGCTCCGCCGCAATTTCACTACTGTAACCCCCATCCCACCTTCGGATGGTTCAGCAAACCTTACCTGTGCAACCCGACGGTCTTTTCGCAACTTAGCCCAGATCATCTGACGCAACACCCCGGTCCCCTTACCATGAAGAATCGAAATTTCTTTAACACCTGCAGCCTCAGCTTCAGCAATAAACTGAATAAGCGCCAGTTCTGCTTCCTCTCGGGACATTCCTCGAACATTCAGTCGCGGAATAAACTCATATTCTTGCTCTGATTCACTCTGCATCCCTATTTCCGAATCAGATACACGCAACAGAGTTCTCGCATCCATTTCCATCTTTATATTTCCAAAGGCAACCAACACTCTATCTCCCTTCACTTCAACAACCTTTCCCCGACGCCGAAAAAGCCTAGATTCGACCACATCTCCAACCGAGCAGATCGAAGTTCCATTCCCGGAGACGGTCCCATTCTTGTTCTCCTTTTTAATCGTTGCCAACTGCTCTTCAATAAAACGCTTGGCCCTGACTACACTCTCTCGCCCTGCATTACTCTCTCTTAACTCTCGAACAAGATTTTCAACCTGCCGCCGTGTCTCCCTTAACCATTGCTCTTTTTCATCCTGAAATCGCTGTCTTTCCCATCTTGCCCATTCCTCAAAATCCGCCATTCGTTGCTGATACTCCTTAGCCATCCGCCCCACTTGCTCTTTTTCTTCTTCTATTTCCATTCGGAGCCGTTCCAGACGCCGGCGTTCATCCTCTACTTCCTGCAATTTAACTCTAAACTCTGTCCACTCCTTCCCTGCAAATCGCCTTGCCCGCTCCAGCAAGCGAACGGGAAAACCAGACTGCTCCGCAATCGCAAAAGCACTGGACTCCCCGGGTAGCCCTATTATCAGCCGGTATGTTGGTCCATCTTGAAATTCCATCCCGGCATTCACCATCATTGGCTGATTCTGCACAAACATCTTCAGGCTGTTAAAATGAGTCGTAGCAAATGTCCACACCCCCCGGTGAGCCAGTTCTTCTAAGACCGCAATCGCTAATCCAGCACCTTCCTCCGGGGCCGTTGCCGCACCAATCTCGTCAACCAAAACTAAACTCCTACCGTCTATCGCGCCGTCGAGAATTCCCTTTAATTTTTCTAAATGTGCCGTAAAAGAAGATGTATCCCGTTCCAAAGATTGCTCATCCCCAATGTCAGCAAATACCCGCTCAAACCACGGTAACTTGGTGCCCACTCCTGCTGGAATGAACATTCCTGCCTTTAAAAGTAGGGCACACAAACCCAATGTCTTCAGAACCACCGTCTTTCCACCCGCGTTAGGTCCAGAAATTAACACTACCGTGGTATTATCTGGCACCCGAAAAGTCAACGGTACAACTTCCTTGTGTAGCATAAGTAACGGATGCCTTGCTTGAATAACTTCAATAACGCCATCAGATATTACCGGTGGATGACAGTCAAACTTCCGGGCAAACTTAATCTTCCCCATTAGCAAATCCAACTTACCTACCGCCATCAGCGCAGTCCTCAATTGCTCACGATAACGAGCTACCAATACCGAAAGTCCCCTTAGTATTTTATTCACTTCTTCTGTCTCGGCATCGCGCAATTCCTGGATAAAATTTTGTTCCTCTATCGTTTCCATCGGCTCAACAAACAATGTTCGCCCACTTGCTGATACAGAATGCACAACTCCGGCCACCTGATTGCGTTGCTCCAGTCTCACCGGAAGGACAAATCTCTCCCGACGGACCATTACCGGACCATCGAACCATTCGGGATTTTCCTGAATCATCGCTTCCATCCGTTGCACCAGTATATTCCGACGTTTCCTGAGTTCGTCTCGCAATTCAGCCAGCCGCGGGGTGGCTTGATCACGAATTGCTCCTGATTCATCGATTACCCATTCGATTGCTCGTTCCAGCTCCGGTAATGCAACAATTTGCTGAACCAGATAATTAAGCGATTTAATGAATTGTCGATTGCGTTTAAAAAAGACCTCACAATCCCTTAAGCCAATACATACCGAACGCACCCGTAATAGCTCATCGACAGTTAAAACCGCTCCTGCATCTACCCGAACCAGTACTTCGCTAATATCGCAGATACCAGATAGAGGTGGGTCACCATCAAACTGGGTAATCTCTTCCAACTGAATTAGTCTTTGCTGAACTTCATCTTTATCCAAGTTGGGAAGGAGTTGGCGGGCATTTTCCTTCCCCATTGTAGTAACACAGAAATCAGCTAACATCTCTCGAATCAGGGTAAAATCCAATACTCGCAGCGTTTCTGTATCCACTTTATCCAGCAACTTTTAAAACTATGCTCTATCTCTCGGCTATCTGCCTTCGGTATGCACGACGCCGCGCTTCTGCCATCTTGCGTTTGCGTCGCTCGCTCGGCTTCTCGTAATACTCCCGACGTTTAACCTCACGCAGAATACCTGCCTGTTCGCAGGCACGCCGAAAACGCCTTATGAAACTCTCGTAAGGCTCGCCCTCTTTAACTGTAATACTTACCATTGTCCGCTACCACCTCCTTTCTGGTAAATTTTCATCCTAAATCACCCAACAACCCCAGACAAAAAGCGGTGCCCGCTATCGCTGCTGTTTCGGCCCGCAACCGCCGTGGTCCTAGTGTACAACAAACCGCTCCCGCCCGGGTCATCAATTCAATCTCTTTTGAGCTAAACCCTCCTTCTGGACCAACTACCAGCATTATTGATTTAACCCCTTTATTCAGAACATCGTCCAAACCCCGCGTCTGTTCTTCCTCATAAAATACAATCGTCCGGTCAAAATCTCTCACCATCCCCGCCAACCCTTCCAATTTAGTCAAAGCGGCGATCCGGGGTCGTATTGTCCTTAATGCTGACTTCATCCCACTTATCGCTACATTCTCCAGATGCTGCTTTCGTCTCTCAGTTAATCTTCCTAAAACCCTCTCGGAAACAAATGGAATGACTTCCTCAACCCCCAGCTGAGACACTGACTCCACAACCTCTTCCAGCTTCTCACCTTTTAATACCGCCTGTGCCAGAACCACACGATGCCTCGGTTCACGCAGCACTGTCTTGCCTTCTATCACCTCGGCAACAACCTCCTTACCACTAATCCGGACCAACCGCAGTCGAAACTCTCGCCCCTGACCATCGGTCGCCGAAATCTCGTCACCGACTTTATGACGTAACACTCGAATAATATGTCGCGCCTCCGCTCCAGCAATCACCACCTGTTTCACTCCTTCGGACAGCCCTGGGATATAAAATAACTCCATTATTCCTGCCTGGGCTTTCTCGGTCCCGGAACCGGTTCTGATTTGATTTCCATTAACTGTTTATAAAGCATCCGCTCCTCACGACTAAGATGACTAGGGACGTGCACCACAACCTTTACCAGTTCGTCACCACTTCCACCTTCTAACCGCTTAATTCCTGCCCCCCGTAAACGAAACACAGCCCCGGAAGCGGTTCCGGCGGGAATTTCTATCTCCTTGATACCATCGAGCGTTGGGACTTTTACTCTGCCCCCCAGTACCGCTACCGGAATGGAAATGGGAACCTCGACAACTATATTATCACCATCACGGAGGAAAATTGGATGCTCCTTCTCCTCAATCTCAATTGCCACATCGCCACTACCACCAGGACCCCAGTGTCCCTCACCGTGGAGGACAAGTGGGGTTCCAGAAGAAACACCAGCAGGTATCCGCACCTTTAACTTCCGCGTTTGACGCAATCTACCCTCACCGCCGCACCGCTGACAGACATTCCGCCACCGCTCTCCAGTACCACCGCAATCAGGGCAACTGGATACCTGGAAAAATTGTCCAAAAACCGACCTTGCCTGTCTTTTTACTCTCCCCTGCCCTTGACAGGTAGAACAAACCATCCTACCCGCACCTCCAGCGCCACTACACTCCGGACACGCTTCGTAACGGGAAAAACTTATTTCCTTGGTGACACCATTGGCAATCTCCTCCAGACTGAGGCGCATTTTAATAACAATATCCCTGCCCCGCGCTCGACGAACAGCCGTGCGGGGTGATTCACTACCGAAGAGCAGATCAAACAAACTTCCTGCCCCACCACTGAAACCACGAAAGATATCACCGAATATGTCTTCTAAATCCTCTTCATGGGTAAAATGACGGCGGAAATCAAATCCACCCGGACCAAACTGACCAGCCACACCTTCATGACCGTACATATCATAAAGTCGGCGCTTTTCCGGGTCAGCCAGAACCTCGTAAGCTTCGGACAACTCCTTAAATTTTTCCTCTGCCTCGGCCCGGTTGTTTGGGTTACGGTCCGGGTGATATTCCTTAGCCAGTCGCCGATATGCCGCTTTTATCTCCTCGGGCGTGGCATTGCGTCCCACACCCAGGACTTCATAATAGTCCCGCTTTGTTGCCGGCATTATCTAACTTAAGCCGCCTTAAAAGGCGGTAATAACTCCACCTCCTTCAATACAATATCGTTGAAAAATCTCTCCTCATTTTTAACTCTTTTTGTCTTCCTCGTCAATCACCGTGTAGTCCGCCTCCACCTTTTTCTCTCCTCCGGTACTCCTCTTCTCTCCACTCTCCTGTGTTGTTCCTTGCTGTCGATAGAGACGCTCCGCAATTGTGGCGATCAGTCGTTGCAACTCATCTGCCGCGGAATCAATCGCCGCTTTGTCATCGCCCTTCATCGTCTCCTTAACCTTAGTAATCGCCGCCTCCACTCGCTTCCGATCTTCTGCGTTTATCCGCTCTCCTAACTCCTTCAACGTCTTTTCGCTCTGATATATAATCGTATCGGCACGATTGCGGCTGTCAACAAGCTCTCTCCGCCGTCTATCTTCGGCAGCATACGCCTGTGCCTCGCTGATCATCCGATCAATTTCCTCCTTGGTCAATCCGGAGGAAGCAGTTATCTTAATTCCCTGCTCTTTGCCGGTGAGTTTATCCTTAGCGGTAACATGAAGAATGCCATCCGCATCAATGTCAAATGTCACTTCAATCTGGGGAACCCCGCGGGGTGCAGGAGTAATCCCCACCAGGTCAAACTGACCAAGTAATCGATTATCTGCTGCCATCTCCCTTTCGCCCTGTAAAACCCGCACGCTCACCGTTGTCTGGTTATCCTCCACAGTGGTGAATATCTGACTTTTTCTTGTCGGAATGGTAGTGTTGCGTTCAATAATCTTAGTCATAACCCCGCCGTAAGTCTCAATTCCCAGAGAAAGCGGCGTCACATCCAGAAGCACTACATCTTTAACCTCACCGGAGAGAACCGCACCCTGAATCGCCGCCCCAATCGCCACCACTTCATCTGGATTGATACCTTTATGCGGCTCCTTGCCAAAGAAATCCCGGACCAGCTGTTGCACCCTGGGCATCCTGGTCTGTCCGCCCACAAGAATTACCTCATCTATGTCTTTGGGTGTCAATTTGGCATCTGCCAGCGCCTGCTTAACCGGCCCCAGGGTCCTCTGGAGCAAATCCTCAACCAAGGACTCCAGTTTCGCCCTGGTCAACCGCATTTCAATATGCAGTGGCCCTTTCTTTTCATCCGCATATATAAACGGCAGACTGATGGTGGTCTCCAGTGATGTGGATAACTCGCACTTCGCCTTTTCAGCCGCCTCCTTTATCCGCTGGAGCGCGGTCTTGTCCTGGGCAAGGTCGATCCCGTGCTCCCGGCGGAACTCCTCAATAATCCACTCCATAATACGCTGGTCAATATCATCACCACCAAGGTGGGTATCACCATTAGTCGACCGCACCTCAAAAACGCCCTCCCCAATTTCCAGAATGGAGATATCAAATGTTCCGCCACCCAGGTCGTAAACCGCAATCCGCTCTGAGCGCTTCTTATCCAAACCGTAAGCCAGCGCCGCCGCGGTTGGCTCGTTAATTATCCGCAGCACATCAAGTCCAGCAATTTTACCGGCATCCTTTGTCGCCTGGCGCTGGGAGTCATTAAAATATGCTGGAACGGTGATGACCGCCTTTGTTACCGCTTCACCCAGATACGCCTCTGCCGCACGCTTGAGGTAGGAAAGAATCATCGCGGAAATCTCTGGCGGCGAATATCGTTTACCATCAACCTCTACCCAGGCATCACCATTAGCCGACTCGACCACCCGATAAGGAACCCGCTTAACCTCCTCCAGCACCTCGGAATACCGCCGCCCCATAAACCGTTTAATAGAATAAATCGTCGACTGCGGGTTAATCACCGCCTGCCGTTTTGCCAGCGTCCCCACCAATCTTTCCTTCCCCAGGGCAACTACCGATGGTGTCGTCCTCCCCCCTTCCGGGTTGGGGATAACCACCGGCTGCCCCCTTTCCATAACTGCAACACAGGAAAAAGTTGTTCCTAAATCAATACCGATGACTTTACTCATTTTTAATCCTCCATATATTAGACTTTTTAATCTTCATAATACTTTAGGAGTGCCGACACCGGCACTACCAATATCAACTCCTTCACCAACCTTCCCCCTTTAATTTTTAGACTCCTCTTTCTCACCAGAGATTTCACCTTTTGCCAGATCTTCTTCCCTGTCACCTTTTTTTACTTTGCTCACCTTCACCCGTGCCGGTCTTATCACTCTACCACCGCACTCATAACCCCGACTTAACTCCTCCACCACCTCGTTATCATTACCCTTATCAACCTCAACAAAACCAACCGCCTCTGCCCGCCTGGGGTCAAACTCCTGCCCCATACAGCTATAGCCTTTAAGCCCGTGCCTTTCCAGCACATCACACAACTGCCGGTAAATTAAACTGACGCCCTTCTTCAACCCCTCAACATTTCCTTCTCCGGTCGTAGTCACAAGCGCCCGCTCAAAATTATCCAGCACCACAAGGAGCTCTTCCATTAACTTCTCCACACCGGCACGCTGTCTCTCTTCAATCTCTCGTTCCATCCGGCGCCGGAAGTTATCAAAATCGGCCAAGGAGCGCAAGTAATCATTCTTCAGTTTGTTAGCAATTTCCTCCAGAGCATCCACCCGCTCCAGAAGTTCAGTTACAGGTCCCTTTTTCTCCATAATCATTTTTTAGACTATTGTTTAAGTGGCTTAGATTCTTAAAGTTAACCAGAATAGATCTGATAACATCCGTAACCTGTTGTCTTTATTAATATTACAATTTACTATCTTAGGTGTTTTACCGGTTATTTCCGCAACTTATTATGAAATAAATACTAACTACCGGCTCTGTTCCCCGATTTTATACCCCTCTTCAAGACACTTAACATTTACCGGCACCAGGTTGGGACGTTTCTCAAACTCCTGCTTCACCTGTTCAATAACCGCATCGATCGGCACAATCCCGGTCGCACCGACATAGGCGCCCAGCATCACCATATTCGCCGCGCGTCCGGTTCCAGCGGCAATCGCAATGTCATTCGCCGGGACCTCAACAACCCGGACATCGTTCCTTTCCGGTCTGATATTAATTAACGAAGTATTAACCACCGCCACGCCACCGGGCTTCTGCATCGGACAGAACTTCTCCAAGGAAGGCCGGTTCATCACCACGGTATCCCGGGGATGGGAGATAATCGGCGAGGCGATTGGCTCGTCACCAATTATCACCGTGCAATTCGCGGTCCCCCCCCGCATTTCCGGACCATATGAAGGTAACCACACCACCTCCTTGCCCATCTTCATTCCAACCTCCGCAAGAACCTTGCCGGCAAGCAACACGCCCTGACCACCAAAACCAGCAAAAACAATCTCAACCTGCATCTTTCTCCTCTCTTTTCTCTGGTTTCTTGAAGTTCTGAACCGGGTAATAAGGAAGCATATTTTCCTCGAGCCACTTTGTCGCCTGATAAGGCGAAAGCCCCCAGTTGGTGGGACAGGTGGAAAGGAACTCTACAAAGGAGAAACACACCCCATCTCGTTGCAGGGTAAAGGCCTCCTTCAGCGCCCGTTTTGCGTTGATCACCTGCTTCGGTGTGTGCACCGCCACCCGCTCGATAAAGGCCGGGGTTTTCAAACTCGCCAGCAACTCACACATCCGCACCGGATACCCCACATCGTTGACATCGCGCCCGCGCGGGGATGTGGTTGTTACCTGCCCGGGCATCGTTGTCGGTGCCATCTGTCCCCCGGTCATACCATAAATCGCATTGTTAATAAAAACCACCGTAAACTTCTCACCGCGGTTCGCCGCATGGACAATCTCACTCATTCCGATTGAAGCCAGGTCCCCATCACCCTGATAGGTGAATACAATTAAGTCGGGCCTTGCCCGTTTTATCCCGGTTGCCACCGCCGGTGCCCGTCCGTGCGCCGCCTGCTGGAAATCAAAATTAAAATAATTAAACGCCAGGACCGAACAGCCCACCGGTGCAATACCAACCGTCCGTTCCCGCAAACCCAACTCATCAATCACCTCGGCAATCAACCGGTGAATCACACCATGGGTACAGCCAGGACAGTAATGGGTAATTCTATCTGATAACGACTCCGGTCGCTTAAAAATCACCCTCATAACTTACCTCCCAAGATATTTCTTTACTACCCCGACCACCTCTTCCGGGCTGGGGACCATCCCTCCGGTTCTGCCATAGAAATAGACCGGTTTTGTCCTGCCCACCGCCAGTCGCACATCTTCAACCATCTGACCGGTACTCATCTCCACTGTCAGCACAAACTCTGCCTGCCGGGCAAGTTCATAAATCCGGTCCTCGGGAAAAGGAAACAGGGTTATCGGCCGGAGTAAAGCAACACCAACCCCCTCCTCTCCCAGCCGCTGCATCGCCGTTTTACAGACCCGGGCGGTTGTGCCATAGGCAACCAATAACACCCGATAAGGTTTATCGGTTCCCATCTCCTCAAACCGAACCTCATTTTTCTTCATCTCCTCATACTTTGCCGCCAGTTTGAAGTTCAGTTTCTCCTCTTCCACCGGGTCCAGATAAAGCGAGTTTATCACATTTGGCTTTCTCCCCTTGCAACCGGTAGTTGCCCAATCCTTCGGTGGCAACGGCGGGAATTTCTGTTCCTTAAACTCCACCGGTTCCATCATCTGACCGATCATCCCGTCTCCGATTACAATTACCGGATTGCGGTAACGGTCAGCACGGTCAAAAGCCAGGGGCATCAAATCTACCGCCTCCTGCACCGAACTTGGCGCCAGCACCAGACAGCGGTAATCACCATGCCCGCCGCCCTTCACCGCCTGAAAATAGTCACCCTGCGAAGGCAGAATTCCACCCAGCCCCGGACCGCACCGGACGATATTCACCACCACACAGGGTAGTTCTGCCGCAGCGATATAAGACAGCCCTTCCATCATCAAACTGATTCCCGGACTGGAAGACGATGTCCAGACCCGCGCGCCCGCTCCTGCCGCACCGTAGAGCACATTCGCCACCGCCACCTCACTCTCAATCTGGAGAAAACAACCACCCACCTCCGGCATACGCCGCGCCAGGTACTCACCAATCTCCGACTGTGGAGTTATGGGATAGCCAAAATACAGTAGCCCGCCAGCCCGCACCGCGGACTCGGCAATCGCCTCATTACCCTTCATCAAAATCTTAGCCATCTTTCACCCCCACCTTCTCAGGTTCCTCCAGTGCAATTTCAATTGCGGTATCAGGGCAGATAAAACCACAAAACCGGCACGCAATACAGGCATCCTGATTCACCACCTGGGCAAAGAAATACCCTTTATCGTTTATCTCCTTCGACATCGCCAGCACCTGTTTCGGACAGTTGTGCACACACAACTCACAACCCTTACACCGATTTTTCTCAATTGTTACCTTTGCCTTTCTTGCCATAATAACCCTCAAAGTTTAAAACACCTCGGACCTAACTTATCTCCTTCCTCCCAAGGCTTCAATAAAAACCGGTGCAAAACCAGCACCGGATAGGGCAAACTCTCCAGCGCCAGCCTTGCAAATATTCGATCCTCAATCGCCACAAAACCAATCGGTTTACCGGTTTTATCACTCACCGCCTCACCCAGCCTTATCCCCTCCTCAATCACCGCCCGCTCGGTTTCCTCAATTAGATGCGAATTAACTACCAGCCGGGTGATGCGAATGCCAGCCGCCTCCTCAATTCCGACAATCAATTTCTCCACATCGGACACCGAACTGCTGAACGGGCGCCTTGAATTCAACACAAGAAAACAGGTATAAGCATCCTCCGGCAACCACTGCCCCAGACTCGCCAGCACCCTCGCACCAACCGGATCACCCCCGACATCCATCACCAGCCAGCCGTCAGGATTTCTTAAGGCGCCGGCTATTTCTGGCTGAATTAACGGCAGGTCCGACTCCATAATCTCTACCGGCGGCAGTAATAGCCCGACCCCATGTTCCTGTAGCACCGCTCGTGCCGCCCGGGAACGAAAGTAGGGATTGACAATATCCAGGTCAGCGATACTCACCCTCTGCCTCCGTCCGGCAAGACTCAGGGTGAAGTTAATCGCCACCTCACTTTTACCCGAGCCATACCCCCCGACAAATATATTCACCCGGGCAAGACCAGCCAGAAACTCTTCCGCATTAACCCAGCATACCCCGCTCGGAGCAGTTGTCGAACTACCGGTCGTTGACTGAGGAGACATTAAGATAATAATTTAACCAGAAATTTTCTTCGGGTCAACATTGTCAGCGAGGTCAGCCCGGGCGCCGTCAACTGGATACAAATACGAAAAAGGTCGTTTCCCGGGTAAGATAACCAGAAAAGAAACCCGAGAGCTCCTGGTATCGTTGCCACCGCCCCATTATCGGCGATAGATTGTGGTGCTACCATCGGCGTTAATCTAAGATTTAATCCGGTAACAGCAGAACCACCAGCACAGGTACCAAAACCCTGACCTTCTATCCGGTTTAAATCCGCGGTTGACCCAGCGGCAAGCCCTGGTATTACCCCGGGGTTAGCCCCGGGCATACCCCCATCGTGCCCACTTTAACCAGAGTTTTAATAAAGTATATTGTTGTAACTATAATTAAAACAACAAGTTAACCGTGGTAAGCAACATTTTTATCACAACTTTTCTGTTAATTTTTAAAAGAACCCAAAATTAACCTTGCTGGAATCACCGCCAGGAAAGTTTTATTTCGCACTGCTACACTCCACTGCAAATTTTAAAGGAGTTTACCCCTACCAGCGCAGAACCGCCGCACCCCAGGTGAAACCGGTACCGAATGCGGTTAAAAGGATTATATCGCCATCCTGAATCAACCCGGTTTCCCGCGCCTCATCAATCGCCACCGGAATGGTTGCCGCGGACATATTACCGTATTTATCCAGGATAACAAACATCTTTTCCCGCGCGATATTGGTCCTTTCCCGTGCCGCCTCCATAATCCGCATATTTGCCTGATGGGGGATAAACAGTTTCACATCCTCCGGACCGATCCCGGCATCAGCCAGCGCCTTTAGTGCCGCACCACCCATCGCCCGTACCGCATGCTTAAAAACCTGATTCCCCTCCATATGAACCGTATGCGCCATATCCCGCAAGGTCTTTTCACTCGTGGGCATTCTCGTTCCACCTGCCGGTTGATAAAGAAGTGGTGCCAGATTACCGTCGCAACCCCAGTTGGAGGCCAGGATCCCGGAACTGCCGTCACCTGCCACCACAATCGCCACGCCCGCCCCGTCACCGAAAAGCACACAGGTCGCCCGGTCCTTCCAGTTGACCACCTTGGACATAACCTCACCGCCAGCAACCGCCACCTTCCTCGCGGTGCCGGTAACAATTAGATTTGCTGCCACCTCCAGGGCAAAGACAAAACCGGAGCATCCGGCACTGATGTCAAACGCCGCACTCCCGGCAATTCCCAATCGCTTCTGCACCCAGCAGGCGGTTGCCGGATAAACTGTATCCGGTGTGCTGGTTGCCACAATAATCGTATCCAGGTCTGCCGGCTTTAGCCCTGCCTGCTGACACGCCTTTTCCAGTGCTACCGCCACCAGGTCCGAAGTGGCGGTAGCCTCATCAGCAATCCGGCGTTCCCGGATGCCGGTCCGTTCCACAATCCAGGCGTCGCTGGTATCAACCATTTTTTCCAGGTCAAAATTGGTGAGAACCTTTTCCGGTAGCGCCCGACCGGTTCCGACAATCTTTATTGATTTCACTTTGCGTGACTGAGAATTAAAATAGCCCCATGGGGATTTGAACCCCAGTCTTCTGGCTGAGAACCAGACGTCCTAGGCCGGACTAGACGATGGGGCTTTTGTTGACATCCTACCACTGATTAAATTAAAGTCAAGTGAATTAAAGTATTAACCCTGGGCACCAACTGCGCGCTTGCCCGCCTTTTTCCGCACCCGCTCGCCACGATAACGGAACCCCTTGCCATGATAGGGGTCAGCCGGCTTTATCGCCCGAATGCGTGCCGCCACATCACCAACAAGCTGTTTATCAATCCCGGAGATAGCAATCTCAAACATCTGCTCTTTTGTATCCTCGGGATTGGGCACCTGATTGATCACGACATCAATCCCCGGCGGGATAGGAAAGTCAACCGGATGGGAAAAACCGCAGTTAAACTGCACGCCGGTTTTTGTCTTCTGTGCCCGATAGCCCATACCCCTTAACTCTACCACCTTCTGATAACCACTGGTCACACCAACAAGCATATTCCGGATTAACGCCCGGGTGGTGCCGATATATTTACGCTCCACCCCGGCTTCACCCTCAACCACCACTCCTTGATTTTCTACTTTTACCGTAATTCCAGGACGCACCGGTATACTCAAGGTCCCTAGTTTCCCCTTTACCGTGACCTTTTCCGGTTCAGTTTTTACCTCCACGCCGGCAGGAACAGGTAGCGGACGATAAGTTTTAGCCATAACCTACCACACCTTACAGATAATTTCACCACCAACCCGGCGGCGCCGCGCCTCACGGTCAGTCATCACCCCGGCTGGTGTTGAGAGAATCGCGACACCCAATCCGCCCATCACCCGGGGAATCTCATCACAACCAACATACACCCGCCGGCTCTGCTTGGAAACGCGCACTAACCCTCGAATCACCGAAGTACCGTCGTCCAGGTACTTCAAGGAAATAATAACCCGCTTCTTTGGTCCTTCGCCATCAACCCGGAAGTTACTGATAAACCCCTCTTCCAGCAATACCCGGGCAATCTCGTACTTCAGCCGGGAATGGGGCACATTTACTTCCTTCAAGCGTGCGGCAATACCGTTTCTTATCTGGGTAAGAAAATCAGAAATCGGGTCCAACCTTCTCCTCCTTACCAGGTTGCCTTACGCACACCCGGAATCTCACCCCGCAATGCCAGCTCCCGAAAGCACAAACGGCACAGTCCGAACTTCCGATAGTATGCTCGTGGTCTAAAGCAAACCTGACAGCGATTGTGTTTGCGGACCTTAAACTTCGGCTCGCGCTGTGACTTAACAATTAAACACTTTCTTGCCATATCACTTCCTTTTTGCAAAAGGCATACCTAACTCTTCCAGAAGTGCCCTTGCCTCATCATCATGCTTGGCGGTAGTTTGAAATGTTATCGTCATTCCAAACACCTTTTTCACCTTGGCAACCTCAATCTCCGGAAAAATCACCTGTTCACTTAACCCCAGACTGTACCCACCGCGTCCATCAAACGAATCCAGGGGAAAGCCACGGAAGTCCCTGATCTTGGGCGCCGCCAGGTTAAAAAACCGGTCAATGAACTCATACATCCGGTCGCCCCGCAGGGTTACCTTCACCCCCAAGGGCATTCCCTCCCGAATCCGAAATGCGGATATCGCCCGTCGGGCATAGGTTCGAATCGGCTTTTGCCCGGTAATCATTGCCAGGTCCTCGGCAATCACATCCAGAACCTTGGAATCAGCCACCGCTTCCTTCGTGGTAACATTCACTACCACCTTAACTAGTTTGGGCACCTGATGCCGATTTTTATACCCAAAACGGGCAATGAGCGCCGGAACTACCTTAGTCAAATAAAGTTCCTTAAGCCTTGGTATCATACATCAATAATCTCGTTACACACCTTGCAGACCCGTACCCGCCGTCCTTCATGCTCCTCCCTTTTCACCTTCGCCCTTTTCCCGCATTTTGGACAGATAAGCGCCAGGTTAGAAACATTTATCGGGTTCGGCAGGTCAACTATTCCACCCGGTTTATCCGGACCCCTGGTCCGCTGATGCCTTTTTGCCAGGTTGATTCCTTCAACAATCGCCCGATAAGACTTCGTCTTATCATGCCACTCAATTCTTAGAATCTTCCCCCGGCGACCTCGCTCCTCGCCGGTAATTACCTCTACCACATCACCCTTACGCAACTGCATAACCTAAACCACCTCGGTTGCCAGTGATATAATCTTGGTAAACTTTCTGTCGCGCAACTCCCGCGCCACCGGTCCAAAAACCCGGGTGCCCTTGGGCTCGCCCTTATCATCAATCAGCACACAGGCGTTGTCATCAAAACGAATGTAGGTCCCATCCTCACGCCGGTGTTCCTTCCGGGTTCTAATAACCACCGCCTTGTACTTCTCTCCAGGCTTAATCGGACCGTTGGGCAGCGCATCCTTGATTGTCACCAGCACCGTATCACCCACCCAGCCGAACTTCCTTTTAGAACCACCATAAATCTTTATTACCATAGCCACCCGGGCACCAGAATTGTCAGCCACTGTTAACCTGCTATATTCCTGAATCATAATTTCTTCACCACCCGCCAGCGCTTAAGCTTTGATAAAGGTCTTGTTTCCATTAAAAGCACCTGGTCACCCTCTTTACACTCTGCCCGCTCATCATGGGCATAAAGTTTTGTCCGCTTCCGGATATACTTCTTGTATTTCGGGTGTTGAACCAGCCTCTCGGTTTCTACCACCACCGTCTTCTGCATCTTTGCCGAAATTACTTTACCCACTACCGTCCGCCGTTCTTTACGCATTAGCGCCACCTTTCTTTTCCGTCTGCTCCCTCTCCTTCAATACCGTAAGACAGCGGGCGATCTCACGACGTAACACCCGCAAGCGCAACGGATTGGGCAATTGCTCTGTTGCCCGGCGCAGCTTTAGCTTAAATAACTCATCCCTTAATTCCGCCACCTTGCGCAATAGCTCCTCTTTTGTCATCTCCCGTAACTCAGAAGCCTTCATAGGTAAACTCCTCCCGCGCCACCAGCTTCGTCCGGCAGGGCATCTTACTTGCTGCCAGCCTTAACGCCTTCGTTGCCTCTTCCGGTGGCAGACCACCAATTTCAAAAAGCACCCGACCTGGTTTTACAACACAAACCCACTCCTCCGGCGTTCCCTTACCTTTTCCCATTCGAGACTCCGCAGGTTTTTTTGTCACCGGCTTGTCCGGGAAAATCCTTATCCACATCTTACCAGCACGTTTAAGAAACTTGGTCAAACACAACCGCGCCGCTTCAATCTGCCGGGCGGTTATCCAGGACGGCTCCAGTGCGAGCAGCCCGTACTCACCAAAATCAACCCGATTGGCGCTCGTTGCCTTCCCCTTCATCCGGCCGCGCATCGACTTCCGATATTTAACTCGCTTGGGCATTAACATAGGCTAACTCCTTGCCTTCGGCTGAATATCCCCTTTATAAATCCAAACTTTAACCCCGCAGGTTCCGGCAATCGTCTTGGCAACATCCATTGAGTAATCAATATCCGCGTTCAGAGTTTGGAGCGGCACCCGACCTTCACGATACCATTCGCTACGGGCAATCTCCGCCCCTCCCAGCCGGCCGCCAACCATAACCTTAATCCCCAGGGCGCCCAAACGCATCGCCTGCATTACCGCCCGTTTCATCGCCCGGCGATGTGCCACCCGTTCCTCTAACTGCCGGGCAATGTTCTGGGCAACCAGCTTTGCCTCCAGTTCCGGCACCCTTACCACCTCTACCAGAATATGCACATCCCGGCCGATCAACCTCTTTATCTCTTCCCGCAATGCCTCCAGTGCCTGTCTTTTGGCGCCAAACACCATTCCCGGCCGCGCAGTGTGGATGGTAATCGTTGTCCGGTCCGCTACCCGCTTAATCTCAATATTGGAAACCATCGCATCAGCAAGTTTCGTCTCAATAAACCGACGAACCTTGAAATCCTCAAGGACATAATCCCGATATTTCTTGTTGTCAAACCACGCTGACTTCCAGTCTTTGGTTATTCCGAGCCGGAAACCGATGGGATGCGTCTTCTGCCCCATACTAAGCCTTCTCCTCCTTTGTTGCCACCTTCACATAGACATGACACATATGGCGCACAAATACCGATGCGGTGCCTCGTGGTCCGGGCATCAGTCGCTTCATCACATTCGGACCGTTATCAACCCGCACCTCCTTAACTACCAAATCCTCCTCCTTAATCTTCGCCTTCCCCGCCTTGTTAATCGCGTTTGCCACCGCCGAACGCAGGGTCTTGAGTATCGGGCGTTTTGAGGGCTTGGCTAAAAATGTCAGAGTTGCCAGTGCGGTAGGTACATCCTTACCCCGGATTAAAGCGGCAATCCGGTTTAACTTCTTGGCTGAACCACGCTGAAACCTGCTGCGCGCAATCGCTTCCATAGTCCCTTAATGCTCCCGTTTCTCCTCGCCACTTTTTTCCTTCCGCTGCCCGGAATGTGCCCGGAATGTCCGGGTCGGCGCAAATTCGCCCAGTCGATGTCCAACCATCCGCTCGGTAATGTATACCGGAATAAACCGGTTACCATTATGAATAGCAATCGTCTGGCCGACAAATTCCGGCGGAATAATGCTCCGACGGGCATAAGTCTTAATCACCCGGCGCTCACCCTTTTCCACCAGTTCTTTTATTCGCCGGAACAGTTTCTCATCAATATAAGGACCTTTGCGCAGTGAACGCCCCATCCTATGCCCTCCTCCGGATAATCAGTCGACTGGACTTCTTCTTCGGGTTACGAGTCTTATACCCCTTGGCAATCATCCCCTTCTCAGAACAGGGGTGCCTGCCACCCGAACTCTTGCCTTCACCACCGCCCATCGGATGGTCCACCGGATTCATCGCCACCGCCCGTGTTCTAGGTCTTATACCCATGTGCCGGGAACGCCCCGCCTTGCCAATAGAGATATCCTTATGCTCGGGGTTGGAAACCCGACCAATCGTTGCCCAGCAGCGCAGGTCAAACTTGCGAATCTCGCCCGAGGGTAGTTTCACCACCGCCCAGCCCTCCTCCTTAGCAAGTATCTGCGCCGCGGTCCCTGCCGCTCGCACCATAAATGACCGGCTATCTGGATAGAGCTGGAGGTTATGAATTTCCACTCCTACCGGTATGTCAGACAATGGCATCGCATTACCAATCCTTATCGGCAGATTATTACCCGAAGAGATCTCGTCACCCACCTTCAGCCCTTCCGGACAGAGGATATAACGATATTCTCCATCCGCATAGCATACCAGGGCAATCCGCGCCGAGCGGTTGGGGTCGTATTCAATTGAAACCACCTTAGCCGGGATCCCGGTCTTATCCCGCAAAAAGTCAATTATCCGGTAACGTCGCTTTTCCCCGCCACCACGATATTTGGCGGTAATCCTACCCTGATTGTTACGGCCCGCGGTCTTCTTTAACGGCACCGTCAAAGGCTTATACGGCTCCTCGCGGGTAATGTCACTGAAATCAGATACGGTATAAAACCTGCGTGCCGGTGTTATTGGACGATACTGCTTAATTCCCATAATTAATGCTCCAGCGCCTCAATCTTTTCACCCTTCTTTAATTTCACCACCGCCTTTTTCCAATCAGGACGGTAACCGGAGAACATTCCCATACGGCGTCTCTTACCTGGAAAATTCATCACCCGCACATCGGTCACATGCACCTTAAACAACCGTTCCACCGCCTGCCGGATTTCAATCTTATTCGCATCCCGGCGCACCCGCAGGGTGTAACACCCCTCTTCACCCTTTAACCTCTCCGATTTCTCGGTAACAATCACGCCCAGTATCACCTTCGTTGGGTCCTGCATATCCTAACCCCCCATCTTTGCCAGAAAACTATCCAGCCCCTTTTCGGTAAAAATCACCCGCTCATGGGTCAAAACCGCATAGGCATTAACCTGCACCGCTGGCATCACATCCAGCCACGCCACATTCCTGCTCGCCAGAAGCAGATTCTCGGACGGCTGGTCAACCAGTAAAAGTACCTTCGTGTCCTCCTTTTCCGGCTGTGCCACCCGCATCATAATCTGAACAAGTTCTCTGGTCTTGGGTGTGGACAGGTCAAAATCCTCCACAATTCTAATCCCGTTCTCTTTCGCCCTTGCGCTCAATGCCAGTGCCAGGGCATAACGGCGCACCTTTTTCGGTAACTCGTAACTGTAATCCCGGGGCTGTGGTCCCCAGGCAATTGCGCCACCGCGCCAGATGGGTGAACGCCGGGAACCATGCCTTGCCCTGCCAGTATGCTTCTGGGGCCAGGGCTTCTTTCCGGTACCCGACACCTCGCTCCGGGTTTTAACTTTCGCTGTCCCCTGGCGCTGGTTGGCAAGATAGCAGCGCACCGCCTCCCAGAGCAGACTGGCGGGACCCTCCCGGTTAAACCACAACGCCGGCAGTTCCCGCTCCTTCTTTACCTCACCGGCAATACTCAGCACCTCCACCTCACGCTCCCTTTCTAACTAGAACCGTTGCCCCGCGATAACCGGGAACCGCCCCGCGCACATAAATCACGCCCCCCTCCGGGTCAATCTTCACTACCTTTAAATTCTTAATTGTCACCCGCTCACATCCATAATGCCCGGGTAGCGTCCTGCCCGGTAACGCTCTTCCTGGTGAAGAACCGGCACCTAATGAACCAATCCGGCGATGAGACATTGAGCCATGGGACGCCGGACCACCGTGCCAGCCCCAGCGCTTCATCCCACCGGCAAAACCCCGACCTTTTGTCCAGCCGGTAACCCAGACCAGGTCACCCGGCTTAAAGATATCCACCCTCAACTCCTGCCCGACCTGAAACCCATCAACGCTATCCACCCGAAACTCGCGCACCACACCCATCACCGGCAAACCCGCCTTCTTAAACTGTCCCTCATAGGGCTTGGTCAACTGGCGCTTACTCGGCTCACCCTGGCCAACCTGCACCGCACAGTAGCCGTGCTTCTCCTTTGTCCTTATACCAACCACAACACACTTACCCACCCGAATCTCGGTAACCGGCACAACCCTGCCCGTCTCATCGTATATCTGGGTCATCTCACCCTTTTCACCAATAAGACCGATCATGCTGACTTAATCTCCACCTCCACCCCGGCCGGGACTTCAAGTTTCATCAGCGCATCCACCATATCCGGGGTAGCATTAGAAATCTCAATCAAACGCTTATGCACCCTCAACTCAAACTGTTCCCGCGACTTCTTATCCACATGGGGCGAGCGTAACACGGTAAACAAAGTCCGCTTTGTCGGCAACGGCACCGGACCAGCGACCTGGGCGCCGGTGCGCCTGGCGACATCAACGATATCGCGCGCCGACTGGTCCAGGAGCCGGTGGTCGTACGCCTTTAACTTAATCCTGATCTTTTTCGATGTCCTTAATACGCTCATCTTAAAACAAAATCTCCTAACGCTTAGTTTACCTTTCCTGACACCTAATTAACTGGGGTCAAATCTATTTTAGCGTGCCTAAAAGGCACTTCTGCCCCATATGTGTCTCAGACTAATTAGCAAATATACTAATCTAAAATCGCTTGTCAACATCTTCTTTTAATATTTTTTCACCCCCTTAACACCCGGCTAAACGGCCATTCTAATTCTTGACACTGACCGCAGTTTCCCTATCTTCAAACATAAAACGGAGCAGTACCGTTGAAACAGACGCTTGCCGTTTTAATTATCCTGGCGCTCCTCGGTACCCTTTATCTCGTATTTCCCGCCACCCGCTACAACACCGATGGCTTTCGGGTACTCCCTTCGCTCCACCAGGTAAAACTTATCTCACCGGACATAAGACAATACCTGCCCCTTGACTGGCGCAGTGGTTACCGGCAACCCGCCTACTTCTATCAGAATGTTCCCAAACACCTCCTCTTTCCCTTATACGCCGGCATCACCTACCGCCTTGCCCGCCTCACTGGCTACCACGGCAACGGGATAAAACCGCTCCAGATTGCCAACACCATCAGCGCCATCCTCACCCTCACCTTATTTGCCCTGTTAATCCAGGCATATTTTCACCACCATCTCCTCACCATTACCGCCACCCTGGGTCTTGGCCTCACCAACGCCTTTTCGGCAATGGCAACCAACATCGCCGAGGTCGTGCCCGCACTCCCCTGGCTCCTGTGTGCCCTGCTCTTTATCAAAAAAGAAAAATATATCCTGGCGGGCATCTGTCTGGGCATCAGCACCGCCTTTTATCTCTTCACCCTTCTCGTTGCCCTGGGGCTTCTGCTGACCACCCTGTTACGACGCCAGTGCCGTAACGCCCTTTATCTTATAATCACCACCATCATCACCACCGCACTCATCTATCTCCTTATTCTCCTTGGCGCCGGTTACACCGACCTCAGAACCATCGTCCATCTTATTACCTTTATGCCGGAACAGGGCACCTATGGCGGGTTCAAACTGTCAAATTTACTCGCTGTGAATTTAGGCTTTATCAACAGCGTCATTCCGGTTCTGCCTGAACACTTCTCGGGCATCAGCGCCCTGATGCGCAGTGGCGACAAACTCCTCCTGTTCCTCCCCTTCCTCACCCTGGCGGGCGCCACCGCCATCCTGTTAATTCTCATCCTGGCCGCCAGCCGTGCCGGACAACAGCAGGAACTCCTTACCGGATTGGGCGTTTTTCTTGCCGCACTTTTTGGCTCCTTACTCTGGGACCCCTATCATCAGAAAATCTGGCTCTATTCCAATATCGCCCTGTTTACGATATTACCATCCCTTGTCTTCCGCAGCACCCATCTCCGGCAGTTTGCCCTGCTTCTTATACTAATTATTGCCCCGGTCAACATTTACCGCCTTATCCAGCACGCCCGTCCCAACCCGCAATGGCAAAGCGCGCAAACCATCGCCGCAATTGTCACCACCAGAGACCCAACCGCGACCAACAGTATCATCCTCGGCGCCTGGGAACCAGAATTTGACTACCTGCAGGTGTTTTTACCTGATTCCGCCCTTATTCCCCTGCCCGATTTAATCCTGCACACCGGACGCAACCCGAACCGGTTTTATGCCACAATCGACCGCACAATACAAACCATATTTGCCCGGGGCGGCAATATCTATCTTGTTAACCACCTCAACCGCACAACAACCGAACTGGAAAGATTCTACCGCCACCGTCTGCGCTCACCATTTTTTCTTGACTGGCTGGAAACCCTTCGCCCCGCTGCCGAGGAAATCTGGCACAACCCCGCAACCCGAACCACCCTTTACCATCTCACCATCTCCCTTCACGACCTGCCGACGATAAATCTCCATGACTTTGCCCGGTTTAATCGGCTCAACCACCACTCCCGGCAACCCGCCCTCTATTACTGAAAACACATCACGGCAACTAATGAGTTTTCAGTCCTGCCCATTTTCCGGACAGTCGCCACCTTTATTTCTTGACTGCTGGCTTATTTCGGCTAAATTCCCAGTTGTATGAAAATCCATGAATATCAGGCAAAAGAAATCTTTTCCAGCGTCGGCATTACGGTGCCAAAAGAAAAACTATCAACCACACCGGATGAGGCAAAAAGGGCAGCAGAGGAAATCGGTCTGCCGGTTGTGCTCAAGGCACAGGTGCTGGTTGGCGGCCGGGGCAAAGCCGGCGGCGTAAAAAAGGTAAATAAACTGGAAGAAGTTGCGCCCACCGCGGCTCAGATTCTGGGTATGAAGATTAAGGAACTGGAGGTAACAAAAATTCTTGTCTCCGAATGCGTAGCCATCAAATCTGAATTCTACCTGGGTATCACGGTTGACCGCTCTTTGCGCCAGCCGGTTCTAATCGCCTCTGCCGCGGGCGGGGTGGAGATTGAAGAGGTGGCAAAAAACACCCCGGAAAAGATTGTCAAAACCGCCATTGACCCGCTGCTTGGACTGCTATCCTTTCAGGCGCGTAACACCGGTATGGCGCTCTTCGATGAGCCAAAACTGGCGCAGGAGTTTGCCACTCTGGCGCAAAAACTCTACCGGCTCTTTGTCCAGCGCGACCTCTCCCTGGTGGAAATCAACCCGCTGGTATTAACCGACGCCGGCACACTCCTGGCGCTTGATGCCAAAATCAACTTTGACGACAACGCCCTGTTCCGCCACCCGGAAAACGAAGCGCTGCGCGACATCGAAAGCGAAGAACCCAGAGAGATTGAGGCAAAAAACGCTGGTCTTTCCTATATCAAACTCTCCGGCAATGTCGGCTGTATTGTCAACGGCGCCGGTCTGGCGATGGCAACGATGGACCTGATCAAACGCTTTGGCGGTGAACCGGCAAACTTCCTTGATGTCGGCGGCTCCTCCTCACCGGAAAAGATGGTTACCGCAATGCGCATCATCCTCTCTGACCCCGGTGTCCGGGTCATCCTGGTCAACATCTTCGGTGGTATCACCCGCTGTGACGACATCGCCCAGGGGTTGATTCAGGCAAAAAAAGAAGCGGACATCAAGGTGCCCATCGTCGCCCGGCTGGTCGGCACCAATGCGGACAGGGCGTGCGCCCTCCTGGCGGACAGCCCGGTGTTAAGTGCCACAAAGATGAGCGAAGCAGTCAAACTGGCGGTCACGCTGGCAAAGGAGGCAAAATGAGCATCCTCGTTGACCAAAGCACCCGGCTCCTGGTTCAGGGAATCACCGGCCGGGACGGCGCCTTCCATACCCGGATGATGAAAGAGTACGGCACCCGGGTTGTCGCCGGTGTTACCCCGGGCAAAGGTGGTCAGGAAGTGGAAGGCGTGCCGGTATTCAACTCCGTGGAACAGGCGGTAAAAGAAACCGCTGCCAATGCCTCAATCATCTTTGTCCCGGCAGGCTTTGCCGGTGATGCGCTACTTGAGGCAATCTTTGCCGGCATAAAACTCATCGTTTGCGTAACCGAAGGCGTGCCGACCCTGGATGCGGTCAAAGCGATTGCCGTTGCCCGACAGCACAATGCCAGAATCATCGGACCAAACTGCCCGGGCGTCATCTCACCGGGCAAGGCAAAGGTCGGCATAATGCCCGCCAGCGCCTTCCAGCCCGGCTGTGTCGGTGTTGTGTCCCGCTCCGGCACCTTAACCTACGAAATTGCTGCCAACACCGGCGAATTCGGTCAATCAACCGTGGTTGGCATCGGTGGCGACCCGGTCATTGGCACCAACTTCATTGACTGCTTGAAGATGTTTCAGGACGACCCGGAAACAAAGGCAATTGTCATTGTCGGCGAAATCGGTGGCAGTGATGAAGAACGCGCGGCGGAATTTGTTAAAGAATATGTCACCAAACCGGTGTTTGGCTTTATCGCCGGTCAGACCGCGCCACCGGACAAAAGGATGGGACACGCCGGCGCCATCATCTCCGCTGGCTCCGGCACCGCTGAGGAAAAGATTCGGGCATTCCAGTCTGCGGGTATTGAGGTCATCTACGAACCCGAACAACTTGCCGGGCGACTGAAAGCACGACTCGCTTAACCGCAGACTACCGGCTCAGCCAACGCCCGGAGAAAACCGCCGATTGACCCCGGGTTTAACCACCGGACTATTACCGCGGTTAAAACCAAAACCCCGGCCAGACCGAACATCAGGACAACGAACCCCGCTTCTCACCTGATTAAACCCCAAATTAAACCAGCGATAAACCCTGCGACTGCATCCGGGGCTAGCCTCCCAGCAGCCCCGGGGCTAGCCCCGGGCATACCACCTCTTGATTCCTCCAGACACCGCACCTCAGTGGCTAACTATCTTAAAATAAGTCTGTTAACCATTACAACCACAGGACATTTAACCATCCTCTGCGGGAAAATTTCTTCCAAGTCCACCGCTGCCGCATCGGTAGATAAAGATAAAGAACAGAAAGGAATGTCAATCGCGATTAACTGTTTTTGCCTGAACTTTATTAACCGAGGCGCCGGACGCTGTTACTCTCACAATTGGGGCAGGCGCGCTCCTCGGGTTTGCCCGGAGTGTAAAAGAGTTTAAACTCCTTACCACAGCGCAGACACTTGAATGGCTGCTCGCCCGCCTCCTTTGGCTCAGGTCTGACACTCACCCGCGGCGGGTTCTGTAAAATCCGCATCGTCTCCTGGATTTCCTCTTTTGTTACCGTCTGACGCAACCGCTCCAGTTCCTGCATCGTGTAGACAAATCGCTGCCCCTGGGCAGCAGAAATCCATTCCAGTTGCAACCGCTCCGGTCTGATACCCCACGCCTCCAGCCGGTCCCAGAGCCGCTCCACCCGGCGCACCGTCCAGCGGTTGGCGTTGAGGTAATGGCAGTCGGCAAAGTGGCATCCGGACACCAGAACAACCGGCGCACCCAGGGCAAATGCCTTCAGGACAAACTTCTCTGCCACCCGGGCGCTGCACATCGTCCGGATCAGCACCTGCCTTGCCGGATACTGCATCCGGGCAACACCCGCGGTATCGCCCGCGGCGAACGAGCACCAGTGGCAGGCAAAAACCACCGCCTTCTCCTGCGCTCCTTCGGCAAGCGCCGCCTCAATCTGGGCAAGAATCTGCTCATCGGTAAACTGATTCGCCTCAATCGCCTCAAACCGGCACTCCGCGGCACAACCACCGCATCCGGCACACACCGCTGGAATTGACTTTGCCGGTTTACCCTTTTCCCACTCAAACGCCTTGAACGAGCACACCTGCACACAGGCACCACAGGCACGGCACCGCTCACTCATCACCTCAACGGTATAAGGCTCTGCCGGGATCGAACCCTGTGCCAGGAGTCGGGCTGCCCGCCCTGCCGCGGCACTCGCCTGGGTGACCGAATCCTTTATGTCCTTTGGTCCCTCCGCGCCACCCGCATAGAACACACCCCGCACCGGTGAGTCTACCGGCTGGAGTTTGGGATGCGCCTCCAGTAAAAACCCTTCGGGATGGAGCTGGAGTGAAAGTAGTTGCTGTAACGGTTTGGTCTCGGCGCGGGGCTGGACACCGGTCGCCAGCACCACCATCTCCACCTCGTGGGTCTCAATCTGGCCGGTCTCGGTGTTCTCCACGAACAAGGTTAAGTTGCCCGACGCTTTATCCTCAATTACCTCACCCGGAATCCCGCGGATGTATTTCACGCCGAGCCGCTTTGAGCGCCAGAGCATCTCCTCAAAACCTTTGCTGAACGCCCGCAGGTCAATGTAGAACACCTTGACATCAATCTCCGGATGGTGGTCCTTTAACACCAGGGTATCCTTAATTGTATTCATACAGCAGATGTTGCTGCAATAAGGTGTGCCCTGCTGGACGCACCGGGAACCGACGCACTGGATAAATGCGATACTCTTCGGGGGTCGCCGGTCGCTCAGCCGGATTATCTCACCACCGGTCGGACCACCCGATGATGCCAGCCGCTCAAACTCCAGTGCGTTGATGACATTTGCCGCATCACCGTAGCCAAAATCCTTGCGCATCAGTGGGTCAAATGATTCCATACCGGTGGCAACAATAATCGCACCCACCTCCACGGTAAACTCCCGGTCCCGGGCGTTCAGGTCAATACATTTCTTCTCACACGCCTGCGCACACTTACCACAGGCGATGGGATTGAGACCGAGACAGTCCTGAGGATTTAACACATAGCCAGCAGGAATTGCCTGCGGAAACGGCTGGTATATCGCATGCCGGAGTGAAAGCCCGAGGTTAAACTCATCCGGCACCAGCTGCGGACAGACCTGGGCGCACTCACCGCAGGCGGTGCACTCCCGCTCATCAACAAACCTTGCCTTCTGCCGGAGCGTTACCTTAAAATTACCAACATGACCGGCAATCTCCTTGACCTCGGTCAGGGTGAGGAGTTTTATTTTCGGATGCCGACCGGCATCCGCCATCTTGGGCGCAAGTATTCATATCGCACAATCCATCGTCGGATAGGTTTTGTTTAACTGCGCCATCAAACCGCCCAGTGATGGCTGTCGCTCCACCAGATAAACCTGATGCCCACCGTCTGCCAGGTCAAGGCTCGCCTGAATGCCGGCAATCCCACCACCAATCACCAGCACCGCATCCTTAACCGGAAAACGGCGCTCGGTCAGCGGTTTCAGGTGCCGGGACTTTGCCACCGCGATCCGGACCAGGTCCTTTGCCTTTTCTGTCGCCCGCTCGGGCTCCTGACTGTGCACCCAGGAACATCCCTCCCGGATATTGGCAATCTCCAGAAGGAACGGATTAAAGCCCACCTGCGCCAGACAGGCACGAAATGTAGGCTCATGCATCCGGGGTGAACAGGCAGCAACCACCACCCGGTTGAGGTTATGCTCGGCGATTGCCTTCTGAATCTCCTTCTGTCCTGGTTCCGAACAGACATAGAGATTCACGCCCGCATACACGACACCGGGTAAACTGCGCGCGTACTCTGCCACCCGGTCCACATCCACTGTGGCAGCGATGTTGGTTCCGCACCGACAGACAAACACGCCCACCCTTGCCGTGGTGGTATTCTTTCCATCGGTCGTTACTGTTTCCTGACTCATCGCTCTCCTATCTTACTTCCCTCACAGACGAAATCAACAATATTTACTACTCTTATTCCCGCACCACCGGGACTATTTATCTGGGCACAGCGGAGGTGAATTTCACATTTACTGCACGCCGTCACCAGGACCTCAGCACCAACCGCCTGCGCCTCAGCCAGCCGGCGCTCCTGTAGCATCTTTACCGCCGCACCGCATTCTAACCAGGATTTGCCCCCACAACACAACGCACTTTCCTTTTGATGTGCCATCTCCCGTAACTCCACATTCTCTAATAAACCGATAACCTCACGCGGCGCGGAAAACACCCCTAACTGCCTGCCCAGCCGGCAGGGGTCCTGATAGGTTGCGACAATCGAACCATTCTTCGAGCTCCTGGTCAGGGGTTTAAACCCCTGTTGTAAGAGAAACTCGCTTATATGAATGAGTTCTAATCCGGGTGCCCCGGCAAGTAAGGGGTAATCAAGTTTGAATGTGCGCAGGCATTCCGGGCAGGTAAAAATCACCCGTTTCACCCCTGCTGCCTGTAAAATGGCGATATTATGCCGGGCAAGGTTTCCAGCGGTATCCACATCACCCTGCCAGAGACAGTCATGCCCGCAACACCGCTCATCCCTGAGGATAACCGGCTGAATACCCAGGTGATTCAAAATCCGCACCGCATTGCCCACCGTCCCTAAAGGATTAACCCCGAGGTCACGGAAAAGCACCGCAAAATATGGCGCGCAGCCCACCCAGAGTGCGGTATCGCCTTTCTCAACAACCCTTAATTCTGGTGGCAGCCAGGAGAGCCGGTTCTGCTGCCCCCTGCTTTTACCCATCATCCGGGCTACTGTCTGCACAATGCCGCCATGCGCCAGAACCGGCTTATCGTTATTCTTAAACGCCTGCACCCGCAACCGGATGACCTCATCAGTAATCTTTTTCCCGGAAGGGCATACCGCACTGCACAGGTCACAACCGAGGCAGGCATATACCGCCCTTGTTGGCACCGCCCTAGCCTGCTCAATCGCCTCCTGAATCAGCCGCCGGGGAGAGAACCCCAGCCCGGTCCTGCTTACCGGACAAACCCCGCTACACCGTCCACAATTAAGACAGACAAAACCGCCGGATGTCCATTCTACTGCTGGAGATACCGGTGCGGGCTGCTCGCTTGCTAAGGCTCTTGTCTTTTTCTTGACGCCAAACTTCTCTAATTGTTCCTCTATTTCTGCCGGCTCACCTGAAGACATAAACCCGACCACTTCCCGGGAATAACCGAGAAGGCTCAATATCTCCTGAGCGGTCTGGACCTCTTTTCGGGCAATCTCCGGTCCACTGCGGTGCCGGCACTCTGAATCCGGACAGCCGATCAGCACCACGCCTTCGGCACCGTATTCAAACGCATTGAGAATCAGCCCCGCGCTAACCTGGCCGATACAACTTACCGGGCGGTAACCAAAACCATACCCAGTCAATAAATCCGGATAAACCCGGCCTTCCTGTCGCCGACAGATAAAGGCAAGACCGTTTATTGACTGCGCCTTCATCTTTTCCATCCCGATAGTAACTCTTCAGGTCTTATAAAGCCCTGCAGGGCACCGCTCGGACACACGGCAAGACAAACTCCACAACCCCGGCAACGAACACTATCCACCACCGCTACCTTAAACCCTTGCCGCCATTCCTCAAGTGAGATTGCGGAATGGGGACAACTATCCGCACACCTGCCACACCCCCGGCATAACTCACTATCTACCCGCACAACCAGCGGCAATAACTCAATCTCAAACTCACCAGCACCCGCAACCGTAAGCAACCCCTTTTTTCTCTCCATATCACCGGACAAAATATCTGTCAGTGCCGGCACACGGATAAAAGCCGATTCCCGGGTCCGGGGCAGATAAATCGCTACTATGTGACGGGGACAGGTGTTATGACAGAGAACGCACTCAACACAGGGACCACAGCGCAGACAGCGCTGTGCCTCCTGGACCGCCTCAGCGGATGTCAGAACCGCCTCAATCTCCTCAAAACTGCGTCGGGCGTTGAGTGGTAGCGCCCTGGGCTGGACTCTCGGGACTGAAATTGCGGTTAAAACCTTACCGGGTAGTTCCATTTCCACAACACTAAATGGGCGCGCCTCTTCATTACCACTACCAGCAATGTAGTTGTGAATCGCCCGGGCACCACGGTGCCCGCTGGCGATGGCGTCAATCACCGTTGCCGGACCACCCGCGGCATCGCCACCAATAAAGATACCTCCCGGCAAATCTTTAACATCTCTTTCTGTTTTCTGCCCCAGCGCGGTAATCACCCAGTCTGCCGGGATAACGAATTCAGAACCAGGAATCGGCACCGGTCGGCGCCTGCCGGACTCATCCGGCTCACCCAATGTATTGCGGATGCAACGCAGTCCCGCTATCCTGCCGTCCCTCTCAACTAGCGCCACCGGCTGGGTGAGATAGTCTATCCGCACCCCTTCTTCCTCGGCGGCAACAACCTCCTCTTCCGCTGCCGGCATCTCCTCCCGGGTGCGCCGGTAAACAATCCACACCTCAGCGGCGCCTAACCGCACCGCCACCCGTGCCGAGTCAATCGCCGAATCACCGCCGCCGATTACTATCACCCGACCACTGAGCCGGGAGATTTCACCCCGGTAAACCTGGCGCAGAAATGTCAGACTATCAAGAACACCAGACAACTCATCTTCCAGGGGAAGGCCGAGTTTAATTGCCTTCTGACAGCCCGGTGCATAAAAAACCGCCCGGTAACCATCTTTCAATAACTGTGCCGGGTCGGAAACTCGGGTATTAAGACAAAGTTCTGTCCCCAGCCCTAAAATAGAGTTTATCTCCTCTTCAATAATGTCCCGGGGCAAACGAAACGGCGGAATACCCCAGACCAGCATCCCGCCCGGTTTGTCCTGCGCCTCAAAGATTGTTACCCGATACCCAAACCGGACCAGGTCATTCGCCGCAGTCAAGCCGGCTGGACCAGCACCAACCACCGCTACCCTCTCATCCCGCCGAGGTGTGCCCGGGGGCAACTTTGCCTGTGGTGCGGCCCGGGCGTAATCGGCAATAAATCTTTTCAGGGCACGAATGGCAACCGGCTGGTCCACCTCAGCCCGGCGGCACTCCGCCTCGCAGGGATGGGTGCAGATGCGACCACAGATACCGGGCAATGGGTTTGTCGCCCGCACCACCGCCAGCGCTCGCTCGAAATTACCCGCGGCAATCAAGCCCACATACGCCTTGACATTAACGCCGGCTGGACAGGCAACCCGACAGGGTGAATCCGGGACCGGATTTATTGTCAGTTCCTCATCAACGCCGGCGATTTTCAGCCGCGCCTCACCGGTATTCAACAAATCCCTGAGACCTGTCTCGGCAAAACCCTTTTTCATACACCCTGCGCCCGGGCGCTCAATCCAATCTCGTAGCCCTTTTCCAGGGCGGTCAGATTCTTTTCCAGCAAACGAGCCGGAATGGTGTCACGCACCGCATTAACCAGCGCTTCCTTCTGCACCACGCCGGTGACCGCAACCATAAACCCGAGCATTACCATATTGGCAAACATCCGGTTACCCATCCCCTCGGCAATCTTTGTTGCCGGAATCTTATACTCCTTTACACGGCCGTGGTGTTCATGGGGACGAACAAGGTTTTCCTCCATTATCAGAATCCCGCCATCTTTTAATGTCGGCTCAAACTTCTCATACGCCTCCTGCGACATCGCCACCAGGATATCGGGCGCAGTAAGATACGGATAGAGGACCGCCTCATCTGAAATAATCAACTGGGCAGAACAGGCGCCGCCCCTTGCCTCCGGACCGAAACTCTGGGTCAGGGTCGCATAGCGGTTGTCATAGATGGTCGCTGCCCTGCCCAGAACCATCCCCATCATAATTATCCCCTGGCCGCCAAAGCCGGAAAGTTTAATCTCCATCTTCGTCCATCGGTCCCGGATAAGGGACAAATTTATCGCCAACACTCTGCCTTAAAAACTCGTTCATCTTTTCCAGATAGGTGGGCTCCCGGCGCTGGACAAATCTGCCGACAACAATCTCACCCTGATATTCAATCGCACATTCCCGGGTGTCAATGTCATTTTTCACCACCGACTTCTCCTGATAGTATTTCACAATCTCCAGACCAGAGCCAAGCTGGTTCCTTCTGCCGTAAACCGTCGGGCACGGTGAGATGACCTCAATAAAGCTGAACCCGGGATGCTGCAACGCCTCTTTCATCCCCTGGGTCAACTGCCGGGTGTGAAGCACGGTCCAGCGGGCAACATAGGTGGCGCCACAGGAATCAACCAGAAACGGGATGTTAAAAGGTGGTTCATAACTGCCATAGGGCGCGGTGGTCAACCTTGCGCCCCGGGGCGTGGTCGGACCAAACTGACCGCCGGTCATCGCATAGTTAAAGTTGTTAACGCAGATAACCGTCAAATCCATATTACGCCGGGCGGTATGAATGAGATGATTGCCACCAATCGCCACCAGGTCACCATCACCCGAGATGACCACCACCTTCAGTTTCGGATTCGCCAACTTCAAGCCGGTAGCAAATGGCAGTGCCCGTCCGTGCGTGGTGTGAAAGGAGTCGAAGTTCACATAACCCGCTGCCCTGCCGGTGCAACCAATGCCCGACACAACCACCACATCATCACGCGGGATGGCAAGTTCCTTTACCGCGGTGAGAAATGCGTTCAAAACTATCCCCAGCCCGCAGGTCGGGCACCAGATATGAGGAATCCGGTCAACCCGCAGGAACTCATCGAGCGGGTGCTGTTCCAGACCGGGCAGGTCCCTGGCAAGCAAAACCTTACCACTCATCGGGCACTTTCCATTATCGCATCAAAGATATCCGCGGGGTTGTGCACCCAGCCGCCACAATGAGGCACATGGGTTGTCCGGCATCTGCCCGCGACCACGCGCTCCAGTTCCAGAAAAACCTGTCCCATATTTATTTCCGGCATTACAAAAGCCTTTACCCGTGAAGCAAGTTCTTCGATCCGGCGCCGGGGAAATGGCCAGACGGTAATCAACCGGAGCATCCCCGCCTTTACCCCCCTTTTGCGGGCATCGGCAATCGCCCGAAACGCCACCCGGGCGCTGATGCCATACGCGACCACCACCACCTCCGCATCTTCTAACTGAAACTCATCCACCATAATAATCCGCTCGGCATTTTCCCGAATCTTGTTCACCAGTCGCTTCACACACCAGTCCTGGCATTCAGCGTTGATCACCGGATAACCCCGCTCATCATGGGTTAAACCGGTAATGTGCACCCGGTAGCCCTTCCCTGCCCGGACCATCATCGGCACACCATCCGCCTCCGGCTTGAACGGACGGTAGTTTTCCTTGGGACCGCGATACCAGCGCCGGGGCACAACCCGGATTTTCTCCGCCGGCGGAATCACCACCTTCTCGGTCATATGCCCGACACACTCATCCATCATAAAAAGCACCGGCACCCGGAACGCCTCGGACAGGTTAAAACAGGTAATGGTTAAGTCAAAGCACTCCTGCGGTGAAGCCGGAGAAAGCGCAATAATCTCATAATCACCATGCGAACCCCAGCGCGCCTGCATCATATCCTGCTGACCGGTCAAGGTGGGCAAGCCGGTTGACGGACCCCCGCGCTGGACATCAACCACCACACAGGGCGTCTCGGTCATCACGCCGAGCCCGATATTTTCCTGCATCAAAGAAAAGCCCGGGCCCGATGTTACCGTCATCGCCTTGGTCCCAGCCCAGGCGGCACCGAGCACCGCGGCAATTGAGGCGAGTTCATCCTCCATCTGAATAAATGTCCCGCCCACAAACGGAAAGCGCTGAGCAATCCTTTCGGCAATCTCGGTGGATGGCGTTATCGGATAGCCGGCAAAGAAGCGACAACCCGCGGCAATCGCACCTTCAGCACAGGCGTGGTCGCCATCAAGAAAATGCACCCCGGTCAAAACCGCGGAGGTCCCTTTCATCCTTCGTTTACCCCCCCTGATTCCCCTCTTTGCGAGGGGTGCCCGCAGTCTGGGGTGTCTGTTCCTCTTCAGCCGGGGTGGCACCGGTGCCAGCATCCGTGTTGCCCGGTTGCGGAGACGCGGTTGTCCAGATGGCAAACTCAGCACAGATGATTGAGCATAGCCCGCAGTTGACGCACCGCTCTGGGTACTTCACCACCGGCGGGTGATAGCCCCGACGATTAAAATCTGTTGACGCTTCCAGCACCTGTTTTGGACAATAGGTAATACAGAAACCGCACCCCTTGCACCGCTCAATGAGGATATGAACCTTACCCCGCGGGGGCTTTTTCTCTCCTGCATCCAGTGGTTCACGCCAGAACTTCATTTAATTCAGAATGGTGATTATAAAATGCAAAACTCCCAGGTCAAGAATAACCATCACAAAAGCAATCAGCCCGGAACACCCCCCGGCTAAAAATGGCACAGCCCGTTCTGCCGCCTTGCGCACCAGGCCATCGAGCCCTGGCAGGCTTGATAAATAGCCACTGCGGCTACGCAAAAACCCGCTACCCGCACCAGCCGCATAACAACCGCTCTGACTGACCGCATGGCGCCATTGACAACAACCCGCACCATTCCCTGCCCGCCCGCACGGACAACCGCCCGGAAGATTGTTTAACCGGCTTCTGAAAAAACAGCCTCTGCCCGTGCCCTCAACACCACCGGAGAAAAGATAACCTGTTTCAGCCGGAAAACTGATTCAACGATTATAGCACCGGCAAGCCCCCCAGCAGCCCCGGGGCTAGCCCCCTGACAAGATGGTAATTAAGGTTAACTTACGAAATAACGGAAGATACACCACTTTTCCCTGACACCAGTTTGTTGCCTTTTATGGCAACTTCGCCCATAGGCGCCAATTACAACCCCAGCTGGTGGTACTAAACAGACAAGCCGGGTTCGATAGGTTTGCTTGACAGGGCAATTTTTCTTTTTATGCTAATCTATATGGCACATGCTTATACTCCTGGACTTAAAGTTACCGCCAGGACTCATATCAGAAAAATCAGAAGGTTGCCCCTGCCCGGTGAGACCCTGGTCGAAAAGGGGCAGTGGGTCAAAGGTGATGATATCGTCGCACGCACCGCGGTTCCGGGAAATGTCCAGACGGTGAATGTTGGAGGAATTCTTGGTGTGCCGCCCGAGGATGTCCCCCATCTGATGCTGAAGAAGACCGGCGACCCGGTTCAGAAGGATGAGGTTATCGCCCGCTCGAAAGGTCTCTTGGGGCTGTTCAAAACCGAGGTCCGCTCACCCATCACCGGCACAGTTGAAAGTATCTCCGCAGTCACCGGTCAGGTGATTATCCGCGAACCGCCGCAACCGGTACAGGTTGATGCCTATATTGAAGGTGTGGTGGATGAGGTTATCCCCCGGGAGGGTGTGGTTGTTGCGAATGATGTCAGTCTGGTCCAGGGCATATTTGGCGTGGGTGGTGAAACCCGCGGCTTCATTAAACTGGCGGTAAAAAATCCCGAGGAAAAACTCACCGCGGATAAGATTGGCGATGACTGTAAGGACAGGGTTGTCATCGGTGGTTCCCTGCTTACCTACGAGGCAATTGAAAGGGCGATAGCGGTTGGCGCCAGGGGAATTGTTGCGGGCGGCGTTGAAGACGCCACCCTGCGCCGGTTTCTTGGTTATGATATCGGTGTCGCAATCACCGGCTCGGAGAAAAAAGGGTTAACCATCATTGTTACCGAAGGTTTCGGCGAAATGCGGATGGCAAGGCGCACCTTTGAACTGCTTGCCTCCCTGGAAAATAAGATGGCGTCAATCAATGGCGCCACCCAGATTCGCGCGGGCGTGATTCGTCCCGAGGTGATTGTCCCCTGCGCGGAAAAGACCGGCGAAATCAAACCCAGCATCTCGGAAGGTGGGCTGGCAATCGGAATGGCGGTGCGTATCATTCGCCAGCCTCATTTTGGTAAAATCGGACGGGTAACCGCGCTGCCGGTGGAACTCCAGACAATTGAAACCGAAGCAAAGGTCCGGGTGCTGGAAGTGGAACTGGAATCCGGGGAACGAATCACCCTGCCCCGGGCAAATGTGGAAATAATTGAAGAGTAGCCGGTGCGTCAGATAATCGCAGAAATCAGGCAAAAGAAAAAACTGCCCCTGTCCACCTCTGCGCTTATCTGCTTATTTTCTTCTGCTCTTCTCTTCGGAACCGCGCTGTTAAACCCCTGCCTTGCCCAGCGCCGGGAAGGTTTTGCCTCCCTGAAGATTCCGGTGGGCGCCCGGGAGGCGGCGCTCGCCGGCACCGGCACCGCAAGCGCCATCGGTCCCCAGGCGCTTGCTTATAATCCGGCGCTGTCCGCCCGGGACCAGAACAGCGCCGGCACCGGCACTATCAGCCCGTTTTCTGCCCAGGTGAGTTACACCAGATGGTTCCTTGACACCCACCACCAGTCCCTATTTGTCAGCCGCAACCTGCGCCATTTTTCCCTGGGGCTTGGTGTCGTCGCCTTCTCCGGCGGCAGTGTGGAATACCGGGAAGAAATCCCGACCGAAGAACCACTGGGGACCTTTTCCCCGCTTGACCTGACCGCCTATTTCAACATCGCCCGCTCCTTCGCGACCTGGGTTGATGCGGGTATCAACGCCCGTTTCTTCTATTCCAAAATCGCCAGTGCGGAGTTATTGGGTATGGGCGCGGATATCGGTGCCCGTTTTCATCCCATAAAAAATCTGCAATTAGGTATTGCCGTCACCGATTTGGGTCGCACCGTCTATTATGAAGAGGAGGTCTTCTGGCTACCGAGCCGGTTAAGAACCGGTATCGGTTGGACAATGCCCCTGGGCAACTCCCGGCTGCTTTTCTCCGCTGATGGCTCCTGGTTTTTCTACTCACAAAAGGTCAGCCTGCAAACCGGCGTGGAGTTTTCGTTAAACGACTTCCTTTCCCTGCGCGCTGGTTATGACCCTCTCAACCCTGCCAGCCACCTCAATTTCGGTCTGGGAATCAGCGCACCCATCAGCAGGTCAAACGAAACTGCCAGCAATAAACTCCGGCTCGACTACACCTTCTCGCCATTAGGGTTGGGACTGGGCACCGCCCACCGCCTGGGCATCGGCTTTGGTTATTAATCTATGCCCGGCGCTTCCCAGGGCTGGCTGGACTTTGAACAGCCGCTTGCCGAACTGCTCACCCGGCTGGAAGAGGTTGCCGCAATAGGCGCGACCACCGAGATAAAAAAGCTCCAGCAGCAGATTGAGGAACTGAAGGCAAAACTTTACGCCCACCTCACCCCCTGGCAGCGGGTGCAACTTGCCCGGCACCCCCGGCGTCCCTACACCCTGGACTACATTGAAAGAATGGTAAACAACTTTGTGGAACTCCATGGTGACCGGGCGTTCGCAGATGACCCGGCGATTGTTGCCGGACTGGGTAAAATTGACGACCTCCCGTTTGCCATCATCGGGCACCAGAAAGGCAGAGACACAAAAGAAAAACTGGCGCGCAACTTCGGCATGCCCCATCCGGAAGGCTATCGCAAAGCACTGCGGGTTATGGAACTTGCCGCCCGGCACCGGGTCCCGATTCTCTGTCTCATTGACACCCCGGGCGCCTATCCGGGTATCGGCGCCGAGGAAAGAGGGCAGGCTGAGGCGATTGCCCGTAACCTGCGCGAAATGGCGCTCTTGACGGTGCCGGTAATTGCGGTTGTCACCGGTGAAGGCGGTTCCGGGGGCGCACTGGCAATTGCGGTGGGTGACCGGGTGCTGATGCAGGAAAATGCGGTCTACTCGGTCATCTCACCTGAAGGCTGTGCCGCAATCCTCTGGCGGGACGGCTCCAAGGCAGAAGAGGCGGCAAAGGTGTTAAAACTAACCGCGCCCGACCTCCTCAGCCTCGGCGTGATTGACGAAATTGTCCCCGAACCACCCGGCGGCGCTCACCACGACTGGGATGAGGCGGCGCGGCTCTTAAAAAAGACGGTGCTGGCAAACTACTATGTGTTAAACACCCTGCCCGGTGAAGAACTGATCGCCCGCCGGATTGCCAGGTTCGCGGCGATTGGCGTATTCCAGGAAGGTAAAGTAAAGTAGATGAGCACCGCCTCATCATCCTTTCGCAGCGGCTATGTTGCCATAATTGGCCGGCCCAACGCCGGTAAATCCACCCTGCTTAACCGTCTCATCGGGCACCGGCTGGCGATTGTCACCCCGAAACCACAAACCACCCGGCACCGGATTCTCGGCATCCTCAACGGACCCGACTATCAGGCGCTACTCCTTGACACCCCCGGCATTCTTGACCCGAAATACGCCCTGCAGAGGCTGATGAAAGAAGAGATTGAAAAGGCACTCGGTGATGCGGACGCCATCCTGCTGGTCATTGATGCCACCGCGCCGGTGTGCCATGATCTCGCCCTGGTTACCGGACGCCCGGCGGTGGTGGCACTGAATAAAATTGACGCTGTCCCCAGACAGGACCTGCTTCCCCTTGCCCAGACCTGTGCCAATGCCGGGCTGGACAGGGTGTATATGATTTCCGCCCTGACCGGTGACGGTGTTGAAGACTTAAAAAAGGGCATTGTGGAACTCCTGCCCGAAGCACCGCCCCTTTATCCGCCCGATATGGTATCTGAACGCCCGGAAAGGTTCTTTGTTGCCGAACTGATCCGGGAAGCAATCTTTAACCGCTACGGCGCGGAAATCCCCTACTCCACCACCGTCCAGGTAGAAGAGTTTCGCGAACGCCCCAATCGCAAAGATTACATCCGGGCGGTCATCTATGTGGAAAAGGAGTCCCAGAAAAGTATCCTGATTGGTGAAGGCGGCCGGGCGTTAAAAAAGGTCGGCGAACTCGCCCGGGAGTCAATTGAGCAGTTTCTTGGACGACCGGTTTACCTGGAACTGTGGGTCAAAGTCGCCAAGGGCTGGCGCCAGAATGAAGGCTTTATCCGTCAGAATGTCTACGGCCCTTCTCTCTGAGGCTGATTTATCTCCACTAGAACACCACCTGCAGACTTGGGATGGATGAAAAATGTCTTTGTGCCACCTGCACCCGCCTGCGGTGCCGGGTCAACCAGCCGGACCCCGGCAGACTGTAACCGGCGATACTCCGCCTCAATGTCATCAACCTCAAAGCAGATATGATGTAAACCCGGCCCGCGTTCACTCAGGAATTTGGCGATCGGCGCGTCAGGTGAATCCGGTTGCACCAGCTCAATCTTCACCTCGCCTAACTGAATAAACCCCACAGTAACCTTGCGATGGGGCACCATCTCTTTCCCTTCCAGTTTTAACCCCAGTTTTTCGGTAAAAAACCTTGCCGCCTCATCAACATTATGAACCGCAATGGCGATATGGGCAACCTTTTTAATCATCCTGCCTCCTTTTTACCGCTGCCGGTCATACTCACCAAACACCTGGCGCAGGGCATCGCTAATTTCACCTACTGTGGCACCTGCCCGCACCGCGGCAAGAATCGCCGGCATCAGATTTTCTTCGGTTTCTGCGACCCTTGCCACCTCAGCGAGCGCCGCGTTCACTGCCCTGCTATCCCGCCGCGCCCGAAACTCCTTTAACTCCTCCTGCCGGCGCAATGCCAGCGCCTCATCAACCCGCAACAATTTTAACTGCGGTTGAACATTATCAGAGAAACGGTTGACCCCGACAACGATGCGCTTCCCCTTCTCCACCTCCTGCTGATAACGCCAGGCACTCTCGGCAATCCGCTCCTGGATAAATCCCTGCTCAATCGCACTCACCGCGCCGCCCCTTGCTTCCACCTCGGCAATCAATTCCCGCGCCCGTTTTTCAATCTCATCGGTCAGACTCTCCACGAGATAAGAACCGGCGAGCGGGTCGACCGTATCTGCCACACCGGTCTCATAGGCAAGAATCTGCTGGGTGCGCAGGGCGATGGTTACCGACTCCTCGGTCGGCAGGGAAAGCGCCTCGTCCCGGGAATTGGTGTGCAGGCTCTGGGTCCCGCCCAGCACCGCGGCCAGCGCCTGATAGGCAACCCGAATGATGTTGTTTTCCGGCTGCTGCGCAGTCAGGGTCACGCCACCGGTCTGGGTGTGAAAGCGCAACTTACACGCCTCATCCGAAGCGTTGTAACGTTCCCGCAATAACTTTGCCCACAGCCGCCTTGCCGCCCGAAATTTCGCCACCTCCTCCAGGATGTTAGAATGAGCAGCAAAGAAAAACGAAAGCCGGGGTGCAAAGCGGTTAACATCCAATCCCCTTGCCACCGCTGCCCGGATATATTCCAGACCATTTGCCAGGGTAAACGCCACCTCCTCCACCGCAGTGGCTCCTGCCTCCCGGATATGATAGCCGGAAATGGAAATTGTGTTCCATTTCGGTACCTCCTGAGCGCACCAGGCGATGATATCGGTTACCAGCCGCAGGGATGGCCTTGGTGGAAAGATATAGGTACCGCGCGCCACATACTCCTTTAGCACATCATTCTGAATCGTGCCCTGCAACTTCTTTAACTCCACACCCTGTCTTTCGGCAATCACACAGTACATCGCCAGAAGAATCGCTGCGGTGGAGTTAATCGTCATCGATGTCGAAACCCGGTCCAGCGGAATGTCCTTAAACAAAACCGCCATATCATCAATCGTGGAAATCGCCACCCCGACCTTGCCCACCTCACCTTTTGCCAGCGGACTGTCCGAGTCATAGCCCATCTGCGTCGGCAGGTCAAACGCCACCGACAGTCCGGTCTGCCCCTGCTTTAAGAGGTAGTGATAGCGGGCATTGGTCTCCTCGGCGGAACCGAACCCGGCATACTGGCGCATTGTCCACAGCCGCGACCGGTACATCGTCGGCTGGACCCCGCGGGTAAAAGGAAAACTACCAGGAAACCCGACATCCGCCAGGTAATCCGCCTCCTGCCGGTCCAGCGGTGTCAAAATCCGGGGCAGCGGAAGCCCGGAAATAGTAGTAAACTCCTCCTCTCGCTCCGGCATTTTGTTCAGCGCCGGCGCCAGGACATCTTTTTCCCAGCGCGCCCTTGCGGACTTCAAATGCTCGACTTGGATATCCCTATCTTTTGGTTCTTTTTCTTCCATAAACTACAACGGAATACAGCCGTGCTTCTTCCACGGATTGGTCAGGGTCTTGTTTTCCAGAATCCGCAAACTCTCAATAATCTTTCTCCTCGTATCCCGGAACTCAATCACCTCGTCGACATAGCCCAGTTCTGCCGCCTTAAACGGATTACCAAATTTATTCTCATACTCCTCCACCAGCCGGCGCCGGGTCTCCTCCGGATTAGCGGACTCGGCAATCTCCTTGCGAAAGATGATGTTCACCGCACCCTCGGAACCCATCACCGCAATCTCGGCGGTTGGCCAGGCAAAATTGAAATCGCCCCGGATGTGCTTGGACGACATCACATCGTAGGCACCGCCGTACGCCTTGCGGGTAATCACCGTCACCTTGGGCACCGTTGCCTCACAGTAGGCGTAAAGCAACTTCGCGCCGTGCCGGATAATTCCGCCATACTCCTGCGCCGTGCCGGGCAAAAAACCGGGGACATCAACAAAGGTAACAATCGGGATGTTAAACGCGTCAAGAAACCGCACAAACCTCGCCGCCTTCACCGAGGCATCAATGTCCAGACAACCGGCAAGGAACTTCGGCTGATTTGCCACAATTCCCACCACCTGGCCATCCATCCGGGCAAACCCGATAATAATATTTTTTGCCCAGTGCTGCTGCACCTCAAAAAAACTGCCCTGGTCAACCACACGGTGAATAATCGCCAGCATATCATAGGGCTTACGCGGGTCGTCCGGCATTATCTCCTCAATCCCCTCGGTGTCCCGGTCCGGCCGGTCACGCGGGGTTACCCGCGGCGGCTTCTCCCGGTTATTCTGCGGCAGATAGGTCATCAACTTCCGAATCCGCTCCAGCAGGTCTTTATCATCAATATCCTTAAAATGCGCCACCCCGGAAACCGAATTATGCGTATCCGCACCGCCCAGCTTCTCCTTCGTCACCTCTTCCTTGGTAACCGCCTTAATCACCTCTGGACCGGTGATAAACATATAACTTGTCCGCTCGGTCATAAAGATAAAATCGGTCAGCGCCGGTGAATAAACCGCGCCACCGGCACACGGACCCATAATCGCCGAAATCTGGGGAATCACACCTGATGCCAGGGTATTACGCAAAAAGATGTCCGCATAACCACCGAGACTCTCCACCCCCTCCTGAATTCTTGCTCCGCCCGAATCATTCAAGCCAATGACCGGCATTCCGACCCGCATCGCCAAATCCATTATCTTACAAACCTTCTCAGCAAAAACCCGGGAAAGCGTCCCGCCAAAAACGGTGAAGTCCTGGGAAAAAACCGCCACCGGTCTGCCATGAATCCTGCCATAACCGGTAACCACCGCATCACCGGGAATCCGCTTCTTCTCCATGCCGAAATCGGTGCAACTGTGCACTCGCAACCGGTCCAGTTCCACAAAACTACCCTTATCCAGCAGCAACTCAATCCGCTCCCGGGCGGTTAACTTACCCTCCTCATGCTGCTTCTGAATTCGCTCCTCACCCCCGCCCTTGAGCGCCTGCTCGGTGCGCCGGCGCAACTCCTCCAAAATACGCTCAAGCTTTGCCATAACCAGACTCCGGGCAATTATAATTATACTCCATAGTAAAAATATATTCCTGACTGTCAAATAACACAACCATACACCAGTCGATTCACTCCGGACAACCCGCACACCCCCCTTCGTCTCACCGCCCATTGCGGCCCCATCACCGCAGGAATAAATTCCAACAGCCACAGCCGGATAAAACATCTAAATAAAACCGTGGTTTCAATCCGGGGTTAACATCAAAATTATCACGATAGTTAACCCGGGTATGACGAACTGACCAACTGCCGTGGCCGCAGACCGGGCAAAATCACATCTTCATTACGGAGTTAACCCCTGAGTAAAAGAAGGCGTTAAGTCAGCGGTTAACTTCCGGGCAATCCCTGATACTGTCCCGGGGCTAGCCCCGGGCATGCCCCCCGCCTGCCCTCCGTTAAAAAATTTTATCGAACAACTCCACTATAACTATCCTTAAATAAACATGTTAATCAATGTCTCTAACACACCTCGTAGCACCTCTTCTGTTAAAAAGTCAAACTGAGAAACCCTTTGTTAAATTAAAATCAGCTTTGAATTAACACCCGCAGCCCCTGAGGCGATTTCTTAATTCTGAATCCTTTTCTTGTTTGCCTCTGGTTACCCGTCCCGTGATGAGATTGTCTTTTTTCTTTCGCAATCTCCTTGTCCTGTCTGCAACAACGGCCTGACCTTCCGCGGAAAAATTCAGGTGTAATTGATTGGTACAACTTCTAATGCGCTCCTCGGCAAGAGCAACATATCCCGGGTCAACCTCATAACCAACATAGTGTCTACCACTTTTAATTGCAGCAATCGCGGTCTGTCCGCTACCCGTAAATGGATCAAGAACCACCTGCCAACAAAAGGTATATAACTGGATGCACCTCCAAGGCAACTCTTCTGGAAAAGGAGCGGGATGCCCAATTTTCTTCGCCGACACCGCAGGAAATGTCCAGACGCTTCGGGTAAATTCCAGAAATTGCTCCCTAGTAAGTGAGCTTTCCCTCTTGTAAGGATTGGGACGGGTAAAGATTCCTCTGGAAAAGATTAGAACATACTTACGAACATCGCGAAGAATTGGATTCTTGGCGGAACGGCAGGTGCCCCCCGCAGTTGAAGGACTGGCACTGCTATCTTTATTCCAAATTATCTGCCCCCGCATAAGAAACCCGATACGCAAGAGATCTTCAGTCAAAAATGTCTCAAGCGGGATGTAGGGCTTTCTACCCAGATTGGCAATGTTCAAACACAGCCGTCCACCGGGGACAAGCACCCGATATGTTTCCTGCCACACCCGCCTTAAAAATCCCGATACTCATCTAGAGTAAGGTCGGCGTCGTAATCTTTCCCGACATTATAAGGGGGAATGTCACCATCAGATGCACACTACAATCAGGGAGTTCGTCCATATGTTCACTTGATTTGCAGAAAATTCTGTCGATATACTCTGGCGGAATTGGATTCTCCTGATATTTCATTTTTTGCTCGCCGGGCGAATTTTCATACAAGCGCCCACTATAAAAACGGCTGGAATCATGCCCGATTCCACCCGGAGCTCCAAAACTGCTGGTTTTCGTCCCGCCCCGCTTAGAAATCACTTCACACTCCGCGGAGAAGCTGCAAAAATTTCTCGCCTTTTGCCTCGTAGGTTGGCTCACGGGCTGCCAAATCAATTATCCTTCCTGGTTCCCCCATATCCTTCATCCCCGAGAAAAACTTGCCCGGTCTACGCAATAGTCCGCTAATAGTAGCATAAATGTCATTGAAATCGTTAAACGTCTTAAACCCACCTCGAGGGGTGGCATTAACAAATCCTGATGGCGGTGTGTTATCTAACGGAAAGGGGTTAACGGAGAAGAACCCCTGACCTCTTTTCCCGGTTTTTATTCCAGAGACGTTGGGCTTCCTGATTAGGCTCTCGCATTATTGATTCAGGATATACCGCTGGCAGTGATTGTCAACTACCATACCCACTTTACTATATCACTAATATCCGCTTCTGCATATTGAACCCGCCTTGATCGTAACAACAAGCGCCTCTCCGAATATTTCTCCTACTCACCTATCTGATAAACCGAATCGAGCACCGTGCCATCAACCCATTTCACCACCGCCACCACCCTGCCACTCCGCTCCCGTCTTTTTGGCTTGCCGCAGAGCCGTTCCACCTCGGCCCTCATCTCCTCCAGACTCTTTAACGGTAACCCTTTGCCCTTAACTGCGTCAATCAAATCCTGGCGCCGTGGATTAATCGCAATGCCCAGTTCGGTAACAACCACATCAATCATCTCTCCGGGACCGCAGAGTGTTGTCACCTCGTCAACAATTACCGGAATCCGGTCGCGCACCGCCGGCATCGCCAGTATCACACATCTGGCATACAGACAGTTCTGCCAGCCACCGATACCGTGCAATAACCTGCCATCAGAATGGGTAACAACATTGGCGTTGAAGTTCAGGTCCACCTCGGTAGCACCCAGCACCACCACATCCATCAGGTTGATAAAATTACCCTTGGCATGATGGTTGTAACTGAAAAGCGGACTGGTCGGGATGTGATTGCGATTAACCGCGATCGACCGCACCGCATCCAGGTCAAACGCCTGCCCGTCAATTAGCGCCCGGGTCAACCCCTCCTCCAGCATTTTTACCAGATACTTTGTTGTCCCGCCGTGGACCCAGCTCGCCTTCACACCCGCCGCCTTCATCATCTCGGCAAGGTAAACCGCAAAGGCAAGACTTATTCCGCCCGCCCCTGCCTGAAACGAGAAACCATCGCGCATTATCCCGGCATCCCGGATAAAACGGGCAACCAGTTCCGCAATATAGAGCCGGTCCGGTGAACGGGTAATCTCGGTCGTGCCGGAAACAATTTTCGTGGGGTCGCCAATGGAATCCTGAACCACAACATAGTCAACATAACCGCCGGGAATCTCTGTCGGAATACACGGAAATGGCACCAGATTATTGGTGACAACAATCGTCCGGTCCGCATACATCGCATCCGCCACCGCATAACCCAGGACTCCGCACGCCGCATTGCCACCAACCGCATTCGCATTACCAAACCCGTCCGCGGTTGGCGCCGCCAGCACCGCAATATCAATGTGCACCTCGCCATCCTGAATCGCCTGCGCCCGTCCACCATGAGAACGCAGCACGCCCAACCCCCGCATCTTGCCCGCGGTGCAGTAGTCACCCAGCGGTCCGTTGAGACTGCCCTCAATATGGTGAATCACACCGGCATCGAGAAACTTAATTAATGGTGCATGGCAGGGAAACGCCGCAGAAGGAAACCAGACCAGGTCCTTTAACCCCATCTCAGCACAGGTCTCAAACAATTGCAGCGCCAGGGTGTCACCGTTACGGAAGTGATGGTGCGTGGAGATGGTCATCCCGTTTCTGATGCCGCACTTCTCCAGCGCGGTCTTCAAATCCGGCACCACCTTATTACCATCCCGGGGATAATCAAGCACGGTAGGAATCCTGGGCATCGCCTTTCTTCCGGACGGCCGGAACAGGTCAACACCCGGAAACGGAACCGCCGGCTTGCCATTGACCTCGGTTGGCACCATTCTTCCCAGCGCATTCTTCACCAGATTCATTGCCCCTCCTTGTCCCAATCCGGCGAGAGTTTACCCGCGGCAATTGCCAGTTCCACCGTCTTCTGTGCCCGGCGCACCACCGGCGGGTCGATCATCTTCGTACCAATCACCGCAACGCTTTTCCCTTTTGCCCGTGCCTGCCGGTCCGCAAGCACAATCGCCTTTGCCCGCTCAATCTCCTCAACCGATGGTGTAAACGCCTCATTTACCACCCGCACCTGACGGGGATGAATACAACCCTTGCCCTCAAAACCCATCTCCTTCGCCCACCGGCAACTCTCCGCCAGCCCATCCAGGTCAAAAACATCCGCATAAACCGTATCAATTGGCTGCACCTGGGCTGCCCTTGCCGCATTGACAACGACCGAACGCAACCAGAGGCTCTCCAGTCCACTCTGGGTCTTAACAGCACCGATGTCGGCGATGTAATCCTCCAGCCCGTAGGTAAGCGCAACAATCCTCTTTGATGCCCGGGCAATCTTATGCGCCTTGAATAAACCGCGCGCCGTCTCAATTATCGGCATCAAAAGGACCTCCTGCGTCAGCCCGCTGTCCTTCTCAATTTTCGTAAGCACCTTATCAACCTCCTCCACCTGATCCTCATCCTCGCACTTGGGCACGAGAATCACATTAACCCCCGCCTCCACCAGGGTCTCCAGTTCCTCCAGACCCTGGGGCAACGGATTAATCCGCACCATCCGTTCGCACTCTCCAAAATCAACCGCCATCAGGGCATTGCGCACCAGAATCAGCGCTGCATCCTTCTCCTCGGGTGGCACCGCATCCTCCAGGTCTAAAATAATCCCGTCCGGCTGGTGGATACGGGCATTGAGCATAAACTTCGGCTCGTTACCGGGCAGATATAACCGGGAACGACGCCAGCGCTCCCGGCTGGTGGGCTTGCGAAAAGAAGGACCGGGTTCGGGCAAAAAAGGAGGAAATTCCTTGTCCGGCAGCGCCCGGCGCACCGCGGTTTCCACCCTTGCCATAATAACAAACGGCACCGCACCCGCATCCTCAAACCTCACCCGGGCATCTCTCACCCCCAACGTCTGCAGCTCCTGAACAATCAGCTCCCGCGTGGAATCACCGTAAATAAAATCCACCCGGCTCCTGAAATCCAGTTCGATACCGCCCCCATCCTTAATCTCAATTTCAACCCAGCAGTCAGACCTAATATCCTCGCCCTTACGACCGGCAACACCTATTGCACTCATCTGCCACCCGCCTTTCTTTCTCGCAGCCTTTTTCGGGTAAATTCCAGGAGTCCGCCCGCCTCAACAATCCCTAAAATCTCCGGTGGCGGCTTTGGAAAAGAATAAACCTGATTACCAATCTGCACCTGTCCCGCATTTACATCCAGCTGAACCGGCATCCCCGGTTGATAGGCAGCAACCGCCTCCGGTGCCTCAATCAACAAAAGCCCCTGATTTATCGCCGCCCGGTAAAATATCCGGGCAAAACTCTTCGCAATCACCGCTGCAACCCCTACCGCCTTCAACCCTACCACCGGCTGCTCCCTTGAGGAGCCACAACCAAAGTTCTTTCCAGCGATAATCACATCACCCGGCTGAACCTCCCGAGCAAAATTCGGGTCCAGGTCCTCTAACAGATGTGGCTTGATCTCCTCGGGTTTCGAGCAGGTATAGGTATATTTACCAGGGAAAAGCATATCGGTGTTAATATCATCTCCATAGTACCAGACCTTCATACTACTTCACCTCCCGCGGGTCAGTTATCCTGCCAGTCAGGGCACTTGCCGCCACCGTTGCCGGACTGGCAAGATATATCTCCGCATCCTTACAGCCCATTCTTCCCTTAAAGTTACGATTTGCGGTAGAAATGCATCGCTCACCCGGTGCCAGGACCCCCTGATGCGCACCCAGGCAGGGACCGCAACCCGGCGGCAAAAGCACACCGCCGGCACTAACCAGGGTCTGGATATCGCCAGCATCCAGCGCCTTCTCCAGTTCGGCACGCGAGGCCGGAATAAGAAGCAACCGCGTCTTTGGGGAAACCTTTCGCTTGCCAATGACATCAGCGGCAATCGCAAAATCTGATGCCCGTCCGTTGGTACAGGTGCCAATCAGACACTGCTGCACCTCCACTCCTGTCACCTCGTTAACCGGCTTCACATTATCCACCTTGTGCGGCACCGCCACCATCGGCACAATATCATTTAGATTAAATGTCAACTCCTGGCGATACCGGGCATCACTGTCCGCCCAGACGGGCTCCCAGCTGGACTGTTCCACACCAATCTCCCTTAAATAACCCTTGGTTATCTCGTCAACCGGAAACACCGCATTCTTCGCGCCCATCTCCACACCCATATTGGCGATGGTAAACCGGTCATCTATCGTCAGGTGATTGACATCACCGTGGAACTCGACCGAGAGATAATCTGCCCCATCCGCACCTATTTTCCCGATTATTGTCAAAATCAGGTCCTTGGCGCCCACCAGTTCCGGCAATCTACCCTTTAACACAATCCGGATTGACTCCGGCACCTTAAACCAGGTCTCACCGGTAAGAATCAGTGCCGCCGCCTCGGTCCGGTCAATACCGGTTGCGAACGCATTAACCGCACCATAAGAACAGGTGTGGGAATCTGAACCCACCGCCAGCATCCCCGGTAACACCAGACCCTTTTCCACCATCACCTGATGGCAAACACCGGTCCCGATGTCAAAGAAGTTCTTCAGCCCGAAACGGGCAACAAACTCCCGCACCTTCTTATGACCGAGTGCGGTCTTCTCATCCGCTGCCGGTATGACATGGTCAAGCACAATGACTATCTGCTCGGGACGGGCAACACCAAATTCCGCCAGGTCGTTAGCGATTTTATCCACAATCGCCGCGGCGTTATCATGCATCAACAGCCGGTCGGGTGAGCAGAAAACAATCTCACCCGCCTTAACACTACCACGCCCGGACTTACGGGCAAAAACCTTTTCCGCAAATGTCATCGCCATAACTTCACTCCTTTAACTTGAATTATATTGAGAACTTTACCCCAGGCAAGTCCCGGTAAACTCCTCGCTTATGACTCTGTTACCCATCGCCTTGACTTGCCTCCAGCACAAGTTAGAATAGATTAATCTAATGAAACCGATTTGCACCCTTTTGACCTTCGGCACCCTGGGCTGGCTCTGGCTGATGCTTATCATCATCGCCAGCCTCATCGGTATCGCCGCCTCGGTCCTCTGGATATGGATGCTGATTGAGATCCTGACAAAAGAAACCGATGAGGGCAACACCCGTCTCATCTGGGCGCTGGTAATTATCTTCACTCACTGGCTGGGTGCCATCATCTATCTACTTGTCCGCCGGCAGGAGCGGCTTAAAAAACTGGGGAGGTAACTATGAGTTGTGCACCGCTGCCCTTCGGTCCCTGTGGCGGAATATTTATCCGCCCCTGGAGTGGCGCATTCGGCTGGTTAATCGGACTCGGGCTTTTTGCCCTCTGGGTCTGGACCCTGATTGATGTCCTTACCCGCGAAACCGACGAAAACAACCAGCGACTCATCTGGGGTCTGGTGGTCGGATTTACCTATGTAATCGGCGCTATTCTGTATCTGATTATCCGGCGTCCGGAGCGCATCAAAAACCTAAACCGGTAATATCAAAATAACCCGCCTCGCTGGTAGATTGCCAGTTGTGCCGGTGCCAGTGGTCTGCCTTTTATCTCTCTGCCATCCGGCAACTTAATCTCACCACTGACCAGGTCAACCTCAATCACATCACCGTCTTTCACATCGTTTACCACATCCGCTCGCATCACCGCCAGCCCGGCATTCACCGCATTCCGGAAGTAAATCGCACCAAACGATTTGGCAATAATCAAGGCAATCCCCAGGCTTTTGAAGCAGTCAACCGCCTGCTGCCGGGAGGAACCCGCACCAAAGTTTTCGCCGGTAACAATGATATCCCCCGGCTGCGCCTTTTTCGGAAAGTCCTCCCAGCCTTTAAGGTTACCAAAGGCAAACTGCCCCATCTCTTTTATATCAGTCACGGTCAGGTGCCGGTTGTGATATATCTGGTCGGTATCAATATTGTCCTGATTCACCACCCACACCCTGCCTTTAATCCTGGTTGGCGGCTGTTTTTCCTTTTCCTCCTTCTGAGTCATCTTCTCCTCTGTCGCCGCCCCGGTCATCCGGACGAAAACCACCGGTTTGTCCGGAATCGCATCCGCGGTGGTGATCACGCCGGCAACCGCGGACGCCGCTGCGGTCTCGGGTGAGGCGAGATAAACCTCGCCCTTGCCCTGTTTGCCGGTAAAGTTCCGATTACCGGTGGAAACCGTAACCTCACCCGGTCCATTCTGGCCAATCTGACCCGCAGCACAACCCGCACAACCCGCATTACCCACCAGCGCGCCCGCCCTTTTGAAAATGTCAATGACACCGGTGCGCAGACACTCCTGCCAGATGGAGTCGGTGGCGGGCACAATCTTTAACACCACACCGGGAGCGACCCGACGGTCCTTCAATATCTTTGCCACCGCCTGCATATCCTCCATCCTGCCATTCGTGCAGGAGCCGATAAAAACCGAATCAACCTTTTTCCCGGCCACCGCCCGCACCGGCACCACATCTTCCGGATGTCCGGGACGGGAGATAAACGGCTCCACGGTGCCAAGGTCAATCTTCACCACCCGCTGATAGTTGCTATCCGGGTCAGCATAAACCGGATTCACCTCACCACCCCGGCGCCGGCGACAGTAATCCAATACCGCTGGACCGGGTGGAAACAACACAACGATTGCGCCCATCTCGGTCCCCAGCGATGAGATGGTAATCCTGCCATCAAGGCTGAGCCCTGCCGCATATTCGCCATAAACCTCTGCCGCCTGGCCCAGAAGCCCGCTCGCACCAAAGTGGCGCAAGAGCGCCAGCCCGACATCCTTGGGGGTAACACCCGGTCCTGGTGTTCCAACCAGTTCCAACCGGACCGTTGGCGGCACCTCAAACCACACCACCCCCTTTGCCCAGGCATAGGCGATGTCCAGGTCGCCCATCCCCTGCCCGAACGCGCCAATCGCACCCAGGATATTGGCATGGGAGTCAGTTGATACTGCGGTCTCACCCGGACCAACCAGTCCCTCATCAATCGCCAGATGCGTGCCGATACCAGCATTGATATCAAAAACCTTTATCCCCCATCTGCGGGCAAACAGCCGGCACACCTGTTGATTTGCCGCATACTTCTGGTCCGAGCCGGTCGGGTTACAGTCAAAGGTGAAAAATGTCTTCTGCGGGTCAGCAACACCCAGCCGGTGCTCCTCCAGCACCTTGACAACATTGGCACCGCCAAAGTCCCGTGCCAGCCGCACATCAATCGTCATCTCCACAATATCCCCCGGACGGACCGGACCGCCATCGCTATGCCGGGAGATTATCTTTTCAACAATGGTCGCCATTCTCTCCTCCGGTTAGGATTTACAGGATCAACTGCCCCTTCCCCAACATCACCAGCGGGTCAAAGGTGGCAAAATCCGCCTGATGGATCAAAACCGTCTCCAGGACCTTCGGTGCCCCCTCCCCCTCCTTTGCATGGCAGGCGATGGTGTTGACGATGTCCGCGGGCATTCCAACCTTCGCGGCGATAATCGCACCGGAAATCGGATGCCGGGCGAGTTCTCCTGCCCGGCTCTTGCGGTAACCACCCCGGCCATCCGGCTCCATCTCCACCAGTTTCCCGACATCGTGCAAAAGCCCGCCAATGATTAACCGGTCCATATTCACCGGATAGGGCATCCTCCTGTACGCCTTCATCTGCGCCTCCGCCAGCGCGCACGCACCCTCGGTCACCGCAATTGTATGCTCAATGATATTCACCCCTTTCGTATCAACCAAGAGGGTAAAGGGGAGCGCCAGAAGTTCCTCAACCGAACTCCAGCCGCCCTCACCGGCCGCTGTCACCCATACCGCCACCGTCTTCTGCCGCAGGTCCGCATCCTTTATCCGGGACAACTGGCTCGCAAACAGCCCCTCAATATCTTTTGCGGTAATCATCGCTCCCCCTTACAACGCGGCGATGATAGCATCGGTCATCTCCTGGGTGGATGCGGCACCGAACTTAAACACATCCGGACCACCCGGCAACCGCAACATATCATAGGTCCGCACCTTACCCTCCGCCACCACCTTTGCCACCGCCCGTTCAATCCGCTGTGCCTTTTCTTTCTCGCCAATGTAATCCAGCATCATTGCCGCCGCCATAATCATCGCAATCGGGTTAACGATTGAAGGTGACAGTTTCTCATATTTCGGCGCCGAACCATGGGTCGGCTCAAACACCGCCACCTCGGGTCCGATATTCGCTGAATAGGCAAAACCCAGTCCACCCACCAGACCGGCAAAACCATCCGACACAATGTCGCCAAACATATTCCCGGACACAATCACCCCGTAATCCTCCGGGTTCTTCGTCATCCACATCATCATCGCATCAATGTTTACCGACCAGAGTTCGATATCCGGATACTCCCGGGCAATCTTTTTTGCCTCCATCTCCATCATCCCGCTCGTCTCCCGGACAACATTCGGCTTCTCGCAAATCGTCACCGACTTGTAACCGTACTTCCGGGCGTATTCAAACGCCGCCCGGATAATACGCTGACACGCGCCCCGGGTAAAAATCCTTAACGATATCGCCATATCCTCAGACGGCACATCGGCAAACGCCTTCATCTTCTTGTGCGTCTCCAGCGCCCGGCGCACCTCAGCCGGCGGATTGGTCCACTCCACCCCGCAATAGAGACACTCGGTATTCTGCCGGAAGATCACCACATCCACCCGCGGCTCCTCAAAACCATCGCCCTTGCGCCGGATAAAGTTCAACGGATTACCCGGAAACGAACGGCACGGGCGAATACATATATCCAGATTAAAATGCTGGCGCATCGTCACAATCGGCGAATAGTAAACATAACCCTTACCCTTCAGCGCCGGGTCCAGTTCCGCCTCTGCCTTATCCTTCGGCTTGGAGGTAATCGCACCGAAAAGCCCGATCTTGTGCTCGGCCAGCAGGTCTATTGTCCGCTGCGGCAGCGCATTCCCTTCCTTACACCAGAACTCCCAGCCAACATCACCCTGAACAAACTCCGCATCAAAACCGACCGCGCGCAGCACCCTCAACGCCTCGGGTAAAACGATCTTACCGATGCCATCACCTGGCATCGTAACAATGGTCCTTTTTGCCACAAATCCTCCTTTTTAACATCGGGTTTATTTTTCTATTATACAACAATACCTGACCGGTCAAGAAAATCCATCCGTCCCCTCCTCTTGCCTTCTCCCTCTCCCGTCCGGCACGAATAAAACATCGGAAAGAAACCGTCGATTAACTACCAGCTGAACATCCTGATTATGCCATTATTAAAATCCGCCATAAAACACCACCCTGGCTGACAACCTTAAACCCGAAACCAAACACACCATAACCCGCAAAGTAAAACCATGGCTAACCCCGCCGGTTATTCCGGAGTATACCCCGGGTCCACCCCCTATCCTGCCCCTTATTTCCGACCGGGGACTTAATTCATATTTCTAATCCCTTGTCAGTGCGCAGGTTATCTAAAAACTTGCCATCCGGATAACAAAAAAGGCGTTATTTTTTGCAAAAATCTGGCTCTAAATAAATAATGGAGGCTATTTTAACCCAGATTAACCTCTTCTCATTCACTCTGCCAGTGCCCCGGTGCCCCCTCCTGACCCGCCCGGGAACGCTGGCGCACCCCGGGAATTGTCTTGACACCTCAATCAAGGCCGCTATCTTTTATCCAGATACAGGTAATAAACAAAAAGGAGGTAAGTGTGAAAAAGGTTGTTATCGTCCTCGTTGTTATCACCACCACCATCTTTGCCCGGGGCACCAGCGGTGGTATCGGCACATTCGGTCCTGCCCTGGGAATAATTGACTTCTCCTCCATCAACCGCCACCTGCAGGCTAACGGCTTTGAACAATTGTCCTCTACCCACTGGATGTTTGGTGGCGGCGGCTATGCCATCGCCAACCGGACAATCATCGGTGGCGCGGGCTGGGGTGGAAGCCAGACCGTGGCATCAGAATCGGTTTTCTGTGAGGTCAGTTATGGCGGCGGTGAATTCCGTGCCGGCTACCTCATCATTGACCTCAAAAACCTGCTCATCGCACCGATGATTGGCATCGGTGGTGGCGGCTACACCATTCACCTGGAACCCTATCAGCACAAGCCGTTCAGTTTTGATGAACTGCTCCAGAACCCCGGACGCACCTCCACCATCAGCTATTCCGGCTTCTGTCTCAACCCTCAGATCGGCATTACCATCCCGGTCTCGTTTATCGGCATTGACATCCGTGGCGGCTACAACCTCGGACCATTCACCTCGCGCTGGCGGTTTTCGGACAACACACCGTTAACCCAGACCCCGGAGATGAAAAAGGGCACCCCCTGGGTGAGCCTTAACATTATGCTGGGCGGTTTAAGCCGGGAAAAGGTGCAGACAAGAACGAAGATTGAAGGTGAAGGCGGCACCGAGGCGCCCGGAGAAGAGCCACCACCGGAGAAGGAATAAACCCGGATAAGTTTCTGTTGCATTTCTTTTAATCTGCTCTAAACTATCCTCCTGAATTTAAACTAAAAACAGGAGGATAACTTGCTTAGATTTATCTTCGGGTTATTTTTACTTGTTGCCAGCCTGTCTGCTGGCACCATCACCCGAGCCGTTACCATTAACCCGGATGAACTGAACACCCGTTCGCACCTTGGCTATGATGTCATTGAACTTGCGGACGGGTTTCTACTCTTTGACCCGGGTAAGCCCGCCCTGCCCGGTAAAACCTTTACATTTGTTGTCCCGGCTGGCGCCCGCATCAGCGGAATAACGGTAACACCGCTTGCCACCGAAACCATTGCCGGCAGATTCAACATCATCCCGGTCCAGGAGCCACTGCCCATCTCGGCAGGACAAACACTCCATTTTGTGCCGCCTGACCCATCCATCTACCAGTCTGACCAGCCGTTCCCTGCCCGACCGCTCATCCGCCACTTCGCAGGCAACGCCGGTGGCTTCCGGCTTGCCGGTATTGCTGTCTGCCCGTTTACCTACCACCCTTATTCTGGCCGGCTTTTATTCCACCACCGCCTGCAGATAACCATTGAGTGCACCGAAAAAAGCGCACCGCTGACGACGCTTACCCCGACTCAGAAAACAGCCCTTGCCCGGAGCCTGCGTCCCCTGGTTGTCAACCCTGAAGAACTGGAACGGTTCGCACCACCGGTCAGCGAGACCGATGGGAATGAAATCAATTATCTAATCATCACCACCGCCGAACTCGCTCCGCTATTCAACTCCTACTGCGAATACAAAACCAGCCATGGGCTTCTGACCGCAATCAGAACCGTGGACTGGATTGAGCGCAACTACCCGGGCAGGGACCTGCCGGAAAAAATCCGCAACCTGATTATTGACTACTATCTGCACCGCGGACTGGTGAATGTCCTTTTAGCCGGTGACAATCCCCGGGTGCCGTCGCGCCGGATTGAGGTAACTGTAGGTAATGAGGCAGGCTCAATCCCGACCGACCTTTACTTTGGTGACCTGGACTACTCCTGGGACTCCAACCACAACAACCGGTTTGGTGAAATGGAGGATTCGGTTGACCTCTATGCCGATGTAATAGTTGGTCGTGCCCCGGTGGACAACCCCGCTCAGGTGATAAACTTTATCAACAAGGTCCAGACATTTGAAAACAACCCGGACCCGGGCTATATCAAACGCTCACTTTTGCCCTCGGGCTGGCTCTGGCGTTCCCTGAACTACCACGGCAAATTCGTCAACGACTCCATCGCCGGCATCACCCCGCCGGACTGGACCGACCGCAAAATGGAAAACCCACCGCATGCCGGGGTTGTTGCCGACTCATTTAACCATGGCTTTCTTGTATTTGACCCGGCCGGCCATGGCAATGAAAGTGGCGTCTACGATGAAGACGGCACCCCGATCTACACCACCAGTTTTGCCGGTCGGCAAACGAACAACCGCCGCCTTACTATCATCACCTCGCTCGCCTGTAACCCGGGCAATTTTGAAGCCGAAGACTGTCTGGCTGAGATAGCACTTAACTGCCCGGATGGTGGCGCCATCGCGGTAATGATGAACTCGCGCTATGGCTGGGGTACCCCGCCGAGTATGGGACCATCGGAAAAACTTTGCGTTCGTTTTTATGACTTCCTGTTTAACCGGAATGAGTTCCTGCTCGGCAGCGCCCACAACCGCTCCCGGGAAGAGTACGCGCCAGCGGCTCTTTACTCATCACTCTGGCGCTGGTGCCTGACTGAATTTAACCTCCTGGGCGACCCGACCATCGCCATCTGGACCGAAACCCCAGCCGCACTGAACATCACCGCGCCGGACACCATTTTAACCGGCGCCCGGACCGTCACGATAACGGTTCAGGAGGGAAGCACACCGGCACCCGGCGCCCTGGTTACCGCTTATAAAAACGGCGAGGTGTTTTCCCGTGCCATCACCAGCAACTCCGGTCAGGCAACCCTCAACATCCACCCCCGCACCACTGGCACCCTGACCGTCACCGCAACCCGACAGAACAACCTGCCCGCAACAAAACACCTCACCGTCCTGACCGGTGCTCCGGAACCTTTTATCGTGTATCAGCGCTATGAAATTGATGACCAGGAACAGGGTAATGGCAATGGCGTTCTGGAACCCGGCGAATTTGCCCGGCTGAAACTCGTCCTGCGCAACGATGGTCAGGCACCTGCCACCAGCACCTCCTTAACCCTGCGCACCACCAATCCCGCGCTCATCCTCAATGACACCAGCGCCCATCTGGGCACAATCGCACCCGGTGAATCGACAACCACCGCTGGATTGAGCCTCTTGGTTCTGCCTTCTGCTCCACCCGGCGCCAGTGTGGAAATGCTCGGCATCATCAACTCTGACCAGGACCAGTTTGAAATCACCTTCTCAATTGAACTCGGTTATCCTGGTCGGCTCTGGGCAGACATTGACACCGGTGCCTGCGCCCTGACCATCACCGCCCGTGGCACCATCGGCTATGACACCGAAACCGGACGCCAGGGCAGGGGATTCCGTTATCCCAAAACCGACACCAGTACCCTGAGAAACGCCAGTTTCTGTCTGGGCAACTCTTCCGCCTACCTCGTTGACCGCTTTTACAACCAGACCACTGCCGGCATTGACCGGGACTGGCAACTCCAGGACAGCATCCGTGTCTTCCGTCCCATCTGGAACACAGCAGAAATGCTAAAAAGCAGTTTTAATGACCGGGGTCACCCGGGCTCCCGGGGGATTGTCGTTGACCAGCGGACACTGGGGTTGAGTCAGCCCGGACCGGACAATGCGGTTGTTCTCGTCTATGACATCTACAACACATCAACCGAGACAATCCCGGGTCTCTATGCCGGCATCATCGCCGATTTTGATGTCCGGGCATCGGACCGGTTCCATGACATCGCCCGCACCATCCCGCAACTCAACAGCGCCTATATGCACCACATCAACTCCCCGACCCCCTGCGTTGGTGTCAAACTCCTCTACCCGCAAACCACCGCCCATCTCACCTGCATTGACCACGGCCGCTATGTGTATCCTGACTCCGGATTAACCGACGATATGAAACTCCGTACCCTCCAGGGCGTTTTAGGTGTGCCGGCAAGTGACCGCCCCTACAACTGGTCAATAGCGGTCGCCACCGGACCCCTCAGCCTCCCGGCTAACCTCGGACGCCAGCGTCTCGCCTTCGCCTTTATCGCTGCCCGGGATTCGGTAGAATTTATCACCTCGGCAACCGCAATTCAGGAATGGTTTGATGCCAATGTTGCCATCAGTGAAACCGTCCCATTAACCGGACAAAATCTGCTGCCCGCGCTTACCATCCTGCCTGCCCCGTTCACCACCCGCGGTGCCACCATCCGCTATTACCTTCCCCGCTCCGCTCCGGTGCGCATCACCGCCCTGGACATTACCGGCAGAACCATCGCCACCATCGTCGACCAATACCAGCCCAATGGCCTCCACGAGATAAAGTGGCAACCGCAACCGCTCAACCCGGGCATCTACTTTATCAAACTCCAGACCGACAACTCCATCATTACCAATCGCATAATTTTTATAAAATAGGGTAAAGACAAAAATGATTAGGGGCTGACAGTCCGCTGGGAACTGCCAGCCCCTTCTGGCGCGGTCTGGCTCAGGACTCCAGGTCCTGCCTTGCCCTCAGCCTCCGTCCCAATTAATAAAATCCATTTCCACGCCCGGCAATGTCCTGCGGCTTACCCAGCCCCTGCCCGAACCCGGGTGTAACCACTGATGTAAAACTGGTCATAGCGCTCGGCGGACAGCACTCCCTGACCCCCTGTGCCATCTGATTCAAAAACAGCCCGTTGAGCACCACCAGCCCCAGTCCCACCTCTATCAGCAACATTACCGTTGCCCGCTCTTTCATCTCAACCTCCTTTTCTTCTATTTATAAACGGCCATCACGAATAACCCGCTGCGTCGCCCGCACCCGTGCCTGATAATTGTCCATCGCCTCTTCCAGATTAACCCCGGGCGCCAGTGTCCCGGACTCAACCGTGCGCAACCGCCACACAATGAAGCCTGCTGCGCCCACGATCAACATCACCAGGACCATTATTAAAGTTCACTGCACCTTTGCTGTTCATTTTATCTCCTTTTTGCTTGTTTGCTTAACCATCTACCTATTATAGAGCAGCATCTGTGCCAGAGGCGAGCGATATTGTATAAGCATAATTATTACAAATAGTTACATATAACAACCATCAAACAAACCGCAAAATTGTATCAACTAATAAGACAATGTTAGGATATCATATTACAGTATTGTAAGTTTGTAAGTTTATGATTATCAGCAAGTTAGATATGTCTCTTGTTATGAGACATACTGTCTGTCTATTGGGCTGTGGGGTGCGCTATCTTCTGGGGACGATATTATGTTTCTTAAGCAGTCGGTAAAACTGTGCCCGACTATATCCGGCAAGTTTTGCTGCCTGGCTCACATTGCCGCCAGCCTTTTCCAGACATTCTAGCAACGCTGCCCGTTCTATCTCGGCCACTGTCCGCATCTGCACCTCTCTTCGGGTGCTCCTGAGCCCGCCTTTAACCTCTTTTTTCAGTGTCTGGGCAAAAGTTTGCAACTCTGCCGGAAGGTCTTTAATCTTTATCTCATCATCTTCAGCGAGCACCACCGCCCTTTGAATCACATTCTGCAACTGGCGGACATTCCCCGGCCAGTCGTAAGCAAGAAAGCAGTTCAGCACCTCATCGCTCACACCTTTTATCTGTCGGTTTGTCTCCTGATTGGATAGTTCAATAAAGTAACGGACAAACTCCGGGATATCCTCTTTTCGCTCCCGCAGCGGTGGCAGGGTAATCTCAACTCCGTTCAGACGGTAGTAAAGGTCCTGACGAAACTTGCCTTCAGCAATCAACTTCTCCAGGTTCTGATTCGTGGCGGCAACCAGCCGGATATCCACCTTTATCGGTCGGTCACCACCCACCCGCACCAGTTCCTTTTCCTGGAGCACACGCAAAAGTTTTGCCTGCAACCCCGGACTCATATCACCAATCTCGTCCAGAAACACCGTGCCGCCATCAGCCAGTTCAAACTTGCCCTTGCGCGCGACCACGCCAGTTGCCGCTCCCTTCTCAACACCAAAGAACTCTGCCTCCAGCAGACTTTCAGGCACCGCTGCACAGTTAATCGCCACAAAGGGATAGTCACGCCGGGGTCCAGAGTTATGCAGCGCCCGGGCAACAAGTTCCTTACCGGTTCCACTCTCACCCCGGATTAAAACCGGCAGATTGGAACTGGCACTGCGGGCAATAATCTCTAGGCTCCGGCGCATTGCCGGTGAACGCCCGATAACACCGCTAAACCGCAAATTCGGTAGCTCATCACCTGCCCTGAACAGCGCCACCTTTACCCCGCGCAAGCGCTGCACATAGGGAGCCATTATTGCACAAACTGTCTCCTTCACCGCCGGACTAAACCTGATGCACTCCGTCGCGGGTGCCGTTATCACAAACCACTGCCATTCCTCACCGCGCCTGTCGGCAGGAAAACCCATTACATACTCATCTGCTCGTGCCTCACCCGGATTCAATTCCACGCTACCATCAATCAATACCGGCTCATTATCCACCACCAGTGCCAGCCCTTTATATCCACAACCAGCGCGCAGTGTCTGGAAAACCTGACGCAAGAAGTTTTCCGGTTCCAGTCCCATTGTTGACAGTCGCGCTATCGCGCCCAGCACCGCCATCTCACGGTCCGCCTCCAGTTCTAAAGAAAACAACAGCCGGTTAACCTCTTCATCCTCTGCCACAAGCGCCAGATTCCGGAAAATCTTCGCCGATTTCTTCAAAAGATTAATCCCGACATCCCGGCGCCCTGACCTCACCAGAAAACGCCCGTACTGAAACTGAACCCGGGCAAACTCATAACTATCAGCAGCATCGGCCAGTAGTTGCAACGCCCTTTCGAAGGCATCGTCCGCCGCCGCTGCCATCCCCTTTTCCGCCTCCAGTAACGCCCTGACCCGGAAAACCTCTGCCGCCGCCTTTTTCACACCCAGCCCCTCTGCCAGTTCCATTGCCCGACAGCACAAACCTTCGCATCGGTTCAATTCCCCCTGCGCCAGTGCCAGTTCTGCCATCCGCATCAACACGACAACCATCCCCAAACGGTCATTTGCCTTTTCACATAACCCCAGCGCTTCATCATACACCTGCGCCGCAGCAGCGAAGTTGTGCTGGCGAAAGCGTGCCTCCCCGAGATTAACCAGACCGTCACGAAAAACCTCGCCCGGTGTCTCTACCCGGCGACCGGCATCAACGACCGCGGAGAACAACTCCACCGCCCGGTCCAGCCGATTGCGCTTGAGGAACAACTCGCCCAGCAGATTTACCGCATTCCAGCGAATGGCATCGTACTTTTCCTGTTCCGCAATCGCTATCGTGCGGTAAAAATTCTCTGCCGCCTCCTCCCACCGGCCCGCCTCCATCAGTACCCAGCCCAGATTGCAATAATTGACCGCCTGAGAAAACCGGTCAAAGCCCTCACTGGCTAAAATTCGGGCACACTCCTGATAACAGTCAATCGCCTCCTCCAGACGCCCCTCAATACCAGCGATGTTGCCCAGTTGATTAAGCACGGCCGACACACCCTGCTGATAGCCAACTTCCTGCCAGATGTTCCGTGCACTGATGTAGCATTCCCGTGCCCGCGAAAATTCACCCCTTGCTTCCTCCACCATCCCTAAAAGATAAAAGCCAGACCCCTCCAGCCGCCGGTTACCGGTCTGACGCGCCAGTTCGAGCACCTGCTCAGAATAAAGCCTGCTCGCCGCAATCTCACCCAGGGTGCGGGAGATATCTGCCAGCATCCTTGCCGCCTGGGCAATCCCCGTAATGTCCATCTCTTCACCCGCAATCCTTATCGCCTCCTCCAGCAACCCCTTTGCCTCCATCGGTGCTACCTTCTCCAGTTCTTCACCCAGTTCCAATAACACCGCCAGCCGTTCCCTTCTGGTGCGGGCGGTCGCCAATCTTTCTTTCAGTGACTCTATCCTGGTGTTTCCATCTCCCGGCATCTTGGCTTGATTTCAGAATACCGACCGCTTTATTACTTGTCAAGGAATAAATATATTGACAAAGCAAAGAAAAAGACTACTATGGTTAAGTAGGCGCTAAAAAAGAAAGGAGCTGAGATGGCTACCAGAGCAACCTGTCCGCAATGTCACTCCCAGGACACTTGGGCAAAATACCAGCATAACGGCTGCCCCAGTTCACCAACCGGAATCACCACCTGGGAAAAAGAGGCGATGGTCGCACCTGATGGCCGGCCGTTTCCCCATCCCTGTCCGGGCTGCCAGACCGATGTCCTGCCCGCTTCCTTTTACTGCCGCGAATGCGGCCACGAGTGGAACCCAACCTCCGGTTACACCAAAGGGACAACCGGAGTTACTGGCTGACGCGGCGCAGTAGCGTTACATCAACATCCCACCATCCACCCGGAACACCTGCCCGGTGATGTAACTGGCGAAGTCAGAAACAAGAAACAGACATAGCCAGGCAACATCCTCGGGTGTGCCGGCTCGTTTTAACGGTATCGCCTGCAGATAGCTCTCCCGCACCGCCGGGTCCAGTTTCTCGGTCATTGCGGTCGCGATAAACCCCGGCGCAATCGCATTAACCGTGATATTTCTGCCGGCAAGTTCCTTGGCAACCGATTTGGTAAAACCGATTAACCCCGCCTTTGCCGCCGCATAGTTTGCCTGCCCGGCATTGCCCATCTGTCCGATAACCGAACTGATATTAACTATCCTGCCCCAGCGTGCCTTCATCATCTCCCGGCAGCACGCCTTCGTCCAGTTAAACGCACCCTTAAGATTGACCGCAATCACCCGGTCAAAATCCTCCTCACTCATTCGCAACAGCAGATTATCCCGGGTGATACCCGCATTGTTGATGAGAATGTGAATCCCGCCCAGCGCACCGGCAATCTCCTCGCAGGTCTTCGCCACCTGATTAAAATCTGCCACATCCACCTGATAGGCTTCCGCCGCAGCACCAAGCGCCTTTATTTCCTCTGCCACCAGCCGGGCGTTTTCCAGCACCACATCACACACCGCCACCTTACCACCCGCCTTACCTATCTCCAGCGCTATCGCCCGACCGATACCGGCACCGGCGCCGGTCACAATCGCACATCTACCCGCAACACTTATCTTCATATCTCCTCCTTATCTAACAACTGTTAACCTGCCAACATTTTCTTCCTTTATGCCTTCATCATCTATCTGAATCACATAAAAATAAAGCCCGCTGGGCACCGCTCGCCCCGCGCTATTTTTCATATCCCAGAACGCCGCCCGGCGCTCCCGATTTATCTCCTCTGGCTCCTGAGCCAGCACCCGCACCGGTTCACCGGCAAGGTTATAAATCTTCACCCGGAACTTCGGGTATTGACCTGCCAGCCGCACACTATCAGTTGGTGTATAAACCAGTATCACCCGTTCGGTGCCGGTTGCCGGAATCGCCGGATTGGGAAAAGAAAAAACCCTGCCCAGAAAAAGCGGCGCAATCTTGAGTATCGCGCTCATCACCTCCCCAGCCACAGAAATCTTCTCTATCACCACACCGCTGGGCACCCCGTCATAAAATGCGGTCGAGGGCACGGTCCAGTTCCTCACCCCGGTATCGCTTTCCTTCCAGAGATGAGCATCCCGGCCCCGGTCATTACGGTCCAGCGCATAGGACGGCGACCGGTCCGCGCGCAAAATCCCGACCAGCGGTCGGCGCTCATCATCATTATTCGAACGGGACTCATCAATATGGAGAATCAACAACCCGCTACCCGGCAGCCCGCGGTCAAAACCGCTGCGCTGCCGATTCTCCACCAGAAAATACTCACCCTGCCCCGGACTGGAATAGGACCAGTCAACCCCGAACGGATTCTTCAAAATCCGGTAACAAACCGGCGCAAGGGCAACCGCGGGCAGACGGGCATAAATCGAATCCACCACCCCCTCCTCAACCGAATCCGGCACCACCCAGCCCAGCAGGTATTTACACCAGGCACAGGGATGAATCGGCGAACTCCCATAGGGTGCGCTCTCATCCTGCCTCCCCCAGCCACCTGCCGCCATTAAACAGAAAAACCCCAGCCCGGAACTGGAATAGTCGGTGTCATACAGGTCCGGCAGACCGAGGATGTGCCCAAACTCATGACAGAAAACCCCGATTGTTATCATCCGACCATCGGCAAACCTTTCCGGTTGGACCGAAAACACATCCACACTTACCCCATCCGCCGTCCTGACCGCACCCGGCGAACCCGCAACCGGGTCGGTCAACTGCCACTTGTGCGACCAGATATCATCGGTCCTGCCGGTCTCCTCAGCACCTGGACCCGCATGGACAATCAGCAAACCATCAACAAACCCATCGCCATCACTATCATAACGGGAAAAGTCCACCAGCGGGTCAGCCAGCCGGACAGCATCAGTTACCAGCCCCTGACTGTTATTCGGAAACTGCCCGTAGATACCAAAAGAGTCACCAACATAATAGGCATAGGGCTTATCCATCCGCAACCAGCCCACCACCTCACCGGTTAGATTCAAATTTCCATAACTCACCTCAAGAAAATAGTCCCGCATTGAAGCGGTTCCCTCGCCAAAGATGAGCTGGACAAAATCCGCCCTTGAATAACGACCGGTATTATCAGGAAAATCAACTAAAATGACCGGCAACGTCCTTGCCCGGTCCACCGGCAAAGAAACCTTCTCCGGCTTCTCCACCTTACCCGGAAAACGCAAAACCCTTTGCCTGCCCGGCATTGCCGGCATCGCCCGGACAACCATTGTCACCGCTACCAGAAAAAAGAACAGCCGGCACATCGCCCGGTAAAATTAATCCGTGTCCTCGCGCACCATTGAACAACTGCCCTCAAAAAAACAGCCCGGTTGAATTATCAAACCCCGGCAGGTGATATTCCCGAAAACCTGTGCTCCGGTCTGCAACTCCACCGTCTCGGTGGCAAATACATTACCCTCCACCCTGCCGGCAATCACCGCACTCCGGCAATGCACTTCGCCCTTCAAAAACGATCTCGGACCGGTAAGCAGTGTATCACTAACATCTATCCTGCCTTCAACCTGCCCGTCCAGCCTCATCCCGCCGTTAATCCGGCAATCACCCTTAAATACCGTCTCACCACCAACAATTGTGTCAAGTCTACCAGCCGGTGCCTTTTCTTTACCCATCGACGCTCCTTTTGAGTAGTATATAACTTCTCTGCCCGATGTCAAAAGGGATAGCCGTCAACCCCGCAACGCAAACACCATCCGCAACCGACTGACCCGCAACCGCATTGGTCAATGCCGCGGCAACCCGCAGGGTAAAGAGTTACATAACAATCAGTTTGAGCCGGCACCCTCATCACCGATATCAAACGATGGTTAAGGAAATACCGCTTCTGAAATTTAATATCACGCCAGCCCCTGCTATTATCCCGGGGCTAACCCCGGGTATACCCCCTATCCTGCCCCATTTTTCCGACCGGTCACTTAATTCAGATTTCTAATCCATTGTCGGTGCGCCGTTTATCTAAAAATTTGCCATCCGGATAACAAAAGGGCGTTATTTTTAAAGAAAAGCTGGCTCTAATAATAAATAATCTTCCGGAAACTGGAAACGCCTTACTGAACCCGGTCAAAAATTCTTTATTGACAAGAGAGAGTATTATAATTAGCCCGCAGTCAGACAGGAAAGTCTGGCTGTGAAAGGAGCAAAGATGCCATACAAAAACCTGCTGGTTGCCCTATTTTAATGGCAACCCTGATACTCGCAGGCACCGCCTCTGCGAACGACCCGCTTTACACTCATGACGGGCTATCCCTGGGCACCTACCGCTACGGGACCGGAGAACGCGACTGCTATGTGCGGGCATACATTCTTTATGACTCTGACAGTTTAGACCTGAACAGGACTTCTCCACCTGACCCGATTCCACCCTATCTCGCCGAGGAGTAAAGAAAAAACAGGGGAAGGAGTGATTTTTTTCACCCCTTGCCGGAGATAAGCATTACAATTATGAAGACATTGCAAGGCGCAGTTTTGATATGTTTATTTCTGTTCAGCAATATCTATCCCCAGGTCTGGATTAGAACCTATGATGGACCGGCAGATTGGTGGGACAAAGCGATGGACATCTCCATTGACAAGGATAATAATGTCTGTGTTACGGGGTGTTAGTGTGATTCACAATGAAGACACATCCTCCAACTGGTCTCACTGGTGCACTATCAAAGGGTATAGTATGTCTCCCCGTGACTCCATCTACTGGGGTGATGACTACACCCTGATTAAATACGACTCATCAGGCTCAATGCTCTGGGAGGCAAGATACTCTGGACCGGACAACCTCGCTGGCTGGGTGTATGCCCTGGCTATTGATCCGGAAGACTATGTCTATACCGCCGGATTCATCCTCACCGGCACCCGTGAGAACTACGGCTATGACTGGTGCACGATAAGATATCCGCCCTCCGGACCCGGGATTGCTGAACCGGGCTCGCCCGTTGCCCAAATCGGGGAGATGTTTAAGGTCTGTCCCAATCCAGCAGGCTCTTTCTTTGTCATTGAAGCCCGGCAGGGGTTAAGCAGCGTCCGGCTCTATGATGTTGCCGGCAAGATGATAAAGGAATACAGTGGCAAAAGACCTGCCGGCGCTCGGTTATCCCTGGACGGAATCAGCTCGGGCGTTTACATCCTGCGGGCAGCAACCGCCACCGGCACCTTTACCGGTAAACTCGTTGTAAATAAATTAAACAGGTAAGATAAATCATTAGCCGGCACCCGCTATCGGAGTCGTGCCACCGGGTCTACTTCTTGACCGATTAGTATCTCCTGCTACAATCCTCAATGAGCAACAAATCTGCCGGCGTAGCTCAGCAGGCAGAGCAGCGGTTTCGTAAACCGCAGGTCGCCCGTTCGAGCCGGGCCGCCGGCTTGTTGGAAAGATAATATGCTTTTTCCAAAAGGTCAGGACCCCAAGCGCCTCTTAGAAGAGCAGATGGCGTTTGAAGAGGCGGAAAGAAAAAGGGCTGAGGCACGTGCCCGGGTCATCTTTGACAGCCTGGTTGACTTCAGCCCGGTCGCAATTGAAATCTTCAGCACCGACGGCAACCTGCTGAAAAGTAACAAGGCGGCAGAACGACTGCTCGGTAAAGTCCCGCCGCCCGGCATCAGCCTGCTGGAGGAAAAAGGGTTAAAGCGCACCGGCTTACTTGAACCCCAGATAAAAAGGCTGATGGCTGGCGCCCGGGTCGAAACACCACCGACCTGGTATGACCCGGCTGATATCGGACTGGCGCCAGCACCGGGCAGGAAGGTGTGCTTTCGCGCCACCGCGCTTCCCCTGATAGATGCGGAAGGTGCGGTGCGAATGATTGCGGTGGTGTATGAAGACCTGACCGAACTGAAAAAGGCGGAGGCGGCGCTCAATGAGTTTAAAAACTGGTCGCCACTGCCCCCGGCAACCGAGGACACCGTCACAGGAAATGCGGTGGCGCAGAAAAGCGGTGTTAACGCTGATGCCCGGGACATTGAGTTTGCCCGGCGCAAGCTGGAGCAGGCGCTGCGCGAAAGTGAAGAGCGTTACCGGACACTGATTGACGCTGCGCCGGATGTGTGCATTATCCGACTCAGCGATGAGGGCAGGATTATCAGTATCAGCGCCGCAATTGAGAACATCCTCGGCATATCCCGGGAGGCGATTTTAACCGACAACTCCCTGCTCTTTGCCAGTGTCCATCCGGAAGACCTGCCCCGCTTAAAAGAGGCGGAGACCGTTGCCCGGCAGAGCGGTGAATATCCGCCCGGGTTCCGATTCCGGATAACAAAAAAGCCACAGGGCGAAGTCATCTGGGTGGAACTGCGCGGCAGGGTGTGCAACTTTGCCAGCCGGCGCACCTTAGAACTGATTCTCTTTGACATCACCCCCTGGAAAAAACTTGAAGAAAGGTTACGCAAAAAGGAACTGGACATCTCCTCCTTAACCGGTAGCCCGGTTGATGGCGTGTTCACAATTAACAAGGAATGGGTGATAACCTCCTGGAGCGCCGGTGCGGAAAAACAGACCCGCATCACCGCCAGCGAGGCCCGGGACAGACGCCTCTGGGACATCTATCCGGAGATGGAAAAGACCGGTATGGCAGAACTGTTCCGGGGGACATTGCTCGACCGCCAGCCCCGGCACGGTGAGATATTCTACTCCGACGGTCGGGACAAATTTACCGGCTGGTTTCTTATCAGCACCTACCCCTGGGAAGACGGCGCCCTTGCCTTGATTCAAAACATCAGCAACCGTAAAAAGATTGAGACGGCGTGGCGCGACCTCGACACCCGCTTTAACGCCATCCTGAACAACCAGCTGGTGCTGGTCGCATTCAAAGACCGCGAGTTGCGCTATGTGATGGCAAACGACCTCGCCCGCAGGGTGCTTAACAATGGTGCGGATATCGTCGGCAAAACCGATGCCGAACTGTTTCCCGCAACCGTTACCGCACTGCTGGGCTCCTACGACCGCCAGGTGCTCCAGAAAGGTGAACCGGCACGGCTGGAACTGGCGCTCGGTGACCCCAGACAGGAAAATACCACCTGGCTTGCCCTCTGGAAAGAACCCTGGCGCAACCAGGCGGGTGAAATCCTGGGTATTGTCGATATCGGCTTTGACATCACCCAGCGGGTCCGGGCACAACAGGAACTCGTCCGGCGCCGGGAATACCTGGAAAAACTGCTCCAGGATGCGGAAAAGGAACTCCAGCGCTGGCAGAAATAGTAATGACTTATGAAAAAACAAAAGCCCGCGCGGAAACTCTCCCGGAAACCCGCCGGACAAAAAGACATCGGACAAATCATCAGCAGGTTTTCCCCTTTTTTCCTCCTGATTATCATCGCCCTGGGTCTGTGGTTACGAAGCGCGGACCTGCGTGCCGACCCGCCCCCGGACCTGTCCTGGAGTTTTGCCCCCTACACCGATGAAAGCCTGAACACCTACTCGGCGCGCAACTACGCGCTTTATCACACCTTCAAGGTGGATGACTTTTTCCCCTTCTGTGTCTATCCGCTGGTAAACATCATTGTCGGGTTTATCTTCAAAATCTTCGGGATTGGCTTTGTTCAGGTAAAACTCCTTTCGGTTATTGCTGGCGTCCTGGGCATCCTCGTAATCTTTTTCTTTGTCAAAACGAGCGCGGGCGAAATCGCCGGTCTCTTTTCATCTCTTCTCCTCGCCACATGCTATCCCCTGGTGATGTACAGCCGGCTGGGACTTGTGGAGACGGTGCAGATACTTTTTCTCCTCCTTGCCGGACTCTTCTGGAGCAAAGGGTTAAAGAAGCCCTATCTGCTGATCTTCAGCGGACTTTTCTGCGCCGGCACATTCCTGCTGGTCAAACTATCTGGCGTCTTCATCGTCGGCGCCTTCTTTATTCTATTTCTCAACCAGGCGCTATCGGTCCTCAAAAAAGAGATAACACCCCGACACCTGCTCCTTGATCTGTTGTGGTTTATCACCGGCATTTGCCTCGCCATGCTCGTCTGGCTCGTCCTGGTCTTTCTCCCCTATCGTTCCGAATACATTCAATATGTCCTGCGCCACTCCACCGAATCACCGGCAGGACATCCCCGCACCATTACCGCCTACCTCTTCAACACCTTTACAATTGGACTGCGCTCCCGTCTCTTTCCCCGAACAATCTGGGTCGTCCTCATCGGCTACCTGACACTGCCCCTACTGGCAAGAAAGAAAAACCCTGCCCTTTTCTATTCATTGCTCTGGCTGGTTATGGGGATGCTTATGCTCGGCTATATGAACTACCGGCCACCGCGCTACGAAATCATCCTCCTGCCGCCACTGATTATCGCCTTTTCCAGCACCTTGAGTAACCTCTGGCAAACGGGCACCGTCATTCCCGCGACCCGACCCGCGCTCAAAACGACCATCGCCTCTGCCCTGTTCTTCTGGCCCCTCTGCCTGCAAATCATCCTTTACCTCTCCGGCTTTCGTGCCTTTCCCCGTCCCGGTGCTGAAGCCGGCATCCTGATTGGTGCGCTTGCTCTCTCTTCTGCCTTTTGCCTTGCCGGTTACCTTGCCTTCCGTTATCTCCGCAGCGGACTGGTAATCACCCCACCGGCGCTGCGCGCCGTCCTGTTGTTAATACTCCTTGTGCCCACCCTGCGGCTTGATATTGGCCAGTTCAGTGACTGGTTCAACAACCGCACCTACAACCTCATCTCCTATGCCCGGGACTTAAACCAACTTTTGCCTGAGGGCGCGGTGGTTGCCGGCTCCTGGGCACCACCTTTGATGATTGAATCACGCCAGCGCGCGGTCTGTGTAACCGACTGGGCGAATATGGAAGGACTTATTGAACGGTTTGGCGTTACTCACCTCATACTCGGCGAAAATGAGGCGGATATGAAATTACGAGAAAAGATTGACCCCGCTGTCTGGGAGAAAAGTAAGCTTGTCCGCCGCTATACTGTTCGCGGTCAGGTGCTGACCGTCTACGCCCTGCCCTAATCCGCACCGCGCAACGCCGCAACCAGTGTGTTGATATCGTACTCGAGCAAATTAATGTAACTGTCTCCTGCCGGTAGTGAACCGGTAATTGAACCGAGCACCACCACCTTTGCCCCGGTCTCCCGGGCAAGCGCATCCGCAACATCCCGATTGTGCTGGGGCTCAACCACCACCACCCGCACCGCCTCCCGGCGCATCAACTCCACAATCCTTGCTAGGTCCTGCAGTGAGGGCTCCTGCCCGGGTAATGGCTCCACCGCCGCCACCATCTCCAGCCCGAACGCCCGGCAAAAATAGGGCCAGGAGTTGTGCAGGGCAACGAACTTGCGATTGGACAAACTATTTACCCGCTCGCGCAGGCGCTGGACAACACTGTCCAGTTGTTCACAATACCTCCGGGCACGCTCCTGATAAAAATCCCTTCCGTTACTGTCAACCTCAGCGAAAATCTCCGCCAGCCTGCCAACCGTCCGTTTCGCAACTTCAGGGTCAAGCCAGATGTGCGGATTACCCTCGGGATGGCTGGTGTGCCCGTGATGCTCCTCGTCCTCTTCATCCTCAATTGCTTCAACCAGATACGCAACCCTTAACCGTATAACATCCTTTTTGCCGGCAGTCCGCAACAATCCATCTATCCATTCATCATACCCCAGACCATTTTCCACAATCAGAAATGCGTGCTCAAGGAGCCGGGCGTGCTCAGTTCTCGGCTCGTACAGATGCGGGTCTTCCCCGCCGGTCAAGAGCGACGTGACCTCGAAACGCTCGCCACTAACCGCCTCCACCCAGGAGGCAAAATCGGGCAGGGTGGTAACCACCACCGGCCGGGTGTTTCCGGACCGGCAGGAACCGATAAAAATCACACCCGCCCACAGGAAGAGCAGAACAGTCGCCATTTTTGTTCTCATCGGACCTCCTTGCCGCACACCGGACATTTTTTCCGCCGCGGGGAGAAGATAGCCGCCAGCGCAAATAAAATGGTAGCAACAATCACGATGGTTGCGCCGGACGGCACCCCAATCAAATAGGAAAGAAAAAGCCCCAGAAGACAGGCGACCACCGCTGCCAGCCAGGAGAGAAGAAACATAGTCCCGTAGCGACTGGTAAGTTGATATGCGGTCGCTGCCGGTATCACCAGCAGCGCCTCCACCAGAATAATCCCCACCGCCTTAATTGACACCACCACGGTCAGGGCGATAAGAGCAAGTTGCAACCCGGACAGTAGCGCGGTGGGCAAACCGCTCGCCTCCGCCATCACCTCATCAAAGGCAAGAAATTTAAACTCCTTGTAAAGTAGCAAAACCACCACGATAACCAGGATTGTCAACCCCGCCATCATCACAATGTCACTTTTGCTGACCCCCAGCAAATTGCCAAATAGAAAACCGTAGAGCCGGGCATCGTAGCGGCGCATAAAACCTACAAAAAGCACCCCGAGTGCCATGGTAAAGGCAAAAAAGATTCCTACCGCAGTATCATGGCGCAACTGGGCACTGCGCCTGGTAACCTGAACCAGTCCGGCGGTAAAAAGACAGAAGACAATTGCGGTTAGCAACGGGTCAATTCCGAGAAGAAACCCCAGCGCCACACCACCAAATGCGGCATGGGCAATCCCGGCACCGGCAAATGCCAGTCCCCGCAGGACAATAAAAACGCCTACAATTGAACAGACGGTCGCCACCAGAAGAGAACCCAATAGCGCATTGCGCATAAAGCCGTAACCAAGCAGTTCAAGCATGGCGGTCATCCAGAATTAAAAATTTCCTTCCTTCCTTTTCTACCACCAAAACCGGACGCCGGTAAAACTCGCTGAGCAACTCCGGTTTCATCACCTCGTCACAGGAACCGAACGCCAGAACCTCCTGTTGTAAAAACAGCAGCCGGCCAACACAGTCAATAATCTCATTTAAATCATGGGTTACATATATCGTTGTGAGATTCCGCTCCTTATGTAACTGCCGCACCAGTTGCACAATCTGCCCCCGGCTGGCAACATCAACACCGGCAGTTGGTTCATCAAGCAAAAGCAGCTCCGGTTCGCTCACTAGGGCACGAGCAAGAAAGAGTCGCTGCTGCTGACCACCGGATAGATGCCCGGCAATGTGGTTCGCCAGGTCGGCTAAACCAACCGCCGCCAGCACCGTCCGCGCCCTTTCCCGCTCCACCTTGCCGGGGAGGCGACCGAACCCCAGACTGGCGTATGTCCCCATTACCACCGCATCCAGCACACTTATCGGAAACCGAGCATCTATCGGCTGACGCTGGGGCACATAGCCAATCCGCCGGCGCAATCTTCCCGTACGCAACTGGGTCTCACCCAGCACCGTAACCCTGCCCTCTACCGGTACAACCAGTCCCAGAATCGTTTTTAACAGCGTTGTCTTGCCCGAACCGTTTGGACCGATGACCCCTAAAAACTCCCCGCGGTTAAGTCGAAACGACACCCCTTTTAATGCAACTGCCCTAGGATACCCGACGGTTACATTATCAAACTCTACCGCTATGGCCATTTAGCCTTTAACCGCCAGCAATGCCAATAGCGTCCGCAATGGCACACCAGTCGCACCGGGCGGACAGTAGTCCCAGCCTTCACTGGTAAATGCGGTCCCGGCAATGTCAATATGGACCCAATTGGTCGTCTTGGGGACAAACTCTGACAGGAACAAACCGCCAATTATCGTGCCGGCATTCTGGGGTTTACCAATATTCTTCAGGTCCGCAATATGACTTTTCATATGTGCCCGATAGCGTTCAAAGAGCGGCAACTCCCAGAAAAACTCGCCTTCTTCTTTACCCAAAGCAATCAATTGGGCAATCGTCTTGCGGTCCGTCCCCAGCAACCCGGACATCTCATTACCTAACGCCACCACACAGGCACCGGTCAGGGTGGCGATGTCAATCATCAAATCCGGCTTGAATGTCGCGCCATAGGCAAGGGCATCGGCTAAAAGCAACCGACCCTCCGCATCGGTATTCATCACCTCCACCGTCTTGCCATTAAAATGGCGGATAACGTCCCCTGGTTTCTGGGCGCCGCCCCCGGGCAGATTCTCAGCCAGCGGGACAATGCCATGCACCTCTAACGGCAGGTCAACATCTTTGAGGTATCGAAAAATCCCGAAAACAGTTGCCGCTCCTGCCATATCATCCTTCATCGTTTCCATCTGCTGACTGGTCTTCAGCGAAAGCCCGCCGGAGTCAAAAGTAATCCCCTTACCAACAAACACCACCTTCTTCTTGGTTCTGGTCCTGGGTTGATATGTCATGTGCACCAGACAGGGTGGATTATGGGACCCTTGACCAACGCCAATAATCCCGCCCATTCCCATCTTCTCTAATTCTGCCCGCTCCAGCACCTGAAATTTAATGTTTTCACCAGCAAAACACTCCCGCATTCGGCTCGCCAGCGCCAGGGGCGGCTTTTTCCCTGCTGGCTCATTTACTAGGTCCCGGACAAAACATACCGCCCGGGCACGGTGTTCTGCCGCGACCGCCAACGGCTGCGCCCGGAGCAAATCCTGTTCACTCTTAAAAATCAAAGAAACGCCACCGGGAAGTCTGGTCTCATCCGGACGCAAGCCCCGGAACTGTAAAAATCGATAGGCACCGAGAATCGCCCCCTCAACAATTGGTGCAACAAAATCCCGCTCCTTAATTCCCTTGCCCGCCGGAACATAGACCCCGAAATCATCCATCCCCAGTTCTCCAGCGCGTCTCAACATCCGGGCTACTGCGCTCCGAACCCGTTCCAGCTCAAATTCATTACGCCGCCCCAAACCGGCGCAAACTATCCGGTTCTTCCCCTTGATCACGACCGCCGTCTCCCGCCACCTGCCGGTGAAATTCTCCTCTACCATCTGACCATCTGCCATCAACGGATGTCTTTCACCCTCAAACACCAACACACCGGTCCATCTACCGGACCATTTTCTCTCGGTTGTTAACTGAATATTCATTTCTGCTCCTTTCTCATTTTAAACATTATCACTCCTGCAATAAATATGTCAACCCCTTACTCTCTAAGCACCCGATTCAAAATCCAGGTTACCAGCACCGCCAGAACGATTCTCGGCACAACAATCCAGAAAATATTGGCACCGAGGACAATAAATATCGCCGTGTCCTCAAATAGCCCGTGACACAGCGCCAGAAATGTTGCCACCAGGGTTACCTGCTTTGGTGTCAACCCCCCGGCTTTTACCGACTCCACAATTAAACCAGCTCCGAATACTATACCAAAGACATTACCCGCCAGCCAGGGCATACCCGCTTCGCTTGAGTAACCCATAAAGCCAATCCCCCGTCTTAATGCCCTTAGAACCTTCTCCAGGACCCCGTATTCCCTTGCCAGCTCCAGAAGGATAAATATGCCAACGAGCACCAGAAGCATCTTTATACCGGTACTGGCAAGCCCTCGCGCCCAGCCCGCTAATGCCGGGCGAAAAACGAACTGCTGATGCAGAAGAGAAAAGTCGGCAACCTGAACACTGTACTCACCTCGGGGGACAATCAGCACGGCAAGCCCGGCACCGGCAAGAAAGGAAACCACCAGGCGGATTAACCATAGTAACCACCACTTCGCTTTGATCTGAAAAAATACCGCGGTCTCGAGAATCTGCGAATGGGAGATAAGAATCATCAGACTTAAAACCGTCAATTGACTGCCGGTAATTTGAAGGGCAGTAATCGCACCCAGCGAAGCATAGATGTTAATAAAATTACCCAGAATCAGCGCCATCGCCGCCTCGCCCGGCAACCGGAAAAACTTCATCAACGGCGCCATAAATCGGGCAAATTCCCCCAGCACCGGCGTATACTTCAAAAATGTCACCACAGTGTAAACCGGCGCCACAATCATCATCAGTTTCAAAAACGCCCGCACCCCCCGCCAGGCACCCCAGCCAAATGTCCGCAGTCCCCTGGCCATCAGAAACCCTCCAGTGTTGCCCTGCCCTCCTTAATCAAACCATAGGTAAAATGGTTAATCCAGTCCCCGGTGTTGATATACAAACCCCTTTCCAGGGAAAGCGCCTCCGGGATGTGCGAATGCCCGAGCATAACCACATCAAACCCTTCGGCAATTTTTCGTCTGGCAAACTCCGCCAGTTGCGCCTGCACCGCCGCCGCTGTCCCGCGTTGCCTCATCGCCAACCGACTCTTTGCCGCTATCCGATGCGCCAAACCTACACCTAAATCGGGGTGAAGGGAAGAAAACAACCGGGCATTAAACCGGCTGCGCATCAACCTCCGGAAAAACCTTGAAACAAAACTTTTATCTAAAGCATCACCGTGGGCAAGGTACACATTTAACCCATCGATAGCTATTGTCAGTTCGTCAAAAACACCTTCCAATCCCAATTCCCTTTCCAGCCAGCCATTAAACCAGATGTCATGATTACCCCGGAGGAGAAAAATCTTTGTCCCGCAACGGCGCAACTGATAAAGCGCACCCAGCACACCCACATTTACTTTGGGCACAACCCGCCGGAAGTCAAACCAGAACTCAAACAAATCACCCAAGATATAAAGCGCTGCCGCCTTGCCAGTTAACCGAGTAATGAAATCCTCCAGCCGCCGTTCGGCGTTCAGATTACCGGCACCGATATGGGTATCAGAGATGAAGTAATGCACGCTCAATCCGCTCCAGCGTCTTGCTCACCGGTTCCCGAGTATCAATTCTGAGCAGATCCCGGCTGGATGCGGGTGGTTTAAACCTTTCCCGCATTGCCCGATAAACCGTGATATTGGCATCCGATAAACTCTCGGCGGTTCTCCGCCGGCGCAGCCGGCGAACCACAGTTTCTTCCGGAGAATCAGCCCAGACAAAAAGCACCGGCACCCCCAATTTTTCTCCCAGTTCCCGGCAGCGGTTTCGGGTCTCTTCGGAAAGAAATGTGGCGTCAAGGATCACGCTCTGTCCACCACTCAGAAATACCCTCGCCCGATACAACATCTCCTCATAGGTCTTCTGACTGATCGCCGCGGTATAAATTCCCTGACCATAACCATCAAATCTATGTTCATCTACCGGAATACCCAGCAGTTGTTTACGGATTGAGTCAGACATAAGATGCACCGCCAGTCGTCGGGCGGCAAACTTTCTTGCCAGATAACTCTTTCCCGTTCCCGGCAGACCCATTACCACCACCAACCACGGCCGCTCTTTAATTAACCGTGCGTATCTTGCGGCCAGCTGAAAGTAAAGTCTTGCCACATCCTTTGCCCGACGCTTTGCCTGACGACTGATTGTAGGGTCATTTAACTGAAAACTGGTAACTTTTCCCCGCACATAAGCGCGATAACACCGATAGAAGTTCAACAACGGCAAAACCCCTTCATCGCCTGAATACACAAGATATCTTTCAATAAAAAAGTTTGCCAGGTCGTGCCGGTTAAAATAGTCCAGATCCATCGCCATAAACGCAACCTCGGAGGCAACATCACAACAGGAAAACCGCGGGTTAAACTCAATACAGTCAAAAATATACACCCGGTCCGTAATAAAAATATTCTTTGAATGCAGGTCACCGTGACAACGCCGGACAAAACCACCCTGACGCCGACGCCGAAAAAGCTCCCGTTGTTTCGCAATAAACCTTTCTACCACTTCCTTTATTTCACCAAACTCATTCTGACTGATGGTTTTGCCCAGAAAATCGACTGTCTGGGCAAAATTCTCGTCCCAGTTAAGTTTTATAATCTCAGAACTGCCATACTGTCCCACCTGCCGGCCTCGCTCTGCCCGCCGATGGAAATCACTGATTCGGCGAGCAATCTCATCGATATGAATAAAACTTACCTGGTGCTTTCTTAGCCTTTCCGTCATCAACGCTGACTGCGGTAGCGCGCGCATTTTAATACAATAATCAATTACCCGACCCGTTCCTCCGATCCGCAATTTTCCCCGTTCTTCGGTAATTGGCAACACATCCAGGTACATATCCGGAGAAAGTAACCGGTTTAACCTTAACTCCTCGGCACAGAAAAAGCGTCGTGCCGAAAGCGTTGTATAATCAAGAAAACCAAAGTTCACCGGCTTCTTTACTTTATAGGCAAAATCACCGGCAATAAAGACCCATGAGGTATGTGTCTGAATCAAACGCACCCGGCGTACCCCTTTACCGTACAGCCCGGGTGAAAGCATTTCCTTTACCCGCTTCTGAATCGTTGGTTCTAATTTAGCTCCATCCGCTGATCCCAACATCGCCAGGTCACAAATTATAACCGGTTGATGGGGAAAGTGAAGAAACCCGGGAAAGCTGCGGTTTTGAACTCCTGGCCCATTCCCACTCCACTCTTCCAGGTTATGTTCTTTCTCGCACTTTCGTTAATCGCTGACGCCGGTGCTTAACCGGAACAATGCGCTCCAGCACAACCCTATCTACTGAAGGAGGGCTTTCTCCGTAATTGAAACACCTCGCCAGCCGAGCGGCAACTTCCTCTGCCTGAATTTCCCGACTGGCATACACCTCAGCTATCACCTCTCCCTTCGCCACACGCGCACCGACCTTTTTATGGAAAACAAAGCCTGTCCCGTGTTCAACCCGATCACTCAATACCTTCCGACCAAGTCCCAGCTCCAACCCCAGCATCCCCACAGCCAGCGCATCAATTGCCCTAATATAACCCGAACGCTCAGCAAAAACCTCCCGTTTCACCCGGGCGATGGGCAGTAATGTATAATCATCAACCACCCTATCGTCCCCTCCCTGCGCTGCTATCATCTGACGGAATTTCTCCAGCGCTCGGCCAGTACTGAGTGCCCGTAACAACTGGCGTCGTGCCTGAACCCGGCTCTTTGCTCGATTCGCAAGCAAGAGCATCTCCTCGGCAAGGGTAAATGTAACTTCTTTTAGGTCATCTGTCCAGGAACCCTTCAGCGCCTCAATCGCCTCCTTCACTTCCAGTGCATTACCAACAGTAACGCCCAGTGGCTGCCACATCTCCGTGATAAACGCCACCACCTGCTTCCCGAATCTCTTACCGATGGCAACCATCAACCGTGCCAGTCGCCGCGCATCTCTTATCCGACGCATAAACGCCCCTGTCCCGGTTTTCACATCCAGGACTAAACCATCTATTCCCTCCGCCAGTTTCTTGGCCATAATACTGGAAGCAATCAAAGGGATGGATTCAACTGTCCCGGTAACATCGCGCAGGGCATAAATCCTTCGGTCCGCCGGACACATCTCATCGGTCTGGCCAATAATCGCAACCCCCACCCGCTCCAGCACCCGCTTGAATTCATCAACCTTTAAATCGGTACGCAGCCCGGGAATTGACTCCAGTTTATCCAGCGTGCCCCCGGTGTGTGCCAGACTCCTACCAGAAACCATCGGTACCACTACACCACAGGCAGCAACCAGCGGCGCCAGAATCAGCGAAACCTTGTCCCCCACTCCGCCGGTGGAGTGCTTATCCACCTTCGCTCCCGCAACGTCACTTAAATCTACCACCGTGCCCGAATTCATCATTACGGATGTCAATGCGACGGTTTCTTGCAAACTCAACCCTTGCAGGTAAACCGCCATTAGAAACGCCGCCATCTGATAATCAGGGATTTCGCCTTTTAGAAAGGCATTTATCAACCACTCAAATTCTTGCGGGATTAATCTGCCCCGGTCTCTTTTCCGCCGGAGCAGAGTGAGAAAATCCACAATCCGGAACTGGCCTTAATTATCCAAAGCGCCGGCCAGTGAATTTGCCGCCCTTAACCAGCCCTTCATAATGGCGCATCACCAGATGTGCCTCAATCTGCTGGAGGGTGTCAAGGGCAACGCCAACAATAATTAAAAGGGTCGTTCCACCGAAATAAAACGGCACCCGGAATGCACTCATCAAAAGCCAGGGCAATAAGGCAATCACCACCAGAAATAGCGCCCCGGGAAGGGTTAAAAGAGAAAGGCTGCGATCAATGTAGGCAGCGGTCTTCTCACCCGGACGAATGCCCGGAATAAAACCGCCGTACCGTTGCATATTCTCCGCCAGGTCCCGGGGGTTGAACACAATTGATGTGTAAAAATAGGTAAAGAAAACAATCAACACCGCAAAAAGCAGATTATACAACCAGCCACCCGGGGAGAGAAACCGCTGCAGCCACTCAAGAAACGGTAGTTTCAAAAATGTGGCAAAGGTCGAGGGGAAAACAATCAAACTCTGAGCAAAGATTATCGGAATCACACCAGCAGTGACCACGCGCAGGGGAATATGAGTGCTCTGCCCCCCATACATCCTGCGTCCCACTATCCGCTTGGGATACTGCACCGGGACCTTGCGCACCGCCATCGTCATCAGCACCACCGCCGCATAAACAATAAATACCAGTGCCGCGACAATAATCAACCAGAGCCAGGAACTGATGCGCGCCTGCTGAAATGTCCGTGCCAGGTCTGCCGGCGTAGAGTCAAGACAACCAATCAGAATGATAAAAGAAATTCCGTTACCAATACCCCGGTCGGTAATTTGCTCGCCCAGCCACATCACAAATATCGTCCCGGCAGTGAGGGTAAAGATGGTCATTATCCGGAAGAAAAAGCCCGGCTGCAGCACAATTGGCCCAAACTGGGTCGGTGGTTGGGACTCAAGATACACCGAGATACTCGCTGCCTGAATCACCGCCAAGAGAACTGTGGCATAACGGGTATACTGGTTTAGTTTTTTTCGTCCTTCCTCATCGCGCTGTAATTTCTCTAAAAAGGGAAAGACCGAGCCGAGCAACTGAAAAACGATGGAAGCAGAAATGTAGGGCATTACTCCCAAGGCGAAAACTGAGGCGCGGGAGAGTGCCCCGCCGACAAAAATGTCGTAAAGACCAAAAATTGTCCCCTGCAGTTGCCGGATCGCCCAGCCCAGTGCCTGAGCATTAATTCCCGGAACCGGAATGTGGGTTCCTAAACGGTAGACCAAGACCATCGCCAGGGTAAAGAGAATTTTCTTGCGCAGGTCCGGGATTTTAAAAACGCCAGAGATGCCGCCGGTCAATTCTCAACCTCACCTGTTGTCCTGTGTTCCCCAATAATTTCTACCTTACCCCCTGCCTTCTGGATCTTTTCCACCGCAGACTTTGAAAATGCGTGGGCAACTACTGTCAGCGGCCGGGTAACCTCACCTTTGCCTAAAACCTTTACCGGGCGCCCCCGGCGTACCAGTTTCTTCTCCGCCAGTAAATCTACCGTAATTCGTTCTTCAGAAAAACGCGCCAGGTCAGTCAAATTAATAACTTCAAACTCCACCCGCGTTGGATTGTTGAAGCCCCGTTTGGGAATCCGGCGATAAAAAGGCATCTGTCCACCCTCAAAGCGGGCGTCAAATTCCGGCGCCGAATGCTGACCCGCTCCCTTATGTCCCCGGCAGGAGGTCTTGCCATGTCCTGAACCCGGACCGCAACCAACTCTTTTCTTTCTCTTCACCGCGCCCGGTGCCGGTCGCAAGTCACTTATCTTCATAACTCCTCCACTTCCACGAGATGGCGAATCTTGAAAATCATTCCCCGGATTACCGGAGAATCTTCGTGAACCCGTTCGGCACCAACCCGGCGCAAACCCAGTGCCCGGGCGGTCAATTTGTGCTCCTTTTTTTCGTCGATAAGACTTTTAACCAGTTTAACCTTCAACTTTTTCATTGCCCTTCCGTTCAACAAAATAACCAATTGGTTTGTTCCTCGCCATTGCTACCATATCCAGAGTCCTTAACTTCTGCAGGGCGATGATTGTTGCCCGGGCGGTATTATAATGGTTCCGGGAGCCATAAGCCTTACTCAAGGCATCCTTCAGACCCACCGCCTCCAGAACCGCCCGCACCTGGGGACAGGCGATAAGACCGGTCCCCGGCGCGGCTGGCTTAATCAGAACCTTGGTGGCACCAAACTTGCCCCAGGTTTCATGAGGAATGGTATGGCCGCGGAAAGAAATTTTTACCATCTCCTTACGTGCCCGGGCGGTTGCCTTGCGCACCGCCATCGCAACCTCCACCGCCTTGCCATGCCCTACCCCTACCTGACCCTTGCCATCACCAACCACCACCGCGGCTGAAATCCGCATCCGCTTGCCACCCTTCATCACCTTGGAAATGCGTTTGATATTAATCACCCTTTCAATAAGCTCGGGCTCCTGGGCGAAGGTGCTCTGATTAATCTCGCTGGAACTTAGACACTCAATCAAAACTCCAGACCTCCTTGCCGTGCCCCTTCTGCAACTGCCTTTACCCGACCATGGTAACGGTAGCCGGCACGGTCAAAGACTACCTTACTTATCCCTCGCTCCTTTGCCTTGGCGGCAAGCAATTTGCCTACCTCAAATGCTATCTCGGTCGGTTTTACCTTTTTGTTCCGCAACTCGGGTGTCAAACTGGAAACACCGGTAATTACCTTACCCGCGGTATCGTCAATCAACTGAGCATAGATATGGCGATTACTCCTTTTCACACACAAGCGCGGACGCTCCGGTGTCCCGGAAATCCGGCGTCGGATGCTCAGATGCCTGCGTAATAGTCGATCACGAATCATAATGAACAATCCTATTCATAATTCTTTCTCTGTCAAGAAATCCCTGTACCATTACTCCAGTGCATCAGCAAGAATCCGAAATATTAACTCGTCATAAGATATTCCGGCATGTTCCGCCTGGCGGGGGAGGTCGGAGAGGTCGGTTAACCCCGGCAGGGTATTAATCTCCAGAAAATAAGGTTTGTGCCCGTCTTTAACAATCAGGTCAACACGAGAAAAGCCCTTGCACCCGAACCCCCGATGAATCTTCCACGCCAGTTCCTTTATCTTCGCCTCCACCCGGGCGCTCAATCGCGCCGGAATAATAAATTCTGTCTCACCCCTGATATATTTCGCCTCGTAGTTATAAAATGGTTGTGCCCTGGGGACTAGCTCCAGTATTGGTAACACCTGCTCACCGACAATCCCCACGGTCGCGATCATCCCGTTAATAAACGGCTCAATCAGCATATCGCCGAACCCACGCCAAACCCGCTCGCACCGGTCCAAAGCACCTCGCTTACCTTCCAGCAGTTCTATCCCGACACTCGACCCTTCACACCGGGGTTTGGCAATCATCGGGTAACCAAACCGGCGTTCTGCCTCAGCCAGCCCTTCCGCCACATCATCATCCTTGCCAATGTTAACAAAGTCCGGCGTTGGTATCCCCATCTGCTTAAACAGCATCTTGGTAAACACCTTGTCAATGGCGATGGCCGAGGCGGTAACTCCTGAACCGGTATAAGGAATCCCCATCAACTCCAGAAAGCCCTGCATCGTCCCATCTTCCCCCGGCCTGCCGTGCAGGATAACAAAAGCCATATCAATCTTCGCCTGCCGAATCTGGTCAACAAAACTGCGGTTAATATCAATCCCGACCGCCTGATAACCCTGCCTTTTAAGCGACTCCAGCACCCGCTGACCGGAAAGTAGCGAAACCTCCCTTTCACTGGACCAGCCTCCCATCAGAACGCCGATTTTTCTCTTACGCAATCGGCGCACAATGTCACTTCTACTCATCTGCCTTGCCTCCTCTTAAAAGATACAATTACCCGGATCCTGGATGGAACCTAAAGAAACTCCCTTAACCGGTCGCGGCACAATTCGCATAAAATTTATTCTCCCCTTACCTCGCCCCACTCGCCGGTGCGTAAATATTCGTCTATGGCCCGCGCGGCAACCCTGCCTGCGCCCATGGCTAAAATCACCGTTGCGGCACCGGTGACAATATCACCACCGGCAAACACGCCCTTTTTCGTTGTTCTGCCGGTAAGCGGGTCGCAAACAAGTGTCCCCCTTTTGGTTGTCTTGAGCCCCGGCGTTGTCTGGGGAATAAGCGGATTCGGGCTGTTGCCAATCGCCACCACCACCGTATCAACCGGGATGCGAAACTCGCTACCCGGTACCGGCACCGGCCGGCGCCGACCCGAAGCATCCGGCTCACCCAGTTCCATCTTCAAACACTCCACCTCTTTAACCCAGCCGTCGTCGTTAGTAACATAACGCACCGGGTTGGTGAGCAGCTGAAACTCCACCCCCTCCTCCTCAGCATGGTGAATCTCCGCAGCCCGTGCCGGCATCTCTTCCCGGGAACGCCGGTAAATAAGAATTGACCTTTCCGCACCCAACCGCAGGGCGGTGCGCGCCGCATCCATCGCCACATTTCCGCCGCCAATCACCGCGACATACTTACCCCGCACAATCGGGGTGTCGTATTTCGGAAATAGGTATGCCTTCATCAAATTGGAACGGGTGAGGTATTCATTCGCCGAATATATCCCCAAACTATTTTCCCCCGGTATCCCCATAAACAGTGGCAGTCCAGCACCGGTGCCCACAAACACCGCATCAAACTCCCCGAGTAGCTCATCTACGGTTTTCAGTTTTCCCACCACATAATTTAACTCCAGTTTCACCCCCATTGAGAGCAGAAAGTTCACCTCACGCTCGACCACCGCCTTGGGTAAACGAAACTCTGGAATACCATACATCAACACCCCACCCGGCTTGTGCAGCGCCTCAAATATCGTCACCTCATGCCCGAGCTTCCGCAAATCACTTGCCGCCGTTAACCCGGCTGGACCCGCACCAATAATCGTCACCTCATGCCCGAGCTTCCGCAAATCACTTGCCGCCGTTAACCCGGCTGGACCCGCACCAATAATCGCCACCTTTTTACCCGTCGGTGGCTGAATCTCGCACATCACACACTCCGCCTGCTGTGCCTCCCAGTCTGCGATAAACCGCTCCAGGTTACCAATCGCCACCGGCTCCATCTTTTTACCCAGAACACAGGCGCCCTCACATTGAATCTCCTGCGGACACACCCGGCCGCAGATCGCCGGCAGGACATTGGTGCGTTTCATTATCTTCATCGCCTCAATAAACGCGCCCCGGGCAACCTGACCGATAAATCCGGGAATATCAACCTGAACCGGACAACCGGTAACGCAACTGGGCTTTTTACACTGCAAACAGCGCTGTGCCTCCTGCATCGCCTCCTCAGGGGTGTAACCGTAGGGCACCTCATCAAAATTATGCCTTCTGACCTTCGGGTCCTGTTCCCTCATCGGTGTTCGCTTGGGGCTGACCTTAGCCATTTTCCCTCCCTTCACTGTTATAACGAGCTCCGCAACGGCACCCACCGGTCTCAGCACGGCTCTTCAAGAAAATCTCCATCGCCTGCTTTTCCTCCTTCACATAGGTTTTCAGCCGGGCCATCAAAAGGTCAAAGTTCACCTTGTGCCCATCAAACTCCGGACCATCAACACAGGCAAACTTGGTTTCGCCATCAACCTCTACCCGACACACCCCGCACATCCCGGTTGCGTCCAGCATAATCGGATTAAGACTGACTATTGTCGGAATGCCATACCTTTTCGTCAAAAGCGAAACCATCTTCATCATAATCACCGGACCAACCGCAAAACAGCGGTCAATCCTTTCCCCGCGGTCAATTACTATCTGCAACATATCGGTAACCAGCCCCCTATTTCCGTTTGAACCGTCGTCAGTTGCCACAATCAGTTCATCTGAAACCTGACGCATCTCCTCTTCCATTAATATTAACTCTTTATTACGAAAACCGATAATTGAAATGACTTTGTTTCCTGCCTGCTTTAAAGCCCGGGCAACCGGATAAATCTCCGGCGTTCCTACACCGCCAGCGACACAGGCAACTGTGCCAAAACGCTCAATCTCAGTCGGCTTACCCAGCGGACCAATCAGATCCATAATTGTATCACCAGGCGAAAGCGTCCCTAAAAGGGTGGTTGATTTCCCCACCTCCTGAAAAACAATCACCAGAACGCCATCCTCGGGCCGGGTATCTGCCACGGTCAGGGGAATCCGCTCCCCTTCTTCATTAATTCTTAATACCACAAACTGCCCTGGTTTGGCACGCCGGGCAATTTCCGCTGCATCCAGCTCAAAGCGTTTGATTCCTGGTGCTAACACCTGTTTATTTAAAATCTTTACCACTACGCCTCCTTATACATTTTCCGGGATTTAACAAAAATAAATACCAGCCAAAAATTTTAAAAAGAATTATATCTTAAAATTGACAAAAGTCAATAGCCATTAAAAACTATCGCCATAACTTAAAGATTGACAATAAGTTATGGTTAGTTACAATTCGGCGTGCAGAAAAAGAAGACCCGCGGGTCAACCTCTACCATCCAACTGCGTAACCTCTGGCTTCCGGTTATCGCCGGCTTAATCGTAATATTTGTTATCTTCTTTCTCGCCCAGACCCTGGCCCGTTCTCCCCAGACAAAACCCGCGCCCGTAATTGAACTAAAAAATGTTGACCTCAATGCCTATACCAGTATGCTGGGGGGCATAAAAATTGACACATCCCTCCTGGAAATCTTTCCAGTAGAACTACGCCGCCAGTTAATTTCAATTGACACCATGGTCGCCAATCGTGAACTGCGCGATGCCATCGCCCGGCTGAATAAACTCCAGCCAAGAACAAACCGCGAGGCAAAGGCGCTAATCTACGGTTATACTGGGTTCTGCTACTATGAACTTGCCCAGCCCGCTGCCGCACTTGCCGAATTCAAAAAGGGCATTACCCTCCTGGAAACATTACCCGGTTCCACCTCAGCCCGGACACTGGCGTGGCTGGCATTCAACACCGGTTATCTGTTTCAGTATTTCTCCTATCCGGAAAGCGCCATCCATTACTATCACAAGGGTGAATCTGCCCTTTCTGTCACCGACCGGGTTTCCAGAGAAATCGCCGCCTCCCTGTTTAACAACTACGGAGTCGCATTAGAAATCCTGGCTGATACCCTAAAGGCAAAAACCGCCTACCTCCGGGCAACCGAATTCATTGACACCACCGGCACGACACCCGCGGCTGAGAAATTAAGAAACAACATCCACCGCTTAGAGAAAAAAAGCAAGCCCGGCACCAGTTTATAACAGGCCCCCGATCCGAAAGAAAACACAGGAGTAAAACCAGAGACTGGGTGGCGGACTGATATTCCGGTCAATCTAACCGTTAAACCAGCGGTGGAAAACCGAATAACTTAGCGAATAGGACCAGCGATAAACCACGATTTTTGTGATAGGGTTAAACTGGCTATCAGATTAAGAACTAAATTCGGGGCACCCCCCGATACTGCCCCGGGGCTAGCCCCGGGCATGCCCCCACCCTCACCCCAATTGTTCATTTTTCACTTATAGATTTTGCTGTAACTGCTGATAAACAAACATCTTAAAAGAGACAAATTCAGATAACCTCCCGCGGGTCAACATCAATCTTCACCCGAACATCTCCTCTCTTCCCCCCACCCACCTCTGTTAAAACGGGCATAAGAACCTTTCCGGGCATAATGTTGGTGGGCAACTTTATAATAATGGCTGCGGTCGCCTGGCGCTTGCGGAGCAAAAGTGGCCCAAGAATTTCGACATTATCAACCTTACTCAATGCCTTGCGAACACCGTCAATCACCTCCTTCACCCGCTCCAGACCCTTTCCGGAAAGGGTAAGCAAAACCAGCCGGCGATAGGGCGGGAATCCGGTCTCCTTGCGCACCTTTAACTCCGAATCAAGAAACCCCGCCACATCGCCCTCGAGGGCGGAGTTAATCACCACATCATCCGGACGATAGGTTTGAATAACCACCCTTGCCCTCCTGGTGCGCGCCCGGAACAAAACATCTCGAAGTAGCCGAAACGCCTCTTCCCGGGCACGGAAGTCCGGTAATGCGAACTCGGTATCAAAATTGATTATTCCCACGACCCCCAAATCTTCAGGAAAAGGTGCGGCAAGAACCTTCTTTGTCCCGACAATCACCTTATTTCCCTCATCCCATAACCCGCACTCCTTTAACTTTCTCTTCACCATATCCACACCCGGGGCGCGGAACTGAAAGTCGACACCCTGACAGTTCGGGCAAAAATCCGGTGCCGGCTTTGTTAAACCACAATAACGACAGATTACCGTGCCATCGCCCATCAGTACCCCGGGTACATCGCAATCCGGACAGCGCAGCACCGTACCGCATGTCCGGCACACAACGAACCGGCTGACCCCTTTACGATTAATATAACACAGTGCAACCTTTCCCCGCTCCCTTGCCCTTTTTAATTCAGTTAACAGCCGGGGAGAAAGAACCTCGTCCCGGTGCAACCGCATATCCACCACAAAAACATTTTCCCGCATTGGCTGGAACCGGTAGCGCTCGCCCGCTGCCTGCGACACACCCACAAGCTGGAATTTACCCCTTTTACCATTGTGCCAGGTCTCGAGCGTTGGTGTCAAGTCGGACAAAAGCACCGGACAGGAGGCAAATTTTGCCCGGGCGATAGCTACATCCCGGGCGTTAAACCTGGGCTTGCGCTCCTCCTTAAACCCCGGGGAATGCTCCTCTAAAACAACAATCCCGCGCAGGTTCTCAACCGGTGCCCAGACCACCGAACGAACCCCAACCACCACACTCTTTTCCGACTGCTTTATTAACCGCCACACCCGGCGCACTTCAGACGGGGTCAACCGATGATGATATTCAATCACGACATCACCGAACGCGTCGCGCAAAAACGGTAAACAGGTCGCTATCCTTGCCTCCGGCATCATCACAATTGCTGATGCACCGGCAGTGGCGCTATCTGTTGCCCGCTGAATAAATTCAATAACTGAATCCGGAATTTCACCTGCACCCCCGAAATCACCCCAGACGCCGAATCGCTTCTCCTCTATCGCCTGGATTAACTCCGGAGGTAATTTACCCTGCCAAAGCGGAGAAGCACGGAGGCGCACAGACGCGGAAGCGGCCACCGGCGCTACTTCCATCCCCTCTTCTTTTCCCGCCAGCAACTCCTTACTTAATCCCCGCGGCAGAACAAATCCCATCACCTCACCCAGTGCGGCACAATAATAATCCGCCACCCAGCGCACCAGCTGCAAAAGTTCTGAAGGGACAACCATTCTTTTGACAACGCCGGCGATATCCTTTACCTCAGCCCGGTCAATGTCAGGACAGCCCTTCTGGATTTCCCAGACCACCCCCAGGGTCTGCCTTTTTCTTAAAGGCACCCGCACTATGTCACCCGGCGCGAGTTCGCCGGTCACTTCCGGATGGAAACGATAGGTCAAACAGGAAAGCGGCGTCCGGGGAATAACGACGGCACAAAAGGATGCGCCCATCGGCAGGAGTTCAATCCCCATCAGTAGCGGATTTTAAAAAGATAGCGAAAGGAATACCTGCCATCCGCAGACCGTTCCGCCAGCAGTTCATTGCGGCGGTTGAGATAATACTCTACCCGGAATGACGGCTCCAGCTGTCCGGCAAAACTCTGCGTATATGACACATAGAGGTTACGGCCCACATACTTTCCTACCGTAACCTTGGCACCGGTCCCGGACAAAATACCGGTCTCCAGTTCCAGATAGTCCAGACTCACAAACTCCCGCACCCGCCGGGTAACCTGAGTCTGAAAATAACCCAGCACCCTCTCGGTCAAAAGCCGGTTCAAAAGTTCCTTCTGCTCCATCGCTGATAACTCATCCATCGTTACATTGAGACCGAGATAACTGATAATCTGGCTTTCGTCCCAGAGCGGGGGCTCAGAGTAAAATGTAAATGCGGGCTCCTGAAATGTGCCGGTAAGTTTCAAAATCACCCTTTCCGGCGTATTATTCCTGCCGGTGCCGCGGGCAATGGGCAACTCCGCGGTAATGTCCATCTGGGGATTAAAAGAACTGATATTGGCGAAGACCAGCGTCCCTTCCTTTACCCGCAGGATGTGGTCAAGATAATAAACACTGCCCTGCCGACAGGTCAGTTCCCCGGTATAAACCGCCTCGGTGCCAACCTGCCGGATGGTCAGGTCAACCGCCAGTTCAATGTCCATATCCCGATTCCGCAACCACACCCCCCGCTGCCCCAGAACCTTGATGTCGAGGTCAACCCCGGCTGAACCATTTCCGTTCCCGGCGCCGCCCTGTTCAAACCCCATCACAATCAACGCCTCTTCAATCTCAGTCTGCCCGGCGATAAACGCCCGCTCCTCACCATCATGCCAGCTAATCGTGATATCACCACCGCCAATCGCATATACGCCTGCGAGCGGCACCGCCGAAACCCCGTTAAAGTGCGTCTTAAATAAGATTGAATCTAGGACGAACCGCTCATTTAAATCAATAACCCCCTCAGCGGTAACCGTTCCCCGTTGACTCCGACCGCTCAACTTCTCCAGAAAAATCTTATCCTCGCGCAATGTCAAGTCTGCTTCAACCCGCTCCACGGTCGCCGCAACACTTGGCACCACCATCACCCCCTGACTTACCCGGGCACGCCCATTAAGCCTTAACATATCCTCCTGCCAGCGCACCATCACCGCACCGTAAACCAGCCCATCTTTTATCTCCACATAGGGTTGTGCCACTTTAAATAACCAGTTACCCGGGTCGGCAAGGCGGATATCAAACGCCACATCTCTGATGTGGAAACCGCCCGCCATCTCGTACCCGACTTCGCCACTTACCGAACTCGTATCAAAGTGATGAACAAACGCCACCCGCTCAATCCGCGCCCGGGAGCGTCCGACCTTGACCGAACCGCTAATTGCTTTAAAATCCAGGTCCCACGCCGGAATGCCAAAATCGGTGCCGGCAAATGTCAGGGTAAGTGTATCGCCACCCGTAACATCGAAGTCAAGCAGTCCCCACAACTCGGTCTCAACCCGGAAAAGCCTCTGCACCTTCCGGAGATTCAGCGCCCGGCCATACGCCTGCACTTCGGGCGCGCGGGAGCCAACCACCACCATTTCTAAACCCGCTTCACCACCTGCCAGACCAAATTTAACATTCCGGACCACCAGTGAATCCCCTTGCCACAACACCTCTGCTGGATTGAGGAGCGCCACCGTCTCCTCGGGTGTACTCAACTCCAGTGACCTGATTAACCCATCAATACCCCTGGTTGTCACGGAAATATCACCCATAACGCTTAAACGCTCATCACCCCTTTCCAGCCTTAGGTCAAATTCCGGGCCGGTCCAGACAAATTGCGCTCCATTCCATTCCTGCCCGGCAAATTTCACCCCCTCACCACCCACCGCCAGCCGACCGTTAACATCCCGGGCACTTAGCAGCACCGGAATCGACATCGCCTGTCCGGCAGCAAAATACCCCTCGCCGCTTAGTTCCGCCGACAAAATTCCCTCGGTAACCTCAACTTTGTCGCCGGCACTGAACCCATTGAAAAAGACCATCCCGGAAAACTGCCAATCATCCCTGTCACATAACAGAGAAAAATCACCCCTTGCCCGTCCTGAAATCCCCAGAGAAAGAAACCGGTCAAGAACACGCAGATCAAAATCTCTCATCTCACACCGCGCCCGCAACAACCCCTCCCGGGCCAAACCGATAAAATTAAAATCGCCTGCCGGGCCTTTCAAACTTAACCCCCTTAACTGGATCCGTCCATCCTGATAACCCATTAACGCAGTTATCGTATCCACACCCAGCTCCTGGAAAATACCCCGGACTATCTCGAGATACACCGAATCCCGGATGCGAGGAATTGTGTCTTTGCGGAACAGCTGTGCCAGTGAGCCCACCACCCCACCGCACTGGATCTCGGCTGACAGACGAAACTCCGGCAACCTCTCGTCCAGACGGGACACACCCAGACTCTCCACCACAAGACTGGCGGTAAAGCGATAATCATTAATATTAAAATTTCCAGCAAGGTGAAAACCACCGAGTGCAGTATCACCGCCCGCAAGGGCAATTTTAACTATAGAATCGCTTAAGCTAACTGCTCCAGTTAATCTGGGCAAGGGAATTGAACGCCATAATAAACCATCAACTACCCACTGGGATTGCACTTTAAGTTTTTCTTCTTCTCTTTCCACCTGGCCGGTAAGCTGCAGCCTGCCCGGGACATGGACGACCTCCCGCATGTTGAGATTGAGCTCAGCAAGCTGAAGGATGACCCCGCCTGTCCTGAGGTCCACTGTTAGCTCCCCATTTAACCCCGACCCCGGAGTTCGCAACTTCAACCCTGTCACCTGCAAAGAGTCCTGTGACAGGCGAACCCCGGCGCTAAAGGAGTTAACCCGGATACTCTCCTGAGGCAGGACACAACGAAAAGAGTCAACTGTCACCATCAGATTTGCTGGTGTAGCGACGAGCGCCAACACAACCTGTGCCGAGTCTATCCTGGGCGTCCCCTGAAGCACCAGTTGCCCATCAGTTAATTTCAGTCGGCGCACCACCATATTGGGAAAACTGGGTTTAAATTCGCCCTCCCCCTGCCTCGGCTGCGATTTCCCATTAATAAATACCTGTAGCCCCTGGACCTGCACTTCGGAAAAAACTATCTTCTTTCGCAACAACGCCAGCAGGTCATATCGCACCGACAAATTCCGGATTAACACCGATGCGACAGCACTGTCGGCACTATCACCTTTAAAGATTACTTCCACTCCACTCAGGTGAGGTGAGACAAAAACATCACCGCCGAGCCCCTGATAGGTAATCTCGGCGTTAAGCGCCGAACCTAACGAGCGAAGGACCCGCCTCAAGATAAAACTGCCAATAGACTGCCGGAACCCGAACCCGAGCCCCAGCCCGATTAAAACGACACCCAAGAGATAAAGCCACCAGAACCGTCTAAAACGCATGGAGCACCCCGATATAAAACCTGCCCCGGTCACCCAATGGTGCGGACTTTAACCGCTTGCCCCAGTCAAGCCTGAGCGGTCCGATTGGCGTCCTTATTCTTATCCCGGCACCGGCGCCAAGTTCGATGCCCCGCAGGAGTATATCCTTCTGTCCTGCAACCTGTCCTAGATCTATGAAACCAACTATCCCCACCCAGCGGAAAAGATAGGGACCGCGCAATTCTATGGAACCATTGACAATAACCGGACCATAACGCCCGCTACTCGCCGTGTCCGGACCAACCGCCCGCTCCGGATAACCCCGCAGATTATTGCTACCACCTAAAGAGAATTCTTCATAGAATGGAACAATCCGGGAGCGTCCGTAGGGCACCACCCGACCGACAGCGGTCCGCAGGGCAACCACCATAATGTTCCCAATCCCCTGATACAGGCGCAGGTCAAAAACCGCGCGGAAAAAGTCGTTGTTTCCCCGAAACGGACCACCAGCCAGTTCAGCCTGAGGCTGGAAGAACAACCCCTGCCGTGGTTCAAGGAAATTGTCCCGGGAATCATAAGTCACACTCAACAGGAGCGAGTTAGTCACCCCCCGGCTGGTATCAAGAATGACGCTGTGCCCTGATGTGGGTTGACTTTGTCGGTACCAGCGTAACCGGTTAAAAACCCCGAGCCGAACCTGAGGTCCAATATCCCGCGCCATCCCGGTCAGGACGCCGTAGTTCTCCTGCCAGGTGGAATCAAATCGTTCATAGTTCAAAAACGGGTTGGTCTGGAAATCCGCCCTTGCCCGGAAAAGATACGGCACCCGCCAGGTAAGGTTAAAGTTTGTCCGATAGTTCCCGCTCAGGTCCGGGCTAAAAGAACTGCCGGCAACCAGCCAGTGCCCGCGATTAAGAAAATTGTTGTGCTCCCATTCCACCGAAAGCACCGCCCGATTGGGTGGCGTCTCAAAACCAACACCCAGCGCCACCCCCTGCTGCTGTTGTTCCACCACATCAAACCGCACCACCACCCCGGCAGTCTCCACCATATCGCTTTTGGTTGCGGAGTCGCTCTTAAATACATAGAAGAGCGCCCGCGAAAATAGTTTTGTTGCATAAAGCCGGCGCTGTGCTGCTTCTAACCGCCGCCGGGAGAAAATCTCACCCGCCTTTACCTCGGCGGTTAAAAGGATTGTTGCGGTGCGGACTCGCTGATTGCCCCGGACCCGCACCTCACGAATATAACACAAAGGACCTTCATCAATCACAAACCACACCCGGGCAAACCCTTCACTTACCTCGAGGCTGTCATGGACCGAGACAAAGGGATAACCGGAGTTGAGATAGAAGCGACGCAGGGCATCAACCCCCGCCAGGGCACCGGAACGTGTCCATGGTGCACCGACCGTAACCGGCAACCCTCGTTTTAGCTTATCGGTGGAAAACGCCCGGTTCCCTTTAATGTCAATTCCACCAATCCGGGTGCGCGCGCCCTCCTGGATAAAAAATGTCACGACCCTTTTCCCCTTAATCACCTCGGTGCCCCTCTCCACCCGCACCTCAAAAAACCCCTGACTCCGGTAAAACTCCTCCAGTGCCCGGACATCCTGATTGAGTAGCACCTCATTTAATGGCTGATTGACCCGGACAGAAACAACACCCAGCAGGTTTCGGGCCGAGAAGGAACGATTACCCTTGAACTGCACCCTGCCCACCACATTGGGGCCCGGTGTCTGCCCGAGTAAAACGACCGTCAAAAAGAGCGTTATCATCGCGCCTCTGCTGCGCTTCTGCTCTTCGGCGCTTCTGTGCTTCCGCTTTTGCGTTTCAACAGTTTCTCCAGTTCCACCGCCCAGAATACAACTGTACTTAAACCCAGCGTAATGAGCAACTCCACCGGTTTCAGCGCCACTGTGGAAAACACCCGCTGGAGAAATGGTAGATAAATCACCAGCAGTTGCAACCCGAGGGTAAGGATGAATGTCCCGACAAGGACCCGGTTGGTCAAAAGCCCCATTTTGAAAACCGAATCCCGGAAGGAACGCAGTGCCAGCGATTGCCATAACTGTGCCATCGTCAGGGTGGTAAATAGCATCGTCCGCCAGGTGTGATACCCCCTTGACCAGAACAGGAACCCAACCCCCAGTGAAACCAGCGCCATCAAAAGCCCGGACCAGATAATGCTGGTCGCCATCCCGTGGGCAAAGATACTCTCGTTTAGCCTTCGGGGTGGCCGCCGCATTACATCCCGCTCCGGCGGTTCAATCCCCAGCGCCAGACCGGGCAGACCATCGGTGACCAGGTTAACCCACAAAATCTGTAAAGGTGTCAGCGGAAAGGGCATCCCGAGAAATGGGGCGATTACCATCGCCCAGATTTCACCGGCGTTGGAGGCAAAGGTATAACGGATAAATTTGCGAATGTTATCGTATATCGCCCTGCCCTCGCGCACCGCGGCAACAATTGTGGCAAAGTTGTCATCCAGGAGCACCATATCCGCCGCTTCCTTCGCGACATCGGTGCCGGTGATACCCATCGCGACACCGATATCCGCCCGCTTCAGCGCCGGCGCATCATTCACCCCGTCACCGGTCATCGCCACCACCTCCTGACGCCGCTGTAATGCGGAAACAATCGCTAGTTTATCCGCAGGTGTTACCCGGGCATAAACCGCGATCCGGTCAACAATCTCTGCCAGTTCCTCTACTGAGAGCCGGCTCAACTCCGGACCGGTAATCAATGCGGAAGCATGCCGGGACTGGCACAACCGGTCTTTGTCCGCACCATCGCCAGAGATGATGCCGATGTCCTCGGCGATGAAAAGTGCGGTCAACGGGTGGTCTCCGGTAATCATCACCGGTCTGATTCCCGCCTCCCGACACACCCGCACCGCCTCCTTCACCTCCGGACGCGCCGGGTCAATCATCCCGGTCATACCGATAAATACCAGTTCCCGCTCCAGCGTCTCTGGAGCCACCCCGGCCGCCAGTTCCTCATCCTTTACCGGACGAAAACCGACTCCCAGCACCCTGATTCCACGCCGGCTGAGGCGCTCCTGGGCAGCACTGATCCGGCTGCGCCACTCCTCATTCAAAGGCTCAACCCGGCCCTGAACAAAAACACCCTTTGTCATCTCCAGGAGCACATCAACCGCACCCTTGGTAAAAAGGACCTTGCCCTCTTTCCCCACCGCTGTCTGGAAAACAGAGATAAGCAACCGTTCTTCTTCACTGGCTGGGCTTAACCCCTGGTCCGTATCCCTGCTGTCACCAACAATCCTGTGCACCGTGCTCATCCGTTTTCTTTCCGAGGAAAATGGCACCTCCGCCACCCGGGGCAACAACCGGCGCAGCCTTTCCGGGTCAATCCCCAAATCCAGTGCCGCAAGGAGCAGTGCCGACTCGGTGGGTTCGCCGAACACCTGCATTCCGCCTCCCGCCCTGGTACCGGCATCGGCACTGCAGCAGGCATCGTTACACAGGGCACCACCGGCAACCAGTAGCATCAGCCCGGGAGAAAGTTTCACATCCAATTTATCACCTTTACCCGTCTTCTTTGCCCGGATTACCTGCAGATCCAGTTCCTCACCGGCAACATCAAGCACCGTCACCGTCATCTGATTCTGAGTCAATGTCCCGGTCTTGTCCGAACAGATTACCGTAACCGAGCCCAAAGTCTCCACCGCATTCAGACGCCGGATCAGGGCATTGCGCAAAAGCATCCGCCGGGCACCCAGCGTCAGGGCAATCGTTACCACCGCGGGTAAACCCTCGGGCACCGCCGCCACCGCCAGTGCCACCGCAATCAAAAACATCCGCCGGTAATCTTCACCTCGCAACACACCCAGCACAAACACCACCGCAACAATCACCAGCACCGCCAGCGCCAGTTCCCGTGCCATCCGTTCCAGTCGTTTCTGCAAGGGTGTTGGCTCCCGTTTTGCACTCTGGAGCATATCAGCAATCTTTCCCAGTTCGGTGCGCGCCCCGGTCTCGGTAACAACCATCACCCCCCGTCCTGCTACCGCCGCGGTGCCCATATAAACCATATTCCTGCGCTCGGTCAGGGGAACTTCGCCCTCTCCTGCTGGGACCGGACACACTTCTGTCTGCTTCTCCACCGGTTCAGACTCACCGGTAAGCGACGCCTCGCTCAACCTTAGATTGACCGCTTCCAGTAATCTACCATCTGCCGGCACCCTTGTCCCGGCATCCAAAAGAACAATGTCTCCCGGCACAACCTCCGGTGATGACACCTCCACAACCTGCCCGCCCCGGCGCACCCGCACCTTCGGCACCGCCAGCGCCCTTAACGCCACCAGCGCGCGCTCTGCCCGAAACTCCTGGAAAAAGCCCAGCCCGGCATTCAAAATCACAATCGCCATTATCGCCAGCGCATCAACCCACTCACCCAATACCAAGGAAACCGCACCCGCCACCAGAAGGACAATCACCATTATCGATGTGAACTGGGCAAAAAGAATCTCTAACGGACCCCTTGTCTCCCGCCGGGGCAACTCATTCCTGCCAAACTCCTTTAACCTTCTTGCCGCCTCCTCAGGAGTTAGCCCCTGCTCCGCATCGGACTTCAACCGGGCAACAACATCCTCACAACTCCTGCGGTGCCAGTCACTCATCTACCCTGCTCCGGCTCCCTGCGGAATTACCGTAGAAAAAACGACCTCTTATTTTTCCTGTGCTCCTGTCTTATCCTTTAACCCTTCCAGCACCACGGTCAGGGCACTTAAAATCCCGCTCGCCTCATAGGGCACAAACAACTTCGTCGCCTTGCCCTCAGCCATCTTCGCCAGCGCCTCCAGATACTTAATCGTAATCAGGTCCCTGGTCGGGTTACCCTTGTGGATTGCCGCATACACCCGCTCAATCGCCTGCGCCTCACCCTCAGCCACGGTCAGCAACTTGTACTTCTCCGCATCCGCCACCCGCTGAATCGCTGCCGCCTGCCCCTCCGCCTCGAGAATCCTTGCCTGCTTCTCACCCTCGGCTTTCAGAATCGCCGCCTGCCGCACACCCTCTGCCTCCAGCACCACCGCCCGGCGGTCCCGCTCCGCCTTCATCTGCCGGTGCATCGCCTCGGTAACATCACTGGGCGGTTCAATCCGCTGTAACTCCACCCGGGTTACCTTTGCCCCCCACTTGTCGGTCGCCTCATCCAGAACATCACGCAACTTCGCATTAATCCGCTCCCGTGAGGTCAGAGACTCATCCAGGGTTAAATCACCAATTACATTCCGCAGATTGGTCTGCGCCAGTTTAATTGTCGCCAGCCGGAAATTGGCAACATTGTAAAGCACCTTCACCGGGTCGGTCACCTCGTAATAGACAATCGCATCCACCGTCACCGTCGCATTGTCCTTGGTGATCACCTCCTGGGGTGGCACATCCACCACCTGTTCGCGCATATCCACCTTGATCAACCGCTCAATGAAAGGAATGATTAGATTCAACCCCGGCTGCACCACCCGCTGGTATTTACCCAGCCGCTCCACCACGCCTCGCTGATAGGGACGGACAATCTTCAAACCCAGGATTGCCCAGAGAAAAAGAAACGCCAGAACCACGATAATAAATGCCGCCATCTTACTCTCCTTTTACTCCTCTAAACGCTCAACAATCAAACGGGTCCCCTCCACCCGCAACACCTTCACCCGCTCGCCCGGTGCGATACTTTTATCCGCCTGGGCAAGCCACTCCTCGCCTTCAACCTTCACCCGCCCCAGCGCCGGCGGGTTTATATCCTTGACCACCACCCCGGTTGCCCCGAACAGCCGCAGGGCACCAACCGGCTCCGGTTCCGGCCGGGTAATCTTCCTGCCAATCCACTGGGCAAGAAAAAGCGCCACACCGGAGAAAGCGACAAAGGCGCCATAATGCACGTAAGGATTATGGACAAAGAGCGCAACAACACCGGTCAGGATTGCCGCCAGCCCGAACCAGATAATCACATTTCCGGGCACAATCATCTCCAGCGCAGCAATAACCAGACCCGCGACAAACCAGACCACCGGCTTCAAAACAGGCACACCTGCCTCCTTTTATATCTCATTACAACTTATAATGCCCTTTTCCGGGCAAAAGTCAAGCCAGCACCATCCCACACCAGCGGCTCCCCATTATATTAGACCCACCAAAACCCGGAAAATAACGCTCCAGTTTATAGCCCTTCTATTAACCACTTGATTTTCTGAAAGATATTTAACCGAACCTGTCAATAGGGGTATACCCCACCCTACCCCGGTAGTTATTACCCGGCTCACCCTGGTTTTATCTGAAAACCCTTATCCTTTAAGAGGAAACCGGGCAAGCGGTGTATACACCGGACCTGTGGGATTAAGTTCACTTTTGTAAAGAATCACCTCTTCAACCTGCCAGAGGGAACTGACAAAATCTAACCCTTCAATAAAACGGACATCACCGCTCTCCCTTATCCTTCCCAGGGTGAGATGCGGGGTAAATGCCCTTTTCTCCGGAACATAACCGATTCGTGCCAGCGCCCGACTCACCTCCTTCTGCAACTCCTTTATTTCCGTTTCGCCGGTTTTAATCCCGCTCCAGAGCACCCTTGCCCTTGCCGGCTCTGGAAACGCACCCAGACCAGCCAGTTGACAGCGAATTGGCGAAAACCTCTCTGCCACCGCACCCAGTTCTATCTTTGCCTTTTCAATAAAGTCGGCGCTCACCTCACCGAGAAAGACAAGTGTTAAATGCATCTGCTCCGGCTTAACCCACTTCACCTTTAGCCGGGTTAAACTTATCAACTCCTGCACCAATCGGCCAAGTTCGGCTTTTACCTCCTTTGAGGTATCAACCGCCACAAAGGCACGAATCGCATTATCCCGGACACCGCCCGCTTCCCTCATCTCTCCTCCTGGTTAACCCCGTCTCCGGAAAACAACATCCGACTCACGACGTTTACCGGTCGGACCGTCCTGCCAGTTTGCTGGCGTTAACATCGCTGATAATTAATGCCCGGTTTAAACCGTAAGTCAAGCAAACACAACCCTGCCCGGAGAAATAAAAAGGGAGAGCCCGGTCGGCTCTCCCTGATTGAGGCTAATCGCTCTTTATCGGTTGATGACGACGCGGGCGCTGGCAGAGGAACCACTGCCCTCAACCCGGAGCAGATATACCCCGGCAGCCAGTTCTCTGCCATTCCGGTCAGTTCCGTTCCATACCGCCTGATTACCGCTGCCGGTCAACTCGTTAACCCGCTTACCGGACAGGTCGTACACACCGACTCTCACCTCAGCACCCGGGCTATGCTGGAAGAGGATTTTTGTGCTGTTCGTGAACGGGTTCGGGTGAACCATTATCCGCCATTCCGAACCGAGCGCTACCGGCTTGCCCGCTGGTCCATTCCAGAGCACCTTGGTCGTGCTCTTACCGTTATTATTAATTGCCTGCAGCACATCTTTCATCAACAGAATTGTTGCCTGATTGGTAGTCGCAGAATAACTGTTGGCAACGGTGAAGATATAACCAACATTTTCATTCTCCATAAACTCACCGCTATAATCGGGATGGTCATAATACGCCAGTTCCAGCTCCTCAATCCGCATTAAATTGCAGTAGAAAGCCACCAGTTCCCGCAGGAACAGTAGATAGGGGTCCGCCGAAAGTGCGGTTGCCAAAAACGCCTGTGCCGCAGCGGCGCTGGCAAACTCGGTCCCGGCCAGTGTCACGGGATACCATATCTCATCGTGAAAATTGTCCCGCCAGTAGTCCGGTGCCATCGTCTTGAGGTCCCACACTTCCCGCACCGGCTGCTGCGGTCGGGTGAGTGCGAAGCCAAAAAACCCGTACCAGGCGCCCCGTTTCGGTTTCACCACCGTTCCACCGTAACCTGTCTCGGTCTGTTCCCCATTATCATATTCACCATCGCTGTCTCCGTCGAGAAATACCGCACAGTGCGGCATTACATAAACCTCTAAACCCCAGTCAAGACCAAACCGGCTGCGCAACTCGGCAATGGTGATAAAGAAACTGTACGAGGTGGTATTGATCGTTCCGGAATGGTAGTGGTACTGCCCTGGTGCGCCCCTTGCCCCCGGTGGCACGGTTCCTACCCAGACATGGCATTCGGTCAATCGCCAGCCACCGGTGGTCTCGTACTTGATTTCCAGGACAGAATCGGCACCGGTGCAGTGCATAGTCGCACTGATGGTACCGATATCTATCGTCTGCCCGGCCCAGATATCGCCGGTATAGTAGGTAACATCGGTTGCCGAAGCAGCGCCGGCGGTGAGGAGCAACACTAAGGTTGCCAGCGGTAGGGTTTTGCCGAAACGCATACTTCCTCCTTTTGATTGCAGGGGTTGTTTTTATATCTGACGAATGCTACCCCTTTTTAGCATTCGCCACCCTTTGTTCAACGAAATTATATTGTAACTTTGAGTGGCAGTCAAGAAATTATCCACCGAAAACGAAACAGTTATTTAATTTACAGGGACGAACTCGGCTGAGTGAAATGAACCCCGGGTCAGGATTTTAGACCGGCAAGCACCCGCCGGCACAGGTCAAGCGCTGTCCAGGCAGAACGCTCCTTTACCAGGCGGCGGGAACCAGAAAACCGGTACCGCTCCACCTGGACCTTCCCCTGTAACGCCACACCAATATACACCAGCCCGACCGGCTTTTTCTCTGTCGCGCCACCTGGTCCGGCAATCCCGGAAACCGCAATCCCGACATCGGTGCCCAGCAGCCGGCACACACCCCGCGCCATCTCTTCAACCGTCTGCCGGCTCACCGCGCCATAACGGATAAGGGTTTTTTCCCGCACCCCGAGGAGTTTCATTTTGACCGAATTACGGTAGGCGACAACTCCGCCCTGATAGTAGTCAGAACTGCCCGGCACATTGGTAAGTAAATCACCCACCAGGCCGCCGGTGCAGGACTCCGCGGTTGCAATCGTCAGACCCTTTTGGCGCAAAAGTTCACCAACCACCTCAGCCAGCTCTTTATCCTCAATCGCATAAGCCGCGCTACCGAGCATCGCTACCACCGCCTTAACCACCCGCTCGACCTGAGTTCTTTCTTCTCCGGTAAACAAAATGTCCAGCCCGCTCACCCGGGGATAAAAACCAACCGCCACCCCGGGAAACATACCGCTGAACCGCATAATCCGCGGTGCAATTTTTGACTCCACCAGCCCGAATGTCCGCACCAGCCGTTGATACACCACCGGACCACCAGCCCGTTTTTGTAGATAGGCAAGCAAGCCACCCTGGAGCAGCGCCTCCAGTTCCTGGGGAACACCGGGAAGAAGGACAACTAAACTACCCTGATGCTCAATCACCATCCCCGGCACCATTCCCACCGGATTGGGAAAGACCTCCGCACCCTCAGGGACAAGCGCCTGCCTTGCCGCCAGTGCTGGCATCTTCATCCCGCGCTGCCGGAAAACCGCCTGGATACGCGCCAGCGTGGGTTGATGCTGAACAATCTTCCGGTCCAGCACCCGACAAACCGCCGCAAGAGTTCGGTCATCCGGGGTCGGACCAAGCCCGCCAATAACCAGCACCAGCCGGCTGGAAACCAGAGCAGCCGCAACCGCCAGCCCAATCGCCCGCTCATCGTCACCAACCCGCACCACCCTTTGCACACCTATCCCGATTTTAGAAAGCAGCCGGGCAACGAGCGCCGAGTTGGTGTCCACCACCCTGCCCGAAAGAATCTCATCACCAACAATAACAATCTCCGCCTGCATCTATCACCCTCTCAATACCGGCAAAAGTGCTATCAGCACCCTTAATACCAGATTGGCGCACACACCGCTGAACACATCATCCAGCATCACCCCCCAGCCGCCCCGCACCTCCTGAACCCGGTTGATAAACGGCAGTTTGATAATGTCAAAACCACGCCAGATGACAAAACCAACACCCAGACCCAACAGGGACACCGGATTAAAAAAGAAGGTAATGATTGTCCCGACAATCTCATCAATCGTTACCCGCGCCGGGTCTTTGCCCCACACCTTTTCCATCTCATCCGCCAGCCAGACACCGATAAAGAACACCGAGACGATTGCGACGGCAGCAATCAAGGGCTTCCGGGAAAGAAAATAGGCGGGAATCAGGGTAAAAAGGCTGGTGACCGTTGCCGGCGCAAAGGGAAAGTAACCGGTCCAGAGACCACTGGCGAGTGCCGCCTGAATATAAAATCTGGCCCCGGGGCGTTTCTTTACCGCCGGCGCCGGGTCGGGAACCGCTGCTCCCACTCTACCACCAGATTGGCAACCACAAATATTGATGAGTAGGTACCGACAATTATACCCACCGTCATCACAAAGGCAAAATCCCTTATCTCCGCGGCAGCCAGAATCAAAAGGGCGATGGTAACAAAAAGCGTGGTCAGGGCGGTAATCACGGTTCGGTTTAACACCTGGTTAATCGCCCGGTTGCACACCTCGGCAAATGGCTCCCGGCGCATCTTCTTTACATCCTCACGGATGCGGTCCGAGACAACGATAGTGTCGTTAACCGAATAACCAATCATTGTCAGAAGTCCGGCAATGAGTGTAATCGTTACCTCCCGATTAAACAGCGAGCACAAACCCAGGGTAATCAGGGTGTCGTGAATCAAAGAAAGCACCGCACCGGTGCCGAAGCGGAAGTCAAACCGGAAACTGACATAGACAAGTATTCCCACCAGACCCAGCAGCACCGCCCAGAGCACCTTGCCCTGCAACTCCTTTGACACCCTTGGTCCTACCGCCTCATCGCGCAAAACCTCAAAGGGATTGTCTGGAAAGGAAACGGCAAACTGCTGCCGCAAACGGGAGGAAAATCCCGCCTCGTCACTCCGCCCCTCGCTCGGTTTTACCCTTATGAGAAAGTCTCCGGTCTCGGTCTCCTGAATTGACGCACCACCCTCACCCATCGCCGCCAGTGCCGCCCGCACCGCATCAATCTTCACCGGCCGGGAAAAACGCACCTGAACCAGTCCGCCACCGGTAAAGTCTACACCGTAGCGAAAACCCTTCACCACGATGAGCACAACACTTGCCAGCACCAGCACCGCCGAGACGATAAAAAACAGCCGGCGTTTATAAATAAAAGGAATGTTAGTGTCGCCAAATAATCTCATCTTTATATCCTCAGGGTTTTGACTTCAAAACGGACCAGGAACCAATCAAAGATAAACCTCGTCAGGAACACCGCGGTAAGCACATTGATAATCAACCCCACCCCCAGCGTAATGGCAAAACCACGCACCGGACCGGAGCCGATAAAGTACAAAGCCAGCGCGGTGATCAAAGTAGTGGCATTGGCATCAATAATCGTTACCAGCGCCCGCTCATAGCCAGTATCAACCGCCGCCATCGGCGTCTTACCGGCGCGCAACTCCTCCCGGATGCGCTCAAACACCAGAACATTGGCGTCAACCGCCATACCGATGGTCAGGGCAATACCTGCCAGACCCGGCAGGGTCAATGTTGCCCGCAGCGCTGCCAGCACCGCTAGAAGTAAAAAGATATTGGCAATCAGGGCAAAGTCAGCGAGCAATCCACCGACCCCGTAATAGAAAATCATAAATATCACCACCACAATCGCTCCAACCGCACCGGCAATCAAACCACGCCGGATCGCATCCGCACCCAGCGAAGCACCGATTGAACGCTCTTCAATAACCTGCACCGGCGCGGGCAGAGCACCGGAATTAAGTACAATTGCCAGGTCCCGCGCCTTGTCACCGCGCCGGTCGTTCATGGTAATCTGTCCCCGACCATTGGGAATCCGCTCCTGAATTCTCGGGGCAGAACGCACCACCCGGTCCAGTACTATTGCCAATCGGCGGCCAACATTCCTGCCGGTCGCTGTGGCAAATTGCGCCGCCCCTTCGCGGTCAAGTTCAAAATTCACCACCCAGGTGTTCTGCCGCTCCAGTTCTGCACCTTGATAAAGTGCCGGCTCTGCCCGGCGCAACCGGGTGCCAACCAGTTCCGGCTCACTCTTGACCAGATACACCCGTACCACCCGGCTATTACCCAGAACCTCCACCGGCCCATAGAGAAACTCATATCCCTGGGGCCAGAAACCCCGCCCCAGATTGAGCAAACGGCTGAACGCCGCAGTATCCTGAGCCGGGATAAGCAGGTCTAATTCGTCCTCCTCGCTGCGCAGATAACTGAGCAATGTCCCCGGTTGTGTCTCAACACTATCACCTATGTTACTATCCGGTGGCGCCAACGCTGAATCCAAAGTTCCCCTGGTGGTACCGGAGGCCTGCAACTTTTCATCAATTGTCTTCAGGGCGTCATAAACCTTTGCCTTCTCCTCGACCAGATGGAAGGTCAAATGCGCTGGCTGTTTTATTATGTTCAGCGCCCGCTCCCGGTCCACACCGGGCAACTGCACCAGAATTCTGCCCTTATCGGTCTTCTGAATCGTCGGTTCAAAAACCCCGAACTGGTCAATCCGGTTACGGATGACCTCCAGTGCCAGGTCCGGCGCCCGACGTGCCTCCTCTTCACTCAACTGCGAGCGGTCAACGTCAAGCACCACATGCATCCCGCCCACCAGGTCCAGCCCGAGGTGAATAATCCGTTTCTCATAAAGGTTGCCCTTGTGGCGATTGAGTTCACCCAGTTCGGTCTGCACCCGCAAACTCTCATCCCGGGTTGCCGCCTGTGCCAGACGCAACCGCAACGCCTTCTCCTGCCGGGGAATAAGCACATGCAACTGAAAACTGGGCCATAAGAGCACCCCGCCAACAATGAAAACTACCAGCCAGATACCAAGTTTAATCTTCGTGCCTCTCAAGAGTACACCTCCAGGATATGTTTCATATCTCTTACCGCCTGTTTGAGCCCGACCAACACCGCCCGGGCAACAATGGCAAAACCGATAGAAAACCCGTCCGCTATCCCTTTCTTAAGGATAGGGACAATGTTGAGGTAGTCCAGCCCGTGACCGAGGTGAACAATCAGCCTCTCCTGACGCGCGGCCTCTGCCGCCCGTGTCAGTCGCTCGAGATGAAACTCACGCCGCCCCCGCTCCCTGGAATAACGGTCGGTATTCAACTCCACCACCTGTGCGCCCACCTTCTTTGCCGCCAGCACCTGCTTGGGTTCCGGGTCAATAAATAAACTTACCCTTATCCCAGCACGATTCAGTGTCGCCACCACCCGGCGCAACTGCGCCTCTGCCCTTACCACATCTAACCCGGAGGTGGTGGTCACCTCGGTAACCAGTTCCGGCACCAGGGTCACCTGGTCCGGCTTCACCTGACAGATGAACCGCACCAGATCCGGACGGGCTGCCATCTCAACGGTCAACTCAGTTTTAATCGTCTCCCGTAACAACCGCACATCCCGGTCATTGATATGGCGCCGGTCCTGCCGTAAATGAACGGTAATACCATCCGCACCGCCTAGTTCCACCAGCGCCGCTGCCTGGACCGGGTCCGGAAAACTTTCCCGCCGCGCCTGGCGGAGGGTCGCAATATGGTCAATATTAACTGAAAGCGTCATCAAATCAGCCGATTTTAGAAAACCTCCTGCCTTTTGTCAAATTTATCCAGAAACCGCTGGTGGCGCCTTGACTCGCGGCGTCTTCTGCCAGAACCGCTCCCGACGGAAAATATAACGCCAGTATCCAATAACCAATCCGATATTGATATAAAGGTAGTATTGTAAAATCAGTAACTTACGCAACCGCCCCTTTACCACAAAAAGTAACGGGATTGTGGCATAAGCCAGAACCTGGAGTAAAAAAACTACCGTAAAAAATGGGTGACCAATCTTAAGTGCCGAACCGATAAACATAGCCAGAAGCAAAAATGGCACAACCATTCGCAAAACCTTGTGAGAAAAATAGACCCACGCCTTTTTGCCGTATCTCGGAGAAAGCAGGTCATAACAGCGCAAAAGCGCCTGCAGATTACCGCCGCTGATTCTGGACTTCCGCCGGTATTCAACCTGTTCGCTCTCCGTTCTGGTCACCACCAGTGCCCGTGGTTCACACACCACATCATAACCAGAACGGAATGGACGGATACCCAGGATAAAATCATCAAGAATCGTATCGTCCGGAATCGGGGTTGCCAGTGACCGCCTCACCATATTGGCATAGGCGTTACAGCCAACCATTGCGCCCAGTCTTCCCTCCAGCTCCTTCACCTTGGTCTCCCAGCGATCATAAAAACTCTCTGCCGGACTACCATCCTCATTCACCCGTTGGTAGCGAGGATTCACCACCCCCACCCCGGGGTCGAGAAAATCCTCTGCCATCAGTTTCAGCGACTCGGGAGTTAAAAAAGAGTCGGCATCAGTGCACAGCACCAGGTCGCCGGTCGCCATCTCCAGCAACCGGTTCTGAACGATAGTTTTGCCACTCTGCTCATTGTAATGAATCAAACGCACCCTGGGGTCGTTAAACGAACGAATAATCTCATCGGTCCGGTCGGTAGAATTATCAGAACCGATAAGAATTTCCAGCCGGTCAGCCGGGTAATCCATTGCCAGGAGGTTTTTCATCTTTTCCGCAATTATTGCCTCTTCATTGTACACCGCCATCACCACGCTCACCTTGAACGGCTCGTCCCTTTTCACCGGGCTAAATTTCCTGGGTGATACTTTGCCCCATATCCACAGGACCAGCGGAAAAATTACCCAGTGGTAAAATATGATTCCCAGCGGCATCCAGAAAAATATCATCGCTACAATATCAAACATCACCCGCTCCCAGTAGACCCCGATAAACCTCTATGTGTCGGGCAGCAGTCTTCTCCCAGGTAAACTCCTGCGCCCGGTTGATCCCTTTATTTATCAGCGTTGCCCGCAGGTCTTCGTCCGTCAAGAGCCGTTGGAGCGCCTGAACTAACGCCTCTTTATCATTCGGCGGGACCAACAATGCGGCATCCCCGGCGACTTCGGCCAGAGCCGAAACATTTGCCGTAACAACCGGTGTCCCGCTTGCCATCGCCTCCAGCACCGGCATCCCGAAACCTTCATACCAGGAAACCAATACCAGACACCGGGCAAGTTGGTATAACCCGGGGAGAAATTCCTGCCGGACATATCCTATGTATTGGACCTTTTCCTCCATATGTAGTTCACTAACGGTCTTACGCACCGCTTCCGCCCCGTAGCCCTCTTCACCTGCCAGAACAACCCGGTCAATAATTCCCCTGTTTACCAATTCACCACCAGCCCGTACCAGAACTTCCAGACATTTCCGCCGTTCAATCGCACCCACATAAAGAACAAACCGTTCTGGTAACCTCAAACTCTGGCGAACATTAGCAAGATAACCCGGGTCACGCACCGGCGTGTAACACCTGTCAACGCCATGGTAGATTGTAATCACCCGTTTTGGAGCGATTCTGAGTAAATCAATAATGTCCTGCCTGGTTGTCTCGGAAACAGCAATTACCCTCCGCGCTCGCCGGACACTCCGGGGAACCAAAAAACTTAAGTACCGCTCATACATCCGCTCAAAAGCTCCGGGCACCCGGGCATAGATCAGGTCGTGCACGGTAACAACATATCGCCCGCTGGTGAATAATGGCAGGGCAAAATTTGTCCCGTGAAATATCGCTACCCCCTCTTTCTTCAGCACCTGAGGAACAAGAAAATTCATCCAGTAGAACGAGTGTACCTTGGCGTGAAAACCGCTCCGGGATTGGCTCGCGGTGGTAAATGGCTTACCAACCTGAATCTGCCGCCACCCTGCGGGAACTGAATCCTCTGGCAACCGCCGGTCAACGAACAGAATAAATTCAAAATCGGGTGCCAGCCCCGGGAGATGAACACATAGTTGATATACATATTGCCCCACCCCCCGTTTGTTCCCGTATAGCCGGCGTCCGTCAAGAGCAATCTTTGGTCGTGCCTTAAGAAAATTACTACCTGTGGGCATTTTGAGTTAAAATTATAACAATCCGCATCCTAACGGTCAATTTATCAGTGCCGGCAGACCATCAAACTCCTCTGCAAAAGGGCATTCCGGCATCGACACAACTTAACGCAATCTGGCTCTGATTACCTCGATCAACTCACCAGCCGCTTTTTTAAAACTAAATTCCCGGGCACGTTCAATCCCCTTTCTTGCCATCTCATCCAGCAACTCATTATTTGCAAGTAACCTTTGCAACTGACGGGCAAGGTCTCTCGCATCACCAGTGCGAAAGTACGCTGCCGCCTCGCCACCCACCTCGGGCAAACTGGAAGAGTCACTGCACAACACCGGACAGGAACACGCCATCGCCTCCAGAACCGGTAAACCAAAACCCTCATAACGCGAAGGATAAACTGAAAGCCGGGCCGCACTGTAAAGCGCACACAGGTCTTCATCGCCAACCCGTCCCAGGTATCTCACCCGCCCCTCTTCTTCCAGTCTCGCCATCTCCTTAAAAATCCCCCGGGACCGCCACCCCCTGCCGCCAACCAGAACAAGTAACGGCGCATCCGGGATGAGCCTTATCGCCTGAAAAAGCGTCCTGTGCTCCTTCCTCGGCTCAATCGTGCTGACAAAAATCAAATAGTCACCCTCAATCCCGAACTTCTCTCTAACTATCTTCCGCGCCCGGTCTTTCGGTAAGGGCTTAAATGCCGGAGAAGCCGCCTCCCCAATCACCCGAATTTTATTATCTTTGAAACCCAGATACTCCTGCGCAAGATTTGCCGTCGCCCCGGAAACACACACCACGATATCAGCCGCTTGCGCCACCTTTCTCAGTAACAGCCGCGTCCGGATAAGCGCCCGCAACTGCATAGTATCCGGTTCAATATAAGGCACCAGGTCGTGAAGCGTTAACACCCGCAGGCATCGGTGCTTGAGGGAAAGAGGCAAATTTGTCGGCTGTCCCCAGAAAACATCAACATTATCTGCGGCTAACACCCCGGGAAGAACAAACTGTGTCCATAGCGTAGGGCGCTTTGATAAAAAATGCGGGACCACCCGAATCCGCCAGTTGTTACCGGGCAAACACAGGTCGATGGGAAGGGGAGCATATATAATAAATTCATCATCAGGAGCAATCTGCACCATCTCTTCCAGCATACTTTTTAAGTATCTGGGGACGCCGGTAAACTCAACAGTAAAAGTAACACCTTCAACACCAATGCGCATCTCGGGAAGTATAAATATTTAAAAAACCAGGTCAAATGCGTAAGCAGATTCCGGCATCGGCACGACTGGTGAACATTAACCGGTTTAACGCTCCCATCTATTTGTTTAGAGCCGGATTTTTGTCAAAAATAACACCGGTTTTGCGATTTACCCGCGAGGTCTTCAGCTAACCTTCGCACTGGCAATGAATTAGAGAAATGAATCCCACCTCCTGCCCGAGGAAAGGGGCAGGCGAGGGGGTATGCCCCGGGCTACCCCCGGGATAATACCGGAGGTTACCACGGCGTTAACCGTTAATCCCGCCCCACACCTATAGACACCACTAACATCCGCCTCAATAGCCAGCTCAACCGCCTGATAAGAGAACCAGCCCATAGCATCTATTATCCCGACTATTACGCCGGTAACCGCACCTGGATTCACATCCTTGACAACCCCGAATTTAACCCGTGATTTTACAATAACATCACCTGCCCTGCCTGAAAAAATCCCGACCCAATCCTGAGGCTAAATTGACACATCCGCTTCTTAGATTATCATCTCTATCGGTGAATTGTGTCAGTGAGTCCCTGAACGAACACCACAAAGGCGCAGATGTGCCGATGTCAGCACCTGTGCCTGAAGGCAGAGAACCGGCAATACTGGCGATATTGACCACAGTGTTAAGAGCGGACTTTCACAAACCACTGCGCCATTTCCGGGATTTCAGCATCTGGCACTTTCACCACCGGTCCGCACCGGACATCGCGCCCGCAGAGCTGGGACCACAGGTAATCAGATTCCGCAACCTGCCTGACCTCATTATTAAAATATTGCGCCTCAAACCACATCTCATCCAGGGTGGCGAACCCTACGACTTCCCCGCTCAGTTACCTTTGATTGTGGCAACCCTGATTACCAGCTGGCTCCTTCGCATCCCATACTATTTCCCCACATTTGAAAACATCCCGCCTGAAATAAAATTTTCTCACATCCGCCGGTTAAAAATCAACTTGAGCCCCTGCCTCATTCCGTTTATAAAATGGCTTGCCCGCATCTACTCCCGCCGTGCCGCGTTAATCTTTGCAGTCAACCAGGGTGCCGAGAAAAATATGCTGGAACTCGGGGTCCCGGAAAATAGAATCAGCCGTTTACTCTATGCCACCTGGGGAGTTGATACCGAACTGTTTTCTCCGGATGAAAAAGCCCAGCCGGAAAGAAGCGCACAAGAGCAAAAGGCAGCGCTACCGGATATGGGAGCAAACGGCATCCTGTTTGTCGGACGGCTGATAAAAGAAAAGGGGTTGTTAACCCTCCTGGATGCGCTGGCGATGGTGAAAAAACAGGTCCCGGATGCAAGATTGTTTATTATCGGTTATGGCCCGCTGGAAAGGGAAATCCATGACTACGCCTCAAGACTCGGTATCGCGGATGCGGTTAAATTCCTGGGAACGATAGCAAACGACCTTTTACCCCCCTATTTCCGCCGCGCCCGGGTCACGGTCACACCGTCAATCACCACCCGGCGCTGGGCAGAACAGGTCGGTATGGTAAACATCCAGAGTATGGCCTGTGGCACTCCGGTAATCTCCACCACCAGCGGCTCAATCCCGGAATTTGTCATTGATGGAGAAACCGGCATCCTGGTGCCAGAAAATGACCCGCAGGCGCTGGCCAAGGCGATCACCCGCCTCTTTACCGACTACCGGCTCTGGAGAACACTTTCTGCCAACGCCCGCAGTTACGCATTGAAAAATTACGATGCCCGGGAAAACATCCGCAGGGTAGAACAACTGCTCAAGGCGCTCCTTTTAAAAAGAAAACAACATGCGACTGCTCATTAACGCCGCCTTCAACACCAGACTCAAGGTGGGAATCGCCATCTACATTCAGCGAATTATTCCGGAACTTGCCCGGCTGTGTGACCTCACCATTCTTACCCCTGACCCGGAGATGTTTGCCCCCTACGGCAGAACCATCCGTTTACCGGAATTTGTCCGCTTCAACCTCCGCCGCACCAGATGGACGATAACGCAGATGGCAAAGTTCTGCACCAGAGATTACGACATCCTGTTTTCGCCCACACCGGTCGTCCCCCTGCCCGTGCGCCTGCCCACCATCGTGGTTGTCCATGACCTCATACCGATAAAACTGCGCTATCTCCTTCCCTTCAAAGAAAAGGTCGCCTTCTGGCTGGGGCTGCAAACTCTGCGCTTTGCAAGCGTGGCGATTACCGACTCCTGCTACACCCGCCGGGATTTAATAAAAATGAACCTCTTGCCGCGGGAGCGAATTGTCGTCGCCTGGAACGGACCGGGCATTATTCCCACGGAAGAAGAAATAGATTTTGCCCGACAGTTCACACCTTACATCCTTTATGTCGGAAGCCATGCCCCTTATAAAAACACCGCCCGACTGGTTGCTGCCTTTGCCCGACTCCGAAATTACCCGGAGTTAAAACTGGTGCTGGTCGGTGGTGATGGCAAGAAACAGATTGATTATATTACCGGGGCAATCAGGCGCCATCGCCTGGAATCAAAAGCCATCGTCCTCACCGACCTTAACCCTGCCCGGCTATCAAGTCTCTACCGGCACTGTGAGTTATTTGTTCTGCCCTCCACGTATGAGGGGTTCGGTCTGCCGGTCCTGGAGGCGATGCTCCATGGCGCTCCGGTCGCTTGCAGTTATGCTGCCAGTATCCCGGAAGTAGGTGGCGATGCTGCCGTCTACTTTAATCCGTATTCAACCGCTGATATCGCCCAGAAAATTAATTATCTCCTGCAACAGCCAGAGTTACGCAAGACACTGAGTGAAAAAGGGCTGAAACGGGCAAGCCAGTTCAGCTGGTCTAAAACTGCGCAAACCATTTTAACCTGCGCCGAAAAAATCTGTTAACTGGCAGCACCGGGCGTTCAATTGAACGCCTCCGGTTTATTCTCGCCACCCCCACCGGCACTGGCAATTCTGCTTATCGCCAGCGCCAGCCCCACCCAGACACCCAGCAGGAGAAAAATATAACTAAGACAATCCCACACCCCGTGAACCAGAAAACATATTAAACCAGCGTTCAGCGCCATCGCTATCCCCTGCGACGGACTTTTTCTGTCTCGGGCGATACGGTCAAGCTGAATCAAAATCCTTAAAAATAGTCCGAGGAATAAAAAAAGTCCTACAACACCAAGGTCTGCCATTATCTCGAGAAAGATATTATGGGCATTGTAATCTGTCCAGTTGCGCACCAGTTTTACCGGAAAACCATAGTGTGGCTTTACCAATCGAAAATTCTCCCAGCCGACCCCAAACAACCAGTTCGCCTTGCTTACCCGCCAGGCAAAATTCCACAATACCGCCCTGCCTGCCAGCGCCGGGTCACCAACCGATGTTTCACTCAGTCGTCTTGTAAGAATACTTCTCAGTATATCGGTTAACATTATTACCAAACCACCAATCCCGCTGGCAAATATCAGTTCTGCAGAACGAGCCCGAAAAAGAAGGTAGAGAAAAGCGAACCCAAAACCCAGCCAGGCACCGCGCGACCGGGAAACAACCAACAGGGTTAAGAGCAAAACAATCCCAATCACTGAAACGAAACGCGTTTCCCTGCTGACATACAGGCCCAATAATGCCACCGCGCTGGTCGCAAAAACACCGCCCACGGCGTTGAAATCAATCAAGCCGAAGGTGATCGGCACCCTTTTCAACGAAAGCCAGTTTGTCGCCCCCTCAAGTTGGACTATTATTACCATCAAAAAAACCGCCACCACCGAACCCAGAATATTTGCCAGGAGAACAGTCCTCACTTCCCGGGAATCCCGGGGCACAACCGCACAAAAATACCCGATAATGAATGTCTGGAGGGTATAAAAATTATATTTGAGCAGATAACCCGAACCCCATCCCCGACTAAAAGCCATAATTAACGAAATCACCATCCACCCCGCCAGCGCGAGCGGGAAAAACTTGTCTATTTTACTGAAGTATCTTTTGTTGGTATTTCTCTCCTGGCGAAACCAATCCCATCTCAAAAATAAAAGCAAGATCAGCGTCACCGGCACAAGAAGATAATTCCGGTAAATTGCTGGTAAAAGGTTCAATACCGAGAGGGGTAGCATAAAAGCTAAAAATGACACCAGCCACAAATCCTTCTGTGCCAGGACAAACCAGGCCAAAAGCTGAAACGGAATTAAAAAAACTGCCCACGCAAGTTCGGGTTGACCTGAATAACTAAAAGCTACAAATAACACACAGCAGATAACCTCCAGGATTACCAGTATCCGGATATGAACCGGGCTGATTCTATTGGTAAAGCCGAACTCCACCTATAATCTCCTCCGTCAACCCTTCTTCATTACCAACCCCGAAAAAAACTTCAGGTCGTCACGGGACAGCGCGCCGGTGAAAAAGAGTGATAAAAAGTATAAACCAACTCCGGCAACCGCTGCCGCCCAGCGGTTCCAGCGCACAAGAAACAACATCACCACCGCACCGAGCGCCAGCGCCCCGCCAACCTGAAGAGCAATCAAACCCGCGCCCCGGACTGTTACCCGTGTCGGGGTCGCAAGCTGCCGGTAGAACAGGTAAACCACCCCGGCGAACTCGGCAATCACGATTGACAGCGCCGCACCCACCGCCCCCAGCCGGGGAATAAATAAAAGGTTTCCCAGAAGGTTTATCCCCAGAGACAGCGCCGACTGAATGGTCATCGCGCTGGCACGGTTAATCGCAATCAGATAATTAGAAATCAATGAACTGAAACAGGCACAAACACTCCACCACACCAAAAGCCGTAACGGTGTTATCGCCACGATGTATTTCTGCCCGTAAACCAAAAGAATAATCGGTTGAGCGAGAATCATCCCGAATACACCGAGCGGCAGGGCGATAATCCCCATATACCTTAATGCCCGCGCCAGAACTTCTTTCAGCCGCGCCTGGTCTGACACATAAAGCCGGGAGAAGAATGGGTAGACGCTGGCGGAAAAGGAAAGCGCCAGAAAGATGCTGCCGGCGACAATCCGGAACGCCGCACTGTAGGCGCCGACCGCCCGGTCGCCACTCCATTTACTCAAAAGCGTCGTGCCGTTCCAGTAATAAAAGGAGACGAAAATTACCGCCAGCCCGAGCGGCAAGGACTCTTTTAGAAGCCCGTGCCAGCGCCGGAAGGAAAAATCTGGCACCGGCCGCACAGCCCGATAAGCCGCAATTCCAGCAAACAGCACCGAAACAAACCCCGCAATGACATATAGCCAGGCATAGCCTTCAGCCCGGGCAGATGTCCGAATCAGCACAAACACCCCGGCGAGCAAAACCACCCCCTGAAGAATCCGGCTCAACGTGGTCAGGTGCATCTTCTCCAGCCCCTGAAAAACGCTGGCAAAATAGGTGGTAAATGCCGCCTCCAGGACAAAAATGGTACAGATATAAACCAGGTGAACCTTTCTTGGCTCAAAACCCAAGAGGTTGACCATCAGGATGATCAAAAGAATCACCAGACCGGTCGCAACCAGTTTAATTGCCAGCGCGCTGTTGACCTGCCCGCGCCCCTTTACCAGGTCCCGGGCAAGTTCCCGGGAGCTGACGATGCCGAGCCCGAGGTCAGCGAAAACCGACCACATCGTCACAAAGGCGATGGCAAACGACAGAACCCCGAACTCCTCCACACCCAGATGCCGGGCAGCAAACAGGTAAAACACAAACATTATCACCTTATTGGCGATGTCGGCAATGGAAAGAAAAATGGTGTTGCGGGCGATGCGCCGGGTGGCGATTAGCGGATGGTCAAAGCCATTAGAGTTGGCACCCACGATTCACTGGGACCTTTCTAAATTAGCCGGGCACTACTTCTTCCGTCCGGGGAAGATATTCTTAATCTCGGTCCACAGCGCCAGCCATCTACTGTATTCCTCTGGCTTGTTGAGCCGCAGGTAACCAAAATACTCCGCGGTGTATGCGAATGCCACACCGGCAAGGAGGCTGAAAACGAACGCCGCCAGCGTCATCTTTACCCTTTTGGGATAGGTGTGCCGTTGCGGAGGCACCGCATAATCTAACACCGTAATGGTCGGCGCATCCCGTGCCTCCAGCACCTTGGCATACTCATACTGCTGACAGAGCATCAGATAGGTTTCCTCCTGAATCTTGTAATCCCGATAGCGTCGGGCAAACTCAGCACCAACATCCGGCAGATTGGCAAACGCCACTGCAAAGCCAACACCGAACCCCTTGCCGCCGCCTGCCTCCAGGCGCCGCAATTGGTCAGCAAACGCCGCTGCCTCCCGCTGGAGGTTGAGGTAGTAGGGGTTGTCCGGGCTGGCAACATCACGCAGCGCCTCCAGTTCTGCCTGCTTCAGATAAGCCTGGGACTTCAACCGGGCATAGGCATCAATCGCCGCCTTCAGTTCCTCATCCACCGCCACAACCTTGTGCCGTGCCTGAAAGGACTTTAACGACTCCTGGGCAACCGCCAGCGTGCTTTCCACCTCTATCAGCCTTTTCTCTAAAAATAGCCTCATATTCCGTCCCCGGCTGATGTTGGAGGTGCGCAGAAAGGTGTCCAGTTCCGCAATATAGGTGTTGGCAATCTTCGCTGATAAATTTGGCGTCTTGGCGGTAACAGTGATGCGCACAATCCCTTCATCACCAACCACGACCCTGGTCATCTCCTTTAGTTGCTTGCGCACCAGGTCGGGTCTGGTTGGCTTGATCCGGTAATAGTAGGCGATACTGCACTTTTCCGCCACCCGGTCCATCACGGTCCGGCTCAAAACAATCCCCGCCAGCAAATCCGAGGCGGTGCTGGCGCCGCCCAGTCCGCTGATGCGCAGTTTGCTCAAACCACCCATTCCGGTTCCCAGGATGCTGGTCAAGCCAAATATGTCGCCCTCGTCGGTGGGTGGCAAGAGCTGCGCGGTCGAGGTGTAACCGCGCGGCAAAATAAATGCGATTATTAAAACCAGCGCGGTGATGATCAGAGTATTATAAAAAATCAGCCGGCGCCACTTTAAAATAATACCGAGATAAGTGACCAGTCGATTCACGAGACAAGTCTAAAAAAAGGCACTTATTTGTCAACATCGGTGCGTGAGCCCAGCACCCGCATAAGAATCTTTGTGATGCGGCGGGCAGCACGACCGTCACCAAACGGACTTTTCCCCTGAGCCATTCGCCGGTAAAGCGCCGGAGCGTTTAACAATCTCCCGGTCTCTTTAAATATCTTCTCTGCCCCGGTGCCGACCAATCTTGCCACTCCGGCGGCAACCGCCTCCATCCGCTCGGTCTTCTCCCGCAGTATCAAAACCGGCTTCCCCAGTGCCGGTGCCTCCTCGGTAACACCACCGGAGTCGGTCAACACCAGATAAGCCCGGGAGAGAAGCGCAACAAAATCCGAATACATCAGGGGCGGCACAAGATAAATCCGCTCCTTACCACCCAGCAACCTCTTGACCGGGTTCTTCACATTGGGGTTGAGATGAACCGGATAAACCACCTCCACATCCGGATAATTATCCACCACCAGCGCCACACCCCGGCAAATCTCCGCCAGCACCGGACCGAAACTCTCCCGGCGATGCAGGGTCAAAAGCAAAAGCCTTCTTCGGGGATGGAACCGGGACAACACCGGCGCCGGAGGTTTTACCCCATGCCGCCGGATAAATAAAAGCGCATCAATCACCGTATTGCCGGTCACATAAACCCTTTTGCGGTCAACTCCCTCGCGCAATAGATTGTCCTTTGCCATCCGGGTGGGTGCGAAGTGATAGTCTGCCAGCGCGGTGATGAACCGCCGATTTATCTCTTCGGGCCAGGGTGCGTATTTGTCATTTGTCCTTAACCCCGCCTCGACATGGGCAATCGGTATTTTCTGATAATATGCCGCCAGCGCCCCGGCAAACGCGCTTGTCGCATCACCCTGCACCACCACCATATCCGGCATTTCCTTTTTTAAAATCCCTTCCAGCCCGGTCAACGCCCGCACCAGCACCGCACTCAACGGCTGATTCTCCTGCATAATCCCCAGGTCATAATCCGGGTGGATAGAAAAAATCTCCAGCACCTGGTCAAGGAGTTGCCGGTGCTGGGCGGTCACCACCACCCTGACATCAAATCGCGGTTTTTGCTCCTGCAACTCCCGAATCAGGGGCGCCAGTTTTATCGCCTCCGGTCGGGTGCCAAACACAAACAGGACCTTGCCCTTTCTCATTCTAATGCGTCTCACCCCAGTTTCTGCCCACCCCGAGCTCCACCACGAGCGGCACCTTTAACCGCCAGGCGTTCTCCATCTCGGTGCGGACAATCTCCTTTGCCTCTTCTGCCCGCGCCTGTTCCACCTCCAGGAGCAGCTCGTCGTGAATCTGTAAAACAATCCCGCCCTTAAACCCCGCCGCGGTTAAACGCTCATCAACCTTAATCATCGCCTTCTTCATAATGTCCGCGGCTGAACCCTGCATCGGCGCATTCAGCGCCGCGCGCAGCGCCGCCTCTGCCATCTGCCGGTTGGGACTGGCAATCCCGGGCACGGGTCTGATTCTACCCGCGATGGTGCGGACAAACCCGTTTTTCTTTGCCTCCTCGGTCGCCTGCTCCCGCCACTGCGCCACACCGGGAAAACGCCGGTAATACTCATCCATAAACGCCCGCGCCTGTTCTACCGGTATGTCCATCCTTGATGAAAGCCCCCAGTCGCCCATCCCGTAAATCAACCCGTAGTTAACCATCTTGGCAATCCGGCGGTGTTCCTCCTTAACCTCGTCCAGCGGTATGCCCAGAATCGCCGCCGCAGTAGCGGAATGGACATCCCGCTCCTCCCGGAACATCTCAATCAAGCCCTCATCACCGGTAAAGTGTGCCAGAATCCGCAACTCAATCTGGGAGTAGTCCGCGGAGATTAAAACCATACCTTCGTCCGCGACAATCGCCTGTCTGACCTTCCTGCCCAGTTCACCCCGGATCGGCAGATTCTGGAGATTGGGTTCCGAACTGGACAGCCTGCCGGTGCTCGTGCCGGTCTGGTTAAAAGTGGTGTGAATCCGCCCGGTCCTTTTATCAACCAACCCGGGCAGAGGCGCCAGATAGGTGTTGATTAACTTATCCAGTTCCCGATAGCGCAAAACTTCACCAACAATCGGATGGACATTAACCAGGTCCCCAAGTACATCAGAACTGGTGGAATAGCCGGTCTTGGTGCGCCTGCCCCGAGGCAGACCCAGCCGGACAAAAAGCACCTCCGCCAGTTGCTTAGGTGAAGAAACATTAAACCCAACCCCGGCAAGTTGATGAATCCGCTGTTCCACCCTTGCCCGCTCCTCACGCAACTCCTCCTCCAGTTGCGCCAGAAAATCAACATCCACCTTTACCCCGCGCTCCTCCATCCGCGCCAGCACCGGGATTAACGGCATCTCCAGTTCCTCAGCCACCGCCATCACACCGCTCGCCACCAGCATCGGGAAAAGCGCCTGATAAACCTGCAACGCCAGCGCCGCCCTTTCCCAGCAAGCGTCGGCGGTGTGCGCCTCACCCAGCACCTGCGCGGTTACATCCTCAACCTCAAACCGCTTCCGGTTCGGGTCCAGGAGCCATGCGCCCACGCCAACATCAAACAGAGCGCACTCCACCTTCCAGCCATCTCGCGTCAGCGCCTTGACCGTCTCCTTCAGCCCGAAGCCAGCCAGCCGCAACCCGCAAGACAGAAGCACCTCACCGAGCCCATCTGCCCTTGCCCGATGTCGCAAAACCCGACCATCACTCAATGCAAAAAACGCCTCGCCCGCTCTCTGCTCCTTTCCTGTGTTTCCATCCTGCGGCGCTCCCGCATAGCCAAAACCGACCACTTTACTCTTTAATAACTCCTTACCAATTTCCGGTGTCCAGTCCACCAGTCGCCAGTTCGTGGTATCATCATCCCTCACCGCCACCCTTGCACCTTTTTCCTCACCCGCCAACTCCCGCAAAAGCGAATGAAACTCCAGATTGCGATAAATCTCCATCAACTTTGCCCGGTCCGGTGTGCCCGGCTTTAATTCCTCAATTTCCACCTGCACCGGTGCATCGGTTTTGATTAACGCCAGTTCCCGGCACATCTGCACCAGTTCCCGGTTGTTCTTTAACCGTTCGTCCCGGTTCAGCGCCTCGTCAAGGCTGTCATACTTCAAAAGGATGTCCAGCGCCCTTTTCGGTCCAATTCCCGGCACCCCCGGCACATTGTCCACCGCATCACCCGCCAGCGCGATAAAGTCCGGCACCTTTTCCGGCGGAACACCTAACTTCTCCTGCACCGCCCGGGTGTCATAGAACCGCTCCTTCCAGGGGTCATAAACCAGCACCCGCTCTCCCACCAGTTGTAAAACATCCTTGTCCGAACTGACAATCACCACCTCCAGCCCCTTTTCCCTGCCCAGTTTTGCTATGGTGCCAATCACATCGTCCGCCTCCACACCGGGCACCTCAAACACCCGCACCCCCCACGCCCTGACCATCTCCTTGACCACCGGCAACGCCGCGGTCAACTCCTCGGGCGCCTTCGGTCGCTGTGCCTTGTATTCGGCGAACACCCCATCCCGAAAGGTCTTCCCCGGTGCATCAAACACCACCGCGCACAGATCGGGCTTTAACTCATTCATCACCTTGCGGAAGGTGCTGGCGAACCCGAACGCGGCCGAGGTGTTTTCGCCCTTTGAGTTCCTCAACGGGTTTCTGATAAAGGCAAAAAAACTCCGGTAAACAACCGAATGTCCGTCAATAATCACCAGCCGTTTCACAGCGCCACAGTATAACCTTTCCCCTTGTCCGGTCAAGCCTCGTCTGGTTCTTCGGTCACAACTACCGGCATCGGCACAACTAACCCCTTTCTTCCCCGCGATGAAAAAAACTCCCGGAAACATCATCAATAAACCAGCCCTTGGCCCGGTAATAACCCCGGGGCTAGCCCCGGACATACCCCCGGCCCATCAATCCTGACCGGGTTAACTTGTCTAACTGCTGGCAATTAAAATGGTTACTTCACAGTTTTATAAATCACCGCAACTATCAGCGTTATTTTTTACCGATTTATTGGCTCTAATTATTTGGGGGCTCGGGCAATTTTCCGTTTACCCCGGCGCCATCAGGGTGGCCCAGTTCCCGTTTCCCGGAAGGAAAAGAGCGACACATTTGACATCCATTAGAACCAGGCTATAACAATCCTGATGCCCGAGAGGAAAGGTAAAGCCGATTTCGTCCATCTCCATAATCACTCCGAGTTCAGCCTCCTTGATGGCGCCTCCCGTTTAGACGATATGGTCAACCGGGCAAAGGAACTGGGAATGACCGCCATCGCACTCACCGACCACGGCAATATGTTCGGCGCAATCAAATTCTATAAAGCCGCACAGAAAGCCGGGCTCAAGCCAATTATCGGCGCCGAGGTGTATATCGCACCCGGCAGCCGGCACGACCGGGAAATATCCGCTGATGTCCCGGAGGCAAGTTTTCACCTCACGCTCCTCTGCCAGGACGAGACCGGTTACTACAATCTGATTAAACTGGTATCACTGGCTTATCTGGAGGGGTTTTATTACAAGCCGCGCATCGATAAGGAACTCCTGGAAAAGTACCATGATGGTTTAATCGGGCTTTCCGGCTGTCTCAAGGGTGAGGTCAACTGGTTTCTCCTGCGGGACAACCCGGATGCGGCGATGCAGGCCGCCGCCACCTATCAGGAAATCCTCGGTCCGGGAAACTTCTATCTGGAGGTGATGCGCACCGGTCTACCCGAACAGGAGCGGATTATCCCCCGGGTAATTGAACTCAGCCGCACCCTTGACATCCCTGTCGTCGCCACCAATGACTGCCACTACCTGACGCCCGAGGACGCCCGTGCCCAGGATGCGCTGGTCTGTATCCAGACCGGCAAGCGCCTGCGCGACCGGGAACGGCTCCGCCTTTCCGGCAGCGCCTTTTATTTCCGCTCCGCAGCGGAGATGCAGGAACTGTTCGCTGACCTGCCCGAGGCGGTCCTCAACACCCGCGAGGTGGCGGACCGCTGCAATCTGCTTCTTGACTTCGAGCACCGCCGGTTTCACCTCCCTGCCGCCAAGCCGCCACCCGGGTTTCCGGATGAGTTTTCCTATCTTGTCTCTCTTGCCCGCGAGGGCATGCACCAGCGCTATCAACCGGTGACAAAAAAGGTGGAAACCCGCCTGGAATACGAGCTGAGGGTTATCCAGGAGATGGGATTTGCCGGCTACTTCTTGATTGTCCGGGATATCGTCCAGTTTGCCCGGCAGGCTGGAATCCGGGTTGGTCCGGGGCGGGGTTCGGCGGGTGGCTCCCTGGTGCTCTACTGCCTGGGGGTGACCGACATTGACCCGCTCAAATACGGACTGCTGTTTGAGCGCTTCCTCAACACCGAGCGCATCACCCTGCCTGATGTTGACATTGACTTTGCCGATTCCCGGCGTCAGGAGGTGATTGACTATATCCGCAAAACCTATGGTTCGGACTCGGTTGCCCAGATTATCACCTTTGGCACAATGCAGTCCCGGGCGGTAATCCGCGATGTGGGGCGGGTGCTGGAAATCCCCATCCCGGAAGTTGACCAGATTGCCAAACAAATCCCGCCCGGTATGGAACTCGCCCGGGCGATAAAGGAAGTCCCGGAACTTTCCCTGCTCATCCGCTCCAAACCGATTTATCAGGAACTCTATGAAATCGCCCTGAAACTGGAAGGGCTCTCCCGGCACGCCTCGGTCCACGCCTCCGCGGTCGTCATCACCCCCCGTCCGCTTCTGGAATTCATCCCGCTCTATCGGGTGCCGGACAGCGAAACCTGCACCCAGTACGATATGTACACCCTGGAAGACCTCGGTGTCCTGAAGATGGACATCCTCGGACTGCGCACTCTGAGCGTGATTGATGAGGCGGAAAAACTCATCCGCCTGAAGGAACCGGACTTTTCGGTGCAGAACGTCAAATTTAACGACCAGCGCACCTATAAACTCCTCCAGCGTGGTGAAACAGTGGGCGTGTTCCAGCTGGAAAGCCGGGGGATGCGCGACCTCTGCCGCCGCGCCCAGCCCGCAAAACTGGAAGAAATCATTGACCTCATCGCCCTGTTCCGGCCCGGGCCGATGGACTTGATTCCGGAGTACATCGCCCGTAAAACCGGTCAAAAAGAGACAAGTTTTGAACACGAACTGTTAAAGCCGTTCTGCCAGGACACCTATGGCATCATCATCTACCAGGAACAGGTGATGCAGGCGGCACAGGCGCTTGCCGGCTACACCCTGGGACAGGCGGACATCCTGCGCCGGGCGATGGGCAAGAAAAAACCCGCCGAGATGGCTGCCCAGCGCGAGACCTTTATCGCCGGCTGCACAAAAAAGACCGGCATCTCCCGGGAGCGTGCCGCGATGATATTTGACACCCTGGAGAAGTTCGCCGGCTACGGCTTCAACAAATCCCACGCCGCGGGCTATGCCCACCTCTCCTATCTCACCGCCTATCTCAAGGCGAATTACCCGCTGGAATTTATTGCCGCCTCGCTCACCAGTGAACTGGGCAACTCGGACAACCTCGCCAAGTTCATTCAGGAGGCGCGGCGGATGGGACTGGTGGTGCTGGGTCCAGATGTGAACAAGAGTGCGGTCAACTTCTCCCTGGAAGGCGAGGCGGTGCGCTTTGGTCTCGCCGGTGTGAAAAATGTCGGTATCGGCGCCGCCGAGGTGATTGTCGCGGAGCGCGAGAAAAACGGCCCATATAAAAGCCTGCTGGACTTTGTCTTGCGCACCCGGGGTCGGGTCAACCGCAAGGCGATTGAATCGCTGATTAAAGCCGGCGCCTTTGACTTCTGCACACCCAATCGCACCCGGCTGCTGGCGGAACTCGAACCCGCGCTGGAAAAATCCGCCTCCGAACGCTCTCTTTTCTGGGAAAACCAGCTCAAACTATTTTCTGAGGAGTGCGCCGCCGCACCGCCACCTTCATCCGAATCCCCCGCTCCGCTACCTGCTCCTTCTTTTGCCAGCGACACCACCGACACGCTCCTTACCTATGAAAAAGAGGCTTTCGGCTTTTACTTCTCCTCCCATCCTCTGGTGCGCTACCGGGCAGAGTATCGGGCGCTGAAACTGGTCCCGATCAGCGAACTGGAAGGACTGCCCGAAGGCACCGCCGTCGCCATTGGCGGCGTGATTACCAGAAGGATAGTGCGCAAGGACCGCAAAAATCAGGACTACTTCACCATCACCCTGGAGGACTTTGACTCATCGGTGGAAGTCCGAGTCTTCTCTGCGCTGCTTGCCACCTGCCGGGACATCCTTTTCCCGGAAAACATAGTTATTGTCCAGGGACGGGTGAAGGTCCGCGCCGGTGCTGATGCCCAGACACCGCCGGCAGCGGGCGCCACCGACATGGGCGCCCCCCAGATATTCGCCGACCAGGTCCTGGAGTTCTCCCGGGCACGTAACTTCATCAAAAGCGTCACCATCCGGCTCAAACCGGAACAGGTCACCGACCCCATCCTCGCAAAAATAAAACAAACCCTGGAAGAGTTCCCGGGCGAGGTTCGTGTCAACCTTCAGATATCCTCGCGCCGGCTTCTCTTAAAAAACTGTGCCGTCCGGGTTGAACCGGAATTGATTACCCGACTGCAACAACTTGTCGGTGAGGAAAATGTCCTGTTGAGCGGTTACCTGCCCCCGGCGGAAAACACTAACTCCTATCGCCCGCGTCCCGGCAAATAACCACGGATACAGCCTGTCCCTCAATCAATTGTCAAACTTTCCAGACGCCGGACCCGTTCGGCGATGGGCGGATGTGAGGCAAAAAGGTCAACCACACTGCCACGGTCTTTGCCGAATGGATTGGCGGTAAACATATGTGCGGTGGCATCCGAAGCGGTGCGCAATTTCCCGCTCCAGTTACCCAGTTTCCGCAACGCGCTCGCCAGGCCGTAAGGGTTACGCACAATGTAGGCGCCATCAGCATCTGCCAGAAACTCCCGCTGCCGGGACACCGCCGCCCGAATCAACGCCACCAGAATGGGCGAAACAATCGCCAGAATCACACCGATGAGCAAAAGAATTAACCCTGCCTGATCGCCACCCCGGGAACGGGAATCCCGCCGCCGCCCCCCGCCGATAAAAAAGCCCCAGCGCAAAAATATGTCCCGGAAAAGTATCAACAACCCACCCAGAATCGCCACCACCGTCATCAAAAGAATGTCGTAGTTACGGATATGGGCAATCTCATGGGCAATCACGCCCTGCAACTCCTCCCGGTTCATCATCTGCAAAAGTCCGGTTGTCACCGCCACCGCGGCATTCTTCGGACTCCTGCCGGTGGCAAAGGCATTGGGCGCCTCATCCTCAATTACATAGACCCGGGGCTTGGGAATCCCGGCTGCCACCGCCACTTCCTCCACCACATTATGCAACTGATAGAACTCCGCTGCCGGTGCCGGACGGGCACGATTGACCGTCAGCGCCAGCCGGTCCGAATTGTAATAGAGCACCAGATTATAGAAAACAATAAAAAGGACAAACACAATGTAGTATTCCAGACCCCAGTTAAAGAATGACCCCAGCGCATAGCCAACCACCGCCAGCAGAACGGTGAAAATAAAGATAAAGACCGCGGTCAGCAAGCGGTTACGGGCGATTAACTGATAGAGATGGCTGCGCCCCTTTACCGACCGGGAAACTCCTTCTGCCATTAATCCTGATTAAAACTTAACCTTTGGTGCCTCCCGCTCCGGCTCTGGCACCGTGTAGAACTCTGCCGGCTGAAAACCAAACAGTCGGGCGATGATATTGCTGGGAAACATCTCCACCCGATTGTTGTAATCCATCACCACATCGTTATAAAACTGCCGGGCAAAGGCAATCTTATTTTCGGTGTGAGCAAGTTCCTCCTGCAGGCGAAGGAAGTTCTCATTCGCCTTCAGGTCTGGATAGTTCTCCACCACCGCAAAGAGCGTCTTCAGCGTCTCACTCAACTGGTTATTCGCCTTTGCCGCCTCAGCCGGACCCCGGGCATTAATCGCCAGGGCACGCGCCTCGGCAATCTTCTCAAATATCTCCCGCTCGTGCGCCGCATAACCCTTGACCGTCTCCACCAGATTGGGAATCAAATCAATCCGGCGCTTGAGTTGCACATCAATCTGGTGCCAGCCATTTTTGACCCGATTGCGACTGCGCACCAGCAGATTATATGTGCCAATCAGAAACAGAATCACCAGACCGGCTACTATCCCGATAATAATCCAGAGCATCATAATAACTCCTTTCTCCTTTTAACCTTCAAACTCTAAATGAATCTTTAACTGGGGAGCGGTAAACTCCTCGGGCAGTGGTGGCAACTTGCCAGTAACGATAACCGCCCGGGTGCATGCCTCATCAAAAAGCACATCCCCGGAACTCCGTTCCAGTTTCACATCGGTCAAACGCCCGTCCCGCTGGATAACAAAGAAAACCATCGCCGTCAATGTCTTCGTCCTGCCCTGATAAGGGTCCTGCCAGTTCTCACTTATCCGCTCCAGCATCTGCTGCAGGTAAAAATTATACCCCAGGGTCTGGGCACCCTCAATCCGCGCCCCCAGCCCGCCCCGGCGCAGGACATCATCCTGACTCCTGGGTTGTGATTTTTTCCGGGGTTCCCGGGCAGGTTGCGCTGGCTTTGGTACCGGTTTGGGTGCCGGCTCAACTAACTGCGGTCGCGCCGGGGTTTCCTCCTTTTTCTCCATCACCCCACCCCGCAAAATCTCCACCGTAATCACACCCGGCCGGGTTACCTCCCGCGGCTTTCTCATCATCTGAGTAAAACTACCTATTGCCAGTATAACGAGAATGTGTCCGGTAAAAGATATCAAAAGTTCTCTTTTCATTCTCGCTTCTCTTATACTGCCGTTTTATTTGGGCAGCGCAGTTAAACCAATATTGGAAATACCCTCTTCCTTAACGATTCCCAGCACCTCAACAACTGTGCCATAGTCAACCCGGCGGTCGGCATGAAGGTACACCCGGTCATACCCCCCGCGACTCAACTGGTCCCGGAGCGCCTTTCCCAGACCGGCGAGCGATACCGCCTTGGTGCCAACAAATATCTGCCCATCCGCCTTCACCGAAATCACCAGACCTTCCCGGGTCTGGGGCTGGGGACGCTGGGTGCGGGGCAAATCCAGGTCAATCCCCTGCTGGCGGCTCAGGGCGGTAGAGACACCGGCAATAAGAAAGATAATCATCAATGTAAAACTGACATCAGCCAGGGATGTAATATTCATCTCGGCAAGAAATTTTAACCGTCGCTCCCTCATTTCTCCTGCTCCTGTGCCCTTCGGCGCCTTTGCCCTTCTGCCATCTCCCGCCGGAAAATCCCGGTCAACTCCGAAATAAACCGCTCCATCTCCGACTGTAGACCCCGCACCTGGGCAACACAGTAATTATAAAAGAGCGCCGCCGGAATCGCCACCAGAAGCCCCATTACCGTTGTCACCAGAGCGTCAGAAATCCCCGGTGCGATTAACTGCAATGTCGGCAACTGCGCCCCGCGCAAAGAGAGAAATGTGCGCAAAACACCCTGCACCGTGCCCAGAAGCCCTAAAAACGGCGCCACCATCGTTGTAATCGCCAGAAACGAAAGCGCACTTTCTAAAAGGTCACCCTGCTTTGAACCCGCCCGCTCCATCGCCTCCGTGATATTGAACACCAACTGCCCCATCACCTCCCGGTCAACCTCCTGCCCGAACTGTTCGCGCAGCATCTTCCACTCCTCGACCGCCGCGGTTAAAAGCACACTCAATGGCGAATCAGGAAACAACCGTGCCAGCTCCTGATAATCCTCAATCCCCCGGCGATACCCAAAAACATTAAGAAAACCCCGCGTCTGCGCCCGCGCCCGGCGGAACTGACGCAACTTGCGAAAGAATATCGCCCAGGTAACCACCGACATCAAAAAAAGCACCGCGATAATTGTCAGGGCAAAAGGACCTGCCGAAATAAAAGGTGCAAGAAACCCGTTGTTATTCATTATTAGCTAACGCCCCCTGTCTTGTGGCAACAGTCGCTCCTGCGCCAGTTTTGCCTCTGGACTTGTCGGATAGTTTCTCGCCACCTCCTTAAACTTCTCCTGGGCGAGCGCCGTCTTGCCCTGTAAAAGATAAACCATTCCCAGCTTATATATTGCGGCTGGGACCTTATTTCCCTCGGGGTAATCACTCACCACCTTTTTAAACTCCACTTCAGCGCTATCCAGTTGATTCAGCGAATAAAAGCACTCACCTATCCAGTACTGGGCATTATCCGCCAGCTCACTGGCAGGAAACAACTTTATAAACCTGCGGAATCCGGTCACCGCCACCCCATAATTTCCCCGGGTAAAATCCAGATAGGCGAGATTATAAATCTGGTCCGCATCTACTACATTTACCTTCTGCTCTTCGGCGCCCTTTTTCTCCTGCGCTCTCTCGCTGGCAGGTGATTGTCCTGAGGATACTGCTTGTTCCACCCGCTGCGTACCGGCATCACCACCTTCACCCCCTCCGCTCGGAGCAACCTCAATCTCACCCCGCCAGGCACCAACCCTTCTGCCGATCCGGTCCACCCGCTCACCTAAATCCTGCACCTCACTTCCCACCTCGTCAATCCGGCGGTCAATATTTTCCAGACCGGTCAGGGCATCAGCCCGCAACCTTTTTATTTCTTCCGCCTGTTCCCCCTGCATCCTCTCCAACCGTGCCAGTCTGATTGCCAGCGAATCAAGCAACTCGCCCCGGCGCACATACTCCCGGTAAACCGCACAACCGGGCAAAAAAACAACAGCCAGCAGACACCCTGCTGCCAGAAGTGCGCTGGCGAACAGTGGCTGTCTACTGGCTATCATCCAGCATCAATTTCCGCTCGTTAATTACTGCGTAACGGCCTTGAACTCACAGCGCCGGTTAAGATGATACTGATTCGGGTCGGTAGTTACCAGTCGTTCCTCACCGTAACTGATGGTATTAAGGATGCCGGCATCAACACCCAAATTCACCAGATAGGACTTTGCCGACTCTGCCCGTCGCTGTCCCAGCGCCGTATTGTATTCCGAAGTTCCGAGTGGACAGCAGTGCCCCTCAATCGTGACCGTGAACTTCTGTCCGGCAGCAAGCGCCTTCTTTATCTGGTCGGCATTCCCCTGGAGAATCTGCGCATCACCCGGTCGAATATCAGACTTGTCAAAGTCAAAATAAATCGTCTGCAGATTCAGTTCCACCTTCGGCGCAACCTCTACCTCTTCTTCTTTAACCGGCTCCTCAACAATTACCGGTTCTTCCTTCACTGGCTTAACACACTTTTTGGGACAGCCTACCAGCGTCAGCGCAAACAGACCCACCAGTGCGATGGTGGTAAACTTTACTACTGCTTTCATCTACTCCTCCTTTTGGTTAATAAATTGCCAATTACCTTGGTCTCTGTGCAGATGCCCGCAGCAGCACCTGCATACCAATCTCTTGTAAAATCTATCAATTCCACTCTTTGCTGTCAAGTTAAACCGAAATTATTTTTTACCGCTTCTACCCGGTGCAACAAGTGGTACACCCGCCTGACATAAAGGACAGCCCTCCGGTGAGTAGTTAACCACCGGTTCGCGATACACCGAGAAAAGGGGGACCGACAGATTAACTCCGGCACTACGGTCAATAAACACACCAACCCCAACCACCTCAGCCTGACTGGATTCAAGCGCAGTTAAGGTCTCCTGAATAGAGCCGCCGGTGGTCAGAACATCATCAACCACCAGCACCCGGTCAGCGGCGGCGAGCGAAAAACCTCGCCCGATTTTCCGCCCGGTTTCTGCTTTCTCAGCGATAACACATCTGCACCCCAGTTGCCGCGCGGTCTCATAAGCAACAATCACGCCCCCGGTTGTTGGCCCGCACACCACCGTCACCCCGAGATGTCCGAAATGCTCGGCGATCGCCCGGGCAAACCGGGCGCACAGCTGTGGGCTTTCCAGAATGCGAAACTTCTCAAAATACCGGGCGGAATGCATACCCGAGGTCAATAAAAAGTGCCCCTCTAAAAGCGCACCCGCCTCTTTCAATAAACGGGCCAAATCCTCACCCATCATCCCTCCTCTTTATTTTTCAGTCCTGTCAATCGCACCTAACTGCTGTTTAATCTCCTCAATCACCTTGTCCGGTGCTGCCGCTTCATATATCGGTCTACCGACAACAATGTAGTCCGCTCCGGCAGCTGCCGCCTCCTGCGGCGTGAGCGTCCGCATCTGGTCATCACCAGATTTTACCGGCTCCAATCTGATACCGGGGGTAACAATCACCAGCTTTGGTCCGCACCGCTTGCGAATCAGCCTTATCTCTTTTGGTGACGCCACAACCCCGTCACAGCCTACACTCTGTGCGAGTTCTGCCAGCGCAACCACCCGATTTTCTACCTCCTGTTCAAAGCCGGTTATCTGTGCTAGCCCGGCACGGTCAAGGCTGGTCAAAACCGTCACCCCGAGAATCAAAGGTCGATCACCTGCCTCACCCCGTACCGCCCGGGTTGCAGCATATAGCATCTCCGCGCCACCCATGGTGTGCACGGTCAACATCTTCACCCCCAGTTCGCTCGCCGCCGCCACCGCCTTCCCTACCACGGATGGAATATCACAAAACTTGAGGTCAAGAAACACTCTCATCCCATCCCGCACAAAATCCTCTACCAGTCCCCTTCCTCCCTTAACCCAGAGGTCAATTCCGATTTTATAGAGGTCAACCCGATCGCCGATTTTCTCTTTTAACCTTAATGCCTCCGCCGGAGAGTCAACATTCAAAGCCAGAATCAATTTTGTCATCGTCTCCTCCTCTTATGCCTTCCTTGGCGCCCGTGCCCCTGGACTTCTGCGCTTCATTAATATCTCCCTTAACTCTTCCCATACCCTTAACGGTGCCCAGGGTTCAACCAAACTGGCGGTGCCGACCTGAACCAGTTTCGCCCCGGCACAGAGAAACTCATAGGCATCCTGACCGCTCACAATCCCACCTCCGCCAATAACCGGTATCCGCACCGCACTTGCCACCCTTTCCACGCAGAAAAGGGCAAACGGTTTTATCGCCGGACCCGAAAGCCCACCGGTTCTTCCCCCAAGAAATGGCTTACCGTCTCTATCCACGACCAGGGCAAAAAGGGTGTTAATCAGGCTAACCGCATCTGCCCCGCCATCTTCGGCTGCCCTTGCCGTCTCCCTGGGGTCAACAAAATTGGCAGTTAACTTGACAATCAATATCTTCCCTGTGCAGCGCCGCACCGCAGCGGTAATCTCCGCCACCTTTGCCGGACACTGTCCCAGTGTCACCCCGCCCTCCGCCACATTCGGACAGGAGAGATTTAACTCCAGAGCACCAACCGGGCTCTCCTCCAGCGCCTCAGCCAGCCGGCAGAACTCCTCAACTGAACTGCCGGCAAGATTAACAATTATCTGACACCTCAACCCCTTTAATAAACTGGGCAGAATCTTATTCTTAAAAACCGCTATCCCGGGATTTTCCAGCCCTACCGAGTTAACAACCCCACTGGCGGTCTCGGCAATCCTGGGTGGCGGATTTCCCTCCCGCGGGGAAACGGTCACCGCCTTGGTCACTATGCCACCGAGCCGGTTTGCCACCCGCTTAAATTCAACCCCGAATCCAAATGTTCCGGATGCAGCGATAACAGGATTGGCAAATTGCAATCTCCCCAGTGTCACCGTCGTCTTCACCACGCCACCTCAGATAAAGGCACGACTGGCCCATCCCTACACACCCGGATATAACCACCATCCCGTCTTTTCAGCGCACAACCGTAACAAATTCCCACACCACAGCCCATCCTGCCCTCGACAAAACCAAATGCCGCCACCTGTTGACCACTCCGCGTCTCCCGCTCCCTGACCATTCCGGAAATCGCACTTAACATCTCCTCTGGCCCGCAGGCAAACACCACCGGTCGTTTCACCCCGGCAAGCACTTCTTCTATCATTTCAGTAACCAGACCCTGCCGACCGCAACTTCCATCCTCAGTAGTAAGAAAAACTTCAACACCCATGCTCCGGAAATCCCGCACCATAATCAATTCGGTTCTGGTCTTCGCACCGAGAAGCGCCAAGATGCGATTATGCCTGCCAGTTAGCACCCGGGCGAGATAAAGAAGCGGTGCCACGCCGATACCACCACCGCAAAGAATCACCTCCCGATTTTCTGGTAACGGTGCCGGTCTGCCCAGAGGTCCGAGGATATTCCATTCCTCGCCACTCTGTGCCTGACTCAGAACCCTGGTGCCCGCACCAACCACCCGAAAAACAACCCTTAATTTTGAACCGATCACATCCGCCACAGAAAGCGGTCGACGCAAAAGCAAATCTATTCTTCCGGGAACCTTAACCCCGATAAACTGTCCCGGCATTATCCTTCCGGCTATCTTTGCCGCCTCCAGCCATACCGAAAAAATATCCGTTGTTAACCTGGAAACTCGCGCCACCCGTGCCAGGATGGACACCGGCACCCGCACTGAAATCCGATTCTTACTTTTTCCCTGTTTCATCGCTCGGCACCCAGCTGGGTTAACAGCCGCTTTGACTCCCGGGCATAATCGCTATTCGGATAATCCCGGACAATCCTCTCTAAAACCGAAATCGCACCGAGCGTATCCGCCTTTTTCCGGCTGAGAATCCACGCCCGGGCAAAAAGTGCCTTCGGTGCCCAGGGACTGTTTGGGAACGAGTCCGCCACCTCCTGATACACCTTCAGGGCGTTATCGTAATCCTCCAGATTGAGATTGTACACCTCGGCAAGGAGAAACTTTACCTCTGATGGGTCACGACTCTGCGTGCTATCTTCCGCGAGCGCCGTCAGCAAAGCCAGCCTCTTCATCGCCAGAATTCCCTCCTCGGAATCACTTCTCCGCAACCGGGCGCTGTCATAATAAACCTTTGCCCGGGTAAAGTTGCCTTTCTCTTCATACAGGGCGCCGATGAGAAACGCCGCTGCTGCGCCCGGGGCATTGTTTCCCCGCACCTGCAACAGCGTTGCCAGCGCCTCATCATCCTTATTCATCGCCAGATACGCCCTGCCGATGAGCAGTTTCAGATTTTCATCCAGGTCCGCATACCTGCCCAGCACCTGTTTTGCTTTAACCAGCGCTTCGTTATATTTCTCCTGCTCCAGTAAACACTGCACCAGTTTTACCTCCGCCTCTGCCCGTAACCGTGCCCGGGACTCCAGTTTAATATAGCGCTCCAACCAATCCCGTGCCCGCTGATAATCTTTGAGCCGGAAATAACCCTCAGCCAGTTGCCGGATAACCTCCTCACGATAGCGCGAACGAGGGTTCCGCCTGATAAATGCCAGCAAGGAATCCAGCCCCGCCCTCTCCTCACCGCTTTCGATTATATGCAGTGCCAGATAAAACTCCACTGCTGGACGCAAACCCGGATAGTGCGCCTTAACGCCATCCAGAACCACCCGGGCGGCACCCGGCTCACCCGCGCGCAACAGCGCCAGACCCCGGTAAAACTGCGCCTGCGGAACGAACGGAGAATTGGGAAACGCCAGCTCCAGTTGTTCAAACGACTTTATCGCCCGGCGATACTCACTCTGTTCATAATAACTCCTGCCAATAAGAAACAGCGCATCATCCACCCAGCGCGACCTGGGCCAGCGCGAAATCACCAGTGCCGACTTCTCAATCGCCTTGTCAAACTTAGCCTTTGCCTGCGCCGACTGCCCCTGTTCCTTTAAAAGTAGTGCACTCCGGTAATAAGACCGGGCATTATAAAAGGTATTAAAATAGGCGCAGCCCGCCAGAAGCCCGAAAATCACAACCAGCAACAGGAACCGGAAAAACTTCAATCTATCCTCTTTACAAAAATACCGGCACCGCGCCATCCTGTCAATTCTCACCATCACCGCTCCCCGGCAAACCAGCAACGGTATCTCCGGGTTTTATCCCGGCACTAGTAAACCAGCCCGCGTTTACCTCCAGCGCATACCGCACCGGCCGGGAAGAGATGTATCGGCTCTCAGTATCCAGAGGCGTCATCTCCAGGATATCGGTAATCACGCCATTTTTATCTATAAACGCAATTGCCAGCGGTATGTAGGTGTTCTTCATCCAGAAACGCCTTATCTCATCATCGGCAAAAACGAACAGCATCCCTGAATCCGGGTGCAGCGCGGTGCGAAACATCAAACCCTGTGCCAGTTCCTCTTCGGTTTTTGCCACCTCAGTCCACACCACCCGGTCCCGAATCACCAGTTTACATCCTTGCGCTGGCGCCGCCTTTTCCCTCCTGGAGCGGGATGTCCCGGCGTCTCCGGACTGGCGCGGACAGCCAGCCGTTATTATAAAACACCCCAGTAGCGCCAGCAACCGCAAAAAATTGCCTTCACCATGCCCCATCACTTATTCCCCTCTTGGCGAGGGGTGTCCAGAAACTTCCTGGTCCAGCACAATCCGGGAAAAGTCCGCCAATTCCGCAAAAAGGTTGCGCACATACGCCAGGAGCCGTAACCGGTTTGTCCGTAACCCTTCGTCTTCACACATCACCAGGACATCATCAAAAAACCTGTCAATCGGCTCCCGCAGCGCGAGGACAATCTCCAGCGCCCGGTGATAATCACCCTGCCCCAGCGCCCGCTTTAACTCCGGCGCCAGCGCCTGCGCCCGTGTCCACAACATCCGCTCGGCATCTTCCTGAAACTTCTCCGGGTCCGGCATTCCCGCCACTGTCTGCCCGCGCAGGATGTTGTTCACCCGCTTCTGCCCGATAACCAGGCGGGAAAACTCCGGACGGCTGCGAAACTCGGTCAACGCCTGTGCCCGGAGATAAGCCTCACTCGGCGTATGCCAGACAGTAGCAAGAACCGCACTGGCGATATCATACCTTATTCCCCGCTCGGTTAAAAGCGCGGTTAGCCGCTCCTGGAAAAGCCCGAGCACCCGTTCCCGCACCTCAGGCAGATTTACCTCCTGGAGCAAGGTGTCCCCCGCAAACCGGTCGCCCGCCTGCGCGGCAAAAAGTTCTAAGCTTTTGTCCACCAGTTCCAAAATACCGACCGGCCAGCGCCAAGCGAATATTATTAAAAGGACACCGGTCGCCTGCCGGCGCACCGCAAACGGGTCCTCAGAGCCGGTCGGGATGTTACCGGTCAAATAGGTGGCAACGATATTGTCCACCTTGTCCGCAACCGAAAGCAAGGCGCCGGCTGCGCTCCGGGGTAAATCGTCATCCAGGCTCCGGGGTTGATAATGCTCGCTGATTGCCCGCCATACCGGTTCTGGCTCACCCAGCATCCGGGCATAAATCCCTCCCATTACCCCTTGCAATGAGGTGAATTCCTTCTCCCGCACAATCTGGGTCAACAGGTCCGCCTTGCACAACAGCGCCGCCCGGTCCAGTGCGCCGGCGTCAACACCACTAACAACCCCTGCCAGATACCGGCACAACTCCCTCAACCGCTGGGTCTTGTCATAATAACTGCCCAGCCCCTCAATCCACACCACCCGGCGTTCCGCCTCAACCAGGGGCTCCAGTCCGGTCTGTAAATCCGCCTGGACAAAGAACCGGGCATCACGCAGCCTTGACTCAATCGCCCGTTCATACCACATCCGCACATAATCTTTATCACAGCCGGGTGTATTGGTTACCACAACAAAATAAGGCAGTAAACGCCGGCTCCCGTCCTCCACCGAAAAGGCACGCTGATGCATCTTTAATGCGGTAATCAGCACCTCCCGGGGCAAATCGAGATAGTCCGGGTTAAAACCGCCGAGCACCGGCTCGGGAAACTCGGTAATGTTTACCGTCTCCTCAATCAGTTCCTCGTCCGGCACCACCGCGCCACCCACCGCCGCCACCAGTTCACCCATCCGCGCCAGCACCATCTCCCGGCGCCGCGCCGGCGCAACCACCACCCGATATTGATAAAGCACTTCCTCGTAACTCATCGGGTCTTCAATCACAATCGGACCGGCGGTCCAGTTCCGGTGCCCCAGTGTCCGGTTACCCGCCTTCAGTCCGGCAATCGCAAACTCCACCACCTCTTGACCCAGAAGGCACAGCACCCAGCGCACCGGCCGGGAAAACCGCAACCCGCTTTCATCCCAGCGCATCGTCTTCGGAAACGGCAGGGTGGTAATTATCTCACCTAGGCGTCCGGCAAGAAGCCGCCTGGTTGGCACCGCCGGCACCTCCTTCCGGACAAACACATACTCACCCTTATCGGTCTCCTTCACATAAATATCTGCCACATCCTTGCCCTGCGCCCGGGCAAAACCAATCGCGGTTGTTGTCGGCGAACCTTCGGCATCAAAACCCACCCTCTTTGGTGGACCCTGCACCTCCACCACCGTCGCCGGCTTCTCCTCAGGCACATCCCTTATCCGCACCGCCACCCGCCGCGGGGTAAAAAACACCTCAGCCGGGCCGGTATTCAGCCCTTCTTCGGCAAAAAGTTCAACCACCCGGCGTTGCAACTCCGCCGCAGTCGGCGCCACCACCGCCGGTGGTAACTCCTCGGTGCCAATCTCCAGTAAAAAACACCTCACGCAGGGATAATATTTACCCATCGGCAAATGTCAACAGATTCAACTTACCCGCGCCGCCTTCTGGCAGTTGACGCCGGCAATAACCAGGATTAAAATTACCTGATGACCGGTAATGCAACCCCGTCCACGACTCGTCGCCACTGGCAGCAACTAATCATCCTCCTTCTCCTGCTTGCCTGTGTATCGGAAACCACCCGGTTAAGGCGTCAACTCAACGACCCTGACCCCGGGAAGCGAGCAGATGCGGCAAAGCGGCTCGGCGAACTGAAAGACAAAAACTCCGTTCCCCTGCTTATTTCCCTTCTGGATGACTCTGAACCCGCGGTTCGGTTTGAAGCCGGACTGGCACTGGGCAAAATTGGTGACACCACGGCAATCACCCCGCTCTGGACCGCTGCCCGCAATGAAACACGAGAAGATGTCGCAACCGCCTTCACTAAAGCCCTGGCGGACATCGGACCACCGGCCGCTGACCCGCTCATCCACCGGTGAAGTTCACCCAGAACCGCGGTGCGCATCACCGCCTGTTATTACCTGGGCAGAATGCGACTCACCCGGGCGGTTGACCCGCTCATCCGCCGGCTTGACGACCCCGACCCCAATGTCCGGCGCGCCGCGATCTCTGCCCTGCGCCGCATCGGCGACCAGAAAGGCTTATCCGCCATCGCCAGCAAAATCTCCAGCATTGACCCGGTCACCCAGGAGGCAGCGGCAGCGGCATTAAGTGGTCAGGGCTATGAACAACAACTGGAAGACATCCGCACCCTCCTCCGCCACCTGGGAAGATAACACCACCGAAATGCAATAACAGGACTGAATACGATAATAACACCGGAACCGGCACGACAAGCCCCACCGGATACCTGAACGGAACTGGCATCGGCACCGAGCCAGAAATTACTCCTCTACCTGCCACCGGTTCAGACACCGGGACTGTCCCGGGGCTAGCCCCCTGACCAAACCTTAAATTTACTTAACCAATGCAACATCAGACAATTACAGAAAATTTCCGCAACAAAACCTGTTGCCTTTTATGTAACATTAAAATTCCCCTCTCAGAGAGGGGTATCGGCTTTGCCGACGGGGTGTTCATTTCCACCCACCACCAGCAAATTGTCCGGACAACGGATGCCTTTTGCCAATGGTTACCCATCATCTACCCTGGCTACCGCATCCTTGACTTTATTATAATAATTGTCTAAACTTAAAGACTGGACAATGAGCACGATTTCTCTCGTCCTGGTGGCGCTCACCGTCGTCCCGGCGCCGCCGGTTGTGCAGGGCGACCTGAAGATGAACCTGGACTATACATTGTATTCATTGCCGCAGGCGGAGATAAAACTGGAAATCGCCTACGAAATCCCCTATCTCAGTCTTGCCTTTCGCCGGGAGAGCACCGGCTTTACCGCCCGCTACCGGATTGCGCTCGAGGTCCGGAACAAAAAACGCCAGCTGGTGTTCGGTGATATGTGGACCCGCACCGTCTCGGTTCCTGAATACCAGTTCACGGTCAACCGCGACTCCACCATCCGGGAAGTTCTTACCCTGAACCTGCCCGGTGATGCGGAAAACGCCCGGGTGTTCGTATCAGACCTGCTCAGCGAACGCACCGCGCTCGCCCTCTTTCCGCTAAAAAGGGAAGACGGCTTTCTCATCCTGCGGCTGACCAGGTCGGGCAAAACCAACCCCACCCGCATCTATCACATCAACGACATCCTGGAAATCACCGCCCAGCCAGCGGTGGAAACATCCGCTGACACGGTCCGCTTCATCTTGAAAAAGGGCAACCGGGTGGTCACCGGCGCCGACATCCCGCTCGAGCGGTCGCCTGATGTCCGGCTTGCGCGCCTGGTGATCCCGGTCAGCGACTCAACCGGTGCCCCGCGCTTCTCCACCGGGGATTACACCGTTACCGCCACCCTGAAGGGCGCCGACAGCCTGAGGAGCAGAACCAGCATCAACTTCCGCATCGAACTCCCATTTTATTATGACGACAGCACCTGGACAACAAAGGTTGACCAGCTCCTCTACATCGCCACCTATGAAGAGATGCGCACGCTCAAACGCACCCCCCGCTCCGAGCGTCTGCCGGCATGGCAGAAGTTCTGGCAAGACAAAGACCCCAACCCCTCCACCGAAATCAACGAAAAGGAAGAAGAGTACTTCTCCCGCATTGAGTATGCGGAAAAACACTTTGCCAAGGGTGATAAGGGGTATCGCAGTGACCGGGCACGGATATATGTTCAGTATGGACCGCCGGACGAAATCGAGTCCCGACCATTCGCCATTGACCGTCCGGCGGAAGAAATCTGGTACTATTACCAGAACAACCGGACCTTTGTGTTTGTTGACCGATTTGGCTCGGGCGAGTTTGTCCTCGCCAGTCCAGGGAGGTATTAAATGTTATCAGCGTTTGCCCTGATCAGCGCCATCCTTACCGCCAGTCCATTACAGTTCTACCTGGACTGGTCGGCATTCCGGCACACCGCCGACTCCTGCCGCGTGGAATTCTATTACGGTGTGCCCTATGACCAGTTAACCTTCCAGCCCGTGGAAGGAGAACTCGTCGCCCTGTTTGATGTCACCCTGACCATGCAGGGACTAACCAGTCACTTTTCCGAAACCGGCACCATAAGAAAGCGCGCCCGTTTGCGGAGTTTTCAGGAGGCAATTACCAGCAAGCGTCTCTTTGTTGACCAGTTCAGTGTTATTGCACCCCCGGGGACTTACCACATCCAGGTCCAACTCACCGACACCTTAAACAGTGGCACAATCGTTGACACAATTACGGTCCCGGACCTCAGCCGCGGGCTCGGGCTCAGCTCCATCCAGCTCGCCGCTGGTTTAATCAAAGACACGCTCACCGGCCGGCTCGCCATCGTTCCCAACCCCCGGCACACCTTCCCGGTGACCGAGCATCTAAACCTGTATCTCTACTTTGAGGGTTACGGGCTGGTCCCGGACTCCACCAACTACGAAGTCCGCTATGCGCTCCTGAACCAGGCGACCGGTGACACCGTCATCTCCTCCTCCCCGATTGTCCGGCAGAAAACCGGCACCAGCACCGCGCTCACCCTGGAACTCGGGCTGGACAGCATCAAACCCGGCGATTATAAAATTGCCGTCCAGCTAACCGACCCCGGCGCCAATCAGACCGCATCGGCCGAACACCCGTTAACCATCGCCAGTGAAACACCCACACCCCCCACTCCCTCTCCGTTCACCCTCACCCTCTCACCACGGGAAGAGCGCTACTATCGGGAAATCCAGTTCCTCGCCACCCCGCGGGAACTCGCCTATTACAACAGCCTCTCCGACTCCGGCAAGACCGCCTATCTCGCCTGGTTCTGGTCAAGGCATAACCTCGGTGAATTTGTCCGGCGGATGGAGACTGCGGAATCCAGATTTAAAACCGCGCGCACCCCCGGCGTCAAAACTGACCGCGGCAGAATCTATGTCAAATACGGCGAACCTGACGCGGTGGAACGCAAGACGATGGAAATGGAAATCAAACCCCGTGAATACTGGTTCTACTACCAAGAAGGACTGACCTTCATCTTTGTCGACCTGCGCGGGGACGGCAACTACCGTCTGGTCTGGACCAACAGCCCTGACGAACCCGCCACCGGACTGGAAGGTCAGCTCACCCCGGAGGAAGAGAATCAGTTCCGTTAACCGGAGGAGTGATGGAAGGCAAGGAACCCTGCGCCCTGGTTGAATTCAACCCCTTCAAAACCGGCTGGTGTGCCCTGCCACCGGTTTCCGACTTCCGACCAGGAGAGATGGTGATCGTTGGCGACGAAGAAGGTGAAGACCTGGGCAGACTGGTCGCACTTGACCCCACCGGCTCCCATCCCACCGAAGGCACGGTCATCCGCCGCGCTACCGAGGCCGACCTCCAGCGCCGGGCAGAACTGGATCTCAAAGCCGTCCACACTCTGGAACTGTTTCGCCGGCTGCGCGACGAGTATCAACTGGATATGCAGGTAATCGGCGTCCACTGGCGGATTGACGGCAAGAAGGTATGTTTTTACTTTGTCTCGGACAAAAAGTTAAACTTCCGGATGTTTCACAAGGCACTGGCATCAGCCCTCAATGTCCGGGTGGCGATAAAACAGATCGGCGTCCGTGACCACGCCCGGCTTCTGGGTGGTATCGGACCCTGCGGCAGGATTATCTGCTGCCAGCAGTTTCTGAAGGAATTAAAAACCATTACATTAAGAATGGCACGACAGCAAAAACTATTTGTGGAACCGACAAAAATCTCCGGTCTCTGTGGCAAACTGCTCTGCTGTCTTGCCTATGAAGAAGAAGCCTATCGCTGGTTAATCGCCTGCCCCCATGTGGGCGACCGGGTAAAAACCCCGCATGGCACCGGCACGGTAACCGCGATCGACCCTCTGACGCATCAGCTCCGCGTCCGCTATGAAGAAGGCACGGAGGAAGATATCCCCCTGGAGGAGGTAACACTCAATGAATAAAACGATTGCGGAACTTGCCCGCAGTGAAGGACTGAAACCCGGCGAACTCGGACGACTCGTCAAAACCGGTCGTGTCGTCATCCTGAAGAACCGGAAACGAAAGATAAAGCCCCTGGCGGTGGGCGAAAAGACCCGGGTAAAAATCAACGCCAATATCGGCACCTCACCCGACCGTGCCGACCTGGAAATAGAACTGGAAAAACTCCGGGTTGCGATTGCCGCGGGTGCTGATACGGTAATGGACCTGTCGGTCGGCGGCGATGTGGACGAAATCCGCCGGGCAATCATTGCCGAGGCCACCGTCCCGGTCGGCACGGTGCCAATCTATCAGGTTGCAATTGATGTCCGCAAAAGAAAAATCTCCTTTCCGGAGGCAACGGTAAAGGACATCTTCCGTGGTATTGAAAAACACCTCGCCGACGGCGTGGACTTTATCACCGTTCACTGCGGGGTAACCCGAAAGAACATTCAGTCGCTGGGCAAGCGCTTGGGCGGTGTCGTCAGCCGGGGTGGTGTAATGATGATCGAGTGGATGCGCCACAACCAGAAGGAAAACCCGCTCTACGAACATTACGACGAACTGCTGGCAATGGCAAAAGATTACCATGCCACCCTGTCACTCGGTGACGGATTACGCCCCGGTGCCATCGCTGATGCCACCGATGAAGCGCAGGTCGCGGAACTTTTGACCATCGGCGAACTGGTGCAGCGCGCCCGTGCCGCCGGTGTGCAGGTAATGGTGGAAGGCCCGGGACATATACCCCTTGACCAGATTGAAGCCAACATCCGGCTGGAAAAGATGGTTTGTGATGGCGCACCCTTCTATGTCCTTGGTCCCCTGGTCACCGATGTTGCCTGTGGTTATGACCACATCACCGCCGCCATCGGTGGTGCGGTTGCCGCCTGGTTTGGCGCCGACTTCCTCTGCTATGTTACTCCGTCCGAGCACCTCGGTCTGCCCGATGTGGAAGATGTCCGGGAAGGGGTAATCGCCTCCCGTATCGCTGCCCACGCCGCGAATATCGCCCGCCGGCATCCGTTTGCCCGGCAGTGGGACAATCGCGTCTCCCGTTTCCGGGCGAATCTGCAATGGGGAAAAATGATCGCCGCCAGTATTGACCCGGTCCGGGCAAAATCGATTTTCGCCATCCAGCCCTCGCATACCGAAGGGGCATGCACAATGTGTGGCGAATTCTGTGCGGTCAAGAAAACAAAGGAAACAATTAAAGGAGACAACCTATGAACAAACCGAGATATAAACTTTACACCCCGGGACCGGTTGCGGTCCCCGCTGAATACCTGCGCGCGCTTAATACCAGCCTTGTCTATCACCGGGAAGAAAGTTTCGCCCGGTTACAGGAATCGGTAATGAAAGGGCTCGCCAAGGTGTTCCTCACCAGCCAGCCGGTATATGTGCTCACCTCATCCGGGACCGGTGCGATGGAAACCGCGGTTGTCAATCTTATCAATCCTGGCGACCGGGTGGTCGTCGCCCATAGCGGTAAATTTGGTGAGCGGTGGCGGGAAATGGTAATCAGGTTTGGCGGCTATGTTGACGACCTCTCCCGCCCCTATGGCGAATCAATCCCGCCAGAAGAACTGGAAAGAAAATTGAAAAGTAACGATGCCGCCCGCTATGTATTCACCACCCTTACTGAAACATCCACCGGCGCGCTCAACGATATTAGGGCGTTTGGCGAAATCACCTACCGACTCAATCGCATCCTGATTGTTGACGCCATTGCCGGACTTGGCGTGGACGAACTACAGATGGACGCCTGGCATATTGATGTGGTCGTTGCCGGCTCCCAGAAAGGTCTGGCAGTGCCCCCCGGACTTGCCTTCATTGCCCTGAGCCCACGTGCCTGGGAGCAGGTGGAAAAATGTAAAAACGCCCGCTACTACTTTGACCTGCGCCAATACCGACGCTTTGCCGAAAAAGGCCAGACACCCTGGACACCGGCAATCTCCATCTATTATGCCCTGGACCTGGCATTAAAGAAATTTAACCGCCGGGATATAAAAAAGCAGTGGCAGGAGAAAGCCACCCTTGCCCGCTATACCCGGGAACAGGTGGTCAAAATGGGTCTCACCACCTTTCCCCAGCACCCGGCAAACGCCCTCACCGTCATTAAAATGCCCGAAGGGGTGGATGGCACTAAAATTGTTGAACTCTGCAAAAAGCAATACGGTATCCTCCTGGCAAATGGACAAGGGGAGATGCGTGGCAAGGTGGTGCGAATCGGACATATGGCACCGATGACAAAAACCGAACTCAATGGCATCCTCGCCAGGTTCTATCAGGCATATAAGAAGGTCGCCGGCACCAACGCGAGGAAAATGTAAAAGTCGCACCAGTTAACTTGTTTATAAGTAATAAGTTAACCACCGCCATCCTTTGCATCGCCTTTAACCCGAACTCCCCTCAATTAGCTTAATGTATTATAATTAATTATAAAACCAGGAGTTAAAACCTAAAACCTCAAGGTTTTCCCCGGTATAGGTTTTGCAAGTTAGATTAATAGATTGACCTGTTAGGTGCCGGCATTGGCGTCCCCACAAAAATTGCCGGCGCCGCAGAAAGGGGGAAGGAAAAATGAAAAGAAGAGGCGTGCGTCCCTCAATTTTAACCATCGTCGGTTTATTGATAATAACTCTGGGCTGGGCAGCAAGCGCTGGCCTTACCCTGAATGAGTTGCTTATTCCTGTTCTCGGGGTTGTTACCGGCTTAACCGCGCTTACCGCGCTGGTCAGCAGTGGCCCAAACGCCCTCTTATAAAGACGGCTCCACCTCAAGCCACCCGGAAACTGCTAATCCTCTTCACCAGGCAAACGGAATCTGGTCATCAGCCGGAGAAAGACGCCAAGGTAATTAAGAAACGAGACAACTATTAAAACCAGAACCGTGTAATTAACGAACTCTCGAAACCTATCTATGTTCAGAATCACACCGGACAAAAACCCGTTACCACCGTCGCTTTTGAGAGTATAAAAAAGAATCAGCAAGGCAAAGGCGCAACCGGTAATCTTGCCCACCACATCAGAAGAAACAAAAGACCCCCGCACCTTCATTAATACCGCACTGCCGGCAAGAATCAAGAGGTCCCGGACAATCACCGCACCGGCAAGGTATAAAGGCAACCCGCTGAGAAAAGCCAGGGAAATCAACACCGACCCTACCCACACCTTGTCCACGAGATGGTCCAGCACCCGACCGGTATCTGACACCTGGTTTAACCTTCGCGCCAGATAACCATCAAGAGCATCGGTCGACCAGGAAACAAGCATCAGCGCCACCGCGACCAGTGCCTGACGCCGGAAGAGAAAGAACAAAACCAGAGGAAGCAAAAACAGCCGTGAAAGCGAAAGTAAATTGGGAATGGTAATAATGTTTCTGTCCCCGCGGGGTGCAACCCTTTTATCCGCCGCTACCTTTGGCTCCCGGACCATTTCAATTTACTCCGCAGAATCTCAAAATAACTCTTGCCCCTGGGCACGACCAGCCGCACCCGGAAGTCCACCGGCTTGACCATTAGTCTTTCTTTTATCAGGAACCCCCAGCGCTGCTGTCCATCCACGGTAACGAACGCCTGCTCCGCCTTGCCAGTCAGTTCAATCTCAATCACTCCATCTCCTGGTAGCACAATCGGACGGGCAGCAAGCGCATGCGGACAGAGCGGAGTAACAATCACCGCCCGCATCGTTGGATATACCACCGGACCTCCGGCAGCCAGCGAATAGGCGGTCGAGCCTGTAGGAGTAGCCACAACCAGTCCGTCGCCGGCAAACTTATTCACAAATTTCCCCTCCCATTTTACCGCCACCTCAATCACCCGGTTCACCGTGCCCATATTTACCGCACAATCATTAAAGGCATAGCCCGTCCGTAGCCTGCCATTCGCCCGCACCAGTTGACATTCCAGGAGCATCCGCCCCTCCTCCTGATGTATTCCCCGCTCAAAACTCACAATCCCCGCCCGAGCCTCGTGAGTGGCAAACTCGGTAAGAAAACCCAGTCCGCCCAGATTAACCCCCATCACCGGAATTTCCTTTTCACCCACCATCCTTACCGCGCGCAGCAGGGTGCCATCACCCCCCAGGGCGACAACCAGGTCTGCCTTTCTAATCCAGTTTATTCCCCAATTGGTAGTCAACCCGACACACTCCCGGGGTGGCTGCTCGGCAAAAAATAACCGGTGTCCCCTTTTTTTCAGCCACCTGCTCAGCCCGACAACAAACCTTCTGGCTAAACGCTTCTCCCAGTTTACCACCAGCCCTATTGCCAGACCGGTCGCCGGTGTCCCGGTCACCTTCATTTTACCTGCCATTAGCGCACCTCCGGTTTTGCCAGAAAACATAACGAACATAACCAGCAAAGTCCTTTTCAATCTCCGCTCCTGGTAGCCGCGTCCGAACAAAGCCCTCCTGGGTATGGTCAACCTCCAGCGCCAGCAGCCCCCCTGGTTTCAGAAACCCTGGGCCATAACTCAACAGCATCTCCACCACCGCGGTTCCACCAGGACCGCCATCAACACTCAACCGTGGTTCATAGTCCCGCACCCTGCGGTCAATCAACCCCAGCCGTTCCCGGGGAATATAAGGGGGATTGGCGATTAAGATGTCCAGTTTCCCGCGCAAAAAATCAAGCCTGTCATCAGTAAGCGTCTCCAGGCAGATGGTGCGCACCCGGCTCTGGAGTTGATGGCGCCGGATATTTCTTCGTGCCACCGCAAGCGCAGCAGGAGAAATGTCAACCGCCCACACCGCAGCGGTGGAAAACATCCGCGCCAGCGCAATCGCGATACATCCGGAACCGGTTCCGTAATCCAGTATAAGCCGCGGTGACCTGACCCGCACGCTTGCCCGCAACACCAACTCCTCGGTTTCGGGTCGCGGAATAAAAACCCGCTCGTCAACATGGACCGCAAAATCCAGAAACGGCGCCTGCTGCACCAGGTATTGAACCGGCACACCCCGATGAGCCTGCCGCACCATCCACCAGAATCGCTCTGCCTGTCTCTTGTTTATCTTTCGGGAACGAGTATAAATCTCATGCCGATACCAGCCGGTAATCCCCAGAAGCAAAAACTCCGCTTCCTCCCGGGAAAGCAACTCACCGGCGCGCCGCACCAGCCCACCGGGGTCCAGCGACTCTTTAGAAAGCGCTACTGTGTCCGCAGATGCCGGGATGTCCGTTGCAACTCCCTGTCCCCTTTCAGATAGGGGCGCCGGCGATAGCCGGCGGAGCAGCTTCTGCCCCGATGGTCGTGCCGCGCTCACAATGCCGCCTCTGCCTTCTCCAGCGCCTCAAACAACGGGTCCAGTTCTCCATCCAGCACCGCCTCAAGGTTGTGCAGGGAAAAGCCAATCCGGTGGTCGGTAACCCGGTTCTGGGGAAAGTTATAGGTGCGAATCTTCTCGCTTCTCTCACCGGTGCCAATCTGCTTTCGCCGGGTTTCGGTTGTCCGTTTCATCTCCTCCTGACGACGCAGTTCACCAATCCTTGCCAGGAGCACCTTCATCGCCTTCATCCGGTTTCTCGCCTGAGAACGCTCATCCTGACACACCACGGTAATCCCGGTCGGAATATGGGTCAACCGCACCGCGGAACTCACCTTGTTCACATTCTGGCCACCATGTCCGCCCGCCCGAAAGGTTTCCATTTTTATCTCATCGGGATGCACCTTTAACTCCGACTCCTCCTCTTCCGGCAAAACCGCCACTGTGACCGTTGAGGTGTGAATCCTGCCCGACGCCTCGGTTTCCGGCACCCGCTGCACTCGATGCACCCCGCTTTCAAACCGGAAAAAACGATAGGGCATTTCCCCCTCAACCGAAAAGATAATCTCCTTGAACCCCTTCAACTCACTCGGACGCGCGGACAGCACCTCCACCTTTAACCCGTGCCGTTCCGCATAGCGGGAATACATCCGGAACAGGTCGCCGGCAAACAGCGCCGCCTCCTCACCACCGGCGGCTGCCCGCACCTCAACAATACACCCCTTCTCCCACTCCGCTGGCTTGGGCTGCAGCGCCTCATCCAATTCCGCCTCCAGCCGCGCCATTTCATCCTTCAGCCGCGCCAGCTCCGCCTCGGCAAGTTCCCGCAACTCCCGCTCCACCGCACTTCGCATCAACTCCTCAGCGCCCTGGCGCTCCTTCTCCAGCCGCTCATACTCGGCAAACCGATTCAGAATCGCATTCAACCGGCTCAACTCCTTGTTCAGCGCCTGCAAACGGGACACATCCGCCATCACCGCCGGTGTGGCAAGCAAATTCTCCAGTTCCGCCCGGCGCTGCCGGAGTTTTTCAATTTTAAAGTTTAATTTCTCAACACCCAGAGCCATAACCGGTTATCCTGAAAAAACTAATGCCCCCTGCCCGGAACCGCGGTGATAAAAGCAGATACCAGCCTGTGACCACAACTCACATCCTATTATTATCGCTAATCATCATTTTGTCAACAAATACACCAGGGTCCCGGCGCTGACATCAACCGCGTCCCCGGCAATCGCTCCTCTAACCACACCTGCCCGTTTATCCCAGCCCGCCCCGCGCCAGCCGGTGCGACGGGCAACTGTCACCCGCACCTGTCACCCTTTAGCCACGATAGTGCCTGTCCGCCCTCCTGCGCATCCCGCACCACCACCCATCAGAAAGACAGGTACCGGGTCTGCCACCCCTACTGCCCCGGGGACTAGCCCTGGACAAAATCGTCATTTAATTTAACTCACGACAACACGAAAGTTATGCCAGATTTTCCTGGAATCAGCCTGTTGTCTTTATGTAAACTTAGCAACCGAACGCAACGCCCATCAACCTGGAGCCGGATGCCGGCTTGTCCGGCATCGCTGCGACCCGCCCGCCTTTCATCTCCGGCAACGCCTTATTTCACTTGACATTAAACTCTTATCTTCTATAATAACCTGACAGCAGGCGGTAGGCTGGCGTGCTGCTACCAACACCTGCTGGTGCAGCGGGTGCTGCGGTTTAGGGACCGATGCACCCCGGGTTATTTTTAGTAATAGGTAAAAAAGCCGAACATTAAGGAGGCTAAGATGAAAAAAATCGTGACCTGCCTGTTGGTAATTGTGTTAGCCGGATTTGCCGACACCCTCCTCATTCAAACATTTGACTCGCCCTGGACCCCTCAGTCACCACCACCGGGGTGGCGCATCATCTATGATACGCTCAACCCGCAAAACTATGCTGACTGGCACCGGGAACCAGCAAACGCTGCACCCTGGGTCGACCACCCCACACCCTATGCCGCGCTTTTCTGGCAACTCAACCAGAATCAAACCCCGGACATCTTCATCTCGCCGGTAATCAACTGCGCCAACTTCCGCAACATTGTCCTTATCTGCAGCACCTACTTCTCCCACAAAATCTCCACCTCTTATACTGCAGAAATCCGCTACTCGATTGACGGTGGCGTCACCTTTCCTTACCTGTTACGCTCCTATTACGGTGAAAATGTCGGTCCAGGAATTATGGAATCATTTGACCTGCCTGCAGCAGCCCGCCGCGACAGCGTGGTTATCGCCTGGATTTTCCAGGGTGACCTGTTTAACATCAACTGGTGGATGTTTGACGATGTCGTGGTTACCGGCGAATCAATTCGGCCCTATGACATTCAGTGCCGCCGGATTATCAGCCCCGAGTATCACGAACTCCCTGGTAACCTTACCCCTCAGGCAAGGTTCCGGAATATCGGACTCAACGACCAGTTTAACATTCCGGTATTCTGCGAACTGTTTGATAGTCTGGGTAACTCCCTTTACACCTGGACCGATACTATTGACACACTCCTGGCGCTGGTTGGCGAACGGGTGTCCTTCTTTGATTCAACCACCTTTCCGTTAACCACCGGCAATTACTCTATCCGCTTCTGGTGTGCCGCCGACTCTGATTACAACCGCGCCAACGACACCCTCTACCGTAACTTTGTTGTTTCCTCGCTGGAAGAACTGGTAAACGACAACGGCACCCCGGCAGGTTACCGCAGCTGGCCGGTCGGTCACTACGGCTGGGGCGCCAAGTTCTCCGCACCCGGACCGGTATTTATTGAATCACTCAAGGTCTATCTCAACGCACCGGCGAACCCCACCTACGCCCGCTACCAGCTGGGTATCGCCCTTGACCAGGGAACCGGCATGCCCGGTCCATTAATCTTCAAAACTCCGGTCCTCTATGCCAGCCCTGGTAATCAGTGGAACTCGGTATTCATCGCTGACACCGGCAGGCAAATTCCCGTAACCGGTGACTTCTATGTATTTTATCTCCAGGTCGGCGAACCACCGGAATGTCCGCAACTCGCCCACGACAACAACCTAAACTATCCAAACAACTACTGGACCTACTATCCGGACGGTACGATGCTGCCCCAAACACCACCGGGCGACCTGATGTTGCGGGTGATCGTCAATCATGACCCCATCACCCCGGCCGGCCGTGATGCCCGGGTAACATTTATTGAAAAACCGCTCTATGAGTTTATCCAGCGCCCGTTTGACGCTCCATGCCCGATTATCGCCCACATCGAAAACTTTGGGACCGACACCCTTTACACCTTTGCTGTTCGCTGTTCGGTCATCGACCTGTCCGGCAGTGTCCTTTACACCGACAACGCCACCATCGCCCAGCTTGACCCCGGTCAAACCATCCCGGTAAATTTCAACACCTGGGTTCCGCTCCGCTCCCTCCCCTGCTCAGTTATTGTCCATCTTGACCTCTCCACCAGTCCGACACCGGACCAGGTGCCCAACAACGACCACTGCCGGTTTGGCTTTGATGTTATCAAGGGTGCCTATACCGGCCGCAGTTCAAATGGCTATGCCTGGATTGACTCCGACACCCTCGGCGGTCCGGTCTACTCCTGGATTGATACCACCGGTGCTGCAGTTGCCATTCAACGCGAAGATGACTACCGCATCTATGTGCCCATCGGGTTTAACTTTCCGTTCTCGGATACCACCTACAACAACTGCTATGTCTGCACCAACGGCTGGCTCTCGCTCGGCTACGACCCGCACACCACCGCCCCACTACCCCGTCGCATCCCCGCCGAAAGCCTGCCCAACGCCGGCATCTTCCCCTGGTGGGACGACCTGACCCTGGGTTCAACCGGCAAGGTCTACTATAAGACCATCGGTACCGAGCCCAATCGTAAATTTGTCGTCATCTGGCACAATGTCAACCGCAAAAACACCGACACCACCGACCTTTTGACATTTGAAGCCATCCTGAACGAAAACGGCACAGTCGTGTTCCAGTATCAGGATGTCACCACCGGTGACTTAAATTACGACAGCGGCAAAAACATCTCAATCGGCATTGAAAATGCGGACGGTAGCGATGGCGTCAATTACCTCTACTCCCTGCCCCCGCTCTCCACCGCCACCAACGACCCGCAGAACCGGCTCACCAGCGGACGGGCGATAAAACTCTTCCGGGAGTTCCGTGACGCCGCTGCCCTGGACATCGTTACCCCGGGAGACTACACCTTCCCGGACCCAATCTATCCGCAGGTCAAAATCCAGAACTACGGCACCGTTGGCGATTCAATTATGACCTTCCTGCGTATCACGCCGGGGGACTACTTTGATTCCCTTCTGGTAATTGGTGTCGCACCGGGTGCAGAAACGACTGTCACCTTCCCGACCCTCTGGTCCGGACGGGGCACATTTACCGCGGTCTGCTCCACCGCAATGGCCGGCGACATCAACCCCGGTAACGATGTTTTCAGCAAAGTTTTCATCGCCTCACCCTGGGTGCGCCGGGAAGACATCCCGCTTGGACCCGCCCGGCGCAAGGTGAAAAACGCCGCACTCGTCTACGCGCCATCAACAAACAAACTCTACGCGCTCAAAGGCGGTAATACCAACGAATTTTATGTCTACGACATCGCCACTGACTCCTGGGACTCGCTCCCGAGCATGCCCATTGACCCGTCTGGCAAAAAGGCAAAGGAAGGCTGCGACCTCACCTATGACCCGTTCCGTGGCACCCAGGGAACCATCTGGGCAATCAAAGGTGGCGGCACTCCGGACTTCTATGCCTTTGACATCGCCTCCAGCACCTGGCAGGCAAAACGTCCGGTTACTGTCCGGGGATTCTCATTCCGGTGGCCCAAGGCAGGTGGCTGTATTACCTATGTCCCGACCCACGGTCCAGAAGGTGCGGTTTACTGTGCACCGGGCAACAACAGTTTTGTGTTCCTCCGCTACGACATTGACGCTGACACCTGGGCGCGCTGCCCGGATGTGCCCTTTAACCCCCTGCGGCGTCGTGCCTGCCGTTATGGCACCGATATGGTCTATGACGGTGATAGCATCATCTACCTGTTGAAAGGAAACAACACCACCGAGGTCTGGAAATACTCTACCGCCTTTGACTCCTGGCAACAGACCACGCTTGACCAGGTAAGCCTGATCGGTCCCCGCAACCGGCGCGTAAAGGCCGGCGGTACCATTACCATATTAAACAACAACCTGTTTGTCCTGAAAGGTGGTAATACCCAGGAGTTCTGGAGCTATCCAATCGGCGTGCGCGACTCCTGGTCACAGCGCACCGATATCCCGATAGCAATGACTGGCAAGCGCACCAAGGTAAAACGGGGCGCTGCTCTTGCTGCCACCAGCTCGGCGATATTCTGCCTCAAGGGCTCCTATGTGTATGAATTCTGGGAATATCGTCCCCAGAGCGACACACTGGGCAACCTGTTCGCATCCGAAGCCGCTCCTTCCCGGCAGGGTGTAATGGCAGAAAGGATAACTCCGGCAACCCTGAACCTGGAGATATTCCCGAATCCGGTTGCCCGCACCAGTCCGGTTATCCATTACCAGTTACCAGCGTCTGGGCGGGTCCGCATCAACATCTACGACATCACCGGCGCCCTGGTCTATCCGCTGGTCGACGGCACAAAACCGGCTGGCAGGCACGCAATAAACTGGAATCGCAACACCATCAAAGGAACGCTCGCCGCGCCCGGTGTCTACTTCGTCAAAATGGAGACCGCAAACGGCAAACTGGCACGGAAGTTGATTATCCAGGATTAAATAAGTCCGTTATCCCAAGCGACAGGGGGGCAAAATGCCCCCCTGTTTTATTAAAATCGGAACCAGAGATATATCGCCAGAATAAGCAAAACCACCACAAAGGTGGTAACCGCAAATGAAATACCAAAAGTTATCGAGGCAAAACCGAGATTTAAGGTGAAGGTAGGAATACCCACCTGTACTGACTTAAAGAAAAAATCCCGCACCGGACCAGCGGGAAAAAGTCCGGAAAGAAAATAAGAAAGAATACAGCCGGCAATCCCGGCAACAACCAGGGCGATAACCAGAAGCCCGATCGAACGTCCGCCCGTCCTGGTGCCTCGACTTTTCATCATTCACCTGCCTGCTCTGGCGCTAATATACCACCCTCCAGTCAACAATCAAGTAATGCCGATACTGGCAGTTGCACCCTGCCGCCTTAGCCTCACCAGCCGGGCAATAAGCCCGATGGCGGTGCCGGTCACCACACCCAGCAAAGTCAGAACCGGCAGAAACACCCATAACCGCGGGTCCGGGACCAGAAAGTAGCGGGCAACAAACAACTGACCGATATTATGAAACACCCCGCCAGCGCAACTGATGCCGACAACGCTCACCCAGCCCTTTGCCAGCACCCGGGTTAAAACCATCGCTGCCAGTGCCATCCCGCCGCCAATCAAGGCAAAAAAGAAAAACGGGGTGAGAAATCTACCGGAAAGGATTGAACCCAGGATAAGTTTTAGAATAAACACCAGAACCGCACCACCCACCCCGACCTCATCCAGCGCCAGAACCACCGCCACATTGGCAATCCCCAACCGCAACCACGGTATCGGCATCGGCAAATAGTTCTCCACGGTATAAAGACCTATCGCCAGGGCACTGTAAACCGCAATCCTTATCTCGCTACCTGGTGACCGCATCAAAGGCACCACCTGTTATCCGCACTATCACCCGATTCGGAGCACAAGCAATCATCTGCCCGCCATAACCTATCCAGCCCATCCGTACACAAATCTTATCATGACATTCCGAATCTCTCACCCGCACCCGCCGCGACTTCACCTCCACCGTGGTCTTGCCGACCGGACCGAACACCACAAGCACCGTATCCCGGCTCAAGGGAATCATCTCAACCTGCCGGGATGATTGAATCACGCAAAATCGGGCAGGTGCTGGTTTCCGCCACAAAAGCACACCTGACCCGACACCCACCACAAGAAAAAAGATAATCAATATGACATCGGTAATGGTAACCAGCCTAGATTTCACAGCACCAGCTCCGCCTTCCGCCCGCAGCGCTGACAGTTGCCATCTTTTATTCCCACCACCCGCCCCTGATAACCGCTTCTTTCCACCAGGAGATTACCGCAACCCGGACAGAATGTGTCCCGGTAATGCTCATCAACCATCGCATTACCCAAATACACATAATCCAGTTTCCTTTTAGCAACCTCTGCCGCCCGCACCAGGGTCCGGATTGGTGTCGCCGGTCTATCCTCTCGGTAACGGGGAAAGTAACGGGAAAAGTGCAAAACAGTATCCCGGCCCAATCCGGCAACAAAATCGGTCAACTCCTCAATCTCCTCCTCGGTATCATTCATTCCGGGAATCAACAGAGTGGTTAACTCAATATGGCAGGACCGCCGGGCAACCCTGATTGTCTTTAGCACCGCATCCAGGTCACCCCTGATATAGTCCCGGTAAAAATCCCTTTTAATTGACTTCAGGTCAATGTTCATCGCATCAATCAGCGGTAGCAACTCCTGCAACGGCTCCGGATTAATCATCCCGTTGGTAACAAGCACATTTTTTATCCCGGCGGCGTGCATCACCCTGCCGGCATCCAGCAGATATTCAAACCAGACCAGGGGCTCGGTATAGGTGTAGGCGATAAGATTCACACCGGCGCGCTGAACCAGTTGCAAAAGTTCTTCGGGCGCGACAAAACGACCGCTCATCACCTCCTGGGATATCTCCCAGTTCTGACAGAATGGACAGGAAAGGTTACAACCGTAAGTGGCGATGGAGAAAATCTCTACCCCGGGATAAAAATGGTATAAAGGCTTCTTCTCTATCGGGTCAACCGCCATTGACACCACCTCGCCATAATTCACCGCCACCAATTTCCCATCAATGTTTTTCCTGCCCAGACATTTTCCTCGCTTACCCGGGGCGATAAGACAGCGGTTAGGACAGAGCAGGCACCTTACCCGGTCACCCGCCACCTGATAATATCTTGCGGGAAAGTTCACTTTGTCCTCCCCGTCTCCTGCATCACCAGCGAATCACCCTGGACAAAAAACAGCACCCCAACCAGCCCCTGCCTCTCCAGCCACTCCCTGCCTTTCTCTCCCATCACAAAAACTGCGGTTGAGTAGGCATCTGCCTCCAGCGCGGTCGGCGCCACCACCGTCACCGCAACAACGCCATCTGCCGGATAACCGGTTTGCGGATTAATAATATGACAGAACCGTCTCCCGTTGGCAACAAAGAAGCGCTCATAATCACCGGATGTTGCCACCGCCTCTTCCTGTAACTCCAGAATCCGCATCACACCCTCACTCCGGGGATGCTGAACACCAATCCGCCAGCACCGTTTACCAAACACCCGGATATCACCACCGGCATCAACCAGCCCCGCCACCATACCCATTTCCTTTAAAATCGCCACCGCCCGGTCCACCGCCCAGCCCACCGCCACACCACCCAGGTCAATATTCACCCCTTTACCCAGGATAACCGTATCACCCTTAACCTGCACCTTTTGATAATCAACCACGGCAAGTAAACTCTCCACCGCAGCACTTTCCGGCACCCGGTAATTGCCATCATAAAAACCCCATAACCTTAACAGCGGCGCCACGGTGATATCAAACGCACCATCGGTCTTCACCGCAATCTCCTGCGCCCTGACGAGCAAATCTTTTGTCTCCGCAGTAACCACCATCCTGCCTGCCCGATTCAAGCGCGCCACCTCACTTTTTTCCAGAAAACTTGACCACAGGGTATCCAGCCGGTGCAGTTCCGCAAACGCCTGCCGGACCGCCTGATTCACCGCTGCCGAGTCCCTGCCACCTGCCCGAATCCGGATATAACTCCCGAAACCCATCTCGGTCTGATCCAGTTCATATAACCCCTGCCCGCAGGAGAGCATCAAAATAATCCCGAACCAGACAAATCTTCTCATCTGCCAATCATAAATCAAAGACAGCCAAGGTCAAGCCTGTATAAATATGTTGCACCCGGAGATTTTTAAGTTATCATAATTCTTCTTATGCTCCAGCCCAGCCGGCTTCTTACGCCCGCACCAAAAAACCCGTCCCCGAAAAAGAACCGCTGGCGCTATCTCATAATGGCCTTACTTATCACCCCTGTCCTGTTCACACTATTCTTTCTTCTTTCCCGCCGGCATCACCCGGTCGCACCGGTGCCCGCTGAAACTTCAGTTGTTGTCACAACAAAAAGTTTTGTCGTCCAGCCCGGCGAGATTATGCCCTGGGTGTTAAATCGGACTGGTGTCCCGGGACCGCTTGCCGACCGGATAATTGCCGCGCTGCGGGACTCTGGCTTCAACTTCCGGCTGATGCGCCCTGGTGACAGCCTCATCCTCTTCTATCGCCAGGACACCATCTTCCGCCTGCAGTACTGGCGGAACTACGACACCATCTATCAGATTGACCTGGACTCAATCGGCGCCTCGGTTGCGCTTGTCAGCCCGGACATCACCCTTGTCCCGTCATTAATAGCCGGCGCGATTCAAACCTCACTCTATCAGTCTATGATTGAACTGGGCGAGAAGCCCGCCCTGATCGCCAGTTATACCGAAATCTTTGACTGGGAAATAGACTTCTTTTCCGAAACCCAGCCCGGTGACTCCTTCTTCATCCTGGTGGCGCGCAAATATCTGGACTCAACACCGGTAGGCTATGGCCCGATCATCGCCGCCCGTTACAAAGGTCTGGTTGGCGACTTCACCGCCTTTCGCTTTACCGACTCCGAAGGCAGAATCGATTATTACAATCCGGCAGGGCAGTCAATGCGCAAAACATTTCTTAAATCGCCCCTCCGCTTCTCCCGGATATCATCGTTCTTCGGTCGGCGGTTCCATCCCATCCGCCGGGTTGTGGCACAACACCAGGGTATTGACTATGCTGCGCCCAAAGGCACACCGGTCTCCTGTGTTGCTGACGGTCGGGTGATATTTGCGGGCTGGTCCGGTGGCTATGGACGCCTGGTCCAGGTCGGGCACAGCCAGGGGTATGAAACCCGCTACGGCCATCTGAGCGCATTCGGCAAAGGTGTTAAGACCGGTGCCCCGGTTACCCAGGGACAGATAATCGGCTATGTCGGCTCAACCGGCCTTTCCACCGGTCCTCATCTCCATTATGAGGTGCGCAAACTCGGTGCACCGGTGAACCCGTTACGTCTTAATCCGCCCCGATTGTCCGCGGTCCGGCTTGCCGACCTGCCCCGCTTTCAGGCGCTGCGCGACAGCCTTATGCCGTTTTTGCAATCCCCGCCGCCAGCACCAGCCCCATAACCTCCCTTGCACCCGCCTCCAGCAGCACCGTTCCCGCCGCAGATATTGTCGCACCGGTGGTCATCACATCATCCACCAGAACCAGCCGCCTGCCCGCGACCTCAATGCCGGCTCTCAACCCGAAGGCATCGCCCACATTGTCCAACCGCTCCTTTTCACTCCTCATCTCGGTCTGGCTGGGTGTATTTTTCCGGCGCACCAACGGGTCAATCAACTCCATTCCGCTCAGCCGGCTTACCTCCTGTGCCAGAAGGAACGCCTGATTGTAACCCCTTTCCCGCAACCTTGCTGGATGCAACGGCACCGCACAGACGGCATCAGCCGCGCGCAACTCGGTATCCTGCGCCAACAACAGCGCCAGCGCCCTGCCCAGGACCGGCACCAGCGCGGTTTTCTTCTCGTATTTCAGGGCATGAATCAAACCGACAAAGGGCGCACCATAAACACCAACCGCCCGCACCCGGCTCAGGGCAAAAGGCAGTTTACATCTGCCGCACACGCCGCGCTCCGGCAGACACGGACGCCCGCATTTCCCGCACACATCCAGTTCACTGGTAAACAGAAGCAGCCGGCAGGAGTCGCAGATAAAACCGGATTCTATTTCAGTATCACATCCGTAGCAGATGGGCGGAAAAAGAAGGTCCGCCAGCGCCTGAAAGAGGAATTTTACCCTGGCTAACAAATTAGCCTCCTTCACCCCGGGGCGCCCTTTTACTTACGCCGGAGAAATATCAAAAGCAATGCCAGTCCAAACAGCGTCAGCACCAGGGCAACAACCTGATTGCCCCAGAAGTTCGCCGCATCCTCATAATAACGGACAAAATCAATCCCGAACCGAAAAAGGGAGTAAAGGATAAGGATAATCGCAAACAAAACGCCCGGCTTCAGCCGGCGTCGCTCCAAGAGCAATGCCACGCCGAATAGAACAAACCCGGCAATTGAAGAGTACAGCTGGGTCGGGTGAATCGCCTGGTGCGGAAACTGTGCACCCGCGGCTGAATGCGGCGGGAAAATCACCCCGACGCAGGAGTCGGTCGGCTTACCAAAACAGCAACCGTTCAGAAAACAGCCAATCCGGGTAAACCCTTCACCCAGGACAAGCGCCGGCGCCACCGCATCCAGCAGGGGCAAAAGTGGCAGACGGTTCAACCACACAAACAAAAGCCCGGCGATAAACGCGGCAAGAAACCCACCGTAAAACATCAAACCAGAAAGCCCGGGTGGATTGCCCCAGAACTTAATAATATCAATCAGATTGTAACGAAACTCCTCCCAGTGAAACGCCACATAAAAAAATCTGGAACCCAGAACCACCGCCACCAGGACCCACAGCGCCAGGTCGCCAACCTTCTTCGGGTCAATCCCTGCCTTCCTTGCCCGGCGCTCCACCAGCCAGATACCAAGGACAAACGAGATAAAAAGCATTACCCCGTAGGAGTAAAGCTGAAAATTCCCGATACGCAAAATCACCGGCAACATCGGACAATTCTAAATTCCCACCGCCACCTGTCAAGGAAACAAACCGGTCGCCACCGAACGGTCTTACCCGCACGGGACGAATAGAAACGGTAGAGTACTTGTGACATTTTTAAGGTTACACTATGGAAGTTTCAATTCACAATAAAATGTTTCTTCTGGTGTATCTAAGAGGGCAATAGCAGCCACACCCGATTTGATTTTCCTTAAAAGATAATACCTTACCGTTTTGTTTTTAAACTGGGATGGCAGAATGAATTTTCTTGTTCCATTCCCAGTGCGGGGCTTCTTATAAAGAACAAACTGCCCCGCCTCGGCAACTATGGCGTAACAAGAATCACCCACAAAAAGAAAGTCAACGACGCGCCGTTTGAAATTACTGTTAAATGTCTCAATGAGATGATGCAACGGGGCTTTTGACGAGTCTATCGTAAGATTTACCAGTGAGGGAATGTCGAATAGCGTAACCGAATCTTGCAGGATAAAATCGCTGTCGTATATGTAGATTTTCCCTGAGTATCTATCGGTTGTTAAAAAACACTTATTCTCAAATTTAACAAATCCGTCTGAGACAACATAGCCCAGTTTTAGACGCTCAAACAGTTTGCCCAGTGTCCCGAAAAAGCGCATAAAGCTGCCTGTGGTATCAAAAACTACAAACTGATAAACATCATGTTGATAGAACTCATCAGTAAAGGGATTTTCCTCGGGGGGTGTCATCTCTTCGTTAAGCATCTCCGAACCGTAAGGCCACCCTTTCCGAAATGGTGTAAAGATTAAACCCTCATCGGGAATAAGGGAAGCACTGGTGTGGTCAAAACCACCTCTGAAATTGTCCGGCAACTTACCCAAAGAGAAACAATTTAATGGCTCATTGGAAAAGATACTCTTTCTAACGATAACCGGTTTATTATAATAACTAACTGTTGTATCTTCCCCAATCGCTTCAATCACCATCTCGGGTAACGAGGCGGCAATCCAGAGAGTTGTATCGTCAGAAAACTGGTGGTTAAAGTACATTGCATTGATGAGGTTCATCTGTTTTAACATTAGCCTTATTTCTCCTGGTAGATTTAAAAACAGCCTTTCTTCGGTCGAATCGGGATAGAGGACGTTTATCAGTCTGCCAGTAACCAGGTCAAAAATGTAGATATAGCAGGTCATATCGTCCATTAACGCCAAGCAAGTACCTGAAGGGTTGACAGTTAAGTAATGGGTTGTTGATAGGGGATATTCTTCGGTGTCGCACAGTTTCGTCATTTTTTCAAATACCGGTTTAAAAGTCTCTCCTTTTACCTCCGACTTGGGTGATGATTGCACATTCCTCCTTTTAATTCTGGGTTTGGAAGTATCGGCAACAAATAACGCTACGGTTGCTGAATCTATGGTTCCCATCAACGCCCTTGCCGCCAAAAGTTCACCCGAGGAGATACAAAACTTAGTTATGAAGGGAACCTCAAGAATGCCAACCGGGGAAAATTGAAATGAGGTTAAGAATATTCCCTCAACCACCAACTGGTAGTCAGCATTAAAGTTACGCCTCTTTAGATACCTTTCAGCGGCTCGTCTTTTGTCTGATACCGCTAAAAGAACTATATCCTCATTTACTCCTTGCTTGCGCAGGTAATCAATAAGGGGGTTAATCGTGCCCTCAAGCCTTGCCGCGGTCATTGGCGGAACAATAAAGACATACACCGTGTCCGATTTATATGGAATCTTTAGGCGTTGGAAAAATCTCCTGACCTCTTTATTACTGTTTTCAAACTGGCACATCTGGTGAAGAGGTACACCTCCACTCGCCTTGGTAGATACCAGGGAAGCCATAACCGCAAAGAAGGCAAGGCAGGGACGGAAAGTAAATCCCCGCCCTGCCTCTGTTATAACCTTCATCCGTTTTTATTCTATCGGCTCTACGCTTTCCAATTCGAGGTCGGCACCCTGCAATTCGGTAGTACCTTCCGCTATCGAGTGTTTCAGTACAATCCGATATCTATTGCCAGAAGTGTCGATCGCTTCACCATCGGTGGAACCCGAACCGAAGATATTAAGCTCGGCACATACCTGAGAAGATGCTTCGGGACAGATTTGTGGTGGTGATATTCTGACCCCGCCCTTACCGTAGATCTTAATCTTTATAATACTCGCATTGGTGATTAACGGCAGCGAAAGTACAAGAAGCAGCGTAGCGATGATGAAATGCGATGTCCAGCGGGGTTTTGTTTTACGATATCCACACATAATTACCTCCTTTCGCCTGAAGACCCTATTATCCGGCTGCGGGCAAATTATAATAAACTCTCTCTTGTCAAGCAAATTTTCTGGGTGCGCCAAGACATCGTTACCAGTAGTGCCGGTACCGGCATTACCAAGACATTTGGCGCGGGTGTGGGGTGGTCCTGGAGCGATACCACTATCTCCTGCCTATTTTACCACGGTGAATTTGGCGGTGTATAGGTTTCTGTTAGTAGTGATAACTTTGATAAAATAGACACCGCTGGCAAAGGGCCGTGGGCTCACGACCGCCTCAGCACCCATGATGCTCTTCCGACCGGCAAAACCCACCCTTGTGCCCGTGGAGTTAAACACCTCAACGGTTTTAATTGGCTCATTCCTGCCCGACAGTTTAATCCGCAGGGTTTGACCTGCCGGTTCATAGAAAACCCGCAATACCCAGGCGGACGAAAGTGTGCCTCTCTCCTCCTTAACGCCACGACCATAATGCTCGAGAATACACCAGCCACTCCAGTCCGCAACATAAATCAACCCATCCGCACAATAAAGCCTGCCAGCCCAACTCGGGGTGATGTAATACCCGACCTCTTCAGGCAATTCAGGCTCACTCACATCATAGACCCGAATCCCATAATCACCGGCAGCAACATAGGCGTAATGCCCATCCAGTTTAATGTCCCAGGCATAGTCATCGGTCTGACAGTGGGTTACCCATTTGGGCTCCTTCGGGTCAGAGATGTCAAACACCAGCAACCCATAACTCCCGGTCAGAAACACATAAGGAAATTTGACCTTTATCCCGTGGACCGCTTCAATTGTATCGCAATGTGCCACAGGCACCGGATTAGCCAGGTCAGAAATGTCAAACACCCGCATTCCACCATAGGATTCGGTAGTCAGCAGGAAGTTGTCAACCACCGCACACCCCCAGAAAGCCTGCCTTGATGGTCCGCGCTCAATCCTTGCCAGTATTCTGGGAGCGGTCAGGTCTTTAATGTCCAATATCCAGCAGCACTCACCGGCTAAAAAGGCAATGGTGTCCTGAAGCAAAATGGCGTTAATATCCCAGACGCTGTCAACCGCAACCACCTCAACCGGTATTAAAGGGTTGCGGATGTTCACAATCCTTAAGCCCGGAGTGCCAGAACAGCCAAGGTAGGCAAGGGTGTCCCGCACAACAACGGTCCCCACCCGGATGCCATCGCCAAACTGGGCAACGAAGCGCGGATTGCGCCGGTCCGACACATCGTATACCTTCATCCCCTGTCCCCGGGTCGCGGTATACACATAATCACCCTGAACCGAGACGCCCTCGGTGTAGGTGTGGTATTCAATAAATGTGCCACCCAGGCGAACAGGGTTTGCCGGGTCAGAAATGTCAAGGACGACCAAGGTGTCGCCCTCCCTGGTAAAGGCATAACAGCGATTCCCCCGGACCCTGCTCAACCGCAAGGGGAATCTCGTAACCTCCCGAGGCGCGCGGGGGTCTTTGAGATTAAAAATCACCACAGACGACCCATAGCTTCCCATAATCAGAGTGTCATTTAGAAATTCCAGTCGAGAACACGGGACGCCCACCGCGCTCAGTTGAACCGGATTGACCGGGTCGGCAATGTCCCAGACCTGAAACTCGCCACCCCCAACCACCGGGTAGCCAATTACCGCAATTGAGTTCCTGATTGCAATCGGGTCAGCGGGCCAGAAACGCGGATGCTGATAGGAAAAAACCTCAAAGGGTGCGCGGAGGTTGGAGACATTAAGCACCTTGAACCCACCAACCCAGTTACTCACATAAGCAAAGGTGTCCTGCACAATCTTCACATCATAGGTGGTGTAGGGTAAAGGGTAAGAACCTATCTCCACCGGCTGGGTGGGGTTGTGATAGTCAATGATTCGCACACCCGCGGTGAAACAGGCAGCAAAGGCATAACCATCTCTTAGAACACATCTGATGGCGTAATCCGGGGTGATGTACTGGCTTATTAACCTCGGGCTTCGCTTGTCAGATATGTCAAAAAGTCCAAGTCCGGCACTGGATGCTGCAGCAAGCATCGTATCCCCGTTACCGGTGATTGAAAAGTCGCCCGGGGGGAATGGTATTGAGTCCAGTTTCACGATGCGCGCCGGGTCAGACACATCAAGGATATACATAGCCCTACCGGCTACTCCATAAATTACGCTTTCCGACACCGGTGTCAGGAGACCGGCACTCCCATAAGGCCAGAATCCAACCCCCCGAATATTAAATGAGTCGGGCATCTCTGCCACCAGGAGAAGAACAACAACTCCCAACATTATTCTTCATCAAGACGGGGCTGGTAAAAACCAGCCCCGCCCCACACATATTCCCTTACCACATCACCGGGTCTCCGCTGAGACACACATCGATGGGTATCTGGAGACTTCCCCCTTCTTCAGGACGAGCATATTTCTGAGATGTTTCGTATGTTGGCGAGGTTACCATCCCATTTGCCCATTCCGGTGGAGGAAATGGCTCGGAACCAGCAGGTGGAAAATCCGGTGTATTTCTGGGAATCCAGTGGAGACCTTTAATGTAGTACGCGTGACCCAAAGGAATGGGATTTGGCTGATTCCGACTATGGACATAGAAGGCATCATAGATGGTCCAGGTGGTGTGAGCCCAGGCGTTAATACCAGGCGCATCCTTTGCCTGCGCATAAACCCAGGTATAGGGCGCTAACGAACCATTTGGCCAGTATGTTACCCCAAAAATCCCCTCTGGACGCTCTGACGGGTAATGCTGGGGGAGAACCGATTCGCCTTGCTCCACATTGGAAGTGCTGATATTCTGGTTTAGTTCCTGATAGAAGTTCTGCTCTGGGGTCTCCGCAAGAACAAGAGAAGCGAAGAGGACAATGATTAGCCCGAACAGGGCGATTCGGCTGTTTAACATCTCCTGCTCCCTTCACAGCCCGGGTTAACAATCTTTCCGGCTGCGGGCAAATTATAATAAACTCTCTCTCTTGTCAAGCAAATTTTATAGTCTTTATCAGGAGGCATTTTTAACCGCTACCCCGTATAGTTAGAGCCAGATTTTTTAGAAAATTCACTCTTGTTTTTGCTGCCAAAAGACGGTTATTCGGCTAAGGTTCAAAATGGAGATAAATTAGAAAATAAACCATTATTTTACTTCCAGAAAAGGGGTATACCCCGGGCTACCCCCGGAATTACTACCGGGCTTGCCCGCAACTCAATCGCCACTTCCGCATCAACCTTAAGCCCCGGAGGAAAGCCCGCGCCCTGCCGCCATTCTGCCCGACATCTTCACCCGCTATTTACCGCCCTGTTATCCTGACAGGTAACACCATAACTCACCGCACGGTGAAATTGCCGGTTAAAAGCCGTAACTATCAAAATGGGGTTATACCCCGGTGGTTTTGCCCCTACGCCGAGAGGGTTCAGCACCAAGAAATTTCTATTGACATCCCGACAATCTGATGTTATATTAAATAACTAATTGCGGGGTGGAGCAGCCTGGTAGCTCGTGAGGCTCATAACCTCAAGGTCGCTGGTTCGAATCCAGCCCCCGCTACCTTTTGCCTGCCGGGCAGAATTGAGGTGCCGGTGACAGAAAATGAGCCCGCCGGAAAAACAACTTTACAGGAGGAAAAGATGACGATAAAACACAAATGGTATGGACCGTCTATCTCCGGAACCATCTGGACAATTGGCTGGCTGTTTACCATTGGCTATCTGCAACTCCCCTTTTTCTGGAAGGGCGTCCTTGCCCTTGTTATCTGGCCCTATTATCTGGGTCGTGCGCTCGTGCGTTAAAGGAGGAATCACCCCCGGTTTATTTTTATATTTTTATCCCATCAGGGTCAGCGCTGCGCAGTTATCAATCTTGACTCAACGGCAATTAGCATTACTATAAAAACCTATGAAAGAAGCAGGACAGGTAAAAGAGATACCGACAAAAAAGGACAACTTTTCTGAATGGTACACCGCGGTGGTGCTCAAGGCCGAACTTGCCGACTACGCACCGGTGCGCGGCTGTATGGTCATCCGCCCCTATGGCTATGCGCTCTGGGAAAATATGCAGGCACGGCTTGATGCCCGTTTCAAGGCAACCGGCCACCTCAATGCCTATTTCCCGACCCTCATCCCGGAAAGTTTCTTGAAAAAAGAGGCGGAGCATGTCCAGGGTTTCTCACCCCAGGTTGCCTGGGTGACCCGCGGCGGCGACAGCGAACTGACCGAACCGCTCGCCCTGCGTCCCACCAGTGAGGCGATTATCAACTATATGTACGCCCGCTGGGTAAAGAGTTATCGCGACCTGCCGGTTCTGATCAACCAGTGGTGTAACATCTTCCGCTGGGAGAAGACCACCCGGCTGTTCTTGCGCACCCTGGAGTTCCTCTGGCAGGAGGGACACACCCTGCATCGCACCCCGGAAGAGGCGCAGGAGGAAACCCTGCGCATCCTTAACATCTATGTTGACTTTGTTGAGAACGACCTGGCGGTCCCGGTGATTGCTGGACAGAAGCCGGAAAGCGAGAAGTTCCCCGGTGCCATCGCCACCTACTCCATTGAGGCGCTGATGCCCGATGGTCAGGCGCTGCAGGCAGGCACATCGCACAACCTGGGCCAGAACTTCACCCGCGCCTTTGACATCCGCTACCTGGACGAAGACAACACCGAAAAACACCCCTGGGGCACCTCGTGGGGCGTTTCCAGCCGGCTCATCGGTGCGGTGATAATGACCCACGGCGATGACAAAGGTCTGTTTCTGCCCCCGCGCATCGCCCCCGATCAGGTGGTCATTGTGCCCATCCTTTACGGCAAAAACGATGCGGTTGTCCTTGACACCTGTCGCCGGGCGCAGGAACTGCTATCGGGATTTCGCACCCGACTGGACGACCGAACCCAGTTCACCGCCGGCTGGAAATTTAACGAATACGAGATGCGCGGTGTCCCGCTGCGGGTGGAAATCGGCCCGAAGGATGTCGAAAAAAATCAGGCGGTGCTCGTGCCCCGCGACGGCTCGGGCAAAAGGACCGCAAGCCTTGACCGCCTTGCCGAAGAGGTGAAAAATCTCCTGGAAGAGATTCAGCGAAATATGCTCGCCCGCGCCCGTGCCTGGGTGGCAAGCGTCACCACCACCGCCACGACCCTGGAGGAATTCAAAAAAAACATCGCGGAAAAACCCGGATTTGTCAAGGTCCACTGGTGCGGTGCCCAGGAGTGTGAAAACCGGCTGATTGACGAGACCCGGACCACCCCGCGCAATATGCCGTTAAATGAACAGAATACCGCGGGCAAATGCATCGTCTGCGGCAAAGACACCAGAACCCTGATCTACTATGCCCGCACCTATTAAATAAAATCGCCACGGCGTTTTTTTCTCTCCCCCGGCTTCCCGGGATAATCTTCAACGCACGGTAATCCGGTTCTTAATCTGCTCAAACTTCTTCGGTCCGATACCCCGGACATTCATTATCTCCTCAATCGTCCGGAATCGACCATGGGTCTGACGGTATTCAACTATCCGCGCCGCAGTCTTCGGCCCAATTCCAGGTAGTTGACAGAGCAACTCCGCGGAAGCGGTATTGATATTAATTAAAGTTGTTACAGGCGGTGACGCCAATCCCGGCACCGCCGGATACAACCTTGGCCCGGGCACCGTTTCTACCCGACCAGACTTCGCCACCGCACCCAGCCACATCTCGGTCAGGTCCTCGGGCAAAACCCGGCTCGGACTCGCCACCGCGGTGTGCTCCAGCCAGGACTCGGTTGTCACCACCCGGTAAACCCCCTTGCGCCGGTCCCGTAGTCGAAAGCGCACCACCTCCAAAAGCCGGGGCCAGCGAGTGGTGTCGCCGGTAACGAACAAATCCGCACCAACCACCGCCGGCGCCGGAAAACCGCTATCCACGATATCGGTCACCCACAGCCGGTCAATCAAACTCTCGGGCAGTGCCATCACCCGTAACCGCTCCCGGAAAGGAACCGCATTGTAAACCTGACGATAGGTCAAACCGCCCCTGATCAACCCGGTCTCAACCACGCCCAGCGGCAAAACAACAATGTCCGCATTAACCATTTTTTGCACCGCACCTGCTACCGCCAGCCCTAACTTCACCCTGCCCGCGGCATCGGGCACAAACTCCTCATCCGCAAAGGCAACAATACTATCCATCTCGGCAAGCACCCGACTGCGGATAGCCGAATCTGGCTTCTGCACCGGTGTAACATTCAAAACCTGCGCCTCCACCGCATACACCCGGCGCTCCTTTTTGTGCAGCAGGATGTCCGCCACACCAACCCGCTGTCCGTAAACTCCGGCAACCACCACCAGAGCGTTGCCGTTTCTCGGTAACTGACTCTCTACCCGATCCGGGACCCCGCTGGCGATGACCAGGTCAATCCCGGGCACACTCTCCGCAATCTCCCTTGCCTGAGCAACAGGAATATGCCCCAGCACAATCACCACCTCGGCTGACTCCGCCTGCACCGCGGGTAAATACCGGCGCACCTGCAGCAGCGGCTCATCGATCACCAGCCCGCTGATGTCCGACCGGCGATTAACCAGGGGTATCTCCGGGTCAGCGATGCCGATAACCCCGACCCTTACACCGGCAACATCCTTTATCAGATAAGGACGGAATAACGGCACCTGCCTGTTAAGGAACACATCGAGCATCGGGTCAAAAAGCAACGGAAAACTGGCATAGCGGGCGGTTATTTCCAGATTCGCCAGCCCGCCGGTAAAATCCCTTGCACCCAAGACCGCAGCATCATAGCCCAGACGGTTCATCAACCATATCGCCAGCCTGCCCTGCGCGCTATCACCTTCCGGTGAACCGAATCCGAAATCACCGGCATCAAGCAAAAGGCTTGCCGGCGTCCTTGTCTTCTGAATCAACTCCATCAACCCTTCCCAGCCGCCCAGTTCCCGCCGCGGCAGACCCGGTGCGGCAAAATCCGGCGTTGGGTTCACCTGACTGTGCAGGTCCGATGTCCAGATAACCCGGACAACCTGAAAATCTGCCCGCGAGCTAACGCTAACGCCCAGAAGGATAAATAAATACACCCCGAGCATAGTTAAAATAATAAACACCAAATCAGCCAAGGCAAGGATGGTGATAGATTTGACTTTATCTATTCACTTCTCTACAATAACCGCAATGGATTTGTTTGCGAAATGTCTGGAATACTTTCCCATCGTTGACCGGGCAAAAAGGGCGGGCTACTATCCATACTTTATCCCCCTAAATTCCGAACCGGACCGCCGGGTGGTAATCGAAGGTAAAGAATTGATTATGCTCGGCTCCAACAACTACCTGGGATTGACCACCGACCCGCGCGTCAAGCAGGCGGCGATCGATGCCATAAAGAAATACGGCACCGGCTGTACCGGTTCCCGCTTCCTTAACGGCACCCTTGACCTCCATGTCCAGCTGGAAAGGGAACTGGCTGACTTCTACAAAAAAGAGGACTGTATTGTCTTCTCCACCGGCTACCAGACCAACCTCGGGGTTGTCTCGGCGCTGGTGCGCCGGGGCGACATTGCCATCACCGACAAACTCGACCACGCCTCAATCGTGGATGGCTGCCAGATGTCCTACGGTTCGGTAAAGCGGTTCACGCACAACGACCCCGAATCACTGGAGGCGGTGCTGAAAACCCTGCCGCGCGACGCTGGGAAACTGGTAATTGTTGACGGTATCTTCTCAATGGAAGGCGACATCGCACCGCTGGACAAAATCGTCCCGCTGATGAAGAAATACCACTGCCGGCTGATGGTCGATGACGCCCATGCGGTTGGTGTCCTGGGAAACCACGGTCGGGGCACCGCCGAACATTTTGGCTGCGAAGACGATGTTGACCTGATTATGGGCACATTTTCCAAATCGTTTGCCACCATCGGCGGTTATGTTGTCGGTGAACACCGGGTAATCACCTTTATCCGTCACCAGGCAAGACCCCTCATCTTCTCTGCCGCGATCCCGCCCACCGCGGTTGCCACCGCGCTCGCCGCCCTGCGCATCATCAAGTCTGAACCCGAACGCCGGGAAAGGCTCTGGCGCAACGCCCGCCGGGCGATCGCCGGTCTCAAGTCGATGGGCTACAACATCGGCACCACCAGTACCCCGATTGTCCCGATTCACATCGGCGACGATATGAAGACCTTGACCTTCTGGCGTGCCCTTTTTAACGCCGGGATATTTGCCAACCCGGTGCTGCCGCCCGCGGTCCCGCCCAACCGCTCGCTCATCCGAACCAGTTATATGGCAACCCACACCGACGAAGACATTGACCAGGCACTGGAAATCTTCGAGAAGGTGGGCAAAAAAGAAGGGGTCATACCCTGATGCCCGATGCGTTAACAGTACCGGCACCGGCACCTGTGAAAATCCGGAAAGTCCAGACACCCGCTGACCTTGACCGCTTTGTTAAACTACCCTTCAAAATTTACCATAATGACCCCTACTGGGTGCCACCGTTAATTGCCGATGTAAAGAAAACATTGACCGCGGGAAAGAATCCCTTCTGGCGCCACGCCCGTCGCGAACTCTTCCTCGCGGAACGCAATGGTGAAGTCGTGGGCAGAATCTGTGCCACAGTTGATGACAACTATAATGCCTATCACCAGACCGCTATCGGATTCTTTGGCTTCTTTGAAAGCGAAAACAACCCCGACACCGCCCGGGCGTTATTTGACGCTGCCGCCGATTTTGCCCGGGCGCAGGGAATGAAATACCTTTACGGCCCGGCAAACCCGAGCCTGAACGATGAGGCAGGGATGCTGATTGAACCGTTCACCGGCGCACCCTACATCAAAATGAGTTACAACCCCGACTACTATCCGGCACTAATGGAAAGGTGCGGCTTTAGCAAAGTCAAAGACCTTTACGCCTATGCCGTTCCCCTTGACCAGCCCATTCCGGAAAAACTTATCCGGGTGATGCAGACGCTCAAAAGGCGCCCTGACCTGGTGGTGCGACCGGTTGACCTGAAGAACCTCAAACGCGACCTGGGCTTTATCAAAGAGGTGTACAACGACGCCTGGTCAAAAAACTGGGACTTTGCGCCGATGACTGACGAGGAGATTGACGACCTCGCCCGCCAGTTAAAACCGATTATCCGTCCGGAAATCTGCCCGCTGGTGTTTTACCAGAACGAACCTGCCGGCATGTGTATCGCCCTTCCGGACTATAACCAGGTGCTCAAACGCATCGGTGGGAAACTATTCCCCCTTGGCTGGCTCAAATTCCTTTTCTATAAAAACCGCATCACCCGCGCCCGGCTCTGGGCACTGGGCATCAAACGCAAATTCCACAATCTCGGCTTTGACGCCCTGTTGTACTACGAGTCGTTCGTCGGTGCTAAGAAACTTGGCTACACCGAGGGCGAGGTGTCCTGGATTCTTGAGGACAACATTGCCATCATCCGCCCCATCCTGATGTGGGGCGGAAAGCATTACCGCACCTATCGGGTCTATCAACTACCCCTGTAAACACCTGTCCCGCAAACGATATTTTGCCTGTTCCGGAGTATTAAAGGCGAACCGTCGTATAACCCGGAACAAATGTCCGGATAATCCCCTCAACCTGCAAAAGGTTACTCAACTTTTTCTCTCCGGGATTGTAAACCACGCCATCCAGCATAAAGAAGCGATTCTGGTAATTAAAGGCATAAAGGACAAAAGGTCCGCCAATCACCTCCTTTTGATTCTGCCACACACCGCGCACCCGTAACGCCGGGACCCCGAGGAAATCAATTGTGTCAACCATAACTTCGCTCCGGTCAACCGAGTCGCCGTTATAAAAACTGCCGGTAAGCCGGTCCCGCAGGCTTAAAATGGAATCGAGATTCAGCTCCCGCACCGTATCGCTCCAGTGGACAAACACGCTCCGGTCCGGGAAGTGTCCGAAGATGTAAATAAAATTGCTGGCACTGTCCTTGTCCTCTAAAAGCCATTTCTGGGGCACATCAATTGTCCAGCCAAAATGTTCGCCCAATTTCCCGGTCAACTCTTTATTCACCCCGCGCAGATAGGTCGCCCGATTCATCTGCTCCAGGGCAAGGTCGGTTAATGTGTTCCTTATCCGGCGGGAATACAGTTTCAGCCCGGGCAACAGCAGTTCCCGCTCCCGGGCAACGAACACCAGCACCCATTGATTCTCCACCCAGGCGTTGGGGATTTTGAAAAGCCCGAAATCCCCATCCGGTAAAGAGTCAATCCGCTGCCCGATTATCCGGCGCAACAGGGTATCACCGCTCGTGCCAATCACCAGCACCAAGCGCAAACGGGAAAGCGCGCCAAACCGCTCAAAACTACCCGCCCGAATTCGAAATTCTGGTTCTGGTTGCGGGGTGCGCACCGGCTGACCGAGCATACCCTCCACCGTCTCGCCTATCTCATTCCAGTAATCGGTGATTACCGTAACCTCGCGCAGCGGTCCCAGTGAACGGGGCACCCGGCTGCCGCAGGAAAGCAAAATCAGATGCGTGAGCAGTGCCGGGAGAACCGGCACTACCGGCAGAATAGTTACAATCCTTCTCATATCACCATATTATCCTACCCGTAACAACTCCGCCCGTCCAGCATAACGGGATAGCAATGTTTTGCGAATCCGGGCATTGGCGGTGGAACGCAACTCCGGATCAATCTCCACCAGCCGGAAGGCATCCCGCCTTGCCCGCAGCAGGATGTCCCGGTCCCGAAAGATGTCCGCAATCCGCAAATCCGGCAGACCGTGCTGGCGGGTTCCGAATATCTCACCCGGACCGCGCAACTCCAAATCCTTCTCCGCCAGTTTAAACCCGTCGGTGGTGGCAACAAAGTAGCGCAGCCTCTCGCTGGACTCGGCAATCTCCTCATCACCCACCATCAGAATACACCACGAGCGCCTTTCACCCCTTCCAATTCTGCCCCGCAACTGGTGCAGTTGTGCCAGTCCGAACCGCTCCGGATGCTCAATCACCATCACCGTGGCATTGGGCACATCCACACCCACCTCTATCACCGGCGTCGCAACCAGGATGTGAATCCTGCCCTGCCGGAAATCCTCCATAATCGCCCGGCGCTCCTCGGGCCGCACCCGGCCATGCACCAGACCAACATTAAAACCCGCAAACGCCGCTCGGGTCTTCTCAAATGTCTCCACCACTGACGCCACCTCCAGTTTCTCGCTCTCCTCAATCAACGGGCAGACAACAAAAACCTGCTCGCCCTGTTCCAGCCGGCGCCGGATTCCCTCATACACCCGCGCCCGGTCCCTTTCCAGAAAGAGCCGGGTAATCACCGGCATCCTGCCCGGTGGCTTCTCCTCAATAATTGACACATCTAAATCGCCGTAAATCGTCAGGGTCAAAGTGCGGGGAATCGGGGTTGCGGTCATCACCAGAAAATCCGGATTCACCCCCTTATTCAACAGCGCCGCCCGCTGCATCACCCCGAACCGGTGCTGTTCATCCACCACCACCAGCCCGAGCCGGGAAAACCTCACCCCCTCCTCAATCAGGGCATGGGTGCCAAACACCATATCCAGTTCGCCCCGCTCCAGACCGGCAAGAATCTCCTCCCGCTCCTCGCGCCGGGTCGAACCGGTCAAGAGTGCTACCCGCACCCCCAGTTCCTTCAGCCGGCCTTCCCAGTTACGAAAATGCTGCTCTGCCAGAATCTCGGTCGGTGCCATCAGCGCCGCCTGCATCCCGTTTTCCACCGCAATCAGCATCGCATAAAGGGCAACCACCGTCTTGCCCGAACCCACATCACCCTGCAACAACCGGTTCATACACCGCACCTGCCCCATATCCCGCTTTATCTCCTCAATCACCCGTTCCTGGGCACGGGTCAGCGAAAAGCCCAGGCTCTCCAGAAACGGCACGGTCAACCTGCCACTGTCAATCAGTGGCTGAACCTTGCGCACCTCATCACCTGCCCGGCGCCGCAGCGCCAGTAACAACTGGAAAAAGAAAAGTTCATCGTATATCAACCTTTCCCTTGCCTTCTCCGCCACCACCAGACTGCGGGGAAAATGCACCGCGGTAACCGCACTGCGAATATCCGGAAACTTGTAATGGGCAAGAATCTCCTCGGACAGCGTCTCCTCCAGATAAGCGCCAAACCTTTCCAGGGCGTTCTCCACCGCCCGCCGGATTACCCAGGTCGACAGCCCCTCGGTCAAGGGATACACCGGCACAATCGTATTGGTAAAGGAAAAGCCCTCCTTCCCCTCCAGGAGTTCAAAACTGGGATTGACAAACTGCCGGTGCCGGAACGCACTCACCCGACCGGAAATCATAATCTCCTGCCGGGGTTTGAACCGCTCCTTTAAATCCGGGCGATTGAACCACAGTACCTCAATTATATCAGATGCGTTAGCAGTGCCGGCACCGGCACTATCGTCCCGCACCAGACACTGCACCAGGTCCTTATTACTGCGTGTCTTCCGGACCGTCACCGCCACAATCCTGCCCACAACGGTCGCCTCATCACCCACCCGCAAGCGGCTGATCGGCAACAACTGCGAACGGTCAATATACCGCCGTGGCACAAGAAAAAACAGGTCGCCGACCGTGTGCACGCCAATCCGGGCAAACTGCTGGGCGCGCCGCGGTCCGATACCTTTAAGATACTGAATCGGGGTTGCCAGTCCGCCACCGCTCTCCCGCCCCTTCCCCTTATTTTGATAAACCAACTGCTATTCCCTTCTCTGCGCCCCGGTGTCCGTCCCTCCGCCCTTCACACCCAGCAGGCGCAGAAACTCCGCCTCATCAATCGTCTTCACCCCCAGTGCCCGCGCCCGGTCCAGTTTTGAACCCGGCTCTTTGCCCACCACCACATAATCGGTATTTTTTGACACCGAAGAAGAAACCGTGCCCCCCAGCGCCATTATCCGCTCGGTTGCCTCCTCCCGGGTAAAACTTGTCAATGTCCCGGTCAGGACAAACTTCTTTCCTGCCAGCGGCTTCGGACCCTGTGCCCTCTCCTCCTCCAGCCGTAACCCGGCCTTGCGCAACTTCTCAATCAACTCCCGGTTCTCCCGGTCCGAAAAGAAGTTCTCCAGTGACTCTGCGACCGCCGGTCCAATCCCCGGCACCGCGGCAATTTCCTCGGGCCTTGCCCTCATCAAGCGGTCAATTGAACCAAAATGCTGTGCCAGGAGCCGGGCGGTGTGAATGCCGATATGCCGGATACCCAGCCCGAAAAGCGCGCGGTAAAAAGGTCTTGACTTTGACTCTGCCAGCGCTCGCAATAAATTCTCTGCCGACTTCTTACCCATCCGCTCCAGTTCTACCAGTTGCTCCAGTTTCAGGTTATAAAGGTCGGCAAAGTTCTTCACCAGTCCGGTCCGGACCAGTTGCTCGGCGAGTTTCTCGCCCAACCCCTCAATGTCCAGTGCCTGCCGCGAACCAAAATGTAACAGCCGCGCCACCAGTTGCGCCGGGCAGGAGGCGTTGACACACCGCCAGGCGACCTCATCCGCCTCCCTGAAAAGCCGGGTGTGGCACACCGGACACCGCTCCGGCATCTTAAACTTCTTTGTCCCGGGTGGCCGCTTCTCCTTCACCACCCGCAAAATCTGCGGAATAATCTCGCCCGCCTTGTGCACCACCACCGTATCACCCTCGCGCACATCCAGCCGCGCCACCTCATCCATATTGTGCAGGGTGGAATGGGTCACGGTCGTACCCGAGAGAAAAACCGGCTCCAGTTCTGCCACCGGTGTCACCGTGCCCAGCCGTCCGACATTAACAAAAATCCTCTTCACCCGCGTCTCCTTCTCCTCGGGTGGATACTTATACGCCACCGCCCAGCGCGGGCTCTTCTCGGTTGTGCCCAGCTCCTCCCGGTCCGCATACCGGTCAAGTTTAATCACCATCCCGTCAACATCATAGGGCAACTTTGCCTTCTCCGCCTGCCACCGCGCGCAGTAATCAATCACCCCCTCAATATCCTCAAACAGAAGTGACGGCGGCGTCACCTTAAAACCCAGTTCCTTAAGAATCGCTATCGTCTCCGAATCCCGCTGGCAACCGCCCGGTGGCTTCGGCACCGTATGGATAAAACAGTCCAGTTTTCGCTTCTTCACCTCCCGGGGGTCAAGCAGTTTCAGGGTGCCGGCTGCCGCATTCCGCGGATTGGCAAAAACCGGCAACCCCTCCTCCTCCCGCTCCTCATTCAACCGGACAAACTCCTGCCTGGGCAGATAAACCTCGCCCCGCACCTCAAACCGCTCAAACCCCGGCTTCTCCTGCCGCAACCTTAACGGAATTGACCCGATGGTGCGCAAATTCAGGGTAATGTCATCGCCCCGATAGCCATCACCCCGGGTTGCACCCAGCACAAAACGATAGTTCTCATACCGCAACGCCACCGCCACCCCGTCAACCTTCTGCTGCACCAGATAAACCGGCTTCGGCACCACCTTACGCACCCTCTTATCAAACTCCCGCAACTCATCGTAATTATAAGTGTTATCCAGCGAAAGCATCGGCACCTCATGGACAACCGTGGCAAACTCCTTTAACGGCTCACCGCCCACCCGCTGGGTTGGTGAATCGGGCGTAATCAGGTCGGGAAACTGGCGCTCCAGTTCCTCCAGCCGCTTCATCAACTGGTCAAACTCATAATCCGAAATTATCGGCTGGGCAAGCACATAATACCGGTAATTATGCTCATTAATCTCCCGGCGCAGACGCTCTATCTCCGCCTTTGCCCTTTCACGGTCCATCAATAATATTTTTGCCCGAATTTTCCCTTCTGTCAACCCCGGTATCCCCCAACTCCACCTCGATGAAAATAAGCACCTGGGCAGTAAAATACAAATTCACCTCCCGGGCAAAACCACAGATCAGCCATTACATCAAAACCCGAACTATCCCGCTGATTAACCAATAATTAACCATCGCGGTAACCGATCAAGCAACCCGCAATTATAACCCCGGAATTAAACCAGAAGCCACCGAGAAGGCAACCAGCACCACCAACTCCAGGGCAAGCCCCCCAGCAGCCCCGGGGCTAGCCCCGGGCATACCCTCTCACCTATCCCGGAAAAAACATTCTTTCGGCAAGCAACCTCGTTATAACTCACTGTAAACCAGAACCTTAATCAGACATCCTGAACGGAAAAACTGCACCGGCACCGTTAAAATTTGACGCTCGCCCGCACGGTAAACAGACACCTTCATCAGTAACAATTCCTCACCGGTGTGTCACCCGGGCAAAATAAAAGGTGGGGGCGTTTTGCCCCCACCTGATTCTATAAACCAGCCCTGCCTTAGCGCCCGAGAATCACCTTCTCGCTCCGCTGGTATTCGCCCGCACTGAACCGGCAGAAATACACCCCCGCCGAAAGCCTC